>ERZ778020.25-NODE-25-length-679847-cov-19.421948_pt1 | contig 679847 bp, 624 predicted proteins | sample MGYA00375750_ERZ778020 | MGnify/ENA primary metagenome ERZ778020 (study PRJEB29350, sample SAMN05389818) | bioreactor metagenome | isolation source: Ammonium sulfate bioreactor | place: South Africa: University of Cape Town | collected 2014-03-17 ...
AAGGCTTGAACCCTTCCGTGGCGAGGCCGGCCGCGAAAGTCACCGCATGCTGCTCCGCGATGCCGACATCGAAGGTGCGCTTCGGAAAGGCCTCGCCGAACAGATCGAGCCCGGTGCCGGCGGGCATGGCGGCAGTAACGGCGATGATCTTCTCGTCCTCGCGCGCCTCGCGGATCAGGCTTTCGGCGAACACTTTCGTATAGCTCGGAGCGTTGGCCGGTGCCTTCGCCTGCGCGCCGGTAATGACGTCGAATTTCGAGACGCCATGATATTTGTCCGGCGAGGCTTCCGCCGGCGGGTAGCCCTTGCCCTTCTGGGTGATGACATGGATCAGCACCGGGCCTTCGCCATGGTCGCGGACATTCCGGAGCACCGGGATCAGATGCTCCAGATTATGCCCGTCGATCGGCCCGATATGGTAGAAGCCGAGCTCCTCGAAGAGCGTGCCGCCCGTGACATAGCCGCGCGCATGCTCGACCGCCCTGCTGACGGCGTTCTCCGCGCGCTTGCCGAGATAGGAGGTCAACTTCTTGCCGATGTCGCGGATGCCGAGATAAGCGCGCCCGGAAGCAAGCCGCGCCAGATAGGCGCTCATCGCGCCTTCCGGAGGCGCGATCGACATATCGTTGTCGTTCAGGATGACGATCAGCCGCGCATCGAGCGCACCGGCATTGTTCATCGCCTCATAGGCCATGCCCGCCGACATGGCGCCGTCGCCGATGACAGCGATGACGTTGTTCCTGCCGCCCTTCAGGTCGCGCCCGACAGCCATGCCGAGCCCGGCAGAGATGGAAGTGGAGGAATGTGCCGCGCCGAAGGGGTCGTACTCGCTCTCCGCACGCTTGGTGAAGCCGGAAAGCCCGCCCTCCTGGCGCAGCGTGCGCATGCGGTCGCGCCGGCCGGTCAGAATCTTGTGCGGATAGGCCTGGTGCCCGACATCCCAGATCAGCCGGTCATTAGGCGTGTTGAAGACATAGTGGATGGCAACGGTGAGTTCGACCACCCCAAGCCCCGCACCGAGATGGCCGCCCGTTTGCGACACGACATCGACCAGCTCGGCACGCAACTCGTCCGCAAGCTGCGGCAGCCTGCTCTCCGGCAGCTTGCGCAGGTCGGAGGGGAAGCGGACCGTATCGAGGAGCGGTGTCGCGGGCGGAGGTGTCATCGTTCAATCACGAAATTGGCAGGGAACTGGCACATCTGTCCGATGCAGATAGGCGCTGCCGGTGCGAAAGTAAATAAAAGGGCATCGGTCGGATAGAAGCTTCAGTTCTCGGGCAGAGGAATGAATTCCTCCTCGTCACCCGGCACGATGTCGAACCGGCCGGTCCGCCATTCCTCCTTGGCCTGCTCGATACGCTCCTTCGAGGAAGACACGAAGTTCCACCAGATATAGCGCCGTGAACCGAGCGAGGCGCCTCCAAAGAGCATGAAATGCGCGCCGCGCTCCGAGTTGACCACGATCTCGTCGCCCGCGCGCAGCACCAGCAGCCTGTCGGAGGGGAAACGGTCGCCCGCAATATCGACCTCGCCGTCGAGGATATAGATCGCCCGTTCCTCGGCGGTGGGCGGGATCTGGAAGCGGCCGCCGGCCTCGAGCCGTATATCCGCGTAAAGTGTTTCCGACGTCGTCTTGACCGGCGATCTCGCGCCATGCAACTCGCCAATGACAACCCGGAAGGCCGCGCCGTCGCCTTCGCCTTCCGGCAATTCGCCACGGCCCGTGTTCTCGAACTGCGGTGCGACCTCCTCGACCGCGTCCGGCAGCGCCAGCCAGGTCTGCAGGCCGGAAAGCGACAGAGGCCCGCCGCGCAGTTCCTCCGGCGAGCGCTCGGAATGGACGATGCCGCGACCGGCCGTCATCAGATTCACATCGCCCGGCTCGATCACCATCTCGGTGCCGAGCGAATCGCGGTGGCGGATCTTGCCGTCGAACAGGTAGGTGACGGTGGAAAGACCGATATGCGGATGCGGGCGGACGTCCACCGTCTGCCCGGCGCGCAGGATCGCCGGCCCCATACGATCGAAGAAGATGAACGGCCCGACGAGCCGACGGCGAGACGAAGGCAGCGCGCGCCGCACCTCGAAACCGCCGATGTCGTGCGCCCGAGGGATAATCATCGTCTCGATGGCGTCGCAGGCAAAAGCGTCGCCGGGAAGCGGATCTGGACCGGGAAAGAAGGACATAATCTATCCTTAAAGCTGTTTCGGTCGAATTCGTGTCGGTGACGATAGCAGCATCAGACACCGGGCGACAGCATAGGCCCGGCGCACGAAAATTTATCTCCGCCCTGTCGGAACGAAGGCTGGCCGAACGTCCTTCGAACCTACACGGTGAAAGGAGAACGCCATGAGCTATGTCGACGGTTTCGTTCTGGCAGTGCCGAAGGACAATATCGAAGCCTACAAGGAATTGGCCCGCAAGGCGGGCGCGGTTTGGATGGAGCATGGGGCGACAGCCTATGTCGAGGCGATCGGCGACGACGTGCCCTACGGCGAACTCACATCCTTCCCCCGCGCCGTGCAGGCGAAGGAAGACGAGGTCGTGATTTTCTCGTGGATCGTCTATCCGTCACGCGAAAAACGCGACGAGGTGATGGGGAAAGTAATGGCCGACCCGCGCCTCGAAGGAAGCATGAAGGATATGCCCTTCGACGGCAAGCGGATGATCTTCGGCGGCTTCGTGCCGTTCATGGAGTTGTAGGGATAGTTGGCGGGGGGCCTACTCCCCGTCGAGCGGTTCCGTGCCCATGGGTGTGCCGTCGCGGGAAAGGCGAATCTTTTCAACCTTGTCCTCGGCGGCCTTCAACAAGGCGTCGCAGTGTTTCTTCAGCGCCTCGCCGCGCTCGTAGATGCGGATCGACTGGTCGAGCGGCACGTCGCCGCGCTCAAGATTCTCGACGATTTCCTCAAGCGCTTCGAGCGCCTGCTCGAAGCTCATCTTCCTGATGTCGTCGTCGACATTTCCGGGGCTCGTTTCGGGCATCGTTCAGCCTTCCATCAGGCGCTTGACATGGGCGGCCGTGGAGAAGGCCAGACCCTGAAGGTCGTAGCCGCCCTCCAGCAGGCTGACAAGGCGGTTCGACGCGGAACGGCCGGCCTGTTCCAGAAGCTTCCCCGTCGCCCAGTCGAAATCGTCCTCGGTGAGATTGATCTCCGCTAGCGGATCGCGATGATGCGCGTCGAAGCCGGCGGAGACGATGATAAGTTCCGGCCGGAACGCCTCGACCGCCGCAAGGGCCCGGTCGGAAAAAGCCTCGCGGAAAGAATCGCTTCCGCTTCCCGGCGAAAGCGGTGCATTGATGATGTTGCCGGCGCCGGTCTCGCCCACCGCGCCGGTGCCGGGGTAAAGCGGCATCTGGTGCGTGGAGGCGTAAAGCACGGTCGGATCTGACCAGAAGATATCCTGCGTCCCGTTGCCGTGATGGACGTCGAAATCGACGATCGCCACACGCTCCACGCCATGCTCCTTCTGCGCGTGCCGGGCTGCGATCGCCGCGTTGTTGAACAGGCAGAAGCCCATGGCGCGGTCGTGCTCGGCATGGTGGCCGGGCGGGCGCGCCGCGACGAAGACATTGTCGGCACGGCCCTCGAACACGTCATCAACGGCGGCCGTCGCTGCGCCGATCGCCGTCAGCGCCGCTTCCCAGCTCTTCGGGCTGGCGGACGTGTCGGCATCGATGCGCGCGATACCGGTTTCAGGGATCGCCGCCCTCACCCGCTCCACATAGTCCTTCGGATGCGCATGGAGGATCGCTTCCTCCTCGCCCCTCGGAGCTTCGACCCGGTCGAGCCTGTCGAAGGCCCCATCCTCCAGCACACGCGCAATGGCGCGCAGCCGGTCGGGACGCTCGGGATGCCCTGGCGGCGTGACATGTTCCAGAAAGATCGGGTGGGTGTAGAGGCGGGTACTCATCGTCCGAACATAAGCATTGCGGCAAGCCGCGTCCATGCATCCTGCATTGTAGGTATTGCGGGCGATGCATCAAAGGCAGCACCCTGAACGAAAATCAATTCTGTTTCAGCAGCACCCCCCATAGTACTTCTCTCCCGCCCGACGATGGCTGGCCCTTCGGGAAGAACACAGAGACCGCAAGCGGAATGCAGGCGACGGCGTACCATGCCGCGTCCCGGCATGCGCGTGCCAAATCGAGTGCATGGAGGAACCTGCAGTGAACGATTTCTTTCTGAGCGAAGAGCAGCGCCAGATACGCGATACCGTCCGGAAGTTCGTCGACAATGAATTGATACCGCTCGAGCCGAGGCTGATCCGGCGCGAGACCGACGGCGGGAACGGCGCAAGCCCTGGCCTCACGAGCGACGAGCAAAAGGACCTGCAGGAGAAGGCCAGGGCGTTGGGCTTTTGGGGGATCGACCTGCCGGCGGAATACGGAGGCGCCGATCTCGATCCGGTGACCCAGTCGGTCATCCACGAAGAGCTCGGCCGGACGATTGTGGATTTCCATTTCGGTGGCTCGGTTCTGCCGGCGCTCTTCAGTTGCAACGAAGAGCAGAAGGAGCGCTACCTCTACCCGACCATTCGGGGCGAACGCGTTTCATGCATCGCCATCTCCGAGCCGGGCTCGGGTTCGGACGCGCGCGCCATGCGCACCACCGCCCTTCGCGACGGCGATGACTGGGTCATCAACGGCGAGAAGTGCTGGATCACGCGCGGCCACATCGCCGATTACGTCATTCTTTTCGCCCGTACTCCTTCCGAGGAATCGCCTGATGCCATCTCCTGCTTCCTGGTCGACCGCTCCAGAGGCTGGACGTCGGCCCAGATTCCCGTGATGGGCAGCCGGGACAAAGTCGGATCGCTGGCGTTCGACAATGTCCGCGTGCCCGCGACCGCCGTTCTCGGAAAGGTCAATCGGGGCTTCGACCATGCCATGCCCTTCATCTATCGCAACCGCGGTTACGTGCTGTCGGCGAAGAATGTCGGCGCGATGGCACGCATGATCGAACTGACGATCGAATGGGCACGCAGCCGCAAGGTTTTCGGCAAGCTTCTTTGCGATCGCGACAACATCGTGCAGGCAATCGCAGAAATGGAGGTCGGCCTCCGCACTTCCAAGCTGCTGGTTCATCACGCGGCGCGCAAGGCCGCGGGCGGAGAGGATTTCCGGCACGAGGCATGCACGGTCAAGGCCTATGTCGCGCGCACAGCCAACCAGATCGTCGACCGGGCGCTCCAGATCCATGGTGCCATGGGCTACGCCAAGGAAAATATCATCGAGCGCTGGTACCGGGATTTGCGCGTGGAACGCATCTATGACGGTTCCGATGAAATCAATCTCGCCAACGTCGCACGGAACCTGTTCAAGGGGCATGTACGCCCGGGAGAAATGTTCTAGGCCGGCGATCCAGGGTCCGCTTTTCGCAGACCATCGAGCTCCGTCTGGAGACGCTGGAAAAAATCAGCCAGATGGTCCGCCACCACGCGGACGGGCGGCGAGGCGAGCACCGAGCGCGAAAGGAACAGGCCTATACCGGATGCCGGAAACTGGTGCGCCTCCAGAGGGACATAGGCAATCCTGCCGGCACGGATATCGTCAAGGAATCCTACCGGCGTAAAAAACCCTATCCCCAGGCCATTGTGGATAGCGGCGCGCATTATCGTCATCGAATTGGTTACCACGCGGGGCGAAAACTGCGCGCCGGTCTGCGCGAATTCCGCCTCGACCAGCGGCATGATGACCCAGCGGTCCGAGAACATCGCCACCGTATGCCCCGCGCACTCCGTCAACGTGACATGCCGTCGTCCGGCCAAAGGATGATCGGCGCGCATGACGGCACCGATCGAGGTATGCACCTTGGCCAGCAACTCGAAATCGCGGTGACGCTGGTCAAGGAAGAAGATGCCGATATCGAATTTCTGCGTCCTCAGCCCTTCGACCGCGTCCCCCGGATTGGCATCGCCAATGTTGAAGCTGATGCCCGGATAGCGCTTCGCCACATCGACCATCACCTGCGGCAGGGCAAATTCGATCATGGAGCCTATACCGATGATCTTGACGCCGCCCCGGATGTCGCCGGCCTGGCAGGCGATCTCGTCGATCACGCGCTGATAGCCGCCGAGCGTATCGCGAGCGTGTTGCAGCATCAGTTCCCCGGCTGCGGTGGGTCGCACTCCCTTCACCGTTCGCTCGAAGAGCGAGACCCCGATATCGCGCTCGATGTTCAATATCTGTCTGTTGACCGCCGAGGACGCGACGTTCAGGGCATCCGCCGCACGCCTGATGGAACCGAACTCTGCCACCTTGATCAGATAACGAAGCGAGGAAGCGTGCATCGCCGGCTGACCTCCCGGCATCGAGCGATGCCAAAATTAGATTGCAGCATTAATCCTGTGCGCAATTTTCACACGGGTCAAGCATACCGGCGCGCCTCGGAAGCGACCCTCTCAGGGGAGGGCTTGGCTGTTCGACAGAGGCATGCCGCCTGTTCAGGCCTTGTCGGAAGAGGTCTCGTCGGAATCCCCGTCGCCGATCACCGCCGCAGCCGGCGCGGAAAGCAGCCAGCGCAACACACCGCGTGAACGATCATAGTGGGCGGAACCGTTCAGTGTCTGCGGGGCCACGCGCAGGAGCACGACCGAACCGAAGCCCCTCGCCTTGTGACCGTGAGCCGCGCTTTCGACGATGCTGCCAGCCTTCTCTTCCCATCCAAGCTGGAAAACTTGCTCGTACGGTTTTCCCGACAGCGACCACGAAATCGAGACAGTGCCATGATGGCCGAACGCACCGTATTTTGCCGAATTGGTGGCAAGCTCGTGGAAAGCCATGCCGAGCGCCTGCAGGGCCACGGGGCGCAAGGTCATCTCAGGGCCTTCGAGCCCTATCTGGCCGTCCTGGCTGAAAGGCTGAAGCTGCTGGCGAAGAAGTTCATGCAGGCTGCCTCCCGACCAGTCCGACGTGACCAGCAGATCGTGCGAGGAAGCAAGCGCCGTGATGCGCTCGCGGATGCTCCGTTCGAATTCCCTCGGGTCCTTGGTGTGCTTCGCGGTCTCGCGGATCATGGACAGGATCACCGCGAACTGATTCTTGATCCGGTGGTTCACCTCCCGCAGCAACAGCTTGATGCGCCGGTCGCTGGCTCTCGCTTCGCTTATGTCGCGCGCGATCTTCGAGGCGCCGATAATCTGCCCTGCCCTGTTGCGGATCGGGGAAATGGTGAGAGAGACGAAGATGTCGCGGCCGTCCTTGCGACGGCGAATAGTCTCGAAGGGCGGCACGCTCTCGCCACGCCTTATTTTCGCGATTATTTCGTCTTCCTCGCCGTGCAGCCGCTCCGGGATGAGCATGAGCACGGATCGTCCGATCGTCTCTTCCGCCGAATAGCCGAACAGCCGCTCTGCCGCCCCGTTCCAACTCGTGATGACGCTGTTCAGATCCTTTCCGATGATCGCATCGAAGGAAGAATCCACGATCGCGGCAAGACGCGCATCCGCGTCCGCATCGTCGAAATCCCGGGCGTGGACCACTTCACTCATCCTGTCATGCGACCCCCATTTTGAGGAAATGGGCCGGTAGCAGCCAAACGCAATCGACCGCAATAAACTATGACATATTCGGATATTGTTGAATATCGGTGCGCGGACTGCGCGGACTACGCCCCACCCGCCCACGTGCCGCCGCTTCATCGCGAAACACGCCCCGAAACCAATGGCAATCGCCGCGATCCGCGCTACCATTACGCGACCGCGAAGCGCGGCTGCAAGGAGCTTGGACCATGGCTGACGAGAAGGCGATCAAGGAACGGGCGTACCATATCTGGGAGACCGAGGGCCGTCCGCACGGACGCGACCGCGAACACTGGGAGCGCGCCAGCCGGGAAATCGAGGCGGAGGCTGGGAAACGGCCCCGCAAGCCTGCAACCGCGGCCAACGCGAAGCCGGCCGGCAAGGCGAAGTCCGTACGCAAATAATCGGCCTGCCGCCTACTCCCGGTCGAGCAGGTCAGTCGATTCGATGTGGATGCCGAAGCCTTCCAGACCGATGTAGTGACGCTCGCGCGAAGCGATCAGGCGGATCGAGGAGATGCCGAGGTCCTTGAGTATCTGTGCGCCGAGGCCGATCTCGCGCCACTCGTTCTCGCGTCTCAACGCCTCGGCGTGGGCCTCGCGGTCGCCGGAGGGTCTCGTCCGCGCGTTATGCGCAACGCCGACGGAGCCCTCGCGCAGATAGACGATGACCCCGCGCCCGGCCTTGCCCATCGAGCGCATCAGTTCGTCCAGCCGGTGCCCGGTGCCGAACACGTCGGTAACGACATCCTCCGTATGCAGCCTGACCGGCACGCCCTTGCCGTCACGGATATCGCCGAAAACAATGGCGAGGTGATGCATCACGTCCCATGAGAGGCGATAGACGAAGGCGTTTGCCTTGCCGCCGGGCGTCTCGATCGCGGTGCAGCCGACACGCTCGACCAGCGTCTCCTGCCGCTGGCGGTAAGCGATCAGGTCGGCGACGGACACCTGCTTCAGGCCATGCTCCTTCGCAAAGGCGGCGACTTCCGGCCCACGCTTCACCGTGCCGTCGTCGTTCACCAGTTCCGAGATCACGCCGACCTCCGGCAGGCCGGCGAGCCGGCAAAGGTCCACGGCCGCCTCGGTGTGGCCGGAGCGCATCAGCACCCCGCCCTCGCGCGCGATCAGCGGGAAGATGTGGCCCGGACGGACGAAATCCGATGAGCCGGCGTTGCGGTTGGCGAGGTTGCGGACAGTCAGCGTCCTGTCGTCCGCAGAAATGCCGGTCGTCGTGCCATGCTTGAAATCGACTGAGATGGTGAAGGCGGTCGAATGCGGCGCGTCATTGTCGGCCACCATCGGCGCGAGGTTCAGGCGACGGGCATCCTCGCGCGTCATCGGCGCGCAGACGATGCCGGATGTGTGGCGGACCATGAAGGCCATCTTCTCCGGAGTGCAATGCACCGCGGCGACGATTAGATCGCCTTCGTTCTCGCGTCCGTCATCGTCCATGACGACTACCATCTCGCCGCGCTCGAAAGCGCGGATGACATCGGCGACATGTTGTTGATCGTAGGGCATTGGCTCGCTTCGCTTACAGGCAATGGGGAGTAAGGCAGTAGGGAATAAGGGAAGAAGAAGCCGTTCGGAAGAGGTCTTTGGGAACTGGCCCAAAACCTGCTCCCTTACTCTCCTGCCAACCTAACTCCTTCCAGTCTGCCCCCGATGCCTCAGATAGTGATCGGCGATGGCGCAGGCGACCATCGCCTCGCCGATGGGGACGGCGCGGATGCCGACGCAGGGATCGTGACGGCCCTTGGTCATCACCTCGATCTCGTTGCCATCGGCGTCGATCGATTTTCGTGGGGTCAGGATGGAGGAGGTCGGCTTGACGGCAAAGCGGGCCACGACCGGCTCACCCGTCGAGATGCCGCCCAATATGCCGCCCGCATTGTTCGACAGGAAGCGCGGCCGGCCTTCGTTTCCCGCGCGCATCTCGTCGGCGTTCTGTTCGCCGGTGAAGCGCGCCGACTGGAAACCGGCGCCAATCTCGACGCCCTTGACCGCGTTGATCGACATCAGGCCGGCGGCGATGTCCTGGTCGAGCTTGGCGTAGATCGGCGCGCCCAGCCCCGACGGCACGTTCTCGGCGACGATCTCGATCAGCGCGCCGACTGAGGAGCCGGCCTTGCGGATGCCGTCGAGATATTCCGAGAATACCGGGACCGATTTTGGGTCCGGCGTGAAAAACGGGTTTTCGGCGTCGCCGACAAAATCCCAGTTCCAGTTGGCCCGGTCGATTTCCTTCTCGCCCATGGCGACCAGCGCACCGCGCACGACGAGGCCGGGCACCACGCGGCGGGCGATGGCGCCGGCGGCGACGCGCGCCGCCGTCTCGCGCGCCGAGGAGCGGCCGCCGCCGCGATAGTCGCGGATTCCATATTTCACTTGATAGGCGTAGTCGGCATGGCCGGGCCGGTACTGCCTTGCGATGGCGCCGTAATCCTTGGACCGCTGGTCGACATTCTCGATCATCATCGAGATGGGCGTGCCGGTCGTCACCAGCGTCTCGCCGCCCTCCTCCGGCAGGACGCCGGAAAGGATCTTCACCTGGTCGGGTTCGCGGCGCTGGGTAACGAAGCGCGACTGACCGGGGCGGCGGCGGTCGAGCTCGTCCTGCACGTCCTTCAGCGTGAAGCGGATACCGGGCGGGCAGCCATCGACAATACAGCCGAGCGCCGGCCCGTGGCTTTCGCCCCAAGTCGTCACGCGGAACAGATGGCCGAACGTATTATGCGACATCGCTACCCCATGGCTGCCGACAGAGCCGCCGGTGCTGCTCTATCGGCGTTTTGAACAGGGGTCAAACCGGGCAGCAAAGAACTATTGATGTGGCTTTCCGATCAGCGCTTCACTTTCGACACAATCCAGCTTTCACTGCTCGCCTTGGGCAAACCGACAAGAAGGACAAGAAAAATGGGGGAGAAAACGATGCGAACCGTAACAATGCGAACCGTTCTGGGCGCCCTTGCGGCGCTCCTGATGCTGTCGGCCTACGCGATGGCCGCGGAAGCCGAAGGTCATATCAAGAAGGTCGATCGCGACAAGATGACGATCACGCTCGACGACGGCAAATCCTACAAGCTGCCCGGCGAGACCGACATGGACGGCATCAAGGAAGGCATGGACGTCGTGCTCGCCTACGACAAGGTCGACGGTCAGAACCTCGTCACGGACATGCAGACTTCGGAGTAGCGCCAAAGCTGGCGAAACCTGCCCTGCGTGGTGTCGAGGCCCGCTTTTCAAATCCAGGTCAGGCGATCGCTCTCCAGCTTCAGGATGACATCCTGTGGCGTATCCATGTCGGCCGCCTGCTGGCCGGGCACGCCTTCGATCAGGTGGAAAAGTGCCCGGATGACGCCGCCATGGATGACGCCGACCGTTTCCTGGGTCAGCTCGTCCAGCCAGCCCCGCACGCGCTCGGCAAGCATGGCATAGCTTTCGGCATTCGCGCCCGCCGGCCGGAAATTCCACTTGTCGACAAGGCGGCGCTCGATGATGCCGGGAGTGCGGGCTTCGATCTCTTCGGCGACATAGCCCTGCCAGTCGCCGAAATTCACTTCCTTCAGGCGTATATCCGTATGGAAGCCGTCCGACGGCAGGCCCATCTGGGTACGCACGCGCTGCATGGTCTCGCGGGTTCGCCTGAGCGGGCTCGCGACGAAGTCGAAACCCGGCGCCGTGCCCAGAATGCCGGCAAGCTTGCGGCCGTTCTCATCGGCCTGACGCCGCCCGACTGCGTTGATGTCGATGTCTTCCTGGCCCTGGAAGCGCTCGGAGACGTTCCAGTCGGTCTGGCCATGGCGCGTGAAATAGGCGAGCGGATATTTCGCCACTGACAAAGCCTCCGGTTGGAGAGGATTTCAGTCCTTGACGACGGAGATATCCGGCGCGTCCACCGCCTTCATCCCGACGACGTGGTAGCCCGAATCGACGTGATGCACCTCGCCGGTCACCCCGCGCGACAGGTCGGAGAGGAAATAAAGGCCGGCATCGCCGACTTCCTCGATGGTGACGCTGCGCTTCAGCGGCGCGTTGTACTCGTTCCAGCGTAAGATATAGCGGAAATCGCCGATACCGGACGCGGCAAGCGTCTTGATGGGCCCGGCCGAGACGGCATTGACGCGGATGCCCTTGCCGCCGAGGTCGACGGCGAGATAGCGCACGCTCGCCTCGAGCGCAGCCTTGGCGACGCCCATGACGTTGTAGTGCGGCATGACCTTCTCGGCGCCGTAATAGGTGAGCGTCAGGAGCGATCCACCCTTCTCCATCAGCGGCTCGGCATGCTTGGCGATCGTCGTGAAGGAATAGACGGAGATGTCCATCGTGCGCTGGAAATTCTCGCGCGTCGTCTCGACATAGCGCCCGGTCAGTTCGTCCTTGTCGGAAAAGGCGATGGCGTGGACGAGGAAGTCGAGGCCGCCCCACTTCTTCTTCACTACGTCGAAGACGGCGTCGAGCGAGGCCGGATCGGTCACGTCGCAATGGCCGGCGACATCGGCGCCGAGTTCCTGCGCCAGCGGCTCGACGCGCTTCTTCAGCGCATCGCCCTGATAGGTCAGCGCCAGTTCCGCGCCCTGCGCCGCGCAAGCCTTGGCGATGCCCCAGGCGATGGAGCGGTTGTTGGCCACGCCAAGGATCAATCCCCGCTTGCCTTCCATCAGGCCATTGCCGACTGCCATGCCACCCTTCTCCGCATTTCCGCGCGCGACCAAGCGCACACCGTGCCTATCGCACAGGCGTCGAAAGCCTTCAAGCTTGCGGGAGATGTGATCTGGCTAGTCGGTTCAAATCAGCGAGGCATTATGCCCCTCTCCGTCACGCCCTTCGGGCGCGCCACCCCTCTCCCCTGAAGGGGCAAGGCAGGGTTCAGACGCTCGCCTTCTTCATCAGCGCTTCCAGTTCCGGGTCGCCCTTCTCCGGCAGCATGACGCGTATATGGACGTAAAGATCGCCGTCGCCGCCCGTCTTGTGGGGCAGGCCGCGGCCCTTGAGCCGCAGCACCTTGTCCGAACTCGACCATGGCGGGATGGTGACCGCGACCTTGCCGCTCGGTGTATCGGCTGCCACCTTGGCACCGAGCACCGCGTCGCGCAGCTCGACCGGCAGGTCGGAATGCAGATCCGAGCCCTCGACCCGGTAGCGCGCGCTCTTTCGGAAGCGGATTTTCACCAGCGCGTCGCCCGGCTTGCCGCCGAAGGGCGACGGCTCGCCCTGCCCCTTCAGCCGGATGGTCTGGCCGTCCTCGACCCCTTTCGGCAATTTCACCGCGATCTTGCGCCCGCCAGGAAAGATCGCCGTGACCTTGGCGGCGGTAACCGCGTCCTCTATGTCGATATCGAGGATGGCGTTCAGGTCGGCGCCTGCCGGCGCCTGCTGCCTGCCGCTGCCGCCGGCGCCGCCACTGCCAAAACCGCGCCCGAAAATCTCGCTGAAAATATCGTGCGCGCCGCCGAAGGCGTCGCTGCCTGCCGTGCTCGAACGAAACTCGAAATGCGATCCGCCCGGCCCCTGCTGCGACTGGCGGAAACCGGCGAAGGGATCACCGCCGGCGGCGCCCTCGAAGCCCTGGAAGCGCTGTTTTCCCTCGGCATCGATCTCGCCACGGTCATAGGCGCCGCGCTTCTTCTCGTCACCGACGATCTCATAGGCCTGGTTGGCCTCGGCAAATCGCTCCTTGGCCTTCGGATCGTCCGGGTTCTGATCCGGATGGTATTTCTTTGCCAGCTTCCGGTAAGCCGACTTTATCTCCTTGGCCGAGGCGTCCTTGGCGACGCCCAAAACCTGGTATGGATCGCGCATGCTTCCTGCCTGACGGGATTGGAACGGGTGGCCGCCCTTATATGCGCGCGACTAGGAAGAAATTCCAGTATCGGAGGCGCAAGACGCCGTCAGGACGAGGCGAAGGCACGCAACTGCCAGCCGCCGGAATTCTGAAGGCAGGCCTCGCCATGATAGAGGCCGACACCGTCGAAGCGCGCCAGCGAGGTGGAAAAGCGGCGGCAGAGATGGCCGCCGTCCTGGAATTCGGTGAGACCGGTGATCTGGCCGGTCGCGCCGGTCGCCGGATTCGCCCAGGCGAGCCCGTTCGGGCCCAGCGTGTTCGGATCGACCGAGGTGACGGCGTTGCGGATCGTTTCCTCGTCGGTGACCTTGGCCATCATCGGGGTGGAGGGAATGGAGCCCGTGATGATCGAACGGTCCGTCTCGGCCCTTTTCAACAGGTTGCCCGACGCGCACGCGGCAAGCGCCATAGGCAACGCGGCCAGAACGGCGATCGGCAGAAACTTACGCCACAACACGGCAAGCATCACGCCACGCAGCACCTTTGCTTGCGCTCTACGCAACAATCGGCATTCTCCCGAGGATCCTTCCAGGAAAACACTATGGCCAATGCTCCGTTAACAACCAATGACTTCACCGAAAGCGCCGAGCCGTTCGACCTGTTCGCCGCATGGCTGAAGGACGCGGAATCCAGCGAACCCAACGATCCGAACGCCATGGCGCTCGCCACCGTCGACCCGGACGGATTGCCGGACGTGCGCATGGTGCTGCTCAAGGGCTTCGATCACGAAGGCTTCGTCTTCTATACCAACCTCGAAAGCCAGAAAGGCAGGGAAATTGCCGCATCCATGAAGGCCGCGCTCTGCTTCCACTGGAAATCGCTGCGCCGGCAGGTGCGTGTGCGCGGTCCGGTCGAACGCGTGAGCGACGCGGAAGCCGACGCATATTACGCCTCGCGGCCGCGCGGCAGCCGCATCGGTGCATGGGCCTCGAAACAGTCGCGGCCGCTCGAAAGCCGCTTCGCGCTGGAGAAGGCGGTCGCCGAATACACGGCGAAATATCCGCTCGGCGAGATACCGCGCCCGGCCCACTGGTCGGGCTTCCGCATCGTGCCGCAGACGATCGAATTCTGGCACGACCGGCCCTTCCGCCTGCACGACCGGGTGGTGTTCAGTCGCAAAGAAGGCGGTGGATGGGAGAAGACGCGGCTTTATCCGTGAAAGTCACCCCTTCTTCCGCGCCATGAAGGCCTGGAATGCCGCTTTCGCCTCGTCCGACATCAGGCGGGCTGCGAAGAGCCGGCTTTCTTCCCGGATATGCGCTACGAGTTCCTCGCGGTCGCCGCGCATCAGGTCGCGTGCGATCCTCAGCGCCTCCGGCGGCTTGACGACAATGCGATCCGCGGCCCGGAAGACCGCTTCTTCCAGTTCGTCCTCGCCGACCACCTCGTAGATCAGCCCGCATGCCCTGGCGCGTTCGGCGGAGAAGGGCTCGCCGAGCGCCAGCAGCGCGAAGGCCTGCTGGCGCCCCATCAGAAGCGGCGCGATCAGGCTCGAACCGGCCTCCGGCGTCAGGCCGAGATCGACAAAGGGCGTGTGGAACAGGGTGCGCGGGGTGGCGAAGGTCAGGTCGCAATGGAAATGGATGGTCGTACCGATACCGACCGCAATGCCGTCGACGCCGGAGACGATCGGCTTTTCACAGCGCGCCAGGGCTTCGAGGAGATCGAAGGCCTCGCTGCCATGCTTCCCGGCCGTGGAATAGGCGAGGAAGTCGGCAAGGTCGTTGCCGGCGGAAAAGGCGCCGGCAACGCCCAGAAAGACGTTGCAGCGCACGGCCGGATCGGCGTCACCCGCCTTCAGCGCCTCGGTCATCGCCACATACATGGCGCGCGTGATGGCGTTCTTCTTCTCCGGCCTGTCGAGCCGGATCACCTGCACCGCGCCGCGGCGCTCTATCCTGATATGCTCGCTCACGCGCCTTCCCTCACGCCAGAATGGCGGCGGCGGCCTCGTCCAGACTGGCGGCGCCGTTCACCACGCGATCCTTGAGGGCGGAGCTTTCAGGAAGCAGGTTCTCGGCAAAGAAACGGCAAAGCGCGGTCTGGGCCGCACTCTCGGCGTTACGCGCCCCGCGCACCATCAGCGCCGTGCCGGCGGCGAGCGAGAAGAGCCTGAGATAGGGTGTGGCGCCTGCCAGCGCTTCCGAGACGCGCCCATCCGCCTGCGCGCGCTGAAGGAAGCGCGTCGCCTCCTCCAGTTCGTCGAACGCGCGTTCGAGATGGCCTGCCGTATGGCCGAAGCCGGGCCGGTTCGATGCGCGCAGAGCCTCCACTTCGCCGCGCAACTCGCCGATATAGGCATGGACATGCTCGCCGCCACCTAGCGGCAGCTTGCGCATGACGAGGTCGATCGACTGGATGCCGTTGGTGCCCTCGTAGATCGGCGCGATGCGAGCATCGCGGTAGAAGCCGGCCGCGCCCGTCTCTTCGATAAAACCCATGCCGCCGTGCACCTGTATGCCGAGCGAGGCGACCTCGACGCCGATGTCTGTCGGAAAGGCCTTGGCCAGCGGGGTCAACAGGCCGGCGCGGTCCTGCCAGTGCCGGCGTTCGTCGCCTTCCGTCGCGCGGGCCATGTCGAGCGCGTGGGCACAGGAATAGCAGATGGCGCGCGCGGCTTGCGTCAGCGCCTTCATGGTCAGGAGATTGCGCCGCACGTCGGGGTGCTCGACGATCGGGCTCATGCCCTCGCCCGAATAGCCGGGCGCCCGCCCCTGCCGGCGCTCCTCGGCATAGGCCTTTGCCTTCTGGTAAGCGGCTTCGGCGACGGCGACGCCCTGTATGCCGACGGCCAGCCGCGCATTGTTCATCATGGTGAACATGCAGGCCAGCCCCTTGTTCTCTTCGCCGACCAGCCAGCCGATAGCGCCCGGCGTCTCGCCGAACTTGCCGTCGCCATAGAGCATGACGCAGGTGGGCGAGCCGTTGATGCCGAGCTTGTGCTCGATCGAGGCACAAAAGACGTCGTTATGCGCGCCGGGCTTGCCATCCGCATCGGCTAGATATTTAGGCACGAGGAAAAGCGAGATGCCGCGCGTGCCCGCTGGGGCATCCGGCAGCCGCGCAAGCACGAAATGCACGATATTGTCGGTGAAATCGTGCTCGCCATAGGTGATGAAGATCTTCTGGCCGAAGATGCGGTAGGTGCCGTCGCCTGCAGGCTCGGCGCGGGTACGAAGCGCGTTGAGGTCCGAGCCCGCTTGCGGCTCGGTCAAATTCATCGTCCCCATCCATTCGCCGGAGACGAGCTTGGCGAGATAGGTTTGCCTGAGGTCCTCCGTGCCGTGTTTCTCCAGCGCCTCGACAGCGCCCAGGGTGAGGGTGGGGCCAACGGCAAAACCCATCGAACCCGAATTCCACATTTCCAGCACCGCGATCGACAGCATTGCCGGCAGGCCCTGCCCGCCATATTCGGTCGGGCCGGTAAGCGCGTTCCAGCCGCCTTCGATCCAGCGCCGATAGAGCTCCTTCCAGCCGGGCGGGGTAGTGACGGCACCGTCCTTCCAGATGGCGCCGATCTCGTCTCCCACCTTGTAAAGCGGCGCGATCTCGTCGGTGGCGAAGCGCCCCGCTTCCTCAAGGATCGCATCGGCAAGGTCTTCGGTCAGGTCGCCCAACCTGTTCTCGTCGAGCGCAGCCTTCAGGCCGGCGGCATGCTTCAGCGTGTATGCGATCTCAGCGACTGGCGCCCGGTACATTCCGGCCTCCCGATCCGTTGCTCGTGTTCCAGCCGGTATAGGAAGGCGCTCACCGGATGACAATCGTTCATTGGACGACCATTGGGTGCGGCTATTGGGCGATGGAGGCGATCGCGGCAGTGGCAATTCGTTAACCATCTTCCGTCAGCGTGACAGGCGTCACGAGGAAGCCTGATGCCGATCCTGCCGAAAGCGCTTGTCCTGAGCGTGGCCGCGCTGGCCGCCGCGGCTTTCCTGTGGCCTGCGCACGTTTATGCGTCCGATTTCAGCAAGCCATGGCTGAGGCCGGACAGAGCGCTCGTGATCGACGCCTACGAATACAATTCCATCGACTGGACGAAGCTTGCCGAGGACAAGCGCGTCGTCGGCTTCATCAACAAGGCGACGGACGGGCTGCCTCCGCCCTCGAAATGCGAAGACGACGACGACGTGCAGCTACGGCTCTGCAAGGCGCTCTGGAAGCGCTACGCGGTGGCAAAAGAGCTTTTCCGCACGCGGCGGACCGTCGCCAAGGCGCTCGGGCTGAAATGGGGTGCCTATCATCTGGCGCGACCGGGCAATCCGATCGACCAGGCCAACCATTTCATCGATTTCGTGGAACCAGGGCCGGACGATCTGGTGGCGCTCGATATCGAGGAGAACGATCCATATAAGTGGATGTCGCTTGGGGACGCGGAAGAATTCGCCCGCCATGTCATGCGTCGCATCGGCCGCTATCCGGTGCTCTACACCAACGATGTTACGGCCGAATTCATCGCAGCACACAAGGACGAGTACGCGCTCCTGTCGCGGCTGCCGCTCTGGTACGCGCGCTACAAGCCGGAAATCGCCGACCATTTTCCCAAGGGCAACTGGGATGGCTATGCGCTCTGGCAATTCTCCTCGCAGGCGAATTGCACCGCCCGCCAGTGTCCCTATCGCGTGCCCGGCACACCGACCGATATCGACATCAACGTCGCGGCGATGGATGCCGACGCGCTGCGCAAGGCCTGGCCGCTCAACGCGCTGGTGGACCGCAAGGAAGAGTTGATCGCGAACGTGCCGGTGCCGCTGGGGCGTGAAGAAGCGCTTTCGAGCGGCAAACCCGTCGTCTGGGCGGCAGTCGACCCGACAAGCGACATGAAACTGCTCGCCGCTGCCTATGCCAAGGCCGGCAAACGCTATGGCGCCGGAGGTCCGCCCGTGGAGGTACCCGCGGCCGGGCGGGCCGAAACGCTGCTCGCCTATCTCGGCGCACTTGGAAGGAGCGCGCTCGCCTATACCGGCCTTAATGCCACCTCGCCGGGCATAGACTTGATCACGACCGCGACGATCCCCACGGAAGAAGCGAAGAACGGGGCGCTTCCCTACGGGCCGTAACGCAGGTAACCACCTGACGAAGCTGCGTGCCGTCGCGCGACCGCCCCTGCGACGCCAGAGCCCGTTTTCAACCGCTAGACACCTAAAAAGCTCTGCGATACGAGATGAGCGGCGGCGCGACCGGGCGAGGAAAAGCCCCGACCTGGCCTGACCGTCAAAGCTTTCTGATCAGGCGAATTCAAGATATGCTTCCCGGCACAGTCCCGGGTCGGCTTTCGGCGGAGTACAGCGCATCAATGCCTAACCTCGCCGATCAGGGCAATCTCGATGGCAAGGGTACAGCCGGCCTTCGGGCGCGGATGTCCCAATATCTCGGATCGGCCGCTGCCGACCGGGTTCTGCCGTATTTTTTCCTCGCCCTGCTTTTCGCCACATCGATCGCGTTCCGGCCGGTGCTGCCGGTCGATGAGACGCGATATCTCAGCATTTCGTGGGAAATGCTCCTGAAGGGCAGCTACGTCGTTCCGACGATGAATTTCGAGCCCTATTTCAGCAAGCCACCTCTGCTTTTCTGGCTGATCGACCTCTCGTGGGGCATTTTCGGCGTCAGCCGCATTTCGGCGCTGCTGGTGGTATTCCTGGCATCCTGCCTGTTCATCCATCTGACGACGCGCCTGGCGCGCGCCCTCTTTCCCGATGCAGAAGCGCTCTCAAGGCGCATGCCGTGGCTGGTGCTCGGAAACGTGGCCTTCATCATCTATTCCAGCCTGATCCTGTTCGACATCCTGCTGACGGATTGCATCCTCGCATCGTTCCTGTCGCTGCTCCTGTTCGCCAAAGGGCGCGGCACCCGATACGCACTCCTCGCAGGGTTTTTCATCGGCCTCGGCGTGCTGACCAAGGGCCCGGTGATCCTGATTCATGTCGGCTGGCCGATCATCCTCTACCCGCTATGGCGCAACCCGGACGGCGAACTGACGCCGGGGCAATTCTATCGCGGTGTGCTGATCTCGCTTCTCGCCGCCCTTGTCCTGGTGTTGTTCTGGCTCGTGCCGGTGATCGTCCATATGGGAGACGCCATCTACAGCCTGATATGGAACCAGTCAGCGGGCCGGATCGCCGGCACTTTGCGGAATTCACATGCACGACCCTTTTATTTCTACGTCCTTCTGCTGCCGATCATGGCCCTTCCCTGGCTTCTGTCGCCGGAATTGTGGCGTTCGGTGTCACGCGTCAGGTCACAGGGCCAAAGCCTCGTCCCGGCGGCGGACCGCCGGGCGCTCCGTCTCCTCCTCTCATGGAGCGTCGGTGTGTTCGTGACGTTCAGCCTCATCTCAGGGAAGCAGCCGCACTACCTCGTTCCGCTCATTCCGCTGATCACGGTCGGCATCGGATATTTCCTGGCTTCGGCACCACTTCCGCCGATCAGGAATTGCGCGGTGATATTGCTGATAATCGTCGGGATCGGTCAGGCGGTCGCCTCGCAGACGCTGTTCCGGCGTTACGATCTCCAGCCGCTTGCGAACTACATCGCCGAGAGGCGCGACGTGGACTGGGCTTTCGCGGGGGATTATGAGGACCAGTTCGGTTTCCTGGCACGGCTGGAAAAGCCGTTGGCGGAGATCGACAGCGCCAAGGCCGGAGAATGGATGAGCGCGCACCCGAACGGCTACGTCATTACGATGTTCAGAAAGCAGCCGAAGGCGGCGGACGGCGTGGATTTCAGCATCCAGGTCGAGAAAGGCTATCTCGGAATCCTGAAGGCAAGCGGCCACGGGAACGCGGCAGGGGGCGGAAGCTGAGGCCGCGCGAAGGCCAGCCTTCCCGTCTTCGTCGTCGGCGTCCCGGTAATTTCATCCAAGCGCGCGCCAGCCGATGTCACGGCGGCAGAAGCCGCCCGGGAAACCGATCCTGTCCACCCCCTCATAGGCCTTCCGCTGCGCCTCTGCGACGGTGACGCCAAGACCGGTGACGTTGAGGACGCGCCCACCCGCGACCACCAGCCGCCCCTCCTTCTCCGTCGTGCCCGCCTGGAAGACGATCGCTCCCTCCGCCTCGGCTTCACCGATGCCGGAAATCGGCGCTCCCTTTTCGGGGTTCGCCGGATAGCCCTTCGCTGCCATGACGACGGTCAGCGCCGCCTCGTCCCGCCAGCGCACCGACATATGACCAAGCTGGCCGTCGGCGGCGGCCCGCATCAGGACGAGGATGTCGTCCTTCAGCCGGGGCATCAGCACCTGACATTCGGGGTCGCCGAAGCGGACATTGTATTCGATCAGCTTCGGCCCGCTGGCCGTCAGCATCAGCCCGGCATAGAGAACGCCCGAAAACGGCGCGCCCAGTTCCGCCATGCCGCGCATGGTGGGCTCTACGATCTCGCGCATGGTGCGCTCGATCATCGCCGGCGTCATCGCCGGCGCCGGCGAATAGGCGCCCATGCCGCCGGTGTTCGGCCCGGTATCGCCCTCGCCGACGCGCTTGTGGTCCTGCGCCGTGCCGAAGGGAAGCGCGGTCGTGCCGTCGCAAAGGCAGAAGAAGCTCGCCTCCTCGCCTTCTAGATATTCCTCGACGACGACTTCCGCCCCTGCCCCGCCAAACGCTCCCTCGAAGCAGGCGTCGATGGCGGCCTCGGCTTCGGCTTCGCTCATCGCCACGGTCACGCCCTTGCCGGCGGCGAGCCCGTCGGCCTTGACGACGATCGGGGCGCCAACCTTCGCGACATAGGCTTTCGCGCCTTCCGTGTTGCCGAAACGGCCATAGGCGGCGGTCGGGATGCCAAAGCGGGCGCAAAGGTCCTTGGTGAAACCCTTCGAACCCTCCAATCGCGCCGCAGCCGCCGATGGCCCGAAGACGCAGACGCCGCCTTCGCGCAGCGCATCGGCAAATCCGGCGACCAGCGGCGCCTCCGGCCCGACCACCACGAGGTCGATCGCCTTTTCCCGGCAGAAGGCGAGGACGGCCGCATGGTCTGCGGCATCGAGCGCGACGCACTCCGCCTCCTTCGCGATCCCCGGATTGCCCGGCGCGGCAAAAAGGCGCGTCAGCATCGGTGACGCCGCGATCTTCCACGCCAGCGCGTGCTCGCGGCCGCCCGAGCCGATCAGAAGGACGTTCATAAGGAGACAGCCTTTGCGCCGCCGAGTTCTTTTTGTTCAGCTTGGCGGTCGCGCTTCCAGAACTGCCGTTTGAGCCAACGGCGCAGGTGCTTTCGCCATTCCGAAGAGGCCGCTAGATGGCCTTTCTTGACATGCGTCATGGTTCGACTCGCTGGTTTTGGCCTCTATAGGGGAATAAGCTTATCTTCGATAGTTCCATGGAACGACGCTTGACGCCCCGCCTCTTGCCTGCCACTCCCATGATCATGGAAAGCATCCAGTCACGCGCCGGACAGGGCCGGGTCGCAGATGCGCCTTCGGGCCATTGGGTCTACCGTGCCTTGCCCACATGGTTATGGCCCTACGCGCAGCTTGCGCGCTGGGACCGGCCGATCGGCTGGTGGCTGCTCCTGTGGCCGTGCTGGTGGTCGGCGGCGCTCGCCGCAAGCGCGCACGCCGCGCCGGGCGTGCCCATGTGGTCCGCGCTGCCGTCCCCCTGGCATCTCGTCCTCTTCCTCGTCGGGGCCATCGCCATGCGCGGCGCCGGCTGCACCTATAACGACCTTGCCGACGAGGACATCGACGCCGCCGTCGAGCGCACGCGCTCCCGCCCACTTCCCTCTCGACAGGTGACGCGGCGGCAGGCGTGGGGTTTCCTCGTGCTGCAGGCGCTGGTCGGGCTGGTAGTGCTCGTGCAGTTCAACCTTTTCGCCATCGTACTCGGCATCGCATCCCTCGCCATCGTCGCCGTTTACCCCTTCATGAAACGAGTCACCGACTGGCCGCAATTCGTTCTGGGGCTTGCGTTTTCCTGGGGCGCACTGATGGGCTGGGCCGCGCATTACGGCGCGCTCGACTGGCCGCCGATCCTGCTCTACGCCGGTTCGATCCTTTGGGTGATCGGCTACGATACGATCTATGCGCATCAGGACAAGGAGGACGACGCGCTGGTCGGCGTGCGCTCCACCGCGCGGCTTTTCGGCGACAATACCAAGACCTGGCTGATCAGGCTCTATGGCGGCGCGCTGGTGCTGATGGCCATCGCCTTCGCGCTGGCGCGCGTGCCGCTGCCGGCGCTTGCCGGGCTGGTCGCGGCCGGCTTCCACATGGCACAGCAGATCCGGATCATCGACATCGACAATCCGGACCAATGCCTGAGGCTTTTCAAATCGAACAGCATCGTCGGCTGGCTGATCTTCATCGGCCTTCTGGCCGGCGGCCTATGGGCAAGCTTCGCGCCGCTCGTATAGCGGAAGACCTGGCAGGGTCATTGCCGTGCGATGATCTCCTCGCCGTCCACGACCAGGCGCAGGCCGAGGTCGCCGGGCTTGCGGCGCGCAAGGAAACGCGGGCGTCTTGCCCGTACCGGGCGGCCCCTGCGCCGCTCCTTCGGCGTGTCGGTCTTCACCGCGCCGATCGATTCCTCCAACGTGCGGGCAACCCCGTCCGCTTCGATCAGAAGCATCGGCAGCCGATAAGCATCCGACCATGCGCGCCAGTCGGCAGCGACATCGTCGAGATTTTCCGCCACCAGAAGCGGCACCGCCAGCATCGGATCGTTGTGCAGCAATTCGAGCGTGACGGTCACGCAGCCCTCGCCATCCTCGATGGCGCGAGCGGCCACGCCGCGGAACGCGTTGGCCGGCAGGATCACCGTCACCGGCAATCCGCTCTTTTCCAGTATGCGCCGGATGACGACACCGCGATGGTCGATGGTGAAATGCACATCGCCGAATTCATCGCGCGTCGCGTAGCTCGTCGCCTGGGGCAGACGAAACGGGTCGAGCCGCATGTTGCAGCCCGCCCAGACTGGCTTCAGCCCGGTGTTCATGTTGACGCCTTCCTGCTTCTCCCGAGAGCCTTTGCGGTTCTCGCGGGCCGGTGTTCCCGGCCTCGTTTATGGCGTGAAGGATAGGCGGCGGTCCTTACCGGAGGGCTTAAGGAAGTCGGTTAAATTTTCGCTGATCGCGCCGATGGTTAGCGCTTTGCAACCCTTGGTAAGAAGCCGAAAAGACAGCTAAAGCAAAAGTTAAGGCAGTATAACGCTCAAATGCGGGCCACGGCATTGCATCGCCTTGCGTTTCGGGCGATTCTTTCCACGTTCGGCAAAGGTGGGGGAACTGAATGCTGACAGGGGGCGGTTCGCGGCGCAACGCCGCGGATGAGGAATTCATCGATCTGATCTACGCCTCTCTCCTTGGGGAAACCTCATGGCAGCATTTCCTGGATCGTCTGGCTGCATCTCTCCCCGGCGGCAAGTCTATCCTCTTCTTCCACGATGCAGCGAGGAGCAATGGCGGATTGGGACTGTTCTCAGGCCTCGAACCCGATATCGTCTCCGAATACAATCTCCACTATGCGAGCAAAAACCCATGGATGCCAAAGGCGGCCGTTCGAAAGGTCGGACGCGGCGTGACCGCCGACGAGATGCTGCCACACCATGATCTGGAGCGGACCGAATTCTACAACGACTTCCTGCTGAGGATCGGCTGCACATCCGCCGTCGGCGTCACGATCATGCGCGAAGAAGGCGTGTCCTTCCTGCTCAGCACGATGACAAGCCAGTCCGACGCGAACGAAAACCTGCCGGCCGCCGCCAGGCTTTCGCGGCTCGCGCCACACCTTGCGCGCGCGTTCCGGCATTATAGGCAGCACCAATTGAGAAAGGACATCATCGACATCGGCGGCTCGCTCTTCGATGCGATCGACGTCGGTCTCATCATTGCCGGCGAAGGATCCGTCGTCAAATCCGTTTCCCGGCACGCCGAGACGATGCTGGAGAAAGGAGATGCCGTCCGGGTATCGCCGCTCGGTAGATTGCGGTTCTGCTGCGAAAGAGCGGAACTCGTTTTCCGATGCATGCTGCGGAGAGACTATGCGGGCGACAAGGTCGCCCGGTTTCTGGTCGACAGGATTCGCCTGACGCTGATCCGTATCGAGAAGGACAGCCATTCCCTCTATTTCGAGGGACCGACGGTCGTTGTCCTGATGGAACCCCTGGGCGGAACGGGGCGGTCCGTCAGCATCGAGGATTTTGCCCGGACCCACATGCTGACCGGCGCGGAGAGGCGTGCTCTCGCGGGGATACTGTCCGGCAAGACCGTTGACGAGATTGCGGCGGCTGCCGGCCTTTCCCGCGAGACGATACGGACGCAAATGAAGGCCGTCTACACCAAGACCGGCGTCCGCACCCAGATCGAACTTGTCCGCCTTGCCGCCCAGATCGGGCCGGTTGCCGACAATAAAAGACAATAGGCAGGCTATTCCACGCCTTACCGCACTCTCTCACCCTCGGGGGTGAAGCGGCTACGGCGGCGTCATGCTTGATATCCCGGATCGGCTACAGGCCCGGCGACGGAGCGGCGCAATCCTACCCGCCACCTCCGGAACCGTCCGTTGAAACTCGGGAGACAGATGGAATGACAAGGATCGGCATGGGGATGGTCGCCATTGCGGCCGCAGCGATGATGCTTCTTCCGGCGGTCGCGGCCTCGGCCGCTACCCGTGCAGGCGTGTTCCAGGGTTGCCAGTTCCAGGCGTGCAACATGAACACGGCCGAGTGCTGCCGGCTTGCGGCCCAACAGGAAGCGGCTTGCCGGGCGACGGATGCCGCCAACCGGCCGAACTATTCGGCCCACGGTAAAAGCGGAGCAAAGGCGAAGAAGGCCATCAGCGAGTGCACCCGGTGCTCGCAGGTTTTCCTGCAAACGTTCTGCTCCAGGAAATAGCCTCCGGCGAAGCAGTCATTAAGTCGTCGCGGATGCGTCCGCGACGATGAGCGGGCCTTGTCCCGCATTTACCGGTTGTCAACCATATTCCGATCCTGCGCAGGCCTGCCGCAACGGCACATGCTGTCCCGGGATCGGGAAATGTCTATATTGGCAGGAGGCGCGGGCGGGCCGTCAGGAGGTTCTTGAATGGCTTCCCAGTCGAGACTCGCGCCGGAAACAGACGAAAAGATCCAGCGTGTGATTTTCGAGGATCTGCGGGACAGGCCCTTGTCTTCGGTCGTCTCCGTGAACGGCCTCGTCGCCTATATCCGCACGGCGGTACCCGAAACGCACCGCACCGACCGGCAGCTTGCCAAAATGGCGTTCGACGCGGCCATGCAACTCGGACTCGTCCCGGTTTACGATCCCGAGGTTCCAGCGACCGACGCAAGGGGCGATTTCCGCGGCGGTTACGGCTATGGACGTCGCGCCCACAAACCTGATCCCGATGCGCACTATGGCTTCGAGCCGGAGGGGGTGCGCCCGCTCCCGGTCAGGAAGCGGAGCAGGTGGCGATAGGCCGGTGATCGGCTATCACTTCTTGCTCGCGATGGAACACGCGTCCGATCCGACGGTTTCCTGATCAGGAAAGCGTGGGAGAAGACAGATGGAAAAGAGGACACCGATCGGCAATTCCGACAGCCTGCAGCGGACGCGGGACCGGCGCGCTCCGCCCGAAAGCGTTCACCTCGGCGAAACAGGCGCCCACGTTCCCAAGCATTTTCCCGGCACGGAACGCGAACCGGAACTGGAGCCCCCTTTCGAGCTTCCGCCGAAGAAGCCTGGCTTGTCGCGGAAAAACACGGACTTGACCAAGCCGGGCGGCAACAAGGGTTAGCAGCGTTCAGAAACGCTACCTCTTGTCGACATCCCCCCTTTTTCAGAGCCGCCACAGGTTTACGCCCGGATTTTCGTCGGTTTTGGTTCGTCGGCGTCGCGGCATGGATTCCCGACACTCTCCCAAATCTGGGGCTTGCCGAACGGCCGGAGCCGACGTTCAGAGCACCTTGCCGGGATTCATGATGCCGAGCGGATCGAAGACCTGCTTGACGCGGCGCATCAGGTCGATAGCGACCGGTGGGGCGGTGGAGGCTAATTCGTCGCGCTTCAGCGTGCCGATGCCGTGCTCGGCGGAGATCGAGCCGGAAAGTGAACGAACGATATCGTGCACGGCCTTGTTCACGTCGCCGTAACGCTCAAGGAACGCCTTCCCGTCAGCACCGACCGGCTGCGATATGTTGAAGTGCAGATTGCCGTCGCCCATATGGCCGAAACCCACGATCCGCGCGCCGGGCACCACCTTTTCCACGGCCTGCGACGCGCGCTCGATGAATTCGGGGATCGAAGCGACGGGCACCGATATGTCGTGCTTGATCGACGCGCCCTCGGCCTTCTGGGAATCGGGCATGGTCTCGCGCAATCGCCACAGCGTTGCCGCCTGCGCCAGATTGGCGGCAAGCGCCGCGTCCATGATCAGCCCGTTCTCCAGCCCGTCCGCCAGGATCTCCTCGATCAGGCCGCGCGCGTCTTCTACCGAGCGGCCTGACGATACCTGCATCAGCACATACCACGGAAAGGCGGTTGCCAGAGGCGCGGTTGAATCGGGAATGTGGCGGACGGTGAAATCAAGGATGATGTGCGGGATAAGCTCGAAGGCGGTCAGGCTGCCGCCCGCACGGTCGAGCGCCAGATTGAAGAACTGGAGCGCCTTTTCCGGTGATTCCAGCCCGACCCAAGCGACCTCGTTGCCGCGCGGCCTGGGGAAGAGCTTCATGACCGCCGCCGTGATGATGCCGAGCGTGCCCTCCCCGCCGACGAAGAGGTCCTTCAGGTCGTAGCCGGTATTGTCCTTCTTCAGCTTGCGCAGATCGTCAAAGACGTCGCCGTTCGGCATCACCACCTCGACGCCGAGGCAGAGTTCGCGCGCATTGCCATAGGCGAGCACGCCGGTGCCGCCGGCGTTGGAGGAAAGATTGCCACCGATACGGCAGGTGCCCTGTGAGGCCAGCGACAACGGGAAGAAACGGTCGGCCGCGTCCGCCGCTTCCTGCAGATTCTGCAGGATGACGCCGGCCTCGGCGGTGATGGTATTGGAACGGGTGTCGACCTCGCGGATGCGGTCGAGCCGTTGCAGCGAAAGCACCACCTGACGCCCCGACTTGTCGGGCATCTGGCCGCCGACAAGGCCGGTATTGCCGCTTTGCGGCACGATCGCAGTCCGCGTCTCAGTGGCAAGCTTCATGATACGGCTCACCTCCTCCACCGTGCCAGGCCGCAGGACGAGCGGGCTTGTGCCCCCGTAGAGGCCCCGCGGTTCGTTGACGTAAGGTTCTATGTCGGCCGGGGAACGGAGGGCGAAACGATCGCCCACGATCGCCGCGAAACGGTCGAGCAGCGCAGGCTTGAGGTCATCAGTGTCATTCAGCATGGGGCGATCCGTAGGAACAGTTCATCGGGGTTTCGGCGCCGTTGCCCCTCACCCTTACCCTCTCCCCGCAAGCGGGGCGAGGGGACGGCAACGTGGCGGCGAGCTTTCTTCTCCCGTTTGCGGGGAGAAGATGCCGGCAGGCAGATGAGGGGCGACATCGCCGCGATAGACTCTCAAGCGAATCTAAGCGGAGGCGCCTTCGATGTCACGCGGCGCGGCGGCGCGGCGCAGACGGTCGTTGATCGCCTCGCCGAGCCCTTCGGCGGGGATGGGCTCGACCGCGATGCCAAGCGCGCCGGCGGCGTCGAGTTCCCGGAGCATGGAGAAAAGATTAGCGGCTGCCTCGTGCAGGTCGCCCTTCGGCGAGAGGTTGCGGACGGCCTTCACGCCCTCCGCGCCCTTCACGCGCGCCGGGCCGAAGGCAAGCAGCGCCTCTCCTGGCGAGACCGCCGCCACGTTCAGCCTCACCTTCGCGCGGGGTGCGTAGTGGGAGGTCATCATGCCTGGCGCCTCAAGGCTGGCCTTCCTGCCGCGCTCCAGCCTGACACCCGCAACGGCCTCTATTTCACCCGCAGCAAGCCCGCCCGGCCTCAACAGCCGCAGCTTTCCGCCCTCTGCCTTGACGATGGTCGATTCCACGCCGACCGGGGTCGGGCCGTCATCGACGATAAGCGCGATGCGAGTGCCGAGATCGCCATTGACGGCGGCGGCCGACGTTCCGCTGATGCGGCCGGACGAGTTGGCGCTCGGCGCGGCGAGCGGCCGGCCGACACGAGCGATAAGGCGCGAGATGAAGCCGGTCGGCATGCGCAGCGCGATCGTGTCGAGCCCCGCCCTCACCAGGGGGTGGATTTGCACGCCTTCCTTCAGCGGCAGGACGAGTGTCAGCGGTCCGGGCCAGAATTTTCCTGCCAGAAGCCGCGACAGCGGATCGAATTCGCCAATCGCCTCGGCCATCTCCATATCGCTGACATGCACGATCAGCGGATTGAAACGCGGTCGACCCTTGACGTCATAGACGCGAGCCACCGCCTCGCCATTGGTCGCGTCCGCGGCAAGGCCGTAGACGGTCTCGGTGGGGACAGCGACCGGGTTGCCGGCCAGGATGAGCTTCGCGGCCTTCTCCAGCGCCTCTTCAGCCGTCAGGATCACCGCCACGATCGCTACCCTTCATTAACCCTGCCGTCACCTAAGCCCGGCTTTCGCCGCTGGCAAGCGCCACCGGCACGCTTTCATTAATCACTAGAATGCTAGTGGATCCGGCAAGCTGGCGGCAATCGTCCGCGTCTATGCTTGTCATACTTTCATCCTGTGCGAGGCAGTGCTTGTTGACGCGAACAATCGCAGGGCTGGTCTTCGCGACGCTCCTGACGACCGGGACGGCCTCGGCGTCGTCCTTTGTGACGCCCGAACCCATGACCGCCAAGCTCAGTCCGTCCATGATCCTGCTGGGTGAGCCCGCAGCCCAACGGTCGATCGCCAGCGATCGGACAGAACCGGCCGAAACCCCCGCCAAAGCCGTCGCTTCCGCAATAGACAGAACACCACTCGCCTATCCGTTCCCCGGCAGCGAACACCGTGAAGGCACCCGGGCCGCCGGTGATGCCGACTTCGTCCGCATAAGCCCGTCCATCATCGCCATGACCGCCGAGCCGGAGCCGGCAGTCAGCTTCGAGCAGGTCGCGGCGGTAGGTAAGGATGCGGGCGAGGACGAGCAGCGCAATGCCCCCGGTCCCGAACCGACCGTGATCCGCGGCGGCGTGGTCGACAATGGCGGCACGGCGGAAGCTTCCGTTCCGGCCGCGCATAGGCAGCAGCAGACGGTCGCAAGCCGTCCCACCCCCACGGCTGGCACACGGGCCGCGCCCGAGGCGGCCGCTTCCTCGCAATCCGCCTCGTCCTCCCCGCAACAGCCAAGGGAACCGGACGTGCCGGTCCCCTCGCCGACACCGGCGCCGCTGCCCGCCAACATCATCCCGCAGACGAAAATCCAGTAACCGCGTCAGCCACCGATCTTCGAGAAATCGGCAACCTGCCCGGTCGCCTCGCGAATGCGTGCCAGAAGCGCGAGGCGGTTGGCCCGGACAGCCTCGTCATCGGCGTTGACAAGCACTTGCTCGAAGAAAGCGTCGACCGGCCCGCGCAGCGCGGAAAGCGCCCGCATTGCGGCGGAAAAGTCCTGCTTTCCAATGGCTTCGCCGGCTTCCTTCTCGGCCTGATTCACCGCCGCGAAGAGCGCTTTTTCGCTCGCTTCGGCGAAAAGCGCCGGATCGACAGCGGCGGCGATGCGCGTGCCTTTCTTCTCCTCGGCCACAAGGATATTCGCCGCGCGCTTGGTGCCGGCGAGCAGGTTCTTGCCGTCCTCAGTGTCGAGGAAGGTGGAAAGGGCTTCCACCCGACGGACGATCAGGAGAAGGTCGTCATTTGATGAAGGTGCAATCTCCCCCGCTGAGGGGGCGATCGGCGCTCCACTCGCCAGCACCGCGTCGATCAGATCATGCCGTGCGCCCTGATCACGGAGATAGACCTTCAGGCGGTCGTGGAAGAAGAAGAGCAAGTCCTTTCCGGCCCACTTCGAGAGCCCCAGCCTCGCCCCGTTCTCCACCACAATCCTGATCACCCCAAGCGCCGCTCGTCTCAGCGCATAGGGGTCCTTGCTTCCCGTCGGCTTCTCGTCGATGGCCCAGAAGCCCACCAGCGTATCGAGTTTGTCAGCCAGCGCGACGGCGATCGAGACGGGATCGCTCGGCACGCGGTCGGACGGGCCTTGCGGCTTGTAGTGCTCCTCGACCGCAGCGGCGACTGACGGCCGCTCGCCCTGCAGCGCCGCGTAGGTGCGGCCCATCTGGCCCTGAAGCTCGGGGAATTCGCCAACAACTTCGGTTTGCAGATCGGCCTTTGCGAGCACGGCGGCGCGGCGGGCAAGCTTCGGGTCGGCGCCCACCACCGGCGCCAGTTCTTCCGCCAGCCGCGCGATGCGCTCTACCCGCTCGCCTTGCGTGCCGAGTTTGGCATGGAAGGTGACGCCGAGATGGTCGAGGCGGGCCATGCGCTGGTCGAGCGGCTTCTTCAGGTCGAGGCCGAACTTTTCCGCCGAAGCCTTGAGCCGGCCGAGGTCGGGCAGATCGGCCTGGTCCGTCTTCCAGAAATGCAGCGCGTCGGACAGGCGCGCGCGCACCACCTTGCCGTTGCCGCCCGCGATCTCCGTCCCGCCATCCTTCGCCTCGATATTGGCGGTAAGCAGAAAATGATTGGAGAGCGCCTCTTCGCCGCCATGGGGCCGCGTCACAAAGCATTTCTGGTTGGCCCGGATGGTCAGCCGCACGATCTCGGAGGGGATCGTCAGGAAATCCTCCTCGAATTCACCCATCAGCACGACCGGCCATTCGACCAGCCCGGAAACCTCCTCCAGCAGCCCGTCGTCCTCGACCAGTTCCAGCCCGCGCGCGAAGGCGAGGTTTTTTGCGTCGGCAAGGATGATCTCCTTGCGCCGCCCGCCATCGAGCACGACCTTCGCCGCCTCCAGCCTGGCCACGTAATCGTCGAAGCGGCGCACGGTGATGGCTTCCGGCGCATGAAAGCGATGGCCGTAGGTGACGTTGCCGGCGCGGATGCCGTCGATCTCGAAATCGACCACCACTGGCTCTTCGGTCTCCGGGCCGAAGGTGCAGAGGATCGATTGCAGCGGCCGCACCCAGCGCAACGCCTCGCCGCCGCGCCCCTCGACCGTGCCGTAGCGCACGCCCTTCGGACCGGAGGCCGCGCCCCAGCGCATGGATTTCGGCCAGGGGAAATCGCGGATCACGCCGGGCAGAAGATCGGCGATGATCGCATCCGCCGCCCTGCCCGGCTTCGAGATGATTGCGACATAGAAATCACCCTTCTTGGGGTCGGTGCGGATCTCCGCTTCATCCACCGAGGAAAGACCGGCGGAGCGCAGAAAGCCCTGCACCGCCTGCTCGGGCGCCTTTGTAGAAGGTCCCTTGCGCTCCTCGCGCACGTCGCGCGAGCGCGCCGTCAGCCCGCGCACGTCCAGCGTCAGCCGCCGCGGCGTCCAGTATTCGCGCGCCGCCTCGTAGGTCAGACCAGCATCGACCAGCCCGTCGGTCACCAGCTTCTTCAAGTCGCCGGCAGCCTTGCGCTGCATGCGTGCGGGGATTTCTTCAGAGCGAAGTTCGAGAAGAAGGTCGGGCATGAAATCAGTTCGTCAAAATGTCGGTGTCACAGACGATGGAAAACCGGTCGGCGAGCGCAGCGAGTTCGGCGCGATGGAGATCGGCGGCGGAGATGTCGCCGCCAGCGGCCGGCAGGTCGCGGGTGGCGCAGGCATCCGCCGCCACCGTCGTCTGGTAGCCGAGGTCGAGCGCGGCACGTGCCGTCGAAGACACGCACATATGCGTCATGAAGCCGACCAGCACGAGCCGCTTTGCGCCGACCGAACTCAGTGTTTCATGGAGGGTCGTGCCGGCGAACGAATTGGGCAGCGGCTTTTCCACCACCGTCTCGCCGGCCTTGGGCGCGGCTTCATCAGCAATGGCGAATGCCCTCGTTGCCGGATCGAAGGCGCCGCCGGCGCGGCCCCGGTGCTGGACATGGACGATCCGGCCGCCCTCCGCGCGCGCCTTCGCCAGGAGCCGCGCGATGTTTGCCAGAGCCGGCTTCACGCCGGGGAGCGGCAGCTTGCCGTCGACATATTCGTTCTGCGCGTCGATGATGACGAGCACCGCTTCGGAAAATTTCGGCGGGGTCAGGTCCGCGCCGGCCATCTCAAGCAGGGTCTTCGCCATCAGGCCGCTTCCCTCTTCATGTTCATGCCACCGGCTTCGGTCTGGAGGAAGGCTTCGCCGCAGGCCTTGGCGAGGTTGCGCACGCGCAGGATGTAGTTCTGCCGCTCGGTCACCGAGATGACGCCGCGCGCGTCGAGCAGATTGAAGGCGTGGCTGGCCTTGATACACTGGTCGTAAGCGGGGAGCACGAGCTTGTGCGACCCGCCATGGGCCGGCGCGCCTGATTTCAGCAGCGCCGTGCATTCCTTCTCCGCGTCCTCGAAGTGCCGGAACAGGAGTTCTGTATCGGCGAACTCGAAATTGAACCGCGAATATTCCTGCTCGGCCTGCAGGAAAACGTCGCCATAGGTGACCTTGTCGGCCCCCTCCAGCCCGTTGAAATTCAGGTCGTAGACGCGGTCGACGCCCTGGACATACATCGCCAGCCGCTCCAGACCATAGGTCAGTTCGCCCGAGACCGGCGCGCATTCGATGCCGCAGACCTGCTGGAAATAGGTGAACTGCGAGACTTCCATCCCGTCGCACCAGCACTCCCAGCCAAGGCCCCAGGCGCCGAGCGTCGGGCTTTCCCAATCGTCCTCGACGAAACGGATGTCGTGCAGGAGCGGGTCGATGCCGATCGCCTCCAGCGAGCCGAGATAGATTTCCTGCAGGTCCGGTGGATTGGGCTTCAGGATCACCTGATATTGATAATAGTGTTGAAGACGGTTGGGATTCTCGCCGTAGCGTCCGTCTTTCGGCCTGCGCGAGGGCTGCACATAGGCCACGTTCCACGGCCTCGGCCCGAGCGAGCGCAGCGTGGTCGCCGGGTGGAACGTGCCGGCGCCGACTTCCATATCGTAAGGCTGCAGGATCACGCAGCCATAGGCCGCCCAATATTCCTGAAGCGTCAGGATCAGGCCCTGGAACGAACGGCTCGGGTGCAGATGGTCGGGCAGGTTTCCGGTCACGGGATGCTCTGGCAGCTTGAAAACTGCGCCCGTCCTAGAGCCTTTCATCGCTGGATGGAAGAGGTCCGGCCGGCAGGATGCGGATGATTGATCGCGTAATCGTGATGATGCGGTCCGTGCGGCCGGCAGCTCCGCTTCGTTCCCTGTTCCGATTGCCCGGCCTATGCTATTGCGATTCAACCGTGGCGATTGCCACTTTGTCCGGTCACGATCGGATTTGAAGGCAACAGGCAAGGAATGAGGATAATGGGAAAAATGACGATCCTTCCCGGGCGGCCGCTTTTCGCCGGCGTCGCCGCGGCGGCAGCGGCAACCGTACTTTTCCTCGCCGCATCCGCCGCGTGGGCGGATAATTTTCCGGGCGGCCGCGAGGACCGGGACTGGGTCACCGGACTCCAGTGCGTCGGCACATGCGCTACCGTTCGCCTCCCGAATGCCGACTGCATCTGCCAGAAAATGAATCCCGGCGAGACCGACGTCCGCAAGCTGAAGCTTCAATGCTGGGGCATGGAACACGGCCGCTGGGTCGCCTGCCCGGTGAAGTCGCCCTACGGCATAACGGTGAACTGAAGGCTACCCTGCCGTCATCAACCCTGAGAAAGGATGAGATGACGGCAGCCGCCAATCAACTCTTGCGGCCGTCGTCCTTGCCGTCCTTGTCCTGGACAGCGGGGGCGTTTTCCTGACCTTCGGCAGCCTTTTTCGGCTCGATCGGCGGCAGGCCCTCGGCGAGCTTCTTCTGGACGCTGGCCAGCGTCTGCGCATCAGGATGCATGTCGCTCGCATGGCGCCACTGATAGGTCGCCTCCAGCTTGCGGCCGACGCGCCACAATGCATCTCCGAGATGGTCGTTTAGGACGGGGTCCTCGGGCTTCAGTGAAACGGCGCGCTGCAACTGCACCAGGGCATCCTGATAGCGGCCGAGCTTGTAATAGGCCCAGCCCAGCGAATCCACGATGTAGCCGTCGCTCGGGCGCTGATCGACGGCCTTGCGGATCATCTTGAGGCCTTCCTCGAGATTGATATCCATGTCGATCCAGGAATAGCCCAGATAGTTCAGTACCTGCGGCTGGTCCGGCGAAAGCTTCAGCGCTTCCTTGAAATTGGGCTCCGCCTTCGGCCATTCCTTCAGCCGCTCATAGGCAATGCCGCGGCGGTAGTAGATGGTCCAATCGTCGGCGGTCGGGTTCGGGATGCGCGCGACGGCCTTGTCGTAAAGTTCGGCGGCGGAGCGGTAGTCCTCCTTGGCCGCATAGACGCCGCCGAGCGCCAGATAGGCCTTCATGTCGTCGGGATCCTGCGCCAGCACCGTCTTCAGGTGCTCTATCGCCTCGTCGTTGCGGCCTATATCGGCGAGATCGAGCCCGACCTGCATCTCCGCCACGCGTTTCATCGGCGAATCGGGCGATATGCGCTTGAAGAAGGCGATCGCTTCCTCGGTATTCTTCTGCTGGTCGGCGACCACGCCGAGCTGAAGCAGAAGCGCGTCGTTCTTCGGCGCCAGCACCAGCGCGTATTCGAGATAGAGGCGGACGAAATCCTCGCCGCCGGAGCGATTGAGCGCAGCGCCGAGATCGAGCAACACCTCTGCCGCTCCCTCGTTGACGCTCGCGATCATCGGCTGGACGGTGGTGCCTTCCTTTATCTCCTTGCGCAGCGCGGTGATCGGCAGGCGATCGGGCGCGAACTCGTCGGCCTTGTCGAGCACGGCAAGCGCCTTGTCCTTCTTGCCGGAACGGTAAAGGAAGCGGGCATAGGCCTCGGCCGCGCGCATATAGGTGTCGGGCGCCGCGGCGCCGGCCGGCGCATTTTCGAGCGTCTCCTTGTAGGCCGCCTCGGCGTCGGCATCGCGCCCCGCAAGCTCCGCGATGAGCGCGCGATGGTAGGAGACGAAGAGCGTATACCATTCCGGCCCATTGAGCTTCTTCAGATAGGAGAGCGCCTCGCCGGTATGTCCCTCTCCCTCCTTCGCCCAACCGGTCATGACGCCGGTGATGAGCTTGTCGAGATCGGATTCGAGCGCCAGCTTCAACCAGCTCTCGGCATCGCCATATTTCTTGTCGCGGAAGGAATCGACCGCCAGCGCCAGCCTCGAAAACCGCTCCACGCGCGCGACCTTCTTCAGCTTGCGGGCGTAGGGCAGCGCCTTGTCGAACTGGCCGTTCGAGATCAGCGAGACCATCAGGTTCTGTTGCAGGTTCTCGTTGTCGGAATCGAATGAAAGCGCGCGCGTATAGTAGGCGATGGCATTCGGAAGATCGCCATCCGCCTCGGCGACGCGGGCGGCAAGGAAGGCGCCGGCAAGCGTATCGGTGCCGAGATCGGCGCCGTCCTTGCTGGCGTGGGCAGGAAGCGTCGTCGCCAGCATGGAGGAGGCGAGCAGCAATGTCGCAATCAGTTTTCCGCTTGGTTGCGGCATGTCATCCCTTTCCTGGGCCGAACATTTTCGGCCGAAGTCCGCTCAGGCGGATTCGCATCCGTCATTCAAGCGGCGAAGCATGGCCTTTTTGCGATGAAGGTCAATCCGGCGGGCCTTCATCTCTATCGAATCCAGCGCAGACTACAGGCCAAATCTTTACGATACGCGACTGATGCAGAAATCGATGACTTCGAGAAGCGCCGTCTTCTGCGCCGTCGGCTTCAAGGGTGCGAGCGCGTCGCGGGCGATCTCGCCGAAATGGCGGGCGCGGCCGATCGTATCGCCTATCGCCGAGCAACGCGCCATCAAACCGAACGCCTTTTCAAGCTCCGCGTCGCCATTCTCATGGCCCTCGATGGCGCGCTTCCAGAAATCGCGTTCCTCGGCCGTGCCGCGGCGGTAGCTCAGGATGACGGGCAGCGTCACCTTGCCCTCGCGGAAATCGTCGCCGACATTCTTGCCGAGATCCTTGCTCGAACCGCCATAGTCGAGCGCGTCGTCGACGAGTTGGAAGGCAAGGCCGAGATTGGTGCCGTAGGAGCGCAGCGCGGCGCGGTCGGAACGCGAGGCGCCGGCGATGATCGGCCCGACCTCGGCGGCGGCCGAGAAGAGCGCCGCCGTCTTGGCCCGGATGACCGCGAGGTATTCATCCTCCGTCGTCTCCAGATTCTGCGCGGCGGCAAGCTGCATCACCTCGCCCTCGGCGATGACGGACGCCGCCGTCGAAAGCACGTCGAGCGCGTCGAGCGAGCCGACATCGACCATCATGCGGAAGGCCTGGCCGAGCAGGAAATCGCCGACCAGCACGCTCGCCTGGTTGCCCCAGATCATGCGCGCCGTCCGCTGGCCGCGCCGCATGCCGCTCTCGTCCACCACGTCGTCATGCAGCAGCGTCGCGGTATGCATGAACTCGACGCTGGTGGCGAGCTTCACATGGCCTTCGCCGGCATAGTCGAACATCTGCGCGGCGGCGAGCGTCACCATCGGCCGCAACCGCTTGCCGCCCGACGAGATCAGATGGTTGGCGATCTCGGGGATCATCTCGACGTCGGAACCCGCCTTCGAAAGGATCAGCTCGTTGACGCGCGCCATGTCGGCGGCGGTCAGGTCGAGCAGCCTGCCGATGGTCGGATTGCCTCTCTTGCCCTCTTCAAGCGATAGAACGACGCCCAATGCGGGTACTCCCCGTCAGATTTCCCGTAACCGAGATACCCTCTTAGCGGAACTTATGGAGCGCTGGAAGCCGGACCATGCGGGCGGATTGGCGCGGCCGGGCGAACAGGCTAAAAGCCGACGGATACGGGGTCCCGACCCCAGAACCGCCGCATCACAGGGATCGTCCGATGATCGAGCTTCTGCGCACCAACGACCCCGTGCTGATCTCCTTCGTGGAATCGCTGATGCGCGACGCCGGCATCGGCTTCTTCGTCGCCGACCAGAATATGAGCATCATCGAAGGTTCGCTCGGCATCCTGCCGCGCCGGGTCATGGTCGAGAAGGAGCGCGAGGCGCAGGCGCGCCGCATCCTCAAGGATGCCGGCATATCGCACGAGATGAAGGGAAGCTGACCGTGCCCGCCGAAGCGGCCGATCCGCCCGACGGCATGGCGGGCGCAACGATCGACGCCTTTCATCGCGGCGCTTTTTTCCTTGCGCAACCTGCCGGGCGCGGCCACCGCGCAGGGCTCGACGCGATGATCCTCGCCGCCGCCGTCCCTTCCGGTTTCGCCGGCCGCCTTGCCGATCTCGGCGCAGGCGCAGGCGCGGCCGGCCTCGCCGTCGCCGCGCGCTGCCGGCAAGCCAGGGTAGTGCTGGTCGAGCGCGATCCCGAAATGGTCGCCTATGCACGGCGGTCGCTGGCGCTGCCCGGAAACGCGACGCTCGTCGGCCGCGCGGCAGTGCTCACCGCCGATGTCACGCTTTCCGGCGAGGCCCGCACCGCCGCCGGACTCGCCGACCGCGCCTTCGATTTCGCCATCATGAACCCACCCTTCAACGCGCCGGCGGACCGCGCGAGTTCCGACGACCTGAGAAAACGCGCCCACGTCATGCATCCGGAGATGTTCGAGCAATGGGTACGCACGGCGGCCGCGATCGTGAAGCCCGGCGGCTTCATCGCGCTGATCGCCCGCCCGGTGTCGCTCGAAGCGATCCTGACCGCGCTTGCCGGCCGCTTCGGCGAGGCGAGGATCACGCCGATCCATCCGCGCGCGGAGGAAGACGCGATCCGCATCGTCATAAGGGCACGCCACGGCTCGCGCGGTGGACCTTCACTCTGCCCGCCGCTCGTCCTGCACGATGCCGGCCGTGCGCTGACGCCGGGAGCCGATGCGGTATGCAACGGAACGGCAAGCCTTTTCGGCGATTGAGGCAAACGCAACGGTGCTTGCGTCGACCACCATCGTACCTACATCCATCGCACATCAAGGGGAGCGCGCGACCGTGCCGAAATTCTTCAACCGCATCCTGCCGAAGCGCCTGCGTTCGGAAGGCGTCACCATCCCGGTGGTCCGGCTGCAGGGCGCGATCTTTTCCGGCGGCAACCAGTTGCGCCCCGCCCTTTCCCTGGCGGGCACGGCCGGCCTGATCGAAAAAGCCTTCGCCTTCAAGGAAGCGCCGGCCGTCGCCATTTCCGTCAACTCGCCCGGCGGCTCGCCGGTGCAGTCGCGGCTGATCTACAAGCGCATCCGCGATCTCGCCGAGGAGAAGAACAAGCAGGTGCTGGTCTTCGTCGAGGATATCGCGGCTTCGGGCGGCTACATGATCGCGCTCGCCGGCGACGAGATCATTGCCGACCCCTCCTCCATCGTCGGCTCGATCGGCGTCGTCTCCGCCTCCTTCGGCTTCCAGGACCTGATCAGGAAGATCGGAGTGGAGCGCAGGGTTCACACGGCGGGGCAGAACAAGTCGGTGCTCGATCCTTTCCGGCCGGAAAAGAAGGAAGACGTCGAGCGGCTGAAGGCGCTGCAACTCGAAGTGCACGAGACCTTCATCGATCTCGTCAAAGAACGGCGCGGCAAGCGGCTTGTCGATGATCCGGACCTTTTCACAGGGCTTTTCTGGAGCGCCAAGCGTGGCGTCACGCTCGGCCTCGTCGATAGCCTCGGCGACATGCGCTCGGTACTGAAGGCGCGCTACGGCGACAAGACGAGCCTGAAGCTGGTGACGCAGCCGCGCGGCTTTTTGGCGCGCCGGCTCGGCTTCCTTGGCTCCCGAAACAGGGATTATTTGCCCGAAATGGCAGCCGGCGCTGTCAGTAGTGTACTCGATACGCTGGAGGAGCGGGCGCTGTGGAACCGCTTCGGCCTTTGATCCGTTCCGGAAAAGTCCTATAGTGAGGATGAAAGTCGGCCGGCAAACCTTTCCCGCGCCGCGTGTCGTTTCGCATGATCTCCGTCCGAAAAGCGGCGTCCGCTTTTCGGGTCATGCCGTAGGAGCTGAAGGCCATGCCACAGCTGATATTCTTCGCCCTTGTCGCGCTGGTCGTCTATTACGGCTACAAATCGTTCGTCCGCGAGGCGGAACGCGTCTCGGCACGGGTCAGGCGGCAGGAAAAACAGGCCAAGAACGGCGCCATCGGCACGCTGGTCAAGGACCCCGTCACCGGCGAATACAGGCTGGCGAAAGACTGATCCCCCCCATCGCATGTCGGTAATCGCGTCCGCTATCGGTCCTGTTCGGGCGCCGGCCAAGATCAATCTTGCGCTCCACGTCGTCGGGCAGCGCGACGATGGCTATCATCTCCTCGAAAGTCTCGTCGTCTTCGCGCGGTTCGGAGACCGGGTGACCGTCGGCCGCGCTGAAGCCGATCAATTCGTCGTGACCGGGCCCCATGCCTCGGCGGTCCCGACGGACGGAAGCAATCTCGTACTGAGAGCGCGGGACACGTTGCGCTCCGCCCTGCCATCAGACGCAGGCTTCCCGGTCTCCATTTCTCTGGAAAAGAACCTGCCGCCAGCCTCCGGCATCGGCGGCGGGTCGAGCGATGCCGCCGCGACGCTGAAGGCGCTGGCGCTGCTTTGGAGCCTCGAAGATGCTTGGCTGCCGGCCGAGATCGGCCTGTCGCTCGGAGCCGATGTGCCGATGTGCCTATCTCCGCAGCCGGCGCTGGTGTCCGGCATAGGCGAGAGGATCGAACGGCTGCCGGATTTCCCAACGCTCTTCATCGTGCTTGTGAATCCCGGCGTGGAAGTATCGACGCCGGCAGTGTTTTCCCGGCTGAAGGTGAAACACAATCCGGGATTGAAACGGTTCGTTTTTAACGACCGCAGGACGATCGGATCTGAAGTTCGACCCCCACTCCGCTCGGCTACGCCGACCACCTCTCCCCCGTCGAGCGGGGGAGAGGAAGCGCTGGCCGCGATGGTTAGCTCCCTTCCTCTGCCCCACGAATGTGGGGGAGAGGTGGCGCGCGAAGCGCGACGAAGTGGGGGTTATTCGGCCAGCGATCAGGAAGCCCTTTACGCGTGGCTGCGCGAAACACGCAACGATCTACAGATACCAGCGCTGGAATGCGCGCCGGTCATCGGCGAGGTACTCGGAGCACTTCGGGCCACGCAAGCCCGCTTTGCGCGCATGTCTGGTTCGGGTGCGACCTGCTTCGGCCTTTACGATACGAGACGGGAAGCAGAAACTGCCGCCACCGATATCAGGCGGGCGTGGCCGAACGGGTTCGTCGTCGCCACCGAAAGTTTCGCGGCTTCAGGGGAAGATCATGGCGGGAATTGACGAGAAGCGCCCCTTCATTCCAGTCGGGTTCGCGGTGCTCACCGTCTCCGACACGCGCTCGCTTGGCGAAGACAAGTCCGGGCAGACGCTTGCCGACCGCATCGAGGCCGCCGGCCATCGCCTCGTCCGGCGCGACATCGTGCGCGACGACGCCGAGGCGATCCGGAAGACCGTGCTCGGCTGGGTGGCCAGCGGCGAAGTGGACGCCATCCTCACGACAGGGGGCACCGGCTTCACAGGCCGCGACGTGACGCCGGAAGCGCTGGAGCCGCTTTTCGAAAAGCGCATGGACGGATTTTCAGAAGTCTTCCACCGCATCTCCTTCGACAAGATCGGCGTCTCCACCATCCAGTCCCGCGCCACGGCCGGGCTGATCGGCACCACCTTCGTCTTCGTGCTGCCCGGCTCCCCCGGCGCCTGCAAGGACGCCTGGGACGGCATATTGCAGGCGCAGTTCGACTATCGCCACATGCCCTGCAATTTCGTGGAGATCATGCCCCGCCTCGACGAACACCTGAAGCGCGGGAAAAGCTGAAGGCGGACCAATTCGCCTTCGCTATTTGCACTTTACTTCTCCGGGCGACTTTCAAACAGAGGCACTTTCCAACGCCCGACCGGGCGTCGTGGCTCGTGCCGCGCCCCGCGGAGCCCGGCCGCGCAAGCGGTATGCGGGCGTGGGCAAAGGCGACAAAACCCAAACAAAGTTCTTGCTTTGTTCTCATTCGCCGAATAGGAATAATTTCATGACACGGCTGATTCGAGCGGCCGGAAACAGGCATCGAAAGACCGAAAGATGGAACCGATCGCACGCGCGGATGTTGCCGCCTTCAGGAATGGAGGCACGCTTTTGGCCAACGCACTCATCGAGCATAGCGGCATCCGGGTCGATGCCGAGAGGCGGCGCGGACGCGGCGCCGGCGTCAATCCTTCCGGCCGTTTCGAGCCGGTCAGCCGGCATGCATTCGACGACGGCTGGGAGACTATCGAGGAACTGCCGCCCTTCAAGACGGAGGTGCAGGTGGAGAAGCCGCGCACGATCATCACGCGCAACGAGTCTCCGGACATCTCCTTCGACCGTTCGATCAATCCCTATCGCGGCTGCGAGCATGGCTGCGTCTACTGCTTCGCGCGGCCGACGCATGCCTATATGGGGCTGTCTCCGGGCCTCGATTTCGAATCGAAGCTGTTCGCCAAGCCCGATGCAGCAAAGCTCCTCGAGCGCGAACTGGCGAAGGAAGGCTACCAGCCGAAGATCATCGCCATCGGCACCAACACGGATCCCTACCAGCCGATCGAAAAGAAGTGGCGCATCATGCGCGAGATCCTGGAGGTGCTGGAGGCCTACAACCATCCGGTCGGCATCGTAACCAAATCAGCGCTGGTGGCGCGCGACATCGATATCCTGTCGCACATGGCCGAGAAGGGGCTGGCCAAGGTCGCGCTTTCGGTGACGAGCCTCGACCGGACGCTGGCACGGACGATGGAGCCGCGCGCGGCGACGCCGCCGAAGCGGCTGGAGACGATCCGGCAACTCGCGGAAGCCGGTATCCCCACCTCGGTGATGGTGGCGCCGATCATTCCCGGCCTCAACGACCAGGAGATCGAGCGCATCCTCGATTCGGCCAGGGCCGCCGGCGCGCGCGAGGCGGGCTACGTCATCCTGCGCCTGCCGCTCGAGGTCAGCCCGATCTTCAAGGACTGGCTGCTTAGGCACTATCCCGACCGCTACCGGCACGTGCTGTCACTGGTGCGCTCGATGCGTGGCGGCAAGGATTACGATGCCGAATGGGGCAAGCGCATGAAGGGGAACGGCCCCTATGCCTGGCAGATCGGGCGGCGCTTCGAGCTTGCCGCGCGCAAATACGGGCTCAACCTGGAAAGGACGAAGCTGAGGACCGACCTCTTCAAGGCACCGACGGGAGCCGGTGAACAATTGATGCTTCTTTGAGTTCGATGGATGCCGCCCGCTCCGGATGTATCACTTGTGTCATTCGCGGGCAGTATCCTTCCCATTCCCCTCCCGCCTGTGCCCCTCGCAGGCGACGGTGCCTTTCCGGCGACCGCCCCAATCGCCGGAAAGGGGTTGCGGAGAATCGGGGCGGATGCGAGCATCGCCGCATAATGGCTCGTTCGCGCTCCGATCCTCCGCTTTTGTTCGAACTCCCGCTCGCGCCCGATTTTTCGATGGAAAAGCGCGCGATGAAGCGCGGAATGTGGCCGGTCGCCGGGATGGACGAGGCCGGACGCGGGCCGCTCGCCGGGCCGGTGGCCGCCGCCGCAGTCATCCTCGACCCGAAGGCCATTCCCATCGGCCTCGACGATTCGAAGCGGCTGACGGCAGCCGAGCGCGAGGCGCTTTTCGGCGACATCCTCAAAAGCGCGCTCGCCGTATCGGTGGCGTCGGTTTCGGCCGGCGGCATCGACCAGCGCAATATATTGAGGGCGAGCCTCGAAGCCATGCGGAGAGCGCTCATGGGGCTGTGTCTCGCGCCGAAGATGGCGCTCGCCGACGGACGCGACGTGCCGCCCGGCCTCCCCTGCCCTGCAGAGGCAGTCGTCAAGGGCGACCAGCGCTCGCAGTCGATCGCAGCCGCCTCGATCGTCGCCAAGGTCACGCGCGACCGCATGATGGCGCAGGCCGGACGTGTCCATACGAAATTCGGCTTCGGCGTGCATATGGGCTATGCGACAGCGCGGCATCGCGCGGAGATCGCCGATCATGGTCCGCTCCCCCGGCTGCACAGGGCGTCTTTCGCGCCCTTCCGGCTGACGACCGTGGAGGTCAGGGTCGACGAGGAACTGGTCCTTCAGGAAGAATAAAGCCGCCCCGGCCTGGCCGACGCGGCTTAAACGGTTCCAGACTGGCGCAGAGCCTAGTTCAGCTTGGACTTCAACGCCTGCAACGAGGATTCGAAGAGGCTCGCGGCAGCCTTCGCATCGACCTTGGCGGCGATGGTGGAACGGGCAGCTTCGACCGCAATATCGGCGGCCAGCGAGCGCACCTCGTTCACGGCATCGCGTTCGGCCTGCGCGATCTTCTGCTCGGCGGATGCCGTGCGGCGCGCGACGTAGTCCTCGGCCTTGACCTTGGCGTCCTCGACGAAAAGCTCGGCCTCGCGCTTGGCGGCGGTCAGGATATCGGCGGCTTCGGTCTCCGCATCCTTGCGCTTCTTCTGGTATTCGGCGAGCAGCGACTTCGCCTCGTCGCGAAGCCGCTTGGCCTCGTCGAGTTCGTCGCTGATGCGCTTTGCCCGCTCGTCGAGCGACTGGGCCAGCATGGCCGGCGCCTTGATGTACAGGCAGATGGCGAAGAAGATGAGAAGGCCGATCAGCGCCCAGAGCGTGGCCCAGGATGTGGCGTCCATTTGCTACTCCCTCGCCGCCTTGACCGCGGCGGCGATGTCGGATTTCGGCGCAGGGCTGCCGAGCAGCCGTTCGACGATCATCGAGGCGGTGTCTTCCGCGATCGAGCCGACGTCCTTCATGGCAGACGCCTTGACCGAGGCGATGCGCTTTTCAGAGTCTGCAAGTTTGGCGTCCAGCCCGGCCTCGACTTTCTTGCGGTCGTCCTCCGCCTTCGCCCTCGCCTCGTCACGTGCCTTGGTGGCGATTTCGTGCGCCCGGGCCCGCGCGTCGGCGAGTTCCTGCTCGTAAGCGGCCACCGCCGCGTCCGCCTCCTCCTTCATGCGCGCGGCCTCCTCGAGATTGCCGGCGATCGTACGGCGGCGGTTCTCGATGGTGTCGCCGATACGCGGCAGGAGAACCTTCTTCACGAAGTAGTAGAAGGCGATGAAGGTTATCGCCAGCCACAGAAGTTGCGAGGGAAAGAATTCCGGATTGAACGGCGGAAAAGCCTCGTGGCCGCCTCCTGCGGAGGCGACGCCCTCATGTGCTTCCGTTGCGGACGGCGCAGCGGTCTGCGCGTATGCGGAGGTCACGAACATGCTGCGATCTTCCTATCGGAAAGGCCGGCCGCCCAGAGTGCGGCCCAGCCAACGCCGGGCTTTCTTCAGACGGCGAAGAGGAGCAGGAGCGAGATCAGCAGCGCGAAGATGCCGAGCGCCTCGGTCACAGCGAAGCCGAAGATCAGGCGGCCGAACTGGCCGTCGGAAGCCGAGGGGTTGCGCAGAGCGCCCTGCAGGTACTGGCCGAACAGATTGCCGACGCCGATGCCGGCGGCGCCCGTGCCGATCGCGGCGATGCCCGCGCCGATCATCTTTGCTGCTTCTACGTCCATATTTCTACTCCTTGTGGATCTGACGAAATGTTGCTGATGGGTATGGCGGCATTCCGCCGGCGAAACCTCAGTGCCCCGGGTGGATGGCGTCGTTGATGTAGATGCAGGCGAGCATCGCGAACACGTAGGCCTGCAGGAATGCGATCAGGATTTCGAGCGCGGTGAGACCGACCACCATGATGAGCGGCAGGATCGCGCCGGCGATGCCGAGGGCGCCCAGCGTGCCAAGCGAGAAAATGAAGCCGGCGAACACCTTCACCGTGATGTGGCCCGCCAGCATGTTGGCGAAAAGACGGACGGAGTGGCTGACCGGACGGGTGAAGAAGGAGATGATCTCGATCGCCACCACCAGCGGCAGGAGCGCGATCGGGATGCCGCTCGGCACGAACAGCTTGAAGAAGCGGAAGCCATGGCGAATGAAGCCGGCGATCATCACCATGAAGAAGACGACGAGCGCCAGCGCGACGGTGACGATCAACTGGCTGGTGACGGTCGGGAAATAGGGGAACATGCCAAGCAGGTTCGCCATCAGCACGAAGACGAAAAGCGTGAAGATGAAGGGGAAGAAGCGCATCCCCTCATTGCCGGCGGAATCCTTCAGCATGGAAGCGGCGAAATCGTAGGTCATTTCCGCGACCGATTGCGAGCGGCTCGGCACGACCCGGCGCCCCGCGGTCGCCCAGTAGAGCAGGCCGCCCGACAGCACCACCGCTATGACCATGAACAGCGAGAAATTGGTGAACGACAGATCGTAGCCGCCGATATGGATCGGCACGATCGTGTTGATGTGGAACTGGTGGATGGGGTCAACCCGATCAGCCGCCAATTTCGATCCCCGTCATTACCGGCCGCTCGCGGCCCTGCTGTTCAAACCCGGTCAATGCCTGTCGGCCTTGCCGGTATTCTTTCCGGACCCGGACACCCTACGCTCGGGAGCCATGCCAGCCGAGCGAAGGATATTGAGGATCCCGGCGCAAAAGCCCAGGAGAAGAAAGACAATCAACCCCCAGGGCGAAGTGCCCGCGAAACGATCGATCACCCATCCGATCCCCGCACCGAAAAGGATACCAGCAATGAATTCGCTGGAAAGCCTCAGCGCGGCGGCGTAACCGCTCGCAATTCCAGACTTCGCCCGCTGCTCCCCTTCCCGCCTTTCCTGCCGCTGCCGTGCGAGCGCACGATCAAGCTGCAGGCGACGACGGTCGAGTTCGCTGTCGCTGACCGGCGAAGGAGAATTCTTGCCGGGCTCGTTTCCGCCGGTCTCATCCGGCCTGTCCGATCCGGCCATGAAACCTCCGCACCCGGTCAAGCCGAGCCGCACGGCCTGCCGCAAAGTCGCGCGCAACATAGTTTGCGCACCGCACCCAGTCAAGCCGACCCGAGGGATATCGGAAGGGATAAATTATCGTATAATATCAGCTGCTTAATCCAGTGCGACAAAGCGCCATGCCGGATTGCCGGGGAGCACGGCAGCGAATCCGCGCCGTGCCGCGACCGGCCGCACTCTCAACTCCAGCCGCCACCATAGGTGCGGTAGAAGATATGACGGCCGATCTTCTTCATCTTTTCCATGGCGCGCGCCCAGCGCGGATGCACATAGGTCGCGTGATAGTGCGTGGACGAGCCGACTTCCGGCAGCCAGATCTTGCCGGCCGTGACGGCAAGCGCGATATCCTCGGCGATCGTCCAGGAGTGCTTGTCGGCCACGCGCTCGCGCACGCCGTCGCAGGCGAAGGAGAACTGGCAGCCATTGCGCCAATCCTCGTTCTGATAGACGACGCCGCAGACGGTCTTGGGATAGGCGGGATTGCGGACACGGTTGAGAATGACCTGAGCCACAGCGGCCTGACCCTTCACCGGCTCGCCACGCGCCTCGAAATAGACGCCGGCCGTCAGGCACTGCTGTTCGCTTTTCGAAAAGACGGAAGCCGGGAGCGGGCTGCTCACCCAGGCGTGATCTCCGGGCTCCATCGGTGGGATGAAGCGGCCGGCGTCCGGATTTTCGTCCTTCAGGAGCGATTCGAAGGGCGATTTCCTTTCATAGTCGGGCCTGGCCGAAGCGTAGGCTAGTACGTCCGGGTGGTCGTTGTTGACGAGCGCCGCCACCAGGGTCGGCAGACCGGCGGCCGGATCACGCTGCATCCGCGGATGGAAGGCTTCGGCTATCTTGATCTCCTCGCCTTTGATGGACGGCTTGGCGAAAGCCATCTTCAGATCACCGTGCAGCGAAGGGTCCATCAGGGAACTCTGGCGCTCGAGCACGGTACCGGCATTGAACGCCTTAGGCGGAGCGACAGGAACGATCCTGACGACGCGGCCCGCCTTTTCCTTGCGGTTTATGCGATCCTCGTCGGGAACCTCGTTGGCCTTGCCGGACTTACTGAGAAAGGCGACCTGGCCGATGCCCGGTGCCTTGATGCCGGCGCCGGAAATGGCGGCGGTGCGCGTGTCATCGACGGAAAAGCGCATCTCCGCCTGTTGCACCGAACCGGCCACGGAACGCTCGATATAGGAGTCCCAGCGGGTGCCGGGACTGTCGGAAAGCAGGCTGAGGATATCCTGGCGGGCCGAAACCGTGGGAAAGCCGATCCAGATGGCGATGCCGAGAACAAGCGGCGGAAGGAGAGCGTGATCGCGGCTCAGACGACGCAGCCGCAGCATAACCCCAGAACGCACCGCCACTCTCCAGAAACGCAACAATTCGAACGTTTCGGAAGATGGCTCATTAACCTTGATGGACGGTTAATAAGATGCCGCTCTTTCGCCGCCTTATCGCTTGGCGGCACGGCCGGCATAAGGATTGTCAGGCGCGCGCAGAACCATGCGGATCGGTGTGCCGGGCATGTCGAAATCCGTGCGCAACCCGTTGACCAGATAGCGCAGATAGGAAGCCGGCATCGCGTCCGGGCGCGAACAGGAAACGACGAAGCCGGGCGGCCGCGTCTTCACCTGCGTCAGATATTTGATCCTCAGCCGCCGGCCCGAGACGGCGGGCGGCGGATGGCGGGTGAGCACGCCTTCCAGCCAGCGATTGAGGCGGCCGGTCGAGACGCGCCGGTTCCACACCTCATGCGCCTTCATCACCGCGTCCATCAGCTTGTCGAGGCCCCGCCCCGTCTCGGCTGATACGGGAACGGCGAGCACACCGCGAACCTGTGGCAGGAGCCGTTCGGTCTTCTCCCGCAATTCAGCGAGAAGCTGCTGCGGATGCTCGACCATGTCCCATTTGTTGAAGCCGATGACCAGCGCCCGGCCTTCACGGATAATGAGGTCGGCAATCTGCAGATCCTGCTTCTCGAAGGGAATGGTCGCATCCAGGAGGACGACAACCACTTCGGCGAAGCGGACCGCGCGCAAGCCGTCGGCAACGGAGAGCTTTTCCAGTTTCTCCTGCACGCGCGACTTTCGCCGCATGCCGGCCGTGTCGAAGAGCTTTATCCGGCGGCCGCGCCATTCCCAGTCGACGGAGATGGAATCGCGCGTGATGCCGGCTTCCGGACCGGTCAGGAGGCGCTCCTCGCCAAGCAGCGTATTGATGAAGGTGGATTTGCCAGCATTCGGCCGCCCGACGATGGCGATGCGCATCGGTTTCGTGGCATCGTAGGCTGGGACGTGCTCGTCATCCGCCTCCGATATACCCTCGCCGACAAGAGGCGCCTCCTCGGCAATGGGCTCTTCCTCCTCCGGGAAAGCCCGCTCCTCGCCGAGCGCCGCGATGATCGCCTCACGCAAATCAGGCAGGCCCTGGCCATGCTCAGCAGAAATCGGGATCGGCTCGCCGAGGCCGAGTTCCCAGCCTTCGAGCATGCCCGCCTGGGCGCCACGCGCCTCCGCCTTGTTGGCGATGAGAACGACCGGCTTGCCCGACCTTCTGACGAGATCGGCGAAGGTGCGGTCATCGGGCGTGATGCCCGACTTTGCGTCGATCATGAACAGGACGAGGCCGGCTTCGGCGATCGCCGCCTCCGTCTGCGCGCGCATGCGGCCGGCGAGGCTCGCGGCGGGCGCATCCTCCAGACCGGCGGTGTCGATGATGTCGAAGCGGAGATCGTAGAGTTTCGCCGGATGGACACGACGGTCGCGGGTCACGCCCGGAAGATCGTCGACCAGCGCCAGCTTGCGGCCGGCAAGCCTATTGAAAAGCGTCGACTTGCCGACGTTGGGGCGGCCGACGATCGCTGCGGTGAAGGCCATAAATCACCGCTATTTCGCGTCGCCGGAACCACGGATCAGTCCGGTCATCATATTGGCGCGCTGGCGGGCGTCTGCCGGCGCGGTGGCATCGCCGGCGATCCCCTCGAAGAGTTTCAGAGCGTCTGCCGGTTTGCCGTCCTTCCAGGCGGCGAGGCCGAGCGCCTCGCGCGCCGAGAAGCGCAGCGGATTGGTCTCATCGGTCAGCGACTCGGCATGCTTGGCGACATCCGCATAGCTGCCGTGATCGACCAGGAGATAGGCCGCGCGGAGATTGGCGATATCGCGGATGGATTGCGCAACGGATTTGTCGCCGGCAACCGCGTCGAAACCCGCCACGGCCCCTTTATAATCCCCCTTGTCGGCAAGCGCGGTCGCGACACGCATGCGCGCAAGAACCGGGTAGGCGCCGTGTCCGCTCTTCTCCAGATCGTCCAGCGCCTTGATCGCCTCGTCCGTCTTTCCCTGATCGACAAGGTTCAGCGCCGCGGCAAAGGCGTCGCCGGAAGCAGCCGCCTGTTTCGACTGCCAGTAGTCGTAGCCGCGCCAGCCGGCGGCGGCGAGAATGACCACGATCGCTACGCCGATCGCCACGAAGCCGTACTTGTCAAACAGAGCCTTCGCCTGATCCTGGCGATACTCCTCATTGACCTCGCGAATAAAATTGTCGTCCGCCATCCAAGCCAACCGCATTTTTCCGGCGGCAAGGGGACCGAAACCGCCCCGCAAAGCGCCCAAAACCAGAATGAGGCCTGCCTTTTAGCCGAAATTCCCCCGCTTGAAAGGGGGGCGCGGCAAAAAAGCGGCGCGCAGCCCTATTGCAGCGGCGCGACGCCGAAGAGCCATTCATGCAGCCGCCAGACGAACAGCGCATAGATGACCAGCCCGCCGACAATGGCGATCACGTCGTTGGAGACCGGCCCTGCCGCAGGGATCGGTGCGGCACGGCGCTTCACCGATATGCGGTCGAACACCGCCCAGACAAGGAAGGTGCCGAAGAGCAGGATGGATGCGAGATCGCCGTTCGCCAGCAGATGGGCAAAAGCCCATATCTTGATCGCAACCAACATCGGATGCTTCAGCACCGGCTTCAGCCGGCCAGCGGGCGCAGCGTAGATGGCAAGGCTGATAAAGGCGAAGATCATCAGAAGCGCGGTGACGTGCTTCATCCAGACAGGCGGCTCGTACAGGACCGGCGCGTCGGGGCGGGCGAGACCGTAGCCCCAGACAAGCAGTACGAAGCCGACGATCGAGACGAGCGAATAGAAGCCTCTCCACGGCCCCTGCCCCATCGACGCGATTCGCTGGTCCCGCCAGGCCGGTGCTACGATGCGCACGGAATGCGCGCCAAGGAAAAGGATCAGGCCGATGATGAGAACGCTCATGGCAACCTCGTCGTTTCACTGGGGCAAGGTAACCGCCGGCATCCGATTTGAAAATCCACCTCGCCGACTGCAATTGCCGCGCTAGATGTCGCCGTTGATGCACCACAGGAGGAGCGAATGCCGGAGATTCTGCCGTCCCTTGCCGAGATCGAGGACAGGATTGCGGTTGCCCGGGATAATCTGCGCGAACTCACGGAACAGGCGGCGGCCAATTCCGGAGCGGCCGACGAGGAGCGGGCTGCCGACCGCATTGCCGAACAGGAGGAGGAATTGAGATCACTGGAAGAGGAGCGGGACAAGATACTCGCAAGTAGGCACTCCTAACATCGGGATCCGCGGACAGCGGGCGCTGTCGTTCCGACGATGAAGCGCGGCAGCGGCAGGAATGCATTACTGCCACATTTCATTCCTACCAGCGGCACTCTATTGAGGGGAACGCCCATCCGCATGCCGACTGCATTACGTATCCTTTCGATCGTCCTTGCCTGCCTTCTTGCCTTTCCGGCATTTGCCGAGCCGCAGCAGCGAGCCAACCAGTTGGTGGCGATCTCCTTCGATGGCGCGAACGACCTCTCGCAATGGGAGCGCAGCCGGGCGGTTGCGCGCCGCACGGGCGCGTCCTTCACCTATTTTGTCTCCTGCGTCTTCCTGCTGACGCGGAAGGACCGCGACCTTTATCATCCGCCGGAACATCGGCCCGGCGCCTCCAATATCGGCTTCGCGCCGTCGAAGGAGGACGTCGCGTGGCGGCTGCGCGAGATCTGGACGGCGAGGCTTGAAGGCCACGACATCGCCAGCCATGGCTGCGGTCATTTCGACGGTGCGAAGTGGAGTAAGGCCGACTGGTCGACCGAGCTGAAAGAAGTCCGGACGATCTTCCGCGACGCATGGACCATAAACGATGTTCCCTATGAACCGAGCGGCTGGAAACAGTTCGCGGAAACAGGGATCGTCGGCTTCCGCGCGCCTTATCTCTCAACGAGTACAGGCCTCGATGCGGCGCTTGCCGGAGAAGGTTTTCTCTATAGCGCCAGTGGCGTCTCGCGCGGCCCGCAAATGCCGTTCGAGCGCGGAGGCCTCGTGCAATTCGCGCTGCCCACCATCCCGGAAGGGCCGTCGAACCGCCGCGTAGTCGCGATGGACTACAATCTCTATGTCCGACATTCCCACGGCAAGGAAGATATCGCGCACGCCGCCGACTACGAAGAGCGCGCCTATCGCGCCTTCCAGGCGGCCTTCGAAAGCCAGTATGACGGCGAGCGCATCCCGCTGCAGATCGGCTTCCATTTCACGCTGATGAATGGCGGCGCCTATTGGCGTGCGCTGGAACGCTTCGCGGGGGAGGTCTGCACCAAGCCGGACGTCGAATGCATCTCCTACCGCGATCTCGCCCGGCGCATCCAGGCGGAGGATATCGGGCAGCCCGCGCCCGCGAACTGAAGCGACCGGAACCCGTGTCTAGGCCGGGTCCGGATCGTCGACGGCGCGGTGGATGTAGCGCAGGTCGATACCCGGCAGCGCCTTGCCTTCCAGCGTCGCCTCGAAGGCGCGGAGGCGCTTGTAGATCGATTGCAGTTCGACGATCGTCGTCCAGGAATTGACGAGATACTGGAACGAACTCCTGACCTGCTCGAAGGCATTGAGGATCTGGTTCATCGCACCCAGCGTGATGCGGCCGGCGACGATGGTGGGCCCAAGCAGGATATAGGGGAAGATGTTGTCCGTCTGCAGATAGGCGAAGCGGGCAACATTGAAATACATGTAGTTGAAATAGAGGCGGAAATAGTTCCGCCGCACATTGTCGAAGAGCTCGGACACGGTCGGCGGCTCGGCTCGGCTGGGATCGTCCTCGCCATAGACGAGTTCCTTGCGGTAGCTGGCCTCGACGCGCTGGTTGCGGAACTGCAGGCCGGGCAGGCGGATACCAACAACCCACAGAAACGCCGTACCGAAGGCCGACCAGGCAATGCCGGCGATGACCAGCGCGTTCGGCACATGGCCGATGAAGGGCAGTTCGGTCACGTCGCGCGACAATTGCACGAGGACGGGAAGGAAGGCGATCAACGTCATGATCGAGTTGATGAGGCTGGTGCCGAGGTCCTCCATGGTCGAGGCAAAGCGCATCGTGTCTTCCTGCACACGCTGCGAGGCGCCTTCGATATGACGAAGCTGCTCCCAGTTGGCCATGTAGTATTCGTTCATCGCCGTACGCCAGCGGAAGATGTAATGGCTGACAAAATAGGCGACCAGCACGCTGGTCGTAACGCCGACGAAGGCGATGCCGGCAAAGGAAAGCAGGTAACCGTTGAACTGCGCGAGCGTCACAGGACGGGATTTGGAGAGCGCGGCCTGGATGAGGTCGTAGAATGGGCCGTACCAGTCATTGACGGCAACGCTAACCTGCACCTGGAAATAGGTGGCGAAAAGGATGAAGGCGGAGCCGAGGATCGACCACATCGACCAGCGGTGCGGGGCGTAGATGAACCAGAACGCCGAGAACAGCGCCACAACAACAGCGAAATATATATAGAACCAGAGGAAAGGCCGTGACCAGAAAGTGGCGACGCCGATGACCGGCGGCAAACCTTCCGGGATCGGAGGAAATCCGAACAAGGCACCGAGTTCCTTGCCGCCGAAGAACCAGAACAGGACTGCTGCCAGGCTCCAAAGCGCGGCGGAAAGGAACAGCCATTTCGGCTGCGGGAAGAATGAGACAAACATCCGGGAAAATCCTCGGGATCAATGAAATTGCAAAATTTCCTTGCGCCGCATGAAACAGGATTGCGACGGAAATGCCGTGGACACCTGCCTATCAGCAGCGCCGGCCGCATCCAAATTGTCTTTTGTTAATGTTCGGGAAGCCGTTTGGTCGCTTCATCGCCGACGGAAAGCGCGATCAAGGCACAGGCAAGCAGCGCGATCGCGGCGGCTAAAGAGGCAACGGTAAAGCTGCCGGTACGGTCGGCAAGGAAGCCTGCAACGATCGGCCCGATTATCTGGCCCGTGCCGAAGAAGGCTGTCATCACGGCCAGCGCGCGCCGTGGCGACTCCGCCGCGAGGGCACGCCCCGCCACGAGGCCGATCGTGGTCAACGCGATGAAGGTGCCGCCAAGCAGGATGCCGCCGATGAGCGGGCCGGCATAGCCGCCGAGCTTGACACTCGCCACCACGCCTATGCCCTCGACTACACAGCCGAGCGCGAAGGTCCTCATGCTGCCGAGCCGTCTGACCACTGGTTGCCAGAGATAGACGGAGGGGAAGCCGGCGAGACCGGTAACGAGCCAGACGACCGCCTCGAAGGCGGGGCCACCCTCGCCCTGCCGGACGATTGCCACGAGGAAGGTGGCCGTGATGATATAGCCGAAGCCGAAGATGCCGTAGGCGATGGTGATCTTGGCAAGTGGCAGGCTGCGCGGAAGGCGCGGCTCGCTTCCACCGTTACCCGCGTCGAGCGGCCCTTCGCGGATCAGCAGAATAGCCGGGAGGAAGCCGACAAGCGAAACGATGCCCGCGCCGATCCAGCCCTCCTCCCATCCGGTTCCGGCCACATGGAGGCCACCGACGAGAAGAGCGGAAAGCGCTATTCCGAGGCCGACGCCGCCGAAATGCAGCGCCTGCAGGTCGTTCCGTCCGGCAGCGGCCAGATGGCTGAAGACGATCGTCACCGAAAAAACAAGGACGAAGGCGCTGGCGACGCCGGCCGCGAAGCGGATCAGCAGGAAGGCGGTAAGGCTCGTCGTGAAGGCCATGGCAGCGGCAAGCAGGGCGTTGGCGACCAACCCCGCCAGCATCATCGCCCGCTCGCGCCGATGCGCCCAGCCGAAGGCCGCAGCGATCGCGCCCACCAGATAGCCGAGATAGTTCGCAGAGGCGATCGAGCCCGCATCCGAGGCCGAGAGCCCCAACCCCTCCATCATGCCGGGCAGGATTGGCGTATAGACGAAGCGGCCGATACCCATGGCCACCGCCATGGCGACCATGCCGGCAAAGGCGTAGCGGGCGGGAGAAGCCGTGTGAGATTCCATGCACGGGACCATAGCCGCGTGCTTTTGCGGTGCAACACGATTTGCATAGTACAGAAGTATATGAACGACAGGACGACGCCGGGAGCGGTTGCCGACCGGCGCGCGAGGCGGCATCCTCGAAAAGGATTTGCCTTGGCCGCACAGCCAGTATAATTAACGCGTTAATTAATGTACTGACGCATATGCCGTGGAGGAGGACATGCCGCATCTGGCAATCGAATATTCCGCCAATCTCGAGGAAAGGGCCGATCTCGACGCGCTGTGCCATGCGGTGCATGGAGCGATCCTCGACAGCGGCCTGTTCGAGACAGGCGCCGTGCGCGTCAGGGCTTTCCCTGCACGCCATTTCGCGATTGCCGACCTGATGTCGCAAAACGCCTTTGCCGACATGTCCTTCCGCATCGGCAAAGGGCGCAGCGCCGAGGACAGGAAACGGGTCGGCGAAGCGATCTTCGCGGCCGCAAGCGAAGTGCTGGCGCCTCTTTTCAGAACCCCGCATTTCGCGCTTTCACTGGAAATCCGCGAGATTGACGCGGAACTATCGTGGAAAAAGAACGCCATGCACTCCCGACTTCGAGCCGGCGGGAAAAGCTAAATCGCACCCGACCCCGGACCCTGCCCTCACCGGAGCCAAAGATGTCCACATTCGAGGAAAACCTCACGAAGGCGGAAAACCACCTCGCCCGTTTTCGCGAAGGCGGCGTTCCAAACCAGATCGGTGGCGAAGCCGTGCCGGCCGCCGACGGTTCGACCTTCGAGACGATCTCGCCCGTCGATCTGAAGCCGCTCGCCTCCGTCGCGCACGGCAAGGCCACAGATATCGACCGGGCAGCCAAAGCGGCGAAAGCCGCGTTTCCCGAATGGGCGGCGCTGCCGGGCACAGAGCGCAAGAAGCTACTCCACCGGATAGCAGACGCCATCGTCGCCCGCGCCGAGGAGATCGCCCTGGTCGAGTGCATGGATACCGGGCAGGCCTGGCGCTTCATGTCGAAGGCGGCATTGCGCGGGGCGGAGAATTTCCGCTTCTTCGCCGACCGCGCGCCCGAGGCACGCGACGGCAAGGCGCTCAGGGCCGAAAGCCAGATGAATTTCACGACGCGCGTGCCGATCGGCCCAGTCGGCATCATCACGCCGTGGAACACGCCCTTCATGCTTTCGACATGGAAGATCGCGCCGGCACTCGCCGCCGGCTGCACGATCGTCCACAAGCCCGCGGAACTGTCGCCGCTTACCGCGCGGCTGCTGGTCGAGATCGCGGAGGAGGCCGGGCTGCCGAAGGGCGTGTGGAACCTCGTCAACGGTTTTGGCGAGGACGCGGGAAAGGCGCTGACCGAGCACCCGGACATCAAGGCGATCGGCTTCGTCGGGGAGAGCCGGACCGGGTCGCTCATCATGAAGCAGGGCGCCGATACGCTGAAGCGCGTGCATTTCGAGCTTGGCGGCAAGAACCCGGTCGTGGTCTTCGCCGACGCGGATCTGGAACGGGCAGCCGACGCAGCCGTCTTCATGATCTATTCGCTGAACGGGGAACGCTGCACCTCTTCCTCGCGGCTGCTGGTGGACGAATCGATCCATGACGAATTCACGGCGCTGGTGGCCGAAAAGGCCAAGCGCATAAAGATCGGTCACCCCCTCGATCCCGAGACCGTCGTCGGGCCGCTAATCCATCCGGACCATGAGAAGAAAGTGCTTGGCTATGTCGATCTCGCCCGGTCGGAAGGCGCGACCATTGCTGCCGGCGGGTGCAAGGTCGCCGGTCCGGGGGGCGGTGCCTATGTCGCGCCGACGCTCTTCACGAATGCTGATAACGGCATGCGCATCGCGCAGGAAGAAATCTTCGGGCCAGTGCTGACCGCCATTCCGTTCCGCGACGAGGCGGAAGCGCTCAGGCTGGCGAACGACGTCTCCTATGGCTTGAGCGGCTATGTCTGGACATCGGACGTGACGCGGGCGCTGCGCTTCACCGATGCACTCGAGGTCGGGATGATCTGGGTCAACTCCGAGAACGTCCGCCACCTGCCGACGCCCTTCGGCGGCGTCAAGAATTCCGGCATCGGCCGCGACGGCGGCGACTGGTCCTTCGATTTCTACATGGAAACGAAGAATATCGCCTTCGCCACGCGCGCACATGCGATCCCGAAGCTTGGAGGCTGAGAGGCGATGCCGATACCGAAGCCCAACCTCTACCCGCCCTTCAACATCGTGCGGCTGAGCCATGTCGATTACACGGTGACCGATCTGGCGAAAAGCCGCGCCTTCTACGCAGACCTGCTCGGCTTGCAGGTCACGGCCGAGGACGGAGGCGCCGTCTATCTGAGAGCGATGGAGGAGCGCGGCCATCACTCCGTCGTCCTGCGGCGGGGCAAGGAACCCTCCGTCGGCGCGCTCAGCCTCAAGCTTTATTGCGAGGAAGATCTCGACCGGGCGAAGGATTATTTCGAGGAGCGGCAATTGCCGGCGGAGTGGGTGGAGCGGCCCTTTCAGGGCCGGACGCTGAGGACGCGCGACAATTTCGGCACGCCTCTGGAGCTTTATTTCAGGATGGACCGCCTGCCGCCGATCCACCAGAAATACGCGCTCTACCACGGCGTCAAGCCGCTCCGGATCGACCATTTCAACTGCTTTTCGCCGGACGTGGACGCGTCGGTCGAGTTCTACAACGCGCTGGGTTTCCGCGTGACGGAATATACGGAGGACGATGAGAGCAAGCGGTTATGGGCGGCGTGGCTGCATCGCAAGGGCGGCGTGCACGACATGGCCTTCACCAACGGAAAGGGGCCAAGGCTGCATCATGCCGCCTTCTGGGTGCCGACGCCGCTCAACATCATCGACCTGCTCGACCTGATGTCGACCACCGGCTATCTCGCCAATATCGAGCGCGGGCCCGGCCGGCACGGCATCTCCAACGCTTTCTTCCTCTATGTCCGCGACCCGGACGGCCACCGCATCGAGATCTATTGCTCGGATTACCAGACCGTCGATCCCGATCTGGAGCCGATCAAATGGGATTTGAAGGACCCGCAGCGGCAGACGCTGTGGGGCGCGCCAGCCCCGCGCTCATGGTTCGAGGAAGGCAGCCGCTTCCTTGACACGGAAGTGCAGGAGCCGCTTTTGAAGGCGCAGCCGATCATCGCGCCGTGAAAACAACGGGCGGAGCGGCACTCACCCTAAGCCAGAGATTCAGGAAAATGCCCGAAGAACTTGATTTCGAACGCTGGTCGAAGAAAGCTGCCGAATGGGGTGCCGCCTACCGTGCATCTTTGCGCGAGCGGCCGGTGCGGGCGCAGACCGCGCCCGGCGCCATCGCGGCGCAGCTCCCCGCCGCCCCGCCGGAAGATGGCGAGGCGATGGAGGCGATCTTCGCGGATTTCGAGAAGATCATGCTACCGGGCATGACGCATTGGCAGCATCCGCGCTTCTTCGCCTATTTCCCCGCCAACGCCGCGCCGGTGTCGGTCGTGGCGGAATATCTGGTGACGGCAATGGCGGCGCAATGCATGCTCTGGCAGACCTCGCCGGCGGCGACGGAACTTGAAACGCGCGTACTCGACTGGCTGAGGCAGGCAATCGGCCTGCCGGAGGGTTTCGCCGGCGTCGTCCAGGATTCAGCCTCCTCGGCCACGCTTGCGGCCGTGCTGGTGATGCGCGAGCGCGCGCTTGGCTGGAAGGGCAACCAATCGGGGCTCGCCGCCAATCCGCGCTTGCGCATCTATGCCTCCGAAGAGGTGCATACCTCCATCGACCGGGCCATCTGGGTCTCGGGCATCGGCGAGGAGAACCTGGTGCGCATCCCGACGACCGGCAGGCATCGCGGGATGGACGCTGTAGCGCTGGCCGACGCGATCGCGCGCGACAAACAGGCCGGCCATCTTCCCGCTGGCGTCATCGCCTGCACGGGTGGGACCAATGTCGGCGCCTGCGACGACATCGCCGCGGTTGTACGCGTAGCGCATCAGCATGGCCTTTACCTGCATGTCGATGCGGCGTGGGCCGGTTCGGCGATGATCTGCGAGGAATTCCGGCATCTGTGGGCCGGGGTCGAGGGGGCCGATTCGGTCGTCTTCAACCCGCACAAATGGTTGGGGGCCCAGTTCGACTGCTCGGCGCATTTCATCCGCAATCCCGAAGACCTCGTCCGGACACTCGCGATCCATCCCGAATTCCTCAAGACCCATGGCCATGACGGCCTCATCAACTATTCGGAATGGTCGGTGCCGCTCGGCCGGCGCTTCCGCGCGCTGAAGCTATGGTTCCTGCTGCGTTTCCATGGGCTGGAAGGCCTGCGCGCCATGATCCGCAACCATGTGGCGTGGAGCGAAAAACTGGCAAAGCGGCTGGATGCCGAGCCGGATTTCGAGATCGTGACAGAGCCGGTGCTGTCGCTGTTTTCGTTCCGGTACACGGCGGCGGACGACCTCGACCGGCGCAATCTCGACCTCGTGCGCCGCATCAACGACGACGGGCGCATCTATCTCACCCAGAGCCGCGTCGACGGAAAGGTGATGATCCGCTTCCAGGCCGGGCAGTTCGAGATGACCGAGGCGGACGCCGACACCGCGTTCGACGTCATCACCGAACTGGCACGCAAGAAGGTCTGAGGCGACGGCCATGACGGAAAGACCGCGCTTCGCGACATTCACAATAGAGGGCGACAATAGCCATAGCCGCTATGGGTTGATCGACGGAGAGCGCGTTATCGACCTGTCGGCCCTGCATGCCGGACGCTGGCCGACCTTGCAGGAGGTCATTGCCGATGGCGCGCTCGCCGCGCTCGCGGACGAAGCGGCTGGGCGGTCGGCGGATTACGCCGTCACCGACATACGCTACGGCATTCCGATCCCCTCGCCCGAGAAGATCATCTGCGTCGGGGTCAACTACCCGGACCGCAACGCCGAATACAAGGACGGGCAGGAAGCGCCGCCGAACCCGTCGCTGTTCGTGCGCTTTCCCCGCTCCTTCGTCGGTCATGAAGAGCCGATCATGCGCCCGCCCGAATCACCGCAACTCGACTATGAGGGCGAAATCGCCATCGTTATCGACAAGGGCGGGCGCCGTATCCGGGAGGCGGATGCGCTTGGCCATATCGCCGCGCTCACGCTCGCCAACGAGGGCACGATCCGCGACTGGGTGCGGCACGCCAAGTTCAATGTCACGCAAGGCAAGAATTTCGACCGCTCCGGTTCGATGGGACCGTGGCTCGTTCCCTTCACCGACGAGGCGCAGCTTGCCGATGTAAGGCTCGAAACGCGCGTCAACGGCGAAACGCGGCAGAGCGACCGCACCGGCCGCATGATCTTCTCCTTCCGCAAGATCGTCGCCTATGTCTCGACCTTCACGACGCTCGTTCCCGGCGACATCATCCTCACCGGCACGCCGACCGGCGCCGGCGCGCGGCTCGACCCGCCGGTCTGGCTGAAGCCCGGCGACACAGTCGAGATCGAAGCCGAGGGGATCGGCATATTGCGCAATCCCGTGCAGGACGAGAAATGACGCTGACCACCGAAGAGATCGCGCACGCTGCCGCAGCGCTGGACGAGGCCGAGCGCACGCGCAGGCAGATCGGCCTCCTCTCGCTCAAGCACCCTTCGATGACGATGGACGACGCCTATGCCGTTCAGTCGGCATGGGTCGGCAAGAAGTTCGCCGCGGGGTGCAGGCGCATCGGCTGGAAGATCGGCCTGACTTCGAGGGCCATGCAGTCGGCGCTTGGCATCGACACGCCGGATTCTGGCGTGCTTCTGGACAACATGCTCTTCGAGGATGGCGCGACGGTGCCCGCCGGCCGCTTCATCCAGCCGCGCATCGAGGCCGAGATCGCCTTCATCATGAAGGCGCCGCTGAAGGGGCCGGGCATCGGCATCGCCGACGTCATCGCTGCCACCGATCATGTCAGGCCGGCGCTCGAAATCCTCGACACCCGTATCCTGCGCCTCGATCCGGAGACGAAGAAAGCGCGTACGATCGTCGATACGATCGCCGACAACGCCGCCAATGCAGGGATCGTCCTCGGCGGACAGGCGATCCGCCCGGAAAGCACTGACCTGCGCTGGATGGGAGCGATCGTCATGCGCAACGGCGTTGTGGAAGAGACCGGGCTGGGCGCCGGCGTGCTCAACCACCCGGCGCTCGGCATCGCCTGGCTTGCCGACCGGCTGGCCGCCTATGGCGATAGCATCGAGGCGGAAGAGATCGTGCTTGCCGGTTCCTTCATCCGGCCGATCGAGGCAACGCCCGGCAGCGCCGTCGTCGCCGACTACGGGCCGCACGGGACGGTGGCCTGCCATTTCGCATGAGCGCGTCGCGAGGCTGAACGCCGTCAGCTTTCGTCCCGCAGATCGGCCAATTCGTTCAGCAGGCCAAGAAGCCGCTCGATCTTTTCCACGCCGTAGCGCTTCTCAAGTTCGGCATAGATCTCGCGGCTTTCCGGCGCGACCTCGCGGATGAGCGCCAGCCCTTTCGGCGCGATCGCAAGCCGCACCCGCCTGCCGTCTCGGCCATGCTTCTCGCGCGTGATCATCTCCCGCTCCTCGAGCGCCTTGATGATGCGCGTCAGGCTGGGCGCAAGGATGCAGGCGTGCTCCGCCAGCTCCGAGGCATCGCACGGCGCTCCTTCGCCAAGGACGCGCAGGACCCGCCATTGCTGCTCGGTGACATCGTGGCGCGCAAGCATCGGCCGGAACCGCGCCATCACGGCCTCTCGCGCGCGCAACAGCGAAATGGCCAGCGAGCGGCGGATGTCTCCCGGCAGGAGCGTCTCCGGCATGCGCGTTTCGCCTTCCGATATTCGTTTCGATGCGCGGTCTATTGCCGATTTACCGGAGCGGCGCAACGGGGCGGCTTCTATGCGCGGAACGGCCAGCGTCCGATTTCCACCTGCCGGCTCTCGCCCACAATGGTGCGCAGAAGGACGAAATCCTCGGCCATCCAACCGATCGGTTCATCGAGCTGCGACGGCGGAACGCTTCGTCGGTCCCATATCAGCGTGACATGCGGCTCGAAGCCGGCCGGGCCGCGCCAAAGCCCTTCCCTCGTCAATGCCTGACGCAAGGCGTTGCGAAGCGCCGTCAACTCCCCCATGCCAGCGCAACAGCAGAGTACCGTCGGTTGTTTGTCGCGGCGAACCCGGAAAGTACGGAGACGACCGAAGGCCACTGGAAAAGGCGAAAACCTTATGTGTTCTGCTGCGCGCAACGCCGCTTCAAGATCGCCCTTTCGGGGACCACGAGGCGACGTCACAGCATTCAGCGAAATATGCAATCGATGAGGGCCATATACAGGTTCCGAAAGTCCGTATGACCGGCGGCACCATTCCGCACATTCCGTAATGGCAGGCACGGCAACAAGAGCCGGCCTGAGTGCGAAATAGACTGGAACCCGCACGGTTGCCGCTTCGAAGGCCAACGAAAGCTGCCCGGCCACGTCGCAAACTCCATACTCTTTTGTTCACTATATGTTCTTGTCAGTACAGATGTCCAGCAGAGGATCGCCTTATCGGGAAACAGTTAGCCGACCTGTCTTGAGCCGCCCGACATCAGCCTGAGCCACGGCGCCAGATGGAAGGCGCTCATCAGGAGATACATCGGCACCATCCCCGCAAGTGGCGATTGCACCGCCATGCAGTCCATTCCGGATTCGCCGAAAACAGCCGTGACCAACGCCATGAGTGCGAAGGTCGGGCTGGCGGCGAGACACAGCCACCGGGCCGCACCTTGGGTAAAAGCGGCGCCAAGCGGTTGTTTCCTGCTCGCGGTCCGGTTCGTGGGCATGACCGTTCTCCTTGCCCATCGAAGGCTGGGCTCATCGGTAAGGCTGGCCTAAGTTAAGAGCCCATTTCGGAGGGCGAGAGTGACAAGTATGTCGGGATTTCGATGGACTCGTTGATCACGGCCGCGGCACGAGCCCTTTCAGCCGGCGACCCGCTTGGCGCGCTGAATTTCGTGGCTCTGCGCAATGATGCGCCGGCGCTTGCACTTCGGGGCATCGCCATGGCGCAGCTCGGCGATCTCGCCCGCGCCAAGGCGCTCCTGAAGAGCGCAGCGCGTGCCTTCGGCCCGAGGGAACTTATGGCCCGGGCGCGATGTGCCGTCGCCGAAGCCGAGATAGCGCTCGTCTCCCGCGATCTCGCCTGGCCGACAAAGGCGCTCGAGCGGGCGCGTATGACGCTCGAAGAGCATGGCGATCGTGTCAACGCCGCCTATGCGCGTTACCTGAAGGCCCGCCGCCTCCTTCTTGTCGGTCGTCTCGGCGAGGCCGAGGAGGCGGTTGCCGACCTCGAATTCGCCTCCCTTGCGCCCTCGCTGCGCGCCGGCTGCGAACTCGTATCCGCCGGGATAGCGATCCGGCGCCTCAAGGCCAAAGAAGCGCGTGCAGCGCTTGCCCGCGCCGGCGAAGCGGCGCGCATGGCCGCCATTCCACCGCTGATGGCGGAGGTCGAAACCGTAGCCCTTGTCCTCGATACGCCCGCAGCGCGGCTTATCGCCGACGGCGAGGCACGCGCCCTCCTGCTCGACGAAATCGAGCCGCTCCTGGGATCAGGCGCGCTTGTGGTGGACGCCTGCCGTTTCGCCGTGCGCCGTGCGGCGAAAATCGTGCCGCTCGAAACACGGCCGGTCCTGTTCGCGCTGGCGCGGGCGCTGGCCGAAGCCTGGCCGTCCGACGTGTCGCGGGAGACACTGCTTCTCCGTGCTTTCCGGGCAAAATACGTGGATGAATCGCATCGGGCCCGGCTGCGCGTGGAGATCGGCCGGCTCCGCAAGGCACTGAAGGGTCTGGCCGACGTGAAGGCGACAGCGGCGGGGTTCCGGCTCGTGCCTCGCAGCCCGGGCGAAGTCGTCGTGCTCGCTCCGCCCGTGGAGGAGGAACATGCAACGGTGCTGGCCTTGCTCGCCGACGGGGAATCCTGGTCGAGCACCGCGTTGGCGCTCGCGCTCGGCATCAGCCAGCGCACCGTGCAGCGCGCGCTCGAGAACCTTGCGGAAGAGGGAAAGGTGCAGGCAATCGGGCAGGCGCGGGCACGGCGCTGGATGGCGCCGCCGGTGCCGGGTTTCCCGACAACCTTGTTACTCCCTGCCCCGATTTCGATTGGCTAGCATCAGGCTCCACAGACAACCAGACAGGAGCGAGACATGAAACATTCAGCAGCCGACATCATCAAGGAGTACGGCCCCTTTCCCGGTACCGAACAGGTGCACGGCCTCACCTATGACGGCAAGCATGTCTGGTTCGCCTCCGGCGACAGGCTGAACGCGATCGATCCGGCGGACGGCAAGGCGTTCGATTCCATCAAGGTCCCCGCGCATGCCGGCACCGCCTTCGACGGCGAACATCTGTTCCAGATCGCCGACAGCCGCATCCAGAAGATCGACCCGCAGACGGGTCGCGTGGTTTCGACCATCCCCGCGCCCGGCAATGGCGGCGATTCGGGCCTCGCCTGGGCGGAAGGGTCGCTCTGGGTCGGCGAATACCGCGAGCGCAAGATCCATCAGATCGATCCCGAAACGGGGGCGGTATTGCGTACCATCCAGTCCAACCGCTTCGTCACCGGCGTCACCTGGGTCGACGGCGAGCTTTGGCATGCAACATGGGAGGACGAGAAGAGCGATCTGCGCCATATCGATCCGGATACGGGCAAAACCATCGAACAACTCGACATGCCGGCCGGCATGGGCATTTCAGGCCTTGAATCGGATGGGCATGACCGATTCTTCTGCGGCGGCGGCAATAGCGGGAAGGTCAGGGTCGTGCGACGGCCGAACCACGCCTCCACCAGTCGTCAATAGATTGACGAAAAGCCGAGCCTGACTGGTCACGCGGCTCGTGGCCGGTGCTCGGCACAGATCAAACGACTTTCCTCGTCGGACAAAGGCTCATCCAGCAGCCCGCAATGATGCGCCGACGAGGAGCCCGGCCGTACATCGACACGGAAATAGAAGCACGATCGACAGGCTCCGAAAGCGCGCCCGCGATTACGGGCGATGGCGGTCCGCAATGTCCGCCTCAGGCCTTCGAGCATGAGGGCCATGTCACTGCCCGCCGCTTTTTCGATGTTCTCCGCAAGAGCAAAGAGCGGATCGCCTTCGAGAGCGGCGGCAGCCTTACCCGTCAGGACAAATTCCACCGAACGGCCGTCGCGCAAATTGCTGCGGCGCTCGACATAGCCCTTCGTCTCAAGCGAGGCGAGCGTGCGCGAAATCGTACCCCGCGTCGAGGCCAGATAATCGGCGAGTGCGGCGGGCGTGCGCGAGAACCTGTTGGCCTGCCAGAGATACCTCAGCGCCTCCCATTGCGCGGGATTGAGGTCGCCTGACTGCTCGCCGAAGCGCGCCAGGCGTTCCAGACGATCGATAAGGCGGGCCGCTTCGAGCGCTTCGGAGGAAACAGGCATGGTTGCTACTCGAAATCATATTGACGAATGATGCAAGAATAATATAGTTGCTATTAGCAATCAATGGAGGCGCCACCCATGACCACTACGGCCATTCCCGGATACCGGCTGGGCGATTCGGCATTGCCCGCATCTCCGCTGACGGAAAAAGACCTCGCGGACCTCAAGACGTCGCTGCTCTTCACGGATGAAGATGTCGCCGCGCTGCGTAAGGCATACGATGTGGTCAGGGACCAGGTCGAGCCGATCCTCGACGTGTGGTACGGCTTCGTCGGAAGCACGCCGCATTTGCTGGCCTACTTCTCCGATCCTGTAACCGGCGCACCCGACGGCGACTATCTCGCAGCCGTCCGTAAACGCTTCGGTCAATGGATCCTGGACACCTGCAGCGCGAAATACGACAAGGACTGGCTTGCCTGGCAGGACGAGATAGGCCGCCGGCACCACCGTGTCGGCAAGAACAGGACGGATGGCGCGGTCGCGGCCGCGCATATCCACATGCGCCACATGCTGGCGCTTGCCATACCGATCTCGGTCACCATGAAGCCGTTCCTTGCCGGAAAGGGCCATCCGGCGGAGGAAGTCGATACGATGCACGCTGCTTGGTCGAAGGCTGTATTGCTTCAGGCGATCCTGTGGTGCAGGCCATATGTGAAGGAAGGAGATTTTTGAGAATGTCGCCGTCACCCGCGCCCGACTGGCAGATCGAACATTGGCTCAACACGCCGAAGCCAATTGGGCTTGCGGACCTCAGCGGCAAGGTCGTCCTCGCCCTCGCCTTCCAGATGCTGTGCCCCGGCTGCGTCAGCCATGCGCTGCCGCAGGCGGTGCGTGCCCGCCAGACGTTCGCGGAAGACGATTTCGCAGTGATCGGGCTGCATACGGTGTTCGAGCATCATGAAGCGCAGGGAAGCCCGGCCGCGCTCGGCGCCTTCCTCCATGAATACCGGATCGGCTTTCCGGTCGGTATCGACGCGAAAGACCCGGCCGCCGGCCTGCCCAAAACGATGCAGGCATACGGGATGCAGGGAACCCCAACGACGCTGCTGTTCGATCGAGAAGGCCGGCTGCGCCTCAACAAGTTCGGCCATTTCGACGACATGCGTCTCGGGGCGGCGATCGCCTCGCTTCTGGCGGAAACCGTTCCTGCAGCCGCCACGCCCGACTAGTTACGAAGAAGCCGCAGCGCCCCACCCTTATGGGCGGCGATATGGTCGGTCTTGTCGCTTTTGATCTCATATTGGGGATCGTCACGCGACGCCCGATGTGTATGACCCTTGTAGTCGAAATCCTCGGTATGAACGGAAATGATCGTGCCCGAGACGCGGCCCGCCTCCGAGTTCCAGCTCACATGGTCGCCGATTTTGAACGCCCTTGTCATGGAAACTCCCTGCATCCAACGAGCGAGGATTTGAGCCGCTGCTGGTGGCCGATCGAATCTCACGCGCATCGCCGCGGACGTCGACGATGCTCCTGTCCTTCTCCGCCTATTAAAGACCTTCCGGCGCCACACTCCAAGTCTGTTTTGGTCGCTGCCGCTCGCCTGTCATTGTTCCCGTGCCGGCAATCCGATCAGCAGCGCATACTTTCAGTAGACGTAAGGGATGAGCCGCCAGGTGCGAGCACGGTAGGCATCGTAGGCTGTTCCAAAGTGCGCCGCGAGCAGACGCTCCTCGGAATGGATGCGCACGATGAGAGGCGGTATGAACAATATCGCCAACACCACGCCGATGATCGAACGGAACGCGAAACCCCATCCGAAAACGCTGACAAGAAGACCGAGATAGCTGGGATTACGGACCATGCTGTATATGCCGTCGGTTACCAGTTGGTGATCTTTCTGGATAGCTACCAGGCCACTGAACCGCCTGCCGAGCACGAAGACGGGCCACAGCCTGAGCACACCGCCGCCAAGGAAAAGCACGACGCCCAGCCAACGCACGCCGTCACCGCCAAAAGTCAGCAGATCGGTACGGTCGGAGAATGCCGGCAAAAATCCATCCAAAAGGCCGATGATCAGGAAAGCGAGCAGTACCCAGCGATTGCCGCGGTCTTCCTTTTCGCCCGCACTGAGGTTGCCGCTGGTAAAGGCAGCCGCGACAGTCAGCCCCAATGTCGCGACAACGAGCGCGACCCGGGCAGGGTGAGACAAGAAAGGGACGACCCCGCCCCAACCCCAGGCCGCAAGTCCCAGCCAGAGAACGACCGATATCAGTGCGATCAGGAAAGTCACCATTCTGGACATATGAAGCTCCCTGCGGGTTGCAAGACCACTCCAATCCACCGCTGTGAGGTTGCGGACACCAACCCGCGCTTCGACCTCGTCGTATGCGGATCCCGGCAGGCGGATCGAGACAACCCCACACTATGTCGCGCCTCGAACTACAGCGCCGACAAACCATATATCAGTCGGATCGCAGCAATGACCATATATGGATTTCGCGTGGCCGATCGAGAAGCTCTTCGAGCGCCGCGTGCCATTCCGACCGATAAGGCCGCTTGAGTTGGACCTCGAGCACGTCCTGTCGGTCTTTCCATGTCTCATGAAGCTGGAAGCGGTTCTGGTCGCCCGGATCGACGTGCAGCGACGCGCGCTCGAAGGTCGCTTCGTGGCGCATCGCGTCAAGGACAGGGTTCAGAAGCGCCTTGAACCGGTCCCGCTGATCCGGGCGGACCTGAAAGGTTATGACGTATGTTTCGCTCATCCCGAAACTCCAAGATAAATCAATGCATCGCGCTATACTCTATCCGCGCGGCTTCAATCACGACTGGCAAGCAGGACGACCGGATCGCCTGCTCACCAATCGCGGGCATAAAGCTAATGCCTACCGGCTGTTTCCATGAGCTAGCCGCTCATGATGCATTTCCGTTCAGGAAGCCGACGACCTCGGCGATCCGGCCGTTGTCATCGACGCGCACGACGTCGGTCCCATGCGCCACAGCTTTTGCGTCCGACGCCATCAATGTCCAGTTGAAGCGAACATAAGGGCCGTGCCCGTCAACGGCTCCCGACAGCACAAAGACGTGCCCCGGAAAATTGGCAACGGCCTCGTCCATCATCGATCCGATGGCGCTGCGGCCGCTCGCCGACATCAGCGGATCCACATAGGTGGCATCCTCGCTCCAAGCCGACAGCGCATGGCTCCGCTCCACCGGCGCGGCGTTCCAGCTTGCCAGATACCGCTCTGCAACAGATTGCATCTCAGTCATTTCCGTTCTCCTTTGAGCTTTTGCACGGACGACGATGGCACGAGGCGATATGCGTTGCGATTACGTGGGAGGTAATTGCCGATTGTACGGCCGGGCTGTTAGCTTTGGGGCATGCTGAACGAAAACCAGTCCGCCGGAGACCTGTTGCGCGAATGGCGGCAGCGCCGGCGGCTCAGCCAGTTGGCGCTGGCCGTCGATGCGGAGATTTCACAGCGGCATCTGAGTTTCCTGGAATCGGGACGTTCCCAGCCGAGCCGCGATATGGTGCTGCACCTGACCGAGCGGCTCTCCGTCCCGCTGCGCGAGCGCAATATGATCCTGACGGCAGCAGGCTTCGCGCCGATCTATCGTGAACGGCCACTCGATGCGCCGGAACTCGGGGCTGCGCGCGCTGCGATCGACCGGATTCTGGAGGGACATGAGCCGCATCCCGCCCTTGCGGTCGACCGGAACTGGACGCTGCTGTCGGCAAACAAGGCGGCCGGCGTGCTCATGGCCGGAGTAGCCGATCATCTGGTCGCAGGCGAAATTAATGTGCTGCGGCTCAGCCTGCATCCCGAGGGGCTTGCGGACCGCATCCTCAACTTCCGCGAATGGCGCGCCCATATCCTCGCGCGGCTTGTGCATGAGATCGACGTTTCAGCGGCTCCCCGGTTGGCCGCATTGCTTGACGAACTGAAATCCTATCCCACGCCCCCGCACGCCATCTCCACCCGCGCAGGTCTGGCTGCCGAGGGTGGGATCGCCGTGCCGCTCACGCTTGCAAGCGAAGAAGGACCGCTCTCCTTCATCAGCACCACAACCGTGTTCGGGACGGCTGTCGATGTGACCCTGTCGGAGGTGACGATAGAAGCCTTCTTCCCCGCCAACACAGAGACGTCGGAAGCAATGGTGAAGCTGACCGCGCAGCGCTGATTCCCCACCTTATGCCGGCAACTCGGCCAAGGTTCACCGCCGGGGACCCGGCGGCATCGATCCTGCGCCCGGCTATTGCACGGCCCCGGCGATCAACTCCTTTGCAGCCCGACGCAGAAGGCAGCAAACCCGATACTGCTACCATCGTCAGCCGGCTTCACCAGCCGGCAAGGCTAATCAATTCATCGCGGATTGGGCATAGGCGACGATCTGTTCGCCGTATCTCTGCTGAATTTCCGCCGCTGCTATGCCGATTGCCACCGCTATGACGGCCAACGGAACAAATACCTTCCAACTCATTCGCTTCCTCCTCTCCTGATACCTTCCTCCATCCCCGCCTTGGACAGACGAAGGGTATCAAACAAATCAAGAAGATGTGCGACAAGCAAGTATTGCGGAGCGAACACCCAGGCGCCGCAAGACCGGCAACCTGAACGAGCGAGTATTCTCAAATCCTTTCGAAGCGGCGTTTCGGCCCAAACGCCTCACAGGCGCATGGTGCCGAATACCCTGTCCCAAAACGCCGAGGTGACGCCGAAATTGATGGTTTCGTCGACATGATGGTGCAGCGCGTGACGGCGCTTGAGGGTGTAGAAATATCCGGGATGACCGGGGTGCCAATGGTGCAGGATATGGTGGACGCTGATGTACCACAGATATCCCAGCATCAGGCCGCATGTAACGGCGCTTGCCGCGGCGAGATTCGAAACCAGCAGCAATGGAAAAAACACGATCAGTGCGTGAGCACCGAGACTGAGCCATGTCGGCGTGCCGACGGATTCGCGCTCCTCGACGTGGTGGCGATCATGCATTTCCCTGATGTAGGGGATATGATGCAATACGAAGCGATGCATGAAATATTCAATCAGTGTCCACAAGCCGACACACGCGAAAACGACGGCAATCCACGCTAGTGCGCCATCTTTCCCGATATCGTGAGTGCCGATTGCCGCTAGCATCGCGATCACCACTGGATAGACCACGAAGTCGCTATAGTAGCCGATTATAGACAGTTGCATCGGGGCTGCTCATCTCGCCGTCCCCGGACGACGTTGTCCGGACTATCTACCTGCTATCGGAAATATTCTAGGCTATTTGTCGACAGGCGGCAGAGCCGGTCCCGGCATGCCTGATATCGATCCCTGAAGGAATCCAGTCATATGCTTCGCCTCGCAAGAGGGCGGCACCAGCGCCGGGTATGTACTTTGGCCGGCGGAACTTACGGGCCACAAGCCCGTTCCCGTCGGTGTTTTGGCCGCACGACCGGTGACCATACCTTTCCAAGGCTTAATTCGACTTGCGCCGATTTCAGCCATATTGGTGGTCGGACGGAGCTTGAACCGCCATGGACGAACGCTTGAGATCTGCCAAGCCAAGGACGGCAAGGCGGCCGCGGCGGGAAGAACCGCAAGCCGAACGACGGCGGATCGAAGCTCCCCCAGCCCAGCCGGCTCCGCTCGAACGGCAGGCTGCGAGGCAAGGCCGTACCCGTGGCTGGCTTCCCTGGGCAATCTTCCTGCTCGTCGTGGCAGCCGTCGGAGCCTATCTGTGGCAGCGCCCGATCGCCACCGGAGAGGTCCCGCATCAAAGACGCATGATGCAGCCGAGCTCGATCGGCATCGCCACCGTGGGGAAGGGTGACATGGACGTCACCCTGGACGCACTCGGCACCGTCACGTCCCTGGCCACGGTGACGATCAAGTCCCAGATCACCGGACAACTCACCGAGGTCGACTTCAAGGAAGGCCAAGACGTCAGGAAGGGCGATCTTCTCGCACAGATCGATCCCCGCCCCTACCAGGCCGCGCTTGCTCAGGCACAGGGCCAGCTCGCGCGCGACCAGGCCTTGCTCAACGGCGCCCAGGTCGACCTTGCCCGCTATAAGAGCCTTGCAGCGCAGAACGCCATACCGCACCAGACCCTCGACACGCAGGTTGCGCTTGTCGCGCAGTACGAAGGCACGATCGAGGCCGACAAGGCGACCGTACAGGCAGCGACCGTGAACCTCGCCTATTGCCGCATCGTAGCGCCGGTCGACGGCCGCGCCGGCCTGCGTCAGGTCGATCCCGGCAACTACGTCACGCCGGGCGACGCCAACGGCATCGTCGTCATCACCCAGATCCACCCAATCAGCGTTCTCTTCACCATCCCCGAGGACGAACTGCGGGCAGTCTCGCAACGGCTCCATCAGGGCGCGGTATTGCCGGTGGCTGCCTATGACAGGACCGGTGAGAACAAGCTCGCCGACGGCCAGTTGGAAACCTTCGACAGCCAGATCGATCCGACCACGGGCACGATCAAGCTCAGGGCGACGTTTCCCAATGAGGGGCGCCTTCTCTATCCCAACCAGTTCGTCAACGTGGAATTGCTTGTCGACGAACATAAGGACGTGGCGATCATCCCGACCGCGGCGGTTCAGCGCGGACAGCCTGGCACCTTCGCCTATGTTGTCAATGCAGACAGCACAGTCTCGGTGCGCAACATAGAACTTGGAGTGACCAATGGCGATCGCGTCGAGGTCCGCTCCGGGTTGAGCACCGGCGAGCGTGTAGTCGTCGACGGGGCCGACAAGCTGCGTGATGGGGCTAAGGTCCACGTCCGGGATGCAAAGCAGGGTCAAGCCGGGTCGCCCGGGCAGGTGCCGGCGACCAACCAGCAAAACCGGGCCAATGGGCAAAACGGTCAGTCGGCTGCACCCCCGAAACACAACAGCCAGAGGAGCGGCAAGCATCACCGTCAGGATTCGGGGCAAGCTCGGCAATGAATCCGTCGCGCGCCTTTATATTGAGGCCAGTCGCGACCACTCTGCTGATGGTAGCCGTACTGCTTTCCGGCGTGCTGGCGTCCCGATTCCTTCCCGTTTCAGCGCTGCCCGAGGTCGATTATCCCACTATCCAGGTGCAGACCTTCTATCCCGGCGCCAGTCCCGACGTGATGACGTCCTCCGTCACCGCGCCGCTGGAAGTGCAGCTTGGCCAGATCGCCAATCTCAACCAGATGAACTCGGTGAGTTCGGCAGGCGCCTCCGTCATCACCTTGCAGTTCAGCCTTGCGATTTCGCTCGACGTGGCCGAGCAGGAAGTACAAGCGGCAATCAATGCCGCCGGTAACCTCCTGCCGGCGGACCTACCCGCGCCGCCGGTCTATGCCAAGGTCAATCCGGCCGACGCGCCGGTGCTGACGCTCGGTCTGACTTCCGAGACGCTGCCGCTGCGAGACGTGCAGCAGCTTGCCGATACCCGGCTCGCGCAGAAGATCTCCCAGATCGCCGGGGTGGGCCTTGTGACGCTGAGCGGCGGCCAGCGGCCGGCGGTGCGCGTCCAGGCCGATCCGCGGAAATTGGCGGCTTACGGGCTCAATCTCGATGATCTGCGCACGACGCTCGGCAGCGCCAACGTCAACACGCCGAAGGGCAATTTCGACGGGCCTTCACGCGCCTATACGGTCAACGCCAACGACCAGATCAGCAGCCCGGACCAGTACCTCTCGCTGATCGTAGCCTACAAGAACGGGGCGCCGGTGCGCCTCAGCGACGTGGGTACCGTCGTCAGCGGCGCCGAGAACGATAAGCTCGGCGCCTGGATGAATGCCACGCCGGCCGTCATCATGAACATCCAGCGGCAGCCCGGCGCCAATGTCATCGACGTGGTGGACCGCGTGAAGGCACTCCTGCCACAGCTTCAAGCGTCGTTGCCCGCATCCATCGACGTGAACGTGCTGACCGATCGCACCACCACCATCCGCGCCTCGGTGCGCGACGTCGAATACGAATTGTCCCTGGCGGTGGTGCTCGTAGTGCTGGTGATCTTCGTTTTCCTGCGCAGCGCGCGCGCGACGCTTATTCCCAGTCTTTCGGTGCCCCTTTCCCTGGTAGGCACGCTGGGCATCATGTACCTGTTCGGCTACAGCCTCGACAACCTCTCGCTCATGGCCCTCACCATTGCGACGGGTTTCGTTGTCGATGACGCGATTGTGGTCATCGAGAACATCAGCCGCTTCATCGAGGAAGGCTATTCGCCGCAGGAAGCGGCACTCAGAGGCTCGGAGCAGATCGGCTTCACCATCATATCCCTTACGGTCTCGCTGATCGCGGTGCTCATTCCGCTTCTCTTCATGGGCGACGTGGTTGGCCGGCTCTTTCGGGAATTCTCCATGACGCTGGCGACGACCATTCTGATCTCCGCCGTGGTTTCGCTTACGCTGGTGCCCATGGCCTGCGCGAAGTTGCTCAAGCCCGTGGAAGCGATCCACGAGAACGCCTTCCAGAAGGCCAGCCACGACTTCTTCGAATGGACTATCCGGGGCTACGGGCGCGCGCTCGATTGGGTGCTCGACCGGCAACAATTGATACTGGTGGTGGCCGTGGCGACCCTGCTTCTGACAGTGGCGCTCTATGTCGCGATCCCAAAGGGCTTCTTCCCGGTGCAGGACACAGGCGTCATCCAGGCGATTACGCAGGCGCCGCAGTCGGTTTCCTACGCATCGATGGCGAAACGGCAGCGGGAACTGGCCGACATCGTTCTGAAGGACCCGGACGTGGAAAGCCTCTCGTCCTTCATCGGGGTGGACGGCACCAACATGACACTCAATGTCGGGCACATGCTGATCAACCTGAAGCCGCATGACGAGCGCAGCGCCGACATCGGCACGGTGATCGAGCGCCTGAAGCAGGAGACCGGCGGGTTGTCCGGCATCACGCTTTACATGCAGCCCGTGCAGGACCTGACCATAGACGGCACGGTCAGCCGCACGCAGTACCAATTCGTGCTCCAGGACGCCAATGCGGACGAACTGGCGGAGTGGACGCCAAAGCTGGTCGACAAGTTGAACACCTTGCCGCAGCTTTCCGACGTCGCAAGCGATCTGGCCGACAGCGGCCTTGCCGCCTATGTCGAAATCGATCGCGATCAAGCGGCGCGCTTCGGGATCACACCCGCTACGGTCGACAATGCGCTCTATGACGCATTCGGCCAGCGTATCGTGTCCACCATCTTCTCCACCTCGAGCCAGTATCGCGTCATCCTTGAGGCAGACCCCGCGTTGCAAGGCTCGCTGAGGTCCTTGGACTCGATCTATCTTCCATCCTCGACCGGCGGCGCGCCGGTACCGTTACCCGTGATCGCGAGCGTGCATGTCGGAACGGCGCCGCTGCAGGTCACGCATATGGGGCAATTTCCAGCTACCACCGTATCGTTCAACCTTGCGCCCGGCACATCGTTGGGAGAAGCGGTTTCGGCCATAGAACGGGCTCAAGCCCAGATCGGCATGCCGCTCAGCATCATCACCAGTTTCCAAGGCGCGGCACGGGCCTTCCAGGCCTCGCTCGGCAACCAGCTCTTCCTGTTATTGGCGGCGGTGGTGACGGTCTATATCGTGCTCGGCGTGCTCTACGAGAGCTTTATCCACCCGGTCACGATCCTGTCGACGCTGCCGTCGGCCGGCATCGGCGCGCTGGTGGCGCTGATGATCGCGGGAGAGGACCTCACGATCATCTCCGTCATCGGCATCATCCTCCTGATAGGCATCGTGAAGAAGAACGCCATCATGATGATCGATTTCGCGCTGGATGCCCAACGCGAAGAGGGATTGCCACCGCGCGACGCTATCCACCGCGCCTGCCTGCTGCGCTTCCGGCCCATCCTGATGACGACCATGGCGGCGATATTGGGCGCCCTGCCGCTGATGCTGGGTACCGGCGTCGGTTCCGAACTGAGGCATCCGCTCGGCGTCGCCATCGTCGGCGGCCTGCTGTTCAGCCAGTTGCTGACGCTTTTCACCACGCCGGTCATCTACCTGTGGTTCGATCGCCTTTCCGCGCGCCTGAGGGACGAGCGGGACGGCGCATCGCGAGGGCGCGGCGCGGCCGCTACGACATGAACCTTTCGATACCCTTCATCCGACGGCCGGTAGCAACGACGCTGCTCACCCTCGGCGTGCTGATGGCAGGTCTGGTGGCCTTTCCGCGGCTGCCCGTCGCGCCGCTTCCGGCGGTGGACTACCCGGTCATTTCCGTCCAGGCAACGCTGCCGGGAGCGAGCCCGGAGGTCGTCGCCCAGACGGTGGCAAGCCCGCTGGAACGGCATCTCGGCCAGATCGCGGACGTCAACGAGATGACATCGTCGAGCAGCCTCGGCTCGACGCGCATCACATTGCAGTTCGGCCTCGACCGGGACATAGACGGGGCCGCGCGCGACGTGCAGGCCGCCATCAATGCCGCGCGCGCGGACCTGCCGACCGGCCTGCGTTCCAATCCAACCTATCGGAAGGTCAATCCGGCCGACGCGCCGATCCTCATCCTCGCACTCACGTCCGACACGTTGTCCAAGGGCCAGCTTTTCGACGCTGCAAGCACCGTGCTGGCGCAGAAGCTGTCGCAGGTAGACGGTATCGGCGAGGTGACCGTGGGCGGCAGTTCGCTGCCGGCCGTTCGGGTCGAGCTGGTGCCCCAGGCGCTCTACAATTACGGCATCGGGCTGGAGGACGTGCGCGCCGCGCTGGCCTCGGCCAACGCCCACAGCCCGAAGGGCGCCATCGACGTCGGCGACCAGCGTTATCAGATTTACGCCAACGACCAGGCGACCGCAGCGAAGGATTATCGTTCGCTGATCGTAGCCTACCGCAACGGCGCGCCCGTCCGGCTGACCGATGTCGGCGAAGTCACGGACTCGGTCGAGAATATTCGCAACGCCGGCCTCTCCAACGGCAAGCCTGCCGTGCTCATCATCCTCAACAGGTCGCCCAACGCCAACATCATAGCGACGGTGGACCGGGTGAAGGCGCTCCTGCCGACGCTGCGCGCCTCGATCTCGCCCGCCATAGACCTCACTCTCGCATCCGACCGCTCGACCACCATCCGTGCATCGCTGTACGAAGTGGAACAGGCCCTGATGATCGCCATCGGCCTTGTGATCCTCGTGGTGTTCGCTTTCCTGCGCGACCTGCGCTCGACATTGGTGCCGATCGTGGCGGTACCCGTCTCGCTGGTCGGCACGCTTGGCGTCATGTACCTGCTGGGCTTCAGCATCGACAATCTGTCGCTGATGGCGCTCACCATCGCCACCGGCTTCGTGGTCGACGACGCCATTGTCGTGCTCGAGAACATCGCCCGACATATTTCCTCCGGCATGCGGCCGGCAGAGGCTGCGATCCTCGGCTCCCGTGAGGTCGGTTTCACGGTTCTCGCCATGAGCACCTCGCTGATCGCCGTATTCATTCCCATCCTGCTCATGGGCGGCATCATCGGCCGCCTGTTCCGGGAGTTCGCCGTGACGCTTTCGGCCGCGATCCTGGTCTCGCTCGTCGTATCGCTGACGACCACGCCGATGATGTGTTCCATCCTGCTGCGCTCCGAACAGGGCCGGGAGCATGGCAGGCTCTATCGCTTCAGCGAAAGGGTATTCGATACCATACTCACCGGCTACAGGCGTTCGCTCTCATGGGCGCTCGGGCATTCGCGCCTGGTCCTGGCGATCCTGGCGGCGACGCTGTGCCTGAACTTCTATCTCTACGTCGCCATTCCAAAAGGGTTTTTCCCGCAACAGGACACGGGACGCCTTATCGGCTCGATCCAGGCCGACCAAGCGATCTCCTTTCAGCTTATGTCGCAGAAGCTCGGCCAATTCGCCGATATCGTGAGCCGGGACCCGGCCGTCGCGACGGCCGTGGGGTTCACTGGCGGTGGGCGGACCAATTCGGGCTTCATGTTCGTTTCGCTGAAGCCGCTTTCCGAACGCAAGATTTCAGCCGACCAGGTGATAGGGCGGCTGAGGCAGGAACTGTCCGTCGTCTCGGGCGCGACCCTTTTCCTGCAATCCGTGCAGGACATCCGCGTCGGCGGCCGGCAGTCCAACGCGCAGTACCAGTACACGCTGCAAGGCGACACCTTCAACGAACTTGTCGAGTGGGCGCCGAAGCTTGCCGCCGCGCTGCGGACCGACCCGCGCCTGACCGACGTCAACACCGACCAGCAGAACAAGGGGTTGCAGGCCAACGTCATCATCGACCGTGACGCCGCCGCCCGCTTCGGCATAAATGTCGGTCAGATCGACAACACGCTCTACGATGCTTTCGGGCAGCGTCAGGTTTCGACCATCTACGTGGCGCGAAACCAGTACCATGTCGTCATGGAGGTGGCACCGCAATACTGGCAGAGCCCGGAGACGCTGAAGCAGGTCTATGTCAGCACTTCTGGCGGCTCGGTGGGCGGATCGCAGGCGAGCAATGCGGTGGCCGGCACGTTCACCGCGCCAGGCCAGTCGGCGGGCACTGCCTCGGTCGCGGCGGACACCGCGCGTAACCAGGCGAACAATTCCATCGCCAGCATCGGCAAGATGGCTACCTCGACGGGATCGGCGGTGAGCACCGGCGTCGAGACGATGGTGCCGCTTGCCGCCGTTGCCCAGTTCGGACCCGGCAGCACGCCGCTCGGCATCAATCATCAAGGCCTTTTCATCGCCACGACCATCTCGTTCAACCTCGCGCCGGGCATGGCCTTGAGCGATGCTGTCGCGGCCATCGGGCAGGCATCGGACCGCATTGGGCTGCCGGGCACGATCCATGGCAGTTTCGCAGGGACGGCCAAGGTCTTCCAGGAGACGCTGTCTGACCAGCCTGTCCTCATCTTGGCTGCGCTGATCGCCGTATATGCGGTGCTCGGCATCCTCTACGAGAGCTATGCCCACCCGCTCACAATCCTGTCGACTTTGCCCTCCGCCGGAGTCGGGGCGCTCGTGGCACTGACTGTAAGCGGCATCGAATTCAGCATCATGGCCCTGATCGGAGTCATACTCCTCATCGGCATCGTGAAGAAGAACGCGATCATGATGATCGACTTCGCCCTCGACGCCGAGCGCAACGGCCATCTGTCATCGCGCGACGCCATCTTTCAAGCCTGCCTGTTGCGGTTCCGCCCGATCATGATGACGACAATGGCGGCGCTGCTTGGCGCCGTGCCGCTGGCAATGGGACTGGGCGAAGGAGGCGAAATCCGGCAACCACTCGGAATAGCCATCGTCGGCGGTCTCATCCTGAGCCAGATGCTCACGCTCTATACCACGCCGGTCATCTATCTGTATGTCGACCGCTTCCGGCTGCGGGAGCGTCATGCGCACCGTTGGCCGCTGCTTCCGGGCCGGAGCGGCCCTGCACCCGGGCGAGGATAGACAGGCATGGATAAAGACCCGCGCCGGACCTTTGGGCACGCTGGCATGGCCGACCTGTTAAAGTTAATTGGATGCAGAGATTTTGAAGAGGCGATCCAACGCATCCGGGCGATACTCCACTGCCGCCGGAGGCTGGATCAATTCTCACTCAACCCTGACTGGGTGCCGAATGCGTGACGTTGCTTTGAGTGGCGTGCCGGGTCCCCGCAGACGCAGATGGCCAATATCGCGAACGGCGCTGGCCGCACTGGCGGCATTCGGTCTTTCAGGCTGCGTCCTTAACACAGAGCATCCCGATGCCTTGCTGGACGTGCCCGGTGCTTATCGTGCCGCGCCGCGGCACCCCGATTCGGCCCTGCCCACAATGGACTGGTGGCACGGCTTCCGCTCGAAGGAACTCACGACTCTCATCGAACAGGCGCAACTCTCGAACCTCGATATCGCGGTTGCGGTTGCCCAGATCGTCCAGGCCGACGCGCAGGCCGGGATCGCGGGCGCGCCGTTGCTGCCAAACGTAAACGGCATGGCAAGCGCCGAACGCCTCCGGGAGGCGACGCAAGGCCGCGCCGCTACATCCTCACAATTCAACCTTGGGTTGTCGGCAAGCTATATGCTCGATTTCTGGGGCAAGAACCGCGCGACGCTCTATGCAGCCGAGAAGAATGCGCTTGCCAGCCGGTTCAACCATGAGGTGGTCGCCCTCAGCACCGTCGTATCGGTGGCGAACACCTATTTCCAGATACTTGCCGCTCAGGACCAGATTCGGGTTGCCCGGCAAAACCTTGCTGCCGCCAATCGTATTTCGGGCCTGGTGCAAAAGCAGTTCACGGCCGGAACCGCCTCCCAACTCGACGTTTCGCAGCAGGCAGCACTGGTCGCCCAGGTCCGGGCCTCCATCCCGCCGCTCGAGGTAACGCGCAGGCAGAACATCGCCGCGCTTGCCGTTCTGGTGGCGCGGTCGCCTTCCAATTTCGACGTTCCCGGTCAAAGCCTGTCGCGCATTTCCGTGCCACGGGTAACGCCCGGCCTGCCGTCAGAGCTTCTGACCCAGCGTCCTGACATCCGCCAGGCGGAAGCCGAACTGACCGCATCGAATTTCAGCGTAGAGGCGGCGCGGGCGGCATTCTTCCCGCAGATCCAACTGACGGGAACCACCGGGCTCCAAAGCACGGCGCTCGCCTCGCTGTTCGGACCGGGCGCCTGGTACTACACGCTGGTGGCAAGCCTCAGCCAGCCGATCTTCGACGGCTTCCAGCTCAAGAACGAGCTGAAACAGGCAAAAGGCGTGCAACTCCAGGACCTGCAGGCCTATCGCAAGGCCGTGCTCTCCGGATTTGCCGACGTGGAGATCGCGCTCGTTACGCTGGAGCAGACGACGATCCAGATGCGTCTCCAGAACGATGTCGTGGTGAATTCGCGCAAAGCGTTCCAGGTAGCCGAGGCCCAATTGAGCGGCGGCACCGTCAACCTGATCACTGTCCTCCAGACGGAGCAGACCCTGTTCACAGCAGAATCGACCCTGGTCCAGATCCGATTGAACCGTTTGCTGGCGGCAACCAGCCTTTTCCAGGCGCTCGGCGGCGGCTGGGACAAGCCCGTTCCCCAAACCGCAACGGCAACGCAATAAAGCGATTGTGCATGAGGCCTAACAGATGTTCGGCCCGGAAGCTGGTTGGAATGACACGACAAGGGTCGAGGCCATCTGCACCTTGATATGGGCTGCGGGCAGCAACCCGATCATCTCGGACGAAGAGCACTAACTCGCTATCGCTCGCTTTCTGCCGCTCTGACACTTGATGACATCCAGTTGCAATCTGTCAGGCGGCGGCGCCCGGTTTGATGGTAGCCTCTACCAGCTGGCGAATGTGGAGACCGCTCTACTGAACACGGGATACCTGGCAAAATCTTTGCTACGCGCGCTGCTGATCGCCGTCATCCTTGTCACGTGCCTTGCCATTGCAATGGCCGTCGGTCTGGCTCTCGCAGGCTTTGGCTATCTGGGAACCTGCCAGGATGGCACCTGCCAGTTGGTTGCCGCCGTTTACATCATGCCGCTGGGCGGCGTCGGGCTTTTCGTCATCGTGCTGGCGATCTGGGCGATCATGAAAACCCGAAGTCGGCGACGAGCGGACCAAAAGGCACCGGGGGAATAATCTTTTTCGCTCACTGCCGGTGCCTTGGCAGCCTCGCTTTCAAGAGCGCACCTGTCTGGGCTGACCGGAGTTGCTTCAAGCCGCGCAGGAATGTCCTGGCATTTTCGTTACCGTAGGCGCGATGGCTGATGGCGAACAGAAGGACGCCGGTCTTTCCTGAGATGTCCTTGAACGGCGCGTAGCGATATGCATTCCATTCGACGATGTAGTCGCCGTTTGTATCCTTTGAACTGACGAGGAAATCGAGCAGCACCTCGCCAGTTGCATCGTGCTGGAGAATCTCGAAATTCACGAGGGGATCGGTCCCCTTCCGTTTCGTCAGCAGGTCGAGCTGGCTACGGACAGCATCGATGACCTTGACGTCGCCCGTCAGTCGTTCGACCAGCAGCATCTGGTCATAGGTTTCGACAGCCTGACCAGCGGGGACGTATTCCTGCTTCGTATAGTTTTCCGACGGCCGAGCGGTCCATGCCAGTTCGTACGACTTCCCGTCGAACAGGATCGGACCCGGCGCACCAAGGAAATCAGTGATCGCGGCGGCAGCGGGGGCCATCATCAGGACCAACGCCGATATGGTCGCCATGAACCTTGCCGATCTCACGGCTCGACCCAGCGACGGACCGCCTCCGCGGTGTCAGCAGGCGAGGAGTTGAAGCAAATACTGGCCTGCGGCGCGAGCCTGTGGACCGCATTTATCACCTTCTCGAAAAGAAGGAAGAGGTCCGGGGGTTCCCTGAGACCGGCTCCAATCACGACGCAATCGAACTGCTGCAACCGGAGTACCCTCTCCACCTCCACCCGGCCCGCATCGTCCGGCGTTATCAGACAATCGACAACCTCGAAGCCCAGTTCTCTAACCCGGTCGATCTGCTGCTTGATATATGACGCGACGATTTCCGCGCTGAGTTCAGGAAATTGCGAAAGGTCGGCCTGCTTTGGGTCGAGACCGATGGCGAGGACCTTTTTCATTCTTGTCGCCTTTCCCGTTCCATATAGCTGTTGGTCGGCCCTTCCTGCCAGGGAATTGGTTTCTTGCAAGCCGCCAGCGTATGGTTTCCATCAAGGGACGGTTTATTTGCGGTCGGGAGCAGAACAATCTTCACGCCCTCATCAAGAGGAAACGGGAAGCCAGGGCCGTGGTTCGTTCATCGCCAGTTAATCTTGCCTGATCAAATCTCCTGGTGTCGCAACTGAAGCGATTCCAACAACGAGGATCAGAAAATGAAGAATTTCATCCTGGGCGCTGTGGCCCTTTCTCTTGCGGGCGCGTTCACGCCCGTCGTGGCGTCTGCCGCTCCGATGCACAAGAGCCATGCCACTCACTACGTAAAGCCGCATCACGTGCGTTGCCACTTGGAAAAGAAGCGCGTGAGACATCACGGCCATTGGGTTATCCGGACCGTCAAGGTCTGTCGCTAAAGGTGATCGGCTATGGCCCCGGGGAAACCCGGGGCTGGGCCAGTATTGTCCCGCTGGCAAGGTCGGCCGCCACGAGCCAAATACTAAGGGGTCAGGTGCGCGCTCGGCAGGTAAGGGAGCCGATCAATGGCCAGCCATGCAGCTATTGCGCTTTACGTGGGCTTGATGATAGCGGTCATAGTCGGTGCGGATCTGCTGTTCTTCAGGGACTGGTTCTGGGCGAGACTGGCCGCAAATATTGGAATAGTCCTTCTGTTTACAGTTTTTTACCTTCTGTTCCTTCGACGCGCCTGAACCCGGCCTTCATAAACCTGGGCGCTCGCGGCAGGATGTGCCGGCGTTTTCACTTTCAGGGTCGGGCACCATCCAGAAACGAAATTCAACATACGAGAAAAACCGGGGAAAAAACGCGGTGTCACGTTCCTGCGTGCTCTAACAAGCCAGAGAAAGGAACTGCCATGAAGATCGCGACCCTTGTTGCCTCCATCGCCATTGCAGGCTTTTTGTCGACCGGAGCGTTTGCAGCATCCACAACGACATCGACGACAACAACGGCACCGGCCACTATGACCGCGCCGAAGACCGTCAAGAAGTCCCATCCGAAAGCATCTCCAGAACGCACGGCCGTCTCCAAGCAGTGCTCGTCGCTGGCCGATGCCAAGGGCTTGCACGGCAAGAGCCGTGAGAAATTCCGGGCCGAATGCAAGAAGAACGGCGGGAAGATGCCCGGGTAGCTCGCGCTCAGTTCGAACGATGCTCCCCTGCTTCGGCGGGGGAGTCCTCAAGCCTTCAATACGAGCGATGTACAGGAGGTTCTCATGTACACGTTATCCATGCGGTCGATCGGTAAAAATGGGCGCCTGGCGGCCCTGGCGGCTGCCTTGGCTATCGGTGGAGCGGCCGGTAGCACATTGATCGTTCCCTACTACCAGGCTGCCAGCGCAGCGGTGATTTCCGCTACCGTGCACGAGCGGCTTTCGAATTACGGCAATTGGCACCGATCGGCCCGGTTCGGCGAAGTGTGGGTACCGGCTGTCAGCGAAGGCTGGCGGCCTTATACGGACGGCACCTGGATATGGACCGATGACGGTTGGTATTGGCAATCCGACGAGCCGTTCGGCGAAATCGTTTTCCACTACGGCCACTGGGCTTATGACGACGATCTCGGTTGGGTATGGATTGCCGGTGACGAATGGGCGCCGGCCTGGGTGGTATGGCGCGAAAGCGACGACGAGATCGGCTGGGCGCCGGCGCCGCCGCCTGACGAGGTTGTCGTGGCGACGGATTCCTGGTGGGCGTTCGCTCCGGTAGCCGCGATTGGCGCCGTCAATATCCTGAACGACGTCCGTCCGGTCAGTGAAAACGTCACCATCATCCGTCAAACGACGATCATCAACAATACGACGGTCGTTAACAATTATGGTGGCAGGCGCACGGCGCACCTGGGCAACGCTGTCGTACCGGTCGATGCGGGCCCGGCGCTGGCACGTCTGCCGAAGTCGACACTTGCTTCGCTGAGGGCGGCGAAGGTGACGCCGCCGGAACCGGGCAAGGTTGTGGCGGCGCATCTTGACCCCGCAAAGGGGGCGGCCATCAAGCGACTGGCGATCAGGCAGCAACCGACCGAGCCGGCTGTGGCGGGGCCGAAACAGACCGGTCAAAGCGCGAGCAAGATGGCGCAAGGCAAGCATACCACAGGTGCGTCTGGCCCGAACATGCCCGCCACCCGGAACCCGGGCGACGCTGTTGCCCGCAAGGTCGCACCGACCGGCAAGCAAGTCGTTGTCCATGCGCCGCTTGCAGCCGGACACCCGGTACTCGCGCGGCACGATGTACAGCCGAAGGGCCACCGATCCCGCATGACAGGCGCCGGGATTGAACGATACCGGACCCGGGTTCCCGGGGAAGCCGTTATCGTCGAGAAGCATGCTCATCACGGAGCGATCGAAACCCGGCCGAACCGGGTTCCCGGCAACCCGATGGCTAGGAACATGCGTCGCGACGCCCGGATGAACGCGCCCGCCGCGAGAGCGGCAATGCGCCATCCGCCCGCCCGGCCAGCGATGGCAAGGCGCGCGCCGGAAAGGTGCAACCCGCGGGATCCGCACTGCGGGCATCATGGGTAACCCGCAAGAGCGGCATGGGTTCGGCAAAGTTATCGCGGACGTTTTCGGGATCGCGCCGGACCCATTTTCCCCGTCGAAGCCAAAGATGATTAGGACTTAAATCAAAGGCGGTTGTGGATATTCATTTCGCGTTTGTCGGCATGCGCCAAGACATTCTCAGGCGCGGGCATGATGGAGAGAGTGTTGACCAGCGATTTCGCAGCCGCCCGCGCGCATCTTGATCGAGCCTACCAATATTTGCAGGGGACCGACGAGATCAGCAGCAATGCACGTGCCGGATTGGACATCCTGATCGAGGCAGTCATCACCGCCCAGCATGCCAGAAGGCCAGCAAAGATCATACGGTTTCCCGTGCGCAACGGCGGCCGCAATGAAAAGCGATCTTCCGGCGAGCTATAATGGAAGCCGCAATAAACCGGCTGGTGCGGTTCGGCTGACTGAAACCCGTGCATCCGCTGCACATCCCGGGGGACGCGAGGCGCGCCTGTCGGTGCTGATAGAGCTACAGCAACCCACTGGCAGAAAACCCAGCGAGAAAAGTAACGGCGACCATCGTCTCGAAGAATTGCGTCTGATTCGGCGCACGGTCGGTGCGCCCTTATTCCCACTCGATCGTGCCGGGCGGTTTTGAGGTGACGTCGTAGACGACGCGGTTTATGCCTTTGACCTCGTTGATGATACGGGTCGCGGTCGCACCAAGGAAATCCATGTCGTAGTGGTAGAAATCGGCCGTCATGCCGTCGACGGACGTGACGGCGCGGAGCGCCAGCACGAACTCGTAGGTGCGGCCATCGCCCATCACACCGACCGTCTGCACCGGAAGCAATACGGCGAAAGCCTGCCAGATGGCGTCGTAGAGGCCGGCCTTACGGATTTCGTCGAGATAGATGGCATCAGCCTCGCGCAGAATATCGAGCTTGTCGCGCGTCACGCCGCCGGGGCAGCGTATGGCGAGGCCCGGGCCGGGGAACGGGTGGCGGCCGATGAAGCTTTCAGGCAGGCCGAGTTCCCTGCCGAGCGCCCTGACCTCGTCCTTGAAGAGTTCGCGCAGCGGCTCGACCAGCTTCATGTTCATGCGCTCGGGCAGGCCGCCGACATTGTGGTGCGACTTGATAGTCGAAGAAGTCGCGCCAGTGAAGGAAACACTTTCGATCACGTCGGGATAAAGCGTGCCCTGAGCCAGGAAGTCAGCGCCGCCTAGTTTCTTCGCCTCCTCCTCGAAGACCTCGATGAAAAGGCGGCCGATCGTCTTGCGCTTCTTCTCGGGATCGGCCTCGCCCTCCAGCGCGGAAATGAAGCGGTCCGACGCGTCGACCAGGATCAGCGGCAGATTGTAATGCTGGCGGAACATCTCGACGACTTCCGCCGCCTCGTTCTTCCGCATGAGGCCGTGATCGACGAGAATGCAGGTGAGCTGGTCGCCAACCGCCTCATGGATCAGGAGCGCGGCGACGGAAGAATCGACACCGCCCGAAAGCGCGCAGATGACCTTGCCCCTGCCGACTTGCCTACGGATGGCCTCGACCGCCTGCTCATGATAGGCGGCCATCGTCCAGTCGCCCTTCAGCCCGGCGATGTTGTGGACGAAATTGGCAAGAAGCTTCGCCCCGTCCGGCGTATGGACCACTTCGGGGTGGAACTGCACGGCGAAGATCTTGCGCTTCTCGTCGGCGATCGCCGCAAAAGGCGCGCCGGTCGAGGTGCCGATCACGCGGAAGCCGGGCGGCAGCGCCGTCACCCGGTCGCCATGGCTCATCCACACCTGATGGCGCGTGCCCTTCGCCCATATGCCGTCGAAGAGCGCCGAATCCTCCCTGATGTCGAGGAAGGCGCGGCCGAACTCGCGCTCGTGGCTAGCCTCTACCTTGCCGCCGAGTTGGGCGCAAATGGCCTGCTCGCCGTAACAGATACCGAGGATCGGAAGGCCCGCTTCGAAGATCGCATCCGGCGCGCGCGGACTGCCGATATCGGTTGCGGAATGCGGACTGCCCGAGAGGATGACCGCCTTCGGCCGGACACGGCGAAATCCTTCCTCTGCCGACTGGAAGGGCACGATCTCGGAATAGATGCCGGCCTCGCGCACCCTTCTCGCAATGAGCTGGGTGACCTGGCTGCCGAAGTCGATGATAAGGACGGTGTCGGGGTGAACGGCGTTCTTCATGGCGGGCGTTTAGAGAAAGAAACGAGTCGACGCAATGGGTTGCGGGCTGGAGCTCAAAACGTGATTCATGTAGCTCATGAAAAGCTTCCATCCATGCGAGGAAACGCCGTGACCCCGCCCGACTTCATCCCGCGCCACCGTATCGATGCGCTTGTCGATGCGGTGCTGGCCATAACCATGACGCTCCTCGTCCTTGAACTGAGGGTGCCCGAAGTGATGCAGGGCGATGTCTTCGGCGCGATTGGCGAACTGACGCCGCAGATCGTCGCCTGGGTCGTCAGCTTCCTCATCCTCGCCGTCTGCTGGCATGGACATGTCGTCAATTTCCGCGCGATCGAGCACATCGATGCGCGGCTGTTCTGGCTGGTGACACTGTGGCTGCTGGTGACGAGCGTCATCCCCTTCTCCTCTTCACTGATCGGAGTGCATAACGAGCTGGCGCAGTCGCACATCATCTATGCGATCAACATCATCGCCATCCAGGCGGCGGTCGTGCTGCGCAATCTATATCTCAGGCGGCATCCGGGGCTGTTCAGGGACGGAACCGCCGAAGGCCATCCGATCGGCTGGATGCGGGCGCTCGCCGTCTCGCTAGCTGCAGCGGCAAGCGTCGCCGTCGCCTGCTACTGGACCACGGATTATGCATCTGTCGCCTATCTGGCGATCGGGCCGATCGGCGCGATCCTCCGCCGCATCAATCCTCGGAAGGGAGAGATTTCTCCATGACGAGGGCCGGGATGTCGGTGAAGCCGCCGCCCTCGCCGGTATCGCCGGCCACCCGCAACCCCATTCTCTCGTAAAAGCGGATCGCCGGCGCATTCTGTGCCTGGACTTCCAGCCGCAGGAGCCGCCCCGCCGGATAGGCTGCTATTGCCGCTTCAAGCAGGCGATTGCCGATGCCCCTTCCCTGCCAGCCCGGCAGGACATAGAGCCTGAGCAGGTTGATCGCTGCATTGTCGTCCAACCAGGACATGGCGTGGCCGACAAGGCCGCCATCCGGCGCTTCGGCGATGAGGAAGCATTTCGCCGTATCGTCGATCTGCATGCGAAGAAGAGCCGGCGCGTGCCATTTCGCCGTGATCTCCGCTACCTTCCCGCTGCCGAGTTCGGCGTCGTGGGTTGCGTGCCATATCTCGCCCAGGAGCCGTGAAACGGCCGCCTCCTCTCCTGGCCGGGCTCGACGTATTTCGATCGTCATGGGACGAGCGACCCCTCGACGATGGCGGTTTCGAGCAGATCGACGCCCGCAGCCAGCTTCTCGTCGATGATGTGCAGGTACTGGCGCCAGTCATCGACATGCTTCAGGTCGGCGGCGCCGTCGGATATGCCGCGCAGGCCGATCATGCCGACGCCGAAAAGCTGGCAGGCGCGCAGCACGGCAAACGTCTCCATGTCCACCATGTCGGCCGCGATGGCGTCATATCCGGCACCGGAAACGATTGCCGCGCCCGTCGAGAGCGAAGCCTGTTTGATACCCGGTATGGGATGGCCGAGCGGTACGATTGCAGGAAGGTCGAGAAACGGCGTTGCACCACGCTCGAAGCCGAGGGCGGAGACATCCATGTCCCGATAGGCAACCGAAGAGGCCTGATAGATTTCCGTCTGCTCCAGCACCCGGCTGCCGGCCGAGCCGAGGGAGACGACGAAATCCGGAAGCGCGTTGCGTTCCGACAGAAGCGCCAGTTCGGCACCGAGCCGGACACCGGCTTCGACCGGCCCAATGCCGGTCATCAGAGGCTTAAAGCGACGCTTCAGATGCGGCCCGTATTCCGCATCCACCGCCATGACGAAGAGCAGCCGCCTGCCGCCGATTTCGGTGATCGGGGCAAGCGCCATGGCCGGTTCAGCCGTCGATGCCCTGGCGGCCGGTGACGGTCATCATCGTGCCGGTCATGGTCGCGATCATCTTCGCCTCGCCGTCCGCGCCGAATGCGTAGGCCTGGCCATCGGCGACGATGATGGTGCGGCCCGGCTTGGTGACGGCGCCACGGAACAGGAAACGCTCGCCCTTGCCGGGCGCGAGCAGATTGACCTTGAACTCGATGGTGAGCACGGCGGCATCCGGCGACATCAATGAATAGGCCGCGTAGCCGCAGGCGGAATCGAGCGCGGTCGAAATGACGCCCGCGTGCAGGAAGCCGTGCTGCTGGGTGAGCGCTTCCGAAAATGGCATCTCGATTTCCACGGTGCCACGCGTGACGAGCGTCAGTTCAGCGCCGATCGTGGTCATCGCCTTCTGGCGCGCGAAGCTCGAACGCACGCGCGCCTCGAAATCATCGTCCACAAGCACTTCTGAAGCCATGCAGGAACCCTTTCAGGGCGCGTTATCGCAAACGCGTTTGCTTCATTCAATCATGCAATGGTGCAGTGCGGGATAAATTTTCCATATCGATCACGCCATTTTTTGCAGGATCGAGCAGAAGAAGCCGTCCGTGCCGCTTCGCGCAGGGGTAAGGACGACACCGCCTCCCGGAACGATCGAGGCAGCAGCGAGGTGATCCGGATGCCGGGCGCGCCACAGTTCCATGTGGTTGGCCGGCCGGAAGCCGGGATTGCGGTCCAGAAATCCTGAGACCTGGTCCGCATTTTCCTCGCGGAAGACGGAGCAGGTGACGTAGGCGATCCGGCCGCCGGGCTTCACATAGCGCTTCGCATCTTCGAGGATCGCAGTCTGCTCGGCCTTGCGCTGGTCAAGCTGTCTATCGGTCAGGCGCCATTTCGAATCGGGCCGCCGCCGCCACGTTCCCGAACCCGTACAGGGGGCATCGATCAGCACGAGGTCCATCGAATGCTCAAGCGCCGGAAGGCCGGAGGGCTGGATCACCTGCACATTGCGGCACCCTGCCCGTCTGATGCGCTCGAAGATCGGCGCCAGCCGCGCCTTTTCGGAATCATGGGCGAAGATCTGGCCGTGGTTTCCCATTGCGGCGGAAAGGCCAAGCGTCTTGCCACCGGCCCCGGCGCAGAAATCGAGTACCTGCGCGGCTCCTGCAGCAATGGTCAGATCAGCGACGATCTGCGAGCCCTCGTCCTGGATTTCGAACCAGCCTTTCTGGAAAGACGGCTCGACCTGAACGTTGGGATGGCGACCGTTTCCGACGATCGGCGGCACGCGGATACCGGTCGGCGTGATCGGTGACGGTTCGGCGCCTGTGCCGTTCAGCGCATGGAGAACCTTTTCGCGGTCGGCCTTCAGCGTATTCGCCCGCAGGTCGAGCGGCGGGCGCGCCGAAAGCGCCGCCGCTTCCTCGATCCAGCTTTCCCCGAAGGCCTCGACGAACAAGGGCACGCACCAATCGGGGCAATCGGCGCGAACGGCATCGGGCGCCTCGGCAAGCCGACGCGCCCCGAGAAGGCTGATCTCATCCTGAGACAATGGCTGAGGCGCGAAGCGGTCGCCCTCCAGCGCGGCGTTCAGCGCACCGGCATCTATGTTTCCGTCGAGCAGGAGCGCCCCGAAGGCGCGGGCGCGCGATGTATCCTCCTCGAGCAGCCATGCGGCGGAGCGGCGACAGCGCAGCGCGTCATAGACGATGTTGCCGATCGCGGCGCGGTCACCGGCGCCGGCGAAACGATGAGACAGGCCCCAATCCTTCAGCGCATCCGCCGCCGGCCGGTGCCGCCCGTCGATATCGTCCAGTACTTCGATCGCTGCCGCAAGCCTGCCGCCAAGGCGCATATCCGCTCCTAGACGATGACCAGAAGGTGAAGGGCGAACCAGACCCACAACAGGCCGAGCACGACATACCCCACGGCGAATGCCGACTGGCGGTAGGGCATGCGGTTCGTTGTCATGTGGACGGCGGCATGGATGTAGCGTGCGGCGACGAAGATCCACGCCAGCACGATCGTAACCGTCGAATTTCCTTCGGTGACGTAGAGGCAAAGGCACACGATATAGAACAGCACCGGCAACTGAAACTGGTTGAGCAGATTGTTGTGGATGAAAATGCTCTCACGCGGCTCGTGCCGGTTGGCGCGGAAATCGGAGAGCTTCACATTACCGGCCTTGATGGCCGCGGTCCGGCGCAGACTGAGCAGCCCATAGACGATAAACACGAGCAGCACCTGCGCGATGACAGGCCAGAAGATCATTGTCTGGTTCATGCGGTTGTATGCCCCCTATATCCTTACGGCCTGCCCTGGCCTTGTCGGAAAACCATGGCAATCACGGCCATCGCCACCAAGGCAAGGACGAATTTCGCCACCACAAGTATGGAGGCGACCGACGTCAACCATATGCTCGCGGCCGAAGGATCGGAAAGCATGCGCACGATGAAGACGTTCTGCGCGTAATTGGTGAGGACATAGGGCACCACGATCAGGATGCCGACGACGATCTGCGTGCGCTTCGACCTCAGTGCCGGCATGGCCGACCGGCTGGCGGCATTCAGGAACAGGCCAAGCAGCGCCAGACCGAATATCGCAGGGAAGAAAAGGTCGAAACTCGAATATTGCCAGACAAGCACGGCCTCGCGCCCCGGTTCGCCGAGCGCGGTCAGCCAGGCGACGGCGTCGTCACTGGAAAAGCCGGCCAGGCAGATGCCCAACGACGCCAGCCCGCCCGAAAGGCGCTGGAAATAGAAGAATTCCAGCACGATCATCACGAGAAACAGCACCGCCGACGCCACGCACAGCGCGACGGTCGCCCGCCTCAGGCCCGGGATGAGACCCTCAAGCCGCACCGGGATAGTTCGGGCTCTCGCGGGTAATCGCAACATCATGCGTATGGCTCTCTCTCAGGCCGGCGCCGGAAATACGAACGAAGCGCGCGCGCTCGCGCAGCGCTTCGAGATCCGGTGCCCCGACATAACCCATCGCAGCCCTAAGCCCTCCGGCAAGCTGGTGCAATACGCCTGCGACCGGTCCCTTGTATGGTACCTGCCCTTCGATACCTTCGGGAACCAGCTTCAGCGTGTCGCGCACCTCGGCCTGGAAATAACGATCCGCCGAGCCCCGCGCCATGGCACCGACCGAGCCCATGCCGCGATAGGCCTTGAAGGAACGGCCCTGGTGCAGATAGACCTCGCCGGGGCTCTCGTCCGTCCCGGCGAGGAGCGAACCGATCATGGCGGCGGCCGCACCTGCGGCAAGCGCCTTGGCCAGATCGCCCGAGAACTTTATGCCGCCATCGGCGATCACGGTCACGCCCGCGCGATCCGCCGTCTCCACCGCCGCCATGATGGCGGAAAGCTGCGGCACGCCGACGCCGGCGACGATGCGCGTGGTGCAGATGGAGCCGGGGCCGATGCCGACCTTCACCGCGTCCGCGCCGGCGTCGATCAACGCCTGCGTTCCTTCGGCCGTGGCGACGTTGCCGGCGATGATGCGCACCGAATTGGAAAGCTTCTTGGCGCGCGCGACCGCATCGAGGACGCGCTGCGAATGGCCGTGCGCCGTGTCGATCACGAGGAGGTCGATCCCGGCATCGATCAGCCGCTCGGCGCGCTCGAAGCCATCGTCGCCTACGCTGGTCGCGGCTGCCGCGCGCAGCCTGCCCTGCGCGTCCTTGGTGGCGTTGGGGTTGAGCTGCGACTTCTCGATGTCCTTGACGGTGATGAGGCCGACGCAATTGCCCGCCGCATCGACCACTAGAAGCTTCTCGATGCGGTGCTGATGGAGCAGGCGCTTGGCCTCGTCGTGATCGACGTTCTCCTTGACGGTGACGAGGTTCTCGCGCGTCATCAGTTCATGAACCTTCTGGTCCGGATTGGAGGCGAAGCGGACGTCGCGGTTGGTGAGGATGCCGACGAGCCGCCCCGTCTTCTGCCCTCCTGCCCCGCCATTCTCGACCACCGGAATGCCGGAGATACCATGCGCCCGCATCAACGCATGGGCATCGGCCAACGTTGCCTCGGGGCCGATCGTGACCGGGTTGACGACCATGCCGGATTCGAACTTCTTCACCTGCCGCACTTCCTCGGCCTGCTCGGCGGGCGAAAAATTGCGGTGGATGACACCAATGCCGCCGGCCTGCGCCATGGCGATGGCGAGCCGCGAATCGGTCACCGTGTCCATCGCGGCCGAAAGGATGGGCAGGTTGAGGTCGATATCGCGAGCGATGCGCGTGCGGATATCGGTCTGGCCGGGCATCACCTCGGAGTGGCCCGGTTGCAGCAGTACATCGTCGAAAGTAAGCGCCTCCGCGCCGGTAGCCGACTCGATTATTCTGGCCATGGTCGTCCCTGGAAAACAGTCTGAACGGCCCGGCGCCCGGCTGGAGTGCCCGATCCGTTCGTTACGGATGGCAGCGGCAGGTACCACGTATCGCCGACGGTGAAAAGGCACCCGCAACATTTGGTCAACAGCGGGTTCCTTCGCGTGGGTTTTATTTCACTCACACCCGTACGCCGCTTTCGCGGCTGGGCTCCGCGAGGGCGTGCCGTCAGGCGCGACGCCTGGCGGGCGTTTGGGGGTGCCTCTCATTTGGAATTCATTCGGCCCTGGCCATTGTCCGGCGATTTTTGGCCATCCGGCCGGGACGTCTGGCAGCTTCCCGCGAAAATGATCGCGGTCGGCCTTGGATCCACGCCCCCAGCCCCGCCGACAGGCAGCCGGGCGGGAGCACTCGTGAACCGGGCAAGCCCGCCCGGCTCCGCGCCTCGGTGGCCGGTGCCCCTCTCCCCCACGGAAACGTCTTGCCGCTGAGCGAGGCGCCGGTCCCTCCCCACGCAACCACCGTCATGATCGGTGTTCCCGATGGGAGGGACTGACGGGGAATATGCCTGAGGCGCGAGAGGCGGGGGGAAAGGGAGACGAAGAAAATACGGAAAGCGCGGAGATCAGAGGGTTGCGGGTAGCGCCTGCGCGGACTTTCCACGTTTTCAGCGGTCCCTCTCGCCGTCGTCGCTTCGGGCTGTCCGCAAACCGGGTTGCCCGCCATCCCACCTCACCGGCAAATCTTCGACAAGCCGCTTGGTGAAGCCGCCGCCTGCTGCTAATCTGTCTTCAACAGCATGATAACGAGCGCGGGCTGCGTCCCTAGGGATGCGCGGCGCCGGAAGGAAACAAGGTGAAAGACCCCGACGAGGGCGGCGACGGGCCGCGGGACGGGGCGCTTCCGACCTCCAGGCTTCCCGGACGCGGCCAATCCCGGCCCCGGCGCCAGGAGGGACGATCCGCGGCTTCCGGCCATGACGGCGGGACGGCCCGGAACGGCGCCTCGCAGGAAAACAAGCCGCCGAAAAAGCGCCGAAGAAGAAAGCGCGGCCGCAAGGTTTTCGCGCGTGACGATCATGTAGCCGACGGGCGTGCCGCAAAGGGGCAAGCCTCGAACGGGGTGCATCCCGAAATCCGGAAGGCAGGCAATGACGCCCTTAACGGTCAGGCGCGTCCCCTGCCCGCCGCACCCGAACCCAAGCCCGCATGGATCGTGCGGGAGGACCACGCGAGAGGTTCGGCACCGCGCGGCGGCCCCTCCCCCGTCTATGCGGCGCTCGATCTCGGCACGAATAATTGCCGGCTTCTGGTGGCGGTTCCGACGCGGCCGGGCCAGTTCCGCGTCATCGATGCCTTCTCGCGCATCGTCAGACTTGGCGAAGGCCTTTCCGCAAACGGAAGGCTAAGTGACCAAGCCATGGACCGCGCGGTGGAGGCGCTCGGCGTATGCGCGGAAAAGCTGCGCATGCGGCAGGTGAAGCGTGCGCGTCTGATCGCCACCGAGGCCTGCCGTTCGGCCGAAAACGGCGCCACCTTCCTCGCCCGGGTGGCGAAGGAAACCGGTCTCGACCTCGAGATCATCGATCGCCAGACCGAGGCGCGGCTCGCGGTTTCCGGCTGCGGCTCGCTAGTCGAGCGCGACACGCATGGCGTCGTGCTCTTCGACATAGGCGGCGGCTCTTCCGAAATCGCGCTCATCGATCTTTCGGGACGGCGCTCGCACCGGCTAGCCAACCATATCGTCTCGTGGACCTCGCTGCCGGTGGGCGTGGTGTCGCTTGCCGAACGGTTCGGCGGACGGCATGTCACCCCCGAGATATTCGAAGCCATGGTGACCGAGGTGGGCACGCTGCTCGAAGCGTTCGAAGGCCGTGACCGGCTCGGTCATCTGGCGCGCGGGCAGCGCTTTCACCTGCTCGGCACATCCGGCACGGTGACCACGCTCGCCGGCCTGCATCTGGGGCTCGCGCGCTATGACCGGCGACGCGTGGACGGGCTTTGGATGGACGATTTCGACGTCGAGCGGATGATCGAAAGGCTGCTCGGCTGGAAATTCGAGGAACGGGTCGCCAATGCCTGCATCGGCGCCGATCGCGCCGACCTCGTGCTCGCCGGCTGCGCCATCCTCGAAGCGATCCGGCGCGTGTGGCCGTCGGAGCGGCTGAGGGTCGCGGACCGTGGCCTGCGTGAAGGCATCCTCAGCGAACTGATGTCGGAGGACGGCGTCTGGCGCCGGCGCGGCCACCGGCGATGGTGAGGAAAACAGGGGCGAAGAACACCGGAAAGACAGGCCGAGGAGGAGCCGGCGGCGCGCGCGCGCTGAAGGCGAAGGTCCGGAAGACGGGGCTCAAGAATTCGTCCCGCCGCTGGATCGAGCGCCACCTGAACGACCCCTATGTGCACCGCGCCAGGGCCCAGGGCTACCGGTCGCGCGCGGCTTTCAAGCTCATCGAGATCGACGACCGGCACCATCTGCTCGCGCCAGGCAAGCGCGTCATCGACCTCGGCGCGGCGCCCGGCGGCTGGTGCCAGGTGGCCGCCGAACGGGTCAGATCGACCGACGAGCGGCCGCTCATCGCCGCGATCGACTATCTGGAGATGGATCCGGTGCCTGGCGTGGCGCTGCTCAGGATGGATTTCCTCGACGCGGAGGCGCCACGGATGCTGATCGATGCACTCGGCGGGGAGCCCCACATCGTCCTTTCGGACATGGCAGCGCCTACGACCGGCCACCGCCAGACCGACCATCTGCGCACCATGCATCTGTGCGAGGCTGCGGCCGATTTCGCCATCTCGGTGCTGCCGCAGGGCGGGCATTTCCTCGCCAAGACATTCCAGGGGGGAACGGAGGCCGAACTGCTCGACCGGCTGAAGCGGAATTTCCGCTCCGTCCATCATATCAAGCCGCCGGCAAGCCGTGACGAATCGGTGGAACTCTACCTGCTCGCCAAGGACTTCAAGGGTAGCGCCTGACTGGCGTTCAGCGCCCGATTCCTCATCGCACCATCCTCACCGCATGGGGCCGCGCACCCGGAACCCCAGCCCCACGCGCTTGCCGCCATGGCCGGAGACGGCGCTGCCCGCCGTCGGCGCCAGCCCGAGGAACGGCAGGATCGAACAGGCCGACATCGCGGCAACGATGAAGAAGGTCATCGAAAAGGCCGAGGCATCGAGCGGCCGGCCGGAAACCCAGGTCACGCCCTCCAGGATGCCACCGGCGATCGCCACGCCGAGAGCGATGCTGGTCTGCTGGGAAACAGCGGCGATGGCCGTCGCCTGGCTCGCCTCCCTGTCGTCGATCTCGGCGAAGACCAGCGTGTTGGAGGACGTAAAGAATATCGAGCGCAGGAAGCCGGCAATGAAGAGAATGACAATAATGACGACATGCGACGTCTCGGCCGTGAAAAATCCGTTCACGCCGATGAAGACGGCGCCGGCCAGCGTGCTGAAGACAAGGACGGTTCGGAAGCCGAAAGCCCTCAGGACAGGCTTCGCCGCCGTCTTCATGGCGAGCGCCCCGAAAGCGGAAACGAAGGTGAGCATGCCGGAATGAAACGGCGACAGGCCAAACCCGACCTGGAGCATGAGCGGCAACAGGAAGGGAACCGCGCCAGTGCCGATGCGGAAGAGAGAGGCGCCGATGATCGCAGTACGAAAAACCGTATTCCTGAAAAGCCGGGGGTCGAGGAGCGGATAAGGCGCGCGCCGCGCGTGCCAGACGTAAAGAACGAGCGAAAGGCATCCCCCCGCAAGCGTCATCACGCCGACAATGGGCGGCAGGGCCGGCAGGCTGACGACCGACAGGCCGAAGACGAGACCCGACGCGGCGATGCCCGACAGCGCGAAGCCGACGATGTCGATCGGCGCCGCGCCACCACCCGGCACCTTGGGCAAGACCATGCTCGCGGCGATAATGCCGAGAATGCCGATCGGCAGGTTGATGAGGAAGATCCAATGCCAGCTGAAATAGGTGGTGATGAAGCCGCCGATGGGCGGCCCCATCATCGGGCCGATCAGCGCCGGGATGCTGAGCCAGGCCATTGCCGTAACGAGTTCGCGCTTCGGTGTGGTGCGGACAAGCACGAGACGGCCGACAGGCGTCATCATGGCCCCGCCCATGCCCTGCAGGAAACGAGCGGCCACGATTTCGCCGAGCGAACCGGAGACGGCACAGGCGAGCGATCCGACCACGAAGACGCCGATGGCGATACGGAAGATGTTGCGCGCCCCGAAGCGGTCGGCCATCCATCCGCTGATCGGGATGAAGATGGCGAGCGATACGAGATAGGCCGTGAGCGCGAGCTTGAGCGCGATGGCCGTCGTGCCGATATCCTGGGCAATCGCCGGCAGCGAGGTGGCTATCACGGTCGAGTCCATGTTCTCCATGAACAGCGCCACCGCGAGCACGATCGGCACGACGCGGCTGAAAACCCGTGTATCGGATGATGCCGACGAATCTTCGGCCGAATGATCCGCGGCGCTCTCCGCCGACGCGGCTTGCTGGCCGTTATCCAGCGTTTCCGTGGCTTTCCTTGTCCGGGCGGCCACGCCATTTCCGGAATCAACGTGATCTTCCTGCATAGGCGGCTGATATAGGCCCCTTACACCGGAGAGGAAATGCATGATCTGCCTTTCAACACATCCGGCGGACGGCGTATCAGGCAATTCGTCGGCGAAGGCCGGCATCTTCCGCCGCCTCTCCCGTCATTCTGACCGGTCTTCCCTGCCGATCAGACAGATTCGAGCCTTCGAACTGACCGACACGACCTGGGTCGCCGTCCGTCTGCAGTCTTGAAGCGGCCGGAAGCTTGACTATTTCAGAGTGGAAGCTAAAACGCGCCTCATCGACCGCCCCGCCCGAGGGGTCCGGTCCGGTGCTGGGGAATAGGTTAACGGTAGACCAGCGGACTCTGACTCCGTTAGTCCTGGTTCGAATCCAGGTTCCCCAGCCACCTACCAATCCATTGAAATTGCTGATAAAATCGCCCTGACACGAAAGCGGCGGAACGGAAGGCGATGTTTTTGCCCCATGTTGCGTTTTGTATCAAGTTTGTACCAACTCGCCCGCAGAAGCCCTTTCCCCGCCCTCGACAACATGCCGCTGCGCAGGCGGTCCTGCCAGGGCGCGGCCTCCCTCCCCTGCCATAACCTCCTGATTCCAGCCGCTCCGCGCCGTTGGGCCTTTCCCTACATCGGTCGGCCGTGGCCGCTTATGGACAAGCGCAAGCGTTCCCTTCGGTCATCCAGCTAGCCCGGCCTAGCTCCGCTGTCTCCCGGATTCCAGAACGGCCGCAATCGGGCGGCTGATAGGAGGCCAAAATGGCAAAGAAGCAGGAAACCACCGCACCCGCGAAGAACTACCCCTCGCACGGCGTCTACGTCGTGGAAGACGAAGGCGAAAAGGCCTTCTGGACGAAGGTCGGGGCCGCCTGGGCTCACAGCGACGGCGAAGGCTTCAACGTCACCTTGACCGCCATCCCCGTATCCGGCGGGATCGTCATCCGTAGCCGCAAGGAGAAGGAGGCGGGGGAATGATCCCTGCCACCGCCCGCGCCGAGATGATCGCGAATTTCCGCGCTAATTTCGGCAAGTCCCGGATGACGGATTTCAAACCCGTCGTGAAGGTTTTCGATCCTTCCGGCTCCGCCACCTGGCTCCTGTCGGAACTGGCACCCGGAGACATCGCTCTCGGCCTCTGCGATCTCGGCCAGGGCACCCTGGAATTGGGTTACGTCTCCGTCCACGAACTCGCCGCGCAGCGCAATCGGCTAGGCCTCCTCCTCGAAATCGACCGCCATTTCAGGGCGACAAAGACCCTCTCGGAGTACGCGGACGCCCCATCCGCCTGGGTTCCCCCGAGGCCGCCGCCGCAGATCGTGACCGGCGGCGTCATATCTTCGTGGACCTTCGGAAAAGCTCGGAATGCCCGGCCGCGAACTCGCCGCCCTTCTCGGCTTTGCCGTGACGACGGTCGAGGCAATGCCGAACTGGACGAGCCTGGAGCTTACGCGGATATTCTGTCCGGTCATTCATCGTTCGGATGTTTCGAGGTGGCGAAATGACCACCCTGGTAGATCACGTCGGGGTCGGTCGGCTTCTCTGGCTTCATGTTCGTCAGGACGTCCGATCGCCATTTGGCTGAACTTTGGTGTGGCTTCCAGCCGAGGAAGGCGACAGCGCTGTTGTCCCACCACATCTCCTCATTATCGGATACGCCGTAGATGATCGTGTGGCCGACGCGGGGTGCCGTGAAGCCGCGTTCGCACAGATCGAAAAGATCCTCGACGCCGAGCCAGATTGCCTGTGTGCGCGGGTTGACCGGCTTCGGGAAGCACCAGCCGATGCGGATCGACAGGCATTCCTGGCCGAACTTGTCGAAGTAGAGGCTGGCAATGCCCTCGCCGAACACCTTGGAAACACCGTAGAGCGAATCCGGCCGCACGGGCATGGCCGGGTCCACGCGCTCATGGCGTGTGTAGAAGCCGGTGACATGGTTCGAACTGGCGAAGATGATGCGCGGCATGTCGTGATGTCTCGCCGCCTCGAACAGATTATAGACGCCGACGATATTGCCGTTGAGGATCTGCTCGAAGGGCTTTTCCAGCGAGATGCCGCCGAGATGGAGCACGCCATCGACGCCGCCCTCGAACAACGCACCGACTTGCCCCCTGTCACCCAGATCACAGCGCCTGAAAGTTTCGTGCGGCGAAAGATCGTCGATTTCGGCTATGTCGGAGAGCAGGACCTGTTCGGCCAGTCGGTGGAGCAGCGGCCGTAGGGATTTGCCCACTCCGCCCGCGGCCCCGGTCATCAGAAGCTTCTTCAGCAATGTCTTTCCTCAGTTCAGTATCGAAGGCAGCCATAGGGAGAGGGCCGGAACGTATGTCGTCAAGGCCAGCGCCACGAGGATCGCGGCATAGAACGGCCAGATCGTTCTGACCGCCTGCTCGATCTTGACGCCGCCGATGGCACAGCCGACGAAAAGGCAGGCGCCAACGGGTGGTGTGCACAGTCCAAGGCCGAGATTCATCATCATGATGATGCCGAACTGGACCGGGTCCATACCGATGTCCTTCACCACCGGCAGGAAGATCGGCGTGCAGATCAGGATAAGCGGCGCCATGTCCATGATCATGCCGAGCACGAGCAGGACCAGATTGATCATCAGCAGTATGACGATAGGGTCGCTGGAGACCGACGTGACCAGCGCGGCGAGTGCGTCAGGCACCTGATAGAGCGCCAGCATATAGCCGAAAGCGGAAGCGCAGCCGACGAGGATCATCACGAGCGCGGTGGTGCGCACGGAACTTGCCACAGCCGCCTTGAAAGAAGACCAGCTCAATTCCCGGTATACCAGCGCCGTCACGACCACTGCATAGATTGCTCCGAACGCGCCTGATTCGATGACCGTCATGACGCCGGAAAGCGTGCCGCCGACGATGATAACGGCCGTCAGCATCGCCGGGACCGAGGCGGCGAAGCTGACGAGGAGCGTGCGCCACCCCGGAAACTTCTCCGCCGGATAGCCGCGCCGCACGGCCACGAGATAGGCCGCGATCGCCAGGCAGAGGCACATGACGACGCCGGGGATGATACCGCCCATGAACAGCTTGGACACCGAAATACTGCCGCCGGCGGCCACCACGTAGAGGATGATGTTGTGACTCGGCGGCACCACGACGCCAGCGACCGACGAGGTCACCGTGACGTTCACGGCGTAGTCGGCGTCATAGCCCTTCTCCTTCATAACCGGCATGAGGATGGCGCCCAACGCCGAGGTGTCGGCAACTGCCGAGCCGGAGATGCCGCCGAACAGCATGGAGGAGCCGACATCGACAAGGCCCAGCCCGCCGCGGACGCTACCGACAGCGGAGGCGACGAACCGCACAAGCCGGTGCGCCGCGCCGCCATGAAGCATGAGTTCGCCGGCGAAGATGAAGAAGGGGATGGCCAGCAGCGCATAGGCCGATATCCCGGCCACAATGCGCTGGAAGGCGACGAAGAGCGGTATTCCTTCATAGAGGAAGGCCCCGGCTGCGGCGATGCCGAGCGCGAAGGCAACCGGAACACCGACGATCAGCGTCAGGAAGAAAAGACCGAAGAGAATGGTCAGTCCCATGCGGGGCCTACTCCCGTTCCTGCCCGCCATGGGCGATGCGCGTGACGATATTGCTTCCGGCAAAGAGGACCATCAGGACGCCGCAGATGCCGAGCGGCAGGACCCGCCAGGCCTCGGCGACGTCGATCATCGGGATCAGGCGGTCGGTATTGTCGAGAAAAAGCGCATAGCCCTGCCAGGCCATGCATGCGCCGAAGACGACGATGAAGAGGTCGGACAGATAGCGCATGATCTCGCGCGGCACGAACGGCAGGCTTTCGCGGACGAAGTCGATGCTGAGATGCGTCTTGCGGCGGATGCCGACCGCCGCGCCGAGAAAGGTGATATAGGAAACGAGAAGAAGCGAAAGCTGCTCGACCCAGGTTGGCGTATCGTTGAGGACGTAGCGTCCATAGACGAGCCAGCCGAAGGCGACGACGATGATGACGAGCGCCAGGCCGGCGACCAGCATGCAGAGCCAGGCGATCCCGTCGAGCACGCGGTCGAACATCGACGCTGGTACCCGCGGTCCCGGCGGTGTCAGTTCTCCTGTTTCATCATGGACGTTGACCAAAGCCGCCGCTCCTCCGCGAACTTCCCCAATAAAGAGCCCCCGTCCACAATTTCTGCGTCCGGGGGCTCTGGCGTGGTTTCAGCCTATTTGACGGCCCGTATTTCCTCTACGACCTTCTGAAGGTCGGGAAATTTCTTGTAGAACTTCGCATAGACGGGCTTCATGGCATCCTGGAACGGCGTGAGGTCCTTGATCTCGTTGATCTTGGCACCGCCCTTGACGGCGTCCTGCTTGGCCTTGTCCGACGCCTTCGCCCACAATTCGCGCTGTTCAGTCTGGGCATCGAGAGCGGCCTGGCGGACGATGCCTTGGGTCTTCGGGTCGAGCGCATCCCAGCTCTTCTTGGCAATGCACAAACACTCCGGGATGATCAGGTGGTCGGTCGTCGAATAATATTTGGCGACCTGATAGAGATTGAATTCGGTGTAGGAAGGGTAGTTGTTCTCCGCCCCGTCGAGGACACCGGTCGTCAGCGACTGGTAGATGGATCCCATCGGCATCGGGGTTGCGTTGCCGCCCATCGCGTCGATCATGTCGACATAGAGCTGGTTGTCCATCACCCGGATCTTGAGGCCCTTGACATCGGCCGGCGCCTTGATCGGATGTTTGTCGTTGAACATGCTGCGCGCGCCGGAATCGAACCAGGAAAGGACCACCAGCCCCTTCTTTTCGATGGCGTCGGCGAACTCCTTGCCGATCTTGCCGTCCATCACATGGTGCATCTGCTCTTCGCTCGAAAAGACGAAGGGCAGCGACAGCACATTGGTAATGGGGACGACCGGCCCCATCGGCCCGAGATTGAAATTGCCGAAATCAAGCGCGCCATTACGGGTCTGTTCGATGGCGTCTGGCTGGTCGCCGAGCACGGCGTTGTTGTAGACCTTGAGCGTCAGTTCGCCGTTCGTCTTCTCGCCCACCGCCTTGGCGAAATCCTCGAGCGCGACGGTGTTCGCGTAGCCCGGTGCGTGGATATTCCAGCCACGCCAGTTCTTGGCGAAAGCGGAAGATGTTGCGGCAAGGCAGAAGACGGCCGCGGCAAGCGCGGTCGTCCGCAGAAGCGGTTTGGCGATTATCATGATTTCCTCCCTGAAACCTGAAAGCGGTGAACAATCTTGTAATACATCAAGATGGATGTCATCATACAATCGAGATACAAGCCGTCAATGCTTTTTCTATCGAAAGGCGACGCTACAGCTTTTCAACGGCGGAAATGGCCGCAAGAATGAGACGAAACAGGCGGAGGCATGAATTGAGCGGTGCTGATGTGGATCAGGATGCTCCAAACCACGGCGGCGCGCGGGCAAAGGCGCCGGCGCGCAGGAATCTGGTCGGCGTCGTCGGCGACGGCCTGCGACGGCAGATCCTCAGCGGCGAGCTTCGCCCTGGAGACAAGCTGCCGAGCGAAGCCGGCCTCACCCGGCAATTCAAGGTAAGCCGGACGGTGATCCGTGAAGCCGTGGCATCGCTGCGGGCGGATGGGCTCGTTGAGGCCCGCCATGGCGTTGGTATTTTCGTGCTGAATAATCAGCCGCCGGCGTCACACAGCTTCCAGAGCTTTGAAACAGCCCGGATTTCCTCGATTATCGAGGCGCTGGAGCTTAGAACAGCCGTGGAAATCGAGGCGGCGGCGCTTGCCGCCATGCGCCGCTCGCCGGCCCAGGAAGAGGCGATCCACGAGCGTTACGACGATCTGGCAGCGCAGATCGCGGCAGAGCGGCCGACCATGGAAGCGGATTTCGCCTTTCACCTGGCGATCGCCGACGCCACCAACAATCCGCGCTTTCGCGAGTTCCTTGAGGTGATGGGCCGCAACGTCATTCCCCGCGCCTCGCTACAGAGCGGCGACGCCGAGCATACGCCTGCCGACTATCTCAGGCAGATCCAGGCCGAGCACAAGCACATCGCCGACGCCATCTCTGCCCGCGATGCGGAGGCGGCACGCGAGGGAATCCGTACGCATCTGCAGGGAAGCCTGGTGCGCTATCGCAAGCTTATCCGCGGCAGCTGACCTAAAGATCATATCTCTCATTGACAGAGATATGATGCCTACTATGATCATCGCCTAAACGACACGTCTCGGGCGAAGGATCGGACAGCGTGATGGAATCACAGGAACTCAAGGCGGCGCTTGGCGCCGGCCTGCTCTCCTTTCCCGTGACACCTTTCGGAAAGGACGGCGCCTTCAACGGCAAAGCCTATGCCGACCACGTCGGCTGGCTGTCCGGTTTCAGGGCAAGCGTGCTTTTCTCGGCAGGCGGCACCGGCGAATTCTTCTCGCTGTCGCCGGAGGAAATCCCCGTCATCGTGCGTACGGCGAAGGCCGCGGCCAACGGCATACCGATTGTCTCGGGTTGTGGGTATGGCACGCGCATCGCGGTCGATTTAGCCAAGGCGGCGGAAAAGGCCGGTGCCGACGGTATCCTTCTGCTTCCGCATTATCTGATTGCCGCCAGTCAAGAAGGCCTCTACGCTCATATAAAGGCCGTCTGCGACGCCGTCGGAATCGGCGTCATGGTCTACAATCGCGACAATTCCATCATCACGGCCGAGACGCTTGCAAGGTTGTGCGAGGCCTGCCCCAATCTCGTCGGCTTCAAGGACGGTTCGGGCGATATTGGCCTGGTGCGCCAGATCACCGCCACTCTCGGCGATCGCCTGACCTATCTTGGCGGCATGCCCACGGCGGAACTGTTCGCAGATGCCTATCTCGGCGCCGGAGTCACCACCTATTCCTCCGCTGTCTTCAATTTCGTGCCAAAACTCGCGCAGGATTTCTATGCCGCCCTGCGTAGTGGTCAGCACGAACGCACGAACGCGATCCTGAGCGCGTTCTTTTACCCGTTCCTGAAAATCCGCAATCGCAGCAAGGGCTATGCGGTCTCCGCGATCAAGGCGGGCGTCCGGCTTGTCGGCTTCGATGCCGGCAACGTGCGAGCGCCGCTTACCGACCTTACCCCGGATGAAATGGATATGATGGCGGAGTTGATCGGACCCTATCGCGCATGAGGATCGAGGCGGTCCGGACCCATCTGCTCGACCATAAGCTCGATCGCGCTTTCGAGAGCGCTTCGATGCGTTTCGATCGCCGGCAGCACTGCCTTGTCGAAATCATCTGCGAGGACGGCACCAGCGGCTGGGGCGAATGCCTCGGGCCGGCACAGCCCAATGCGGCGGTGGTGAAGACTTATGCGCCGGCACTCATCGGCCGCGACCCGCTGGAGACGGAAAAGCTCTGGATCGAACTCTACAATCTCCTGCGCGACCAGGGGCAGCGAGGATTGACCATGACGGCGCTGTCGGGGATCGACATCGCGCTGTGGGACATCAAGGGCAAGCATTTCGGCGTACCGGTCTCGACGCTGCTCGGCGGCCGTTTCCGCGAACGAGTACGCGCCTATGCGACCGGTGGCTTTCGCCGGGAAGGCGGCGATCGGGTAGCCGACATGGCCGCGGAAACCGCCGGCTATGCCCGCGAAGGTTTCCATGCGGTCAAGATCAAGATCGGGTTCGACGTAACGGAGGATCTGCGCGTCATCGCGGCCGTGCGGGAGGCGATCGGACCGGAGACGCGTTTCATGATCGACGCCAATCACGGCTATGACGTGCTCGAGGCGATCGAACTCGGCAAGCGCGCCGCACGCTACGGGATCGACTGGTTCGAGGAGCCGGTGCTGCCGGAGCAGATCGGCGCCTATCACGCGGTGCGTGCTGGCCAGCCGTTGCCGATTGCGGGCGGCGAGACATGGCATGGGCGCTACGGCATGCGCGAGCCGTTGGAGACACGCGCCGTCGATATCCTTCAGCCGGACATTTGCGGTATCGGCGGGTTCAGCGAGATGCGGCGCGTTGCCGATATGGCAGCGATGCATGGCGCGCGTCTGGTGCCGCACGTATGGGGTACTGGCGTCGCGCTCGCCGCAGGCCTTCAATTCATGGCTGCGCTGCCGCCCGATCCACCGCGCCGGGATCCGGTCGAACCGATCCTCGAATTCGACCGCACGCCGAACCCGTTCCGACAAGCCGTGCTCGCCCAGCCGATCGAACATGAAGGCGGCGTCGTGGCTATCCCGGACACGCCCGGCCTCGGTATAGAGATCAATCGCGACGCGCTCGCCCAGTATGCTTTGAAGGAAGAATGATGGGCGGAATCCCCGTCAACACACGTCCGCTCGACGGCATGCCGCCGAGGCTGAAAACGCCGCCCGGCGCTACCGACTGCCATATGCATTTTTTCCTCGACGGGTTTTCCTCGCAGCCTGGCGGACCTCCGATCGCCGAACTGGCGACGATCGAAGACTATGCAGTCGTGCAAAAAAGGCTCGGGCTGGAGCGAACCGTCATCGTCCAGCCCAACGCATATCAACTGGACAATAGCGCGACGCTCGCCGCGCTCGACCGGATCGGCAAGGAGAAGGCGCGTGCCGTTATCGCCGTCTCGCCCGAGATGACCATAGCGGCACTGAAGAAGCTCGACGCGCGCGGCGTGCGTGGCGCGCGCATCATGAACCTGCCGGGCGGAGCAGTGACGCTCGCGGAAATGAAGCCCGTGGGAAGGCTGGCGCGCGAGGTTGGATGGCATCTTATCGTCCAGTTCAACGGAAATGAAATCACAGAACATCTCGACGCCCTGAACTCGATCGAAACGGATTACGTCATCGACCATATCGGCAAGTTCATACCGCCGGTTTCCGCCGATAGCGGCCAAGTCGATGAAATCCTCCGCCTCCTCGATCGCGGCAACGCCTGGTTCAAGATCTGCGGCTGCTACGAAACGAGCTTGACCGGCAGCCCCGAATTTTCCGACGTGGCAGCGATCGCCCGGCGCGTTATCGCTCATGCGCCTGAGCGCATCCTCTGGGGCTCGAATTGGCCGCATGTCGGAGTGGCGCGCAGTGCGTATCCGGACGATGCTGCATTGCTTGACCTTCTCGCTGACTGGGCGTCGGCGGACACGGTCGGTAAGATTCTTGTCGACAACCCGGCCCGGCTCTACGGATTCGGTTCGGACTGATAGTGGCCGGAAACATCCGAAAAGCGTGTTGGATTTTGTGAACAGATTTCGGCCCCTGGCGGCCGGCTATTTCCGCTAAGTTAATGCAAGGACAAGGTTCTCAGTATCGTCCCAGGCGATGTATTGGCGGCAATCATCAAATAGCGCCAGCAGACCTTTGTTGGATTACAACGCTTGATGAGGAATGCCGAGAGGGCAAACCTCTATGAGCTCAGCGAATAGACGCATTGCAAATGATCCAAGAAGGATCGCCTGTTTGGTCCCGCGGAGGTCTCTCTCTCATGTCAGCTAGTCTTTTCGGGAAAATCGCCTTCGTGACCGGCGGCGCGATCGGCATCGGCCGCGAGATTGTTTTGGAACTGGCTCGCTCCGGCGCCGATGTCGCGATAAGCTGGTATTCGCATGAAGAAGAAGGAAAGGCGGTAATCTCCGATATCGAACAGCTCGGCCGGCGCTGCCTCGGCTTCAGGCTCGACGCGACGAACAGCGCCGACGTGACGGCAGCCGTCGATCGTATTGCCGGCGAGCTTGGAGGCATCGACATTCTCGTCAATAATTCCGGCGGCCTGCTTGCGCGGCAACCTATCGCGGGCATGACCGATGAGCATTGGCGCAACGTCATGGCCGTCAATCTCGACAGCATGTTTTATTGCTGCAGGGCGGCGACGGCGCATCTGCGCGACAACGGACGCATCATCAATATCGCATCGCTTGCCGGCCACAATGGTGGCGGCAACGGCAGCACGGCCTATGCGGCCTCCAAGGCGGCGATGTTCGGCTTTACCCGCGGCCTGGCGAAGGAATTGGCCCCGCGCCGTATCACGGTCAACGCGCTCGCGCCCGGCCTCATCCTCGACACGCCCTTTCACGAGACCTTCACGCCGAAGGAAGCCCAAAACGCGACGATCGCCGGCATTCCGATAGGCCGCGCAGGCTATCCGCCGGACGTCGCATCCGCCGCCTTGTGGCTCTGCTCGGAAGGCGCGGGCTGGATCACCGGCGAGATCATCAACATCAACGGCGGGCAATATTTCGCTTGAGGTAGGAGGTCGTGGACTTCTTCCAACATCGGCTGCTTCGGGGCCGGAAGCGGACCTACAGCTTACAGCGTAAGCTGGTGACAAGCTGCTGCTCCGTTGCCGACTGCACTTCAGCCACGTTCCGTTCGGCAATCGTCACGCCATGTCGTGACGAGACGCCAACCGTATCATCGGCTAAACGATCTACGCCGATCACTATCGACGACGTCACGACGTCGTTTTTCCGTTCCGTTATTCGGCACGCAAAGCTACCATGTCAGCCAAAGCATCAAGTGGTACTGCCGGCTTTAGCGAGTTCGACAAATTCTGTTCACGACCTTCTGCAATGGCCGAGGATAGGCAATCGAGCAATGCTTGCACGGCCGCATTGCTGTTGTCGCGGTTCCATGCGCAAACCGTGCATATCGTATTCTGCTGCATCATAAACGGACGAAGTACCATCCGGCCGGTGAGATAGTGAGTTGGCCCTCGCGGCAGGATCGCGAGACCTAGGCCGGCGCTTACCAGAGCGAACATCGCCGAGACAGTAGGAGCCTCCTGTGAAATGTTAGGCGAGACGCCGAACCGGTCAAATTCCGAGAAGATTATTCGTCGGTAGACGTTCCACATCGCCTCGGAGCCAATTACCAGTTGTTCGCCGTGCAGATCCAATGCCGTGACCGTTTCCTGCTGCGCGAGTCGGTGATCGTCCGGCATGATCACGACCAGTTGTTCGTCCCGGATCCGGCATGTCTGAATACCAGGCGTTGAAAAGGGCCCGAGCATGAAACCAAGATCGACCGTGCGTTCGACAAGAGCGGTTCTCTGCTGCTCCGTGCCCATGTTAAGCAACTCGATCCGTATGTTGGGACGGTATTGGTTAAACCGCTTGAGTAGCGGCGCGAGGAATTCCTGGGCTATATAGGTTACATACCCGATCCTGATCTGTCCGATCTGGCCGCGCGCCATCTCGCGCCCTACGCGCTCGGCCCGGGCGATCTGATCGAGTACCTTTCGTGCTTCTCCAAGGAAGGCGTGGCCGATCTCGGTCAGGCGGACATTGCGCGTATTTCGATCAAGAAGCCGTGCGTCGAGTTCCTGTTCGAGCTGTTTGATCGAGCGTGTAAGCGCCGGTTGTGCCATGTTGAGATGGTGCGCCGCCGCCGTGAAACTCAACTCATCCGCGACGGCCACGAAACAACGCAGCAACCTCACGTTCAGCATTTATGCCTCCGGTGGAAATAATCGCGACGGCGATAGTATTGGCACGCAAATGCCTACACTACTAGCCTTGAAGCGTCGGTCGCACCCGCACGGAGCGCTCTCTCGCTCCCGATCCGGAAACGATTGATGCTTCGCTGGGAAGTCACCCTCGACGCAGTCTGCCCTGCGCCAAGGCTCCTTGCGAGAAACCGGGAGGAGAAGAAACGATGAGGATGCTTTCCCGCGCGCTCGCCGCGCTTAGTGCGACAGTTCTGATCGGCGCTTCGACGCTGACGTCTGGCGCGACAGATCAGAAGCCCGAAAAGATCGTCGTCACGGCGTATGGCGGTATCTGGGCCGAGTCCGTGAAGAAGAATTACGTTCCGTGTTTCGAGAAGAAGACGGGTGTCAAAGTCGAGATCCTGACCGGCGAATCGTCCGATTGGCTCAACAAGGTGAAGGCGAATCCCGGAAATTCGCCAATCGACGTTATTACCCTCAGCGAGCTTGATAGCCTTCGCGCGGCCAATGACGGCCTCCTCGAGCAATTGAGCGTCGAAAAAGTGCCAAATCTTGCGAATATACCGGACGCCTTCCACAAGCCGTGGGATGACTACGGAGTGTCCGGGAACTACGGCGCCCTGGGTGTCATGTATAATGGCGACAAGGTCTCGAAACCGACATCCTGGAAGCAGCTCATAGACGATATCGCAGCAGGGAAATACGGCAAGAAGGTCGCGTGGCCGTCCGGCACCTACACCTGGGGACCGTCGCAGATGTGGTGGGTGGCGCAACAATACGGAGGGGACATGAATGTCGCCTTCGAGAAGATGAAGGCAATCCAGCCCTATGTCGTGAAATTCTGGACTACGCCGGTCGAAGCGCTGAACCTGTTCGCCACCGGCGAGGTCAATGTGCTTGTCTATTGGGACGGTCGTGCCTTCGCCTTCATCAATAAGGGCAACGACTGGGCCAAGTTCACGGTCCCGGAACCCGGCGGCGTCGTCAGCTTGGTCATGCAGTCGGTGGTGAAGGGCGCGAACCCGATTGCCTACGAGTACATTAACTGCGTGCTGTCTTCCGAAGGCCAGATCGGCAACTCGATGACCATGCGTTATCCCGGCACCAGCACCGCCGTGACCTATCCGGAGGAGCTCCGCGCGGAGTTTACGCCGATCGAAAAGGTGAAAGTACCGCCGTACAAGGAAATCATCGACCAGATTCCTGAGTGGGTCGAACGGTGGAATAAGGAAATGCGATAGCCATCCGGCGCCCAGCCGGAAGGGGCGCGACTCCTTTTATGGCTGGGTTTTGCACCATCTCGAGAGCCGTGCCTTCGGCTCTCCTCATATTAGACCGGCCCTTTCGGTGCGCTGGAGACATGTCTTAGAATGACGGCCAAACAAGATATCCATGCTCTCTCCCCGTCCACTCCGGCGCGGGGATCCGGCTGGTCCAGCCTCGCCCCTTACTACGGCCTGGCGCCGCTCGCCGCCTTTCTGCTCCTCTTCTTTGTAGGGCCTCTTCTTCTTAATTTCGCGGAAAGCCTCGGACTGACACGGGGAGTTGTCGATCCTTCCGCATATGTCCGGATTTTCACCGACCTCTACTACATCAAAGTCATAGCCGCCACGCTCCTGCTGGGAGCCGTGGTCACGGTGGTCTGCGCCATCCTTGGCTATCCTCTTGCTTATGCGATAGCGCGAACCAGCGGCCTTTCGAAAAGCCTCCTGATCTTCGCGATTGTCATTCCGCTACTGGTGAACGTCGTCGTCCGCTCGTTCGGATGGATGGTGCTTCTAAGCGGCAGGGGCGCAATAAACTGGGCGCTCGCCGTCCTAGGACTTCCGACACTTGACCTGATGTACAACTGGGTCGGCGTTACGATCGCACTCGTTCACGTATTGCTTCCTTTCATGGTGTTGTCGCTGGCCAGCACCTTGGAAACGCTCGATTTACGGCTGGAAGAAGCCGCAGCTGTTTTGGGCGCGAGCAGGTCAAACATCTTCTTCCGGATCATTCTTCCGCTTAGCATGGAAGGCCTTGTGACAGGATCGATCCTTGTCTTCACGTTGTGCGTCGGAAGCTTTGTTACCGTCATGCTGCTGGGCAGCACCTCTACCATGGTTTTGCCGCTCCTTATCTACCAGCAGCTTACCATCGTCTCCGACTGGCCGTTCGCCGCGGCGATGGGCATGGTGCTGCTAATCATCGTGATGGCCGTCCTCTGGCTCCAATCGCGTTTCCGGCACAGAAGCTGGAGGCCGGCATGAGCGGTCTCTCGCTCTGGACCAGGCTGCTCGTCGCCGCGGTTATCGTGTTCCTGGCGGCGCCGGTCATCATTATCGTTTCGGTCGCTTTCACGTCCGCGGAATTCGTCACCTTCCCGCCGACAGGATTTTCGCTGCGCTGGTTCCACCAGGTGCTTACCGATACGCAGTTCATGATCCCCCTCTGGAACAGCTTTCTGCTCGGTATCTTCTCGACCGCCGTAAGCACCCTTCTGGCCGTTCCCGCGGCAATAACGCTCGTCCGCAACGATTTGCGAATGAAGACCGCCATTTCGGCCTTTATGCTTTCGCCCCTCAGCCTGCCGTTAATCATACTCGCCACGGCGCTCCTATTCTTCCTCGCCCGCTTCGGGCTCGGGACGTCTCCGGTGGGGCTGCTGATCGGCCATGTTGTCATCACTGTACCCTATGTGCTGAGAACTGTTCTAGGAGTCTACGCCGGCATTGGGCCGGAAGCGGAAGAGGCGGCACGAACACTTGGCGCGCGCGCATGGCAGACGTTTTGGTATGTGACCCTGCCAATGATCCGTCCCGGCCTGCTGGCAGGTGGTATCTTTGCGTTTCTTCTGTCCTTTGATGAAGTCGCTGTCGCCCTGCTGCTGTCCACCGCGGACACCATGACGCTGCCGGTCTCCGTCCTGAGCTATCTCGTCTACAATTACGATCCCGCCGTAGCGGCTATATCGACGGTGCAGATCGTGATCGTCGTCGTGCTGCTCCTGACGCTCGAACGCTTTTTCGGCGTGAAGCATCTCGTGCTGCCTTCAAAATAGCGGAAGCATTCATGAACCCGACATTCAACTACCGCACGAGTTCAGCTCATTTGTCGCTACGCGGCCTTACCAAGGCGTACGGCTCTTTTCTTGCCGTCCGCGGCATCAGCATCGACATCGCGCAGGGCGAGTTCATTGCCTTGCTTGGTCCGTCTGGCTGCGGCAAGACTACATTGCTTCGAGCTATCGCGGGATTGGTGACGCCTACGTCAGGCGATATTCTGCTAGCTGGTGCATCCCTGGTGGGCGTCCCGGTCGATCGCCGCGATCTCGGAATGGTATTCCAGAGCTATGCGCTTTTTCCGCATATGACCGTTGCCGAAAATGTCGGTTTCGGCTTGAAAATGCGCAAAGCGCCCAAGACAACGATCGAGGCCGAAGTCGCCAGGGCATTGGCTCTCGTACGGATGGAGGGTTTCGAGGAGCGCTATCCTGCTCAGCTCTCGGGCGGGCAACAACAACGGATCGCCCTTGCCCGTGCCCTGGTGACGAAACCCAAGGTTCTCCTCCTGGATGAGCCACTTGCCGCTCTCGACGCGAAACTGCGCGAAGCCATGCAGTTCGAACTCAGGCAACTGCAGCAACGTCTTGGGATCACCACCATCTTCGTTACCCACGACCAGCACGAGGCACTCGCGATGGCGGATCGCGTAGCGGTTATGAATGCGGGCTTGGTGGAACAGTTCGACACGCCGCGGATCATGTATGACGAACCCGCGACGCCGTTCGTTGCCGATTTCATCGGGCAAATGAATCAATGGCCTGCAAAGTTGGTCAATCGGCGCGATCCTGGCGCACTGGTCCGCTCGGAATGCGGCGACATCGAAGTCAGAAATATCAAGGGAGACGTACAGGCAGGGAACTCCGTCGCTGTCATGGTCCGCCCCGAGAAAATGCAAATCAGCGCAAACTCGGCAGCCCATGGCCGCAATGCAGTGACTGGCCGACTGAAGGGGATGATGTTCAGTGGCGAGAAAACATTCTGCTACGTGGAAACACCTTTGGGCATGATCACTACGGTAATGCAGAACCGTACCACCGGCGCCGATGTCGGGCTGGCTTCGGGAGATGAGGTCGTCATCTCCTGGCGTGCCGAAGACACGATCGCCTTTCCGTCAGCGTGAGGTCGGCACCATGAGAAACTAGCCGCATCAAGCCACTTCCGGCGATCGTCCCACACATTGCGAAAGGCTTATGCCCGGGGCCACATGCCTCGAGGCGGGACAGTATTGTCCGGAGGTACCGAGGAGTCGCCCATCGAGAAAGGGCGGCATCACGCCGAAATTGCCGATCGGGTTCAGCCCCCATCGTAGCCTTCGACCGCGCAAACACCGCCGGTCGCGATTTTCAGTTTCAGGAGGAAACCTAATGAACGCTACCGACGTGTCGAACCAGGATTGTGTAATCGAAGCCGGTTGGGCTTTGGTCGAGCGGAACGGCGAACAGGCGCTCGAACGCGATGTCTCAATCATCGTTCGAGGCAATGAAATCACCGAGATCAGGCCGGGGCGTTTGCGTGGCTGGGAGGTCCGGGTGGACGCGCGCGATTGCGTAGTCCTTCCGGGGTTCATTTCCGGGCACACCCACACCGCTGTGAGCAGTCCGGCACGCGGTCTCATCGAGGGCGGCCGCTTCATGGATCGTCCCGTAGAGATGGCCATGAGGCTGGATGAGGAGCAACTCGATGCGCTCACAGCATACAATATTGCGGAGATACTGAAATCCGGATGCACGACATTCGTGGAAATGAGTGCCTCCCTGCGCCACGCCGAATCCTTCGTACGAGTTGCCCGCGCATGGGGCGTTCGAGCCTATGTCAGTGTCATCGCGCCAAACATGGAGCGCCTCTACAAGCTATGGTATCGAGACAACGACCAGATGCTCTTCGACTCGGTGCCCGAGACGCTTCTGGAAATCGAAGCGGCGCGGATGTTCGGCCTTGCGCTGAACAAGTCCGATGGCGATCTGTTGCGCGCCCAGATGGCCATTCATGCCGCGGATACCCACACTCCGGAAACATTGGAGGCGGCCAGGCTTGCGGCCGAGGAAATTGGCAACGGCATCCATATCCATCTTGCGCAACGCATTCGCGAGGTCGAGGCCTGCGAGCGCCTCTGGGGAATGCGTCCGGTGGCATGGCTTGAAAGTCTCGGGTTCTTCGAACAGCCGGTCATCGCGGCTCATCTCTACAAGATGGATATGGTCCAGGACCCGCCGATATTGAAGCGGCATGGTGTCAACTACGTCCATTGCGCCTGCATGGCAGGCCTGCTTCATCAAGCGTCGCAGCCATTTCCAGAGGCCTTGGCGGGCGGCCTGAACATCGCGCTCGGAATCGACCAACTCTCCAATGATTATATGGAGAACATCAAGATGGCGACGCTCAATGGGCAACTTCGCACGACACTCCTGGAAGAGTACAGCAAGGCAAGGATGCAACGTCCCCGCATTGGGGACGCCGTCTGGGCCGCCACTGTCGGTGGCGCCAGAATGCTACGGCGCGACGACCTCGGACGGCTGAAGCCAGGGGCGAAAGCCGATTTGACCGCCGTGGACGTAACACGACCGCTCGGCGGGGTAGGAGCCCTTCCTCCCGAACCTTTGCACCACTTGCTCTATTCCAGTGGAAGGAACGTTCGGCATGTCATGACAAACGGATGTTTCCAGGTCCTGGCGGGAAAATTGGTAGTTGCGGATGAGGACCGCGTAATTACGGATGGCGGCACCGTGAGCGAATACATCTGGAAGGGTCTGGAGAGCGAAAAATGGTTTGAATCGGCGCCGCCAGTCAACTCCCGCGGCTGAGTTTGGAAGCGTCGAATACTACACTTGCGCTTCTCGGCCTGGTCGCCGCCGATCTGGGCGTGACCGTCTACCCCGAGAGCCTGACCGGATTCCTGGGGCGCAACGTCGTGGTGCGCCCTATCGTACATCCTGCATTTCGCATTCAAACGGTGCTGGCACCAATCGCGCCAATTCGGTGCACCATTTCGTCGAAGTCGTGAAGAGCCGATCGGCGCGATGACCGGTTTGTGGGCGTCCTCGGCCTGTAGCATTCCGGCAGAGCGATCTCAGGCGCCTACACCAGCGTGTGTACGACGGAACGTCGCTGGCGTGATGCCACACCTTTCACGGAAGGCACGGACGAAATGCGAGGAATCGCAGAAGCCGGTCGCGGCGGCGATCTCCGTCACGGACTGGTTGGATTGACGCAGCAGGAATTCCGCGTGCTCCAACCGCATGATCTTGCAAGCCAGCGTCGGCGCCATGCCGACCGCTTGCTGAAAGTGGCGTTCCAGTCGGCGACGGCTGACACCCAGCCGACGGGCCGTCTCGGCGACGGAAAGCGGCGTGTCGATGGTCTGCTGCATGAGCAACAGTGCCTTCTTCACCAGCGGATCGTCGGTCGCCAGGTCGAGCGGGACGCCGGGCTGCGGCTTCTCCGCCCTCAGCGCGTCGTCGATGATCATGATGTGGAGGCTCTTGCGCGCCTGCGCGCGCCCGACATGTCTGTCGACTAGCCAGGCCGCGAGATGCGCCGAGCTTGCGCCGCCGGAGCAGGTCAGGCGATCGCGGTCAACGATGAAGATTTGGTCGGAGACAGGACGCAACCCGTCGAACTGTTCCAGGAAATCCGCGTGGTGGAACCAGCTCACGCAGCAGCGGTAGCCGTGCATCAACCCAGCGCGGTGCAGGATGAAGGCGCCTGTGCAGACGCCGACGAGCGGCACGCCCACGGCGGCCGCGCGCTGAAGGTAGCGAGTATATTCCGGACTGAGGTTGGGGATCTCGTCAATCAGTCCGCCGACGACGACGAGATAGTCGAACAGGGTGGGATCGCCCAGCCGCTCCTCCGGATGGACTGCAATGCCGGAGCTGGACACGATCGGCTCCATCGTCGCCGACAGGACGCGCCAGCCGCATAGAATCGGGCGGCTGCGGTCGCCCTCGTCCGCCGACAGCCTGAGCACATCGACGAAATTGGCGAAGGCGCACAGCGTGAAACGGCGGGCGAGGATGAAGCCGACTGACAGACGCGGCCGGGGCATCGGCCTGTTCCCCCGGGTTTGGCTGCTTCCTTTCCATTCTGCCGTCATGGAACCCCTCCTGATGCTGTCGCATGGATACCATTAGGGTGACGCGCACATTCTGCCCAAGGCGGCGCGAAATCGCAATAAGTGCGGCGTATGGAACCGGGGGATCCGATGACCCGCTTTTCGCTTACGTCGCTGCTCACCAACGCCCTGACCGGGAACAAGAACTGGACCGAGCAGTGGCCGGACAGCCAGCCGAAGGCCGAATACGACGTGGTCGTCGTCGGCGCCGGCGGCCATGGGCTGGGAGCCGCCTACTACCTCGCCAAGGAACACGGCGTCACCAACGTCGCGGTGATCGACAAGTGCTGGCTGGGCGGCGGCAATACGGGCCGCAACACCACCATCATCCGCTCGAACTATCTCTACGACGAGAGCGCCCGGCTGTTCGACCACGCCGTCGACCTGTGGGAGAACCTCAGCCAGGAACTGAACTACAACGTCATGTATTCCCGGCGCGGCGTGCTGATGCTCGCCCACAACGTCCACGACGTGCAGAGCTTCAAGCGCCACATCCATTCCAACCGGCTGAACGGCGTCGACAACCGCTGGCTAACGCGGGAGGAATGCAAGGAATACTGCCCGCCGCTGAACATCTCGGCCAACGCCCGCCATCCGGTGATGGGCGGGGCCCTGCAGGAGCGCGCGGGAACCGCGCGCCATGACGCGGTCGCATGGGGCTACGCCCGCGCAGCTAGCGCGCGCGGCGTCGACATCATCCAGAACTGCCCGGTCACGGCAATCCGCCGCAACCCGGACGGCTCGGTCGCAGGCGTCGAGACCACCAAGGGTTTCATCAAGGCCAAGAAGGTCGCGGTCTCGGCGGCCGGCCATACCTCGGTGGTGATGCAGACCGCGGACGTGCGGCTGCCGCTAGAGAGCTATCCGCTGCAGGCGCTGGTGTCGGAGCCGGTCAAGCCGGTCTTCCCCTGCGTGGCTATGTCGAACGCGGTCCACGCCTACATCAGCCAGTCCGACAAGGGCGAACTAGTGATCGGTTCAGGTACCGACCAGTACACTTCCTATTCGCAGCGCGGCGGCTTGCCGTTGATCGAGCACACCATAGCGGCCATCGTCGAGGTGTTCCCTATCTTCAACCGCATGCGCATGTTGCGCAAATGGGGCGGCATTGTCGACGTCACCCCCGACCGCTCGCCGATCCTCGGCAAGACCCCGGTGAAAGGGCTCTACGTCAACTGCGGCTGGGGCACGGGCGGGTTCAAGGCGACGCCGGGCTCGGCGCATGTTTTCGCCCACACCATTGCGAAAGACGAACCCCATCCGATCAATGCACCCTTCACGCTGGACCGCTTCCGCACAGGCCGTCTGATCGACGAGGCCGCCGCCGCCGCCGTGGCGCACTGAGGACCGCCCCATGCTCCTGATCCATTGCCCTTACTGCAATGAAACGCTGCCCGAGGCCGAGTTCACCTATGCGGGCGAGGCGCATATCGTGCGTCCGCAGGATCCCTCGTCCCAGACAGACGCTCAGTGGGAAGGCTTCCTGTTCATCCGCGCCAACGTCCGCGGCCCGCATTACGAGCGCTGGCGGCACCTGCATGGCTGCGGCCGCTTCTTCAACGCGGTGCGCGATACGGTCAGCGACCGCTTCCTCACGACCTACAAGGCGGGCGAGCCTCGCCCCGCCCTCGAAGCCCTAACGGAGGGCCGCAAATGAGCAAATATCGCGTTCCGGGCCGCGGGCGGATCGACATCGGGCAGCCGGTCAGCTTCACCTTCGACGGCACGACCTACCAGGGCGCGCGGGGCGACACGGTCGCCTCCGCCCTTCTCGCCAACGGCATCTACCTGATGGGCCGTTCCTTCAAGTATCACCGTCCGCGCGGCCCGGTCGCCGCCGGCTCCGAGGAGCCCAACGCCCTGATCGGCACCCGGTGCGGCCCCGGCCGGTTCGAGCCGAACACCCGCGCTACCGTGCAGGAACTGCGCGCCGGACTCGAAACCACCTCGCAGAACAGGTATCCGAGCCTGAAGTTCGATGTCGGTGCGGTCAACGACGCCGCCTACATGCTGTTCTCGGCCGGGTTCTACTACAAGACCTTCATGTGGCCGAAGAGCTTCTGGCACAAGGTCTACGAACCCTTCATCCGCGCCGCCGCTGGCCTGGGCGTCAGTCCGACCGAGGAGGATCCAGATCAGTACGCCTCCCGCAACCTGCATTGCGACGTGCTGATCGTCGGCGCCGGTCCGGCCGGCCTTGCGGCGGCGCGCGCCGCGGCGGTCGACGGGCTGAAGGTCGTCCTCGTTGACGAGAACTCAGAACCGGGCGGCACACTGCTGTCTGACCCGCAGGCTCGGATCGACGGCCGCCCGGCCTGGGACTGGCTGGCGGAAGAGCTGAAGGCGCTGAGGGAACTGGGCGTGCGCGTAATGACCCGCACCACCGCCATCGCCTACTACCACCAGAACATGCTCGGCCTGTGCGAGCGCGTGACAGACCACCTCGACGCCGCGCCGAAGGACATTCCGCGCGAGCGCCTGTGGCGGGTGCGGGCTCGCCGGGTCGTGCTGGCGCAGGGCGCGCTGGAAAAGCCGCTGGTGTTCCACGGTAACGACCGCCCAGGTATCATGCTGGCGGGCGCCGCACAGACCTACCTCAACCACTATGGTGTCCGCGTCGGCGACCGCCCGGTCGTCCTCACCAGCCATGACAGCGCCTGGTACGCTGCCTTTGACCTGCAAGGGGCCGGCGCGAGCGTTCAAGCCATCGTCGACACCCGTGTGAACGTTCGCGAGGACTTGCTGAACGAGGCACGCGCGCTCGGCATACCGGTGAAACTGTCACACACGGCAACCGCCACTTCAGGTCGGCTGCGCGTCAAGTCGATTCGCGTCAATTCTGTCAACGGTGGTAGTGTCGGCGGCGGCCGCGAGATTGCATGCGATGCGGTTTTGATGTCCGGCGGCTGGACGCCGTCACTGCATCTGTTCTCGCACACGCAGGGCAAGCTCGCGTGGAGCGACGACCTAACCACCTTCCTGCCCGACCGGACGAACGAGGACTGTGTGATCGCCGGAGCGAGCCGCGGCTTGTGGGGCATCGAGGCGGCCTTGCAGGACGGAGCAGAGCGAGGCCGCGAGGTGGCGGTCGCACTTGGCAAGACAGGCAATGCGCTCGCCTACACGGTCGACAACGACCGCCCCGGAAGCGGCGTGTCGCACAAAGAGCTGCCGACTGACCGCAGCCCCGGCAGCGCCAAGGCGTTCGTCGACTACCAGAACGACGTAACCGCCAAGGACCTGCGCCTGGCCGTGCGCGAGGGCATGCGCTCGATCGAGCACGTCAAGCGTTACACCACGAACGGCATGGCGACCGACCAGGGCAAGATGTCGAACATCAACGGGCTGAACATCGCGGCCGACGCGCTGGGCAAGCGCCAGCCGGAGGTGGGGCTGACCACGTTCCGCCCACCCTACACGCCGACCACCTTCGGCGCTTTCGCAGGCTACCATCGCGGCGAGCATTTCGAGGTGACGCGCAAGACGCAGATCGACGGCTGGGCCGCCGAGAACGGCGCGGTCTTCGAGCCGGTCGGCCAATGGCGCAGGGCGTGGTATTTCCCCAAGCCCGGCGAGGACATGGACGCCGCCGTAAGCCGCGAATGCCGTGCCGTGCGCGAGAGTCTCGGCATCTTCGACGCCTCGACGCTCGGCAAGATCGAGGTAGTCGGTCCGGATGCCGTCACCTTCATGGAGCGGATGTACACCAATCCATGGGCGAAGCTCGGCGTCGGGCGCTGCCGCTATGGCCTGCTGCTCGGGGACGACGGCTATATCCGCGACGACGGCGTGATCGGGCGCATCGCCCAGGACGGCTTCCACGTCACCACCACCACCGGGGGTGCCGCGCGCGTGCTGAACATGATGGAGGACTACCTCCAGACCGAATGGCCGGACCTAAACGTCTGGCTGACCTCGACCACCGAGCAATGGTCTACCATCGCGCTGAACGGACCGAATGCCGCGAAGCTGCTTGCGCCCTTCGTGGAAGGCATCGAACTGACCGAGGAAGCTTTCCCGCATATGTCATGCTTGGAATGCACGGTGGCGGGGATGCCCGCGCGACTGTTCCGGGTCAGCTTCACCGGCGAGATCGGCTTCGAGGTCAACGTGCCCGCTCCCCTCGGCCGCAGGCTGTGGGAAATGCTATGGCAGGCCGGACAGCAATACGGCATCACGCCTTACGGCACCGAGACGATGCACGTCCTGCGCGCCGAAAAGGGCTACATCATCGTCGGCCAGGACACCGACGGCACGGTCACCCCCTACGACGCGGGCATGGGCTGGGCGGTGGGCAAGAACAAGCCAGACTTCGTCGGCAAGCGCGGTCTCGCCCGCCCCTACCTCGTAGCGAAGGGCCGGAAGCATCTGGTCGGCCTGCTGACCGAGGACCGCTCGAAACTGGAGGAAGGCGCACAGATCGTCTTCGACCCGAAGCAGCCGATCCCGATGAGGATGGTCGGGCACGTCACCTCGTCCTATCGCTCGGACGCGGCCGGCCGGCCGATCGCACTCGCGATGGTCGAAGGCGGCCATGAACGGATGGGCGAGACCGTCTATCTCCCGATGCCCGACCGAACCATCGCGGCGACGATCACCGGGACCGTCTTCGTCGATCCCGAAAACGCCCGCCTGAAGATCTGATCGGAGGTGATGAAGATGAGCATCGAGATTTCCTCACTCGCCCCCGGCGTCGTCGCAGAAACCGATGCGGCGCGGATTACCGTCATGCCGACGCAGGGGCGGCTATCGCTCCGCGCCCGAGGAGACGTGACACCGTTCGCCGCAGCCCTAGGCCTAGCCCTTCCAGACTGCATCGGCCGCCGCGCCGCCGCCGACGGGATCGAGGCGATCCAGCTAGGCCCGGACGAATGGACGGTCCTCGCTTCAGCCGGGGATGTCGCCCAGCTCACCGACACCTGTGCGGCGTTGGCGGCCGCCCGTCCGCACAGCCTGGTCGACATATCCGGCCGCGAGGTCACCCTGCTCATCGAAGGGCCGAAAGCCGCCGAGCTACTGACGCTCGGTTGCCCGCGCGACATCGCCACGATCCCGCACGGCGAAGGTCGCCGGACCCTGTTCGAAGGCACGACCGTGGTGCTGTGGCGCGACGCGGCCGACCGCTTCCGTATCGACGTGTGGAACAGCTTCACTGGCCACATCGCCCAACTGCTCGAAACCGGTTGCAAGGAACTTGCCGCCGAGCCCGCCTGATCTTTGAGAGGACAGTGCAATGACCGCCCCAGCCATCTCCGACGCCGCGATCGCCAGCGCCGTCGCCGAGGAACTCTACCGACAGCAGACCCAGATCGAGCTGATCGCCTCGGAAAACATCGTCTCCCGCGACGTCCTGGCCGCGCAGGGCTCTGTCCTCACCAACAAGTACGCCGAGGGGTATCCGGGCAAGCGCTATTACGGCGGCTGCGAATTCGTCGACAAGGTCGAGGAAGTAGCGATCGAGCGGCTGAAGAAGCTGTTCGGCGCGGAGTACGCAAACGTACAGCCCCATTCCGGCGCGCAGGCGAACCAGGCGGTGTTCCTGGCGCTGCTGCAGCCGGGAGACCGGGTCATGGGTATGTCGCTGGCCCATGGCGGGCACCTGACCCACGGCTCGCCCGTCACCATGTCCGGCAAATGGTTCGACGTTGTTTCCTACGAGGTCGATCCGCAAACCCACCTGATCGACATGGAGAAGGTGCGCGAAAGGGCGCTGGAGACGAAGCCGAAGCTGATCATCGCCGGAGCCTCGGCCTATCCGCGCAAGATCGACTTCGCAGGCTTCCGCAGGATCGCAGACGAGGTGGGCGCCTGGTTGATGGTGGACATGGCCCACTACGCGGGCCTGATCGCCGGCGGACATTACCCGAGTCCGGTGCCGCACGCCCATGTCGTCACCTCGACCACCCACAAGACCCTGCGCGGTCCGCGCGGCGGCGTCATCCTGACCAACGACGAGGCACTGGCGAAGAAGCTGAACTCGGCCGTATTCCCCGGCAACCAGGGCGGTCCGCTCATGCACGTCATCGCCGCCAAAGCAGTCGCCTTCGGCGAGGCGCTGCGGCCCGATTTCGCCGATTACGCCCGCCGGGTCATTGCCAATGCGCAGGCGCTGGCGAAAGTGTTGAAAGACGGCGGCCTCGGCATCGTCTCGGGCGGCACCGACAGCCACATGGTGCTGGTTGACCTGCGGCCGAAGCGCGTGACGGGCAAGGCTGCCGAAATTGCGCTCGAACGCGCGGGCCTGACCTGCAACAAGAACGCGATCCCGAACGATCCGGAAAAGTCTTTCGTCACCTCGGGCATCCGCGTCGGCAGTTCGGCCGGTACCACGCGGGGCTTCGGCGAGGCGGAGTTCCGCCGCGTCGCCGAGCTGATGCTCAAGGTGATCGACGGACTCGCCGCCAATGGCATGGAAGGCGTCGCCACGGTCGAGCAGGAAGTGCTGGCCGAGGTCAAGGATCTTTGCTGCCGCTTTCCGATCTACGGCTGACCATGCTGACAATCCGTCCGGCCGCCGCAGTCGCGCGGACCGGACCGCATGATCTCTGAGGTGCGGCATGTTCCTGAGCGTTTTCGACGTGTTCAAGATCGGCATCGGGCCTTCGTCGTCGCACACCATGGGCCCGATGACGGCGGCGGCGCGCTTTCTCAACTTGCTGCACGGAGCGCCGGGAGGACAGCGCGCCGCGAGACTCATGGCGACGCTGCACGGCTCGCTTGCCTTCACCGGCAGGGGCCATACCACGGACCGCGCCGTGGCGCTCGACCTACTTGGCTATCTGCCCGCCAATCTCGACCTGAATCGAGCCGAACGCGAGCTAGCAGTACTTCATGAAAATCGCCTGCTGCGCCCGCAGGGCCTGCCGCCGCTCGCCTTCGATCCCACCACCGACATCGTCTTCGACTACGGCCTGTCCTTGCCCGGTCACGCCAACGGTATGGTCTTGGCCGCACTGGACGTTCATGGCAGCCCGATCGCGGCGGAAACCTACTATTCGATCGGCGGCGGCTTCGTCGTCACCGCCGCCGAACGCGAGGCGCCCGAGGCAGCGGCCAGCGACTTGGCGCAATGGTCCTATCCGTTCGACACCGCCGCTGCCATGCTTGCCATGGCGCGCGACAACGGGCTTTCGATTGCCGCGATGAAGCGCGAGAATGAGATCGCTCTCCGCTCCGTTCGCGAGGTCGAGCAAGGCATCGCGCGCATCTGGGCGGTGATGCATGCCTGCATCGACCGCGGCCTGGCACGGGACGGCGAGTTGCCCGGGGGATTGCGCGTGCGACGCAGGGCGAGGAAAATCCATCAGCAGCTTCTTGCCGAGCGGCTGGCAAATTCGAGCCAGCCGCATGCCGCTTCGGATTGGCTGAGCGTATACGCGATGGCTGTCAACGAAGAGAACGCCGCCGGAGGGCAGGTCGTGACCGCGCCCACAAATGGAGCCGCTGGCGTCGTGCCGGCGGTTCTGCGTTACTATCTCGACCATTGCGCCGGCGCCGAAGTCTCCAAGGTCCCCGACTTCCTGCTCACTGCCGCGGCCATTGGCGGGCTGATCAAGCACAATACCTCGATTTCCGGCGCCGAAGCTGGCTGTCAGGGCGAAGTGGGGTCGGCGGCCGCGATGGCGGCGGCAGGGCTCTGCGCCGTGCTCGGCGGCACGCCGGAGCAGGTCGAGAACGCCCGGCGGCCGCGATGGCGGCGGCAGGGCTCTGCGCCGTGCTCGGCGGCACGCCGGAGCAGGTCGAGAACGCCGCAGAGATTGCGCTCGAGCATCATCTCGGCATGACCTGCGATCCGGTGCGGGGACTGGTGCAGGTCCCCTGCATCGAACGCAACGGAATAGGCGCGACCAAAGCCGTGGCCGCCGCCTCACTGGCACTGCGCGGTGACGGATCGCATTTCATGCCGCTCGACAACTGCATCGAGGCGATGCGCCAAACCGGCGAGGAGATGAGCGTTAGATTCAAGGAGACCAGCCTGGGAGGCCTAGCGGTCAACCTGCCGGAATGCTGAAGCTCGAGACCGCGCCTGGCAGGACGCAAAAGACACCGCTGATCTCGAACGCGCAACCTGACGTGGCCGAGTCCCTCGGCGCCGGTGAACAGCCGCGCAATTAAAAACTGTAATTGACTGATATCGACTTCTAATTTCCAGCGGTAGAGCAGCCTTTCTATAGTCCGTTCCGAACTCGATCACCCCGATTTCGATGCAGAGGAAATGGAACGATGAACGTCTATGCCAAGGGAATGCCGAACGAATTGCTTCGGCTGCAAAACATGCACAATGGCGAAAAAGCCGTTCCGACCTTCAGCGCGGCCGAAATGACGCGCCGACAGGACGGTCTGCGCAAGATCCTGGCCGAGTTGAAACTCGACGCCGCGATCCTCACCTCCTATCATAACATCTGCTACTTCTCAGACTTTCTGTACTGCTACTTCGGACGCCGCTACGCCTTCGTCGTGACGCCGCAGAAGGCTATTTCCGTGTCTGCCGGCATAGACGCGGGCCAGCCCTGGCGCCGTACATTCGGCGACAACATCACCTATACCGACTGGCGCCGCGACAATTATTTCCACGCGCTGCAAGAGGCGCTGCCGGGCGTGAAGCGTCTCGGCATCGAGTTTGACCACGTCAATATGGAGTTACGGAAGCTTTTGCAGGACGCCTTTCCGGAGGTGGAATTCGTCGATATCGGCTCGCCCACGATGTGGCTTCGCACGATCAAGTCGGCGGAGGAAATCGCCTTGATCAAGGAAGGCGCACGCACCGCCGACATCGGCGGCGAAGCGGTCCGCGATGCGATCCGCGAAGGCGTTCCCGAATATGAGGTGGCGCTTGCAGGCACGCAGGCGATGGTCCGTCATATCGCAAAGGCCTTCCCGCATGCCGAATTGATGGACACCTGGGTCTGGTTCCAGTCCGGCATCAACACCGACGGCGCCCATAATCCGGTGACGTCACGCCAGGTCCAGAAAGGCGACATCCTTTCGCTCAACTGCTTCCCGATGATTTCGGGATACTACACCGCGCTGGAGCGCACCCTGTTCCTTGACCACGCAAGCGACGAACACCTGCGCATTTGGGAGGTCAATTGCAAGGTGCACCGCCGTGGCCTCGAACTCCTCAAACCCGGCGTGCGCTGCGGCGACGTGGCGACGGAGCTGAACGACATCTACCGAAGCCACGGCCTGCTTGGCTACCGCTCGTTCGGCTACGGACATTCCTTCGGCGTGCTGTCACACTATTATGGCCGCGAGGCCGGCGTCGAACTGCGCGAGGACATCAACACCGTCCTTCAGCCGGGCATGGTCGTTTCGATGGAGCCGATGGTTACCTTGCCGGAAGGCATGGCCGGCGCCGGGGGCTACCGCGAGCACGACATCCTCGTGATCGGCGAAAACAGTTCGGAAAACATCACCAAATTCCCGTTCGGGCCGGAACACAATATCGTCAAGCCCTGACGGGCGGTCAGAACTGCCAGGCGGGCCTTTGGGAAACCAGAGGTCCGCTTGCGTTTGTGCAGCGTTGCGTGATTTTATGTCGCTGGAGGATGGAGTGCCATGCGCAGCATCCCTACTGACCTGCTTCGTGCCTTCGTCACGGTCATCGACCTGCGCGGTTATACGCGTGCTGGTGAACAGCTTGGCCGCACCCAGCCGGCGATCAGCCTGCAGATGAAGAAGCTGCAGGAGTTGCTGGGCGTTTCACTGTTCGCCAAGGAAGGCGGCGCGCAACCGACCGAGCATGGCGAAATGGTGGCAGGGTATGCCCGCCAGATCCTAGCGCTCAACGACGAGATGATGCTGAAGCTTTCCAATCGCGACAGCAAGGGCAAGCTGCGACTGGGCATCCCCAACGACTACGCGGACCATTTCCTGCCCAAGCTGATGGCGACTCTCGCTCGGGACGGGGGCGATATTACCTTCGACGTCGTCTGCGACCTTTCCCACAACCTGTTGCGGGGCTTGCGCAACGGCCAGTTCGATATCGTGGTAGCGATGACGGCCGACGGGCCCTCGGAAGGCGCGTTCATGACCTGGAAGGAGCCGCTGGCATGGGTTGGCGCGGCTCCGCTCGAGCCCAGGCCGGACGATCTCGATGACAGGAAACGGATTCGCATCGTCTGCTATCCCGAAGGCTGCCTCTATCGCCGCAACATGCTGACCGCGTTGCAGCGCGACGGACGCAATTTCGAGATCGTCTACACCAGCCCGAGCCTTTCCGGACTGGAGGCGGCTGTGGGCGCCGGCTTCGGTATGACGGTGCTGGCGCGCAGGATCGTTCCTTCGGCGTTGTGCGTCATGGCTCCTTCGAACCATCTGCCCCGCTTGGCCGATGTCGTGGTAGGCATCTATGTCGGGTCCGACCACAAGCGTTCGGCGGTGGCGCGGAGTTTCGCGGCACGCTTTGCCGATATGTTCGTGGCGAATGAAGGGAACGCGAAGGCCGTTTGAGACGATCCGCCCCGCCAGCCACGCAAGATTAGGCCGATGATTGCGGCTTCACGCGCCGCTTGGTCAAAAGCGCCAGGAGCGCGAACAGGGTAATCGAAAGCGCCAGAAGCAGCGTCGCAGCCGCCATGATAGTTGGGTTGATCTGGTCGCGGATGCCGGAAAACATCTGAACCGGAAGGGTCCGCTGCTCGGCCGCCGTCATGAACAGCGCCACCACGACTTCGTCGAAGGAAATGGCGAAGGCGAAGATCGCGCCGGAAACGACGCCCGGAAGAATGTTCGGCAAGGTCACGCGGAAAAAGGCGGACGCCGCCGGGGCGCCAAGGCTCAGCGCTGCGCGGGTCAGGTTTGTATCGTATGTGGAGAGCGTCGCCGTCACCGTGATGACCACGAAAGGCGTCGCCAGGGCGGTATGCGCCAGCACCAGGCCGGTGCGCGTGTTGGTCAACCCGAACTGACCGAAGAACAGGTAGCTGCCGACCGCGACGATGACGATCGGCACGATCATCGGCGAAATCAGCAGCGCCATGATGAGCCGCCGCGCCGGAAAATCAGGACGCGAAATGCCGAGCGCTGCCAGGGTGCCCAGCGTCGTCGCTAGTACGGTGGTCATCACCGCCGCGACGGCGCTGTTGAAGATGGCGTTCATCCAGCGCGCGTTGCCAAAGAAATCCGCATACCAGCGCAACGAATATTCGCGGACCGGAAGGGTGAAGAACGGGTCCTTCGAGAAGGACAGCGGCACGATGATGAATAGCGGCGCGATCAGGAACAGCAATACCGCGACGGCGAGCACTACCACCAGCGTTCGCGTCAGCCGTTCGAAAGGGGTAGCGTAGGAAGGCAGCCACATTGCGTCACCCCAGCTTGATCTTGTCGGCGCCGACGAGGCGCAGGAACAGCAGGTAAATGGCGAGCGTCACGACAAGCAGGACGACGCCGAGGCTGGAAGCCAGACCCCAGTTGAGATCGCGGTTGATGAAGACGGCGATGAAGTTGGATATCATCTGGTCGCGCGGCCCGCCGACCAACGCCGGCGTGATGTAGTAGCCGAGCGACAGGATGAACGTCGTCAGGCATCCGGCAACGACGCCGGGCAAGGTCTGCGGCGCATAGATCCGCCAGAACGCCGAGAGCGGCGGCGCGCCGAGCGAACGGGCGGCGCGAAGTTGCGCGGTCGAGATCGAGCGCATGACGCTGTAGATCGGCAGGATAGTGAAGGGAAGCTGGATATGCGTCATCGCCGTGACCGTGCCGACGCGCGTGAAGATGAGCTGCAGCCTTTCGCTGGTCAGGTGCAAGGCCATCAGCGCGTCGTTGATGATGCCGTTCGATTGCAGCAGCACCACCCAGGCTGTCGTACGCACCAGCAGCGACGTCCATAGTGGCAGAAGCACCATCAGCATCATGATGCCGGCGAGCGCCTTGGGTGCGATGGTGAGGACGTAGGCGACGGGATAACCGAGGACCAGCGTGAACAGGGTCACCAGGGCCGCCACGAACAGCGTCCGTCCCAGGACGTCGAGAAAGATCGCTTGGTCCCCTTCGACGCGCCCGAGCGAGTTGTCGGCATTCTGCTTCAGGTCGACTGCGTTTAGCAGGTAAAATGGAGTGAACGTAGAGCCGTTGCGCTTGATCACCGCCCAGACGGCGGGCGAGCCCCAGTCCTTGTTAAGCTCGAGGAATCTTTCCTTGTACGGACCCGTCTCGAGTCGGTCCACCATGCGGGCAGCGGCCAGGATGCGACTGCGCATGCCGGAAATCTCGTAGTTGAGGCGCTTGCCGAGCAAAGCGGCTGTGCTGTTGTCCTTGGCGATCTTCAGGTCAGCGGCAAGAGCTGCGTAGACCGGCTCCTCCGGTGCCGCTGTGCCATCCCAGCTTTCAAGCGCAACAAGGGTCCGCGGAAGTACCTCACGGGTTTCCGGGTTTCCGACCGCAGTGACCAGCAGATAAAGAATGGGTGCAACGAAGACGACGAGGAGAAAGACGACCAGCGGCAGCGCAAGCGACAGCGCGGCCCGTCGCGCTGGCCGTTCGGCGCGACGCACGGCCATGAAAACGTTGATGCGCTCGACATCGGTGGCGGTCATAGCCTCACGACCCCAGCAGGCGGCATTCGGATATGCCGCATTCGAGAACGACGTCCTCGCCCGGTACGAAATGCCTTGCCTGGCGCGCGGGAATGCGGGCGGTCAGCAACTGGTTGCCAAAAGCCTCGACGGACAACCGCATGTGGTCGCCAAGGAAGAAGACGTCGCGTGCCTTGGCCGAGAATCGGTTGAGACCGGCGCGGCCTTCTCCATCGGCAAGAGTGAGGCTTTCCGGCCTTATCGAAACACTCATCTCGCCGGCAGGATCGGAGATATCGGCACTGGCCGCCTTGAACACCGTGCCGTCCGTCATGCGCACCACGGCTAGTTCTCCTTCGCGACCGGCCGGCGTGCAGGGCAGCGTATTATTTTCGCCAATGAAGGAGGCGACGAAGCGGTTGGACGGTTCGTTGTAGAGCGTTTCCGGATCGGCAAGCTGCTGGATGCGGCCGTCATGGAAAACGGCGATCCGGTCTGACATGGTCAGCGCTTCGGATTGGTCGTGGGTGACGTAGACCATGGTGATGCCGAGCGATACCTGAAGCTGCTTGATCTCGATCTGCATGCGTTCGCGCAGTTGCTTGTCGAGCGCGCCGAGCGGTTCGTCCATCAGCACCAGTGAGGGTTCGAAAACCAAGGCGCGGGCGAGAGCGACGCGCTGCTGCTGGCCGCCCGAAAGCTGCGCCGGGCGGCGGTCGCCCAGCGCATCGAGGCTGACGCGGCCAAGCGCCTGGCGAACCTTTTCGTTGGCCGCAGCGCCGGTGATGCCGCGATAACGCAGCGGAAACGCGACGTTTTCCGCCACCGACATATGGGGAAAGAGAGCGTAGTTCTGGAACACGAAGCCGATGTTGCGCTTTTCCGGCGGCAGCCGCTCGACAGGCTTGTCGTCGAGCAGGATGCAGCCAAGCGTTGGCCGCTCGAAACCGCCCAGCATCATCAGTGTCGTGGTCTTGCCGGAGCCCGAAGGCCCAAGCATGGTCAGGAACTCGCCGCGCCGAACCGTAAGGTTCAAGTCCTTCACCACGAAGACGATGCCGTCGTAGGACTTCTTCACGTCCTCGAACCGAACGAGGGCATCGACGGAACGATCCATCGCCAGTGGCATTTGCTGGGAAACGTTCATCGATGTCCTCCCTCCGGCCGTTGACTCTATTGCGCGAGCCAGGTCGTGAAGCGCTTGCGGATTTCCTCTCCGTTGTCCGCCCAGAAGCCGTTGTCGAGGGTCAGCGAAACCGTCAGGTTCTGCGGGCTGGTTGGCAGGTTCTTGGCGTCCTCGGGCGCCACGAACTCGGCGGCCGATTTCCGCACCGGGCCATACGGGATATATTTGGTGATGCCCGCGAGCACTTTCGGCTCCGCCGCGTACTTGATGAAGGCAAGGGAGGCCTCGGGATGTTTCGCGCCCTTCGGGATCACCCAGTAGTTGGAATCAAGGATCTGGTTGTCCCACACGATCCTGAAGTCCTTGCCTTCTTTGTTAGCGTTGTAGATGCGACCGTTCCAGGCGGTCGTCATCGCAACTTCGCCGGAGGCGAGCAGTTGCGGCGCTTGGGCGCCGGCTTCCCACCAAACGATGCTGTCCTTTATCGTGTCGAGCTTGGCGAAGGCGCGATCGACTCCCTCTGGGGTCGACAATGTTTCATAAACGTTGTTGGGCGCGACGCCGTCCGCAAGCAACGCGAATTCGAGGTTAGTGGCAGGGTTCTTCCAAAGTCCGCGTTTTCCAGGGAACTTCTTGGTATCGAACAGGTCCTTGATCGTCTTTGGGCCGTCTTTCAGCTTGGCGCCGTCATAGGCAAGGATCGTCGCGTAGACGATTGTCCCAACGCCGCAGTCGGATGTCGTCCCCTTGATCCAGTCGTCCTCGGGTCCGATTTTCGCCCAATCGATCTTCTCGAATATGCCCTCGTCACACCCTTGCAACAGAGTGGGCGCATCGACGTCCACCGCGTCCACCGTGGTGTTGCCGGACTGGATCATCGCCTTTATCTTGGCGATCTCGCCGCCATATTCCTGTTCGTCGATCTTGATCCCGGTGCTGGCAGTATAGGTTTCGAAGACTGCCTTGCGCTGCGCGTCCTGATAGGCTCCGCCGAAGCTCATAACGGAAAGCGTGTCCTGCGCCTGCACCGGTTGTGCGCAAAGCGGCGAAAGCGCCATCACTGACAGCGCAAGCATGCGACCCCCTGAACGATATCCCATATTGGCCACTCCCATTACCCGATTGGAAAATACGGCCTTGCTCAATTCCGACGAGTAATGCCGCTTCGAAAACCGTAATTTGCAGTTCGAATGGCGGCAAATAAGTACATCACATGACCCCATGAGGAACCGTTATCTCAATTGGACGAAGACACATCCTGCAGAGGGGCAAAGCCGTTGTGGCCCGATCGCTGTAACTGTATTGTGGCGGTTCGCCACGGGGCCGCAAGGGGACCGTCAGCTTGTGGCAGCCGCCGGCCCGAAACCGGACATTCAACACGCTCCGAAACTGTTCGAGATAGTTCGTCCGAGATAAACGCACCGAGTGAAAACCATCAGCCGAAGCCTGCCTCCATTCTTACCCTGCTCGGTTATCTGGCGTCGGGACCATATAGACGCCGCTTCAGTCTTTTGAAGATCGCTTGATGGATGCTGTCCAAAACATGTCGGGCACATCGAATGGTCGCCCAATCAGGCGCGCGGACTGGACCGAAGTAGTCACCCCAACGGCTCTCAGGGGCCTAGGCTGCTAATTCATCCTTCGAGCTTCCGACAGCTTTCGCCTGATGCTGGAGCGGATCTCCTCGGCCAGCCGCTCACCAAGACCGTCAATGCCGTCGTCATAGAAGATGCGATGGATGCTGAAGGTCGCCGCACTCGCCACGATGGGCGATATCGAGGCGATGTCGACGATCTTGCCACCGACCTCGACGTTGATCTGCTGCGGGTGGCCGCCTTCGACCAGCTTGGGGTTATAGATTGGACGCGGATATTTATCGTAATAGCAGGCCTCCGTCCAAAGCCCTTCCTTGGTGCGCAGTTCCTCCGACACTTCTTTGCATACTGCGTTCAGCAAGGTGACCCTAGCAGACGCGTTGAGTTTTTTCAGGGTACCGTCCTGCGCCGCAACCTCGTCCGCGAACTTCCAGACATCGTGCATAGGGTAGAACCTGCGCCAAGCTATGCGGTCGGCGACGCTTCGGATCGGTGCGTTCTCCGCTTCCTGAAACAGGTGCAGCGAACCCCAGAACAGAGTGTCATCGAGAAGCAGGGCATGGTCCAGTTCGCTAGGCTGGCGGAAGAAACGCACCAGCGGGTGACCGGGCGGCAGTCCGGCCGCCGCTTCCTCACCAGCCGCGATGCGCTCGAATACCCGGCTCATCAGCAGGGAGAACATATATTCGAGGCCACGGGTTCGCTTGTGGAGATAGAGGGTGGGATATAGCTGGAAAAGCGTAACGGTGAACTGCTCCAGCGAGATGTACGCCTTGCTGTTCACGTAGAGGAACCGTCCATTGGCCCCGGAACCGACCTGGAAGTTGCGGATCAGCCAATCGAGATCGATGCCGCCTGAAGACACGCCAGCGAAATAGGGGTCGCGTTCCGCGTAATCTAGACGGTCTGCATCCAGCTGGCTCGACACAATCGAGGTGTAGATACAGTTCTTGTGGGCTTTCGCGATCATGGCCGCCACCTTGGCGGGAAAATCGGATCCACCCATGCCGACCAGCGCGTCTGCGATCGAAGAATCGGTAATGATGCGCGGACTGACCCTCTCGTGGTCAACCGCATCTTCCAGTGCGCCGCTTTCCCGACTTGGATTGCGTTCCAAGTACAGTTCCATGGCTTTCTCGAAGGCGTGGCTGAACATACCGTGCCCGATATCGTGCAATAGGGCCGCGGCCAGGCAGGCACGTCCTTCCATGGACCACTCTCCGGTCCGGACCCCGGGCTCAACGACGGACAACATACGCTTCGCCACCGAGTACACGCCGAGCGAGTGCGCGAAGCGCGAGTGGGTGGCCGAAGGAAAGACGTAGTCGGCGAAGCCAAGCTGCTTGACCCGACGCAGACGTTGGAAGAACGGATCGGACAGCATGCTCTTGAGTTGGAGTTCCGCGTCTCCCTCGAACTCGATCGACCCGTGAATTGGGTCTTTGATCATCTTTGTCGTCATACATCCTCCCGGGTCGTGTAAATCACGGGCCACATCGCGGATCATTTGCGGCGCCTGCGACAGCTTGTTCGCGGACGGCGAAGGGCAGCATTGACGGGTCAGACGCCGCAACGTCGCGGTCAAAATCCGCCCTGAGGTAGTCCCGCGGATAGTATGAAAAACTCTTCAGCGCGAAATAGGCGTCGCCGTCCATGTACCTACGTGCAAGCTTCAGGCTGGCGTCCTCGGCGGCCGGGGCAGAGAATTCTTCGCTGAGATGCATCGTCGATATCCCCGTCGATGCAGCGCCCTCGGGATCCACCGGTCGCGCGCCGAGAAGACTCCAACCCTTAATCAGCACATCGGCGGTCTTCGGCGGGCCATACGCGACTACCGGACCGACCGAAACGCCCGCGACGGCGTCTACGCGCTCGTCGAGCCACGCAGTCGTTTCGGCGAGGGTATCGCTGGTCTCGCCGGCATAGAGGAGCACGTTCACCTTCGCCAGGACACCATGGGCGCGACAGGCATCGAGCAGATCGGCGGCCCGCCGAAGATACCGGTCGGGGTTAGGCGATTTTTGCATGGCTAGTATCTGGCGCGGAGACGCGGTTTCGAGGCCAAGGTCGATCACACGCAGGCCGGCTTCGGCCAAGGCGGCCAACGTCTCCGGCGTCATCGCGTCGACCCGGGTTTCGGTACGCCAAGCGATGTCCAGTCCGAGGCGCGCGGTCTCTGCGGCCAGCGCCGCAGCCCATCTGGCCGTGGGCATGAACATGGAGGACTGCAGATAGGGATGTATGTCGGAGCTGCCGTATTGTTCCCGTACCAACGCCATGGAAGCGGCTATTCCTGCCGCGTCGCTCAGCTTCTCGACCTTGATGTCTCGTTCCTCAAAGAAATGGCAACCCATGCCGCAGCCGCGAGAAGCCTCGACGCTTGGCTGGTACCGCCGATATCCATCAACCAGAAGGTGGTTGAGAGTGAAGCCGGGGGTCGGAACAGCCACGCGCATCAGCACGGGGCTCTCCGTTAACAACTGCTCGATGACACCTTCGCTGAGACCGGGCGCCAGCACATCGGCCTCGGGAAGCTTCCCGCGCAACCAGTCCGGGTCCGGTCCGACGACCCAGCGTCCGCCCACAACTATCCTGCACTTGGGGTAGTACGCCTTAACCAGCCGGCAGAACATTTGCGCCCACGGCAATGCATAGAAGCTGGGGATCGATAGCATGAGCGGATAGATCGACGGCAGGCGGCCGGTTTCCTGCAGATGCTGGAAGAGTTCTTCGGGGTCTCTGTGCTCGCCGTGATGAAGCGCGGCATAGTGACCGGCAAGCTGCAGCGTCGTCGCCAAAGACAGGGCACCGTAGTTGAGATAGAGCTGCCTGCGGGCGAGAGCGTGATCCCGCTTCTTAGGGGAAAGCATGCCTGCGGAGACGAAATTTACGACGCGCGATCTATCCATTCGGTCCGCTCGGCATAGGGCAGCAGAATATAGGGGGATCATTTGCCTTTTGTAAGTATCGAGGGCATCGACGGCAGCGGAAAATCGTTGCAGGCGGAGTATTTGGCTACCGCCCTACGCGCGATGGACTTGAAGGTGCTCAAGACGAAGGAGCCAGACGGCGGCTGGATCGGCGTCGCCGTGCGATCCATCTTGGTGGCTGAACGCCCCTCACCGCTATCGGCACTCGAGGAGATGCTATTGATCTCCGCGGCGCGGGTTAACCACGTCAGGGGCGTCATCCGTCCCGCGCTGGCGGCCGGTGATTGGGTCGTCAGCGACCGGTTCCTCGACTCGACATTCGCTTTCCAAGTTTTCGAGAATGATGTGCCGGAAGCGGTGTTCTCCGCCGTAGCGGATGCCGTTATCGGCGATACGATGCCGGACCTCACCATCGTGCTGGACATAGAACCTTCCACGGCTCTAGGACGGCGCGAGATCCGCACCGGCTCTTTGAGGGGAGATCCCGCGGAGGCAACCAGAAACTTCGCACGGATACGGAAAGGGTTGTTGACCGCCGCGGCGCGTGCGCCAAGCCGATGTCACGTGATTGACGCCGCCCGTCCGCCAGACGAGGTGTCGAATTGCATCATGGCGATCATTTCGCGTGCGGGGCTCCTGTAGGCACGAAGAGCCCGCCGACCGTTTGCAAGCCGCCCGATAGGTGGAGAGAACACGATCCGATCATGATCCTGTACGAAGATGGATCGATTTGGCTTCGCTTGGTAACTAATGTCTCCCAAACGCTCGCTGCTGAGCAAGTGTCCCCAATCCATGAGCTTTCCCCCAATCTCAAGCTACCCGAACTCGGCGCGGCGGCAACGAGTTTAATTATAGCATCCTGCGCCGTGGAAAACTGCCTAGAGCAGATTCGACTTAATCCGGGTCATATCCAGCGGCCTCGAAATAGTGCCGAGATTCGTCTGGCGTGAAGGCTGAGAGGCAATCGGCGACGACCGACCAGAGTTCGTCTACGGTTCTGGCGGCGGCCTTTCTGAGCAGGGCCTTGAGCTTGGAGAAGGCCATCTCGATGGGGTTGAAGTCGGGTGAGTATGGCGGCAGGAACAAGAGCCGCGCCCCGACCTTCTCGATGGCCTCGCGCACGCCGCTGATCTTGTGGGCGGGCAGATTGTCCATGACCACGACGTCGCCGGCGCGAAGCTCGGGTGCGGGAACCTGCTCGGCATAGGCAAGGAATGCCGGACCGTTCATCGGGCCGTCGAACAGCATCGGCGCCGCTATGCCGGAGAGCCGCAACCCGGCGGTAAAGGTGGTCGTCTTCCAGTGTCCGTGGGGAACGGCCGCCCGGCATCGTTCGCCGCATGGCGCACGGCCGCGAAGCCGGGCCATCTTCGTCGAGGCAGCGGTCTCGTCGATGAAGATCAGCCTCTCTGGGTCGAGATCGAGTTGGCCGTCGAACCAGGCAATGCGGCGGCGTAGGACATCGGGACGCTGTTGCTCGGAGGCATGCGCCGTCTTTTTTTGAACGTGATGCCGCACCGGTCGAGGAACAGCCAGACCGTCGAGGGCGCAGCCTGCACGCCGTGTTCGGCGGCAAGGCGCTCCCCGATCTCGGCCAACGTGATGTCCGGCACCGCCTCGATCAGGCCGAGAATGAAGGCCTCGTGCGCGTCGAGCTTCGAGCCCGACGGCTGGCCCTGCTTGCGCGCCTCCGTCTCGCCGGTCTCGCGATAGCGGCGATACCACGCCCCCGCCGTCGCGACCCCGATCCGGAAGCGACGCGCCGCCTCCCGCGTCGAAATCCCATCTTCAATCGCAGCAATCACCCGACCGCGAAGGTCTCCACTCAGGCTCCTCGTCATCACCACCTCCTGGCAAATCACCAAGAGCAGTGAATCAGACAACCACGACCGCGTGAATCCTCAAAGCGACTCTGCGTTCATCGAAGTTGCTCTAGAGTTGAATCGCGATCGTGTCGTTCCGCTGGGCCGCTCATCACAGCGTTGCCTGGTGCTTATGGCTGAGGCGGTAGGGAGCGAGTATCGGCCAAACTAGACGGATCGGTGTTCGCGTAGCTGCCGCGTTCGAAAGTTAACCCATAAGGTCCAATCTCCAGCCGATACCCGGATCGGGCAGCGATCAGCACCAGCAAGACAACCGCAGCAACCAAGATCAGCCTGTTGGTGTCCAGTTTCGTCACTTGGTGTCGTCCCCAAGCGTCTGAAGCCACCAAGGAGTGCGCCGCACGAATGTGCCGTTTTCGTTGACGTAATCGTTGTTGAACGCACGAAGAGCAGCGCTGAGGGTTTCTGACCGACTCATATTGAACCGTTGTGCGGTCTCATCGAGTATGGCCAGGTCGTCTTCAGCGAGACGAAACGAGATGACTTTTTTGATCATACCAACAAGCGTAAGCGTCATTGGTTAATAAAACATAACTTTTGTAATACGCAGATTGGCGATGCTGTTGGCCGGCTGCTTTGGCAGTGATCCGGCGCACATGAGCCGGTAACAGGTCCCTTTACAAATAGGCCCAATCAGCGATCGAGTCTCCGTCTAAGGCGCTGTGCTGACGTCAGATTGTCCTCTGGGTCTTCCTCGTCCTCATCAGGAGGATCCATCGAAAGCATGATCATGGCGAAACCGTCACGCTGGAGCAGCACCTGCTCGTAGAGGGCAAGCGGTTTACGGCCTCGCTGGACGTCGATCCATACCCCGGCATCGGTCTCATCGATGCTGCTCGGCACGCCCTCCTGATGGGTTCGTCTGCGCAGCAACGAATAGGGAGAAACCGGCCGGGCCCGTTCAGCCGAAAGGCCCGGGAACTTGGCGTAGTCCCCATATACACGAAGAACCTTACCTTGATGGGTGATCATCACCGCCACCGGCTCTTCCCTGTAGCGGACATACGAGCGGCTGGCCGCTTCCTTGCTGACATCGTATTTGTTGGCAAGCCGGACTAGGTGGCCAAGATCGGGATCCTTGCTCGCCGCCGCATCCTTTCGGAAAAGCGGCGCCGGCATCAAAATATGCGCCGCGAAGCGGTTGGCTTCGACTTCCATCTTCATGCGGCGGTCGGCCTCGTTGGCCTTCAACGCCAGCATATCCTGCAACCGGCACAAAAATCGTCCCTCGGCCGAAGGGACGTGGGACGGCATGAGGAAATGTCCGAGCTCGTGGGCGATAGTGAAGCGGCGCCGCCTCCGCGGGCTAGCTTGGTTGAATAGGATCGAACCGTTGAACTTGTCGATGGGCGTAATCAGCCCGCCCTCGTAGCCGTCCGTTTCAATCGGGAGGATATCGACAATGTCGAGCTGCCGGGCAAGAGCCTCGATCGGCACCGGAATCGCGAGGCCAGGCTCGTTCTTAAGAATCTCCAGAACAAGTTTTTCCGGAGTGGCCGCATCGGCCAGATCGATCCGGCTGACCGTCATGATTTCCGACTGGCTTTCAACCGCTCCATCAGTAGCGCGATGGTTTCACGATCGCTCGGCGAGAGCTCGCTGAGGTTGCGGTACATTGCCACCAATGCAGGATCTTCTTCTGGCGCTTGTGGGTTTTCTCCCACTAGGTCGGCAACACCCACCCTGTAAAAATCGGCCAGGCTCTTGATGAGCGTCAATGACGGGTTCTTGCTCGCACCCCGCTCAAGATCCCACACGTGGGCCTTGGATGCCCCTACGGCGTCGGCAACTTCCTGCAGCGATTTTCCGCTCCGCATTCGCAGTTGCTTCAATTTGACGGCCAATTCCACCATGCAAGTCCTTTTCCACGATTCATAACGGTGCGTCCGCTCTCGCGCCCGCGCCGTCCGATCACGGCCTACAACAACATAAGATGGGGCTTGACGCAACCATTCGTAAGATTTATCTATACGATATTGTCTATACATCAACTAATGGAGTGTTTCATGGGCAAGAATCAACATGTCGTACCCCGCAACGGTCAGTGGGCGGTCCGAGGCGCCGGAAATAGCCGAGCTACCTCGCTTCATCCGACGCAGGCCAGCGCCATCGGGGCGGCACGCGACATCGCTATCAACCAGCGCAGCGAAGTCGTCATACACCGGCCGAACGGCCAGATCCGCGACGCCAACTCCTACGGCAACGATCCGTACCCGCCGAAGGGCTGATCTCAGAAAGGACCCCTGCAATGAATGATAAGCCATGCTTTCCTAGGGCCCGTAGAGCCCTTCCTCAATCCGCTGGATGCGATCTTGGCCGACTTGGCCATCAGCGTTCAGTTACCCGCCGGCCTGCATGCTAAAACCGGCGATCGCTATGAAGCCATCCGCAAGCACATCGAGCGCCCTAGCAGTCCGCTCTACGGACGTGTCCTGTGCTTTTACCCGCAAGGCTCGATGGCGATCGACGCCACCATTTCGACGCGGGGAACCGACGATGAATACGATCTTGATGTCGTAGTCGAACTCGATGTGCCAGAGGACATGGCGCCCGAGGAGGTCCTTGACCTCCTCGAAAGCGCCGTCGCCGATTATCCGGTGCAGGCGGTCGAGCGTCAGAGCCGCTGCATCACGCTGCGCTACGCCGACAACATGCATGTCGACCTGACGCCGTCCCGCCGCTTGGCAACCGTTAAAGACCGCGAGAGCGTGATCTTCCATGCCAAGCAAGGCGATCCGCGCCATCTGCACAAGCCGGTCATGATGAACGCCTGGGCCTTCGGCCTCTGGTACAATGCGAGGACGCCGCTGGAGGAGCGGTTCGCGCTGGCCTACAACAAGCGGCTTTACGAAGCCGACGGCATCGAGTTCATGGCCGATGCCGACGTACACCTGGTGCCCGCACAGACCCCCCTCATCGTCAAGAACACCGCCACGGTGGCGTTGCAGTTGATCAAGCGTTTCCGCAACGTCCTCTACGCATCCACCGCAGGCCGGATCCCGCCGTCGGTGATGCTATCGTGTCATGCCGGTAGGGCGACTCTGCCGGGCATGCTGCTGTCCGACATGGTGATCCGGCAGGCCCGCTGGACAGCACGCGCCATCGAGGAAGCATCACGCCAGGGGCGGCTCCTCGACGTCCGCAATCCGGAGTGGAACGAAGATCGGTTCACTGACCGCTGGCCGGAGAACAAGATGCAGCAGGACGCGTTTGCCGCCGCTCTGCGCGACCTGGCCGACGGGCTCGAAGCGATCAAGCAGGGCGACGTGCAGTTGGAGGACCTTCAGGACTGGCTGCGCAACCGGTTTGGCGACCGGGTCGTCTCGAAGACGCTCCGGACCTTCAATGACCGGACCGGGCACGCGATCCGTGCTCTCGAGCAGGGTTACACCCGTAAAGGCGGCTTGTTCGTGCCCGTCGCGCCGGCGATTATCAGTTCGGTCGCCGCTGCCTCGCCGGTGGCTGCCAGCTCCCACACCAACATGGGGGAACGGCGTTGACCGGTGCCGTCTACACCGTCGAGCGCCAGATCGCCAAGATGGCCGACCGTTGGCCGCAGCTGGCACTAGCCATCCGTGAAGGCGCTTCCGCGACATGGCGGGGGCCGTTGCGGCCGCTGCTGCAGACCTTCCAGGTTGAGATCACGTTCCGGGCCCCTTCCCTCATCGAAAGGCTCGACAACCGCCGCATGCAGCCGCGGGTGAAAATCCTGACGCCGCCGCTGCGGCCGCGGCGCGGCGATCCGGAAGGCCAGCTGCCGCACGTCTATTACATCGGCCGCGGCCCGCTCGATGTGGTGCTATGCATGTTCGATCCGGATTCGGACGAATGGTCGCCCTTCATGTCGGTTGCCGAAACCACCGTGCCGTGGGTGATCGACTGGCTGACCTCCTATGAAGGCTGGCGCGCCACGGGAACGTGGACCGGCACCGGTAAACATATCGAACAGCCACGCTTGGCAGGTGAATAGATGACCTACCTCCCCCCTCGCCGCTCCGATGGCACCGCCCAGAAACGGCGCATACGGCTGCCTTGGCCGAAGGACCGGCCCTTCCGCATCCTGTCGATCGACGGTGGCGGCATCTGCGGCATCCTGCCCGCAGCGATTCTCGCCGAGCTGGAGCAGCGCTTCCTGGGCGGCAAATCGATTGCTGTGTGTTTCGACATGATTGCCGGTACCTCGACCGGCGGCATCGTCGCGCTGGGTCTTTCTCACAGCAAAACGGCGCGCGAGATCCGCGACATCTATGTCGAACGCGGCGGTTTGATTTTCCCGCCGCCCAATGCCGTCCAGCGCGTATTGCGCAAGGCGCGACGCATCGGCCGCTATGCGTATGACCGCGATAATCTTGAGAGCGAGCTGCTGCGCATTTTCGACGACACCCCGTTCGGGATGGCCCGCAACCGTCTGGTGATCCCAAGCTTTGAGGGGCGCTATGGCGAGCCGTGGCTATACAAGACCCCTCACCACCCCGATTACAAAAAGGATCGGTTTGAGCGGATGGTCCGGGTCGGGCTTGCGACGGCGGCGGCGCCGCCGTTCTTTCAGGCCCTTCCCAACAACGGCTACATGATGGTCGACGGTGGCCTATGGGCAAACAACCCGACGATGAACGCCCTTGTCGATACGCTGGCGTGTTTCGACATCGACCGTGCCAATATTCAGATCCTGAGCCTCGGCTGTGGAGAGACCGCTTTCACGGTCGACCCTGCCAAGTCCAAAGGTGGTATCCTGCAATGGCGCGACATCTACTTTGGCGCCATGCGGGCCCAATCACTGAATGCCCTCGGACAAGCGTATCTGCTGGTTGGCAAGGACAACGTGGTGCGGATCGATGCGCCAGAAGCCCCTTCGCCTATTGCCCTCGACGACCATCGCCGGGCAAGAGCCGAACTTCCCGCGATGGCCAGGGTTTTAGTTGAAGCGGCAGGGCATCGGATTGAGCAAATGTTCCTTCATTCTCCAACGGATCCGTATGTGGCAGCTCCACTTCAGAGTGATGTCGATCAGCTCTGATTTTCTATTTTGCTCAATTTTTCTCAGTAGCCAATGTGCGTGTATATTTAGGAACTCTGTTGATTCTTCCGCAACGCATGCTTGGGTGCAAGTGCAATGGGTCGCACGATCGTAGCATTCGACGGTCCGAGCGGTGTCGGCAAGTCAAGCCTGCTACCGCAGGTCATCTCCCTATTGGCCGATCGAGGACAGCAGTATCAGCTGTTCAGCAACGTAGAGTCGTCTTCCCTCAACACGCTGATTCGTAAGTTTGCTAGCTCCGCAACACCCGGTTTAGCTCTCAGCTTGGCGCTTTCCACAGCTCGCGCAGAATTCATCGAAGGTAGCATGGGGAACCTTCTGTTCGACAGGTTCGTGCTGTCCAGCCTTGTTTATCAACCCGTTTCGGGGGTTGACCAAGATTTCGTCTATGCAAGCAACGCGCCCTTACTTGAAGGGGTTACAACAGTTGCTCTCGAGACCACCGCTACGGAGCTTGCCAAACGCAGGCGGTTACGCGGACCGATGCGATCAGATTTCTTCAAGGACCGGTTGGATATTGAAACAGAAATATCGCTTTTCGCCAAGAGTGTGGCGTTCCTTCGGTCGAGAGGCCACATCATTATTACTTTGGATGCGGGAGGAACCATAGAAGAAACAGCGATGAATGCGGTGAATCTAGTCTCTGGCTTGAGGTCAAAGTCATGAATGATCCGCGCATTCTCGGCGCGGACGGTCGCCTTGACCTGCTGCTCGTAAATTCGCCGTTGAAGGACTACAGCCGCACGCGCCGCGTCAACGACTTCACTCTGCCAACCCTTGGGCTGGGCTACATCGCGACCGTAGCTGCGGCAACCGGTTTCAGCGTCGGACTGCTCGACAGCGAAGCGCTTGGGCTTAGTCTCTCAGAGACGGTTGGCGTTATCAACAACGCACAGCCTCGTTGGGCGGGATTCAACCTGCTCGCACCAACCTACGCCCATAGCCGCACAATCCTTGCCGGCTTGGATCCGGGCATTTCTGTGATGCTAGGCGGTCATCAGGCGAAAGCAATGCCCCGGGAAATCTTGGAGGATCTTGGCATTCCCCGTATCGACGCACTTGTTGTCGGCGAAGCGGAAACCCGGGTGCCGCTTCTCTTGGCTGATATCGAGTCGCGCAGCAGCCTGCCCTCAATCGGCTGGCGGAACGGTGACGGTCTCACCATGCCGCAGACGCGTGGTGACAAGGCCCTTCTGGCACCGGACATTGATGCTATGCCGTTTCTGGATCGTAAGTATCTGGCGCAAGACCCTTACCCGGACGCTGGCGAACTGGAATCAGCCATGGTCGCTTCACGGGGATGCCCCTTCGATTGTTCGTTCTGCGGCGCTGCAGTGAGCGCGAATCCCGACGTGAGCATCCGCATGCGAAGTCCAGACAATCTTATCGCCGAGATGGCCACGCTACGCGATCGATACGGCGTTACACGCATACGATTTGTTGACGACCTCTTTCTCGCCAACTCCAAGATAATTGTCAGGACGCTCGAGGCCTTTGTCCGAGCCAATCTTTCGCTTCGTTGGGACGCGACCGGCCGGATCAACATCCTTGACAAGGTTCCGAACGCCACTATTGACCTTATGGTGACGTCCGGTTGCCGTGAAGTTGCTCTCGGTATAGAGGCTGGCAGCGACCGGCTGCTCAAGCACATCGACAAGAAAATTTCCGTCGCGCAGATCATCCGAGTGGTCACCCGCCTCTGCAGAGCCGGCATTTCGGTGAAGGGCTATTTCATCCTCGGATTGCCCACCGAAACCCGCGAAGACCATCGCGCAACATTGGATCTGATCGAGACCCTTTGGTCGATAACAGACGCCCTTCCAGGGCGTTTTCGGTGCAGCGCCTTTGAATACAGACCTTATCCTGGCACCCCGGACTGGTTCCGCCTCCTTCGCGCAGGTTATTCGCCGTCTGCAATGCTGGCCTACAGCTCACCCGAGCCCCCCGAAACCCAGGTCGTTGCGGGCCGCGACGAGTTCAATTTCTCGACTGGGATTCAGTTCGGCGAAGTTCCCGTGGACCAGGTTCGAAAGAACTTATACACCATTATGGCGTTACAAAATGCGAGATGATCGAACAGAAGATACTGTTTCTCGGACTGTGCGCCAAAAAGAACGCCGATGGCGGATTGCATGCGCCGCTCGCTCCCACATCCCGCTCGGGCAGTTTCCTAGCCTCGTTGTTGGAAGAATTACCGCTAAGCGAAATTGCCATCGCGCGTGACAACATCATACCCGGCCCAGTAGTTGGGCAGAATGGCGTCGAGCGTAATCCGACTTGGGCGGAACTGTTGCCTTGGTTGCGTGATCATTGGCTCTGGAGGGACGATACGCTAGCAGCAATTATCGCGTTTGGTACGGAAGCCAAACGCGCATTCGCAGCTCTCGCTGCTGAACAATCATCCGATACCCCCGTCTATTTTTTTCATCATCCCTCTTATGCGTTGCGGCAGCCAAAGAGCCGCCGCGCGGAGTATGCGCGCCAGCTTTCGCAAGCGATTGTTGGTACCGATGCATCGGTAGCTGCAAGGCTCTAAGACTCGAGAGCACCTTTTCCGCTCCAGGTGTCGAGTTTGCTCTGCTGAGAGGTCGAGGCGGTCAATGGTGCGGTTCCCGCCTCAGGCTGGCGATAGAAGCGCAAAAATGCGCGGGATGAGCGCCTGTGTGCCTAATTTAGCACTTCGAGCAATCACCAGTTTTCGACGCTTGCACAATGGCGCATTCAAGTTTCAAGCCGAGCTTGTCAGTTTTCGGCTGCGGAGTGTCAGCTTTTAGGGTCAACGAGAGCAGCTGGGAATGACCAACATGAGGGCGCAATTCTGCCGGGCCGCTTCTGACGGAAACGGGGCCGTTTTCGGACTGGCGGCTTTCGGGCGACCGACTGGCCGAAGCTGCCCTTCCTGCCTCTGCGATCCGACGGCCTGCTTTCGACCGAATATCGTCAGACTTCAAGGCTGTGTTTGGCTTCGGCATCCTCCTCCACGTGGCGCAGTTATCGCTCCGCGCTGATCTTAAGAATGGTCTTCCTAAGGATGAAACGCTGACTAGCCTCAGCCCTTAAGGCGCTGCCACCTCGGGTGCAGACCGCTTATTGGCGACGGCCACGCTGAGACTGCCGAGTATCAGGACGACACTCACAGCGAACATCAGGCCGAGCTGATCGCCAAAGAGAGTTGACGCGGCGGCGATACCGAAACGGGCTGATGGTACTGGACACTGGCCGCGACCCAGGCCAGAACCGCCGGTAGCAGATACAGCCATAGCAGCAGGCCCGCGACGGTGACCATGACGCCAAGGTACACGACAGCCCAGAGGTTTTGGTCTCGATGCCGGTGTACGGGTTACCTTTGTGATCGCACGAGCAAAGTGGCTCGTGATCAGCCCGTGGTTCCTTTCTCCGGAGACAGGGACTCGATAATCCGGCAATCGGCGACCACGCCGCAACCGCACTGATCAATCATCCGGTCGAGCTCGACCTTGAGCGATTGCAGGTCGGTAATCTTCCGCTCGACCTCCGCGCGATGCGCCTTGGCGATGGCGTCGATGGCCGCGCAGGGCCTATCACGGTCGCCAGACAGAGCCAGCAGCGCCCGCACTTGGTCGAGCGAGAAGCCGAGATCGCCGGCCGCGGCGGATGAAGCTCAGCCGGTTGAGATGGGCGCGATCATAGCAGCGAACCCGAATGGGTCCCTGTTCTAGGCATGCGGCGGAAGCGGCGCTCCGGCAAGTCTTGTTCGGATCCAGTCCGCTACCCTGTAGTACCGCAATGTCATTGGTGGCGCGAAACTCATGTAGAAAGGCGCTTCCGTCAGTGGCTCAACCCGCAGCGACAAATCTTTTTCGGGAACGCCTTTCGCCCATTCCGACAGAATGTCGCCGAGCATGCTGCCGGTGGGTACACCACGCCCCGACAATCCAGTGAGGGCCACGACGCCGGGAGCCAGCCCGTAGAGTCGCGGGATCGTTTGCCGTTGCATGTCGAGTTCGCCGAACCAGAAATAGTCCCAGCGTATCTCCTGCCCAAGCTGCGGGTGCAGCCATCTCAGCCTGTCGCTCATCACCCGATGTGTATAGGTCATGTCACGACCGCGGCGGCCCATCGGAAACATGGAGGCAACGATACGGCCCTCCGCATTGTACTTATAGACGAAAATATCCCCGCGGCCGTCATGGATGGTGGTGTTCCGGGGCAGAACGGTGCGGCGTTCCTCGTCGGAGAGCGGCTGGCTCGCCGCTACGAAAACCCTCTGGATCTTGAACGTCCGGTCGAGGCTCGGCCAGCCTCCAACCGTGTAGGCGCCTGTCGCGAAGATCACCTTGTCTGCGCCGACCGTCCCCCTGTCAGTCGCGACAGCCCAGGCGCCGGCTTCAGGCTTGCAGGATGTGACCGCCGAACCGGTATGGATCGAACCGCCTTCCTGGAGAACGGCTCGCGCGAGGCCGCGCGCATAGCCCAGTGGATTAAGGTGACCCGCTTCCGAATGATACCAGCCTGCGTGAAAGCGGGGACTTCCGGTGATCTCCTCCGTCTCGTCGCGATCGAGCAGCCGTGTCCTCGCGCCAATGGCGTTGTAGCTCCGCACCTTCTCCTCGAGGCCGCCGATTGCGCGACTGTGCAGGGCACCCTGGACGTAACCGTTCTGCTGCCATTCGCAATTGATAGCGTAGCGCTGGATCATATCGGCGACGCGATCGTTGGCGCGCGTCTGACGGGCGATCAGCCGCTCGGCCCAGGGCTCCCCCAGCATCCGGCGCAGTTCCGGCAGGCTGTAATGAGTGAAGGTCGGCGTGCAATGGCCGGCATTGCGGCCCGAGCCACCGAAGCCGATCTCCCGACGCTCAAGAAGGACGACGCGCAGGCCGTCACGCGCAAGCTCCAGAGCAGTGGTCAGACCGGTATAGCCGCCGCCGACAATGCAGACATCGGCGCGTACGCGTCCTTCGAGCGGCGCGGTTTCAGGAGGTGGCGCCGCAGTCGCATACCATAATGATGTTTCGAAGGGGGAAAATCTGTCCACTTTCCATCTCCTTCTCAGCCGAGGTCGCTTCGTGCATCGAGCGCGTCACGCAGGCCGTCGCCGATGAAATTGAAGCTGGTTACGGCCAGCGTGATGGCGATGCCGGGCACGATGGCGAGCCAGGGCGCACTGTCGAGATATTGCTGCGCACCGTTCAACATATTGCCCCAACTCGGCAGCGGCGGCTGGATGCCGTAGCCGAGGAAGCTGACGTAAGCCTCGAGCAGGATGGCTCGGGCCACGGTCAGCGTAGCGGCGACGATGATCGGCCCGATGGCATTAGGAAGCAATTCACGGAACATGATGTGACTGTTGCTTAAGCCCAGCATGCGCGCCGCGACCACGAAATCCCTGTCCCGCAGCGAACGCACTTCCGCATCGACGATGCGGGCGACCTCCATCCAGCTTGTCGCTGCGATGATCAGGGTGATCATGATCGCGTCCGGCTTGATAAAGGCTGCCAACGCCAGGAGCAGGAAGATGTTCGGGAAGGACAGCATCGCATCGACGAAGCGCATCAGCACCACGCTGACCCAGCCGCCCAAGAAGCCGGCGGCGATGCCGAGAATGGTACCGAAGACCGTGCTGATGAACATGGCGACAAAGCCGACCAGGAGCGAAATCCGGCCCGCCATCAGGAGACGGGCGGTGACGTCGCGGCCAAGCGGATCCGTGCCGAGGAAATGAAGGCCGGTCAGCGGTGGCGAGAAGCGGGCTCGCAGATCGATATAGAGATCGTCATACGGCAAGACATAAGGGCCGAAAACGCATGCCAGGATCATCAGGACGATCATCACCAGTCCGAAGATCGCCAGGCGATGGCGAACGAAGCGCCGCACCGCGCGGCCCTGCCACCACCGCTGGTCGCCCGATGCAGGGAAGAATGTGTCTGTCTGGCTCATCCGCTCCTCCTCAGCTCAACCTGATGCGGGGATCGATGAAAGCGACGGTGAGGTCCGCCGCCAGATTTCCGACAAGGACCAGGATGGCCGACATCATCAGGAGGCCCATGACGACGGGATAATCGCTGTAGCCGAGGCTATCGAGGAACAGGCGCCCCATCCCCGGCCAGGTGAAGACCGTTTCCGTCACCAGCGCGCCTCCGAGGATCGTCGGCAGTTGCAGGCCAAGAAGCGTGATCATCGGCAGCATCGCGTTGCGCAATATATGCCGCGTCAGGACGTAGCGCGGTTTGAGGCCCTTGGCACGCGCAGTGCGCACGAAATCCTGGTTGATCACGTCGAGCGTCGCCGTGCGCATGTAGCGGCTCCACACAGCCACATTGACGAGCGCCAGCACGATGCTCGGCATGATGAGATGGATGGCGTAATCTTGGAAGGAGCCATCGCCTATCGTGTACATATTGCCGGCAGGCAGCCATCCGAGCCGCAGTGAAAAGACGTAGATCGCCACGAGCCCGAACCAGAACGTCGGTATCGAAAGCGCGACCATGGCTCCGACCGTCGCGATATAGTCGAACATCGAATAGCGCTTCAGCGCGCTGAACACACCCAGCCAAGTGCCGACACCGATGGAAATGAGCGTCGAAGTGCCCATCAACAGAAGCGTCGCCAGAAGGTGGCCCCAGATGATGACGAGCACCGGGCGGCTATCGCGATACGAATGGCCCCAGTCGCCGCGCAACAAATGGCCGAGCCAGTCGAGATATTGAATCGGAAGCGGCCGGTCGAGACCCATTTGCACGGCCAAGCGATGCAGATCGGCCTGGGTCATTCCGGGTGTCAGGGCATATTGCGACAGTGGTCCGCCCGGCGCCAGATTGAGGACGGCGAAGCCTACCATCGAGACGATGAACAGCAAGACGATGCTTTGCCAGAGACGGCCTAGCAGATAACGCAGCATGGTCGTGTCTCCGATTTCCGAAGGGTCGGCCAGCAGCAGCCGGCCGGTGGGCGGCGGAACCGACTTCTTTCGGATCCGCCACTTCGGGTTCGTCAGCCCAGATACCAGATCCCTACATTCCAGGTGTCGATCCGGACGTTGATGTTCGGCTCGATTCCCTGGATGTTCGATTTGTGGCCGCGTACGGTGGCGTACTGGAACATGGGCAGGAACGGCAGGTCGTTGCGCACAGTCTGTTGGACGGTCAGATATGCCTTCTTCCGTTCCTCGGGCACGAATTCGGTCGCTCCCTGTTCAAGCCCCTTGTCGACGGCGGGGCTCTCATACTGCCATGTGTTCTGGCCTGCGCCCCCCTTCGCCGGGATGGACTTGGAGCTCATATAGTCCGACGTATCCGGATCCGATCCTGTCAGGAAGTTGATGCCGACCATGGTGGAATCGAACTTCGACTGCATCCAGTAGTCGCCCCACATGACCGCCGGCGGCAGGTTGGAAATCTGCATGTCGACGCCGATCTCCTTGTAGGATTGCTGGATGAACTGCTGCGCCTGCTCGCGCAGATGGTTGCCGGCGGTGGTGGAGTTCTTGAAGGAAAGCCGGACGCCATCCTTTTCCCTGATCCCGTCCCCGCCCCGTTTCCATCCGGCGTCGTCGAGGAGCTTGTTCGCCTTGTCCAGGTTGTATTCGTGTTTCGGAAGGTCGGGATCGTAGTAAAACGACTGTTGCGGCATATAAGTTTCGGTCTGGGCGGGAATGCCGTAATAAAGCGCGTCGATGATCGTCTTCTTGTCGAGCGCGTAGTAGAGCGCCTGCCTGACCGCGAGTTCCTTGAATTGCGGCTTGCCCATATTGAAGCTTAACGATTCGAGCGTCGCCTGCGGCACCACCTTCACCGTTTTTCCAGGCAGCTTCTGGGCTTCTTCATAGTGATCGGGCGTGATCCATTGCAGGCCGATGACGTCGATGTCGCCCGTCTTGAACTGCGTATAGAGAACCGTCAGGTCGGGGATGTATTTGATGATGAACGTCTCGAGATACGGGCCGTCGCCGAAATAGTCGGCATTGGCGGCGAATTCGATATGATCGCCGGCGACCCGCTCGACCCATTTGAACGGGCCGGTTCCGATCGGCGCGTTGTTGAACGGCGCGTTGTTCCTGTCCTTCTCGGGCTCCAGAATGTGCTTCGGAACGATGAAGGTCGAGGCTAGGATGGAGGAATAAGGCGCATATGGCTCCTTCATCTTCCATGTGATCTCGGTCGGCGAGACGACCTTCATGTCTTCCACCAGTTCATGACCGGCACGCCGCCAGCTGCGGAAGTTCGGATCGACGAGCAGTTCGATCGTGAACTTGACGTCTTCGGCGGTGAATGGCTTTCCGTCGTGCCATTTGACGTCGTCCCGCAGCTTGACTTTCCAGGTCAGCCCGTCCTTCGAAATGCCTCCATTGGCGACCGTCGGAACTTCCTTGGCGAGCGCCGGTGTAAATTCGCCTTTGGGATCGACAGCAAAGAGGGGGTCGAAAACGGCGAAATGCACGCCTTCATCGACCTCGATATGCGGCATTCCGGGATTGAATACCGTCGGCTCCTGGGAAAAGCCGATCGTCAGCTTTCCCGTAGGTTTAGACGGCGGCGCGGCGAACGCTCTGCCGGTCCCTAACAGGCCCGGCATGACAAGCCCTCCGGCTCCTGCGAGCGCCAACCCCAAGGTCTGGCGTCTATTTGGATAGAGAATCGCATTCTTGCGCTGATCCGACATGAATTCCTCCTTTTCTAGCGCTGTTCCACCTTTCCTGATTTCGCACGTTCTCTTCGTGGGAACGATTATGATCTAGAAGCCGGCCTCAGGCCTGATTTTCGAACCGTCGGTAAAGCGCGAGAAGCGAAAGGCCGAGGGATCGACGACAGGCTGCCGGTTGAGAACGATGTCGGCCATCAGCCGACCGGCACCCGGCCCGATGCCGAAGCCGTGGCCGGAAAAGCCGGTGCCTATATGGAAGCCCGGGATAGCGTCGACGGCGGAGATGACAGGCACCGCGTCCGGCGTAACGTCGATGTAGCCAGCCCAACGCTGGGCGATCTCGGCCTTCTGAAGGGCCGGAAACGCGCGACCGGCATTCGCCAGCACCTTTGCGGCCTTTTCCCTCGACGGTTTGGGGTCGAGCACACGGCAATATTCGAAAGGACTTGCCTCATCCATCTGCCATCGCTTCGGCATTCTCGCCTCTGTGAAAAAACGGCTGCCGAAGCGGAGATTGAGCGACCCCCACTCCATTCGCCATGCCGGCATGAATGCCATGGCGTAGCGAAAGGAATCGGGCACGATATCGACTGAGTTGGTCGTGCCGGAGGCGATCGTGTAGCCGCCGTCCTGACGCTTCCGGATGGCGAAATCGTTGGCCCAGACCGCCTGTTCGGGCCCGCCTTCCACCGGCGTCGTGCGCAGCACCGTATTCATCACCTTCAATTGCGGCAGGTCGAGGTCGAACCGCCCGCAGAAGAGGTTCGACCAGGCGCCACCGGCGAGGACCACCGCCTTGCAGGCGATGGAACCGCGCTCGGTGACGACGCCGCTGATCGCGCCGCCGGTGGTTTCGATGCCGCGCACCGCGCATTCGGTGAAGATGGCTGCGCCTCGCTCACGGGCGGCCTCGGCGATGGCGGGCGCGGCCTTTTGCGGCTCGGCGCGACCATCGACCGGCGTATATAGGGCGCCCTTGATGTTCATGTTCGCGTCGGGAAACAGGGCCTTGAAACCGGCGGCATCGACCATGCGAGATTCTATCTGATATCCCTCGACGTGCCGGGTCCAGCGTTCGTGATGCTCGTATTCCTCGTCATCCGCGCAGGTGAAGACGATGCCGGCCCGCGTATAGCCGACATCCCGGCCGGTGCGCTCACCGAGGCGCGACCAGATGCGCAACGCTTCGGCCATAAGTGGCACCTCACGTGGGTCGCGCCGCGAGATTCTCACCCAGCCCCAGTTGCGGCTCGACTGCTCATGGCCGATGCCGCCCTTCTCGCAAAGCGCCACCCGCAATCCCGCCTCGGCGAGTTCCAACGCAGTGGATGTGCCGATAATGCCGCCGCCGATGACCACGCAATCCACCTCTTTCGGCAGTTCCAGATCTCCGTGAACGGGAACGACGAACGGTCCGGGCATTTCAGACGAACTCCTCGAGCTGGCAGTTGACGGTGAATTCCGCGACGCTGGCTTCATTCGGCAGGTCGAGGAGCGTGGCAATGACGACAGCGAGATCATCCGGCTTCGTCATCTCACCGTCGCTGAGATCAGTGATGCCATGCGCCATATCGGTGGCGACGAAGCCGGGGCAGATGGCTGTCGCCCGAATGCCGAGATCCCATCCCGCCTGCCTTATGGCATGGGAAAGCGCCACCGCAGCGAATTTGGACACTGCGTAAGAGCCTGATTTCGCGGATTTCACCCGCTTTCCCGACAGGGAGGCGAGGATCATGACGCGGCCACTTCCCGCGACCGTGAGTTCTTCCCAGGCTGCCTTGACGAGCCGCCGCGGCGCCTTGACGTTGATCTCGAAAAGCTGATCGAGGTCGGCATCCTCGGCCGCTATCACGGAGCGTGGGATCATGATGCCGGCGTTGGCGATAACCGCATCGATGTGGCCGTGAAAAGCGCCGGCGTCGGCAACCCATCGTGCCGCGGCACCAGTATCGGCCGCCTCGTAGCGAAAGAGATGGACGTTGCTGCCGTCAGCCCATTCCGGCAGTACCGGTTCGCGCATGCCGAGAGACAGTTTCCATCCTCGCACGGCCAGTTCTCTGGCTATGGCGGCGCCGATGCCGCGGCCCGCGCCGGAGAGCATCGCAACGCGCCCATTGGCCTTCGAGGAACGCCCGTCAACTGCGCTCATCGGTCAGCCCCACCGTTCTTCGATAGACACGCCGCAATATGGAGAGCAGCTGCTTTTGATCTTCCTCGGACACATCGTAGAAGAAATTGCGCGACTGCTCGACAGCCACCTTGCGGACACGTTTGGCCATTTCCGCGCCTTTTGGCGTAATGTGGAGCGCCTGCGCCCGACCATCCGAGGAGTCCGTCTGCCGCGTCAACAGGCCGTGCGTGATCATCTGGTCGACGACGCGTCCCATCGCGGACCGGTCACGCAGAATCAGCTGGGCGATAACCGATGGACGGATACCCGGATGGCTGTCGACGAGCAGCAACGTCGTGATCTTGCCGGTGCCCTTGGCGACATCGAGGCCTTCGAGGCTTTTGTCGAGGTCGCGCGAAAGCGCCATGTTGATGCTTCGGATGTAGAAGCTCAACGTGTCTTCGAGAACATCAAGTCCCACCGCCTCCAGAGGATGCGGTGGTTTCGTCTTCGCCGGCATGACTTTCTCCCGGCCAGGATCGACCCTTCGCCACACAAGGCTGAAATCATGATCAGCCAGATAGTGGATAATTGCAACTAATTTTTGCGCGCCACGGCCATGGCGACGTTTGTCCCGCGGCCGGAAAGCCGCGTACGAGGCGGAGAGGCTGGCGAAACGGCAATGGAGCGGAGCGGCTGCCCGTCAGGCTGCCGGCATCCATTCCTTTCCAGGTATGGCAGCGATCAGTTGCTGCGTATAGGGATGCCGCGGCGCCCGGAAAATCTGTGAGGGAGGACCGGATTCCACCACCTCGCCGCGGCTCATTACCAGGATTTCGTCGCAGATCTGGCTTGCGATCCTGAGATCGTGCGTGATGAAGATCATGGCGATCTTCATCTCCTTCTGGATCTTCGCCAGAAGCTCGAGGATCTGCGCCTGGATCGAGACGTCGAGCGCCGAAACGGCTTCGTCGGCAACCAGAACCTTGGGGTTGAACATCAATGCCCTGGCAATACCGATACGCTGACGCTGGCCTCCGGAGAATTCATGCGGAAAGCGATCATAGGCTCCCTCGTCGAGCCCCACTAGGCGCAGAAGATCAAGCGCCTTCGCGTGGGCCTCCCGCGCCGTCATGCCATGTGCCAGCGGGCCGACAGTCAGGATGCGAGCGATTGTCTGGCGTGGATTGAGCGAGGCGAACGGATCCTGGAATATCATCTGGATATCGGGCCGCATCGATCGAAAATCGGATTCGGGCAGGCTCGCTATATCCTTGCCGTCGAAAAGAATACTGCCACTGTCACAATCCATGAGTTTCAGCAGAGCGCGACCGAGGGACGACTTTCCGGAACCAGACTCTCCGACCACTCCGAGCGTCTGGCCCTGCCGGACTGAAAAGGTAACGGTTTTTACGGCATGCACGATGCGCGGCTTGGAGAAAAAGCCGAGGCTCGGCGTATAGGTCTTGTCGAGATTGCGGACCTCGAGCACGATCGGCGTCTCGTCCCGGCCTTTCTCCTCGCCCTCGCCGATCATCCGCGGCACCGCTGCGATCAGCTTCTTCGTATAGGGGTGGCTGGGATGGTGCAGCACCGTTGCCGCGTCTCCCTGTTCGACGATAACGCCTTTCTCCATGACGATCACCCTGTCGGCGATCTCCGCGACGACGCCGAAATCGTGGGTGATGAACATGACGCTCATCTTCTTCTCGCGCTGGATGTGCCGGATAAGGTCCAGGATCTGCGCCTGGGTGGTGACGTCGAGCGCGGTTGTCGGTTCGTCTGCGATCAGCACGTCCGGTCCGAGCGCCAGCGCGATCGCGATCATCACGCGCTGGCGCTGCCCGCCGGAAAGCTGGAACGGATATTGATGCTGCAACACCTCGGGCTCAGGCAGCCCGACCTCCGTCAGCAGATTCACCACCTTGGCCGCGCGGCTCGCCGCGTCGCCGACGCGATGGGCTACCATGACCTCGGTGATCTGCCGCCCGATCGTCATCAGCGGATTGAGGGCGGAAAGCGGGTCCTGGAAAATGATGGAGACAGAGCGCCCGCGCAGTTCCTGCAAGACACGCTTTCTTGCCTTTGCGAGATCATGGCCTTTGAAGTGGATGCTGCCGCCGGTCACTTTCACCGAGGACGGCAACAGGCCCATGATGGCATTGGCGGTGACCGATTTGCCGGAACCCGACTCGCCGACGATGCACAACATCTCCCCGGCCATGAGATCGAACGAGATGTTCTCGACGGCGTTTTTCCGCTCCATGTTGGGCGGCAGCCGGATCGTCAGATCCTTCGCGGAAAGAATGACGTCTCCATTCGTCGCAAGCGAAGGCTTGTCAGGCTTCCGCATCGGCAATCTCCTCCCAAAATATTCAATTCAGCGGCCTTCGCACCTCCGCAGCCGTCCGCGTGCTGCAGACTTCCCCTTGGCACAATAGTGGATGTGGCCAGCTTTGGCCACGGCATCCCCGTGAGACGGCCGGCAGCAAAGATCAGCGCGGGGTCGACGTTTCGAAACCGGCTAAACGGCACCCGCTCAACCATGCAACGTCATTTCCTGTTCCGCAGCATCAGTTCGACCCTTGAAGCGATCAACCGCGAAAGGTTTGAGATCGAAGCCGGGTTCTTCGCTCAGGGCGAGTGCGGCGAGAATACGACCGGTGATGGGGCCGAGGCAGAAACCATGTCCGGAGAAGCCCATGCCCAGCACCAGTCCTTCCACGTTCGGCGCCGCGTCGAGAACCGGCAGCGCGTCGGGCGTCATGTCGATCAGGCCGGCCCAGATTGCTTCGACCGGCGTCTCGACCGCACCCGGTAACAAACGCGCCATCTCATCGGCCACCTGCGAAAGGCTGGCGATCGGCGGCTGTACTTCGGGACGCGTTCCTTCCGCTGTCTGCCTGAAGCCCATTCTTCCATGCCATGGCTGGCCGCCACTGGTGACGCGGAACCGGCCACTGACTTCCTGCCGACCGGCCCAGCCGCCGCCGCAAACACCGAGGACCTGGTCGAGCATCGGCTCGGCGGGAACTGAACGCACGACCGTCACCATGCGCACGGCGATCGGCAGGTCGATCCCAAGGGGAGCAAGAAGTTCCGTGCCCGCCATGCCTGCGGCGAGCACGACCCTGCCGGTCGAATAGCGCGCCTTATCCGTTTCGACGCCACGGACGCGGCCGTGCTCGACGAGAAGGTGCATCACGCGTTCACTGTCCCGGAATTCCGCTCCCGCGCGGCGAGCGGCGGCGACGAAAGCGGTCACGGTTGCAATCGGATCGGCATGCCCATCGGAGGGACAGAAGGAAGCTCCGGGAATATCCGCCGCCAACGCCGGGGCGACGGCGCGCAGTGCAGCATTGTCGGAAAGAAAGGATAACCCGAGTCCGTCGGAGCTCTGCTGCTCGACCATCGCCTTGATCTGCCCGTATTCCTGCTCATTGCGCGCCAGCCTCAGATTGCCCTTGCGCGTGTAGTGGGTCGGACCGCCGAGATCGGCGTCGAGGGTCGCCCACAGATCGACGGCAGCCTTGGCCAACGGCAGTTCGGCAGCATGGCGACCGGATTGCCGAACGCCGGCGAGAGTCCAGCCCGAGCCCATCGCCGCCGGGCCGAAGCGGTCGATCACCAGGACCTTGTGGCCGGCACGCGCCATTTGGCAAGCAGTGGCGGCACCAGTGATGCCCGCTCCAATGACTATAAAATCGAAGCCGTTGTTCATGTCATTTTCCGTTCTTCTGTGGCGGCACCTTGCAATTTCGCCCGGTGGCTCGCGGACGCTGTGATCAGCGGGAGTCGGACCGTCTCGTCAAATCAGGCGAGTATTTTCGTACCGCACCTTCTTGAAAGTGCTCGATCTCCCCGTCAAATTGTACCCAATGATGTTTGGATCGCTCGAATATCGATATCGTTGGGGCTGGAAAGTCGGGGATGGCCATCGCGCCAACGGCTACGCTAATCATTGATGGCAACGCATCTGGCCGCCAATAGATTGTCGAACCGCATATCGGGCAAAAATAGATGCGCACCCTGTTACCGCTATTGCCAACGTGGATAAATTCCGTGGCGTCACCAGAAATCTCAACGGCGTCAATCGCATAGAATGCCCCAACGCCGAATGGGCTGCCGGTTCGTCTCTGGCAGGCAACACAATGGCATGCGACAACCAGTTTTGAAGGCTCTCGCAACCTAAGCTTAAGAGCGCCGCAAAGGCATTGGGCCTCAGCCATGGGGGATCCTCCGTCCAACCTGGTCAGGTGAAAGTTTTTGGGGAAAGTGAGATGCGGTCGGGCCGCACTGGAAGCCACTGGAGCGCGTCAGATGCGTACCCCGATCAGGATATCAAGGGTGCACAACGCTAAACAACTTACATCTCGCGGCTGCCCACGACCAGCGAAAAAGGTCGAAGACGACGATGATGTCTGCACGGGGGCCGCAAGCGGCATGGCAGATTTCGGGGACAAAGGCGGGGACAGCTGCGGTCGACAGGTCTTGCTGTCCCTCGGTAACCACCCGAGGCCAAGTTCTTGCGCTCCCGGTGCGCACGTACCAAACCACGCTCCCACTCAAGCCCTTGAAATCCTCCTGATGCGGATCAGCGGAGCGAATTATCAAACGGACGCTTACTGCATCCTCATCCCGCCATTGACGTCGAGACACGCGCCTGTGACATAGCTTGCTTCGACAGACACCAGATAGGCGAGTGCCGCGACGACATCGTCAGGCCTTCCGATGCGTGCTATCGGGATTTTTTCCACATAGGCAGCATCTTTCTCGGTGGGCATGACTGTCCGCAGCAGCGGAGTGTCGATGGTTCCGGGCGCGATCGCGTTGACAGTGATCCCGAGGGGGGCGGCTTCGCGCGCCGCGAGCTTCGTCAGACTAAGGATTGCGCCCTTGGAGGAGACATAGGCAGCACTGCCGTTGTAGCCCCCGATCTGCGCCGCAGACGACGATATGTTCACGATGCGTCCATGCTCGACCGGCTTCCTACCGCGCCAGCGCAGCATTTCGCGAATGGTCATAAAAGTGCCCAGCGCATTGACCGAGAATGTTCTTTCCCACTCCTCAATGGAGGTTTCCACGATCCGCGGTCGAACACCGCTCTTCGGCCATGGAAAAATGCCGGCGAAATTGGCCAGGATCGACACAGGCCCGACCTTCGTCTCAATCTGCTCGAAGGCCGTTGCCACATCGCCTTCGCAGGACACATCAAGCATAATGCCACGATGCCCGGAGCCAGTCAGAGCAGCAACGGCCCTTTCGCTCGCCTGGGCATTGCGATCGAGAACGACGACGGTGGCGCCATCAGCAGCCAACCGCTGTGCAGCGGCCAGTCCCATCCCGCCGGCACCGCCAGTGATAGCAGCGACTTTCATTCGTCCACCCCGAAGATGGCCTTCATGCCTGCGGCGGACGGCCTGGGATAGGCGATGCGGCTCTGCTGGATGCCTGTCGTCTTGCCCATGCGCACGGCGAACTCCGCGAATAGGATCGGCGCGGCGATAGGATCCACGATGGGCGCGCCATCAACGTCGGTCACGCCGTTGCTGACGATCAGCGCCGCCATCATACCCTCGGCTGGGATGACGGCCTGCGCACCATTGCGAATGGCGTGACGGCATGCCTCCCGAAACCTCTCAAGATAGGGGCCAGGTTCGCCAAAATGCTTGTCGAGTTCTTCCTCATCCATCATCTCGTCCACGACATAGACGCCGCTCACCCGCGGCTCTAACTTATGGGCAGCGATGGTCTTATACATGTAGGATACCGCAACGCGGCTCAGCGTCACCAAGGCGAATTTCGGCGCGACCGAACATGCCAGCAGCATTGAGGCCTCCGGCATGGTGATGACCGGGATCTTCGACAACGAACGCAATTCCGTAACGATCGGCTCGCTGTATGTGCCGATCACAAAGGCATCGTAGCCGCTGCGCTGGGCATTCAGCACGGCATCGATAAATACTGGCGTGATTGCCTTGAAATAGAGCGCCGGTGCACCGATGATGTCGGACATCACCAGGCCCTTGCCGGCTTCGCCGCGACCGTGCAGCGATACTTCGGTACCCGGCGACTTCACTTTCTCGAAATGACGCTCAAGCGCCATACGATAGTTCGAAGCACTGGCATGAAGGTCGAGTGCGGACTGGTACCAGATTTTCATTCGGAAACCTCTCTGTGGATTGGCTCGGTGCGAGCATTCGAGGCGAGGAATGCCTTGATCGCTACCGCGACCGCCTTGGCACGGTTCTCGAGAGTGAGACCCAAGCCGTCAGGCTCTTCGAAAGTCACCAGTTCGGCACTGTCTACGACCCGCGTGACCGCCTCCCCCTGACGCCCGATTGTTCGATCTTCATGCGGGGTGGCAATCTCGATAACCAGAGTCGGCAAGGTGATCCGCCGCAGTTCTGCTTCAAGATCAAAGTCGAAATTCGCCAGGTAGAGCCTGGGCAGCGAGTCGACCGAGAGCAAGAGGTCGGCAATGGCAAGCTTCGTGTCCTCGATCCGCTCCGTCGACGGCGCGGATGCAGCAAGATCGTCGCGCCACCACATGGCTTCGAGTTCCCCCCAGAACGCCAGCCGGCCGCGCAACGTCGACCTTGGCGTTTCCGCGGACTGGAAGCGGTTGGCCGAGACCTGCCGCATGTGGTCCGTGCGTTTCCCCTTGTCCACGATCAGGCTATGCGTCTGTCCACACAGCACCAGAGCGGATATGTCGTCGGGATAACGTGCCGCCACGCTGGCGGCGATCTTGTTGCCGGTATGGATGCCATAGAGGCACGGCTTGTCCAACGACAAGGCGCGTATGGCGTCGACAACGGCATCGGCCAGCAGGGCGAACGTAACGTCGGCCGGCAGGGGATCGGAGTAACCGCTGCCAGCCGTGTCCAGTGCGATCACTTCGAAGGACGTGCCAAGACATGCCATCAGCCGTCGCATCGCATTGTGCGACTGGCTGGCTGCCGGCAACAATACGATCTGCGGACCGCTTCCGGCTCGCGTCACATGCAATTGGCCGATGCGCGTGTCGACATAGGATCTGCGCATGCTGACGTTCATCGTCCGACCCCGATCCGTTTCAACCCACTTCCAGCCAATCGTGCCGGACGTCGTCGCGCTTCATGAGTTCCTGCGGCGATCCTTCGAAGACGATCCTGCCGTGTCCCATCACCAGGACACGGCGCGACACCTTGAGCGCGATGGTCAGCTTTTGCTCCACCAGCAACACGGACACGCCCGCCTTGTGAATGGCAAGGATCGCCTCCATCACGGTCTCCATGACGCGGGGGGCAAGCCCCTCGGTCGGTTCGTCGATCAAGATAACCCGGGGATTGCCGAGCAGGGAGCGGCAGATCGTCAGCATCTGCTGCTCTCCACCGGACAGGCTGCCGGCGGCGATGCGCCGCCGTTCCGCCAGGCGCGGAAACCAGGCGTACATCTCCTCGATGGACCACCGCTTGACCCCGTCGGCGGCCTTCTGCTCACCCATCCGCAGATTTTCCTCCACAGTAAGGTTGGCAAACACCAGCCGTTCTTCCGGCACATAGGCAAGTCCATGGCGCACGATCTCGAACAGGCGCAGCCCGGCAAGCTGGCGCTCGTCGAGCCTCACGCTGCCGCTCGTCGGCTTGAGCAGTCCGACCATGGCCTTCAGCGTGGTGGACCGGCCGGAGCCGTTGCGCCCGACCAGGCTGATGATTTCACCCTCTCCTATCGAAAACGTAACACCCTGGAGGATGTGGCTCTTGCCGTAGTGGGCATGGACATTATCGACACACAGCAGCATCAGTGCGTCCCTTCGATCACGGCATCGCCGAGATAGGCGGCCTGGACCTTGGCATTGGAGCGTATCTCGTCGGGCGCTCCGGTGGCCAATATCTCGCCATAGACTAGGACCGAGATCCGGTCGCACAGAGAGAAGACCACGCTCATGTCGTGCTCGACCACCAGAAGGGTCTTGTCCGCGGTCACGCGCCGGATGAGTTCAATGACATAGGCGGTCTCCTCGGTGGACATGCCGGCGGTCGGTTCGTCTAGCATCAGGACACTGGCCCCCGTCGACAGCGTCATCGCTATCTCGAGCGCGCGCTGGTCGGAATAGGCGAGATCACCCGCCAGCTTGTCGCGGACAAGCGAGAGCCGGACCAGTTCGAGGAGTTCGTCTGTCTCCTCGTTGACTTTCCGAAGCGCAGAAGCGCGTCGAAACAGGCTGAACCTGTATCCGTGCCGCGCCATCACGCCCATGCGCGCGTTCTCAAATATCGAAAGCTTTGGGAAGATGTTGGTAATCTGGAACGACCGCGCCAAACCGAGCCTGTTCACTTCGTGCGGTTTCCGTCCGGCAATCGACTGGCCGTTCAGGCGAATGTCGCCGCTGCTCGGCGCAAACAAGCCGGAAATGAGATTGAACAGAGTGGATTTGCCGGCGCCGTTCGGGCCGATGATCGCATGCCGCTCGCCCTGGGCTATCGACAGGCTGAGATCGCGGATGATGTGCAGCGGGCCGAAGCTTTTATTGAGCTTGTGGATTTCAACGATGCCGATCATCTGGTCACCTCGCTCCAGACCAACTTCGACCGTCGGATGCCGATCCTGAAGAGGCTCGCGGAAGCGATGGCTAGCACAAGCGGAATGCCCCATGTCGTCGGCGAGAGGACGTGCCACTGATGGCTGGCGAACTCGACCGGCAGCAGCATCTGCTGGCCCTGCATATGGCCGAAATGTTCGGTGGAGAAGAACCGGTTGAGCAGTTCGACTGTGAAAACGAACGCAGCAGTCGCCCCCGCCGCCGCGGTGAGAACCACGGCGAAAGGCGCGACCAATCTGGGCCAACGGCCCGACAATATAGGCCCCCTGAGGGCTAGAAGCGCCCCACCCACGCCTTGCGGCGCATAGATCATGACAAGGATAAAGATCACCCCCTCATAGAGCAGCACCAGCGACGTTGCGTCCGAGACGGTATAAGAAAAGCCGGTGAGCAGGATCGCCCCAAGTGCCGGTCCAAGGAACACGCCCGATCCGCCGATGAAGGTGTGCAGCACGACAGCCGCCGAGGACCCGATTTCGAACAGCACGTAGTTGGCGCTCTCGTTGGTGACGGCCAGCAAGCCGCCGGCAAGTCCCGAGAACATGGCGGAGACGGAGAAGACGATGATGCGCGAATGATAGGCATTGAAGCCTAGAAAGCGCACGCGCTGCTCGTTTTCCCGCAAGGCAAGCGTTAACCGGCCAAACGGCGTGGTCGTATAGAAATAAAGCAGTGCAGCCGCGAGCGCTGTCCAGCCGGCGACGAGATAATAGACCTCCATGTCGGTGCCGAAGGTGATGCCGGCCCAGGGCAGGCGGAACGAGGAAATGCCTCCCTCGCCACCGAACAGCTCATGCATGTTGGGCGCGAGGTTGTAGAAAAGCTCGGCAATAGCCAATGTGATCATCGAGAAATAGACGCCGCTGCGCATGGTCGCGAAGATGCCGCAGACCAGACCACAGATGAGGCCCGCGATCATGCCGGCTATCGGCAAAAGCGGCGTCGGCACGCCGAACCCGGCCTCGGCCGCCTGCATCAGGTGCAGCGTCGCGAAGGTGCCTGTCGCGAAATAGGCAGCATGTCCAAAGGATAACATCCCGGCCTGGCCCGACAGAAGATTGAAGGCCAGCGCGAACAGGGCCGCAATCAACATCTTCGACAGCACCACGACCCAGGAGGCCGGCACCAGCCACGGCATGATCGCGAGGGCGATCAAAGCCGCCCCCCAGTAGATCAGGTTTCTCACTGCCGCTCCCCCATCAGTCCGGCAGGCCGCAGAAGCAGCACGACCAGCATGATGATGATCGGGATGGAGGCCGCGATGGAGGAAAGTTTGAGAACCATCAACCCGCCGATCGCCTCGGCCTGGGCGCGCAATCCGAACAGTCCGGCCAAGTCGGCCAGCGAAGTGTCGAAACCAACGGAGAACGAGCTGAAAAGACCTATCAGCATCGAAGCGACGAACGCCCCCTTTATCGATCCCAACCCGCCGACCACGACGACCACGAAGACGATGACGGCAAGTTCCAGCCCGAGACTGGGATTTGTGGTAAAGAAGGCGCCGCCAAGGGCGCCCGCGACGCCCGCCAGCCATGCGCCAACAGCAAAGACGAATGTGAAGACCAAGGGCACGTTGTGGCCGAGCGCTTCGGCCATAACCGGTTGGTGCACCGCGGCGCGAACGATAATGCCGATGCGCGTCCATTGCAGCAATCCATAGAGAATGGCGAACATGGCGAGCGCCACCGCGCCCATCAAGACTCGGTAGAAGGGATATTCCGTTCCGAAGACGGTGAACGCGGAGAAATGCAGTTCCTGCGGGATCTGATACGGCACGCTGAAGGCGCCGAAGAAGACCTTGATCAGTTCACCGATGATGAGCGCGGCGCCAAAGGTGATGAGTATCTGGTGGGAATGGCCGTGAGCGGCGACCGGACGCAGGAGCAAACGTTCCATCGACACGCCGATGGCGGCTACGATCAGCGGGCTGATTACCAATCCAGCCCAGAATCCCAGGACGAGCGTGATCGCATAGCCGAAATAGGCGCCCAGCATGTAGAAGGCGGCATGGGCGAAATTGATGACGCCCATCATGCCGAAAATCAGCGTAAGGCCCGCCGACACCATGAACAGCAGCATCCCGTAACTGATGCCGTTCAGGGTGGATATAACCACGAATTCCATCAGCAGCCCCCACAGAAGCCCCGAGCAAGACATGAGTAAGCCGGCTGCGGCATCGACGTCCTCGGCGCCACCACCGGCATGAGGTTCCCTAGCTGGGACGTTGCATCTTGCAGCTGCCGTCGGCAGGCACCTCCGCCTGGGGGCCCGGCACAACGCGGATGAGATGAAGCCCCATATCCGTGCCGTCGGCCTTATACTTCGCATCCTTGGTCACCTTGGCGACGGCGATTGGGATGATACCCTGGTGGTCTTCCTTGCGCATCGTCATTTCGCCCACGGGAGTGGTGACTTTTGCGTTCTCCAAGGCGAGTGCGATCGCCTTGATATCGATCGACTTGTCAGGCGTTTGCACGGTCTTGAGCGCATTGCCGAGGAACATCATCGAAAACGTTGCCTCGGCGCCGAAGACCGGGTAGTGGCCGAACCGCCTCTTGTAGCCCTCGGCGAATTTCGCGCCGACTTCGCCGCCCGCCTCAGGGTTGTAGGGCGAGGCATGGTAATTGCCGAGCGCGGCCTCGCCAGCGCTGCCGATGACGCCGGGATTGTCGAGGTTGACCGTGCCGAAAGTGGCCTTCAGTGCCGCATTGGAGGCCGCCTTCATCAGCAGCGCCAGATCGTCACCCCAATTTCCAGTGAGCACGGTCTGAGCGCCCGAAGCCCTGATCTTGGCTATATAGGGCGAGAAATCCTGGATCTTGGCGACGTCATGCAGCGTTGCGCCGACAATCTCGGCTCCATTTTGCTTCACGTACTCGGCTTGAGCCTTCTCCATCTCCTGGCCGTACGAATAGTTCTGATTAATGGAATAGACCTTGGGTCCCAGCACGCCGTCCTGTTTCATCACCGCAGTGAGCGCCTTCATGCGGATGAACGCAGTGCTGGTCGTCCGGAAAGTCCAGAATTGACACTTTTCGCCCGTGACTTCCAAGGCCTGGGAGCCTGGCATAAGGAACACAAGTTCCTTGCCTGGGTTGCGCAGATTGTGCTTGCGAACGTCGTCGGCAATCTGGGCAATGATCGACGAGGGGCTACCCGAAACGATGATGCGGGCACCGTCCGCTATCGCTGCCCGCAGCTTGTCGGAAGCCCCGCCCGGCGTGCTCTGATTGTCGTATGCGGCGAATTTGATCGGCTCGCCGTTGTAGCCGCCTTGCTCGTTGAGCAGTTCGACACCGTAGCGGGCTCCTTCGGTCCAAAGCGCACCGTTCTCGGCTGCCGGACCCGATGACGCCTCGATCATCGCAACGCTGAGAGGCTTTGCGGTCGCCGCCGATGCCAGCACGCAGAACGCCGTCGTCGCAAACAAGGATATTGCTCTTCTCATATTTTCCTCCCTTTGCTCGAAGTGCGCATGAAAGTACGCTCCTCCGATATCCACTGCTAAGTCGTCACAATTCGTCCTTATGCCCTCTCCAAGTATGACATCTCATTCCGGGCCCGACGGGGCATAGACGCCGCTGGCCGCCAGTGCGTTGGACGCATAGTCGGCGCCACTCCACCGCGTCAGGTAGCCGGCGGTGGCGCCCCCGTCGACGGGCAGAACCGCGCCATTGATAAACCCCGCCGCCTCCGACAGCAGGAAAAGGCAGCCTCTCGCCTGGTCGGCGGCCGATGCAAGCCTTCCCATCGGCGTCCGGTCGACCATTACGCCTTCGATGAAATCGGTGGGAACGCCGCCGCGCAGCATCGGCGTGTCGACCGCACCCGGCGCGGTCGCGTTGACCCGCACGCCATATCTTCCCCACTCTATGGCCAACGTCTGCACTAGGCCAACGACACCATATTTCGAGGCGCAGTAATGTGCCCTGCCGGCATGACCTCCAAGCGCATCTCCCGAAGCAATCGCCACTATTGCCCCCCTGCCCCTGTCGATCATCCGGCGCCCGACCGCCTGGCAGGAGATGAAGACGCCGGTAAGATTGACCGCGATCACCGTGTTCCACAACTCGATAGACAAATCCTCGGCCCTGCCGGGTCTCGAAATACCTGCCGCCGCGACCAGACCATCGAGCGGCCCGAAGCCGCTTTCCACATCCTCGACACTGGCTTCGGTGGCGTCGCGATCCGTGACGTCGAATACCGCCGCCATTGCGTCGCCACCGGCTGACCGAATTTCACCGCATACGGCTTGCGCGCTATCGCCATTGGTGTCGCAGACCACCACGCGCGCCTTGTCTCCAGCGGCGAGAAGCGCCGTCTGGCGACCGATGCCCGACCCACCGCCGGTGATCATGATCACCTTGCCCGCAAGGCCAAAATCAAACATGTACTTCCCCTTGCGACCTTGTGCCTTCTGCCATCCGATCCGCCCTGACCCGTATCAAACCGACTTGGACAAGGCCTGCTTCTTGTGCTTGTTCCAGTTCGCCAAGGCCCCGTGGGCGTCGCTGGCGGCTTTCTCGAACTCCGCGTCTTCCGCGGTCTTGGTGGTAATTTCCAGGCGCAGCCCATTCGGATCGAAGAAGTAGATGGATTGGATGATGTGATGGTCGGTCACGCCGATCACCTGCACGCCGGCCTTCTCGATCCTGCTACGCGCGGCAAGAAGCTCTTCCATGGAGCCCACCTGAATTGCAATGTGATTCACCCAGGCTGGGGTGTTGGGCGACGGCAGCGGCTTCACATCGTCGCCGAGGTCGAAGAAGGCAAGGTAGGATCCATCGCCCATCTGGAAGAAAATGTGCACATGGGGATTGTTCTCGCCTGTCGAAGGCACGCGCTCATTGCGGATCACATGCACCAGGGGCAAGCCGAGAAGGTCCTCGTAGAATGCCCTCGTCTCTTCCGCGTCACGGCACCGCCATGCGAAATGATGCAGGCCGGTGATGTCGAATGGGTGGTCTTTCGGGGCCAGCGCTGAACCGGTCATGGGAAGCTCCTTCTCGCTAAGCGGCATCTCAGTCTTCCCGAAGCATAGAAATCAGCGACGCCGGCGCAGTCCTTCGAAAGAAGGACAGCTTGACGGCCCACGCCATGGCACAAGGCGACCCTGGCCTTGACACAGCCGAGACGGCGTTCAGAATCAGGCGGTGGTCAGATGCGGAATGCGCGACCCGCGGGGTAATTGGGAGAAGACCGTGAAAAAAAGGATGCTGCGATCGGCTCGTTTGCGGGGCAACGCCTGTAAAGGCGTGGTTCGCTGATGAACCATGCCAGCCTCACTTTCGATTCGGCGGCAGACCTTATCTCTTCCGTCGGGTGCCCCTCTTTCAGCCGTTCACTGATGCGCACGAGCAAAGAGGTCATCGAGGCCGACTATTGCACGTTGTTTGCGTTCCAGGACGGCCATGAACCTACCTGCCTCGTGGCCACCGGCGTCCAGTCACCGAGCGCCGCCATGCAGGCATCGCAGCGCTATCTGCACGATCACTGGCGCACCGACCCGACATTGAAGGACCGCCCCATGGGCGATGACCGTACGGTTCATCACGTCTTTTCCAGCGAGTTCTCCGACGACCGGTACCGGCGCGACTGCTTCGATATCCCGCAGATCAGCGATCGATTGACGCTGATCTTCAGAGAAAATCATACGCTGCTGCGAATGAGCTTCTACCGATATCGCCGCCGCTACATCTTCGGCCTGGCGGAAACGGATCGGCTGCGCAATGCCTGGAAGCTGTTCCAGGAAGCGGCCAAGCGCCATTTCCTGCTGAGCCGGGAATTGGGCATCGACCCCGCGACGGGCCGGCCTTCGGTCTCGGTGATGTCCGAGCGCCTGCTCAACACCAAGAAGGGCCTGAGCGAACGCGAAATCGAAGTGTGCAGCCGGATCCTGCTCGGGCTGACGGCGGAGGGCATATCGCACGATCTCGGCATCGGCCTGACCAGCGTCGTCACTTACCGCAAGCGCGCCTACGCCAAGCTCGGCATATCGAGCCAGAACGAACTGTTCTCCCGCTGCCTCGTCTCCTGACGCTTTCAGGCGTCTCGCGCGGGGGCGGAGATGTCCTCTACCAGCACCCAGTCGCGGCGGCGGATCATCTCCACCAGTTCGGTTCTGGCCGAAAGGTAATTGCGAAACACCGGGCCGTCCCGAAGGCGCTCATAGCCCGCGCGGCTGGTCCATATCTCGTGAAGCAAAAACATCCGCGGATCGCCGAGCGAACGGCCGATGCTGAAATGCACGAAGCACGACTCCAGGGACAGCGCGTGTACGACTTCGCGCAGGAGTGTCTCGTATCGGTCTTCGGCGCCCGGCTTTGTGAGTATTTCCGCAACGAAAAGATACATCGTAGACATCAATCGGCCGGCAGGCGCGCCAAGGTGACATCCTTGAAGCGCCACCCTTGCGGTGTCCGCACGATGCTCATCCGATAGGTGCCGTGCATCGAAAGCTTGCCCGAACCGTCGCGCCAATCGGTGATCAGACCATAGCAGATGCCCTGCGCCTCTCGATCATGATCACTCGGTTCGACGAAGATATCGGTGAGTTGATGTCGCATCTTACCGTTGAACTGGGCGGCGACGTCCTTGACCAGTTTGTGGAGCGCTTCGTGGCCCTCGAAGCGCGCTGGAGGGAGTCCGGAGCCCGTGCCGTCAACGATCGGGTTGGTCCGGGCGAAGGAGCCGTCCTGCGTGAACAGCCCGATATAGCCATCCGCATCTCCGCTATCCACGTAGCGTCCATATCGTGCGTAAAGTTGATTGATCTCGTGATGATCTTCGAGACTAAGTTTCCCTGTCATGCTTTCATTCCCGGACATAGCCTTCAAGCGATGGCCCCTTCGGCGTAAGCGGGCGAAGCAGATAGACGTCGCTTCGTCCGAGCAGTCCGCCGGCGCGCATTTGCTCCATCCACCTTTGGCCCGCGCTCCTCGATTGGAAATCCGCCCAGGCCATGAAGATCGCAACAGCCGGGACATGCGGGCCGGCGACCATGTCCAGCACAGAGAGCGTCGTGCCGCCGAGTTCTTCCAGCGCCGGCAGCACCGTTTCGCGAAGACAGGACGCCACGGCGTCACTCTGCCCGATCGCGACGAACTGCAGCAGCATCTCGTGGATTTCATCTTGCGCGGGCGCCGTGATCGGCAGGAAGGGCCGCTCCAGCGCCGCACTCGGCTTCATCAGCCACAGGCCGTAGCTCTCCACGAGTTCCGAGCCGGCATTGGTTCGAGCGCGAATGTCCCACCATCTCGGATCCGCATAGAAGCTGCGCCAGCACGCATCGCGCTCGGCTGTGTCCTTCCACTCCAGAATATAGAGAAAGGCGGGCATGTCCGGTCCCGCAACCACGGTCCAGTGCCCGGCCACGCGCATGCCGTGCTCGACGAAAAGCGGCGGGACGTCGTCGAGCATTCGGCGCTCGATATCGACGCTTCGGCCGGGCGGAATGGCGTAGAGCCTGACCTCGTAGAGCATGCCGGTCAAAGCACCTCGTGCACGTCATAGATGATGCCGCCTGGTTTCGGCAGGCCCACTCCGATCGCCAGCAGCCGGTTCATCCACAAATACTGCTCCGCGCCGGTCTCGAAGAAGACGGCCGTGCGAAAATAGTATTCCGAGGGATCGACGGGGCCTTCGCGGCTCATCAGACGGCTGAGGACGGGCGCCGCGGCGTGCCAGATGCCGCGGTAGCGCAGGTGGATCAGCGCGGCGTCGTCGGTAGACAGCAGAAACTGTGCATTCGGTTCGAAAACGCCGTCCGGCCGCACCAGCGCTAGATCGCCCCCACCCGGCAAGATCGTGCCGCTGAGCCTTTCGCCTTCGAAGCGGCCGCCGGAGACGGTCACGATGCGCCTGCGGCCATGCGAGGTCTGGCCGAGCTCATGCGGCTTGTGGCAGTCGATGTCCATTCGAAACAGCGGGCGGGTGGTCAAGGGAAGCATGGGTTCTCCAGTTATCAGAGCAACTCGGTGAAGGCGGATATTCGGTCAGCCGCCTCGGCCACGAGATGTGGCTGACCCGCGAGATAGTGGTTGCCCCTGGCCAGCCGATGCCGTTCCACACGGCCCTGAGCGGCAGTTGCCCAGCGATCGTTGTCCGACGGAAAGACCGACGCATCGGCAGTGTGTTCCAACAGCAGGACGGGCACGCTCGTGCTCGCGAGACTGGCGGGTCCATCGCCCCTACTCGATTGCGACCACTGGCTGAGATAGGCCGTCAGCGTGGTAAAACGCCCTATGCTGTTGGCGGCCATATTCTGGATCCTTGGCGGTCCCCACACGGTGGTTCCGGGCGCTCGATCGTTGGGATCGATCGCCGGGTCCAGGCAGCGTGGATCGGCCAGCGTGCGGTGGATGACAAAGGCCATGTCCGACGCACCGTCGCCCATGGCGCGCATCTGCCGCAATTTTGCTCTGGCCCAGACCTCGATACGCGCGTTACGGGCAAGCTGCGCCGCGCGATAGGCGGCAAGAAATTCGACCGAATAGGGCGGGCCGTTGTCGAGGTTAAACATGTCGAGTTTCGGGTCGCCGCCAAGCGCGTCGGTCTCCTCGATGACGGCGGGGTCGAGCCAGACATTCATCAGATGCATGCGGCCGAGATGAGCCGCGTTGAGCGAGATCGCATCGGCGGGCGGCAGGTCGGCGGGATCGAGCCTGATCGGATCACCCGCAGGCGTCTCAGTGATCGTAAGCCTCTCGGCCTGGGCCTGGTAGAGGCTGACCAGGGCGCCACCGCCGGAATTGCCGATGAGAAGGATCCTCTGGAAACCCTTGGCCCTTAGCCACTTCACGCCAGCGCCCAAATCTTGAATTGCACGCTCCATAAGCAGTGTCACATCGCTGCCCAGATAGCGCGTGTTCAACCCGAGGGCCGCGATCCCGCGTTCGGCCAACGGCGCCAATAGGTAATGCCCCATGAAATTGCTGGTTGGATGGATGACGACCGCCGCAGTCCGCGCTTTGGGCGGCGTGATGAAGGAACCCCAGATGCGCGGTCGGAGCATCGCGAGGCCGGATTGCGATTCCGTCTGCGATCCGGTGCTTACGTCGATGGAAATCAGTTCAGGAGTCATCGACGCAATCCTGCATCCGCCATCAGCACTAGGAAATCCTCTACAAAGAGGACAGCGTCCGCCGCCGCATTGGACGCTACACGCGATGGTCAAGCTCGCCGGCGTTGCGGTGTCGACGGTACAGGGGTATCTGGAGGGTCCAAGGTCTCAACCGCCTCATCCGCAAATACAATGCGTGCTGGTCGAGACCATCCATCTGGAAAGCCTCATCCCGATGACATTATCGCCCCACGAAACTGAGGGTCCCAAACGTTGGCGTCGATCCACTGGTAACGTCCGCTTTAAGGTAGCGGCAGGGCTAACTTCAATGGCCGGCATTAGGGCGCAAACCAGTCGCTCAAGTTTGGGCGGGCTGTCGATGTAGGGGAATAAGCCGTAAAGCTGGGTCGGCAGGGCGACCAAGCGCGTCAGTCGTTGTAGCGGGATTACGGCAGAAGGCAGGTAACCGTCCGGTGAGGGCCGCGGTCAGGCTGCTTTCGCCGTGAGAGTGGATCGGCGCCAATTCCACGGCAGAAGATCGCTCAGCCGGCCTGTCGCGTATCGGCGATGCGGACGAGCGCGTCTGCGGGTCGACGTCATTGAGGCGGGTGGTTACCCCTAGGACTTCCGACGTTCGCCCTCAGCCTACAAAGCGGCCATCACCGATGGGATACGAAGGCGAGTGTGATCGAATTTGAGCAGAGGATTGCCTAAGCACAAGGATGTGATGCCGTCGCGACTCTCGCTCACCGAGCCAGAAATATTCGAGTCCGTCACTCGGGACCCGAATTCTCTACGAGGTAAAGAGTTCGAGCGGCTTCTGGCTCTCGACGTCGAAGAGCGGGTGCAGATCGGTGATACGGATCTCGGGGATGACGGCCAGCGCGATGCCCGTCATCGAAATGATCGGGGTCGCGACTTCTGGATCGATCCCGAGTTCTCGTGCGGCAGCATTGAAATGCCCGATCGCTTCGCTCAGAACCTCGCAGGGTTCGAAGGACATCAGCCCGGCGAGGGGCAAAGGCACCTCGGCCAGCACCTGGCCTTTGTCGACGAGCACGAAGCCGCCTCCCATGCGTTGCAATGCCTTGACGGCTTCGTGCATGTCCGCGGCGAAGCGTCCGGCCACCAGGATGTTATGACAGTCGTGGGCCACCGTGTGGGCGATGGCACCGCTCGTTAGTCCGAGATCCAGCAGCGGCACGCAGGTCGGCTTCGTTTCCTGCCCGTGCCGCGGCACCACCGACAGCATGCAGGCATCGCCCGGAAGATCCTCGGGCGCTATTCGCGAACTGTGAACCTCGGCCGAAATCGTCGCGGGGGCCGTCATCCGGTTCGGCAGGAGACGGATGGCGTTGATCGCGACGCGGCCGCTTTCCACCGGTGCGTCGATCGTGAAATCATCGGCGGATACCAGGCCGATGCGGACGGAATTGGGAAAGTCCTCCGCATTCAGGGGGTCACGGATCGGTTCGATCAGCCTGCCGTCGGCAACCACATGCCGCCCGCCGACGAACACGTCCATGGTGCGGACTTCCTCAAGCGATTCCAGAAGCTGGAAGTCGGCGATGTAGCCAGGCGCAATCGCGCCGAAATCGCGCAGGCCATAGTGCTGCGGGCCGATATAGCTTGCCCACCGGATCGCCCTTGCCGGTTCGACGCCGTATTGCATGACGCCGCGGACCACTCTGTCCATATGGCCGTTGACGAGGAGATCGGCGGGCTCGACGTCATCGGTGCACAGTGCCACGTCGACGTGATTGGCTTTCAGGAGATCCGGCATCAGGCGCGGCAGATGGTTGCCGTGCGAGCCGAGCTTGACGAGCGGCAGGAGGCCGAGCCGAAGCTTTTCCAGTATCTCCGGACCGAGACGGGATTCATGGTCGTTGTCGACGCCGGCGGCGATATAGGCGTTGAGGTCGCGACCGACGAGGCGGGGCGCGTGGCCCTGCACCACAACGCCTTCTTCGAGCGCGGCATCGACAATGCCTCTCATTCGCGGATCGTTATGCGCGAGCCCGATGTAATCCATGACTTCAGCCAGCGAGATGACACGCGGCCAGGTCAGCATCTCGGCGATCTCCGCCGGTCCGAACACGGCGCCTGCCGTCTCGTGGCCGAGCACCGACGGCACACATGAAGGCACGGCTATATAGACTCTGAGCGGCAGCCCTTCACTGCCCTCGATCATGGTCCGCACGCCCTGCATTCCGCTTACATTGCCGATCTCGTGGGGATCGATCACCGCGGTGGTGGTGCCGTAGGGCAAGACACCTGCTGCGTAGTTCGCCGGCGTGACCATGGTGCTCTCGATATGGAGATGGGCGTCGAAAAACCCCGGACAGGCCCATTTGCCGGTTCCATCGAGCACTGTGCGACCATCGAGATCATAGGCGCCCGCCGCGCCGATGACGGCGATCCTCTCCTGGTAGACTCCGATGTCGGCGGCATAGATCTCGCAGGTCAGGACGTTGACGAGCTGGACATTCCTGACGACGAGGTCGAGCGGACGCAAGCCACGTGCCGCCTCGACCAGTCCAAAGCGATCGGCTGGATAACGTCGAAACATCTCGTCTCCTTTGTCTCGGTTCAGCTCTCAGTGAAGACCTTCAGCCCCACGATGCGCTCGATCAGCACGAAGAACACAAGCGTCAGGCCAACCATCAGGGTCGAGACCGCGGCAGGCGTCGGATCGGCGCTGTATTCGATGTTCGACATGATCTGGACCGGCAGCGGTGTCGCCTCGGGGCTCGTCAGGAAGACAGAGATCGTCAAGTCGTTGAACGAGTAGGTGAAGGCGAGGATCGCGCCCGCTATGATGCCGGGCCGCGCCGTCGGAAGCACGACCTTCCAGAAGGCGATCCAGGGATTTGCGCCCAGGCTGAAGGCGGCTTCTTCCAGCGACAAGTCCATCCCTGCCAGGGCCGACCAGCTTGACCGCATCACGAAAGGAATGCCGATGAGGACATGCCCGGCAACGAGGTTCGGGATGCCGAGATTCTCCATCCCGATGAATACGAGCGCATTGAAAAGCGCGAAGCCGAGCACGACGCCGGGCAGGATCAGCGGACTGAGCAGGACGTATTCGACAACCGTCCGGCCGGGGAACCGGTGTCGCGAAAGGGCGCGCGCGGCGACCACGCCGACCGCTGTGGCAATGACGGTCGAGGCGACGGCGACGATGAGGCTCGTCGCAAGCGAATTCCAGAACCACGAAAGGCCGGCGATCTTGCCGAACCATTCCAGTGAGAAGCCCGGCGGCGGGAAGGTCATGTAGTTCGCGCTGGTGAACGATACGACGACGATCACCACGATCGGAGCGAGGAGGAAGATCTGCCAGAAGATGCAAAAGGCAACGAAGATGCCCCGTCCGATCCTCCAGAGGGCCATTCCGCCTCTCGATCCGATATTAGCCATGACGGACCGTCCAGGAACTGGCGATGATGCGTTGTGCCGTCACGAAGATGAAGGACAGCACGATCAGCACGACGGCCACCGCCGCGGCGCTCCCCCAATCATAGCTGGAGAAGGCGTAGGTATAGAGCAGTGTCGTCAGCAGCGGCACGCGAGGTCCCCCGATCAGGAGGGGCGTCGCGAACGCTGTCAGAGCGAGGTTGAAGACAAGCAGGATGCCGCTCATCAGGCCGGGCAGGCTGAGCGGCAGGATCACCTTGGCGAAGGTGACGATCGGGTTCGCGCCGAGGCTGAGTGCCGCCTCCTCCAAATGCGGATCGACCTTCTGCAGCACGGCGACGAGAGACAGCACCATATAGGGCAGCAGCAGCTGCGTCTCGCCGACGACGATGCCGATCTCGTTGTGCACCATCGAAAGCGGCTGGTCGATGAGCCCGATCGCGCTGAGCGCCCGGTTGACGATCCCGCTCGGCCCGAGGATCACCAGCCAGCCGAAGGCCCGGACCACGACGGAGACCATCAGCGGGAAGATGATGATGACCAGGATCACCGAGGCGGCTCTGCGGCCAGCGCGAAGGAGCAGCAGCGCGAGCGGATAGCCGGCGATGACCGAACAGAGGGTGACGAGACATGCGATACGCAGCGTCCGCCACAAGGCCTGGACCGCAAGCCGGCTGTCCGCCAGACCGGTGAAGTGTTGGAGTGAGGGAAAGCCTGTTTCCGGCGAACTGAATGCCTGCGCGAGAAGCGCTATCGATGGCGCAAGCGCGAGAAGCACCACCAGAAAAACCGCGGGTGCCGAGAGCGACCATCCGGCGCCAGGCGACGATCGCGTGGCAGCCTCAACCATGGTCCAGCACCATCAGGCTCTGCTTGGGAAGCGCGATCCTGAGGCTTCCGGACCATTTCATCGTCGCCGGCACCTGGACGGTCAGAGGCGCGTCCGCAAGCCGGGTGCGCAAGCTCAGCGCAAAGCTGTCGCCGCGGTAGTCGGCGTCGAGCACTTCCGCTTCGATGCCGTTTTCGTCGTCCGGCTCGAGCAGTTCGACATCCCGGGCGCGGATCGCGAGGAAGACGGGACCCGGTTTGCACCGACGGGGGTCCGCCGGGACGACATGCCCGTTCTTCAGCCTGACGACAGCCTCGCTACCGCTGCCCTCTAGCGTTCCCGTGAGCAGGTTCTCTATGCCGATGAAGTCAGCGACGAAGCGCGAGCAGGGATGGTTCCAGATCTCCTGGGGCGTGCCGATCTGCTCGACCCGCCCCTCCTTCATCAGCACGATCTTGTCGGAGAGCGAGAAGGCTTCCTGCTGGTCGTGCGTCACGAAAACGGTGGTTATACCGCTCTCTCGCTGCAGGCGCTTCACCTCGAGCCGCATTTCGCCGCGCAGCTTGGCGTCGAGATTGGACAGCGGCTCGTCGAGCAGCAGAAGCCGCGGCTCGATGACCATGGCGCGCGCAAGAGCTACCCGTTGCCGCTGGCCGCCGCTCATCTGGCGCGGATAGCGCTCTCCAAGCTCGGCTAGCCCGACCATCTTGAGGGCTTCGCCGACCCGACGGCGAATTTCCTCCTTCGGCCGCTTTCGCATCTTTAGGCCGAAGGCGACATTTTCGGCGGCCGTAAGATAGGGAAAAAGCGCATAGGTCTGGAAGACGATCCCGATGTTGCGCTTCCACGGTGGCGTAGCGGCGACCGACACGCCTCCTAGCCTTATTTCTCCCCCGGTCGGGGTTTCGAAGCCAGCGATCACCCTGAGCGTTGTCGTCTTTCCGCAGCCGGAGGGGCCGAGGAGCGAAACGAATTCGCCCTCGTTTGCGGTGAACGCGACGTCCCTCATCCCCCACGCGGACGAAGAAAACCGCTTCGAGACCTGGTCGAGTTCGATCGCGTGCATGGATCGGGCTTGCAGCGGCAAAGCGGGAGCGACCTCAGATTATTGTGCGAGCACCTGCTCCTGCCAGCGCTTCATCCACTCGTCGCGATGCGCCAGGATCTTGTTCACGTCGAAGAATTGCAGATTGCCGATATCGGACTGCGGAATGACGTTGAAATTCGACGTCGCCGGACGTTCCGCCTTCTTGTTGACCGGGGTCTCGCCTTGCGCCTTCAGCATCCCCTCCTGCGCCGCCTTCGAGAGATGGAAGTCGATGAATTTCTCGGCAAGCTCGGGAACATCGGTTCCCTTGACCATGCAGACGAGATTGAGCACGCCGAGACCGCCATCCTTCGGCCAGGTGAAGCGCAGCGGCACGGAATCGTCCTTCTTGACGAAGATGTTGAGCTGCGGAGTGAGGGAGACATCTCCCTGATTGACCGACTGGAGGATTTCCTGTCGCGTGAAGAACTGCAGGTGCGGCTTGGCCTCTTCGATCTGCTTGAAGGCCGGATCGACATTGTCGATGCCGCCGCCATAGAGCTTTGCGACCTCCGCCAGAAGCAACGGGGCGTATGATACGCTCATGTCGACATAGCCCGCCTTGCCCGGCAGGCTCTTGCTGAAGAGCTCCTTCCAGGACTGTGGCGGCTCGTGAAACTGGTCCTTGTTGTAGGCGAGGCCGACGCCCGCCACCGTGAAGGCCGGACAGGTATTGCCGCCGAGCGGATCGCGGGCGAAATCGTAAAGATCGGACAGATTGCCGAGCTTGCTCGGATCGACAGCCTCGAGCAGGCCCCTCTTCTTGGCCTCCGCCATCTGGTAGTCGGTCAGGTAGATGAGATCGACGCCGCGTCCGTGCGTCGCCATGAGCTTCGCCAGCCGTTCCGTCGAAAGTCCGCCCTCCACGCGAACCGTCGCGCCGGTTTGTTTCTCGAAAGGCTCGACCACCTGCTTCTTGAATTCCTCGGCATAGCCTCCGCCCCAGATCGAAATCGTAAGATCCTTGGCGACGGCCCCGGTGACCATGACGGTCGAAAGCGCGACTGCCCCGAGAAGGCCTTGCAAGGTCAGCTTCATCTCAAATCCTCCCTTGGTCCCTTGTTTCCGGCCACACAGTAGACACGGCGATTACTTTAGACAAATACTCAATTACAATGAATTCATAGTAGGAACCTATGAGTGCCATGGACCGATAATCGCCGGCTCCGCCATCTCGCCTTCTTCAAGGCGGTAGCCGACACATCGAGTTTCACGCTTGCGGCGGAGCAGTGCAACGTCGCCCAGCCGACCCTGTCGAGCGCAATTCGGATGTTCGAACAGGAACTCGGCGCGGATCTGTTCGAGCGTACGACACGTCGTGTCCGCCTGACACGGCTCGGCCACTCGCTCCTCCCGCTGGCCAATGCCGTGCTGACGAACATCGACCTGGCCTCTCGCGACATCAGGGCGCTGGCCGAATCGGAGCGCCAGAGCGTTCGGTTCGCGGCGGTCTCTTCCCTGACGAGCAGGCGGCTTCCGGCGATCGTTCGACGCTTTGGCGAGGAGCACCCCGCCGCGAAGATCATGATCCAGGACGTGCCCAGCCCGGACGTCGCGCGTCTCGTGCGCGACGGCGAGGTCGACATCGGGATCGGTCTTGCGCCTTTCGACCCCGATCTCTTCGAGCAGCATCTGCTTTCGGAGGACGCGCTCGTCGTCGTCTGCTCCGAGGGCCATCGGTTCTTCGACCGCGGAGAGGTATCGTGGCGAGACCTCGCCGGCGAAACAGTCACGACTTTCAAGCCGAACAGTAGCGTGCACCAGATGGCGGCCAGCGCCTTCGCCCAGGCCGGCCTGCCGTTCCAGCCGGAAACCTACAACTACCGCATGACGGTTCTTGGCATGGCGGCCCAGGGCCTTGCGGTCGCCATTCTTCCGTCGCTCGAGGAGCTTGTTTACGCCAGCCTGAGACAGATACCGCTGGTCGAGCCGGTCGTGCGCCGGCGCTACTGCCTCATTCACCGTAAGGATCGCCCGTTGTTGGGTCCGATCAGGCCGTTAATCGACCTGATAAAAAGCGAGCTGTCAGGTTGAAATCTTGAAGCAGATGCAAACCCGCGTCCGTCTCGATATCTCCGATGTCCGCTTTTCGTCGACGGACAGGACTGTTGGAATGACCGCGAGGGGGCGCAAAAATGCCGGCGGCCGTTGATCAGTGAAGGGCAGTTTTCCTGAGGTAGATACCCAAAACCTTCCTAACCGTTTCCCACCCCACAATCCTCGCAGCAGCATAAGACCATCGTGCGAAGCGGTCATCCGCTAAGCACGGATGACCTCTACAACGTCAGATTTCAGTTCGTTCTGCCAGGAGCAGTGCATCTTCGATGTCGACGCCCAGATACCGCACCGTATTCTCTATCTTGGTATGTCCGAGCAGAATCTGGATGGCACGCAGGTTACCCGTCGCCTTGTAGATCATTGCAGCCTTTGTTCTGCGAAGGGAGTGCGTGCCATAGTCCGATGCTCGAAGCCCAATCGCAGTGACCCATTCGTCGACCAGACGGGCATATTGCCGTGTGCTCATATGGTGTGCATGGTTGATCCGGCTTGGGAACGCGTGGTCATCCACGGTGCCGCCGCGCCTCTCCAGCCACGCCAGCAAGCTGGCACGTACGTCGCTGGTCAGTTCGAATTGGACAGGACGTCCTGTCTTCTGTTGAACGACTATCGCCCGCGTTCGTATCTCCGGCCCCGCTACCAGGTCTCCCGTTTTGATCTTGACCAGATCGCAGCCGCGAAGCTTGCTGTCGATGGCAAGATCAAAAAGAGCCCGGTCTCGAACCCGCCCTTCTCGATCCAAGAAGAAGCGGATTGCCCATATCTGTTTCTGCGTCAACGGGCGTTTCGTTCCAACTGTCTTTCCCGCATTCCAGGCCGCGCGGCCGCGAACTGCGGCGTCATAGTGAGAGTAACCCATTTCATTTCTCCTCGGCCTTCATTGGCCGAGAGGGAAAACGAAAGGGAGCTGGCTGCGGCGAGGCCGAGTGCCGACTGGTAGATTATCTGTTCACAACCGAGCAGACGTTCGACCTTTGGAGACCGAGGTCGTCAGCCAAGCTTCCTGGACTCCATGATCGAATTGCCGAAAGCGATTCCTCAACCTGAGCATTGCTAAAGGCCTATGACAGACGTCTAGACTAAGTGAAAGCGTAAGACCATTCGGAGATGACCGGCTGGTATTAACTGCATGCCGGGTGATGTATCCCTCTACTCGCTCAGGCGGCGGGTCTTTCCTCGGGTGGCGGCCGCCGCACCGCTGGCACGGCCTCCAGCACAAGCTCGTCAAAGTCCTTATTGCCGGCTTTGATCAACTCGAAGAATTGGCGGCGCATGCGCGGCTCCCAGAACTTGTTGATGTGCTCCGCCACACCGGCCACGCCTTCGGCATGCGGCTTGGAATGGAAGAACCTGGCGATTTGGTTTGCCTGGTAGACAAGCTTGTCAGGCGACATGGGCGGCTACTCCGGCTTTGATACGATCTGAGTAGGTGAATATCTCGAAGTCGTCTCCTCGCACCAGCGCAACGAGCGTCATCCCTGCGGCTTCCGCCGTACGGAGGGCGAGCGCGGTCGGCGCGGAAACGGCCAGCAATACGGCGGCACCGATCGCGGCGGTCTTCTGAACCATTTCGACAGAAACGCGGCTGGTTATGACGATGGCGCCGTTGCGGCCGTCGATCCCTTTCCGAGCCAGCGCACCGGCCAGCTTGTCGAGCGCGTTATGGCGGCCAACATCCTCGCATGCGGCAATGATGCCTTTGCCCGGCATGTAGAAGCCAGCAGCGTGAACCGCGTGTGTTTCGGCGTTGAGCGGCTGATACGAGGTCAAGAGCCGTACCGCACGCGCTATGTCCTCCGTGTCGAGCACGATGCCTGCGTCCTTCACTTCGGGAACAGGTCGCAGTGCCTCCTCGATCGATTCGATGCCACACAGACCGCAGCCGACCGGCCCCGCCATATGCCGTCTGCGCGCCTCGAAGGCATTGTTCGCCTTGGCCTTCAGCGTCATCTGGATGTCGACACCTTCGTCGTGATCCACGATCGCCATTTTCTCGATGTCGTCGGACGAGCCAACGATGCCCTCGGTGATGGCGAAGCCGACCGCAAAATCCTCCAGATCGGCGGGACTCGCCATCATCACCGCATGCGTCGTGCCGTCGAAGGAAAATGCAACCGGAACTTCTTCCGGCACCAGCCGTCGCCCCGGGGCTACGGCCCCGTTGCGACGAGCAATCTGCGAAACAGCATGGCGGACAAGGCGGGTCATTGGGGATTTTCCACCCTGCCCTTCGTGGGAAGGATGAAGCGCGATCCTCACTCCGCCGCCTCCACATTGACCCGGCGGCGCGTGCGGCGTGACAAGTCCTCGTATTCGATCTGCCACTCGCTCGGGCCGTTCGACGGCGAAACCTGCACCGCCGTCACCTTGTATTCCGGACAGCTTGTCGCCCAGTCGGTGAAATCGGTGGTGACGACATTCGCCTGCGTGGTGGGATGGTGGAATGTCGTATAGACGACGCCCGGCGCCACACGGTCGGTGACAAGCGCACGCAGCGTCGTCTCGCCGGAGCGGCTCGCCAGCCTCACCCAGTCGCCTTCGCGGATGCCGCGATCCTCTGCGTCATGGGGGTGGATTTCCAGCCGATCCTCCTCGTGCCAGGCGACGTTGCCGGTGCGGCGCGTCTGGGCGCCGACATTGTACTGCGAGAGGATACGGCCGGTCGTCAGCAGCAGCGGGAAGCGCGGCCCGACCTTTTCGTCGGTCGCGACATATTCGGTCCGCACGAAATTGCCCTTGCCGCGTATGATGCCATTGATATGCATCACCGGCGTGCCGAGCGGTGCCTTCTCGTTGCAGGGCCACTGCACAGAGCCCTCGCGTTCCAGCAAGTCGAAGGAAACGCCGGAGAAAGTCGGGGTCGTCGCCGCGATTTCGTCCATCACTTCAGACGGATGCGTATAGTTCCAGTCGAGGCCGATAGCGCGCGCCAGTTCCTGCGTTGCCTCCCAGTCGGCGTAGCGCGCCCTTGGCTCAATGACCTTGCGAACCAGATTGATGCGTCGCTCGGCGTTGATGAAGGTGCCGTCCTTTTCGAGGAAGGTGGAGCCCGGCAGGAAAACATGGGCATAGCGCGCGGTCTCGTTGAGGAAGAGGTCGTGCACAACCACACATTCCATCGCGGCGAGGCCGGCGGCGACATGCTTGGTATCGGGGTCGGACTGCAAAATGTCCTCGCCCTGAATATAGATGCCCTTGAACGTTCCATCCACGGCGGCATCAAGCATGTTGTTGATCCTGAGGCCCGGCTCTTTGTCGAGCGTCACTCCCCAAAGGTCTTCGTATATCTTGCGCACCGGATCGATGGCGATATGGCGATAGCCGGGGAACTCGTGCGGGAAGGAGCCCATATCGCATGAGCCCTGCACATTGTTCTGGCCGCGCAGCGGGTTCACGCCGACGCCGTTCTTGCCGAGGTTACCGGTCGCCATGGCAAGGTTGGCAAGGCCCATGACCGCCGTCGAACCCTGACTGTGCTCGGTCACGCCGAGGCCGTAATAGATGGCCGCATTGCCGCCGGTGGCGTAAAGGCGCGCGGCCTGGCGGATGACCTCAGGGTCGTCCAGCCCGCACACCTTCGCAGTCTCTTCCGGGCTGTAACGCGGATCGGAGACGAACTCGGCCCAATCCTCGAAGGCGTCCCAATCGCAATAGGTGCGGATATAGGCTTCATCATAGAGCTTTTCCGTCACCACGACATGGGCGAGGCCCGTCAGGATGGCGACGTTGGTGCCGGGCTTGATCGGCAGGTGATAGGCCGCCTCGACATGCGGCGAACGCACGAGGTCGGTTCGCCGGGGGTCGATGACAATAATCTTCGCGCCCTCGCGCAGCCTTTTCTTCATGCGCGAGGCGAAGACAGGATGCGCGTCGGCCGGATTGGCGCCGATGAGCAGCATCACGTCGCATGCCTCGATGGAATCGAAATCCTGCGTGCCCGCGGAAGTGCCGAGCGTGGTGTTGAGGCCGTAGCCGGTCGGCGAATGACAGACGCGCGCGCAGGTATCGACGTTGTTGTTGCCGAAACCCTGCCGGACCATCTTCTGCACAAGATAGGTTTCCTCGTCCGTGCAGCGCGAGGAGGTGATGCCGCCGATCGAGCCGCGGCCGTATTTCGCCTGGATGCGCTTGAACTCGGTAGCGGCGCGGGCGAGCGCTTCCTCCCATGTCGTCTCCCGCCACGGATCGGTTATCTTCTCACGGACCATGGGGGTGAGGATGCGATCCGGATGCGATGCATAACCGTAGGCGAAGCGGCCCTTTACGCAGGAATGGCCGTGATTGGCCTTGCCAGCTTTGTAAGGCATCATGCGCACGATCTCGTTGCCCTTCAGCTCCGCCTTGAAATTGCAGCCGACGCCGCAATAGGCACAGGTCGTAACGACCGAACGATCCGGCATGCCCTTTTCCAGGACCGCTTTCTCGCGCAGCGCATCTGTCGGGCAGGCCTGCACGCAGGCACCGCAGGAAACACATTCGGAATCGACGAAATTCTCGTTCATGCTGGCCACGATGCGGCTTTCGAAGCCGCGGCCCTCGACGGTCAGGGCGAAAGTACCCTGCACATCGGCGCAGGCACGCACGCAGCGCGAGCAGACAATGCATTGCGAGGGGTCGTAGGTGAAATACGGGTTGCTGTCGTCTTTCACCATGTGGTCGATGGTGAGATTGCCGTTGCCGGGCGCGACGCCGTCCCCATTACGGGTCTTGACGTGGTTGCGACCCTCGACGCCGTAGCGGTTCTCTGCAAGGCCGACGAGCGAAATCACATGGTCGAATTCGCTGGCGCTGGTGCCGGCCTTCTCGTTCCACCCGAGCGGATGATCGGAAACATAAAGCTCCATGACACCCTTGCGGATGGCGTCGAGGCGATCGCTCTTCGTATGCACCACCATGCCCTCGCCGGCCGGTGTCGTGCAGGAGGCCGGCGTGCCATTGCGGCCCTCGATCTCGACCAGGCAAACGCGGCAGGAGCCGAAGGAGTCCAGCATGTCTGTAGCGCAAAGTTTTGGGATCTCGATGCCGGCCTCCGTAGAAGCACGCATGATGGACGTACCTTCGGGCACCGTGACGGACTTGCCGTCTACCGTCAGCGTGACCCGTTTTTCAGCCTTGGATTTAGGCGTTCCGTAGTCGGCTTCCTGAATGAGGGACATGGTTGTGCCTCCTGTTCCTTAACGGTCGCCTCTCCTCATGGAGAGGAAGGCGCGCAGACGCTATTCCGCCGCTTCCTGCATCGGATGCGGGCGGAAATCCTCGGGAAAATGTCTCAACGCACTCATCACCGGATAAGGGGTGAAGCCACCGAGAGCGCAAAGCGATCCGAACTTCATCGTGTTGCAGAGGTCTTCGAGCAATTCGATCTGCTTCTCCGGCTCTACACCGCGCGCGATCCTGTCCGCGACCTCGACGCCGCGTACCGCGCCGACCCGGCAAGGCGTGCACTTACCGCAGCTTTCAATGCCGCAGAATTCCATCGCGAAGCGCGCCTGCTTCAGCATGTCGACCGTGTCGTCGAAGACGACGATCCCGGCATGTCCGATCAGGCCATCCTTCGCGGCGAACGCTTCGTAGTCGAACGGGGTATCGAAAAACTCACGCGGGAAATAAGCGCCGAGCGGCCCTCCGACCTGAACGGCGCGCACCGCCCGGCCAGATTTCGTCCCGCCGCCGATATCGTCGACGATTTCGCCCAGCGTCAGGCCGAAGGCTGCCTCAAACAGGCCCGGATATTTGGCGTTGCCGGCAATCTGGATCGGGATCGTGCCGCGCGAGCGCCCGAGGCCGAAATCCTTGTAATAGGCCGCCCCCTTATCGAGGACGATCGGGACGGAGGCTAGAGAAATCACGTTGTTGATGACGGTCGGACGGCCGAACAGGCCCTTATGCGCCGGCAGCGGCGGCTTTGCGCGCACCTGGCCCCGCTTGCCTTCGAGGCTGTCGAGAAGCGCCGTCTCCTCGCCGCAGACATAGGCGCCCGCGCCCATGCGCACCTCGATATCGAAGGCATGCTTCGAGCCAAGCACCGATTTACCGAGAACGCCGGCCTTCCGCGCGGTTGCAAGCGCTTCGTTCAAGGCCTTTTGGGAGTGCGGATATTCGGAACGCAGATAAACGTAACCCTTGGCGGCGCCGACCGCGATTGCCGCGATCGTCATGCCTTCGATCAGGACGAAGGGATCGCCTTCCATGATCATGCGGTCAGAGAAGGTGCCTGAATCGCCCTCATCCGCGTTACAGACGATATATTTGATCTCACTCGGCGTATCGAGCACAGTCTTCCATTTGACGCCGGTCGGGAAGCCGGCGCCGCCGCGTCCGCGCAGGCCGGAATCGGTCACTTGCTGGACGACATCGGCCGGCGTCATCTTCAGCGCCTTTTCCAGTCCCGCAAGACCGCCATGGGCTTTATAGTCATCGAGCGAAACCGGATCGGTTATGCCTACGCGCGCGAAAGTGAGGCGCGTCTGCCGCGCCAGATAAGGAATCTTTTCAGGGTCACCGAGCGACAGGGCATGCTTGCCGCCCGATAGAAAATCCGCATCGAAGAGGGAGGCGACATCCTTCGCCGCTACTGGCCCGTAGGCAATGCGACCCGAGGGCGTCTCGACCTCCACCATCGGCTCCAGCCAATAAAGGCCGCGCGAGCCGTTGCGCACGAGTTTCGCGTCGATGCCGCGCGCCTTGATTTCGCTTTTGATCGCGTTGGTCACTTTGTCGGCGCCGAGTGCCAGCGCACCGGAATCGCGCGGGACGTAGATCGTCACCGTCATTGACGTACCTCCGTGACGATCTCGCCGATCCGTTCCTCGTCAAGCCGTCCGATAACCTCGCCGTCGAGCATGGCGGTCGGCGAACAGGCGCAGAGCCCGAGGCAATAGACCGGCTCCAACGTCACGGCGCCGTCCTCGCTCGTCCCGTGCCAGTCGATACCGAGCGCCTCGCGTAACCGATCGGCCATTTCGTCCCCGCCCATCGCCTGGCAGGATTCGGAACGGCATACCTTCAGCACATGCCGACCCGCAGGCTGGTCGCGATAGTCGTGATAGAAACTGACTACCCCATAAACATCAGCGCGGCTGAGGTTGAGCGCCTTGGCGATCACCGGCAGCGCTTCCTGTGGCACGTAGCCAAACTCTTCCTGAATTTCATGAAGGATGGGCAGCAACGGGCCTTCCAATTTCTTCATCTCCTCGACAATCGAGGTAGCTCGGCCCGCGATGTCAATGTCTTCTAACTGCATTTTCATGCATTTTTTCCATAAGATCGAAATTGGATCACTGGATTACACAAAAGGCAGAGAAAACTACCGGGAATCAATACGCGTGTTTCGTTGATCGATAGGAATTATCTATCGACCGAGAGCAAGCTTCGCGGCAGTGGGAAGTCGCTGATACTAATTCTCAGCCTTGAGAACACGCGCAAGCGACATGGCTTCATCAACCAGTGCAGCCACCAGAGGCGTATTCGGCTCTCGGTGCGTTGTCACCAGTCCAACGCTGTGGCTAGCGTCGGGATCGATGATTGGGATGGCACGGATTGGCTCCGTAAAGCCCAAGGTTTCTGCCAGATTGAGCGGCATGATGGACGACCATTTGCCGGTACGGATGTGCGAGAACAGCACGATCATCGAGTTCGATTCCAGCGTTGGGCGAACCTGTTCTCCGATCTCGGACAGATGTTGGTCGATGATGCGGCGATTCTGCATGTCCGGGGTCAACAAACATAGCGGCATGCGGCTGACTTCGGCCCAACTCACGGCGCTACGGGTAGAGTAGGGATTTCCCGCTGCGGTAATTAACTGGTAGCGTTCGCTGTAGAGCGGCACGCTGGTCACCCTGCCCAGAGGTTCGTTGTCGAGATAGGTGATTCCTGCGTCGATCTCGAAGTTGCCGAGCAAAGACAGTATCTCGATGGATGTCCGCGACAGTATCGAGAAGGTCACGCCGGGATGCTTTTCCCGGAAGGGCGTGGTCAACCGCGGCATCATTGCCAGGGCAGTCGGGATGGTTGCGATGCGGATGCGTCCGGACAGGCCATGGCGCGCAGCACGCATCTCCTCATGCATCGAATGTGCGTCGCCAACGATCCGACGCGCCCAGGCCAACACCTGCGTGCCTTCCGGAGTTAAGCCCTGGAAGCGCGAACCACGTTTGACGAGCATGACGCCGAGTTGATCTTCAAGCTGCTTGATCGCTGCTGAAAGCGTTGGCTGCGTCACGCCTGACATCTCGGCAGCGCGGCCGAAATGCTCTTCTCGCGCCAGGGCAATGAAGAATTCCAGCTTGTCGATCATGGGACCTCGGAGCTTAATGGCCGATGAACTACGGCATCGGGTATAAAGTGAGCAAAAACTTGCGGCTCGCAATATGACCTAGAATGGCAATATCTGGGAACCGACCCGAAATGGACGCTACATAGACAGAAAAGGTATCAACCCTTCGAAGCCAGTGACCATTTAACAGGCGAGCATAGGTCTCACTTACGACGGCTATTGGCGTAATCGCGGCCTACCGTGCTGTCATTGCGATGTCCGCTTGTGGCAAGCGGCCAAATCAACCGGAATGTTCGCCCAGCTGCCGGCAATTATAGGGAAGCGGACGGAGAATTTGGAATGACCTCTGCAGAGAGGCTCAGACACCGCCTGTACTTCGACGACTAGTGCGCCGGCTTGTCAGCGGCGCTTCGCTCTTGTCCAAACCTCTGCTCAAAGCCGTTAAAGGGTCTGCTTTTGGTCAGCGTCAACACCGCCCCGAATGACCGACATGGGCCGGCACCGGAACGACGGCTTTCGGGAGCGACTTGGGACAAAGCCGTCAGTATAGAGGACCCTTCGTCGGGATGGATGTCCCCGAGGCCGCCACGCAACTGGTGCGCATCGTCGAGGGCTTTCTGAATTCCAGGCTTCTCGATATTCAGTTACTCTTCCACCCTGGCCCTCTACGTCGGCGTATCCTGATCGTGCTGAATACCAACCTCGTTGTCCAGCACGTCATGCATCATGTGGCCCTCACAGAGGGATGTGTTCAATTGGGATCGAGAAGAACCTGCTTCATCTTGATCTCTTGTTCGACCGCTTATTCCCGGTCAGAGACTTAGAGCGTTAGCTCGTTCGCGGACGCATAGCCAAGACCTTCAGCATACCCGCCACGAGCGCGAAAACGAGACACCCAGCGGACATTCAAGGATTCGTTGGCCCAAGCTCTCCCGGATTCGGGTCCGGGCCGAGGAGCTAAGCCGTATGCCTATCTCGCGCTGCTGCGCCGGACCGATGTGCCTGCTGCTTTGCCAAGAGATGGGCTCGACCGGCATTTCCTTTAGGCGGCAACCCGAGGCGCTCGAACTGCGAAAGCGGAGCATCATTCCGCCGCATGAGATGGAGCATGAGTTCGATCAAAGCCAATTCCACATCATCATCGATCAAAGGCTTTTGCTGATCCGGGTCGGTGGCGAGATCGAAGAGAATAGTGCCAAAGTCGAAGGCGCTAGCGCGACCGACGTCGTCGCCCGACAGACGCAGCAATGGAACGTTCTTGGTGAAGGAGAAGGGCGGATGGAGCTCCACGCCTTCAAGTTCTCTTGGCGGAAAGCGCCAGCGCATGTGCGTCGGCATCAGCGTGTGCTGGTAGAGCGGAGCATTGGAAGCCTCCTTCGGCGCACGCATGTAGACGTATCGCCCGTCGGTGACGCAGACGTGCCCGCCAAAGGCACCAAACAGAGCGCCCTTTCGGATTGGCGTATCGTTTGCCACGGTTCTTGCTAACGGCCTGCCCTCCATGTCCGGCGTCAGCGGAAGCCCGAAATAGTCGAGAACGGTCGGGCCGAAATCGATCGTCTGGACGAGCGCTTCGCGTCCGACGCCGCGAACTTTGCTGCGCGGATCCCAGATGAACAACGGCGTGTGGATGATCTCGTCATACCAGGGCTGCACCATCTTCGCCCACCAGCCGTGTTCGCCGAGCAGATAGCCGTGGTCGGTGCAGACGATCAGCAGCGTGTCTTTCCACAGGTCGAACTCGTCCATGGCATCGAGCACGCGCCCGAGCGAGTGGTCGCACATGGCGAGCAGTGCCGCATACTCGTCGCGGACATGTTCAACGACCTCCGGCGGTTCATCGACCCGCTTGTAGTCCGGCCAGTCGAAAGGCGGCCCGTTGTAGCCAGGTCGGCCGGGATGCTTGTATCTGTCCGGCGAGAAGAACGGTTCATGCGGATCGAAGCATTCGATCTGGACGAACCATTGGTCGCGGTCGACGTTGGTGCGGATGAACTCGATCCCGGCGTCGAAGACTTTCGTCTGCGAATGGTCCGCTTCGTCCTTCATATAGTCGCGGTTGATCTTGTCCTGACGGCGCATTCCCTCATGCTTGCGGGGATCGAGCATCCCCCCGGGTTCCGGCACGCGTCCCTTCCACGCATCCCCCTCTTGCCCGCGAAAGAATTCATAGGTGCTGAAGCGGTTGTGATAGGTGGCGCCACCATCTTCCCAGTAGTGCTGATGATCCGTCACCAGGTGCGTATAGACGCCGTTCGTCCTCAGCATCTCGGGCACGGAATCATCGAACGGCTCGAGCGGCCCCCAGGAGCGATGCAGGAAATTGTAGCGACCCGTGTGGAGTTCGCGCCGCGCCGGCATGCAGGGCATGCTGCCGGCATAGCAATTGTGGAACACCGCGCTGTGCCGGGCCAATCGCTCGAAATTCGGGGCCTCGATCCAGTCGCACCCGTAAGGCGGCAGGAACCGCCTGTTGAGGCTGTCGAACATCACCATGATCGCTTTCATGCTTTCCTCCAGCCAGCCGAATGGGCGCTTCTCGAGATTGCCTTCGGCGACATGCCTGTGGGCAGCACGAGCGCTCGCAAGCAGGCACGGGCCATGCCGAAAGCTGCCGTCACTTGAGTGCCCCCATCAGCGCGCCTTCCCTGAAGAGCTTCTGGATCAAAAGGAACAGGACGACGATCGGGATGCTGATCCCGAGCACGGCCGCCATCAGAAGGTTCCATTGCGTCGAGTTCTCCTGGAAGAACACGGTCAGCCCCAGTTGCAATGTGCGCATGTCGTTAGAGTGGATGATGACGAGAGGCCAGATGAAATCGTTCCATGCGGCCTGGAAGGCGAAGACAGCGACGATCGCGACGGCGGGTTTCACCAGTGGCGTATAGATCGTCGCAAAGATCCTGAATTCTCCGGCGCCGTCTACTCGGGCGGCGTCGCCAAGTTCGGCGGGCAAGGCGGCATAGAACTGCCGCATCAGGAAGATCGCCAGCGCGCTGACGATGTGAGGAACCATGATGCCTGGAAGCGTATCCAGGAGCCCTTGTCCGCCGGAGCCGAAAAGGTTGTTCCCGCCGACCAGCGGAACATGCGTAACCATCACGAACAGCGGCACGATGGCGACTTCGGGCGGCACGACCAGGAGCGCGATCAGCAGGAGGAGCATGAGGTTCTTGCCGCGAACGGGCAGCATGGCCAGCGAATAGCCGGCGGCACAGGAGAGGACGACTTGCAAGATTGTGCAAGAGATGGCCACGACCGCGGAATTGAAGAAAAAACGCACGAAGTCCGTGCTGGTGAACGCCTTGATGAAATTGTCCAGTTCGAAATGGGATGGCCACGCTCCGGTGACTTCTCCGTCGGGCGTGATCGCCACCAGCACGACGTAGGCGATCGGCACCAGATAGAGAGCCGTCAGCATGAGAGCGGCGGCATGCAACAGCGCGATAGAAACCTTGCTCTGCCCGGGCGCCATCAGCGATCCTCTCCCCGTCGAAAGACCAGCCGAAGCACAAACGACATCACGATCACCAGCAGGAACAGCATGACCGCCATCGCGCAGGCCTTGCCGATCGCCAGGTTCGTGAACGCGTCGTCGTACATGAGATAGACGATCGTCCGGGTAGCGTTGACTGGCCCGCCCGTCGTCATGACATAGGACTGGGTGAACATCTGCAATGCGCCCAGGAACCAGGTGATGACGACAAAACTGACGACCCCCTTTATCGTCGGCAGGCTGACGGAGAAGAAGCGGCGCACCGGACCGGCGCCGTCTATCTTCGCGGCTTCGAGGAGTTCAGCCGGAACCGATTTCAGCGCCGCCAGCACGATGATCATGAAGTAGCCGAGGTTCCTCCAGAGGCTAACGACGACAATGGACGGCATCGCCCAGTTTGGGTCCGACAAGAAGTAGATCGGGTTTCCGCCCACCCCCATGATCGCCCGATTTATCGGGCCGATGGCGGGGTCGAGCAGCATGGTCCAGATCAGGGCAACCACGACGTAAGACGCGGCTTGCGGCAGGTAGATGATCGTGCGCATCAACGGACCGCCGAACAGATAGCCGTTGAACAGCGCGGCCACCATCAGCACGACGACAATGCCAATGCCTACCTGACTGACGGCGAACTCCAACGTGTTCCCGATCGACTCCCAGAACACCGGGTCGTTGACAATGAAAGTGTAGTTGCGAAAGCCAACCCAGTGCGGCGACGACAGTAGGTTGAAATCCGTCAGGCTGAACCCGAAGGCCAGCAACAGCGGCAATACCGAAACCAGTATGATCGCCAGCACCGCAGGACTGGCCAGCGCTGCCCCGGCAAGGCGCTGCGTGCGAAGGATGTCGACCCCGCTGGACGGGCCTGTGCGGCCCGCCCCGTCAGGATAGAAAGAGCCGGCGCTCGCGGCCTCACTTCGCATTTATCTCGTCGATCTTCTTGTCGAGGTCCTCGAGAATCTGCTTGGACGTGCCGGACTGCCGGGTGGCGCTTTGCATGGCGATGTTCACCTGTTGCTGGATTTGCAGCAGGTTCGGACTGGTGGGCAGCGCGCCGGCATATTTCGTGGCTTCGACAAACCCCGGGCTGACCTTCTTGAGATAGGCTGCGTCGCTGAGGTCGGTCCGAGCGGGGAGCCCGCCCCATATTTCCGCGAACTTGGCGGAGATGTCCTTGGAGGTGAGATAGGAAATCAAGGCCCAGGCGCCGTCCGGATCCTTGGTGTTGGCCGAGACGGCAAACTTGTTGATCCACGCGATGGTCGACGGCTTGCCGCCCTTGTCGGCGGCCAAGGGCGGCCCCGCCAGAATGAACTTCTCGACGTCGGGCTTGTATTCCGCCGCATTCTGCTGGACCGTCACGCTGTTGTAGGTCATGGCGGACGTGCCGAGCACGAGCGGACGTGGCCCGGTCCCTTGATAGACCACGTTGGGGTTGGCCAAACCCTCCTTATAGAAGGAAACGAGATAATCCAGGGCCCGGACACCGGCGTCGCTCGACAAATGCGCCTTTCCGGACTCGTCGAAATAGCCGCCGCCTGCCTGGTAAAGCATCATCGAGAAAGTCTGCATCAGGCCGACGGATTTGTCTTGATTGGAAAAGAACGGCGTTTGCAGCGGGCCTCCATTCTTCGTCGAGAGCTTCTGCGCCAGTGCCTTGAACTCATCCCAGTTCTTCGGAAGCGCGTCCGGACCGACACCAACTTTCTGCAGGATGTCGGAGCGGTAGATGGACGTGCGTACGTCGGCGTAGATGGGAATTGCATAGGACTTGCCGCCATAGGTTCCGTCCTTCAGCATCGCCGGATAGAATTTCTCCGTGTCGCCCCATTTGGCGAGCCGATCATTGATCGGGAGAAATGCGCCGCGTGCCATAAGCGCAGGCGTCATCACCTGTCCAAGCATGGTGACGTCAGCCAGCGTGCCGCTTGCAACCGCGGTCAGAAGCTTTTGGAACCCCGACCCCCAGTCGGACGGGCGCACCTCGATCTCGTAGCCCGTCTGCTTGGTGAACTCGGCCAGCGCAGTGCTCTTCAGCCAGTCGAGCGCCTGCTGTGTCGGCCCGAATACGATCAGAGACAGTTTCTTTCCGGAACCCGCGGCACGTGCCTTGAAAGGCGCGGCTCCCAGGAACAAACCCGCAGCCCCTGACGCTCCCGCGCCCAGCACCATTCGACGGTTCATTTTCAACTTTTGTTCGACCATGTCGCTCCTCCACATTCCCGTTTTTTGGCTGGGTCCGAGGCAAGGTCGCGGCTTTCCTCCCAGTCATCGCGACCAAACTTCAGCCGCATCGACGCGCCCGCGAACCTCGTTCCTTCCTCGTCCAAGCTAGCTGAACGGCCCGATAAGCGATAATAGATAGTTGTTGGCGTCCGATTTCCCGAGGTTATTGGCTTGCGGTCATTTGTTTCCAGCCATCTGGGCAACTTCCTCGTCCTCTACGAAACGCGCAACATGCACGCCGCCGCCCAGAAGAAGGCGATCAGCCAACCCGCGTTGTCGAAGAGCCTGCGCGTGTTGGAGCAGGAACTGGGCACCGACCTGTTTGCACGAACTTCATACGGACTCGAACCGACCAGCGCGGGAGACGCGCTTTACTCCTATGCCCGGTCCATCGACCAGGAGACGCGTATCGCGTCGCTGGATATCAGCCGGTTGGCCCATACTTTCGATGGAGGCCTGAGGATCGGCATCGGCCCGGCGCTGGCAGCGAGCTGGTTCTCGACCGTCCTCGTGGACTTCAGCAGAACTTTTCCGTCGATCGAGGTGACGGTCGAGACCGGGATCTCCAGTCGTCTTGTCGACAGCCTGACACGAAATCTGTTGGACGTCGTCGTGACGGCCCGTCCGGGCAAGGCGTTGCCCGAGCGTTTCGCCAGCGTGCCGTTGTTCACGAGCGGAATGGTTGTCGTGTGCCGACGAGGTCACCCCCTGCAGACCGGCCATGAGATATCCATCATGAGCCTGAATCACTTCAGCCGCATCGGATTTCTTGAGGATCGTGAATTCGATGAACATGCTGAAGCGGCGCTGGGCCGGTATGCTGACGCGATGCGACCCATCGTACAGACCGCGTCGATGTCGATCATGCTCGGTCTTCTCGCAGAAACCGACTACTACGCTATTGTCAGCGAGTTGATCGTGCCGAAGGCGGAACGCGAGGGGCTGGTCGTACTGCCGCTGGACCGCACGCTTTGGCCCATAGACGTCGATCTCATGTGCAAGGCCTCGTTCATTGAATCCCGGCCCATCAAGAACATTCGCGAATCCGTGCTCTCCTGTAGCGCCACGAGCAAAGAACATTACGATACGTCGAGAAACGCGCGCATCAGAGAAACTTAACGTGCCCTCATCTGGCGGTTTGATCAGGCATCGAACACGATCCTGAATCCGATGTGGCTCGTCGTTGAATCGGGTGTGTTGCCAGTTCTCGCGGCAATGCGATAGCGGTGACAATACGAAGCGTGGCAGAGGTGGGAACCGCCCTTGGCCAGCTTGAAGCCGGCCCGCGCCGCTCGCTCGTTTATCGGCTTCGCGTAAGCCTTCAAGGAGCGAACCCTGAACGGTTCCGAGGTCCATTCCCAACAATTGCCGCACATATTGTAGAGGCCGTAGCCATTGGGTTCGAACGACCGGGCTGGTGCGAGCCCAGCGTATCCGTCGACCACCGTGTTGCGCATAGGGAAGTCGCCCTGCCAGATGTTGCACGGCGTAAAGTCGACATCATCGGGATGGCGATTTCCCCAGGGGTAGATCGATCCGGTCAATCCGCCGCGCGCCGCGTGCTCCCATTCGGCTTCCGTTGGAAGTCTTCCGCCCGCCCAGGCTGCGTAGGCCGCCGCGTCGTTCCAGGAAACGTGGACGACCGGGTAGTTTTCGCGACCGTCAATGCTCGAAGCGGGGCCAAGCGGTGTCCGCCAGAAGCAACCGTCCACTCGTCGCCACCATTCGGCGCCGACGACGCCCTGGGTTTCATCGATACCCTGGACATGCGGACCAAACACGTAAGACCAGCCGAACCGCCCGGCATCGGTGACGTAGCCGGTCTCCTCGATGAAGACAGCGAATTGCGCGTTGGTCACGGCGGTGGCGCCGATCCGAAACGGCCTGATCTTGACGAAACGACACGGGCCTTCCCCATCCGTCGGAATTTGTGGCTGATCCGTGCCGACTTCGGCACGCCCGCCGGGGATGGGAATGCTGTCCTCTCGCAGATACAGCGCCTCAAGTGTGGAGCCCTTTGGCGTCAGCTGCGCGGGACTAGAACTTGGGGCCAGCGTGGCAGACTGGACGCAGCACGGCGAGGTGCCAAGCGTAGCTAACTCGGTTCTGGCATACGTTACTTTGTTCATTGCGCTGTCGTTACTGGGCACGTCACATCGTTCTATACGTTACGGTGAGACCATTCGAACGGCACGTCAACAGGAAGTGCCGATCCTAAGGTTCGCCAGACAAGTGACGACAGAAGACGCGATCGACACGATACTCAGCGCTATGACACGAAATTTCGCCTCATATACGCCCTGGGCTCTTGCGCGGGAGCCTCCAGCCGATCGCCTGCAATTCAGTGCGCGTATGACTAGCATGCGCCTGATCGGAAACGGCATGGAATTGTCGGTTAGGCGGCAAGCATGTTCACTTCTGGTGGGAGTTTCCGAGGGGATGAATGACCGAGATGGGGCGCGAAGCTACCGCCTAAAAGCTGGAGATGACAATGATCCGAGGCGAAATTTCGCCCTTCGCGACTGTACGCGCCCAACCTCTCGTTTCGATGGCTTAGTAGCACTACCTCAGGCTGATCTGGGCCCGCCCACTTTGTGGTCGGCGACCCTCCGCCGCCTTGATGAGCGTCGCCAGGCCAAGCCTCGCTCCGATCAGTTCGGAGCCTTCGTGTGAAAGGTGACCAGAATCACGGAAGATGAACCTTCCGTCGACCATGGTTCGACAGACGCCAGCCCTACATAAGAGGCTGGGGAGGTCGACATAGCCGATGTCTTTCTTGATGCTTCCTAGAAAGCCGAGAATAGCGAGCGAGATTTGCGATTCATCGTTGACTTTGAAGCTGCAGTTCTCGTGTTCGCTGAACACAAGCAATTCAACGCCACATTTCGACAAGTCATATCCCGTCCGCGGCGGTGGCGCGATGAAGATAGGCGTTGCTCCCGCTGCCTCAATCATTCGCGCCGTCTTGAGCATCTTTTCCTTGAGAAGGGGGATATCGCCTTTCTCAATCGTGCCATCCCGGCGATACGTCGCATGGTCGTAGATGCCAAGCGCAGAGGCCATGATGACATAGTCGATATTGCCATCATCCCGGATCCGGCTCAGGACCTTGTCGTTGAAGTCGATGCAGCCCTGTGACCAGCCCGGCGGATGGTCCTTATCGGTGTATGCGATATCGGCAATTGGCGAGCAAGCCGGTTTGGTGAATTGGATGAAAGGCCGGTCGATTGCGCCCGCAGCAAGGGCGGGTGCCAGAGCCATGGCGTAACTGTCGCCCCAGAGCACGACTTTCGGGCTGTCGCCGTCGCGGCAGCGTGGCGAGTTGGTCACTTCCACGCATGCCGAGTCGAGGCCGTCATTGACTCTCAAGCGCTGATCGATGCCAAGTTCTGCGAAGCTGCGACCGGAAGGGGCAATGCGGCTTGGCAGGCCCTTCATGAAATAGCCCGCCAATCCGGCTGCCAGGAGCATGCAGCCGACCGTGGCCGACAGCCCGAAAACCGCAGTGCGAGAGCGGACCAGGTTGCCTCGCCCCCGGAAGGGCCGCTCGACGAACCGCCAACTGAACCACGCAAGGGCAAAGGTCCCGACCGCCAAGCCGGCCAGCATCGTCTGAGTAGGCTGCTCGACGCGAATTCTGGCGAAGGCGAAAAGCGGCTGATGCCAGAGGTATGCGCTGTAGGAGATCAAGCCAATGCCGACCAGCACACGCGTCGAAAGAAGACGCGCGCTCCATGTGGACGGTCCTGCATACAGGATGACGAGTGATGCGCCCACAACAGGCAAGAGGGTGTAGAGCGATGGAAACGGTATCGAGTCGTCATAGAAGGCGACGGAAATAACGATTAGCGCCAGACCGAGACCAGACAGGATGGTGTTGGATGGCTGCACCCGGCGGTGCAGAGCGAAGGCGCATAGAGAGCCTGCGCCGAGTTCCCACCCGCGAGTCGGGAGGAGATAGAAATTGCCGGTTGCGACATAGAAATTGACGGTCGTCGCGTGTGACGAGGCCCATTGGGACAGTCCAAGACTGAAGAGGGACAGCGCAAAAACGGCGAAGACAATGACGGATCGGCCGAACCGCCACAGGAACACCAGCAGGATCGGGTACAGTATGTAAAACTGCTCTTCGACAGCGAGACTCCAGGTGTGTAGCAATGGATTGAGATCGGAGTCAGGCGCGAAATAGTTGGTTTGCCTCCAGAACAGTATGTTCGAGACGAAGGTCGTCACAGCGGCAACCGACTGGCTGAAATCGGCAAATTGCGAAGGCAGCATCCACGCATAGGCGAAGGGAATGCAGCAAAGCACGACGAAAAAGAGCGCGGGGAGGATGCGGCGGGCGCGCCGCTCATAAAAGGCAACGATCGAGTAGCTGCCTTTTTCCAGATCGGCGACTATGAGGGTGGTTATCAGGTAGCCGCTTATAACGAAGAAGACATCTACGCCAATGAAGCCACCGGAGAAGAGACCAAAACCTGCATGGTAAAAGATCACGGGGAGGACAGCGACCGCACGAAGACCATCAATCTCGCGGCGATATCGCATGTTTCCTTCCCTAATTGACCATGGATCATACATGAACCCGTATATGGGCTCGAGCAGTCTCCTGGGTTCAGATACGATGTACTATTTGAATTTCATTTCGCATGTAGGTATTATAACTTAGTCCGATTTTAGAATAACCTTGAAGAACTTTTCGATATTTGGAAAGCTGCGCTGATGGTATAGCGGCATCAGTATGTGCGCACCTCGCCTCTTCGGCGGATACTATCAAGTCATCCAAAAGTTGCAGGTGGGACGACATATCTCGAAGCGTAGAGATGTTCTCGATCGGGTCCTATACCGTGTGGCGCGAAATCTTCTGTGCCCGTCAACCACGAGACTGCAGGTCCATAGAGGAGTTTACCTACCGCGGGCGGCAGCCAGTCTTACGCCTTCCTATATGCCAGCACGAAATCGTGCTCGACGTCGAAGAACGTCCCCTCGAAGCCAAGTTCCTTCGCGCGCGTCGGATCGTCGATCTTCTTGAATTCGGCGAGAAGGCTTTCTTTCACCCCGAACACCGCATCGGATTCGATATAGGGATCGTCGGGATCGAAGACATGCGTGGTCATCCGCCAGATCGTAGTGTTGCGTAGCGGTGTCTTTGCAATTATCCAGATCGCCAACGATGGGCGGGGTGCATGAGTGGCGCATATATTTTCAAAGCCAGCGAAGCGCTTCAGGGGCTATTGGGAGGATCGAACCGATAGCCTTTTCTCTATCGACGTAGATTACGCCGGCAAGGCGATCCTCGACATCGGCTGCAACATGGGCGTCGTCGCCTATGAAATCGCCAAGCGGAAGCCGGCTTTCATCCACGGCATCGATCCGTACGGACCGCACATCTTCATTGCGCGATCGATCTTCGACGCCGTTCCGGTCGAGAGCAAGTTCGAGCGCGGAAAGGTGGGCACCCGGAGGTTCGATCGCATCCTTCGACCTCGCTACGACATCGTCATGATGCTGGCCGTCTATCACTACATCGAGCGTCAACTTGGTCCCGAGAAGGCTCATGCCGCGATCGCCGGCATTGCCGCGCGAACGGATATGTTCATCGTCCGCGACCCTGGTCGCACCATTGACGATCTGACACGAACACTCGAAGGTCTCGGCTTCAACCCAGTAGCAACCGCGCCGCGAACCGAGCGCATCGGAGGCTTGACGGTGTTTCAGCGGAACTAGCTGGACGCCAGTTCGCGCATCCGTTCGAAGTAGCGATATTTGTCCAGCATACGGTGCGCGAATTCCTGCGTCGCTGGATCAAGCTCATCCCGCCAGCCGCCCACCTTGCCGCGCCGCACCTTGAAGCTGTTCGGGTTACCACGATCCCTCGCCTCCAACTCCGGCTTGCCGTAAGAGCCTGACGCCTCCCTGCGATGCATTTTGGCGAAGCTGTTGTTTTCGACCACCTCAGAGATTTGCTCCATCGGACGAATGACGCCGATATGGTTCAATATGGTCGAAAGCTGTTCCACAGTATCTTTTCGCAAGTCCTCATAGGCAACCGGGTGCGCTTTCAGGTGCTCTGCACAGAGAAGATTGAAAACGATGATCTTCTCAATACCGAAACGATGACTTCTGACCAGCGCCGGCATGGTTTGCGGCGCACTCCGACGCTGCAACCGATAAAGAATTGCGCGGCTGAGATCCGGTTTCTGACGGATGGTGGTTTCGTAGAAGTATGAAACGACCGTATCCCTCGGGTCGCGGTACAGGAAAATGATCCGATCAACGTTCGCTCTAGGAGTATTTATCTTCCTGGCTGGCTTGCCCCATGACCTGCTATTGTGACCTGTATCGAGATGAGTGAAAGCAATCGGGGCGTCAAGCTCCCGCAACATGACGCGTAGCCAAGTACGGCCGGACTTCGGATAAGATATGCAAAGGCTATCCATGCTGGCCCTCGCCTAACGCAATCTAGAATTATCTATCTGCCTGATCCCTACCGCGCAACCCTCTTCCCCATGGTCACGGAGACAATGCTTTCTCCCGCACCACTGATGCTTCCCAGCAGTTACCATGCGCTCCCGACCGGCACTTCGGCGCTGATGGCCGCCGATTCCTATCAGGATGGCTTTATACGATTTCCGGTTGCTCCCTATCGCCTAGAGATGCTTTTATCGCAGGGAGGGAAATCGATGATCGGCTGTATTATTCTTTCGACACCGCGTAGCGGAACGAATTGGCTCGCTGAGTTGATCAACAGCACTCGACGAATGGGCAATTGTACAGAATGGCTTCACCCAAAACGGCTCGGTCGCGATCTGAAAAACACGACCATTGAAAAACTGACAAGCGATCTTCTGGAATGTTCTGCGACCGACAACGGTCGTTTCTCGCTCAAGATTTTCCCGTTTCAACTCTACAAGGCCTACCGGATGGTAGGGGCCGATCTGATCCGGCATCTTCGGCAGGATCATTCGGTTTCGCTTGTCGTCTTGCGCCGTCGGGACCGCCTACGGCAGGCGGTATCCCTGACGCGAAGCAATATGACGGGTGCATGGTCCAGCGCGGCGGAGACCGAGCTTCAGCCGCGTTACGACTTCGACCGGATATGCTCGGCCTACTTCACGTTGGAACGCAACAACAGCTTTTGGCCGGGGTACCTCGATCTTCAAGGATTCGACTACAGAACCTATTTTTACGAGGACATGCTCGAAAGCCCGCAACCCTGTATCGACTGGATCGCAGCGCAACTTGGCGTGGAACCTCCAAGCGACATGGAAAAAGGCAAACTTTCTATCCAGCGGGACAACATTACCGAGGAGTGGGCCGAGCGCTTTCGCGAAGATCTGTCGAAGAATGACGTACTCGGACATGCGGAAGGCCGAAGCACAGCATCACGAAGCCCTTCCAACGTGCTCCGTCTTCTGACCAAGACTCCGCTGAAGCCCTACCAAATATGATGTCCCGAAATCCTCTGCCCTGACGAGTGAGAGATGCCCGCCACGGCATCTCGCAATGCCGGATTTGCCGGATGACCGCGCGGTCGCTCCTGGAGATGGACAGACGAGGAATTGACCATCGGCGATGTCACGATGAGGTGGCAGTCTCCTAGATGACGTCGATCGCCCTCGATCACGCCCCTTCCGGGATGGATGCAAGGGTGGCTCTCGCATCGAGCGCCATGGCCCCCTGCCCGACCACTCCAAGACCGAGCGGATTGATATCGAGTTCGATGATCCTGTCGCCATGATCGCTAGCGAGCCAACTCAGCATCGAAAGCGCACGGGCAGCCGCATCGACATCGAGCTTTTGGTGGCCGCGATAGCCGTCAAGCATGGGCCAGATCGCAAGCCGCTCAAGCATGTCACGTGCCTTGTCGATCCCGAAAGGGACCAGCGCGATCTGGATATCCCTCAACAACTCGACCAGCACCCCACCGGCCCCCGCAACGACGACCGGACCGAAGACGGGATCGCGTTTGATGCCGAGGAGAAGCTCTGCCTCCGGGCGGCGCATTTCCTGCACAAGACAGCCCTCGAAAACGAGCGTCGGATCATGCGCGGCCACCGCAGCGGCGATATCCGTGAAGGCACGCCGGACTGCGACTTCGTCCGCCAGCCCAAGACGAACGCCGCCGATATCGCTCTTGTGGATCAGGCCGCGTGCGACTGCTTTCAAAGCGACGGGATAGCCCAGCGCGACCGCGGCCTGCACCGCCGCGTCGGCGTCCTGCGCCAGGCGTTCCCTTGTCACGGAAATGCCGTAGGCATCAAGCAACTGCTTGACCTCGGGCTCGGTCATCAACGACCGGCCCTCGCCTGCCGGGATTATGGTGGATCTTTCCGGCAAGCCGGCCGGCCGGTCCGGAGCGGGCCTGCCGGCGGCCAGACCGGCACGGTAGTCGGCGAGGCCCCTGAGCAACCGGATCCCATCGTCGAAACGATCCACATAGGGGCAATCCAGACCTTTCAGCACTGCCCGCGGTGCATCGGCCGCATGCCCCGGCGTCACAATGAAGAGAAACGGCTTGCCGCACGCGATTGCGGCCTCCGCCATCTCGCGTGTCGTCTGTTCGTAGAAGGGCACGGTCGTAAGAACGATCAGCAATATTGACACAGACGGGTCCGAGGCCATCTCCGCAACCGAGCGGCGCACACATTCGAATGGATCGTCGATTGTTCTCCCGCCAAGGTCGATCGGGTTGTTTGCCTGGGGCGGCAGGAGGAAAGTCGCCATCCGGGCGCGCGTCGCCGCGCCAAGCTCTGCAAGTTCCAGCCCCGCCTCGGACAAGCGATCGACGCCGATGCCGGCTCCGCCTCCGGAACCGGAGATGACTCCGATGCCGGGACCGGTCGGCGCGGGCCAGCGGCTGAGAAAATCGGCCAACTGGATCATTCCGTCCGGATCGTCCAGCAGCACTATGCCGTGGTCGCGACAAGCCGCCGAGAATACGTCATAACCGCCGGCAAGGCTTGCGGTGTGGGACTTTGCCGCGCGGCTGCCGGCCTCGGTGCGCCCGGTCTTGACAAGCAGCAGCGGCTTGCCGGCGAGCCTGGCCTTGTCAGCCAGGGCCAAGAAGCGTGCAGGGTCCCGCAGCCCTTCCATGTAGATGCAGATGACCTCTGTCCTGGGATCCTCGATCAGGTGCTCCAGGAAGTCGCAGATCTCCATATCGGCCTGATTGCCGAGGGACACGCATGCGCTGAAGCCAATACCTGCGTCGTCGGCGCGATTGTACATCGACACCATCAGGGCGCCGCTTTGCGAAATCAACCCGACCTTGCCCGCGCGAAGGGAGCCATCCTCCAATACCAGCGATGACGTGAGCGCCAGCCTGTAATGGGGACTGATCAGCCCCATGCAATTCGGGCCGATCAGCCGCATGCCCGTGCGCCGCACGATATCCACGAGCGCAGCCTGCTTTCTTTCGCCTTCAGCCCCCGCTTCCGCGAAGCCGGTCGTCATGACGATGCAGGCGCCCATTCCAGCTTGCGCACAATCCTCGACAGCCTGGACGAGGTGCTCCGGTGGCAAGGCCAAAAGAGCCACATCCACCGGTTCGGCCTCCGATATGTGCCTGACACAAGGTAGGCCGAAGACGGTTTCGCGCCCCTTGTTGACCGGCACGATGCGGCCGGCAAAACCGTGTTTGGTCATGTAGTACATGACACGGCCACCAAACTTGCCGACATCCTCGCTCGCGCCGATGACGGCCACCGAGCGGGGATCAAGGATGCGCGCCGCGTCCAGCCGATATTCGATCGTTTCGTTCATCAAACTTCCTCATGTGAAGGCAGGCGCGCCCAATTCTTCTCGCCCGACGATGAGACGCAGGATGTCCGACGTGCCATCCATCACCGTCAGCATTTTTGCGTCACGCCACAGGCACTCGACACCGGCTTCCTCCGAGAGCCCGAAGGCGCCCATGGTGCTCATCGCGACCGCGCAGGCCGACACAGCCGTCTCGGTCGCGAACATCTTCGCCATCGACGCCTCGCGCGGGCAGCGCCGGCCGTCGTCGAGAATCTGAAGCGCCTTTATGGACAGCGCACGCGCCGCCTCCACGCGCGAAGCCGCTTCCGCCAATGCGAGTTGCACCGCCTGGAACTTTCCGATCGGTCTTCCGAATGCGATCCGTTCGCCGGCGTAAGCCTCGGCGCGATCGAGCGCCGCGCGTGCCATGCCCGCTGCCTGCAAGCCCAGCAGCGCACGGGAGGCCTCGACACCTCTGTAGAAGCCCTCAACCCCACCTGAAGCGGAGCCGAGCATGTTTTCAGCCGGCACCGGCGTGGAATCGAATGCGATCTCCGCGAAGGACAGGCTGCGAATGCCGACGCAAGGCAGTTCTTCCGCCGTCCAGGGGGACACGTCACGCTCGACGAAAAGCCGGCTCATGCCCTTGTGGCCCTTCTCGGGGTCGGTGATCGCAAGCACGGTTATGGCATCGGCAACGCCGCCGAGCTTGATCCACTTCTTTGTGCCGCGCAGAACGTAACCGCTGGGACCGGCTTCAGCGGTGGTACGCATCCCACGAAGGTCGGAACCAGCCTGCGGCTCGGTTATCGCCGCAGTCGAGATCATGTCGCCGCTCAGCAGAGCCGGCAGCCAGCGGGCACGCTGATTTTCATTGCCGAGAAAAAAGACGGTCCGTGGCGGCACGACTTCGCAGAGCATGATGGGCGCGTGAGCCAGCGCTTCGAGCAGCAGGCCGTATTCCAGGCCAGACATGCCTGCGCCGCCGCCTTCACGTGGAATGGTGCCTCCGAGATATCCGAGAGGCGCGAGGCCACGATAGAGCTCCCGCATCTGCGCATTCGAAAGCCTCTCGCCCGGCGAGAGCGAGGCGGCAAGCGGAACGACAACGCGCTCGACGGCTTCGCGGGCCTGTTCGCCCAGTTCGCCGCGGCGCTTCTCGAGTGCGATACCGTCCAACACCATCCTCGTGGTCCTCACCGGCCGGTGAAGTTTGCGGCGCGTTTTTCGAGAAAGGCCGACATGCCTTCCTTTGCATCGGAAGAGGCGAAGATGCGTTGTGCCCATTCTTCTTCCAGCAGCGCCGCGCGATCGAACCCTTCCCGGGCCTGTGCCCGGACGGCTTCCTTGATCGCCCTTATCGGCAGTGGCGCTCCGGTAGCCAGCCGACGGGCGACGCGGATGACTTCGGAGTCGAATTCGGCATCCGGGACGACGCGACTGACAATTCCGAGTTCCAAGGCACGTTCGGCATTGATGTCCTCACCGAGCAGAAGGAGATCCAGCGTGCGGTTACGGCCGAGATAATGCACCAGACGCACCATGCCGACGCTCCAGCTTGGGATGATGCCGAGATAGACGTCACCGGCGCGGAACTTCGCCGTGTCGGACGCGATGCGGATATCGCAGGGCCACGCAATGCCGGTGCCGCCGCCGATACACCAGCCCCTTATGGCGGCGATGACGGGCTTCGGAAAAAGCTCAATCCGATCGACGAGCGCACGCCCCGCGTCGCGCAGGCCGCGTCCCTCCCCCGCCGGTCCTTTTTCGTGCGACAGGTCGGCCCCAGCGCAGAATGCCCGCTCACCCGCGCCGCGTAGGACGACGGCGCGCGTCTCATCCCGCTTTTCGACAGTGTCAAACGCGGCCATGAGTTCTTCGATCAATTGGGGCGTAACGAGGTTGAAGGGCGGACGACTGAGCGTCAGTGTCGTCACGCCTTCGTTATGGTCGATGAGGACGGGCTGATCTGGCACGTGCGTCTCCTTGTCGTCTGTGCGGCCGATACCGTTCGCTTCCTTGGCCAGGAACGGGCAGTCGGCTGTGCTTAGTTGTGCGTCAATGATTTGAGGCCGCCCAGCCTGTCCAACAGCAGGACGAGCACGAGCGACATCAGGATGAGAAGGGCCGATACCGCGGCGACCGTCGGGTCGACCTGGTCGGAAAGGTAGTTGTAGATCCGGATCGGCAGGGTCTGATAAGCCGGTCCGGTCGCGAAGATCGTTACAGTCACCTCATCGAACGAGATGATGAATGCGAAGACGAAGCCGGCAAGAACGCCGCGAATGGCAAGCGGCAGGGTAACGCTCCACAATGCCCTCAGGCGGCTGGCGCCGAGGTTCATGGCCATCCATTCCAGTTCCTGCGGCACGTCACGCAATGCGGCGTCTATGGCCCTGATCGCAAATGGCATGATAACGATGACATGCGCTGCAACGAGGCTGAAGAATGTGTTGTAGAGGCCGACGCGGTTGAGGAACTGCAGCACCGCTATGCCGAAAACCACAGCCGGGATCACCAGCGGCGACATGAAGAGCGCATCGAGGAAGGCACGTCCGCGGAAATTGAAACGCACGAGCGCGTATCCGGCCAGGAAGCTCAGGACCGACGCAACGAGCGCCGAGATGATCGCTAAGCGCAGGCTGAGCAGGAAAGCTCCCGGAAAACCGGAACGTTCGAACACCGCGCGGTACCAGCGCAATGTGAAATCATGAAGGGGCAGTGCGAAATACTCATCCGGCGTGAACGACATCCAGACAATCAGGATCAGCGGCGAAAGCATGAAAATCGCGATGACGTAGGCATAGATGCGGAGGAGCAGCTTCATGTGAACATCACCTTGCGCCTGCCGGATGTCATGAGCTTCTGCGAGACATACACGATCGCCAGCGTCACGACGAGAAGCAGCATCGCCATGGCCGCTCCAAGTGGCCAGTTGAGATCGACAAGATTTATCTGGTAGGCGATGTAGGAAATGACGCGGGCCCGTGCTCCGCCGAGCAGTGCCGGCGTAGCGAAAGCCGCCATGTTCATTGTGAAATTGATGACGATCCCGGCCAGCAGCGCGGGTAGGCTGAGCGGCAGTATGATCTTCGTGAAGACCTGGCGGCGCGTCGCTCCAAGGTTTTCAGCCGCCCAGATCAGCGATCGATCCATGCCTGCGAACACCGCCCAAAGCGGCAGGAGCACGAACATGAAATGGGCGTGCACCAGGCCGATGACGATACCGGTCTGGTTGAACATGAGGTGAAGCGGCGCGTCGATAATGCCGAGATTGCGAAGGGTCGAGTTGATCACCCCGTTGCCGCTAAGGATAAGCGACCAGCCGAATGCCTTGACGGCCACGTTGACCAGCCAGGGTGCAACGAAGACCAGAAGCCAATAGGCCTGCGAGCGCGGCGGCAAGCCGGCAATGTACCAGGCGACAGGATAGGCGAGCACGACCGTGATGGCCGACGTAATGACGCTGATGCGGAAGGTGCGCCAAAGGATTTCCAGATAAAACGGCTCCAGCAGCTTGCGATAATTGGCCAGCGTCCACTTCGATCTGTCGATGCCCCCCAGGATATGGCCATGGAAGCTGTTGACGATGCTGTCGAACAGCGGCCACAGGAAAAAGACGAGAAGAACCAGTACGAGCGGCGCAAGGAAACAGATGGCGAGCAGGTAGTCGCTTTTAGGTGTCCCTGAACGGAGAGCGGCCGGACTTGATGGGGCCGCCGCATCTGTCTCAATTGGAAAGGACGACATCGAATTCGCTCCATTCCACGGTCACTGCGTCGCCCGCCGCAAAGGTCTTGTCGGCCGTATTGTTGACTTGAGCGATCAGGACACTGTCATCGACGCGGACGCTGTAGATGATCGTGCTGCCCAGGTAGGTCGATTTTTCGATAACTCCGCGGAATCGGTTCGCAAGCGTGCCCTCGCCTGTCGACAGTCGAATTCTTTCGGGACGCAGCATCAGGCGGACCGCCTGGCCTGGCCCCACCGACCCATTCATGCCACCTAGCCTGAGTTGCGTTCCCGATCCGATGCGCGCCGTCGCAACGCCATTCGCGGAGGCGACGATTTCTCCCTCGATATTGTTTGAAGTGCCGGAGAATTCCGCCGTGAACCGCGTAGTAGGGCGTGAATAAATGTCTTGAGGCGTACCGATCTGCTCGACACGTCCAGCGTTCATGACCGCAATGCGGTCCGACATCGCGAATGCCTCATGTATGTCATGAGTGACAAGGATCGTGGTGATGCCGACGCGGCGCTGGATTTCGCGGATTTCGACGCGCATGGTTTCACGCAGCTTGGCATCGAGATTGCTCAGCGGTTCGTCGAGCAGGAGCAGGTCGGGCTCGACGACGAGCGCGCGCGCCAAGGCAACGCGCTGCTGCTGTCCACCGGACAACTGGCGGGGATACCGGGCACCGAAGCCGGAAAGGTGGACAAGTTCGAGCCCCTTCTCCACCTTCTGATGGATCGCCTGCTTCTGCATGCCGCGCATCTTCAGCCCGAATGCGATGTTCTCGAAGACCGTCAGATGCGGGAAAAGCGCATAGTTCTGGAAGACAAGCGCGGTGTTGCGGGCATTCATCGGCATGCCGCCGATATCCCTGCCCTTGAGGCGGATATCGCCACCGTCCGGCGCATAGATGCCGGCGATGGTCCTGAGCAATGTCGTCTTCCCACACCCGGAAGGGCCCAACAGAGAAAAGAACTCGCCTTCGGCGACGGTAAATGTGACGCCATCCACCGCAACCATTGACCCGAATGTCTTGCGGAGATCCCGAAGCTCGAGTGTCATGCCTTAAATTCTCTACCTGACCGTCATGGAATGGGACTGCGTTGCTTCAGGCGCGGCTCTGCGGGAACGGCCAGCATCAGGGCTGGTCCGGTTCCCGCAGGTACGGAGCGATGGCGCCATTGTCTCATCGGATGGGCGCGATCTCCCGCTCGAACCGCTCGTTCCAGGCGGGGCGATCCTTGATGATGGTTTCAAAATCGAGCGGCTTGAGGCGAGCCATCTCTTCCTTGGTAAGCAAGCGGTGGGCAGCTTCGGCGCTTATCTCGATGGTCTTGTTCATCGCGTTGTTGCCGAAACGCTCCGCGCGGTATTGTTGATAGTCCTTGCCGATCATCCAGTTCAGCAAGGCTCGAGCCCCTTCCGGGTTGGGTGAATGGGCGACCACTCCGACGGCGGTCGGGCTGAGATAGTCCGGATCGGGAACAACCACTTTGGCCGGGATGCCCCTGCGCGCGATCTCGTGGCCGGAAGTCGTATCGAACACCGCCAGCGCGACCTGTTGGCTCTGCATTTCCTCGCCCAGCTTGGCGAAGGTGGTCGTCCAGTCCATGACGCTTGGAGCAAGCTTCTTCAGCGCTTCAAATCCGGGGTCGATGTTTTTCTCGCCGCCTCCGCCGGCCCGGGCGAAATGCACGAGCGTAAACATGCCGTATGTGTTGCTCACCGGTGGAATGGCGATCTTGCCGGCAAGTTCGGGGCGCATAAAATCATCCCAGCCTGTCGGTATCTTCCAGTTGTTCTCCTTGAACATCTCAGGCTGGTAGATGATGCCGATCGTATCAGCGTAGACGTACGATCCGATAATATTGTTCCCGTCATGTATGGACGCGTAGTCATAGACGTTCTTCAGATTGGGAACGCTCTTGTCGTCGATATCGGCGAACAGGCCCTGATGCTTGCCAAGAAGCCAGGACGAGTAGTCGCACATAACGACATCGACCTGAGGGTTGTCCTTCTGGGCAATCGCGGTGGCCATGATTTCAGACGACGTCGCCTTCGGGACCAGGACGACCTGATAACCGGTATCCTTCTGAAAGCGATCGGCCCAACCCTCTTTTTCGAAGGTTGTCTGGATGGTGCCGCCCCAGCTCAGAAGGTAGACTACTTTGGAATCAGCGTTGGCAGTAGAAAGCGCCATGGATGCCACAACACCGGCAAATAGTGTGGTGGACGTAAAGCGCAAAAAACCTTTCATAATTCCCGGATGCATCGATCAGTTCCCCTTTTTGTCTTGAGGGTGGCCGGTGGGCGCTGCACGCCATCTATCGCTGAGAAACGATACAGGACAAGCCTACCACGTCACCTCGATCATGCGGCGCCAGACTAGGGTGGGGGTCCGTGGCCCGTACAATACAATTTTACAACTTTCTGCTTCGGAATTTCCGAACCACGAATTCCGCTGGTCAGTCGTGTCAGGACAGTGCTGCCGGGGTAGTCTCATAGGGGCGGCGTGATCCTGCGCGTAGTTCGCTGAACCGGCGATCAATCCGATCCCCATGGGCCGCCCCTGTGTCGACGGTCAGCAGGCGACCTAGCTTCGATGAGAGGAACAATGCGAACAATGGAACAGACGGACAGCATTCACATTCTGGAAAAGCTGATCGCTTTTCCAACGGTGAGCCGCCAGTCGAATCTGGATCTGGTCAGCTATGTCGCCGGACTGCTCGATGCGCACGGTATCGCCAGCCGGATCATCCACAGCGAAGACGGCCAAAAGGCGAATCTTTTCGCTACCGTCGGCCCGGACGACGCGCCTGGCGTCATGCTTTCCGGCCATACCGATGTCGTTCCGGTCGACGGCCAGGACTGGGCGGTACCCCCTTTCGAGATGACGGAACGCGACGGTAGACTTTACGGCCGTGGGGCCACCGACATGAAGGGCTTCGTCGCCACTGCGCTCGCGGCAATGATCAAGGCTTCGGGGATGAAGCTCCTGACGCCCCTGCAACTGGCACTTTCCTATGACGAGGAGATCGGCTGTATCGGGGTGCGGAGCCTTATCGATATGCTGCGGGAAGCGCCCCGGAAGCCGCTTTTGTGCATCGTCGGCGAGCCGACCGAAATGCAGGTTGCGACCGGCCACAAAGGCAAGATCGGTGCGCGCGCCTTCTGCCGCGGGAGAGAGGGTCACTCGGCACTGGCCCCGTTGGCGCTGAACGCCATCCATCTCGGCTGCGATTTTGTTGCCGCTATCCGCCGCGAGCAGGAGCGGCTGGCGAATGAAGGTCTGCGCGATCTCGATTACGACATTCCCTATACGACGCTCCATGTCGGCAAGATCCATGCCGGCGTGGCGCTCAACATCGTACCGAATCTCTGTGAGATCGACTTCGAGATCCGCAATGTCGCAGCAGACGATCCCGGGCAAATCCTCGATGGCCTGCGGGACGAGGCCGCGCGCATCGCTTCCGCTTCGAGAGCCATCGCTCCGGAGGCTGGGATCGATATCGAGATCTTCAATACCTATCCGGGGCTCGATACGCCGCCGGATTCCCGGGCTGTCGCTTTCGTCAAGTCGCTCACCGGCGCCAATGGCACGATGAAGGTGGCCTTCGGCACCGAAGGCGGCCTGTTCAGCCGCGATCTCGGTACGCCGACGGTGGTCTGCGGACCCGGATCGATGGCGCAGGGCCATAAGCCGGACGAATTCGTAAGTCTGGAGCAGATGAAGCGCTGCGAGGAAATGCTGACGAATTTGCTTCAGCGCCTCGCGGAAAACCGCCTTTGAAGAACCCGGTCAGACCACCCGCTCTATGCCGAATACCCCCTGTTCGACCACGAAGCGCCGGCAATGGTCGATGAAGGCCTGCACCGTCTGTGCGCGGTGCTCGGCGTGAGGCAGGAGCACGCCCATGGCAAGTGGCCGGATATCGCCTCCCAGCGAAACGAAGACCAGTGACTTTCCGTCCGGCGAAATATTGTTCAGCGGGCGCATATTGGCGATGCCGTAGCCAAAGCCGTTGGCCACCATGGAGCGCATGACCGCAATGTCGGCGGTGCGCTCGGCAATGCGCGGCCTGAGGCCCTGGTTCTGGAAGGCGGAGAGGAAATATTCCCGGCTGAACGGCAGGTCGAGAAGGACCATCGGCTCATCGACCAATTCCTCCGGCAGGATCGACAGCCTACCGGCAAAGCGATGTGCTGCCGGCAGCATGACATAAGCAGGCAATTGCATCAGCGGCTCGAACGCCATGTCCTGCGACAATTCGATATCGTAGGTCAGCGCCAGATCGATTTCGGCACGCTGCAGCATTTCGAACAACTGGCCTTGATGGCGCTCGAACTGCCTGACCCTCACCTCGGGATAAGCGCGTTCGAAATCCATGCGAAGCGCCGGCAAAAGGATTTGCGCGAAGGTCAGGAGGCAACCGATCGCCAGCGGCCCACGCACTTTTTCGGCGATATCGCTGGCTATGTCGTGCAAGGCATCCGCCTCGCCAAGTAGCCGGGCCGCCTCTTTCAGGAAGATGCGGCCGCCGGCCGTCAGCGACAGGCCATGCGAATGCTTCCGCACGAACAACTGCACGCCGAATTCCGATTCGAGCTGGGCGATCGAAGCCGAGATCGAGGGCGGCGAGACATTGACCTGTTCGGCCGCTTTGGTGATCGACCCGGCCTCGCCGACGGCAACAAAATATTCCAGTTGTCTAAGCGTGAAACGGAGCGGCATGGATCGCTATGTCGCCCGTTTACAAAGGGCAATCAAGCTGAATAACCCATCGATATCCGATTTGGATCATCTTGAATGCGGCGCATCTCGGTTCAAGGCGCGACCCGAAGGACAGCACCAGTTTTCCCGGACGAGGCACCGGACATTGCCGCCTTATTCGTCGCCCGGCACGCCGTAGCTTGGAGCTTCCGACGGATTGATGGCGCGGGTCACGTAGGCGTCGAGCTGCGGCTTGTAGAGTTCCCAAAGCCGGGCCAGATCCTCTATCGGGCAACCTTCGGACCAATCGCAGCGCAAATCCGCCACCGGCCAGGAAACATCGCGTACCAATTTCATCCCGGCGGAGCGGACCGGCCCCGCCTCTCCGCCTGCCCTGAGCGCGGCGCGCATGGTGGCGATCATCCGATCGCCAAGATCGCCCTCGGCGGAGAGAAAGGCGTCGACCATCGCCTTCGGTACACTGTCATTGGCCAGGAGATTGCCGCCGCATGCTACGTTCTCCGCGCGCGCTTCGGCCCAGATGCCGAGCGCTTTCGGCCCCGAATGGATGGCGCTGACGCCAGCGGCGTCGACCGCCAGCACCTGGCGGTATTCGATGTGCGCGCCGGTGCGCTTCAAAACGGCAACCGCCTCGGCGGCGGAGGCCCCTAGTGCCATCAGTTCCAGCCCGCGCACGCCGAGCGTGGGGTCTGTGACATTCTGACTGGCGATCGCGCCGACACCGGCCCTGGCATAGGCGCAGCGCGCGGCGACAGCGGGCGACGACGATGAAACCGCGACGCCGAACATGCCGGTGCGAGCGCAACGTGCAACAATGGAAAAGGTCATGATCGCTAGTCCGGAATGACGGCCGTGCCGTCGATCTCGACCAGCCATTCCGGCCGCGCCAGCGCCGATACGACCAGCCCGGTCGAAACCGGATGCACGCCCCTTATGTATTCGCCTATCGTCCGGTAGACGGCCTCGCGATTGCGCACATCGGTTATGTACACCACCACTTTGACCAGATGCTCCATGCCGCCGCCGCATTCTTCGAGGAGCTGACGGATATTCTGCATGACCTTATGGGTCTGCTCGACGGGATCGCGGCTGTCGATGTTCCTGGCGGTGTCGAGGTCCTGTGGGCACTGACCCCGCAGATAGACGGTCCTGCCGCCGCGCGTGATGACGGCCTGGCACAGGTCGTTGTCCAGCTTCTGCTCGGGATAAGTGTCCTTGGTATTGAATTTGCGTATCCGAGTATGAACCATTTCGCTCTCCAATGAGCACGCGATTTTTCCGGCGCCTCACGCAACCCTGGTTACGCGCTTTACCGACGGCCGATACGCCAGGTAATTGTGCCGCGTAGCGATGTGGTTCGCGACATACATGGCGTCATGCCACACGCCCCAGATGAAACTGGACCCCCGTCGCGATTGCCATGGCAGGCCCAGGAAATAGATACCGGGCTCGCTCGATACGCCGCGCTGATGCTTCGGCCGGCCTGATTCATCGAACGCGTCCACCTTCAGCCAGCTATAGTCGACCGTATATCCCGTTGCCCATATGATCGAGCTTATTCCAGCTTCGGCCAGATCGAGGTCAAAAATGGGATCCGTCACGCATTTCGGATCGGGACCGATCCTGCGTGTTTCGGGATCCTCGGGGAGGTCCAGTCCATTGCGGACGACATAGGCATCGGCCTCGTCCAGCAGCGACATCAGGTTGGCATCCCCGCGGGCAATGTTCCTGGCCAGGTCAGGCGCGAATGTCATGACGCCGTCCGCGAAGGATTGCGACCGGCCGAGCAGCGTTATTCCGTTCTCGGCGAGACGGCGGAAATCGATAGTCCGGCCGCCATAGGCACCACTTACCGCGATCGTGACATGTTCCGTGCCAGGCCTTGGCGCCTCGAGGTCCCATTTGCCGAGTACTCCCAGCCACCAGCAATAATCGCGTCCGCGATAGGACCGTGGAGGGCGATCATGCGGTCCGACAGAGAGGTAGACACGCCGGCCCGCACGCGACAACTCATCCGCGATCTGCACGCCCGAAGATCCCGCGCCGATCACCAGCACCGCACCCTCGGGCAATTGACCGGGATTGCGGTAGGTACTCGAATGGAGCTGCACGAGTGCCGCATCCTCAGGAACTATCGCAGGGATGACGGGACGCTGGAACGGGCCGGTCGCGGCAACCACGTTATCGGCTTCGATCACGCCCTCGGAGGTTTCAACCCGGAATCCGGGTCGGCCGACGAGCCTTTGCACCGATTTGACATCGACCCCGCAGCGGATCGGGGCGGCAACCATCTTCGCATAGGCGACAAGGTAGTCCGCAACCTCCTCCTTCGCGACAAAGCCGTCCGGATCGACGTCCGGAAACGTCATGCCCGGGAAGCGATCATGCCAGGCGGGGCCGTTGGCAACCAGCGAGTCCCACCTTTCCGAACGCCAGCGTTCAGCAATGCGATGCCGCTCGAGAACCAGATGGGCGACACCGCATTTGCTCAGATGCTCGCTCATTGCCACACCCGCCTGGCCAGCGCCAACGACGAGCGTGTCAATTTTCTCAACCGGCATGCAGCGCCCCTTTCCTGTCGAAGGTTCCGCAGACGTGGCGGAATTCTGATCGCTGTTTACTGAACGGGCCGGGCCTCGAAAATTACGATTTCACGTGCCACTGGTTAGCTTGTCCCTAAACCGGGATCGGGGGATGGAGCGGTTATTTCGCGCACGATTGATATCGTTCATGTTGGCGCTCGCAGCGCATGCGCTTCAAAAGCAATCTCTGGGAGGAACGTGCAGCGTCAGAAGAGTTCGCCGGGTGGTTCAGCCTGCAACTGGCGCAGCCGTTCTTTGCCGGAAAGGCTCGGCTTCCCTTCGGACCAACATAAGAGCGTCCACCAGGCGGACCTCACCTGATCCCTTCCGAATGAGCACCGGATTGAGGTCACATGCGGCGATGATGTCGCCGAGGTCGTCGGCAAGCATCGATACATTCACAACCAGTTCCGCAAGCTGGCTCGTGTCGGTTTCGGGCATCAGATTGCGGTAACCGGCGAGCAGCTTGCCGAGGCGTGTCGAGGCGATCATCCTGGGCGCCTCGTCCCGCTCGACCGATGCCAGCCCGACAGCCTTGTCGGCGTAAAGCTCCACCATCGTGCCGCCGGTACCGACCATGACCAGGGAGCCGAAGGGAGGCGAAGCCACGAAGCCGATCATGGCCTCGGCATCCGCCTGGAACTGCTCCTGCAATTCGAATCCCACGATCCGCGCATGCGGTGCATGGGCAGCTACATTGGCCGCGATACGCACGATCGCCCTCTCCAGTTCCGGGCGGCCTTCTATGCCGAGCATCACCCCACCGATGTCGGAGCGATGCAATATATCCGGCGAAGCAATCTTCACCGCCATCGGAAAGCCAATTTCCTGCGCCCGTTCGACGGCTTCCCTGGCGTTTTTGACCACCGTGGAACGCACGAATGGCACGCCGTAGGCCGTGAGGATCCGGACGCAGAGTTCGGGGGGCAACGCCCCGGACAAACCGGAAAGTTCGCGCCGCAGATCCTCAGCCATCGGATTGTGCCGGGATCGATCGGAACGGTGTCGGCTGGCCCAGTTGCCGGCCATTCCTATCCGGCCAGTGGCCAGCTTGCCGATCGCCGCCAGCCCGGGCCGCAATCCGCGCAACAACGGAACACCCGCTGCCGCCAACTCGGTCGTGATCTGCTCATGAAGCGGATCCGACGTCGGGGATACTACAACGACAGGCTTCCCGGCTTCCCTACCGACTTCCGCGTAGGTTGGGATATGTCGCATATAATTCTGGAGTGTGATCGGGTTCAGGCTGGTCTGCGAGTCCTGAAGGATCGCAAGAGCACCGACCGAGGGATCGCCAAGTATTCCGTGCAACGCTTCGGGCGTTTTGCGTGCTTCCGGCTGAACGGTCGCTCCGATATCGACCGGGTTTCCTCCAGCATTACCGGGCAGCGCCGAACGGATGATATCGCTTGTCTTCGTCCCGAAGCGGGCGAGTTCAATGCCGAGTTCGTCGGCCACATCGCAGGCAAGGGCAGTCTGGCCCCCGGAAATGCCGGCAATGGCCACCCCACCCTTTCCTGCGGTTCGGCGCAACTGGGAGAAACATTCCATAGAGGCGACAAGTTCGTCATAGTCGCGAACCACCGCGACCCCGCATTCGGCGAAGAAGCTGTCATAAGCGTCGCGACTGGTTATGAGCGCCCCGGTATGCGCCTTCGTAGCCTCCGACCCGAGTTCGGAACTGCCGACCTTGAGCACCACGAGGCCTTTGCCTGCCAGCCGGATACGTTCGACCGCCTCTGCGAAGTCGACGGGGTCCTTGATGGACTCGGCAACGATGCCGACCACGTCGGTGGCATCGTCGGCTGCAAGCCACGCAAGATAATCGGAAGCGGCAAGCTGGAATTCGCTGCCGACGGTCACGACTTTCGACAGCCCGACCGAAATGGAATTCATGACTGAAATCGCTGCCGAACCGGACTGGGCGATCAGCGAGCAACGTCCGGCGCGTATGCGCAGCGATGGCCGTGAAGGATAGAGCGGAACCAGATCCGGAAAATTGACCAGTCCCATGCAGTTGGGTCCATGAATGGCGATATTGCTGGTGGCGCCGAAGTCACGGATTCTTGCTTCCTCCTCCGCCGAGAAGCCGTTCGCAAAGACGATCGCCGAACGCACGCCTGCATGGTCGAGTGCGACCAGGCTTTCGAATACGCTGGCTGCGGGGATCGCAACAACCGCGGTATCCGTATCGGGCGGCAGATCGTCGACGGAACGTAAGGCAAGCAGGCCGTCGATCATGTCGGCCGAGGGATGGACCGGTATGACCGTTCCGGGAAACTTCCATTCGCGCAGGTTGTCGATGACAACATTGCCCTGCGACGCCCGCTTCGCAGATGCGCCGATAACAGCGACCGTTTGCGGTCGAACCAGAGGAGTGACGTCCCGGATCAATTTGGCACCTTTTCATACAGGAAGAATGAAGCGGGCGCTCACGCGCCCGCTGGAAACATGGAGAGCGACGCGTTCGATGCTATTGCTGCTGGTCCTTGGGAACCCACACCTCCTGCCAGTTCGGATGCGTGTTGAACGACACGTTGAACTGGGCGTCGATGTTCTTCAGTCTCGTCGAGACCGCCTCGAAAGCACGCGCATTGGTGAGCGTGATCTCGTTGATGTCGCGCGCGACAATATCGGCATATTTGGAGTAAACCGCCTTCTGCTTGTCGAGCGGCGCCGCGGCCGCCTCTGCGATGATCTTGTCGAGTTCGGGGTTGCAATAGCCTGTCGGGTTGGCGAAGGGCACGTTGCCTTCGTTGCACAGATAGCTTCTGTCGATACCCAGAACGGGATTTGTCCTCCCCGTCAGCGATATGACCGAAGCGTCGTAATTGTGCTGCTTGTAGACCTTGTCGATCCAGATCTGCGGATCGAGCCCTACCAGCTTCACGTCGATACCGATCACGGACCATTGTGACTGAACGACCTTGGCGACGGAGTCGTATGGCGGCTTGGCGATGTAGGTCAGTTCGATACCGAAGCGCTTGCCGTCCTTGAGCGGATAGCCAGCCTCGTCCAGCAATGCGCCGGCCTTCTTCGGATCATAGGGATAGAGCTTGTTGTAGTCGATCGAGGGGTCATGGAGATTGCGGAACTGCACGGGGATGGCGTTGACGGCCTTGTTTGCCAGGCCCTGATAGGCATCCTTTGCGACACGGTCCCGATCGATCGCCTCGAACAGCGCCTGACGGACCTTGAGGTCCTTCATGGGCTCACGCCGCATGTTGAAATCGACCACGGCCCGCTCGGGCGCATTGGTCTTTATCTCGATAACCTCGAATTTCCCGCCCTTCGCCGCAGCCTGTGCGACGGGGACCTGAACCGGCTCGAGACGCGTCCAGTCGACTTCGCCGCGTGCGAGCGCATTGATCCTCTGCTGGGCGTCCGGGATCAGTGCGAAGACAACGGAATCGACATGCGGCTTCGACTTCTCCCAATAATTCGGATTGCGTTCGAAGGTGATCGACCGGCCCGTTTCCCAGGAGACGAACTTGAATGGCCCAAGCCCCACCGGCGCGCGATTGGCGGGGTTCGTCAAAAGGTCTGTGCCTTCATAGACATGCTTGGGCATGATCGGGAAGACCTCCTTGTCGAAGAGGTCCAGCGTCGCCGTCATCGGCTGCTTGAGCTTGACGACGAAGGTCGTCGCATCCGGCGCCTCCGCCCCGGCGATAAGCGGCATCAGCTTTGTGAGATAGGTGTTGTACTTGCCGAAATTCATCAGTGTGAAGACCACGTCCTCCGCACCGAACGGCTTGCCGTCGGACCATTCCACGCCGCTTCGGATCTTGAAGGTGTAGGTCAGCCCGTCCGGCGAAATCTCCCAGGATTCCGCCAGGCGGGGGACGCGGTTGCCGTCCTTGTCATAGGTCATCAGCCCGTCCGCCCAGACATCGGCGATGATCAGGGAGGACGTGAGGGAAGTCAGTTGCGTATTGAGCGTCGCGATCGCGGCCGGATCGATCGCCGCGACTATCGTTCCGCCTGCCACCGGTGCATCGTCCGACGCGGCGGCGTAGGACGACGTGCCGGCGGCGATCAGCGCCGAGATTCCGGCAGCCCGCGCGGCGCCGAGAAGCAGCCGACACAGCTTCGATAGGGTAGTTCCTCCAAACCTTCGATCTTCGCGAATTATGTTTCCGACAGACATTCTTTCCTCCTTGACGCTTCGGAATTCTCCAACACGGCTCACGCCTTTCCGGCAGCGTTCGCCTCTTCACCTTCGGTAGTGGCGGCCCGCATATCTGGCGGTACCGCCGCTTTTCCGTCTTCAATGGCAGGTTGCTGCTTGCCCAGCCGTGCGCGGACTTCCCTAGGGTCCGCCGAAAGGCGTGCTTTCAGCAGCAGCCGCGTATAGGGATGGTTTGGGGCCTCGAAGATGTCACTGCCGATCTCGACGATGCTTCCCTGCTGCATCACGGCAATCCGCCCGGCGATCGACTGCACGGCGTTGAGGTCGTGGCTGATGAGCACGAACCCCACATTCATCCGGCGGCTCAACTCTCGCATAAGCTCCAGGACCTGCGCCTGGATCGAGATATCGAGGCTGGAGAGCGGCTCGTCGGCAACGATCAGCCTCGGTTCAAGCATCATCGCGCGGGCGATTGCGATCCTCTGCTGCTGTCCGCCGGAAAGCTGATGAGGATAGCGCGACAGATATTGCTCGGGCGGGTCCAGCCCCACAGATGCCAGATGCCCAGCGAGGAAGGCGCGCAGCCTGGCGGGCTCGGCGAGTTCGTGCCGTCGCGCCACGTAACCGAGCGATTGTTCGACGCGCATGCGCGGATTGAGCGAGGAGGAAGGGTCCTGGAAGACCGCCTGGACGTCGCGCCGGTAGCTTCGCCACTGGCTGCGATCAAGCTTCTCCAGGGAAACCCCGCGGTAGAGCACCGCACCCTGGGAAGGCTGCTCCAGCCGCAGCATGAGCTTGGCAAGCGTGCTCTTCCCCGATCCCGACTCACCGACGATGGCAAGCGTCTCGCCCTCGATCACATCGAGATCGACGCCATCGACCGCGTTCAGGAACCGACGACGCCAGCCTGAAGGTGCCCGGCTTGCATAACGGCGCGTGACGCCACGGATCTGCAGGATCGGCTCGGCCATCACGGTGCCTCCGAGCAGCGTGCTTCGGCGCTTGGCACGGGACGCGCACGCCGGTGACGCGTGCTCAGTTCGATCAGCTCGGCGGCGTAGGGATGCTTGGGATTCTCGAAAACGTCGACCGTGTCGCCGCTCTCGATCACCTTGCCGGCTCGCATGACGTAGACGCGATCACATAATTCCGCGACGACGCCCAGATCGTGCGTGATGATCGCCATCGCCATGTCCCGATCGCGGTGCAGTCGCCGCAGCGTTTCAAGGACCTGGAGCTGCACCGTCGCATCGAGCGCGGTGGTCGGCTCGTCGGCAAACAGCAGCGCGGGCTCGCTTGCGAGCGCTATTGCAATCATGACGCGCTGGCGCTGTCCGCCGGAAAGCTCGTGCGGGAAACGTCGCACAAGCTGGTCCGGTGACGGGAGACCGGCTTCTCCCAGCAATTGCTCGACCCGTGAGGAAGATTTCCTCTTGCCAAGCGCCTCGGCGACCTGGGCACCCACCCGTCTCGTCGGGTTGAGGTAGCCGAGCGGATCCTGAAAGATCATGGAGAAGCCACCGTGACGGCGCAACTCGCGGAGGTCGGCATCGGATATGCGGGTGAGATCCTTCCCGCGAAAGCATATGTCGCCCCGGAACTCGGCAAGCTCGACATTGGGCAGCAATTGGAGAATGGCACGGGCAAGCGTGCTTTTGCCCGAGCCGGATTCGCCGACGATCCCGATGCTTTCGCCGCGTTTCACCGTGAGATCGACGCCGTCGACCGCGCGCACGATCGCGCCGCCCACGCGCAAATGCACCTTGAGATCGCGCGCGGTAAGCAGCGCTTCTCCGCCCTTGTCGCGCTCCGGAACGACCACATCGGCTGTCGCGGCGCTCACGACTGGAGCCCTCCCGCCCGGCCGCGCATGCGCGGATCGATGATCTCGTTCAGCCCGTCCGCGAACAGGTTGAGCCCGACAACGGCAAGGCAGATGGCGGCTCCCGGGAAGAAGCTCGTCCACCAGGCGAGGGTCATGTAGTCCTGCGCCACGTAGAGAAGCTGCCCCCAGCTTACCATGTTGGGGTCAGAAAGGCCGAGGAAGCCAAGTCCCGCCTCGATCAGGATGGCGACACTGGCATCGAGCGCCACCTGAACGACGACGGGCTGGATGGCATTGGGAAGGATTTCGCGCAGGATGATATGCGCGGTCGACAGGTCGGAGACCTTGGCGGCTGCGACGAAATCCATGCCGCGAAGCCGAATGTATTGGCCATAGACAAGCCGGGCCTCGACGGGCCAGATCGCCAGCACGACGGCGGCAAGAAGCAGCCAGAAGCTGCTGCCGAAAAGCGCCACCGTGAAGAGCACGACGACGATGACCGGCAAAGTCTGGAAGAGTTCCGCAATGCGCATAAGCACGAGTTCGACCGCGCCGCGGAAATAGCCGGCGAGCATACCGACGGTGCCGCCGACGACGAGCGCTCCGAAGGCCGCGCCCAGTCCGATCGCAAGCGAAGTCCGCGTACCGTAAACGACGAGCGAGAATATATCGCGGCCGGTATTGTCCGTGCCGAAAAGATTCTGCCAGGAGGGCGGGGCAAGGCTGGCCTGCGCCTGCTGGAGCGGATCGTAAGGTGCGATGAGCGGCGCGATCAGTGCCACGACAAGCAGCAGGAGCAGTATGACGCAGCCTGCGGCGCCATGGCGCGTACCGGCCATATTTCCTATTACGGCCCTGAAGTCACGCCATGGGCTACCGAGCGGTTGACGGCCTGTGGGTTGCGGTTCGATGACGTCCCCGCTCATCACCCGCCCCTGATTCGCGGATCGAGAACCGCATAGAGCAGATCCACGAGCAAGTTGATGAGGATGACCGCAATCGCGGCGAAGATAACGATTCCGACGACCGTCATGTTGTCGCGCATGCGCACGGCCTGGACGAGAAGCAGACCGAGGCCTGGCCAGGTGAACACCGTCTCAAGCAGCACGGCGCCCCCCAGGGAAGCGCCGAATGCATATCCTGCGACCGTGACCAGCGGCAGGGACGAATTCCTCAACACGTGCCCGCGGATGATGGCCGACCGCGTGAGCCCCTTCGCCCGCGCGGTGATGATGTAGCCCTGCCCGAGCGTATCGGCAACACCAGCGCGCATGATGCGCGTAAAGCGTGTACCCTCATGCACCGCGAATGCAAGCGCGGGAAGCGCAATATAGTGCGCCCGCTCCATAAACCAGGAAAACCCATGGGCTCGGGAGACCACCGGGCCCATGCCCTGAGTGGGAAACCAGCCGAAGTGCACCGCCAACACCAGCACCAGGAGTTGGCCAAGCCAAAAGGTGGGGATCGCATAGGCGATGAGCGCGGTCGAAGTCCAAAAGTGATCGACGCGCTTATTGCGGGTCGTCGCCGAGATGGTGCCGACCAGAATGCCGAACGGAATGGCTATCGCGAAACCAACAAGCGTCAGAAGGATCGTCCGGGGCGCGGTTTCGGCTACCAGATCCAGGACGGGTCTTTGGAACTGGTAGGAATAGCCGAAGTCTCCGTGCAGCAGATTGACAAAGTAGCTGTAAACCCGAACGGGAAAGGGATCGTCCAGATGGTATTGCTGCGTTATCGCGGCCCTGAATTCGGGCGAGACCGGGAAGTCCCCCACCATGGCCTGCACCGGATCGCCCGGGATCAGCTGCAGCATGAGCAGGATCACAAAGATCACCGCTATCAGCAGCGGTATTGCATGCAGCAGCCGGAAGAGGACGAACCGGAGCATCTGACGCCGTCAGGCGAGCCGGAAGAAGCGGGCGGCATTGCCGTAGAGCCACTTCTCTATGACCGAATCCTTCAGCGGCAGGTTCCTGTATTCCGCGATCAGTTCCTCGAATGAAGTGCCGAACAGATAACGCGATAACCCGGTCATGATCTTGTCCTGAAGCAGCGTATTGCCGAATTGCAGGAACTGCTCCCAGCCGGACCCTTGCTGGGCCAGGTAGCGCGGCCGGTGCGCGGCGGTATCGCAATAGAGGTTCGGATGACGGCGCAACAGGCCGACCATCTCGTTCACCCATGGCCAGCCGCCAAGGCCGGCAATGATCCGCAATTCCGGGAAGTCGACAGCCACGCTGTCGATGTGGCGAGGATGACCGAGATCGTAGGGCCGGTCGTTGGCGTAATTCATGGCGGTATAGATACGGACCGGCACGTCGAGTTCGACGCACTTGGCATAGAGCGGGTAGTAACGGCGGTCGCTGGCCGGCAAGCAGTTGTAAAGCGAGGAAACCCTCAGGCCGCCTACTCCGTCCTCTTTCACCAGCCGCTCGAGTTCGCGCACGGCACGCATCCCGTCCATCGGGCTGAGCGACGCGAAGCAGATGAAGCGGTCGGGATACTGACGCTTGATCGGCCCGATATCGGCATTGCGGGCCCCGACAAGATATCCGACGGCGACGCCTGCACGATCCATGTCGGCCACGAGGCGTTCCATGCCGCCGTCATCTTCGGCGACCTCCGCCGAGCGATTGGAAGCCTGACGGAACACATACTGGTAGTTATCAAAGCCATAGCCTTCGGGACGCGGCAAAGCCTCGGCAAAGGGGGTGCCCGGCCGGCCATGGCTGATCTCGTGGATGTGCGGCGATTGAAGGCTGCGCGGCAGGTTAACTTCCAGGTCGATTACGCGGGACATCCAAGGCTCCTCGATACAGTCGTTCCAAGGCCGCGCCTTGAAACTTCTCCAATCCCATTTTGTCAGCTAGGATGACATAGATGAGAATCTTGTCAACTTACCAAATTGATTTCCCTAGATATGTCGAATATGTTGACAATCTTAGCTTACATCAGGAGACCGACGTTTGAATAAATGGCAGGTTGAGGATCCGGGTTTTGCCACGACCCTGGCCAAGGGGCTTGCTGTCCTGCGCGCCTTTCGAGGCGGCAAGCCAAGGATGAGCAATGCCGAAATCGCGGCCGAGATCGGTGTGACCCGGCCAACCGCTGCCCGCCTCACTTACACCTTGGCGAAGCTCGGTTACCTGAAATACGAGAAGTCAAAATATCGCCTGGCCTGGCGGGTCGCCTCGCTTGCAAGCCCGCTGCTGCTCAATACGAACATATTGCACGCCGCCCGCTCCTCAATGGAGCGGCTGGCGCAGGACGTGGGTGGGACGGTATCTGTCGGCGTCATCGACAATCTTGGCTTCCTCTATATCGAGACGGCCCGCGCCAACGAAAACATATGGCATACGCCAGACCTCGGAACGATCGGTCCCCTTGTGACCGCAACGATCGGTCATGCGCTTTGTTCGCTGCTCGACGACAACGAACTGACAGACATCGAAGAGAGAATGGCCCACAAATCGCCCGAGCTTTGGGAGCAGTTCGGCGGCCTTTTCCAGCAAGGCGTGGAATCCTGCCGCGAGCGTGGATACTCGGTCCTCAAAGGCGACTGGATTCCCGAGACGCATTCGGTCGGCGTGCCGCTCTTTCGCGATGGAGACGGCGAATGCTTCGCAATCAACTGCCGCGTGCCGATATTCAGGCTGCGTGGCAATCAGATAGAGGAGGAAGTCGCGCCGAGGCTGAAATCGCTCGCCAACAACATTCGCGCGCAATATCTCGGCACTGCCGCTGCCGGTCGCATCCGCGATCGCTAAGCTTTTGACGTCTCCGACGACAAGTCGGCCGCACCGACGATGAGGTTCTTATGGTTCGCCGTCGCCTACCAATTCCTCTTTTCGACTCAAGACTTCAGGATGATCCTTATCCGACCGGTATTGAGCCGAAGCGCCACCCGGCGCACCCCATCCCGTGACGTTCGGGCCGAAAAACTCCGCGTTGACGGCCTGAAATCGTTGCTCGTGCGGCGGCAGGTCGTCCTCCGAGAAGATGGCATCGACCGGGCAGACGGAAAGACAAAGTCCGCAGGAAATACATTCCTCCGGCTGGATATACATCATCCGGCCGCCTTCGTAGATGCATTCGACGGGACAGACGTCCTGACAGGCGCCGTCCTTTACGTCGATGCAGGCCGAGGCGATCACATAAACCATGGCGCGGCCCTCAGCGTCCCTTCCAGTTCGGGGCGCGCTTTTCGCGGAAGGCGGCAACGCCCTCGTTCTGGTCTTCCGATTTCAACGCCTCGACCAGTTCGGGCAGCCTGAGCATCTGCGCTTCCCTGGCGCTCACGCCTTCGCCAGCGCGGACCATGGCCTTGACGGCGCGCACCGAAAGTGGGGCGCAGGCGAGAATATCGCCCACCCAACGGTTCACGGCCTCGTCGAGCGCGTCCGGAGCGGCGACCTCGTTGACCAGTCCGAGGCGGAAGGCCTCCGCGGCGCCGATACGCCGGCCGGTCAGAAGCAGACCCATGGCCTGGACATGTGGGATACGGCGGGCCAACAGCGCGATGCCGCCATCGAGCGCGAGCCGGCCGACGCGCGGCTCGGGCAGTCCGAAGGTGGCCTTCTCGGACGCGATAACGATGTCGCAGCCAAGCACCATCTCCATGCCGCCGCCAAGCGCATGGCCGTTGACCCGGGCGATGACCGGCACGTTGAGCGTATCGCGCAGCGCGATGCCGCCGAAGCCGCCGGGACGCGGAGCCGCCCAATATTCAAGACCGCTCATCCCGGAGCTTCCCTTCATGTCGGCCCCTGTACAGAAGGCCCTCTCGCCTGAGCCGGTCAGCACCACGACGCGCACGTCGCGATTCTGCTCGATCTTCTCCCAAATCCGGATGAGTTCGGTCTGGGTGGCAAGGTCGACGGCGTTGAGCACATCGGGGCGGTCGATGGTGACGCGCGCGACATGGTCCTCGACGGAAAAAAGCACGCTCATGCCGCTGCCTCACGGCGTTCGCCGGCGAGAGCGCCGCTTTCCACCAGCCGGTCGATCTGTTCGGCGGAATAGCCGGCTTCCTCGAGGACGGTGCGGCCGTCGCCACCGAGATCGGGCGGCGAATGCCGCACCTTGAAGGCGCTCTCGTCCATGGTAAGCGGCGAGCCGAGGACCGGGATGCCCCCGTCGAGTTCGATGATCGAGCCGTTGACCTCGGTCTGGCCGTGGCCGAGCGCCTGCGGAAGCGTCAGCACCGGGGCGCAGAGCAGATCCTGCTCCTCCAGCCGGCCAAGCCAGTATTCGGTCGTGTTCGTCGCGAAGCGTTCGCGGAAAAGCCGTTGCAGTTCCGGCTTGTGCGCGACCTTGTCGGCGAAGCTCGCGAAGCGCGGCTCCTGCGACAGGTCCGGCAGGTCGAGCGCCTTGCAGATGTCCTGCAGCGGGTTCGCCTTGAATGCGCCGACCAGCACCACCGCGCCATCGGTCGTCTCGAATACCCCTGTCAGCGGGAAGGCACCCCAGTTCAAATCCTTCTGGCGCTGGAGCCACATCGCCGCTTCCTGGATCTGCATGGCGAGCATCGATTCAAATAGCGAGACCGAGACCGACTGGCCGCGGCCGGTCTTCTCACGCTGCATCAGCGCCAGCAGGATCGCCTGCACCAGATGCATGCCGGCAGTGTAGTCGCAGAGCGCAGTGGAATAGAGCGAGGTCGGCAAGCTGGGATCGGCCTTGCGCATCATCACGCCAGAGAGCGCCTGGGCGAGGATGTCCTGCCCGCCCTTGTGCGAAAGCGGCCCCTTCGAGCCGAAGCCCGAACCGAAGGCGGAGATGATGCGCGGATTGATCTCGGACAGCTTCTCGTGGCCGAAGCCCATGCGTTCCATGACGCCGGCGCGGAAATTGTTGACTACCACATCGGCGGTCTTCACCAGTTCGTAGATCACCGCCTTGGCGTCGTCCTTGCGCATGTCCAGCGCGATGGAGCGCTTGTTGCGGTTCAGGCTGCGGAAGACGGGATTGTTCTGGCCGTCCGGATCGTCGGCGATGGAGTTGCGGGAAAGGTCCCCCGCGCCCGGCCGCTCGATCTTGATGACGTCAGCGCCGTAGTCGGCAAGCACCTGCGTGCAGCAGGGGCCGAGCATCACCTGCGTGAAGTCGATGACCTTGATGCCGGAGAGTGGCTGGGTGTCGGAGGATGACATCTTTTCTTCCTGTGTCTTGTGTCTCAATCGGCTGCTTCGCCGCTATCCCTTCTCCCCATTCACGGGGGAAGGTGGCCTGTAGGGCCGGATGAAGGCCAACTTCGCGAGTGCGTGCTGCCCCTCATCCGCCTGCCGGCATCTTCTCCCCGCAAGCGGGGAGAAGAGCACTGTCATCCTACTCCGCCGCGGCCATATGCAGCGTCGCGTTGGCCGAAGGCCGGTCGCCCGGGTCGGCGCCCTGTGCGCGCAAGGTATCCTGCACCTTGCGCACGTCGACCTTGTCGACGGTGACGCCGGCTTGCAGAGAAAGGGCCGCCGCGACACCTGTCGCCTCGCCCATTGCCATGCAGGGCGGAATCTCGCGCGAGATGCGCTGCGCGGCGGCAGTCGAGGAATAATGCCGACCGGCGACGAGGAGTTGCGAGACGCCCTTGGGCAGGAGCGTGCGGTAGGGATAATAATAGTCGCGGCCGCGCGCCACGCTGTCGGCGAAGTGCCGGCGCGCCGTCACGTCCTCCTTGGTCAGCACATACTCGCCTTCGAGCAGGCGCGACTGGCGCACGCCGATCTGCGGCGCCACGTCGACGACGAAGGCGTTCTTGAAGCCCGGCATCTTGGCGCGGATAAAGGAGACCAGTTCGGCGATGCGCTCACGGCCCTTGAAGTCGGCATTGGTCAGGTGCTCGACAGAGAGACCGTCGAAGCCGGCCATGTGCGGGCAGTTGCACCAGACGATGCCGGGCAGCGGCGTCTTGAGCCACCAGCGTTCCCACGAACCGCCCATGATGCGCTTCGCCTCGCGGTCGAGCACGGCGAAGGCTTCCGGCTCTTCATACTCGAAGCGCTCCGCTTCGTCGGTGTCGATGCCGCCAAGGCGGAAGACGGTGGTGACGATGAAGGAACCCAGCGTGTGCGGGGAGCCAGCGGCCGCGGCCACGTCGAGATCGCCCGTCGCGTCGATCACGACCTTGCCGAGCACGGCCTGCCTGCCGCTCTTGGTTTCGCAGATGACGCCCTTGATCGTGCCATCCTCGACGATCGGCTTCGAGAACCAGGAATGCGCCCTCAACATTACTCCTGCTTCGGCCACCATTTCGTTGGCCGCGCGCTTGAAACCGTCCGGGTCGAAGGCGGAGGCGTAGCAGACCGGCTGCGGCTTCTGGTGCGAATGGAAATTGTAGCAGCCCCAGCGCGCCCATTGGCGGAACTTGGCGTTATCCGAAATCCAGTCGCTTTCCGGCGGCGTGACGCACAGGCCGAGTCTCGTCATACGGTCGATGATCTCGCCGCACAAGCCGCGCACGGTGACTTCCGGCCCGTCGCACATGTCGTCGAGCACCAGCACCATGCCGCCGGAGGCGAGGCCACCGAGATACGGGTAGCGCTCGAGAAGTGTCACCGAAAGCCCGTTGCGGGCGCCGGCCACTGCCGCCGAGATGCCTGCCGGTCCGCCGCCGACGACGACGAGATCGGAACTGGCGACGACGGGAACCTGGCCTGCCGGCTCAGTCACGAAGTTGGGGGTTGTCATGGAAATGACCTCCGTAAGATCTTGATCGAGTTGGGCTCAGACTGACTCGGCGACGTTCCACTTGAGGCTCATGCGCTCCACCCAGGAGATGACACCGAAGAAGAAGGCGGAGAAGCACGAGCCGACCACGATGGTGGCGTAGAGAAGCGGCGAGTCGAAATTGTAGGTCGCCTGGATGATAAGCGCCCCGATGCCGGTGGTGGAGCCGATCCACTCGCCGACGATGGCGCCGATCACCGAGGTGGCGGCGGCGATCTTCAGGGCCGAGAACAGATAGGGCAGCGAGTTCTTGAAGCGCAGCTTGAAGAAAATCTCGGTCGGCGAGGCGGAGAGGATGCGCATCAGTTCCATGTGCTGCGGGTTCACGTTGCGCAAGCCGCGCGTCATGTTGACCAGCGTCGGGAAGAAACAGATCATCGCGGCGATGGCGATCTTCGCGGACATGCCGTTGCCGAGGAGCAGAACGAGGATCGGCGCATAGGCCATGACCGGAATGGTGTGGACCATCACCGCGACGGGGAAGAAGGCTTCCTCGACCGTGCGCTGATAGACGAAGCTCGTCGCGATCAGGACAGCCGCGATGTTGCCGATCAGGAAGCCGCTGATGGCTTCGATCGCAGTCGGGCCGAGATTCGACATCAACAGCCCGAATTTCTGCACCAGCATCACCACGACGGCGCTAGGCGCCGGTGCAATGAAGGGCCGGATACCGAAGATATGGACGGAAGCCTCCCAGACGACAAGGATACCGACCGTCGCGATCAGGGGCAACAGCCGGCGGCGCCAGGCGAGGTAGCGGCGGGTTGCTTCGAAGCGGGCCTGAGCGGCATCGTCGTCGCTGAAGGTTTCGGGGACGGGGGCGGCTTGAATGGCGGAGGCGGACATCAGCAGGTCTCCAGCACACGGCGCAGATGCGCAGCAAGTTCGATGAATTGGAGGCTTTCGCGTTGTTCGATGCGGCGCGGGTTCGGGAGCGGAACAGGAACCATTTCGCGGACACGGCCCGGACGGGCGGCGAGCAGCAGGACTTTTTGGCCGAGGAAGGCCGCCTCGTAGATGGAATGCGTCACGAAGAGGATCGTCGTGCCGGTTTCCGCCCAGATACTCAGGAGTTCCTCGTTGAGGCGGTCTCGCGTGATCTCGTCCAGCGCGCCGAACGGCTCGTCCATAAGCAGCAGTTTCGGATCGTTGACCAGCGCGCGGGCGATCGAAACGCGCTGGCGCATGCCGCCCGACAATTCATGGGGGAGAGCCTTTTCCCAGCCGGAAAGCCCGACCAGTTCCAGAAGCTCCTCCGGCGTACGGCGGCTTGGCCGCGTGTTCTTCCCTCCCACCTCGAGCGGCAGCGCGACGTTCTCGAGCGCCGTACGCCAAGGCAGGAGAGCCGCATCCTGAAAGACAAAGCCGATGTCGCGGCGGGCGCGGGCGGCTGAAGCGTCGCCGCCCAATATCCTGACACTGCCGGAAGTCGGCTGGATCAGGTCGGACACGACCCTCAGCAGCGTGGACTTGCCGCAGCCTGACGGCCCAAGGAGCGTCAGGAAGCCACCATTCGGCACCGTGAGATCAATGTTCTCGAGCGCGGTTATCGTACCGCGCTCGGTGGTGAAACGCATGGTGACGCGCGAGAGTTCGACGGCCGCCGCCGTGGCGGCCGATTTACGGTCGGTTTGCTCCAGGACGGCGGCTTCCATCGGAATCCTCCTCAGCCGATCTTCGGTCGCGAGTCTTTGGTCATGTCGAGGATGGCCGTCGACACCACGCTCTCCAGCTTCGGCGTGCCGGCCGAGAACTGGCCGAGCTCCGCATAGGTTTTGATCTGCTCCTCCCAGACAGCGGTGTCGAAGCTGCCCCAGCCATGTTCCTTGGTGCGCTCGGTGAACTCGTAGGACAGCATGACGGGCTCACCCGCCAATTCGTCCTTCTTGACCAGGTTCGGATATTCCTGGACGAGGAGATCGACGGCCTTTTCGGGATTGTCCTTGCAATAGGCCCAGCCCTTGCCGGCGGCGCGCAGGAAGGCGGCAAGCAGTTCCGCCTTGTTCTTCAGCGTATCCTGCGTGGCGTAGTAGGGCAGCCCGTAAAGCTGGATGCCCTCGTCCCATAGCCTCATCGTCACATAGTCCGGCCCGAGCATCTTAAGCTGGGTGATGCTCGTCGCCCATCCGGTGAAAGCGTCCACCTGGCCGGAGACGAGCGGCGTAAAGTCGGAGCCGACAATGACCTTCTCGACCTTGTCCTCGGGAATGTTGTGCTTCTTCAGAAGCGCGGTCAGCAGGATCTGGCCGGTCGCCTGGATGCCGATCTTCTTGCCGATCATGTCCTGCGGCGTCCTGATCGGATTCTTGGCAAGCGAGAAGAAGGCATAAGGGTGTTTCTGGGCACCGACCGCGAAGCAAGTCACGGGAATGTGCTGCGACGCCGCAAGCATGAGGGACGGGCTGGAGGAGACCTGCCCGACCTCGTAGCGACCGGATGCCACGATCGCGACGCCATCGATGCTCGGACCGCCGGGCTGGATGGCGAAGTCGATCTTCTCCTCTTCGAAATAGCCGAGACGCTTGGCCACCACCTCACCGATCTGGTTGCCACCGGTGATCCAACCAAGCTGCATGTTGACCGGCTGCGTACCGCCGGCAGCCATGCCGCGGCTCGTGACGATTGTCGGCAAGGCGAGCGCCCCAGCTAGTCCGGCGCCCGCTTTCAGGACGTTGCGCCGCGAAATCCGTATAATGTTCATCCTAGACCTCCCATGTCCGGTACTTGAAAGCCGGGGTTCCCTTCCCGGCTGCATCCGCCCGGCAAAGCCGGACCGGAATTCAGACCCAGCGTATAAGAACGTGATCTGCCGACATCACGCTCTCTCCACGCTGATTGACCACATTCATGGTTTCGACAATTCGCCTCACGCCCTTCCGCTTCGGGTCCATCTCGCAGCTGGTCACCTCCACGTCGACGCTGATCGTGTCGCCAATGAAAACCGGCTTGCGATAGCGGACGCGATCATAGCCGTAGGAAATCCTCAATCCCTTCGAGAGGTCGGTATCGAATTTCAGCCCCATCGCGATCGAGAGCGTCAGCGTCCCGTGCGCGATCCGCTGTCCATAGGGGGTCTTGCTCGCGGCCTCGGCATCGAGATGCGCCGGGAACAGGTCGCCGGTCTGCCCCGCGTGGAAGATGATGTCGGCTTCCGAGATGGTGCGGCCGCGCGTCTTGTAGGAATATCCCACACGATCGCATTCCGGCCTGATGTCTTCCTGCGTCATTTTCTTCCCATCAACCGATTTTGGCACGATCGTCCTTGGTCGCGGCCAGGATGCTCCCGTCGATGACGTCATCGAGCTTCGGAGCGCCGGCCGAGAATTGTCCGAGCCCGTCATAGAGCGCGATCTGGTCCTGCCACAGGTTGCGGCGGAAATGCCCCCATCCGTATTCCTTCGTGTCGGCATTGAAGGTGACGGCGACCGCAACGGCGGCGGCGTCGGTTTCCCCGGCGAGATCGAGATTGGGCAATTCCTTCACCAGCAATCCCGCCGCCTTGGCGGAGTCTTCGCGGGCAAGGGCCCAGCCGCGGGAAGAGGCCTTCATGAACTTGGCGTAGAGCTCGGGATCTTCCTTCAGCCGGTCGGCCTGTGCGTAATAGTTGTTGGCATAGAGCTTGATGCCGACATCCCACAGGCGCATCCTGATGGCGTCGGGGCCGAGAATCTTGAGGTTGGTCGTATTGGTCTGCCAGGCCGTGATCACGTCCACCTGCCCGGTGACGAGCGGCGTCAGCTCCGATCCCGTGATCTGGATCTTCACCTTGTCTTCCGGAATCCCATGTTTCTTGAGGAGGGCCGTGAGCAGGATCTTCGTCGTCTGCGGGATGCCGACGCGCTTGCCGATCAGGTCCTTGGGCTCGTGGACCGGGGCCTTGGGCAGCGAATAGAAGGCGAAGGGGTGTTCCTGGAAGCCGACGCCGAAACAGCGGATCGGAATGTGTTGGGAGGCGGCGAGCATGATGGAGGGGCTCGACGGCATCACGCCCATCTCGTACTGGCCCGACGCGACCATGGCGAGGCCATCGATGTTGGGCCCGCCGGGCTGCAGCCTGAAATCGACGCCTTCTTCCTCGAAATAGCCCATCTGCTTGGCCACGATCTCGCCAAGCTGATTGCCGTTGGCAAGCCAGCCGAGCTGCATGTTCAGGGTCTTGGTGCCCTTGGCGGCAAAGACGCGTCCGGAAAGTATCGTCGGCATGGCCAGCGCGCCGGCCACCGTGGCCCCCAATTTGAGCACGCCGCGACGCGAGAGCCCGTTTCGATTCATTCAATTCCTCCTCTTGCGGGTAGGAAACCGCCCTCGATCCCGCGTCTCCTCCGATACTCCTCCGACCGCTGCGCGCCACGGCTCGCAGCCGGGCGTGGGCGGTGTCGTTCATGGAGCCATGTCACTTTAGTAGTAGCAAAGTGCTGTCAGGAAGCATAAAGATTCGAGCTAGGTGCTGCCGAAAAGGCATCACGTTCGTAGAGGCTCCGCCCCATGCATGCCGCGGTCCTTCGCTATATCGATCAGGTGGCCCGCATGGGTTCGATCCGGCGCGCCGCGAGCGCGCTCAACGTCGCCTCGTCGGCGGTCAACCGGCAGATCCTGAAGCTCGAGGCCGATATCGGCACGCCGCTTTTCGAACGCGTCGGCAACGGCGTGCGCCCGACGGTGGCCGGCGAGTTCGTCATCCGCCATGCGCGCGACACGCTGGCAAAATGGCAGAGCACCTGTCTGGAGGTCTCCGCGCTTTCCGGCGATATCCAGGGCGAGGTGCGGGTCGTCACCATTCCCTCGCCGATCGTGCGGCTTTTGCCTCTGGCCGTCGGGAAGACCACCCGGCAGCATCGACACATCTCCTACCGGATCATCGATGCCAGCCCCAACGAACACGCTGAGGAGATGCGCGCCGGACGACCGGACATCGCCGTACTCTTCATCGACCGTCGCTATCGCGGCTATTATGTTGCCGCCCGCATCCGCATGCGCCTCGGCGCCGTCATGCGGCCCGACCATCCGCTGGCAAAGCGCCAGGAACTGACGCTGACGGAGTGCGCGGCCTATCCGGTGGTCATGCTCAACGATCCGTGGATCCTGAACGCCACGGCAGAAGCCGAGTTCACCCATTCGGGCGCGCAGTTCAAAGCCCTGGTCACCACAAACTCGCTCGCCATGACGAAGGAGAGCATACATGCCGGGCTGGGAATCGGTTTCTTCACGCCGCTAGGTTTTGTCGACGAACTGAAGGCCGGCGATCTCGTCCATGTGCCGCTCGCCGAGCCCGACCTTTCCGCAAGCGAGATCGGGCTTCTGATCCATCGCGATCGCCAGTCCTATCCGGCGGTGCGGGCGCTCAGCGCCAATCTGGTCGCGGAATTCGCCAATCTCGAAAAGGACATCGCGACTCTCGTTTAAAAGAGACCCAGTAATGAACGTCCGCTGCGCACGGCGGATCGCGCATTCGATTACTAACATAGCCGGCTTATGGCGCAGTCACTTCAGGTCGACGGAGAAGTCGAGCCGCACGAGATCGCCGCGAAAGAACAGGTGGCCGAAATAGATGATGGTTCCGGTTCCATCGCGAATGACGCGGCGCAGTTCGGCGATGGGCGCCGCCTCATGGACGCCGAGATGGCGGGCAAGCTCGATATCCGCCTCGCCGATGGTCAGGGTTTGCTGGATGCGGCCAAGGTCGGCGTGGCGGGCCGCCAGACGCTCCAGGATCGGCCGGTCGCGCGCCACCTCCGTGTTCAACCGCGCATAGACCTGGCTCTCGATCAGGATCTCGGTCATCGCCACCGCATGGGGAAAATCCGAATGGCGATGAAGATGGACAACGCGATGATAGGCTTCGGCCGGGCGCCCTTCCTGAGGCGAGACCGGCAGCGGCCGCTCCCAAGGCCCTGATTCGAGTTCCGACACCATGATCGAGGCGGAGTGCGTTTCCAGTTCCGCCAGATTGAGCGCCAGCGTGAACCAGCGCCGGTCAAGCGGATGGGCGATGACCGAACTGCCGCGCCGGTCCCTGTGTCGCGCGATCAGCCCCTCGTCCGCGAGGAGGTCGAGCGCGTGGCGGACGGTGACGCGGCCGACACGGAACTCCTCCACCAGGGCATCGAGCGCGGGCAGCCGATCGCCGGGCTGCCACTCGCCACTCGTGATGCGGCGCCTCAGCACCGATGCAACCCGCCGATAGGCCGAGATTCCCAGCCGCCGGGGACGCGCGGCGGCCTGAACCGGATTGCTACCCTTCGCCCGTGGCTTGGAGATCTGCTTCAACTATGGCCTCCCGCTTGGCGATCTGACAACGCAACGGCCGGACGCTTGCTCGCCTCCTGCAACCTAAGGCTCCTGCCCGGTGCTGGCCACACCACTTTCGCCGGACAGTGCCGCGAAGAGTATGGGCGGGCGCCATCATCCATTTCGCACGCTAACAAACTTCGAATCTTTCGAAAATCTCCGCGCGCAGGAGCCCGTCCCCAAGCCCTGCTCCTGCCGGCAGGACGAGCTTGCCCTCCTTTACCTGCGGGGCGTTCTCCAGCAGCATCTCGAATAGCGGATTGGATTTCGAATCCATCTCCAGCCACGACATGCCGTCGAGGGCGGCGCTGAGATGGGCGCTGGCATAAAGCCCCACCGGCCCACCATACATGTGCAGGCAGGCGCGCGGACCCAACTCGACGATCGCGCGGCATATGTCCCGTCCTTCGCTTATACCGCCAGTCTTTGTGATGTCCGGCTGCGCTACGTCCGGACGGACGACACTCAGAATTTGCCGGAACCCACCAAGTCTGTAGCTGTTTTCGCCAAGCGCCACCGGCGGACGGACGGCCTCATCGCGCCATCGGGCATACGCGTCGAGATCGTCCGCCAGAAAAGGCTCCTCCAGCCAGTCGAGCGACAATTCGGCCAGCGGGCGCGCGAGCGGTATCAGCGTTTCGAGCCTGAAGGATTGCGTGGCGTCAGCCATCAGCGGCCGCACGCCGGCGACCGCGCGGGCTTCGCCGAGGCGGTCGACGATCGCAGGATCGTTGCCGGGAATACGAAACTTGAAGCGTGTATGACCCTTCGCCGCCATCTCCTCGATGGAGCCCGGCCGCGAGATCGGCAGATTGGTGGCGTAGACATCCACGCTTCGCGGCGACGGTCCGCCGCGAATGAAATCGGCGAGCGGCTGGCCGGCGCGCCGGGCCGCCGCGTCCCAGAGCGCGATATCCACACCGGCGAGCGCCTGCTGAAATGGCCCCACCGCACCAAGCTGGTTGGCAAGCGCCCTGAGCTTGTCCGCGAGCATCGCATAAAGTCGCGACGGATCGTCGAGCTTCTGTCCCACGAGCAGCGGACGGATCACGTTGACAAGGATATCAACCCGGTCCCTACAGCCCCAGGGCGGGAAGTTACCCCAGCTCTCGCCTATGCCCCAGGCGCCATCGCTCGTTTCGACGCGAACCAGTATGTTGTGCCGTGTCGTCACCGTTCCGAATGGTGCCACGATCGGGTTCGCAAGCGGCGCGGCGACGAGCGCGACCCGCAGCTTCGTGATGGTGGGAGCGTTCAAGAGGCCGGCTTCCTCCTTATTGGTTGCATATCTCCACTGCCTCGCCCGCCGGTATGCACCCGGTCGCTTGATGCGGTCACTTGACGGCCCCGGCGATCCGTCCGGGCGATATCCTGCCCTGTATCGGAAGGAAAAGCAGGAAGACCGGCAAGGTGGTGACGACCGACGCCGCCATGACCGCGCCCCAGTCGACATTGTCCTCGCCGAAGAATTGATAGAGGCCGAGCGGAAGCGTCTTGAGTTCCGTCTGGGTGAGAAAGGCGAGTGCGAAGAGATATTCGGTCCAGCAGAGCAGGAACGCATAGGTGGCGGTCGCAACGAAGCCGGGCAGCATGACCGGACAGATGATGTACCAGATGACCTGCCAGCGCGAGGCGCCGTCGACAATGGCCGCCTCGTCGAGACTTTTCGGCACAGTTACCAGATAGCCGACCAACATATAGACCGAAAACGGGATCGTGAACGCCGTATAGGTAAGGATCATCCCGATATAGCTATTGATGAGATGCATCGCGGCGAAGGCCACGAAAAGGGGATTGATCAGCACGATCCAGGGAAACACCTGGCCGAACAGGATGCCCGTGAAAAGCGCGCGCTTGAAGCGGAAGTCGAAGCGCGAGAAAGCGTAGGCGGTCATGATGGAAAGGACAGTCGACGCCGCCGTTGCCGCCACGCAGATCACGAGGCTGTTGACGATGAAACGGCCGAACCCGCTTTGGAATATCCGGACGTAATTGCGGAAAGTGAATGTTTCCGTCGCCGACAGAAGTCCGCCGCCGGGGCGAAACGAGCCGACAAGAACGTAAATGGCGGGATAAACGAGGATGAAGAGCGTCAGGATGGCAAGCAACGCCGCACCGAGCAGTGCCGTCGCGCCCGGATCGCGCCAGTGCCGGGAGGAAGCCGGAGCCTTCACAGCGTTTCCTCCAGTTGCTGCCGGGCGACCAGCCTGAGATAGAGAATGCCGAAGGCCCCCATGATGAGCGCCATCACCATGCCGATGGCGGAGCTGTAGCCGAGCCGGAAATCAATGAACGCCTTCAGGTAAATCTCGGTCGCGAGCACGTTGGTGTAGGTGCCCGGCCCGGCTCCGGTCGCCAGCCAGACATAGACGAAATTGTTGAACGACCAGAAGACCGACATCAGCCCGAGCACCAGGATGGCCGGCATCAGGAAAGGCAGGGTCACGAAACGAAACTTCTGCCAGTTGGTCGCTCCGTCGAGTTCGGCGGCCTCGTAATATTCGTCGGGAACAGTCTGCAGGCTGGAGAGCAGGGAAAGCGCGATCAGGGGCACCGTGTTCCAAAGCATGATCGCCACGATGGAAGGCCAGACGGTGCGCATATCCGCCAGGAATGCGATCGGATGGTCGACGATCCCAAGTTGGATCAACGCGTTGTTGACGGCACCGTTGCGTTCGAGAAGGAAGCGCCAGATGACAACCGCGACGATCGGCGGAGTGGCCCAGGGAATAAGGAGCGCGAAGCGCGACACCGCCGCCAACCGCAGGAGCTTCAACGCGCGGGTGTTGAGCAGGAGCGCGATGCCAAGCCCCATCAAGAGGCGCAGCAGCACCGAAGTCGCCGTAAGCCAGATGAAGGTGTTGAACAGGATGTGGCCGAGATCGCCGCTGCGGAACAACTCGCGGTAGTTCGCAAAGCCGACCCAGTCGCCCCCCTGCTTCATGCCGAGCAGCGAAAGGTCGGTGAAGCTCATGCGCAGATTGTCAAAGATCGGATAGCCGTAGAAGAGCAGGAGAAGCACTGTCGTCGGCAGAAGCATCGTCATGATGAAGAGTCTGTCGCGCATGCTTCTGGGTCGGCCCCTGGTCTTCAACAAAAGGGCGGCCGGCATGATGCCGGCCGGTCGATGGTCGCGCCTTCGGCGATGACTATCCTATCAGCCTTTTGCGGCCATCTGCTTCTTGATTCCCTCCAGCAGGCCCTTCGCTGCCTCTTCGGGTGCGGACTGCCCAGAAAGCGCCGTTCCGAAGGCTCGGTCGGTCAGGTTCCACATCGTCCCGATCGGCACCGGCCCATCGGCATAGGGTCCCCAGGTGCGAGCATACTGGAACTGTTCGGCGAAGCCCTTGAGCGGGGCACCGAAGTCGATCTTCTTCAGGAGCGAGTTCTGCGCCGGAAACTGTGTCCGGTAGTATTTGGCGAAGACCTGTTCGGACGCCATGAACTTGGCGAACTTCCAAGCTTGCTCCGGGTGCTTGGTATTGGCGTTGATGACGAGCATACGACCGCCGATCATTGAGCTCTTGGTGTCGCCCGGATGCGGGAAAGGCCCGGAAACGAAGGGAACCGGCTTGCCGGGATTGGCATCCTGATAGGCCTTGATGATCTCCTTATAAGTGTTCGGCGGCATGGCCCCCATAGCCTGATTGCCGGCCACCAGCGCCTGCATGATCGAGGGATCATGTGCGTCGCTGGCCGCCAGGTTGGACTGCGGATTGTCGCCGCCGTCCATGTACTGCTTGAAATATTTCATCGAATCCGCAACGTCATCGGGCGTCACGCCGATGCCGTAGGATCCGTCTGGTTTCTGCACGATCAGCGCCTTGCCGTGCGACCACCAGTAGAAATTGGCGAGGAACCAGATGGCGCCTGAAGCCGAACTCCCGGCGGGAAATCCGAAGCCTGCCTTGCCGGTCTTCTTGTAGACTGCGGCGCTGTCGGCGCGGAGTTCATCCCAGGTTTCGGGCAGCTTGTCGATGCCCGCCTGCTTCAGGAGGTCGCTGCGGTAGACCATCGCCCACGTGTCGGTCGTCCAAGGAAGACCGTAGATGTGCCCGTCATTGCCCGTGGCGAGATCCTGCGAGATGAAGTCGCCGAAGCCGTTCGGCGGGGCGTCCTTCTTGAGGAACTCGTCGAGCGGCAGTGCCGCTCCGGCCTTGCCCATCTCCTTGACCCAGACCTGCGCGCTATGGATGACGTCCGGACCCTGCCCGACCGCTGCCTCGCGCAGGAATTGGTTGCGCGCGTCCTTCCAGCCTATGCGCTGCAGGTCGACCTTGATATCCGGGTTTTCTTTCTGGAACTCGTCGATCGCGCCCCTCACCTCCTGCTCGGTGTCGTTGAAGCGGAAAGTGATCGTGACCGGGTCCGCCCCGGCGGCGTGCATCGTTCCGAGAATGGCCGCACCGGCAACGAGCGCGGCCGCGAGCGATTTGAGCATGGCATCCTCCCAGTTGCCCGCGGTCCGGACGATAGCGGCAAACCGACGGAAGTTTGCTTGCATGACAGGCCGCGTCATTAACAGAACCATATGTAATCCTGTTAATGCTGTCAAACGCGATTCTTCGCCATTTCCAACTGTGATTGACGCTCTCCGAAAACAGAACTAGCAATAGGTCTGTTTTGATGAATCGAAAGGCGCGATCTTGCGGCCGACGATCGACGCTCACCATCATCTGTGGCAACTTGGCCGTTTTCCATATGCCTGGTTGGCTCCGGATTCCCCTCGCCGTCCCTTTGGCGACCACAGCCGACTGAAGAGCGACTACCTCGTCGCCGATTACCGGCGGGACATGTCCGGTGCGGGCGTCGTCGCCTCCGTCTTCGTCGAGGCGAATGCAGGTGCTCCCGGCGCGGAGGAAGCGGAATGGGTGGATGCTGCGGCCGCCGACGGTTCTTGTCCTGCCGCGGCGGTCGGCAGCGCGGATCTGCGCCGTCCCGATATCGCCGGCATCCTCGACGAATTCGCGCGTTCGCCGCGTATGCGCGGCATCCGAATGTCGCTCTGCTGGGACGAACGGCCCCAATGGCGCTTCATCGACAAGCCGGATGTCATGCTGGCAACGGAATTCCGGCATGGGCTGAGGGAACTGACACGTCGGGACATGATTTTCGACGCGCTTGTCGTCCCCGGTCAATTATCGCAGCTGGCCGACCTTGCGGACGCCAATCCGGACCAGCGGATCGTCATCAATCATCTTGGCACCCCCTGGTTCGAGACCGCCGAAGACAAGGCGACATGGACGGCGGGAATGCGCGAATGCGCCCGCCACGCGAACATCAGCGTCAAGCTTTCCGCTCTCTGGCCGCTGGACCGACAATGGCGGCCCGACCGGATCGGCGGTCCGGTCAAACTCGTCGTCGACCTGTTCGGGCCGGAGCGCTGTCTCTGGGCAAGCAACTATCCGGTGGAAAAATTGATGTGTCCGGTGCTCGACCAGATCCACCACCTCGAGACAGTTCTGGAAGATCTGTCCGAGGGAGACAGGGACATGATCTTCCGGCGAACGGCGGCGCGTATCTACGATATTCCGCTTGCGATCGGCGACGAACTGCAGACGCGAAACCGTGAAACTTCCAGAGCCGCCGGCCGGACCTGAGCATGAACACGTCAAGACGGCCGGGGCTCGGCAGCCTGCGAAGGGACAAGGAGTGTGACGAAAATGGCAATGGACGATCAAGCGATCGATAATGAGCGGCGCTTGGCGGCCAGGTTCTCGATGGCCGGCCGCAAGGCGCTTGTGACCGGAGGCAGCGTCAGCATAGGCTCCGAGATCGCGCTTGCCTTTGCCGAAGCGGGAGCCGACGTGGCGATCCAGCATGCACGCACCGCGGACATCGCCTTCGGCCGCACCTCCGCGGCGGAGGAAATGGTGGCCGCGATATCCGGACGCGGACGCCTGGGCGTCGCCATCGAGGCGGATTTCTCCCGGCCACACGAGGCCGCCCGCAGCGTCGAGGAAGCAAGCCGTTTCCTCGGCGGCCTTGATGTCCTTGTCGTCTGCGCATCGATCCAGTTCCGCACGCCCTTTGAGAAGGTGACCGAAGACCAGATCGAAAAGCAGATCCAGGTGAATTTCCGAGCTACCGTCGAGCTTCTCCAGGCTGCGCTACCGGAGATGCGCCGGCGTCGCTTCGGACGTATCCTGACCATCGGAAGCGTGAATCAGACGGCGCCCGAAAGCGTGCTGTCTATCTATGCTGCGCTGAAGAGCGCGCAGCATAATCTCGTCATAAACCTAGCCCGCGAATACGCAGCCGACGGCATCACGATCAATAATCTTTCGCCGGGCCTTGTCGCCACGGAGCGCAACAAGTGGCGGCGCAAGGATGCCGCGGCGTGGAAAACCATCGAAACCGCCTGCAGCCCCATGCGGCGGGCGGGCAGGCCGGCCGAGATGGCAGGTGCCGCTCTGCTCCTATGCTCCGATGCCGGCAGCTACATCACGGGGGCCGATCTCCAGGCGACCGGCGGCCGCCACCTCGCCTGGCAACCACCGGAAATTCCAACCTCCTGACCTATCCGGCGAAGGCCGGCTCCGGCAAGCCACGCACACCGGGTTCGATGGCGAGAAGCGCGCCCGCCAGAGGCTCGGCCGCGAGCGCGGCCGCATCGAGCCCCTGCCGCGCGGTGGTGATATAGAGCCGATCAAGCCTGTCGCCGCCGAAGCTGCATGACGTAGGCCGCGAGACAGGCAGGGGATAGACGACATGGTCCGAGCCATCCGGCGCGGAGCGGACGATGCTCCCCCCGCCGAAACGCGCGTTCCAGATATAGCCCTCACAGTCGACAGTCGCCCCGTCCGGCCGGCCCGGGACCAGCGCAGGCGGAATGACGGCACCGAGGCGATGGAAGGAAGGGCCGGTGCCGGTCATCTCGAAAGCATCGAGACTGTCCTTCGGCGTGTCGGCGAAATAGAAACGCTGCCCGTCCGGCGAAAAGCAGATCGCGTTCGGAATGGTCACGCCGGAAATCAGTTCGACCGGGTCGCCCGACGCATCCAGGCGATACAATCCACCCGTACTCGCCTTGCCGAAATCGCGCATACGGGTGAACCAGAGGCGACCCTGGCGGTCGCAGCGCGCATCATTCGTCCGGTCGTCGGGATGCCTGCCCGGGAATTCGAGATACCGATCGAGCGATTGCGTGCCGGGATGGAACGAATAAAGGCCTGATTGCAGCCCGACTATGACACCGCCCGATCCGCGCAGCACCACCGAACCGGCGAGTTCCGGCATCGACCATCGCTCCACCTCTCCGCTTCGCGTGTCCAGCCGGAAGAGCGCGGGCGTCCTTATGTCCGTCCAGTAGAGCGCCCGCTCGCACTCCGACCAGACCGGCGATTCGCCGAGCACGTTTTCACACGGCGCGGCGACATGCACCCTGACCTCGCGACGGAAGACTTTGGGCGAGTGCATGAATTATCGGACCTTGCGCGTCGAGTTGCGCACGACGATTTCGAAGCCCATGTCCACGATCGACCCTTCGACCGGCTTGCCGGCGATACGGTCGAGCAGCAGTTCGGCCGCCCGCGCGCCGATCTGCGGATGGGGCAAACGGACCGTGGTTAATCCCGGCTGCACGTAGGCGGCCAGATCGATATCGTCGAAACCGGCTATGCCGAAATCCTCGGGGACACGCAACCCCCGCCGCTGGCACTCGAACAGCGCCCCTATGGCAACGAGGTCGCCGCCGCAGAACAGTGCCTCGACATCCGGCCTCCGCTCCAGCAACTCGTCAAGACTTCTGGCGGCGCTGGCAAGATCCATCGGCACCTCGGCCATGAGCGCCGGGTCAGGATCAAAGCCGTATGTTTCGACCCCGCGCCTGAAACCCGCTATGCGGCCCCTCTGCCGTTCATTGTCCTTTGTGGGAAGACTGAAGAACGCGACCTTTCGGTAACCGCATTCGGCGAGATGCCGCATCATCGCGAAAGATGCATCGACGTTCGAGAACCCCACGACCATATCAATCGGCTCTCCGTCGAGGCTGGCGATCTCCACCACCGGCACCCCGCTTTCCCTGAGCATATGCCGGGCGCGGTCTGTATGCGTGGTGCCCGTAAGATAGATGCCATCGGCGCGCCGGGAGAGAAATTCCAGGATAAGGCTTTCCTCTTCGTCCACCGAGAAATTGGAGCCGCCTAGAAGCAGCTGATAACCCCGGCTTCTCAGGACGGTCGCCATGCCTCCGGTGAACTCGGTCGCCACCGAACTTTGGAATGTCGGGATGATGGCGCCGATCAGCCGGGTCTGGTTGGAAGACAGGCTGCCCGCCACCCTGTTCGGTATGTAGCCGAGCGCAGCAACCGCTTCCATGATGCGCTCGCGCGTCGCCGGCGCCACCGTGTGCGGAAAACTCAACGCGCGCGAAACCGTGATCGGCGCGACCGCCGCAAGCCGCGCCACCTCCCGGACCCCGATCCGCTTCGTCTGGCGGGTGCTGTTTTGCTTTTCCCCTGACATTGAGAATGAGGTTCTAGCAGGTTGTCTTGACTCGACAATATGATACCGGTACCATGAATGCAACATTGACGGGTTTCGGGAGGATTTTCGTCGGTGAAGGCAGACGCGTTCAGCGGAAGGGGCATGCCCGTCGGGCCGGGCCGCGTCCCGCCGGCCTTCAAGGCCGGCCGTGCCTGGAGCATGGCGGCCGACATTGTCGTCTATCTGCGCACGATGGCGGTTTTCCTTATCGTCTGGCAGGGCGCTGCAATGTGGATCGCCAATCCGATCCTGCTGCCCACTCCGGTCGACGTCGCCTGGAGTTTCGTCGACCTCGCCGGCACCGGCGAGATGATGACCAATGTCGTCGTCAGTGTCCGCCGACTGGTGCTGAGCTTCCTTCTTGCGGCCGTCATCGCCGTGCCGCTCGGTTTCGCGATGGCGTTGAACCGTTTCCTCTTCGACATGGTCGATCCAACGGTGGAATTGCTGCGTCCGATCTCCGGCATCGCGTGGATTCCGCTCGGGCTGTTCATCCTAGGCATCGGCGATGCGTTGCCGACGGCAATCATGTTCTACGGCGCCTTCTTCCCGCTCCTTATCAATACGATCACGGCTGTGCGCTCGGTCGACCGCTCCTACCTGAATGCAGCACGCACACTCGGCGTCGGACGCACAACCGTCCTCACGCAGGTGATCGTGCCCGCCGCCCTGCCCGGCATCCTTGTCGGCGCGAGGCTCGCCGCCGGCGCCGGCTGGATGTCGATGGTCGCAGCGGAGCTGATCGGCGCGCCTTCCGGGCTCGGCTTCGCGGTCGAATGGTACCGCGAACTCCTGATGACGCCCAAGGTACTCGCATTCATCGTGCTCATCGGCCTGATGGGCTACCTGTTCGATCGCGCCCTGCGCTATCTCCAGCGTAGCCTCACCCGCTGGGCGGAACCGAGGAGCGCCTGATGGCAAGGGTGATGGGCTCTCCCCTGCTGCGTGCGGCGATCCTGCCGGTTGTGCTGCTGGTGATCTGGCAACTGACCGTCACGCTCGGCGCGCCCTCGCCGCGCGCGCCAATGCCTACCCTTGTCGCGGCCGCCGCGTGGAGGCTCGTGGTCAGCGGGGAGATTCCGCTGGCACTCCTGCAAAGTCTTGGGCGCGTGCTGGCCGGCTTCGCCTGGGCCGCCGGTCTCGCACTGGTGCTCGGCGCGTTGATGGGCACCTATCGCGCCGTCGACAGGTCCATCGATCCGCTTGTCGAAAGCTTCAGGCCGATCGCTCCGATCGCGCTCCTGCCGCTCGCCATATTGTGGTTCGGGACGGGCACGCCGGCCGCTGCCTTCATCGTCGGCTACGCCGCCTTCTTCCCCATGATCGTCAACACGGTTCATGGCGTGAAGAGCGTCGACCCGCAACTGATCCGCGCCGCCCGAACGCTGGGCGTCGATCGTCTCACCATATTGAGGACGGTCGTCGTGCCTGGAGCGCTCCCCTACATCTTCGTCGGCGCCCGCCTCGCGCTCGGCGTCGCCTGGACCTCGATCATCGCCGCAGAACTCGCGGTCGGCGCCAAGGCCGGCGGCGGCTCCACGGGCGGCATCGGCCAGATGATGTTCGTCTTCTACGCCTACAGCGTCGATCTGAACGGCATTATCGTCTGCATGGTCGCCGTCGGCATCGTCGCGCTCGTCATCGACCGCGGCCTGCGGCGGCTCGAACACTGGATGCTGCCATGGAAACGCTGAACGCCTCCCAGCCGAAGCTCAACTTGCGCGGTGTGCGCAAGGAATTCGTCCTGCCCCGGACCGGCGAGACAACGGTCGCACTGGAAGCTGTCGACCTCGATGTCAGGCCCGGCGAATTCCTCTCGATCGTCGGGCCTTCCGGCTGCGGCAAGACCACTATCCTCAACATGATCGCCGGGCTTACACGGCCGACGACCGGAACCATCACGCTCGACGGCAAGAAGATCGAGGAGCCGGGCGCCGAACGAGGCGTCGTCTTCCAGGACTATGCGCTTTTCCCCTGGAAGACGGTCTGGGAGAACATCGAATTCGGCCCGCGGTACCGCAAGGGTTCCGGACTGACGAAGAAGGAACGTGACGAGCGTGTCAGGCATTTCATCGATCTTGTCGCGCTGACCGGCGCGGAGAACAAATATCCCTATGAACTCTCGGGCGGCATGCGCCAGCGCTGCGCTTTCGCCAGGGCGCTTGCCAACGATCCCGACGTGCTTCTGATGGACGAGCCCTTTGCCGCGCTCGACGCACAGACGCGGGTGATCCTGCAGGAGGAACTGCTGAGGATCTGGGGCGAAACCGGCGCCGAAGCCGAGCGGCGAACGGTGGTCTTCATCACGCACGGCATCGACGAAGCGGTTTTCCTTGCCGACCGGGTCGTCGTCATGAGCAGCCATCCGGGCCGCATCAACGAGATCAAGCCTGTCGACCTGCCCAGGCCGCGCAGGCCCGAAATTCGTTCCAGCAGCGCCTTCCAGGCGCTCATCGACGAAATCTGGCAGCTCATACGGCATGAAGCCTACGCCGCCACGGTAAGAGCGTGAGCCGGAACCGGCCCATGAAGGCCAAATATGGAGGAGACGAAATGACCAGCAGGAAAGCTACCACGATCAACCGGCGCAAGCTGCTCGCGACCGGCGCTGCGGGCATCACCGCGGCGGTACTCTACCGTCCATCCGTCGTGCGGGCGGCAGAAGAGGCTTCCGCCTCGGTCGGTCGCCAGCCCTGGGCTGCGGCGAACTCGCCGATCACGGAATACATGATGCAGAACAAGCTTTTCGAGAAGCATGCGGAAAAGCAGGGCTATCAGCTCAAGGTCGACTGGCGCGACTATCCTTCCGCCATGCCTCAGGTCGAGGCCTTCGTCAGCAACAATCTCGATCTCGGCATGTGGGGCAATACGCCGATCATCCGCGGCATCGCCGCAAAGCAACCCTGGAGCATCCTGAATGTCGGCGAGGGCCATATGCGCTTCGTGCTCGCCACCCGGCCCGACAGCGGCATCCGCAACGTGCAGGACCTGAAGGGGAAGACAGTGGGCGCGCTTCTCGGCGGCGACCCTTATAACGCCCTCTCTCAAATCCTGCTCTATCAACTCGGCTCGGGCGATCCGAAGGCGAACGACATCAAGATCGTCAACACACCCACCCAGGCGCAGGCCGCTACCGTGCCGACGGGGCTCGATGCGGCGGTCGTCATCTATCCGGCCTTCCTGAAAGCACAGAAGGATGCCGGCATCGTCGGCATCGTGAATTCCTACGGAACGACGGAGGATCACTATAAGGGCCCCGAGGGCGAAGGCGCCGGCATCCAGCTTCCGTCGGTGAAGAAATCGCCCTTCTATCCGGACGGCTATTACCTTCACCGTTCCATGTGGATGGCCCAGAACAAGTTCCTCGACAAATACCCGAAGCTCGCGGTCGCCTTCATGAGCGCGCAGCAGGAAGCCGTCGAAGCGCTTTGCAAGATGGATCCGGGCGACGTGTCGCAACTCGTCAAGAAATATTGGGAACTGCCGCCGGATCTCGGCGCGAAGGTGTGGAAGGACGACGTCCTCTATGCGCGCAAATGGGTATGGTCGACGCGTGGCGACGTCAGCGCCGTGGTCGCCACTTCGAAGTTCATGGTCGCCGGCGGCCTCATTCCGCAGCCAACGACCTGGCCGCAGGTGACGGAGGCCATTTCGAAGGGCGCTCCCCTGATGGAACAGGCTTACGAGGCGTCCGGCAAAGTGCCGGATGAAACAGCCTTCACGGCCAAGGATGTCGCCGACCTGCGCGGCCTGCCCGTGTGGCAGCATGCGCAATGGCCGCAGGAAAACTGAATCTGGATCGCAGCAACAGGAATTGAAGAGAAGGCGGCGAGAATGAAGAATATCGGCTTTATCGGCCTTGGCACCATGGGCGGCCCGATGGCGCAGAACATACTGCGCAAGGGCTATTCCGTGAAAGGCTTCGACCTCAGTCCCGACGCCCTCGAGAGACACAGGGAGGCCGGCGGCACGACCGCCGGCTCCCCGAAGGAAGCCGCGGAAGGCGTCGATGTCCTGATCACCATGCTGCCGGACGGACCCGATGTGGAACGGGCAATCCTGGGTGAGAACGGCGCTATCCACGGTCTCGAATCAGGGTCCGTGGTGATTGATATGAGCACCATCGATCCGAGCTATACGCAAAGGATCGGCAAGGTGCTGGCCGAACGCGGCATTGCCATGGTCGACAGTCCGGTCGGCAAGACGGCCGATCATGCCATCGCCGGCACCCTGACGCTCATCGTCGGCGGCGACAGGAAGGATGTCGACCAGGTGCGTCCGGTGCTCGACTGCATGGGCACCGATTTCTTTTATTGCGGCAAGCTCGGCATGGGCGAGGCGATGAAACTCGCCAACAATTTCCTCGCCAACACGATCCTTTCCGCCACCAGCGAGGCGCTCGTCATGGGCGTGAAGGCCGGGCTGAGCCTGGAGACGATGATGGCGGTGATGCGGACCACCATGGCCTGGAACAACCAGCTCGGCATATCGCTGCCGAAGAAGGCACTGGCCGACGATTTTTCGCTCGGCTTCATGGTACGCCTCGCCGAGAAGGATCACCGGCTTGCCATCCAGATGGCGAAATCGCTCGGTGTCGAAACGCCGGTCGGGACGGCTGCCTTCGACGTGCTGAAACAGGCCTCCGGCAACGGGCTCGCCGGGCTCGACGTCAGCGCGGTGCTGCGCCTGCGCGAGGAGCAGGCGGGTGTCAAGGTCAGGCTGGCGCAGTAGATCGGAATACATATGGAACGGAGACGGGTCGGCGGGACGGAACTCGAGGTTACGGTACTCGGCTTCGGCTGCGGGCCGATCGGCGGCCTTTTCGATGAGGTACCGGATGAACAGGCTCGCGCAGCGGTGCACGCCGCGCAGGAAGGTGGCATCGCCTATTTCGACGTGGCACCCTTCTATGGCATCGGCCTGGCCGAGCATCGCCTCGGCGAAGCGCTGCGCGGAAGGAAGAAGGACTTTATCCTCTCCACCAAGGTCGGACGTCTGCTCAAGCCGGCTGCTTCGGGTCGCCCGCCGGAATCGATATTCCGGCAGGCCCTGCCCTTCGAAATCGTCTACGATTACAGCTATGACGGCATCATGCGGTCCGTCGACGACAGTTGCCAGCGGCTGGGCATGTCGGCTGCAGATATCCTCTACATCCACGACGTGAACCGGAAATGGCATGGCGATGCCGTCGAGGTGCGATTCCGCGAGGTAATGGAAGGCGGATACAGGGCGCTGGAAAGGCTGCGTGCGGATGGCGCCGTCAAGGCGATCGGCGTCGGCGTCAACGATCCCGACATTCTCGTGCGCTTCGCCGAGGCCGGCAATTTCGACTGCTTCATGCTCGCCGGGCGCTACACGCTTCTGGAACAGACGCCGCTTGAAAAGCTGTTCCCCGCCTGCGCCGAACGCGGCATTTCGGTCATCGCCGCCGGGCCGTTCAATTCCGGTATCCTGGCGACAGGGGCGAAGCCGGGCGCCAGATATTTCTATGCGGAGGCCGCCCCCGAAATCCTCAAAAAGACCCGCCGCATCGAGGCGGTGTGCGAACGGCACGCCGTGCCGCTGGCGGCCGCGGCCCTTCAGTTCGCTCTCGGCCATCCGATCGTCGCCAGCGTCGCCACCGGCATGGTTTCGCCAGGAGAGGTGGAGACCAATCTCAGGCATATGGCACAAGCCATACCAGACGATTTCTGGCTGGAACTGATCGAGGAGGGCCTGCTAAGACGGGAAGCGCCGATCCCGCATATGGCGCAGGCGGCCTAGCTGAGGCTTCCTGCATGGCCGAAAAGACTTTCCTCGGATTTCCCCGCTCCTCCGGTCGCGCAGGCACGCGCAACCATCTCCTTGTGCTCGGCATCAACGGGCTGGCCGCCGCGGCCGCCGGCCGTATCGTCGCCGCCCTGCCCGGCAGCAAGCTGGTCGCCACGCCTTACGGGCGCGGCCAGTTCGGTGCGGACAAGGAATGCCATTCCCGGCAATTGGCCGGCATCGGCGCCAATCCCAATAACGGTGCGGTGCTTGTCATCGGCGTGGACCGCAAATCGGCCGACGCGGTGGCAAATGACATCGGCGCCCGGTCATCCGCGGCGATCGAAGTGCTGACGCTGGACGACACGCATGAGGACGCGCTCGAACTGACCGCAAGGGCGATACGCATCGGCGCGGGTTTGTCACGTGAGATATCGCGGACTCGCAGGCAGCCTTTTCCGGTCTCGGAACTTTATCTAGGCCTTGAATGCGGCCATTCGGATGCCAGTTCCGGCCTTGCCTCGAATCCGCTCGCCGGCGCCCTCGCCGATCGCCTCATCGATGCCGGGGGAACGGCGGTGGTCGGCGAAACGATCGAATGGCTGGGCGCAGAGCATGTCTTGCGCCATCGCGGGATAGAACCGGAAACCGGAGAAGCGATCGTTCGCGCAGTGGCCGTCCGCGAGGCGGCGGTCTCGGCCGCCGGCGTCGATCTCCTCGGCAACAATCCGGGCACGGAAAACATTCGCGGTGGGCTGTCCACCATCGAGGAGAAATCGCTTGGCGCCATCGCCAAGGCCGGATCGCACCCGGTTTCTGCACTGCTGCCCTTTGCCGAGCCCCCACGCCATGCCGGCCTCCATCTCATGGACGGCCCAAGCTTCTCGCCGGAATCGATGACCGGTTTTGTCGCCTCGGGCGCCCAGATGATCCTCTTCACCACCGGGCCGGGCAACAGCTACTGCAGCCTGCTGGCACCGACGATCAAGATCAGCGCCAACCCGCAGGCTCACGAGCATGTCTCGAACCAGCTCGATTTCGACGCAAGCGGCGTCTTCGAGGCGAGCGAAACGCCGGACGAAGCCGCCGACCGCCTCTTTAGCGAAATGATCGGGTTCGCCTCCGGCTCGCTCACCTGGGGCGAGGCCGTTGGCGAAGGCGCCGAGTGCTTCACGCGCATAGGAGCCTCGTTGTGAACGCCGTGCGGAAAGAATCCGGCTGGGACGCTGTTCAGATCGTGTCGGGCGATCAGGTCGCCGTCGCGCTTCGCGACCTTTCCGGCTCGGTGCGCGTCCGCCGCGACAATAAAGTGGTGTCCGTCACCCTGCTCGGACCAATCCCGCTCGGTCACAAATTCGCGCTCGTCGATCTCGGCACAGGCGATGAGGTTTGCAAATACGGAGCGCCGATCGGACGGGCCACGCAACCGATACTGGCGGGCGCGCATGTCCATATACATAACCTCATCAGCCAGAGGGCAAGGCAAACGTCCGGGCCGCGCATGTAAACAGACTGGCTCGGGCGATCCTGTCCGGGGTATGGGACACAACCATCAACTCCTTTGGTCTGGAGAGGTTCATGCTGAAGCGTCTCGACGACGAACCGGTGAAGACGGTTCGCATCTTCATCGATGACCGCGAAACGGAAGCACAGGCCGGCGACGCGGTGGCAACTGCCCTGATGTTGTCCGGCGTCTCCGTCGTCAGGACCACATTGCTCTCCGGTGCGCCGAGGGCGCCTTACTGCATGATGGGCGTCTGCTTCGAATGCCTCGTGACGATCGACGGGGTAGAAAATCGGCAAGCCTGCATGGTCGAGGTCGCGGAAGGAATGGCTATCCGGACGCAGGCGCAATGGCCGGCAGCGGAGGACGCCCGATGATCCGGCTGCAATCGGTACACGATCTCGACGATCGCCACGATTTGGTCGTGATCGGCGCTGGACCGGCGGGCATGGCTGCCGTGATGGAGGCTGCAAGGAGTGGTGTCAGGACACTGGTTCTTGACGAGAACCCCTCCTATGGAGGCCAGATATATCGGGGGATAGCTTCCACGACGAAAAAGCGTCTCGGCATTCTCGGCAAGGACTATGCACATGGAGCCGGTCTCGCTCAGGAGTTCACGGCGTCAGATGCCGGCTATCTGGCCAAGGCGACCGTCTGGCAGCTAAGCCCGGAACGCGAGATCGGCGTGTCCTGCGATGGTAGGTCCAGGCTCATCATGGCCGACCGGATCCTCGTCGCCACAGGCGCCATGGAAAGGCCGTTCCCGGTCGAGGGATGGACCCTGCCCGGGGTCATGACCGCAGGGGCTGCGCAAATCCTCTTGAAGGCAAGCGGCGCCGTTCTTGGGCCGAAGGTGGTCCTAGCTGGGACCGGACCGTTGCTGTGGCTTATCGCAAGTCAATACATCAAGGCGAATGTTCCGCTCGCGGCCATTCTCGACACCACGCCCCGCGCAAATTTCCTGGCGGCTATCCCGAGCCTTCCGTCATTTATCGCGTCGCCCTATTTCGCGAAAGGTGTCGGCCTGCTGGCCAAGGTCCGTGGAAGCGTTCGCGTCCATACGAATGTGGGACGAGTGGTTGCGGAAGGAGACCGGCGGCTTGAGCGAGTGAGATTCTTCGCTGGCGACAGGGAAAATGTCCTTGAGGCGGATCATCTTCTCCTGCATCAAGGGGTTATTCCCGAGGTCAGCCTGCTTCGCTCGGCGGGCTGCGAAATGACATGGGACGACGGCCAGATATGTTGGCGCCCGAAGGCGAATGCTGCAGGCGAGACATCGGTCCCGGGGGTTTACGTCGCCGGTGATTGCCATGCCGTCTACGGAGCGGAAGCTGCGGAGCTTGCGGGCCGAAGGATCGCGCTGGAGGTCGCCAGATCGCTGGACCGGATCCAGGGAACGCCATTTGCGGGCCGGTGCGCCGAAATCGAACGGCGGAGAGCACCGTATATGCGCGGCCGCGCATTCCTCGATCGCATGTTCAGGCCGCGCCCGTCTCATCTGGTGCCTGCTGACAATGCCATTGCCTGTCGGTGCGAAGAAGTCCTGGCCAAGACGGTGCGTGATACCGCCGCTCGCTTGAAGGTCCAGGGCCCCAATCAGCTCAAGGCATTCCTGAGATGCGGGATGGGTCCGTGCCAGGGGCGCCAGTGTGGTCCCGGCATCGCGGCAATCATTGCCGGTATCCGCGGCGTCCCGGTGGGCGATATCGGCGCCTTGCGCCTGCGGCCGCCGGTCAAGCCGATAAACCTGGGCCAGATAGCCGATCTGTGTGCCGCGCCGGTCAAGGGCGCTGAAAAGAGTTGATCCGGAAGGAAAGGAATCGCTTGGGTCGAGACTCCTCCGAGACCGGCCGGGCTTTCCCTACCTATTTATGCCAGATTGGGCCGTGGCAGCCGCCATGCTTCAATACCACGAATGCCTAGGGAGCGTACTTGGGCGCCTCGCGGCATTGGAACGAACTCGATGGACGGCACCCATCCCTTCGAATTTCGCCACAGTCACGGCTTAGCCGTCCTCCGGTACGGAAAAATGCTCCCCAAGCGATGACCGCATTGACGGCCTAGCCTTGCTAGATGGGTTAGCGCATGAGCCCAAAATTGATTTGCGAGAACTACAGGTGCAAACTCGGCTCTGACAAGGATATCCGTGTATTCGGCATGACCGAATACAAGAACGGGGTCCGCAGCGCTCCAGGTCAATACATTGCGATCATCCACAAGAGCGGAGCGCCCCCCGAAAAATTTGATACTGACTCTTTTGATGGCGCCGTCGCTCTAATTGCGAAAGCCTTCGATGAATCCGAAGATACTGTCCGTGATGCCTTGCTTGCGAGCCTGCCCGAAGACAGCCGCATATCCAACGAAGGACTGTCGTCCCCGGCAACAGGACCCGAATCACTGATCCAGCGGATCAAAACACTGTGGCGCAAGAGCGTGCGAAAATTCTTCGCTTTTTCATAGTCCGCCAGCACCATCAGAATGTCGCGCCGACCTTGATGGCGAAGGTATGATCCCTGCCGGCGCCGCCGCTGCCGTAGGCGGTCCGATAGTCGAACCCTAGACTCCAGCCATCGCCTATTTGCGCATCGAAGCCGAGGCCGATGGTCAGGTAATCCCTGGAGAAAGGATCGACATCGATCCCATATGGCATCGTGCCGACATCGGTGTAGCCAAGGCTGACACGGCTCGACCCCTCGAAATCGTGCGTGTATTCGAGCCGGGCACGGGGCTTCAGCACACCCCAGCCCATCGGCACCGCATATTCGAGGCGGAGCCCGAGAACGCCCGAAAGCGTATCGACGGTCTGACCTCCATAGGTTAGCGTGTAGATGCCGCCACCTTTCTCCGTGAAGCCGTCGAGTTTCGATCTCGATGCCTCGAGCCGCCCGTAGGGTGACACGAGCCAGGCTTCGTCCCGGTATTCGTATCCGGCCGTCAACGATCCGAAGACCTGCCTGCCACCACGTGACCCAGTTGCGAAATTCCCGTTCGCGGTGACAAAGCGGCGGCTGTCGAAATCCATGAAGCCGTATCCGAGAAGACTGTCGATGAAGACGTTCGGTGCCGGCTTGTAGCTGCCATAGGCAGCCATGGACCATGCGCGTCCCCGGCTTTCCGTCCCGTTGTCGCCGATTTCTGTCTTGTCGCGGCCGTAGCCGAAGCCGAGGCCAGCTACGAATTTGGGCGAGAAACGGTAATCCACGCCGCCGGAGACGCCAACCAGCGTACTGTCGAGATCGAGGCCGCCGCTATCGGCCTTGGCGAAATTGACATAGCCGCCTGTCCAGACCGCGAAGTTACCGAGCGGATTGTAAGCATCCTGACCGGAGGATGCCTGCTCGTCCTTCTTGCCGCTATCCATTCTTCGGAAGGCGTCGGCAACTGGATCGCGGTCACGTTCCTCATCAGCGTAGGCCGTCTTATCGGAATCGCGTTCGGTCATGCCGATATTGACGTTCACCGAATTGCGACGGCGGTCGCCTTCCTCGTGCAGTTGTTCGAGACGACGGTTGAAATTCTGTATCTGCGTCTTTGCGAAGCGCTTTGCGGTCTCTGTCTGCGCCGTCAGCAGCCCGATCACTTCGGGGTCCTGTGATGGATCGGGGCGGGCAATGACATGCAGGATCACGGTCGCCGGGGCAGAGCGCCCGTCGGCATTAGACAGTGTGTATTGCAGGCTGGCCGATCCCGCGAACGCACCCGCCGCCGCGAAATCGAGCATATGGGTAGCGCCGTCGTGTCGGATCGTTGCCTTGCCCGCCTCGGCAGCAGGATGGGTGGCAATATCGGCCGCCGTAAATGGTCCGTTGGTCGCTCCTTGGGTGAGATCGATGGAACCGGTGGTTCCGGCCATGACCTCCAGCGTCATGTCCCGAGCAACAGGAACATCGAGGCCCTTGATCTTGAGCGAGAGGTCAGCGGTTCCGGTGAAACCCGATCTGTCGGTGGCCTGCGCCGTCGCGGTGAAATCGCCAGCCTCGGTCGGGGTGCCTGAAATCGCGCCATCGGCGGTAAGTTGGACACCATTGGGCAGCTTGCCCGCTACCACCGCGAATTCGTACGGTCCGGTGCCGCCGGATGCGGTCAACCGGACGCCAGGATAGGCCGTATTCACCTTGCCATCCGGAAGCGATGGCACCGACACGAGGACATCAGGGGACTTTATTGTCAGCGAATACGATCGCATGGCTGTTGCCGAGTTCGCATCGGTAACCTCGACGGTGAAATTGGCGATGCCAGAGTTGGTCGGGGTTCCCTGGATCGTGCCATCGGATCGAAGACTGATTCCGGCAGGCATAACGCCGGCGGTGATCCTGAACGTGTAGGGAGCCGTGCCTCCGCTGGCGGTGAGTTTCAGCGGTCCGTACGAGGCTCCCACCTCGCCATCCGGAATAGTTGTGGGGTCGATGGTGATCTCGGCAATCTCCGCGACATTGAAAGTATACGTCTGCGTCTTGCGCTCACTTCGACTATTCGTCGCCGTGATCTCGATCGTATGGCTGCCTGTTTCGGTTGGCGTCCCGGTCAATTTGCCGTCGCTGCTGATCGAGAACTCATGGGCTATGTCACCGCCCGTGATGGAATAAGTAAAATCCAGATAGCTGCCCGAGGCGGAAATCTGTTGGCTGTACCGTTCGCCTTTGACTGCATCAGGCAGTGCTGCGGGAGAGAAAGTGATCTCCTCGAAATTGAATGTAACGTGACAATCCGCTGTGATTGACGCGGTATACCATGCCGAACCCGCCGCGAATATGCCGCAGCCCGTTGGGGGCTCCTTCAGAGCGGCTCCAGTATCCGCGTCGGCACTCCAGAACGCGATATTTCGGCCTTCATCAACCTCGACCGGGCTGCTGAGGGAGGGGGCGGGAAAATCATCCAGGAAGGTAGTGCTGCTAATACGTCCTGGGCCAACGATCGTCCAGGACACCGTACGCGTTGGCGCAGGCCCCACGGTGATCGACACCGTTGCCGGAGCGCTGGTGCCTGAGGAATTTGTCGCCGTATAGGTGAAACTGTCGCTGCCGGAATAGCCTGTCGTCGGCGTGTATCTGATTTCAGTTCCGCTTGCTGTGGCTCTGCCATGACCGGGCGACGACGCCACTTCCACTGAAGCTGGTGCGCCACCGGTTATGTCCAAAGAAATCAAATTGTCTGAGCTGCCATAATTTACCGTCGCGGAGACGGGATTGGCTAAGGCAGGCGGGGCAGTAATTACGTTAAATCGAAGGGGACCCGAATATCCCGTTCCGCCATAGCCGTCATCGAACCTGACATCGAAGTCGAATCGGCCGCGCTCGGTCGGTATGCCACTGACAAGTCCGGATGCGCTAAGAGACATTCCCCGAGGAAGAGATCCGGAACCTAAAGAAAAAGTGGGGCTTCCGACACCTTTATTCGCTTCAATTTGCAGGCTGAAGTCGGAGCCCTCGGTCAGGTTCCAGTTACCGCTGTCTGGCAACGTGCTTAAATACATGGTCTCGAAATGGATTCTGCAGTCACCTGTAATCGTGGCCGTCCATTTGTGTTCGCTGACAAAGCTGGCTCCGCAACCGTCTGGCAGATTGGCCAGCCCCCGGTGTACCAAGCCAGGGGTATTCCATTCGAAATCGACGACATCACCGGCATTGACGACGGCAGGACTGGTCAGTTGCTGACCATCGAAAGCAGTGGCGGTAACGACGGGATTGCCGTCACCTGACGCATCGAAGGTGATCGTAGCAGTCTGACCCGCTGCCAAAGACGGCAGGACGACCGCGATCAGAAACAGGAAGAACGAGAAAACGTGCGGCCGCTTTCGGGGCCCAACCGAAAAACCAGAAATCATATGCCGCCGCCCAACGCACTTCGTAGCCAGTAGCCCCCCGCCCTGACCCGGAAATTGCCTTGGTCTGCATGATAGGTTTGTTTGCTAACGAAATGTAGATCGCAGAATATAGTCTGCGTCTCAATCTCTATAGTTTGCGTCTCAATTTAAGTTGTTTTACGGAAATCGCTTGGCGCTCCACCAAATCTCCTTCGGAACATCTGCATCATCGTCACGGGATCACCGAACCCTGCAAGAGCGGCCATTTGGGAGATTGTCATGCTCCTCGGGGTTGACTTCAGAAGTCTCATCATCTTCTGGAGGCGCATTTCTCGTACATAGCCGGCTATCGTCAGATCACGATCGGCAAAGCGTCGGTAGAGCGTTGCCCGCGAGCAGCCAAGTGCTTGCGCTATCCGTGCAGGATCGAGGCCCTGGTCGGCTAGGTGTTCGTCGATATATCGGCACGCTGCAACGAACAGGCCACCTTTGGCTTGCGGGATGCCTTCTTCGGGTAACAATGCCGCCCTGAGCGTCACGACCGCGAGGTCGATTGAACTCTGGAGCATGACCGCTTGCTCCTCGGGCGACAGCCCGTCCAGGCCCTCCGCCAGCATCGTGAGTTGGCCCTTCAGGAACGGTGCCAGCCGGGAAGCCGACAGGTGCCGGATGGCTTCCGCCGCGGATATCTTGCCGATCCCTGTCCCGATTTCCGCAAGCGGAAGGCAAAGATGGAGGCCGCGATGCCTGCTCCAGCGAATGCGTGACGGCGTGGCTGCGTTGTAAAAGAAGAGATCTCCTGCCCCCGCATTCGTCTCGGTATCGTCGCCTTCGGCCTGCTGGCGAGTTCCGGCAAGCACGACACCCAAATTGATCTCGTCGTCGCCGTCGCGGCTGATGTGCTCGGTCGTGCGGGCACCGGTCATTTCATCGGAATTGTAGGTGAAGAACGCGCCCCGGCGGGATACGACGCCTTTTACGATGGCCGAGAATTCCTTCTCCGGCTTCCGGATCGCATTGAAATTATAGAAGACGGTGTCGCACCAGAAATCATAGGCTTCCTGGGCACCCACCATGTCTGTGGACACCTCGCGCCTTGTGCAGGGTTCATTTCCTGCCGACCGTAACCAATACGGTATCCGCCGACCTCCTTCGGGCCGGACACCCCTCTCTTCGCCCATGGTACCCGACCCGGTGAATCAATTTCGCAGGGTAACCCGACTGGCGTCATATTCAAACCAAGCGATTCCTCACTGCATTATTGGAAATTTCTCAGTGGCGTAACCGTCGTTCCTTGCCCGACGCTCGATCAGGATTTGTGCTTCATTCAAAGTGTAGATGATCTACTTGGCAGTGTAACTCTTCCGTATCATTCCGTGCTCCTTTCAAAGCCCAAAACAGCCGAAACTCCAACCCTCAAAATGGGCCATTTTTCAGCAGCAGGCCGATACGCGATACCGCTTTTGCTTGCGGCGAGCCATCGGGCGTCGTCACTAAATTTGTTGTTAAATTATTCTGATCATCGTCCTTTTGCAGTAGCTCTCCACGGGGCGATTAACCATGACTCCTCGATAAAATCGCGATAGCTTGGTAATGTCTGGCGCCTGGAAATCCCTATGGGCGGGGGAAGACAGAGGCCGGTGATGCGGGGCGAGGCCGAACACTGGAAGGATGGCGTACAAACCATCGCCGTCGTGGCGGATCATACACTGATCCGCACGAGCGTCGTCAGGTTCCTTAGATACGAGCTCGCCGATCGCAACTTCGTCGAGCTGGTATCGACCGACGAGCTTTCAAGCGTACGTGGCAAGGACGTTTGCCTTGTTGCCCTCTGCGTGGCCGGCAAGGACGTCACAAGCGACGGCATTCGCGAAGACCTTGAAGCCGTCAGGCGCCAGTTTCCCACGGCTGCCATCGCGCTCCTTTCCGATACGGACGATATCCTGGCGGAATCCCGGGCGCTGGAGATGGGCGTGCGTGGCTATTTCACCAATTCGCTTCCGATCGACATCGCGCTGGCCGGGGTCCGGCTGGTTCTGGCCGGCGGCGTCTTCTGCCCGCATCCCCTAGCAACCTTGAAATACAGTTCCGGAAGCGGTCCTGGCGGCGGACGGCCCGAACCGAATATCCAGGCGGACTATGAGCCTTTCGAGATGACCAGTCCCATGCGACGTGAGGGGATCGCAGGCTTCACGCCTCGTGAAACAGACGTTCTGGCCGAACTGCGGCTCGGCCATTCGAACAAGGTCATCGCCGGCAGGCTCAACATGTCCGGCAATACCGTCAAGATGCACCTCCAGCACATCATGCGCAAACTCCACGTCCAGAACCGAACGGAGGTGGTGGTCCTTTTGGCCCCGAAAGTACCTGCCTGGTCCAGGGCGGCTACGGCGGAGCCCCTATCAAACGGCTCCGCGCCGTGAAACTGACAAGATCGGGCGAGGACATGGCTCAATTCTCCCGGAACGAGCGGTTGAAGCTGTCGAAAAGCGGCCGGAGCAGATAGAAGGCGACGCTGCTCTCACCGGTTTCGATGAGTGCCTGGGCAGGCATGCCGGGCACCATCTCTATGCCGCCCGCCTGCGTCACCCGCTCGTCCGTTATATGGATCGTGGCGGCGTAATAGGGCTGTCCGGTCTGCTTGTCTGCGAGCCTGTCGGCGGAAACGTAGGCGACCTCCCCCTTCAGCAGCGGAACACGGCGCTGGTTATAGGGCAGCAGATGCACCAATGCCTTCAGCCCAGGATGGACGAGATTGATATCCTCGGGCCTGACATGGGCCGAAACGATCAGCTGGTCGGCGGCCGGCACCAGGTCGAGCAAGGGCTCGCCCGCGCCGACCACACCACCCGTCGTATGGACGCGCAAATCGACCACCACCCCGGCTTCAGGCGCCTTCACATCGGTTCGTGACAACTGGTCGTCTACGGTCCGCAGACGGTCGTCCAGTTGCAGTATCTGACTTTCGGTATCGCGGAGATCCTGGGCAATCTCGTTCTGGCGGTCGCTTTCGGCCTTCACCAGGTTGGCCTGCGCTTCATTTATCACCTGATAAGCGCGTGAGATCTGCGCTGCGGTTTCACCGATCTGGCCGTCGAGATCGGCTCTGATCTGTCCCAGATCGAGGAGTTTGGTCTTGCGTTCCACGCCCTTCGCCACCAGCGAGGTGATGGCGTTGAGTTGTTGACGGGTCAGTTCAGCTCGGATCGCCAGGGCCTCCCGCTGTGCGGTCAGGCCGACAATTTCCTGTTTGACCTCATTCATCTTCTCTTTGGTGATGGCAATCTCTGACTGCATCACCATATGGCGTGCCTCGAATATCCTCTGCTGCCCGGAAAGAATGGCCTGCATCGATGTATTCTTCCTGGCCAGCGTCACCATCGCCAGGGGGAAGCTGATCTGATCTTCATCCCGCTGTTCGGCGACAAGCCGCATATGGCTGGCCTCGGCATCCCATAGCTGGGTCTGGAGGCCCTCGAATTCGGCACGCGACTTGGTATCGTCGAGTTTGATAAGCACCTGTCCGGCAACCACCGCCTCGCCGTTCTTCACCAGAATGTCGTGCACGATGCCGCCTTCCAGATGCTGGATGGTTTTGCGGCTCGATTCCGGTTCCACCACGCCGGTGGCCATAGCGGCGCTCCTGAGGGGAGCCAGCATCGACCACACACCGAAGCCCAGCAGGAAGACGCCGATGAGGAGATTGCCCATCCACGCCACGGCGCGAAGCTGCGGCCTGGCCGGTGCTGTTGCCGGCGCTCCGTAGATCGGCCGTCTCGGCGACGGGCGAGCCGGCGGTACCGGAAGTTGGCGACGCGCGACGGGCGCAGCCGAGACCTTGACCGGTCGGCTTGCCATAAGAACAGGCATCACGATCCTGCCCAGCGCCTGGTCGCGCATCGATCTGGGATCGACCCAGCCCGAGATCGCAGACGCAGCGTGTTTCAGCATTTCGGGGCGCAGGGTGAAGCCGAGTTGCATGTCCGCTCATCCCGTCCTGACAGCCGACCGCTTGGGCGGCGCGAGATAATTCTCGAATATCTTTTCGCTATCGCCGAAGGCAGCGATGGTGCCGTTGCGCAGGATCGCGATCTTGTTGGTGACAGGCAGGATACCCATGCGGTGGGTAATGATGACGGTGGTGATCTGCTTGGCCTTCAGCCGCTCGATCGCCTCGAACAATATCCTCTCGCCTTCGTAGTCGAGGCTTGAATTCGGGTCATCGAGCACGACCATGGCAGGATCGCCATAGGCCGCCCGCGCCAGGCCGAGCTGCTGCCGCTGGGCGCGCAGTAGAACGCTGCCGCCTTCACCGATGTCGGTCTCATAGCCTTGCGGCAACCGCATGATCGTTTCATGCAGGCCGGCGAGCCTCGCTGCCTCGATCACCTTGAGCGGGTCAGCATCGTCGAGCCTGCCGATGACGTCCTTGACCGCGCCGCCGAAGAGCTCGATGTCCTGCGGCAGATAGCCGATCCTGCGCACGCCGGCGCAGCGGCGCAGGGCGGAGATGTCGACCCCGCCAAGCAGCGCGCGTCCGGAGGTGGGCCGTGAAACGCCGGCGATGATACGGCCGAGCGTCGATTTGCCGGCACCCGAGGGACCGATCAGCGCCAGGCAATCGCCCGCCGACAGGCGCAGGCGAATGTTGTTCAGAACCGCCGCCTGCGAAGCCGGAAACGTAAATCCAACACCTTCGAGCACGAGATGCCCCTTAGACACCGGCAACGTTATGGCCATGCTGGGCGAGCTCGGCGAAACGGCTTCGAGAATCCGGTTGAGGCGCTGGAATGCATCGCGCGCCAGGGAAAAGCCGCGCCACGCGCCGATAGCACCCTCGACCGGCGCCAGCCCTCGGCCGAGAAGAAGGCTGGCGACGAAGATGATGCCGGGACTACTGTTGTCCACCAAGACCAGCCATGTCGCGGCACCCATCACAAGGATCTGGGTGAGCGTACGCACGGATTTCGACATTGCGAGCATGATCTCGCCTCGCCGTACCGCCGTGTCCTGCGCCATCCGCCCGGCTTCGGCATCGCACATAATCATGCGCACCGCGCCGTCCTGCATGCCCATAGCGCGGACCATGCCGAGATATCTCAGGGTGGTGGAAAACCGCGAATAGCTCCTGACAAAGGCGAGATTCGCCCGCTCGTGCGGTTCGCGGGCTGCAAACTCGGCCATAATGGCGAAGAGAAGCAGCAACAATGCGCTTGCCAGCCCGATCGTGCCGAGCAGCGGATGAACCAGGAAAAGTAGGAGCAGGAAGGCAGGCGCCCACGGAATGTCAAATAGCAGGGCGCTGGAAGGGGAATCGAGGAAATTCCTCAGCGTGGAAAGATCGCGGTAGCAGTCCGCGGCTGCAACCGCGTCGGCACGGGCGGCATATTCGAACGAACCCGTCAGCACGACCGGCCGCATCCTCTGGTCAAGCCAACTGCCGATGCGCGAGAGAGCCGCGCGCCGCACGACGTCCAGAACCGACCCTACCACCACCGCCACGGCGATGATGATTGTCAGCATTGCGAGCGTGTCCGCGCTGCGGCTGGCAAGCACGCGGTCGTAAATCTGCAGCAGGTAGATGGACGGCGCCAGAAGGAAAAGATTGTAGCCGCAGCTATAGAGGAAGACGAGGCCGAACGCCCCCGCACAGGCCTGCAGCGCCATGACCAGAGGCGTCGTCTTGCGCCTGGATTGGCTGAGCGCCATCCCCGATTCTCCTCAAGGAAGCTTTCGACGCCCTCCGGCCGAAAGACGGGCCGGTCAGGCGATCGTTTCAGGATCGTTCCGGGGCGATGGAGCCGGCGGCCATGCCGCCGGCTCCGAAGGCGAAGCCTCAGACGGGCAGATGGCTCAGATCGATATCGACGAAGCTGTGGTCGATCGAGCTGGTGAAATTTGTCGTCGTCGTACTGGGGTCCGAATGCACCAGCGCCGTCGAGACGTCACCGCCACGTGCCATGTTGCCGTTGCCGCCATTGCCGCCGACGCCTGCAAGGATGTTGGCATGCTGGTCGGCAAACAGTTGCGTATTCTGGGTGGCGCTGGTGTCGGCATGAACCGCCGCCACATCACCGCCGCTCAATGCGCCCTGATTGCCGTTGGAATTGGCGCTACCGCCGGCTCCACCGGAACCGTTGTTGGTGATAGAGGACAGAAAGCCGTTTTCCGCCTCGGCTCCACCGCCGTGTCCGGCGGTTCCTGCGCCCCAGTCAGCCGTTTGCCACAGGTGGTCGCCATTGTGCAGATCAACGTCGGAACCGGTCACAGCCTGCGTGTTCTCCACATAGGCCGAAGGGTTGTAGTTGATCGTTCCGTCATTGTAGCCATCGCCGCCATTACCGGCATTGGCATTGCCAGCATGGACGTCGCTCAGGTTAATCGTGTCGGACATCGTTGGGATTGCCATGGGAAAGTCCTCCGCTTTGATCCTGGCCCCCGCAGTTGCTACAGGCTTCCGGCGCCATGACCGGGAAGGGAGCCGCATCAGAAACAGTGCTCGCGATGCCCTGCCGGGACCAGATAGAAATTGTGGCGTGTCCTTTCGGGTGGGGTGGGGTGTAGCCGCAGAAGGGGGGCCGCCGACCGCGCTTGAGCATCTTCGCTTTTGAACACGGCATCACCGGAAGCAGCCCATGGCGACCAGACCGACCTTGCAATGTGCGGACGGCTATTCGGCCGCCAAATAACAGCCGATCACGAACGCTCAATGCACTCTCGCGCATGTCGCCGCGACGCCCGAGGTCGTGCCTGAAAGGGCCAGTGCCTGTCTTCAGCTATGCAACAGGCCGAAGATATCGTCGACCAGCGAACCGTGCGCAGCACCGGTGCTGTTGTCGCCGCCACCCAGTCCGCCCACGCCGGCGATCTGAAGCGCATGCTGATCGGCAAGGACATGGTCTATCTGCTGGGCATCGGCCGTGCCGCCGGCAGGCACGGCGATATTCATGGGCTCGAAGTAGCCGACATTAACATTGACGACGCTGCCGTTGGACACGCCTGTCCCGCCGCCGCCGGCCGCCGTATCGCCGGTGAAGATCGTGTCCGAAGCCATATTGAAGCCGCCGCCATTGCCACCTATGCCTGCAATCTGCACGCCGCCCTGGTCAAAGACGACATTGTTGGTCTGGTCGGCCTCTGCATGGCCTCCGGCCGCTCCGACAGCGATGTTTATCGGCGCGAAGATCGCGACATTCACATCGACCATACTGCCGAGGAAGATGCCATCGCCGCCGTGCCCGGCATAATTATCACCGGTATAGATGTTGGTCGCACCACCCGAAGGATAGGGAACATCGCTTCCGGCGACATTGCCATTGCCCCCCGAGCCTCCGATGCCGGCGATCTGGGTCGCGCCCTGCTGCAGGACAGCGTCATTGGTCTGGTCCGCCACGGCTGACGAATGCGGCCCTGCCGCGACGGCGGTATTGACAGGCGCGAACACCGCGACATCGGCGCCGACCAGCCCGCCCATGAAAAGCCCGGACCCGCCGCTACCCGCGTGATTGCTTCCGCCATCTCCGCCAAGGGCCACGTTGCCGTCGCCCCCGTCGCCACCAAGACCGGCCATTTCCGTGGAATGCTGGTTGACGAGCGCGCCGTTGCCCTGGTCGGCGCTCGCAGTGGAATAAGGTCCGGATACGGCCGCGTTGGATGGAACGAATATGGTGCTGGGCTGACTGCTGATGACGCCCATGCTGATACCGTCACCACCGCTGCCGGCGGAGTTTATACCCGGCGTCACATCCAATGGCATCCATGTCGGCACCAGCGCAAGGTGCGCGGCGGCCGTGCCGGACAGTGTGTTCTGGCTGGCTCCGGTATTGTTCATATCCTCGGTATTCTGACGAGGTCCCGTCATCGCCGTCTCTCCGAACCAGCTTCTCCGATGGCGCTGAAGTGACCTCGCCAGGGGGACTTGCTTCGACCCGGGCCCGTGCAACTCCGGAAGGATGTCACCCGGAACCGCTCGTATTATGAATGTTGTTCGAGAGGAAACGGAGCCTGCAATTCGTCTACGCCCGTTCAGGTGGGTAGGACGCGGTGTGAGGTTCCACCGGGCTTGAGGGATCGAGCTAGCCTCACGCCGTTGTCATCAATTCGCGTCGAACCTCGACCCCTAGAATCTTATGGCGAGCCTTGCATTGAAGCCGTTCTGCACCGCGCCGCTGCCGAACTGGCCCTGATAGGCGACGCCAAGGGTTGCTGCTTCGGTGAGGTTGAGGTCGAGCCCGGCCTCGACGAGGGCGGCATCCTTTGCGATCGGCACTCCGGCGATGTCGAAAGGATCGCCGCCGGCGAAGGCGTGGGTGGAGAGCGGCGTCACGTCGCCGAAGGCATGGCGCCAGCCGAGGGTGCCGCGCGCCGTTGCCTTCACGCCGCCGAGATCGAAGGCGGAGGAGAGATGGATGCCGAGCGTGGTGAAGGTCGTATCGGTGGTCTCGCCACGGACATGGAGCGCTGCCACGCCGCCCTTCTCGGTGAAGCCGTCGGTATGCAGGCTGACATAGGCGAGATTGGCGAAGGGCTCGAAGGAAGCGGCGCCCATGCCGATCTTGTAGCCCGCCTCGCCGAAAGCCTGGAAGGTGCCGGCGCCATAGTCTCCTGTCAGGTGGTCGCTGAAGCCCGGAAAGGCGACCGAACGGCCTGTCTCGATGTCGTGCCATGTATAGGCAAGGCCGCCGGTCAGGCGCAGCGCGTTCCACTTGCCGCCGGCGTAGAGGCCGAGATGATAATTGTCGCTCGAGCCGGAGGAGGCGCGGCCATCGACGTCGAAGGTGGAATGGCTGTAGCCGGTGAGGAAACCGAGACGGATAGCCGAACCGATTTCGCCGTCGATGCCGGCGAGGAAGCCGCCGGCGGAGGTGTCCATGGCCGCCGCATTGCCGTCGCCGTCGAAGGAACCCCATGAGCCGAAGGCATGACCCCAGGCGACCGGGCCGGTACTGTCGGGCGCCACTGGCCGGGGCCCGGCCTCGCCATAGGCCATGACCGGCATCGAAGGCGCCGACAGGTCGCCGAAGGCGGAACGGATACGGTCGTTCACCGCATCGCGCACAAAGTGGCTGTCCTCGATCAAGGCCGATTTGGTGGAGGCGTATATCTCGCCCGAGAGCGCATCGAGCGCCGCGCGGGCACTCTCTTTACTCGGCAGGGCTGCAACGATGTCGTAGAGGGAATTGCCGGTGCCGAGGCTTTCGAGGCCGTTGCCTGTCGAGCACTGGTTGAAGGTCCCTGCCACGTCGCAGAACGCCACGTCATTGCGCGCTGCGTCGATGTAGACGTGGTCTGCGTCATAGGCGAGCGCCAGATCGACGAAGGGCATGTTCTGGTCGAGCTTGTCGAACGTGCCGGTAACGCCGCTATTCGCCCCGACGATGGCCCAGCGGCTGCCCGGCGTATAGACGCCGGCCGCCTTGAGCGCATAGACCGTGCCGCCATTGATCGTGGCCTTGCCGCTCGCATCGATGAGGTCGCTGTCGAGGGCCGGATTGATCTCCGCCAGATAGGTCGAGCCGGCTTCGAAGGCGATGTCGCCCTTGACGGTGAGCGTGCCGATGGAATTGCCCGGCGCGATCGTGCCGCCCGATGCGACTGTCGTCGACCCCACCGTGCCGATGCCGCCCAGCGCGCCGCCGCTGTCGACCAGGACGTTGCCGGCGAGGCTTGCCGTGGCATGGCCGTCGTCACCGACGACGAGTTTGCCGTCAGTGATCGTGGTCAGGCCCGTATAGGTGTTCATCCCGTTCAGCGTCAGCGTGCCTGTACCCGTCTTGACGAGCGAACCGCCAGTGCCGTCCGTTCCGTCGGCGATGGTGCCACCGATGACGTCGTTCTTGCCGAGTCCGCCGACCGTCAGGACTTTCGAGCCGAGAGCGACCTCGCCGTCGCCCGACAGCGAGCCGATGCCAATACCGCTGGACGTCAGGTCGGAAATGTCGATCCACCCGCCGGCCTTGCCTAAGATGGTAGCGTCGTCCGCCGTAGTGTCACCGTGGAACCGGATCAAGCCACCGGTCATGCTTGTGAGCAGTGCGGTGCCGGCCGTGGCATCGTCGTAAAAGTCGATCGTTCCGTAATTCTTGGCCGTGATGTCGGCGTTGCCTGCGGACGATGCAGCATTGAACGAGGTTCCGCCGAACTCGTTCACGATCGTCGCGCTTCCGGCGGCGGCGGTATCGTAGAAATTGATGTAGCCTTGCGTATTGGCGATCGTTGCCGTTCCCGCCGAAGCATTGTCGTCGAAGCGCATGGTCGCGGTATCGAGCGTCATGTCGAGACTGCCGGCGCTGGCTGCGCCGATGAAGGCGAGATTGCCGCCCGTCACCACATCCACCGGGCCGGTGCCGAGCGCGCCGGTGACGGCTGCCGTCAGCCGTCCCTGCGAGATCGTGGTGCCGCCGCTATAGCTGTTGGCATTCGACAGCGTCAGTATACCAGTTCCGGCCTTGGTCAGGCTGCCTGCGCCGGAGATCACACCGTTCAGCGCCAGATTGTCGCCGGCTTGGAACGTGCCGCCGCCCGCGTCCAGCGTGACGTCACGTGCAGTCGCCAGGGCTGCCGTGTTCCGCAGCGCACCGCCGTCGAAGGTCAGCGCGCCTGAGGCATCGCCAAGATTGGCGTCGGACGAAACCGAAAGGACACCGCCCAGAAGCTGCGTGCCGCCGGTATAGGTGTTGGTGCCCGACAAGGTCAGCGTTCTGCCGGCGCTGTCGAACAGCAGACTGCCGCCGCCCGAAATCACGTTGACGATCGTCGCATCCCCGCTCGTGGCGAATTCGAGATTTCCAGCGGCAACATTGATGTCGCCCGTCATTTGAGATGTTGCGCCGGACAAATCTATGACATTCGAACCGCCTGTAAAATTCACGGCAAAGCCGTTGCTGGCCGCACCCGCGCCCATACCGCCCGAAACGCTGCCGGTTGCACCCATCGTAATCGTCAGGCCGGCACCTTCGATGCCGACCCCGCCCGCGCCGCCGAGGGCGACATCCGCACCCCCACCCTCGCCTCCGTCACCGCCGGCCACGGCGGCGCTGACGGTGATCAAACCGCCGCCCCCAAACACGATGCCCGCACCACCCGCACCGCCAAAGGCGTCGCGGCTATCGAGACCGAGGCCATTGCCGCCGTTTCCGCCAGCGCCGCCGGTCACATTGGCATCGACTACGACGCCATCGCTTTGCGCGCTGAAAAGGACGCCGATGCCACCCATGCCGCCGTCACCAGCGATGCCGCCGCTGGCGCTGCGGCTGTCGCCGCCATTGCCACCCAGACCCCCGGTTATCGTCCCGTGGTTGGTCAACTGGCCATCGTCGATAGTAACGCCGGCACCGCCCGCGCCACCGACGCCGCCATCGCCGCTGAAGCCGGTACCGCCGGTACCGCCGGTGTTGCCCTCGATCATGCCGTCGTTGATCAGTGTGCCGGACCCGAGAACGACACCGATGCCACCTACGCCACCGTTGCCGCCACTATCGTCGCCGGCGCCGGCGCCGGCGGCGGTTCCGGCACTGATGACGTTGTTGTTGGTCAGCGTGCCAGAGCCGAGAACGACGCCATTTCCGCCATTTCCGCCATTGCCACCAATGACGCCTCCGGTGCCAATGCTCCCAATCTGGCCATAGATCCTGCCGCTATTGATCAGGTCGCCGGAACCCAGCCAGATGCCGTTTCCGCCAATGCCGCCATTCCCTCCGTTGCCGCCAGCGCCAGCGGCACCGCCCCATCCGGCATCACCGCCCTCCACGAAACCATCGGCAATCTCGAGTGACTGAAGGCTGTCGATATGCAGTGCGTCCCCACCCCCACCTCCGTCGCCGCCATTGGCCCCGGCGGCACCACCGGCACCGGCGGCGCCCTCGCCGCCGTTAATGTGCCCGCTTCCAACGACCTTGATCTGCACTGCCCCTCCCGAATCGACGGGGAAGGCCAAAGTACGCCCGTTTCCGCCTGGGATATCGCCATCCTCGGCCTTGAGCATAAAGCCATCGGTATCGATGGTTATCGAGCGTCCGATCGTCGGGAGCGTAGCAGGATCGAGCGTAATGTTATCCGTCAGCGTGATCGTCGACGTGGAATCGATATCCGAATTCGCGTCTTGGATCGCCTGCCGCAGGCTGGCGTCGTCATTGGCGGCGAACTCGCCTGCCGACGCCGCGCCCGTCCCGGCGCCCATTCCAGACACGATGCAGGAAATCGCCACAGCCCCGCTCAGCGCCGTGGAGCATAGCAGCGCAAACATGCGCGCCGTCGGGCGACATTTATGAGCTGAAACGGCCGGCATGGCTCCCCGCACGCTATGGTTCGGCCGGCAGGCGCCAGCGTCCACCCATGCGGCGGAAACCGTGGAACGATCGTCGGAGCGCTACCCTCGTAACGCGCACCGCTTGATCCCTCCAATCTTTCGCGCCGCGGCCGAAAAGCTCGACCGCGGCGGAAAGGTTCGCCGCATCAGATCAGGCGCAGGATAAGTTCAAGACGTCGGCGAGTTCCACCGATCAATTCCGATGAATTCTGACCAATTCTTGCAATGACCGGCGATGCTTGCGTGCCTGTACGACACCTGCGAAATTCGGTTTCGAATCTGGACGAGGTTGCGGCAGGGGGCCCGGTGTGAAAGCGCGGGGATGCTTGATCTCAGGACGGTATTGGTCGTCACGCTGGCGACGGCAGCCCTGCAGGCCGTCGCCTGGATATTTGCCTGGCGGGCCTGGCGTCATCTTTACGAACTGAAATTCCTGGCCGCGGGCTTTACCGCCATAGCTGCGGGGGTGACGCTGATGCTCACCCGCGGAGAGCAGCCGGCCGGATGGGAGATCGTACTCCACAACACGATCATCAAGCTCGGCCTCGTGCTGCTCGCCGAGGGGCTTGCGCGTTTCCTCGGCCAACCGCCCTATCGCTGGATCAGCGTTTCGTTGCTCGTCTTCCAGGTCATGGCCTGGAGCGCGGCCGTCGCCTTCGATCCCGGCAACATCGCCATCCGCATCCACTCGTCGACCTTGTTCACCGTGATCATCATGTCGGTGATGTGCCTCGGGCTCGCGCGCGACCGCACGCAGCCCCACCTGTTGCGCTGGATCACGGCGGGCGTGCTGGCCGAGTACATGGCGGCCAGCATCGTCCAGAGCATCATCGAATTCCGCTTGCCCGCCGATTTCGAAAGCGCCCCGGTTCTCGCCGACCGCAACGCCTGGTACCTGCTGCAGGCCACGCTCTTCCTGATCGCGTTCTTCGTCTGCCTGCTCTTCATGGTCAGTTCGCGGCTGTCCGCCGATCTGCGCGGCAAGAACGAGGCGTTGCTGCGCGAGGTCGAGGAAAGGCGGAAGCTGGAAAAGAGGCTGAACCGCAGCCTTGAGACGGAACGCCTGTTGCGTGAAGAACAGACCGACTTCATGCGCGTCGTCAGCCATGAGTTCCGCACGCCCCTCGCCGTCATCCGCAACGCCGCCGACATGATCGGCCTGGCCGGCGATAAATCGCCCAAGGCGACACGGGAGCGGCTTTCTGGCATCGGCGAAGCGCTCGACCGCCTGTTTTCCCTTATCGACCGCTTCATGGCCGATGATCGGGGACAGGGTTTCCAGCCCGAACCGATCCGTATCGGGGCGATTGTCGCGGAAGTGCGATTGCATTTCCGCATGACGGCCCGAAGCGAGCGTCTGGATATCGCCGTAGACAAGGAAGACATCACTGTCTTTGCCGACCCCGACATGATTGCCACTGTCCTCATCAATCTCATAGACAACGCCCTCAAATATTCGTCCGACGACGAACCGGTCCATGTCGAGGTGAAAAAGGAGAGCGGCGCGATGGTCTTTCGTGTCCGTGACGATGGTATCGGCATCCCGCCGGCAGAACAGGCCAAGATCGGCCGCCGCTTCTTCCGCGCCTCCAATACGATGGCGGGGACCGGAACGGGGCTCGGTATCTACACGTCACGAAAGCTGCTCGCCTATCATGGCGGGTCGCTGCAATTTCTTTCCGATTGCGGGCGCGGAACAACCGTCATCGTGCGCGTCCCCTTGCTTGGCAGCGTCGATCGAGCCTTGCCGGAGGAGTTGACGGCGTGACGCAGATATTGATCGTCGAGGACGAACCGCGGCTGCGCAAGGATTTGGCGGATTTCCTGGAACTGAGCGGCTTTGCGGCCACCGGCGTGGCAACGGCCCGGGAAATGCGCGAGGTCCTCGCAGCGAAGAGCATGCCTGCCGTCGTCGTACTCGATGTCGGATTGCCGGATGGCAACGGGTTCGATCTGGCTGCCGAGATCCGTCTTACCTATGCTTGCGGCATCATCATGCTGACCGCGCTCGGCGACAGCGACGACCGCATCCGGGGGTTCGAAAGCGGCGCCGACATCTATCTCGTCAAGGACAGCACGTTGCGCGAGATCGAAGCCGCGATCCGCAGCCTGTTGCGACGGACAGGCGACATGCGTGACCTCGACGCCGATAGCGACGACCAATGGATGCTCGACACGACAAGCTGGGTGCTGACAGCGCCCAACCAGCATACGCTCAAGCTGACGGCGACCGAGTTCGCCTTCATGAGCGTGCTGTGCAGGAACCATGGCGAGGTATGTCAACGCGAGGAACTGATGGAAACGCTGGCGCGTCCAAGGTCCAGTTTCGACAACAGGCATCTCGACGCCGTCGTCAGCCGGCTACGCCGCAAGATCGAACTCCATTCGAAGCTGCCGGCCCCGATCAAGGTCGTCTATGGCGTCGGCTACACCTTCACGGCGGCTGCCGCCATGCAATGATCGTCCAAGTCCGGCGATGGGCGGGAACCAAAGCGCCGCCAACGTGTTTTGAGCTTTGCCAACCGCACGTGTCGATGTTGCCTGACGCCACTGTCGACGAAGCAAAGGGCAAGATCGCAAAATCGGAGGAGAAGATCATGCTCGATATGAGACAACGAGACTCTCGACCCTACAGGCAAGGAGACGTCCTGCTTGTTCCCTGCGACAAGATTCCCGCTGAAGCCCACGAAGAAGTTTCCGAGAATGGCCGCGTCATTCTGGCCCGCGGCGAGCGGACCGGACATTCACACACGATGACGGCCGAACGGGTAAGCTATTTCCGCGAAGATGGCAGTGGCAGCGGCGGCGCGTTCATACGCGTAACAGGCCTTGGCCCGGTCGCGCTGATGCACGAGGAGCATGCGCCACTCTCGATTCCTCCGGGCGACTACCGGGTCATCCAGCAGCGCGAGTATCAGCCACGGGAGACGCCGCGCGTCGTCAGCGACTGAGTTGGCAAATGGCCCCGCGGGGTCCGATATACTCCGCCAACGCCTGGCGTGATCGCCTCGCGGGGCGAGTCTCGTTCGACAGGCCCGCCGCCGAGACGGCTGTCGGAAAGGCCTATGAGGCCGCCGGCTTGCCCAGGCCAAGGCATGTGTTATGGGCAAAGGGACCAAGAGAAGCGGCGCAGGCGCTCGCGTTTGTCGAGAGGCCGCCGCGGGTGCAGCGGCGCACCGCAATAGTCGTACTTGTTCTGGGCACAGCGGCGTGGATCGGTATGGCCCTTGCGATCGACAGCGACGCATCTGCGGCCAGATCCTGGCCGGAAGCCGTCATCTGGAGCATCGTGCTGGCTGCATTGGGGGTCGCCTTCGCCCTGTGGCCTCGACCGCTGCCATGGCCTGGCTTTCCGCCGCGTCGGGAAACCGGCATGCTGGTTCTGTTGGGTGCCGTCCTCTTCTTCGCGCTGGCGGTGCAGTCGTTCGCCCTGCTTTACCTCGGAGGCCTGGGGACCAGTCCGCTGAGTCGTGGCGTCGTCCTGGCACTCACGGCAGGGATCGGCGCGATGCCGGGTATTTTTGCCTGCATCCGCCTGCGGCGCGCCCATGCCCGTCTTCCACGATCCCTTATTGACCTTTCATCGTCGGCTTCCGTCGCGTCTCGACTTGAACGCGCACAAAGAAAGGCATGGACGGGAATACAGCGGACTGCCGACAGCCCTCTACCGAACGGTTCGTTGCTGGATGCCTATCGCGCTGCCTACTGGGGCGCCTTCGCACGCCTGCAACCGCACTTTCTCGGCTCCGACGAGTTGATCACCGGCCCGCACGCCATCGGTTGGGATGGCGACGTCTTGATGATCCCTGGCAGGGGTTCAGTTCCGCATCTGGAAACTATCGGCAGGACTCCGCTACACTTGGATGGGCTGGAGATGACCTCGGCTGCCGCAGCTATCACCGCGATGGACGCTACGGGGCCGGCGATGACCTTCGTGGATCTGACTTTTTACGTTGACCGGCTCTACCCCTTTGAGGAAATTGCCGTGGTGGTGGAGCCGAAGACGGTCCTCGCGCTGGATATGGAGGGCAGGCCCCATGCCGAGGACGGGCCGGCGCTCGCCTGGGCGGATGGTACGAGCATTCATGCGTGGCATGGCCGACTGGTCCCGGCTGACGTATTCGACCCGGGCCGGCCGGTCACACGCTCGCGTATCGATCACGAGACAGACCCCGACCGACGATGGGTCCTGATCGAGCGCTATGGGCTCGGGCGCTATCTGACGGAAGCCGGCGCGACCGAGGTCGAGCACGACGATTGCGGGCAGCTCTACCGGCTCGTCCAGCGCTGGAGCGAGCCGATCCTGGCGGTACGGGTCGTAAATCACACCCCTGAGCCGGACGGCAGCCTGCGCGACTTCTGGCTACGCGTTCCCCCGACGATGACAACGGCGCGTCAAGCCGTCGCGTGGACTTTCAATCAGCCGGTCGAAGCGTATGATCCTGTTGTTGAGTCGTGACGCACCGGTGCATTCCGGTCAGTAGCGCGAGGTGTTCGGATTTTACTTCGAACCCGATCACTTCGGACGTGAACGGGAACCATCGGGGCTTGATGAAAGTTGGTGGCGTAAGGGCATCACAGCGGACGGCTGGGAGGCAACTATGCAGAGCAAGCAATCTGATATTTTCGAATTATTTTCAGAAATCTATAGTTCCGGCGCCCAGGACGAAATGAGCCTGCAGCAATATCTCCTGTCCTGTAGCGAGGACAGGTCGATGTACGCGTCCGCACCGGAGCGCATGGTCGACGCGATCGGCGAACCCAAGCTGGTCGACACCAGCAAGGACGAGCGGCTCGGCCGCATTTTCGCGAACAAGACGATCAAGCTCTACTCTTCCTTCTCCGAGTTCTACGGCATGGAAGATACGGTCGAGCGGATCGCCGGCTATTTTCGCTACGCCTCCCAGGGGCTGGAGGAGCGCAAGCAGATACTCTACCTGCTCGGCCCGGTCGGCGGAGGCAAATCCTCCCTCGCCGAACGGCTGAAGCGGCTGATGGAGGAACGCCCGATCTACACGCTCAAGATCGGCGACCAGATCAGCCCGGTATTCGAATCGCCACTCGGCCTGTTCAGCCCCGAACGCATGGGCGACTTGCTGGAAGACAAATATGGCATCGCGCGACGTCGGTTGAACGGCCTGATCTCGCCATGGGCGGCCAAGCGTCTCGATGAGCTTGGGGGCGACATCTCCAAGTTTTCCGTTGTGAAGCTTATGCCTTCCCGGCTCCGCCAGATCGGTATCGCCAAGACCGAGCCCGGTGACGAAAACAACCAGGACGTCTCCGCCCTGGTCGGCAAGGTGGACATCCGCCAGCTCGAAAATTACAGCCAGTCCGATCCCGACGCATATTCCTATAGCGGCGGCTTGAACCGCACCACGCAGGGCCTGCTGGAATTCGTCGAGATGTTCAAGGCGCCGATCAAGGTGCTGCACCCGTTGCTCACGGCTACCCAGGAAGGCAGCTACAACGGCACCGAGAATTTCGGATCGTTTCCCTATCAGGGCATCGTCGTTGCCCATTCGAACGAATCGGAATGGCTCCAGTTCAAGAACAACAAGAACAACGAGGCCTTCCTCGACCGCATCCTGGTCGTCAAGGTGCCCTATTGCCTGCGCGTCACAGAGGAGCGGCAGATCTACGAAAAGCTCTTGCGCGAAAGCGAGCTTGCCGACAGTTCCTGTGCTCCCGAAGTTCTGGATATCCTCAGCCGGTTCACCGTCTCGACCCGTTTGGCCGAGCATGACAATTCACCGCTCTACACCAAGATGCGGGTCTATGACGGCGAAAACCTCAAGGACGTCGACCCCAAGGCGAAATCGGTCCAGGAGTACCGGGACGCCGCCGGCGTGGACGAGGGAATGACTGGCGTCAGCACCCGTTTCGCTTTCAAGATCCTGTCGCAGACCTTCAACTACGATACCGAGGAGGTGGCCGCCGATCCTGTCCACCTGATGTACATTCTGGAAGAAGCGATCAAGCGGGAGCAATTCCCGAAGGAGGCCGAATCCGCCTATCTCGATTTCATAAAGTCGGAGCTCGCCACCCGGTATGCCGAGTTCATCGGCCACGAAATCCAGAAAGCCTATCTCGAATCCTATAGCGAATACGGCCAGAACCTGTTCGACCGCTATATCGCCTATGCCGATGCCTGGATCGAGGATCAGGACTACAAGGATCCCGATACCGGCCAGATCCTTAACCGCGAGGTGCTGGACAACGAATTGTCGCAGATCGAGAAGCCGGCCGGGATCGCCAATCCCAAGGACTTCCGCAACGAGGTCGTGAAATTCACCTTGCGGGCGCGGGCCCGCAACCAGGGACACAATCCCTCCTGGACGAGCTACGAGAAGCTGCGCGAGGTGATAGAGAAGCGGATGTTCGGACAGGTGGAGGATCTGCTGCCCGTTATCAGCTTCGGCTCCAAGCAGGACAGCGTCACCGAAAAGCGTCATCACGAATTCGTGGAGAGGATGGTCGGGCGCGGCTATACCAAGCGGCAGGTGCGGCGGCTCGTGGACTGGTACATGCGGGTCAACAAGGCCGGCTGACGACGGCGGGAGCATTCCATGCCGATCTTCATCGACCGCCGGCTGAATCCGAAGGATAAGAGCCTCAGCAACCGGCAACGTTTCCTCCGTCGTGCGCGCGAGGAACTGAAACGCAGCATTCGCGACCGCGTCCGCAGCGGCAGGATTTCCGAGGTGGACAGCGAGCAGACCGTTTCGATCCCGGCCAAGGGCACGAAGGAGCCTCGCTTCGAGGAGGCCAGGGACAGCGGCCGGCACGAGCATGTACTGCCGGGCAACAAGCATTTCTCGCCCGGCGACCGATTGCCCAAGCCGGACCAGGGCGGAGCCGGCGGGTCCAACCCTTCGATGGACGATTCGGAAGACGATTTCCGCTTCGTGCTGTCACGCGAAGAAGTGCTCGACCTGTTCTTCGAGGATCTCGAACTGCCCGACATGGTCAAGCTGAACCTGAAGGAGATCCTCGCTTTCAAGCCGCGCCGCGCGGGCTTCGCCGCAACCGGCGCGCCGACCAACATCAATGTCGGCCGCACCATGCGCAACAGCCATGGCCGGCGCATCGCGCTGAAGCGGCCCAAGCGGGAGGAACTGGAGGCGATCCGGCGGGAGATCGCCGGGATCGAGGCAGGTCCGCCGAACGCGGCCGACAGCGAGCGTATTGTCGTCCTGCGCGCCGAACTGGAGCGGCTGGAACGCAGGCGCCGGCTGATCGCCTATGTCGATCCGGTCGATATCCGCTTCAACCGCTTCGAAGCTCAGCCCATTCCGAACGCCAATGCAGTGATGTTCTGCCTGATGGACGTGTCCGGCTCGATGGGCGAACGGGAGAAGGATCTCGCCAAGCGCTTCTTCGTGCTGCTGCATCTGTTTCTGAAGCGCCGCTACGACCGTACCGAAATCGTCTTCATCCGCCACACGCACGAAGCCCAGGAGGTGGACGAGGAAACCTTCTTCTACAGCACCCAGAGCGGCGGCACTGTCGTCTCCACGGCACTGGAAGAGATGCGCCGCATCATCGCCAAACGCTACCCCAGCAGCGAGTGGAATATCTACGCGGCGCAGGCATCCGACGGAGACAATTTCGTCACCGACTCACAACGCTGCATCTCCCTTCTCAACGAGGAGATCATGCCGCTTTGCCAGTACTACGCCTATGTCGAGATCATCGACGAGCGCGAGCGGCATATTTTCGGCACGACCGAGAACGGAACCTCGCTCTGGCAGGCCTACAACTCCGTCAACGGGAACTGGCCGAATTTCCAGATGACCCGCATCGCCGAGGCTGCCGACATCTACCCAGTGTTCCGGCGGCTCTTCACCAGGCAACCGATGGCGCGGAAGGCCTGAGGAGGCGGCCGATGAGTGACACGCCACACAAATCCGGCCTGCTATTCTCCGGCCCGGACTGGGATTTCGGTACCTTGTCGCGCGCCTACGACACGATCGAAAGGGTGGCGATCGAAGAACTCAACCTCGACACTTACCCCGTGCAGATGGAGATCATCTCGTCCGAGCAGATGCTGGACGCCTATTCTTCCATCGGCATGCCGCTGATGTACCGGCACTGGTCGTTCGGCAAGCACTTCCTCTATCAGCAATTGCTCTATCGCAAGGGCGGCCGCGGGCTGGCCTATGAGATCGTCATCAATTCCAACCCCTGCATCGTCTATCTGATGGAAGAAAACACGATGGCGTTGCAGGCGCTGGTGACGGCGCACGCCGCCCTCGGCCACAACCATTTTTTCAAGAACAATTATCTTTTCCAGGAATGGACCGACGCCGACGCGATCCTCGGCTATCTCGATTTCGCCAAGGGCTACATCGCCCATTGCGAGGAACGACATGGACTCACGGCAGTGGAGAAAGTCCTCGATGCTGCGCACGCCCTGATGGAACAGGGCGTGTTCCGCTACCAGCGACCACCGAAACTCTCATCGGAAAAGCAGCGCGAGGGGCTGCGTGAGCGCCTCGAATACGAGGAGCGATCCTACAATGATCTATGGCGTACCCTGCCGCACTCGAAGGGCAAGAAGCAGGTCGAGGAAAGCGAGGCCAAGGCCGCCGAACGCCGCAAATCGCTCAACCTGCCGGAAGAGAACCTGCTCTATTTCCTGGAAAAGAACAGCTTGGCCCTGGAGCCCTGGCAGCGCGAAATCCTGAGGATCGTGCGCGTCATCGCGCAGTATTTTTACCCGCAGCGGCAAACGCAGGTGATGAACGAAGGCTGCGCCACCTTCGTTCATTACACGTTGATGAACGCGTTGTTCGACCGTGGCCTGATCGACGAAGGCGCGATGCTGGAAATCCTCCGCAACCATTCCAACGTCATCTTCCAGCCAGCTTTCGATGACCCACGCTATTCAGGCATAAATCCTTATGCGCTCGGCCTCGATATGATGCAGGATATCCAGCGCATCTCGACGGCACCGACCAACGAGGATCGCGACTGGTTCCCCGACATCGCTGGCAACGGCGACTGGCGTGCGACGCTGCTTGAAGCCTGGGCCAACCACCGAGACGAATCCTTCATCCGGCAGTATCTGAGCCCCACGCTGATCCGAAAATGGCGGCTTTTCCTGCTCTCCGACGTCGCCGATGAGCCGCAATACGAGGTCGCGTCGATCCACAACGAGCGCGGCTACGAGAACATACGCTCGGCGCTCGCCAGCAGCTACGACATCGGTGCAAACCGCTCCGATATCCAGGTCACCGATGTCGACCTGCTCGGCGACCGCCATCTGCGCCTCCAGCATAAGGTCACCGACGGCGTCCTGCTGGAGGATAGCAGTTGCGACGCGACGCTGCGGCATGTCCGCGCCCTGTGGGGCTACAAGGTCAGCCTTGCGGGGGTGGATGCGAATACCGGCGCTACGATCTACGAGCGCTCGATCGATTGAATTCCTGCGGCGGAATCTGGAATCCCGACAGGCTACGTAGCATTTGCTTTGCTTGGCTCCGTCGTAATGTTCGCGCGGCCACGAGCGGACACGTTCCTCGCGACCTATGCGCCTCTATTTCGGCTGACCGGATACCGGGTCCAGCTTGATTTCGACCTTTGCCTTGTCCGTGGTGTAGTAGGTGATTTCGTAATAACCCTCTTCATCCCACTCGACATCCTTTATGTACTGAAATTTGTCGCGCTGTTCGACGCCCGCGATAAGTTGTGAGAGTTTCTTGCTGTCTTGCGGCGGAACGGAAGGCGCCGCCGTTTGTGCATATGCCTGCGTACCGATCAGCGTCATTGCAGCAATGAAATACAGGGCCTTCGTCCGGGACATGATGTTTTCTCCACTTAAACATGGAATAAAACGTATGTGATTTCCGGCGGTTCCCATAGCATCTCGCATGTTTTTATTGAGACCGGCGCCGACCTTTCGAGAAACGGGATCAGACGGTGATCTGGCCCATTCCAGTTTCGTGCGGCCTCAATATATTGATGGCGAACACACAGGATTGAGATCAGACATGGACGCACATCCCGCCCACGGAGGTTGCAGCCCCTCGCGAGAACATCTCGACTGGCCTTTCCTCGGAGAGGAACATCGGGTGCTTGCAAGAGACCTCGACGCCTTCATAGCGGATGTCGGGCTCGGCGAGATCGATCATCATGACGCCGATGCCGCCACGAAGACCCTCGTGACCCGACTGGGTGCGGCCGGCTTTTTACGCCACTGCGTGCCTCGCGCCTATGGCGGTGTGTCGGAGAAGATCGACAGCCGCGCGCTCTGCATCATCCGCGAGACGCTGGCCTATGCCGACGGGCTGGCGGATTTCGCTTTCGCGATGCAAGGGCTCGGTACAGGAGCGATCAGCCTTGCGGGATCGGAGACGCTGAAGGCGCGGATCCTCCCCCGGATCGCAAGGGGTGAGCTGATTTCCGGCTTCGCCCTGACCGAGCCGGAAGCCGGCTCCGATGTCGCTGCGATGTCAACATCCGCCCGCCGCGACGGAGACGATTATATCCTGAACGGCGAGAAGATATTCATCTCGAACGGAGGCATCGCGGGCGTCTATACCGTATTCGCCCGTACCGGCGAGGCGCCCGGAACGCGCGGCATCTCGGCTTTCGTCGTCTTCGCCGATGCTCCGGGCTTCGTCGTCGCCGAAAGGATCGAGACCATCGCGCCGCACCCGCTGGCGCGCCTCCGTTTCGAGAATTGTCGCGTCCCGGCTTCGCAGTTACTCGGCGCTCCGGGCGAAGGCTTCAAGCTCGCCATGCGTACGCTCGACATCTTCCGGCCTTCGGTTGCCGCCGCAGCGCTCGGTTTCGCGCGCCGGGCGCTCGACGAGGCGATCGCCCACGCACGATCGCGCAAGATGTTCGGCGCCACGCTGGGCGACCTCCCTACGGCGCAGAGCACGCTGGGTGAGATGGCGACGGCCATCGACGCGGCTTCCTTGCTGACGCTGCGCACCGCCTGGAGACGCGACGTGCAGAAGCTGCCGACCACGCGGGAAGCCGCCATGGCCAAGATGACCGCGACAGAGAACGCCCAGTGGGTAATCGACCAGGCGCTGCAGCTTTTCGGCGGGCGCGGTGTCCGTGTCGGGGAGATCACGGAGCGTCTCTATCGCGAGATCAGGGCCTTGCGCATCTATGAAGGCGCCACCGAAGTGCAGAAGCTCATCATCGGCCGAGACCTGATGAAAGCCGCCGGGAGATAGCTCCGAACCGCTCCGCTGTCGTATGCCCTTGCCCGACACGCCCTGCCGCCGCACCGATCGCTAGCGGTCTTTCGATGACGGCTATGGTCCCGTTGTAGCCGCTCCGCCGCCGTTCCATACTTGATCCGGGCTCTCCAACATGCGCCCGGCCGATAACGCCGCGTTCCCGGAGGCATTGCTTGACAACGTCCCTACGGAAAGATTGAATGAACGTTCATTCTTCAGTGATGGGAGGAAGCGCGCAATGAAGATGAACAGGAGATCCTTGCTGATCGGTACGGCTGGCATTGTGCTTGCCGGCGTCAGCGGAGCGGCTGCACAGGACAAGGAACCGCTGAAGATAGGCATTCCGACAGCTTTGACAGGCCCGTATTCGCAACTCGGCGACGAGGTGAAGCGTGTGGTCGAGTTTGCCGTCGAGGAGGCGAACGCCAATGGAGGCGTAGACGGGCGCAAGGTCGAGGTACGCTTTCTCGACACCGAGGCGAAGCCCGAACTTGCACGCCAGCAAGGCGAGAAACTGGCGCTCGACGGCTTCAACATTTTGACCGGCACCATCGCCTCCGGCGAAGCGCTCGCCATCGGCCCGATGCTGGCGCGCTGGAACGCGCTGTTCGTTGCGACGGTCCCCAAGGCCAACGCCATCACCGGCGGCCAGTGCCAAGCGAGGATGTTCCGAGTCAATCGACTCGATGCTTCCGACGCGGCGGCTATCGGGCCGTGGCTGAAAACCCGCAAGGAGACCAAATGGGCGATCGTCGCGGCCGACATCGCGTGGGGCCACGATTCAGGCGCCAGCTTCAAGAAGGCGGCTGACAGCAACGGCAAGACGATCGCGTCGGAAAACTATCCGGCCTTCGGCAGCAACGACTATGCCGCAACGATCCAGAAGGTGATCGATTCGGGCGCGGAAGGCATGTGGGTGGCGCTCGCCGGCCGCGATGCCATGACATTCGCCAAGCAGGCCAAGCAGTTCGGCCTGTTCGACAAGGTGGTGACCGGAGGAACCAGCTTCACCACGGACGGAACGGTGCGGGTGCTCGGCGACATCGTGAAGGGCATCCATGCCATCATCAATTACAGCGCCACGCTCGACACGCCCGAAAACAAGAAGTTCGTGGCCGACTTTGCGAAGAAATATCCCGACTCCTCGCCGACGAACTTCCAGGGCGAGACCTACATCGGCATGCAGGTGATCTTCGAGGCCGTGAAGAAAGCCGGCAGCGTCAAGCCGAACGATGTCGCTGAGGCGCTTGCCGGCGGCACGTTCGATACCATCCTCGGCTCGCAGACCATGCGTAAGGAGGATCATCAGCTCGTCGGGCCGAACTTCTTCGGCGAAGTCGCCGAGGCCGATGGCGTATTGCGCCCCGTGATCAGCATGACGATCCCGGCCGATGTGGCGACGCCTCCGCCGGATGGAAGCTGCAAGCTCTGATGAAACAAGAACCGGGATGGGTCGGCGACCCATCCCGGTTCCCCGTCCCGGCCGAGCACCGTTTCCACAGCGTTGACAGATGGAACTGAATGAATAATCATTCAATTCCTGACTAACATCGCCGAGATGGTACTCTATTGAATGGTGTCGAATTGAAGAGCAGCCTGCCGCCCCCTCCCCGCCGAAACGTGCGGTGCACATGGCAAGAGGCGGCCTCACGGCATGACGCGACGTTCCCTGGCGGAGCTGAAGCATGATCCAGATCATAAACGGCCTGGTCTACGGCAGTTTCCTCTATCTGCTCTCGGTCGGCCTCGTGTTGATATTCGGCCTCAGGCGGGTGACCAACTTCGCCCATGGCAGCCTGTTCATGGTAGGTGCCTATGTCTCATTCGCGGTCGCCGCCTATCTCGGATTCTGGTCCGGGCTGGTGGCGTCCGTGATCGTGCTTGCCTTCCTCGGCGTGCTGCTCGACCGCTTCGTGTTCCGGCCGCTTGCCAACGAGGATGCCGTGGTAACGCTTCTCGTCACCTTCGGTCTTCTGTTCGTACTCGAGGATGTCGTGCAAACCATCTGGGGCAAGGACTACCTGACCGTGTCGCCTCCCCCGTTGCTCTCAGGCGTTCTGCCGATGTTCGGCTCGACCTTTCCGGTCTATCGGCTGTTCGTGGTCGTGGTCGCGCTTGTCGTCGCTGCGGGACTGGCTCTGTGGCTGCGCTACAGCAAAGTAGGCCTATATGTGCGCGCCGCAAGCGTCGATCCGGTGACGACCGGCATGCAGGGCGTCGATACCGAGCGCCTCAGCGCGCTGGTCGTTGCAATCGGCGCCGGCCTTGCCGGCCTCTCCGGCACGATCGCCGGGCCGCTTCTGGCGCTGTCGCCGTCGATGGGCGCCTTCGTCATCATCGATTGTTTCGTAGTTGTCGTAACAGGCGGCCTTTCCAGCTTCACCGGCGCGTTCATCGCGGCGCTTTTGATCGGCCAGGTGCACAATCTCGGTATCGTCTTCATACCCGAGTTCGCTTCGATGCTGCCGCTCGTGATCATGACGCTGGTGCTCCTGCTGCGGCCTCACGGGCTTGCCGGAGCCGGTCGATGAGCGCACTCGCATCGGGAACCCGCACGGTCCGGCAACATGCGCCCGTAGGAGCGCTTGCGGCTTTCGCCGTCGTCGGCGTGGCCGGCGTGGTGATACCGATGGTCGTCTCCTCGCAGCTGGCTCTCACCTTGATGACGCAAGCCGTCATCACGGCGGTGCTCGCCACCGGAATAGGCTTCCTGATACGGCAATGCGGCCTGACCAGTTTCGGCCATGCGGCCTTCTACGGGCTTGCCGCCTATATCGTGGCGCTCAACGGCAAATATGATTTGCTGCCGACCGAACTGGCCATCGTCGCGGCGATCGTGCTGCCGGCGGCGTTCGCTTTCGTGGCCGGGCTGGGCATCGTGCGCCTCCCCGCGCTCGCATTCTCGATGCTGACGCTTGCCGTCGCCCAGGCCTTCTACGAAATCTTCCTGAGCTGGCGTGAACTTGCCAATGGCGACGACGGCATGGCGGTGCGCCTGCCTTCCAGACTGTTCGGCATTGATATCGCCACGTTCCAGCAGCCTGGCAGCATGTTCGTGGTTTGCTGGCTGGTGCTGATCGTCATCGTCGCCGGCCTGTGGCTGATAGCGCGCAGCCCGTTCGGCCTCCTGACCGTCGCCATCCGCGAGAACGAGGAACGCACCCGCTTCATCGGCTATGAGACGGTGGTGCCGCGCGCGCTGACCTATGCGGTGTCAGCCGCCGTCGCGGCGGTCGCCGGTGTCCTCTTTGTCCTCTACAACGCCTATGTGACGCCGGGCACGCTCCACTGGTCGTTGTCGGGCGAAGGCATCGTCATGGCAGTGATCGGCGGCGCGCATGCGGTCTGGGGTCCGGCTCTCGGCTCGGTCATCTTCTTTCTTCTCAAGGATGCGGCCGGCGACCTGACCGAGCATTGGCCAGCGATCATAGGCATCACGCTGATCGTCGTCACCGTCATGGTGCCACGAGGCATCAGCGGGCTGATCATGACCCTTCTCGGGAAGATGAAGGGAGTTCGCCGATGAGCGGCTTCATGCTGGAAGGCGTCGACATCTCGCGGCGCTATGGCGGTTTCCGCGCCCTTGAGAACGTTTCGATCGCCCTCGAATCTGGCGAGATCCGCGGATTGATAGGCCCGAACGGCGCAGGCAAGTCGACATTGATGGATGCGCTTTGCGGGCGCGGCGGCGGCATCACCACCGGCACCGTGCGTTGCGGCGGCCACGACATTAGCGCCCTGTCTGAAAGGGCCCGTCGGCGTGCCGGTCTCGCACGCTCATTCCAGAAGACTAACATCTTCCTCGATCTGACGGTACGCGAACAGGTCGGCCTTGCGGGCGCCAAGGCCGAGCACGACAATGGCGAGGAGGTGATGGAAGCACTGGGACTTGCCGCCTACGCCGACAGACGTGCCGCCGACATCTCCTACGGCGACCAGCGCCGCCTCGACCTGGCGCTCGCCCTCGTCGGCCGGCCCTCGGTGCTTTTGCTCGACGAACCGGCGGCCGGACTGTCGATAGGCGAATCCATCGCGCTTGCCCGGCTGCTGAAGGAACTGGCGACGAGCTGGGGCGTGACCGTGCTGATCGTCGAGCACGACATGGACGTCATCTTCTCGATCTCGGACCGCATCACGGTGCTTCATCTCGGTAAGATCCTCGCCGACGGACCGGGCGAGGAAATCCGCGCGAACCCTGAAGTAGTCCGCGCCTATCTCGGCACGAGTGTCGCCTGATGCTGCTCGAACTCGACAATGTCGATGCCTTCTACGGCGAGGCGCAAATCCTCCACGGCCTCTCGATCGCGGTCGATGCCGGTGAGCGTGTCGCCATCCTCGGGCGTAATGGGGTAGGCAAGACCACTGTGGTCAACGCCTGCACAGGCATCGCTCGCGTGCGAAGGGGGCAGATTTCCTTCGGTGACAGAATGCTTTCCACGATCCGGCATTTCACGGCGGCCAGAAACGGCATCGCCGTGGTTCCGCAAGGCAGGCGCATCGTGGCCGGCCTGACCGTGCGGGAAAACCTTCTGCTCGGCGCCGCAGTGGGGCGTAAGGGACCATGGACGTTCGACAGCGTATGCGAACTATTCCCTATCCTGCGCGAAAGGGCCGATACGCCGGGGACGGCGATGAGCGGCGGCCAGCAACAGATGCTGGCCATCGGCCGGGCGCTGATGGCCAATCCCAATCTGCTGGTGCTGGACGAACCGAGCGAGGGCCTCGCTCCCGTCATCGTCGATGAACTCGGGGAAACGCTGGTCAAACTCGGCGCCGGGGAGACGAGCATCCTTCTGATCGAACAGAATTTCAGCCTCGTTCACGCCGTGGCCGAGCGTTACTACGTCATGTCCAAGGGCACCGTCGTCGAGGAAGGCCGGCTGGAAGGCCTCTCGCGGGAGAGCCTCAAGAAGCACGTCGCGGTTTGACCGCGCTTCGCCGGTATAAATTCACGATCCAGGAGAAACTCACATGTCAGATGTCTACGCCAAATATCAGCGGCTTCTCTTCGATCGCCCGCATCCTCGCGTTTTGCGCGTCACCATGCATAACCCGGAACGGCTGAACTCCGCCGACGAGATCATGCATGGGGAACTCGCCACCGTCTGGCAGGACATCGACAAGGACCCGAGTGTCTCTGCCGCCATCTTGACAGGCCATGGCAAGGCCTTCTCGGCCGGCGGCGATTTCAAGATGATCGACAAGATCATCAACGACTTCCCGACGCGCGCCCGCAACTGGAAGGAAGCGCGCGACATCGTCTACAACATCATCAACTGTTCCAAGCCGGTCGTCAGCGCGATGCGCGGCCCCGCTGTCGGAGCAGGGCTGGTGTGCGGGCTGCTTGCCGACATCTCCATTGCCGCCAAGGATGCCCGCCTGATCGACGGGCACACCCGCCTCGGGGTCGCGGCGGGAGACCACGCCGCGATCGTGTGGCCGCTGTTGTGCGGACTGGCCAAGGCAAAGTACTATCTGCTGCTGTGCGATCCGGTTTCAGGCGCCGAGGCTGAGCGGATCGGCCTGATATCGCTTGCCGTGGAAGATGCCGAACTCGACGCCAAGGCTGTTGAACTGGCGACCCGCCTGGCGGAGGGAGCGCCAAATGCGATCCGCTGGACCAAATATGCGCTGAACAACTGGCTGCGGCAGATGGGGCCAACCTTCGACACCTCGCTGGCACTGGAATTCATGGGCTTTTCCGGCCCTGATGTACAGGAAGGCCTCGCCTCCCATGTCGAGAAGCGGAAGCCGAACTTCGCACCGGACTCCCCGCTCTGAGCGGCGCGGGGTCCGGAAGACGAAGCAAATAGAAGCGGGATCCCTGCGGGGAGCCTGCCAGGCAAAGGGGAGTGAACGGATATGATTTCGGATCAAGTCGCGAAGCGCCGCGATGCCATGGTGGCGGGCGGTTTCTGGCCGGACCGGATATTGCTCGATTATTTCGACGCCCTGCTTGAGAGAGCGCCCGCGGCTACGGCGATCGTCGCGCATCAGGCCGGCGCCGGCGCACTGACACGGCTCAGCTATCGCGATCTCGGCGAGCGTGTCGAGCGCATTGCGGTCAATCTTGCCGCCAGCGGCGTGGAGCCGGGTGACGTGGTCTCCTTCCAGTTGCCCAATTGGTGGCAATTCATCGCGCTCCACCTCGCCTGCATGCGCATCGGCGCGACCAGCAATCCGCTCATGCCGATCCTGCGCCAGCGCGAACTCGAATTCATGCTCAACCATGCCAATTCGAAGGTCATCGTCACGCCTGCGATTTTCCGCGATTTCGACTATGGCGCGATGATCGCCGGCATGCGCGACAAGCTTCCACATCTTCGCCACGCCTACGTCATAGGCGGCGCGGGCGAGGCAAGCTTCGAGCGGCTGCATGAAACGCCGGTCGATAAGGCGAAAGCCGGGGCCCTGTTCTCGGCGCGACGGCCGGGCCCGGACGACGTTATCCAGATTCTTTATACGTCCGGCACCACCGGGGAACCGAAGGGCGTCACCCACACCTCCAACACGCTGCTCAGCAATCTTATTCCCTACATCGGCAGTCTTCATCTGACCGGCGACGACATGGTGCTCATGGCCTCGCCGCTGGCGCACCAGACCGGCTTCCTCTACGGCGTGATGATGCCGTTCCTGCTGGGCTGTCCCGTCGTGTTGCAGGACGTCTGGAACCGAAAGGTAGCCGCCGACCTGTTCGAGCAGGAGAAGCCGACCTTCACCATGGCTTCAACGCCGTTCCTCGCGGACTTGACCGAAGAGGCCGAGACACGCCCCGAAGCATTCACATCGCTTCGCATCTTCCTGTCCGCCGGCGCGCCGATTCCCCGCGTTCTCGTCAGGCGCGCGACCGAGAATCTGGGCGCCACCATCGCGTCGGGCTGGGGCATGACCGAGAACGGCGCAGTAACGGTCACAAGGCCGGAGGACGCGCCGGAGAAAGTATTCGAAACCGATGGCCGCTGCCTGCCGGGCATGGAGATTAGAACGGTCGACGCCGCCGACAAACTGGTGAAGCCTGGAGAGGAAGGCCGTCTGCAGGTGCGCGGCTGTAGCAATTTCGTCGGCTATCTAAAGCGTCCGGATCTGGACAATATCGACGCCGAGGGCTGGTTCGATACCGGCGACCTCGCCCGCATCGACGCCGAAGGCTATGTCCGGATCACCGGCCGCGCCAAGGACATCATCATACGCGGTGGCGAGAACATCCCGGTGATCGAGATCGAGGGCCTGATCTACAAGCATCCGGACGTCGGCGACGTCGCGATCGTCGCCATGCCGGACGAGAGGCTCGGTGAGCGCGCTTGCGCGTTCGTCACGGCCAAGCCGGGCGCGAGCCTGACATTGCCGAAGCTCACGGAATTCCTGCTGTCGCAGCACATTGCCAAGACCTATCTGCCCGAACACCTCGAAGTCCTGGAGGCGCTGCCGCGCACGCCGAGCGGCAAGATCCAGAAATTCAAGCTGCGCGATATGGCAAAGGGCCTCAAGCCCGAACAGAAGACAGGGAAGACGGGTTAGGCCGCGCGATGAAAGCCGTTGTCGTCGAGCACTTCGGAGCACCCGGCGAGCTTACCTTCAGGGAGTGGGCCTGGCCTGCCGTGAAGGCAGGAGAAGTTCTCGTCGAAGTCCATGCGGCGGGGCTGAATTTTCCCGATGTTCTGGTCGCGGGCGGCAAATACCAGACGCTGCCGCCGCTGCCCTTCGTCCCCGGCAAGGAACTGGCGGGCATCGTCACGGCGGTTGGCGAAGGCGTCCCGGATTTCAAGCCCGGAGACCGGGTTCTGTGCCAATGCGAGAATGGCGCGTTCGCCGAACTGGTCGCGGTGCGCCAGGAGGATTGCTGCCTGCTGCCCGACAATCTGCCGATGGTGAAGGCTGCCGCCATGGGGCTGACCTACCAGACCGCATGGTTCGGCCTGATGGACCGCGCGCACCTCAAGCCCGGCGAAACGGTGCTTGTTACCGGAGCCGGCGGCGGTGTCGGCACGGCGGCGATGCAGATCGCCAAGGCGCAGGGCTGTCAGGTGCTCGCCGGTCTTGGCAGCATGGAGAAGCGCGATTTCGTGCTGAGTCTCGGCGCGGACGCGGTGATCGACATGAGTGGCAGCGACCTGCACGAGGGCGTGCGACGCCAGGTTCACGACGCAACCGGCGGCCATGGCGCCGACGTGGTGGTCGAGAATGTCGGCGGGGCGGTTTTCGGAGCTTGCCTGCGCGCGCTGGCCTGGGCTGGCCGGCTGGTGGTGGTCGGCTTCACCTCCGGCGAAATCCCCTTGCTCAAAGCAAACTATCTTCTGATCAAGCACATAACCGTTACCGGCCTGCACTGGAGCGATTATCGCGAGAGAATGCCCGAGGCCGTGCGGAAGGCGCAGGAAGAGTTGTTCCACCTCGCCCGTATGGGCAAGATCGACCCGCCAATTTCTGCCGTCATGCCGATGGAGGAAGTCGCCGCCGGAATGGAATGCATCCTGCAACGGAAGGTTCGCGGCAAGGTGGTGCTGGTAACAGAGAAAGGGCGTGCTGCCGGCATTGCCATCTCTGGCGACACCGGCTGAAGGTAGTGGGGCGCGGCGTCAATGGACCAGCGATTACAAACGATCGGAGATGAGGAAGAAGCCGTACCCGACGGCTATGTTCCCTCCACCATACCGGACGGGACGTTCGGGCGGCTTCTCGGCACGCTCTATCAACGGCGCGAAGGCGGCGGTTTCGCGTTTCGTGTCGAAGCACGTCATGGCAATGTCCGTGGCGCGATCCACGGCGGCATGCTGATGACCATGGCGGACCAGGTATTGGGCCTCACGGTGCAACAAGCGATCGGCGGCGGGCCGACGGCAACAGTCAGCCTCAACTGCGATTTCGTCTCCAGCGCGAAACCGGGCGATCTGATCGAGGGTACGGCCGAAGTCACGCGCATCACCAGTTCCATCGTGTTCGTGCAGGGCAGGCTGGCATGCGGCGGCCGATTGATTTTGAGCGCGGCCGGCCTTTGGAAACGCCTTGATCCACGATATTCTGGAACTCTTCATCCCGTCGGCGATTCGGCCGATGGATCGTCGGATCAGGCCGGGGCCCCATGACGAAGTCTCCTACGCTGGCAAGCAAGGCGTTCGACCAGACCGTCGTCAAAAGCCAGGTCACCAATCAGAAGCTGGTGTCGCGTCGCCGCGAGCAGATTATCGCCGCAGCGGTCGAGCTTTTCTCGGATCAGGGCTACTACCGCACGACCATACAGGACATCGCGCGCAAGGCCGGCGTCAGCATCGGTTTGATTTATCAGTACGCCCAGACGAAAGAGGACGTCCTTCTTCTTTCGCTGATGAGCGTGCTCGAATCCTATCAGCAGGAAATCCCGCGGGCAGCCGACGAGAACGACGATCCGCTGGAAGCGCTGTGGTCTTCGCTTTCGACCTATTGTCATGTGATCGACAACCGACGCAATGCGGCGGTGCTCGCCTATCGCTCGACAAAGTCGCTGCCTCGCGAGCAGCGCGAGATCATCATGCAACTCGAAGTCGAAACGAACGAATTCCTTGCCGAGCGGCTACGCGACTGCATCGCGGCAGGGTTGTTCCGCAAGATCGACGTCGATCTGGTGACCTACCAACTCGTACTCTACGCTCACACCTGGGCACTGAAGCATTGGCGGCTCGGTAGGCTGACCACGATCGAAGGCTATATCGAGCACGGATTCGATTTCTTCGTGCACGCCATGGCGACTCCGGCCGGCCTCGTACATTACGGCCAGTTCCTAGCAAGGCAGCAGCAAAACAAAGCCAGGCCTGCCCGGAAGCCGAGACAGCGCAAGACATCGCTGTCCAAGGCCTGACCGGCACGATCCGCATTCCCCAGAGCGTACGCGAAGCCCTTCTCCTTTTCCCAGCAATTCGTCGCCACTGCGTTCATTGCGTTCTGGCAACGCTTGACGTGCCAGCATGCTTCCCCTATTCATTTTGAATGAATGATCATTCACTTTCTGCCGACATGTTTCGAACCGAAATCAAAGACGGTATACTGGAATTGACGATGGCACGCCCACCGGTGAACGCCATCAACGGGCACTGGATCGAAGCGTTTTCGGCCATCCTCGATGGGCTCGCCGACAGGCGCGAGGTGTCGGTCGTGCTGATCCGTTCGGCGGAACGGGTCTTCAGCGCCGGTGCCGATCTGAAGCTGATGCGCGAGTGCTTCGCCAGTGACGAAGGTCCGGACCGAATGGTGGAAACGGTACGGCGGATGCAACGGCTTTACGATCGCATCGAAGCCCTGCCGCAAGTGACGATCGCGGAGATCGGTGGCACCGCTTTCGGCGGCGGCTTCGAACTGGCGCTTGCCTGCGATCTCAGGATCGCGGCGGAGACCGCATCGGTCGGCCTGCCGGAAGCCGGGCTCGGCCTTTTGCCTGGCGCAGGCGGAACCCAGCGCCTCACCCGTCTCGCCGGCCCGGGCATTGCGCGCCGCCTGATCCTGACGGCGGAAGTTCTTGACGGACGCCAGGCGCAGGCCTTCGGCCTCGTGCAGTGGATAGCGCCGGCGGCGGAGCTTGGTGCGTTTGCCAGGGGGATCGCCGAGCGGATCGTGCCTATGTCGCCGGCAGCGTTGGCCGCATGCAAGCATTGCTTCAGCGCCGCCGACGCGGTGCTCCATGACGGCATGCTGATCGAGCTTCTTGAGACCCATAAACTGCTGAACACCGCCGACACCCGCAAAAGGGTAGCGGCCTTTCTCGATCGATGAGGGATCTGACATGAGGCTTGATGGGAAAACCGCGGTGGTGACGGGCGCCGCATCGGGGATCGGCGCGGCGACGGCCGAGGCGATGGCGGAGGCCGGCGGCGATATCGTGCTGGCCGATCTATCCGCTGAAAAGGGCGAACAGCACGCGGCGGCGCTCCGTGAACGCGGCCTGAAAGCGAATTTCCTGCCGATCGACGTCGCATCGGACAAATCGATCGCGGAATTCTGCAAGGCGGTGCTGGCGCGCGGGCCGGTGCATGTTCTGGTCAATGCAGCCGGCTTCGGTCGGGCGCAGCCTTTCGTCGAAAATGACGAGGAATTCTGGCGGCGCGTCGTGGACGTCAACCTGCTCGGGCCGGTCAAGCTGACCCGCGCCCTGCTCGATCCGATGATCGAGCGCGGCTCCGGCAAGATCGTCAATGTGGCAAGCGACGCCGGCCGGGTCGGCAGTTCGGGCGAGACGGTCTATTCCGGCGCCAAGGGCGGACTGATCAGCTTCTCCAAGGGGCTGGCGCGCGAGATGGCGCGCTACTCGATCAACGTGAACTGCGTCTGCCCCGGCCCGACTGAGACGCCGATGTTGATGGCCCTGCCAGAGAAGCACCTGGAAGCCTTCAAGCGCGCCATTCCGATGCGCCGCTTCGGACAGCCGCAAGATGTCGCCAACGCCATCCTGTTCTTCGCTTCCGACCTATCCGACTATGTCACCGGCCAGACGCTCAGCGTCTCCGGCGGTCTGACGATGGCGTGAAGAACCCAAGACGAAAGGAAAAACAGTGAATAGTTTCAAGGCGGCCGGATATCAGGCAACGCATTTCAAATGGGAGGTGTCGGGGAAGGTCGCGACCATTACGCTGAATCGCCCCGAACGCAAAAACCCGCTCACCTTCGAAAGCTATGCCGAACTGCGCGACCTGTTCCGTCAGTTGAGCTACGCCGACGACGTGAAGAGCGTGGTCGTCACAGGCGCGGGCGAGAATTTCTGCTCCGGCGGCGACGTGCACGAGATCATCGGGCCGCTGGTCAGGATGCAGGAAGCCGACGACATGCCGGGACTCCTCGCCTTCACACGGATGACCGGCGATCTGGTCAAGGCGATGCGGCACTGCCCCCAGCCGATCATCGCAGCGGTAGACGGCATCTGCGCCGGCGCTGGCGCGATCTTGGCGATGGCGTCCGACATGCGGCTCGGCACGCCGCGCACCAAGACGGCGTTCCTATTCGTACGCGTTGGGCTCGCCGGCGCGGACATGGGTGCATGCGCGATCCTGCCCCGCATCATCGGCCAGGGCCGCGCCTCCGAGCTCCTTTATACGGGACGCTCGATGTCGGCGGAGGAAGGTGACAAATGGGGCTTCTTCAACCGTCTTGTCGCGCCTGAGGACTTGTTGGGCGAGGCACAGAAGCTCGCTGCCGAAATCGCCGATGGACCGACCTTCGCCCACGGCGTCACCAAGACGTGCCTGCATCAGGAATGGGCGATGGATATCGATTCCGCCATCGAGGCAGAGGCGCAGGCACAAGCCATATGCATGCAGACCAAGGATTACGGTCGCGCCTATCGCGCTTTCGTCGCCAAGCAGCGTCCGGTGTTCGAGGGGAACTGACCGCCACCGGTCAGTTTCCGATCCCAATTCCGTCGTCAAGGACCGCGTCATGATCCTCAACGAGCAACAGACCATGATCCGCGACATGGCGCGGCAGTTCGCGCAGGAGCGGCTTGCGCCGAATGCCGCGAAATGGGACCGCGAGAGCCATTTCCCGGCGGAAGAGATCCGTGAAATGGGTCGGCTCGGCCTGATGGGTATGAACGTACCGCCGGAATGGGGCGGCGCGGGCGCCGATTACGTCTCGACCTCACTTGCGCTCGAAGAGATCGCTGCCGGCGATGCCGCCACCGCCACCGTGATGAGTGGGCACAACTCGGTCGGCTGCATGCCGATCGCCAGCTTCGGCAATGACGACCAGAAGGAACGCTTTCTCCGGCCGATGGCCGAGGGCAGGATGCTTTCCGCTTTCCTTCTCACGGAAGCTCATGGCGGTTCCGATGCAGGAGCCTTGTCGACAAAGGCCGTGCGTGAGGGCGACCATTACGTTCTGAACGGCGGCAAGCAGTTCATCACCTCTGGCAAGAACGCGGATGTGGCGCTGATCTTCGCGCGCACCGGCCCGCAAAGTGGCACAAAAGGCATCTCCGCCTTCATCGTGCCGACCTCCAGTCCGGGCTACACAGTGGTGCGGGTCGAATCCAAGCTCGGCCAGCATGCTTCCGACACCTGCCAGATCGCCCTGAATGATGTGCGCGTGCCGGTCGAGAACCGGCTCGGGCCGGAGGGAGCGGGCTATCGTATCGCGCTTTCCAACCTCCAGGGCGGACGTATCGGCATCGCCTCGCAGGCGCTCGGCATCGGGCGAGCGGCATGCGAAGCGGCGCTGAGCTATGCGCGGGAGCGTGTCGTGTTCGGCAAGCCGATCATCGAGCACCAGATGACGGGTTTCCGGCTGGCTGCTATGGCAACCCGTATCGAAACCGCGCGCCAGATGGTACATCATGCGGCGGCGCTCGCCGATGCGGGCGAGCCCTGTCTGATGGAGGCATGCATGGCGAAGCTCGTGGCCTCGGAAGCGGCGGAATGGGTTTGTTCCGAAGCGATCCAGACGCTCGGCGGCTATGGTTATCTCACCGATTATCCGCTGGAGCGCTATTATCGGGATGCGCGCGTGTGCCGTATCTATGAGGGTACCAACGACATCCAGCATCTGGTGATCCTGCGCGAGATGCAGAAGCGCCATGCCGCCTGAAGCATCATCCACTCCAGAGCCCCTCCCGCTCGCCGGGGTTCGGGTGCTCGACTTTTCCAATTTGCTGCCCGGCCCGCTTGCCAGCCTCCTGCTTGCCGATGCCGGTGCCGAGGTGCTCAAGGTCGAACGACCCGGCACGGGCGACGAGCTCCGCGGCTACGAGCCGGCGTTCGGTTCCACCAGCGGCAATTTCGCCTTGCTCAACCGTGGCAAGCGCGGCCTGACCGCCGATCTCAAGGACGGGGGCGACCGGGCACATGTCCGCCAGCTTGCGCTGTCGGCCGACGTGCTAATCGAACAGTTCCGCCCCGGCGTGATGGAGCGCCTCGGCCTCGGCTACGAAGAACTTGCGCGTGAGAATCCGCGGCTAATCTATTGTTCGATCACAGGTTATGGTCAGACCGGTGCCCGCGCCCAGCAAGCCGGGCACGACCTCAACTACATGGCCGAAACCGGTCTGCTGGGGCTGACGCGTGGCGCGGACGGCTCGCCGGTGTTGCCGCCGGTACTTGCCGCCGACATTGCGGGCGGCGCCTATCCGGCAGCGATGAACATCCTGCTCGCCCTCACCCAGCGGCAGGCGAGCGGACAGGGGTGCCATCTCGATATAGCCATGAGCGACAATCTGTTCACGCTTGCCTATTGGGGTCTTGCCGGCGGCCATGCGGGGCAATGGCCAAAGCCCGGCAGCGAACTCGTCAGCGGCGGCTCGCCCCGCTACCAGATCTATCGTACGGCGGACGAAAAGTATCTTGCGGCGGCACCGATCGAGGAACGTTTCTGGCAAGTGTTTTGCGAGCGCATCGGCCTACCGGTCGAAGAGCGTGACGATACGCACAATCCTGCCGCCACGCGGGCTCGCATCGCGGGCCTGATAGCGGGCAGGACGGCCGAGGCGTGGCGGGCGACATTCGCGGGGGCCGATGTCTGCGTCTGCGTCGTGGCCTCGCTTGAGGAGGCGGCCGCCGACCCCGCCTTTCGCGAGCGCGGGCTTTTCCGACGTTCAGTCACGGACGGCACGGCGCGGATGCCGTCGCTGCCGCTGCCGGTCGACGAACATCTGCGCGACCAGACGCTGTCGCATGGCTTTCCGGATCAGGACGCTCGGCGGACTAACTGGTCCTCGCCCTGAACAGTACGGCGGGCCGCCAATTCAAGCCCCTTCCGATGCGACTACCGCCTTCAAATCGTCGACGGCTTCCGGATTGACGAGGCCGGAAAGGTCGCCGACCGCCTGGCCAAGCCAGACGGCGCGCACCACACGGCGCATGATCTTCATGCTGCGGGTCTTCGGCACATCCGCGACGAAGGCAATCGCCTTCGGCCGGAACGAGGCGCCGAGCGCTGCCGCCACTGCCTGCTTCAGGTTGTCAGCGAGTTCCGGCGTCGCGGTGATGCCACGGGCCGGCACGCAGACACAGACCACGGCGGAGCCTTTTATCGCATCTGGCACGCCGATCACGGCGGCTTCGGCCACCTTGCCGGTACCGAGCAACACCGCCTCGATTTCCGACGGGCCGGTACGCTTCCCGGCGATCTTGATGGTGTCGTCCGAGCGGCCGTGCACATACCAGTAGCCGTTCTTGTCGACGGACGCGAAATCGCCGTGTATCCAGAGGTCTGGAACCTTCGACCAATAAGTCTCGATGAAGCGCTCCGGCGCGCTCCACAGGCCGCGAGAGAGGCCGATCGACGGTACGGTCAATGCAAGCTCGCCGACTTCGCCATCTGGTAGCGGTACCCCGGCGTCGTCCACCACCGCCGCGCCCATGCCGGGAATCGGCCCGGCAAAGGCACATGGCGGGACATCGCGATCCAGCATGTTGCCGGAGAGGATGCCGCCGCCGATCTCGGTGCCGCCGGAATAATTGAGGATCGGCGCCCTGCCCTTGCAGACCTTCTCCAGGAACCAGTTCCAGGCTTCCGGCGTCCATGGCTCCCCGGTAGAGGCGGCGACGCGGAGCTTCGGCAAATCATAGGCTTCCACTACCTCCGGCGGCTGCTGGATGAAATTGCGTACCATGGTCGGCGCGACGCCGAGGAAGGAGACATCGTAGTCCCGCGCCAATCGCCAGAGCCGGCCGGGGTCAGGAAAATCGGGCGTTCCTTCGGCCAACACCATGCCAGCGCCAACGAGCGGCACGGCTGCCGCAAGGATCGGGCCGGTAAGCCAGCCCATGTCGCTCATCCAAAGGAGGCGGTCTGCGGGCGTCAAATCCAGTATGATGCCGAAATCCAACGCGGCCTTGGTCATGAAGCCGCAATGCGTGTGCACCGTACCCTTAGGCTTGCCGGTGGTGCCGGATGTATAGACGATCATCGCGGGCGCATCCGCGGGCATTTCGGCCGCGGGACACCTCTCACCGGCCGCGACGAGTTCGTGCCACCAGAGCCACTCTCCGGACAGTTTGTCCGGATGGCGCGCGACGACGACCACATGCGCGAGAGACGCGATTTCGGGTGCGGCGGCGTCGACCGTCTCCACCATGGCGATCCGCTTGCCGCGCCGATAGGTGACGTCGACGGTCACTACCGCCTTCGCCCCGGCGTCGGAGAGCCGCTCGATGAACGCTTGCGGCCCGAAGCCGGAGAAGACCGGCAACGCGATGGCGCCGATCCGGGTGATGGCGAGGAAGGCTGCGATGGTCTCCGGCAGGAAAGGCATGTAGATGCCGACAACATCGCCCTCGCCGATGCCCAGCCGTTTCAGGCCGGCAGCGGCGTGTTCCGCTTCCGCGACGAGTTGGCCATAGGTCCAGGAGCGTTTCTCGCCATCCTCGCCCTCCCAAAGGATCGCAATCTTCTCCGGGGAACCGCGCTCCAGCGCCCGTTCCATGCAATTATAGGCCAGATTGGTGGTCCCCCCGACGCACCATCGCGGCCATTGCTTTCCTTTCGACAGGTCGAGCACCCGGTCGAACCGCTTGAAGAATTTCAGGTCATGGAATGCCATAACGGCCGGCCAGAACCATTCGGGATCACGATCCGCGCGCTCGACAAGCGCCGCGTAGTCGGGAAAGCCGTGTTGCTTCATGAAGCACTCAAGTTGCGGCGCGGCGTCCGACATGGCTCAAGCCCCCTGCTCCGTATCGAGCACGATGACACGCGCCATGCGCGTTGCCATGAATGCCTTCATTTCCTGATGGATCGCCGACACTTGATAAGCGTCGTGTGCGGCGGATGAATCGAATGAAGCGACGATGCCGTAGGTCAGGCCGTCGCTGCGGCCTGCCTTGTTCTCGGCAAGGAAATAGCTCCGCACGCCGTCGCATTCCGCCTTGATGCGCTCGACATATTCCTGCGCCCTGGCAAAAAACTCAGGGCCGGTATCCGGCAGGAAACTCATCAGTAATATATGATGAAACATGCGAACGCTCTCCCAACGGCCACGCGCCTGCGGCGCACGGCTCCTTTCATTCACCCGGCGGTCCAGCCGCCATCGACGACGAGCGAGGCCCCCGTCATCAGCGCGGAAGCGTCCGACGCCAGAAACACGACCGCTCCCATGAGATCCTCGACGGCGCCGATGCGGCCGAGCCTTATCCGTGACAGGACACGTGCCCTGAATTTCGGGTCTTCGAGGCTGGGCCTGGTCATTTCCGTCTCGATGAAAGTGGGACAGACACTGTTGACCCGAATGCCGTTCGGGGCGAGGTCGACCGCCATCGCCTTGGTCATGCCTTCCACGGCGAATTTGGTGAGCGTGTAGACCGGCCGCCCCTTCGTGGCCATATGGCCGGCCTGGGACGAGATATTGACGATCGCGCCTTTCACGCCCCCGGCTGCCATGCGCCGCGCCACCGCTTGCGCCGTGAAGAAGGCGGCACGCACGTTGAGTTGTAGGAGCGCGTCGAAATCCACTTCCTCGACATCGAGAAATGCGCCCGGTCGATTGGTTCCCGCATTGTTGATCAATATATCGAAGGGTGGCCGCGCATCCACGGCTCGCTTCACGCCAGTGCTGTCGCACAGATCGAGCGTCAGCGCATCCGCCCTGCCGCCAGCGGTGCGGATCGCTTCCGCTGCCGCCTCGACTTGGCTTTCGGTGCGGGCGACAAGAGTGACCTCGGCGCCTGCTTCTGCGAGCGCGGCGGCAGCCGCCAGGCCAATACCCCGGCCGGCTCCGGTTACGAGCGCGCGCTTGCCGTCGAGGCGGAAGGACGGCGTTGTCGGCAGCTTCATCGTCCGTGAACCTGCCGGGGAAACAACGCCGAAACTCGGTGCATTGGCTTTGGAAGCAAAACGGGGCGCCTTCTCATCAGGAAATGGTCAGACCGCTGTCGACCGCAAGAATATGGCCCGTGGTGCGCGCCGATTCATCCGATGCGAGGAACAAGGCGGCGTTGGCCACATCGAGCGGTTCCGCCAAATCCACCAGATGACGCGCTGCAAGCTTCTGCGTCGTTTCGCTGGCCTCGAGTTGGGCAAGCACGCGCAGCGTGCGCGTAACACAGGGCGCAACGGCGTTGACGCGCACCTTGTGCGGCGCGAACTCGACCGCCATCGAGCGCGTCAGCGCCGCGATCGCGCCCTTGCAAGCTGTATAGGCGTCCTTTCCCGGCCAGCCCATCAAGGCCACGACCGAGGCGGCGTTGATCACGGAACCGCCGCCGGCCTCGATGATGGCGGGGATCGCGTGCCGGCTGGTGAGCCAGGTTCCCAGCAGGTCGACCTTGACGGCGCGCCAGAATTCGTCGAGCGGCGCTTCCGTCAGCGGCCCGTCCGCCATCGTCGACCCGCCCGCGTTGTTGTAAAGGACGTGCAGTGCACCGAAATGCCGGACCGTTTCGGCGACCGCGTTTGCAACGCTTGCCTCGTCGGTAACGTCAGTCTGTACGAACAGCGCCTCGCCTCCCGCCTTCATAATCGCATCCGCCGCCTGCCTGCCTGTCCTGCTGTCATATTCAGCAATAATGACACGCGCGCCTTCCCGGCTGAAAAGCTCCGCCGTGGCACGACCAATGCCGCCTCCCGCACCGGTGATCAGCGCAACCTTGCCTCTCAGACGTTCCATCGCATCCCCGGCTCCCGGTCATCCTCGACCCACGCCTGCGCCGAACGGCGCCGATAGGGTCGCGCTCCGAACGAGTGAGCGTCGCGTTATGATTGAACATTCATTCAGTTTCGTCAACGGTTGGATGCGCGGCGCTCTGCGATAAGCTTCAATCAGGACATTGAGGGCACGCTTCGGGAAGCCGAGAGCCGGACAGGTTGGACGCTCGAATGCCTTTTCGTTGGCCGCAGAGTGAAACCGGAAAAACCCCTGCGTCCGCCATCCCTGTCTTGTCCGGTTGACACGACTCCCAGACTATCTGGAGTCAACGGTGGCAGGAGACATCCGTTCCAACGTCGAAATTGAGGGCCGCCGACCGGCAAGAGAGCGGTCGCGGCGCGCCGGCTGTTACGTACCCTGCAAACCGGCCGCGGCAAGGCCACGTTCCATATCGGCGATCAGGTCCGCCTCCGCTTCCAGCCCGACAGACAGGCGTAAGAGGCCGTCGCCGATGCCGGCGGCATGCCGTGCTTCCGCTCCCATGCCGGCATGGGTCATGGTTGCCGGATGGGCGACGAGGCTTTCCACTCCGCCGAGCGATTCAGCCAGCGTGAACACTCTGACCGCCTCGACGAAGCGGCGCACCGCTTCGACCCCGCCGGCAAGGTCGAAGCTCAGCATCGCGCCGAACCCTTTCTGCTGAGCTTTCGCTATCTTATGGCCGGAGTGGCTTTCGAGACCCGGATAATGAACCGCCGCAACTGCCTCATGACGTGAGAGGAAGGAGGCTACCGCCATCGCATTCGCCTGCTGGCGCTCAACGCGCGGAAACAGGGTGCGGATGCCGCGCAGCGTGAGATAGGCGTCGAAGGGCGAGCCGGTAACGCCGGTGATGTTCGCCCAGGCGCTGAGCGGCTCGACATCGGCCTCGGCCGCCGCGACGACAGCGCCGCCGACGACGTCGGAATGCCCGTTCAGATATTTCGTCGTGGAATGGATCACGAAGTCCGCGCCGAGCGAAATCGGCTGCTGCAATGCCGGCGAAAGGAAGGTGTTGTCGACCGCGACCCGTGCGCCGGCCTCCTTCGCCTGCCGGGCGATGGCGCGGACATCGACCACGCGCATCAACGGGTTGGACGGCGTCTCGACCAGCACCAGCGCCGGCTTTTTCGCCAATACGGCTGCGAGCGCCGCGGCATCGCCTTGATCGACAAAGGCGAGATCGAAATGGCCCCTGTCGCGGCGCGCGCACAGAAGCCTGTAGGTGCCGCCGTAGCAATCGTGCGGCGCCACAACGAGATCGCCGCGCCCGACAAGCGACAGGACGAGATCGACGGCCGACATGCCCGAAGCCGTCACGACCGCGCCGGCGCCGCCTTCCAATTGCGCCAGCGTGTCGGCCAGCAAATCGCGGCCGGGGTTCGCTGTACGGCTATATTCATAGCCGCGATGCGCCTCGAAGCCGGTGAAGGCGTAGGTGCTGCTGAGATAAAGCGGCGGCGTGACCGCCCCGAAATTCGTATCCGAGGCGATGCCGTTCGCCGCCGCTATCGTTCTTGGGTCGCGCCCGTCCATCCTGCCTTCTCCACCAATGCCCTGTCAGATCGGCCAAGGGCGGGACGCGATATCCAGTGCTACTTGCCGAGCCAGACGGTGCCGCTCTTGTTGACGACCGGAACGCCGACCGCATTGCCGTATTCGGTCCACGAGCCGTCATAGTTGCGAGCGTCGTAGCCGAGCAGGCGCTTCAGCGCAAACCATGTGTGGCTCGAACGCTCGCCGATACGGCAATAGGTGATGACGGGCTTGGAACCGTCGATACCCTTGTCAGCATAGATCTTGCGGATCTCGTTCAGCGGCTTGTAGGTGCCGTCCTCGTTGACGATCGTGGCCCACGGCACATTCTCGGCCTGCGGAATGTGCCCGGCTCGGATCGACAGTTCCTTCACACCTTCCGGCGCGAAGATCTTGCCGAGATATTCGTCAGGCGAGCGGATATCGACCAACTTGCCGTCGATGCGGCCCTCGACGAAATCGAGCACATTGGTCAGGCGCGCGCGCAGGCTGTTGTCGCGCTCGGGCAGTGTGATCGAAGACGCCTTGAAAGACGGCAGCTTGTCGGTCAGCGGCAGCTTGCGCGCTTCCCACAGCTTGCGGCCGCCGTCGAGCAGCTTGACGCGGGTGCCGAAGCCGTAGACGTCCAGCACCCATGCGCCCCAGGCGGCGAACCAGTTGTTGTGATCGCCATAGATGATGACGGTGGTGTCGTTCCCGACACCCGCCTTGCGAAGCTGCGCTTCCAGCTTTTCGCGCGAGGCGATGTCCCGGTTGACCGTGTCCACGAGATCGGTGTGCCAGTTGAGGTTCGTGGCGCCGGGGATGTGAGCCTTCTCGTATACGCCCGGATCGACGGAGACCTCGAAGACCCGCACCTTGGGATCGTCGAGGTGTTCCTTCAGCCAATCCACCGTGACGAGGGACTCGGTTGCTGCCTGTGTCATCTTTCCATACCTCATGCTTGCGATTGACCGCGCCGGTCGCTCTCGAAGGGCTGCCCGCTCAATCGTTGAAAAATCTGCCTTCCTTGACCTCGGCGACATAGCCGGCGCGAATGGCGAAATCGCCGAAACGCTCGTCAGGCCGCCGCTCCCTGGCAAAGTGGCCAAGCACCTTGGCGAGGTGATCGAGGATCGCCGCCTCGCCGACATTCTCCAGCACCATCTTGTTGAGGCGCTGGCCGTGGAAGCCACCGCCGAGATAGAGGTTGTACTTTCCAGGCGCGCGGCCGGTCAGACCGATCTCCGCGATGTAGGGCCGCGCGCAGCCGTTCGGGCAGCCTGTCATGCGGATCGTGATCGGCTCGTCGGTCAATCCGTGCTCGGCAAGGATCGTCTCGATCTTCCCGACCAGCGTCGGCAGGTAGCGCTCGCTCTCAGCCATCGCCAAACCGCAGGTCGGCAGCGCCACGCAGGCCATGGCGGTCAGACGCAGCCCGCTGCCTGCATTCAGCCTGTCCAGCCCGTATTCCTTCAGCAGTGCCTCTATCGCCGGCCGGCCGTCGGGTTCGATATCGGCAATGATCAGGTTCTGGTTCGGCGTGACACGGAACATGCCCTTATGCACGCGGGCGATGGCGCGCAGCCCGTCGAAGAGTTTTACCTCAGGAAAATTGCTGACACGGCCGTTCTCGATCAACAGCGTGAAATGCTCGCGCCCGTCCTCGCCCTTCTGCCAACCGATCGCATCGCCGTTCGAAGTGAAGCGATAGGGTTTCGCCGGCTGCAACGGAAAGCCCAACCGGCTTTCGATCTCCGCCTTGATGACGTCCACGCCCTTGTCGTCGATCGTGTATTTGAAGCGCGCATGGGAGCGGTCGACACGGTCGCCATAATCGCGCTGGACTTCCATCGTCGCGTCGCAGGTCTCGATCACCTTGTCCTTGGGAATGAAGCCGATGACGGTGGCGAGTCGTGGATAGGTCTTCGGCGCATTGTCCGTGCGGCCCATGCCCCCGCCGATGGCGATATTGAAGCCCTTGAGCTTCTTCCCTTCGACGATGGCGATGAAACCGAGATCCTGCGCATAGACGTCGATGTCGTTGATCGGCGGGATGACGAAACCGATCTTGAACTTCCGCGGCATGTAGGTCTTGCCGTAGAGCGGTTCCTCCGGTCCCTTCGCCGCGACCCGCTCCTCGCCGTACCAGATCTCGCGATAGGCGCCGGTCTTGGGGATGGCATGATCACTCGCCTTCTTGGCCAGTGCGTAGATCTCGGCGTGAAGCGCGGAGAGTTGCGGGTTGATCGAGGCCATCACGCCACGCGAATCGTCGCCGCAGGCAGCCTTCGTGTCGAGGAGCACGTCATGCAACCCTTGCATGACCGCGCGCAGATTCTTCTTGTGGACGCGATGAAGCTGGAAGGTCTGGCGTGTCGTCAGCCGCAGCGTCTCGCCGGCATAGGCGCGGCCGAGTTCGTCCAGCTTGAGCCACTGGCTCGGCGACAGCACGCCACCCGGGAGCCGCACCCGCGCCATGAAGCGATAGGCCGGCTCCAGCTTCTGCCGCCGGCGCTCGTCGCGTATGTCGCGGTCATCCTGCTGATAGACCCCGTGGAACTTCATCAGCTTGATGTCGGTGCCGGGCACGGCGGCGGTCAGTTCCGCCTCCAGTCCGGCCGCGATGGTGCCGCGCAACTGGTCGCTGTTGGCCTTCAGCGTCTCGTCGGGGTTTAGCTTCTCGAGCGGCTGGGAGATATCGTGGCTGCGGTCCACGTTGATTACGGTCACGGCTGCTGCTTCTCAATAAACGTCGATCTGGTAGCGGTGGTCGGCCTGCATGGCGGACAGATATTCGCCCGCCGTATCCTCGCCGAGCCCGCCCTCTTCGCGGACAATCGTCGCAAGCGCCGCATGGACGTCCGGTGCAAGCTTCGCCCCGTCGCCGCAGACATAGACATGCGCGCCATCCTCCAGCCACGCATAGACATCGCGCGCCTCTTCCAGAAGACGGTGCTGGACATAGATCTTCTCGGCGCGGTCGCGCGAGAAGGCTACGTTCATGCGCGACAGGACATCCTCCTTGAGGAAATCCTGCCATTCGGTCTGGTAGAGGAAGTCGCTGTCGAAGTTGCGTTCGCCGAAGAACAGCCAGGCCTTGCTGCCGGCGCCTCGCGCCTCGCGCTCCTGCAAGAAGGCACGGTAGGGCGCGACGCCCGTTCCCGCACCGATCATGATGATGGGCCTATCGCCCTCCGGCAGGCGGAAGTGCGGGTTGGCCTGCACATAGACCGGCAACGTCGAATCCAGCTCGGCGCGCGTCGCGAGATGGCCCGAGGCAACGCCTGAGCGCGGCTCGCCGTTCAGATCATAGCGCACCGTGGACACGGTCAGATGCACCTCGTCAGGAGCCGCCGACGCGCTCGACGCGATCGAATAAAGCCGCGGCTGGAGCGGACGCAGCCCGGCCAGAAAGGTCTGCGCGTCGATGCCCGGCACGGGAAAGCGGCGCACGATGTCTATGACATGATTAGCGCCGAGGAAGGCGGTCCGCGCCTCGCGTGCCCCCTCTCCGCGCAGGGCCTGGAGTTCGTTCGCCTTGGTCAGTTCGGCCCAATGGTCGAGAAAGCGCGGCGTCGCGGCTGTGATCTCGAACGCCTCCGACAGCGCATCCCCAAGCGGAAGCTGCCGATCCTTGACCGAGACGTTTTCTCCCGATTTCAGATTCAGGGTCTCGAGCAGCGTCTCGACGAGCGCCGGATCGTTGCGCGGCATCAGGCCAAGCGCGTCGCCCGGCTCGAAGGAAAGCCCGGAACCTTCCAGCGACAATTCCACATGCCGCGTCTCCTTACTCGATCCCCGGCCGGTAAGCACGAGATTGTCGATGACGGGCGCCAGGAAAGGATTGCGCTTGTCGAACGCGGGCACAGCCTGTGCCGCGGGCTGCCCGATCACGATGGAACTCATGAGCGTTGGCGCCGTCGGGACGGGACCGAGTTCCTTTACGACCGCTGAAATCCATTCGGCGGACGGATCTTCATAGTCGATGTCGCAATCGACGCGGTCGCGGATGCGGTTCGCACCGAGTTCCGCCAGCCGGTCGTCCAGCCGCTTGCCGGCGCCGCAGAAGAATTCATAGGTGGAATCGCCAAGCGCCAGCACCGAATAGCGCACGCCCTCCAGCCGCGGCGCCTTTCGGCCTTCGACGAACTCGAAAAAGCCAGCTGCCGAAAGCGGCGGTTCGCCTTCACCGTGCGTGGAGGTGATGACCAGCAGATCCTGCTCGTCCTTCAGCTTGCGCGGCTTGTAATCGGCCATGTCGGCAACGATCGGCTCGACGCCCTTGGCGCGGGCAGACTCAGCAAGCACCTTCGCCAGTGCCGCGCTATTGCCTGTCTCGGAGCCATACAGGATGGTGAGCGTGCGCGTGGAGGGGGTCGGAGCGGCGGCCACGACCGGCCCGATTGGGACGCTGCCACGAAGCGCCTCGGAGGCGATGCCACGTCCGCCTTCGGCAAAGCCTGCGAAATAGCCACTCAGCCAGACCGCCTGCTCCGATCCAAGCGATGTCGCGAGTGTCTTGACCTGACGCCACTGATCTTCCGACAGGCCCGGACCACTGAATTCGAGTGCTGTCATGTGCCGAAATACGCTTTCGCGATACCTTCCACCGACCGGAAAATCCGGCCTTCTCCCAGCGGTTCTGGCAATGGTTTTGGCTGCTGTCAAACCGGCTATATGGCTGCTTTTACGCGATAATTCTTGCGTTTAGCGGCTTTGGAGGTGCGCATTCTAGACAGAGGGGAGAATGTCATTTGGAAGTTTTGCGAAGTCCGGATTCCTTGGGAAAAACTTTTTTTCGCACCGACCGGAATCCGCCCCTTCCGCAAGCCGCCGACCGCAGCCGGACTCACTTCGCCCAGAGAGCAGGACGATCGACGCCTCACGCGCCGGCACCACCATACCGGATCGCCGACGGGATCCGGGCCGACTCCGCGAGCAATGGCCGGTTGAGGAAAATCCGTATCGAGGAACTCGTGACAACGGCCAGCGAAATGAAGAAAATCATCCCGGGATCGGCCGTGCCGCTTATCAGGGAAGCGGAGATGATGCCGGCAAGCGCGCAGGCCCTAACGCTATCCACCGTGGCGGCATCCCGGACGTCGAGCGCGGTGTCGAGATATTTCGGACGTCTTGCGATATCCAATACCAGCAAAGCCAGCATGATACATCCTACGGCGCCCAGTTGCGAAATTACGGCGACAAGCCAGCTCGACGCCCGTGAGCTGCCGATGCCCACGCCGAGCCCGAGCGTGTCTGCAAATGATTTGAGGCTTATGTAATTCCAGTAACCCCGCTCCTGACCCGAGGCGGAACCTGCCTTCTCGAAGATGGCTTCGTTCACAAGGCGTATCAACGGATCGAAGAACTTGTCGCTATGGACCGCGAGGCCAAGGGCCACGAACAAGCCGACGAAGCCGAGTGCCAGCAGAAAGATCTCCTGCGAATGCAGCCGCCGCATGGAAAGCGAACGGCAAATTGAGAATGCAACAGGCATGCCGAGCAGCGTAAGGCCAACATAACCGGTCGATGAAGTCGACAGCACAAGCAAGGCCATCAGGGTGAGCGCGAGGGCAAGGGCAAAACGCGACGCGGTCCTTCTCCAGTAAGTGAACGCGAAAGCCAGAGCGGCAAGCGACATACTGGCGAATGCGGATGCTTCCGACTGGGCACCGGCGATGCGGACAAAGCCGGCCTGCGTTGTATCGGTCAGCATCGCGTAGCTCGCCGTCCGAAGAAAAGCGAGGATATCGCCAGCACCCACGAGCTTGCTCATCAGATCAAGCAGGCCAAAGCCGGTGTGCAACGCGCACCACAGAAAGAAACCGCGTCGCACCTGTTCAAGCGCATCGTTGCGCAAGAGGTTGGCCGACAGCGCCAGGAAGACCAGGCCATTGAGGACGAAATAGCCCGTCTGCGATATGTTGCCCGACACGGGGCCGAGCGGCGCCTCGTAGACGCCGCCCAGCGTACGCGAAGCCACGAACACGCTCGTCTGGCCGGAGAACAATCTCGGGAAAAGGACTGCTCCGATCACCGCATAGACCAAAAGGGCGCAAACCAGCCACACCGCGTGGCTGTAGCGGAAAATGACGCCGATATCGGCTCTTATCCCCCGCTTGAAAGGAAGCGTTATGAGCAGGAGCCCGGCAAAGAGCGTGTAGATCAGAGGCGAGGCGCCGCCGAGGGACCTGAGCGTCATAAGCGCCGTTGCGCCAAAAGCCATCGAAGCACAAAGCCCGACGAAGAGGGATCGCGCGGGCCAGCAGGCGAAGGCCAGGATCGCGGCGCAGACCAGGATGCCGGCGAGCGACGGTTGCATGATCTAGATCCCGCCCCACCCGACGACAGAGGTTGCAAGCCGGCAGATAGAGCGGTCGGGACCGTCTTTCCCGCGATTGTGACGCGTCCTATTCTCCATGTGGGGGCGGACATAGCAAGGAACGTCATCTTGGTCTGGTATTTGGCGGTGACGATTGCCGGGACGCTTATCGGCCTCCGCTTCCGCGCCGGCGCTCTCATAGCGGCTACACTGGCAACGGCCGTTCTGGCGTTCGTTCTCCAGACGCATGGCCACGGTCTCGGCTGGCCTTCGCTCCGAGCCGCCTTGCAATCTGCGGTCCTTCTTCAACTCGGCTACCTTGTGGGTCTATCCGGCACGATGCTGTGGCGCCGTCTCCATCGATGACGAGCCGCCGGTAAAGGCGGCAACGCGTTTTCCGGCTCGCGCGGCGATCATCGTCTATTGCGGCGTTTGCCCGGCCCGACGCCGGAATTGCGCGTCAGAAGATTTGCGAACTCTTGTCAGCACCACGCCAAGGACGGACGCCTTGGCCATGAAAAGTGCATGGATCAGTTCGGCCACCACGCCCTGCGATGTCTTTCCCCAACCGACGGCGACGATAACACCGTCCAGTTGCGACGCTACTGCCAGACCGTGGCTTCCGGATGCGAAGGGCGGCAGATCCACGATCACCATTTCGTAGTGCTCCAGCGCCGTGAACGTCTCGCGGGCATTCTCGGCGGTGAGCAGGTTGTACCTTTCCGCGACGCTGTTCGGCAGGATGTCGAAAGCATGATCCGGGTCGGGACTGATCCCGGCGATCCATTCCACGCCCTTGCCCCTCTTCGTCGGACAATTGTCACGCTCAATCCCGGTGGAGACGACAGGGTGCTCCGCATCGGCATCGATCAACAAGGTTCGCATGCCCGACATCGCCCACAGCGCGGCCAGATTGCCGGCAAGCATGCTCTTTCCCTCATAAGGAGAAACCGACGCTACCCCAATAAACCGGATCGGCCGGTCGAGTGCGGCAATACCGACGGCTGCCTTGATACCCTTCATCGTGCGAGCGAATGGAGAGCCCGGTGCGCGTATCAGGTCGTTGGCCTCGGCGAACCCGGCCAAACGATGCGGCGCAGCGGGAAGTTCGCCGAGGCATTCCAGCCCCAATTCCTCACGCAATTGCTTTGGCGAACGGATGGTATCGTCGAGTAGATTGCGAAGGAAGGCGAGCCCCACGCCCAGCATGATGCCGCTCACCGCCCCGAACGCCAGGATGAGCTTCTTGCGAGGATCGCTCGGTGCGAGCGGGCTCGTCGCCTGGGTTATCACCCGGGCATCCGGAGATGGGCGCTGGTTGGCCGATGTCGTGAAGGCCTGCAGGAAGCTTTCGTACATTTTCTTGTAAGAGTCTGCCGTCGCTTCCAGTTCTTCGAGCGTGACGCCCTTCCCGTTGCCTTCGCCCGCTGTCGAACCGTCGTCGGTAGAAGGCACGCGCGCGCCGATTGCATAGTCATGCCGGGAGCGGAACGTCTGCGCGGCGATGGCGGCATCGTTCATTTGTACGCGGATATGCTCGATCCGGTCCTCCAGCCATTGAAGGCCGTTTTCCGTGTCATCGACCCGCGTATCGAGCTGTTCGCGCATGTAGGCTTCAGCAGTTGCGTTGGCGATCTCAGCGGCCTGTTTGGGATCGCGCGAGCGGAAAGCGATCTCCAGAGCATAGGAGACACCGACCCGATGCACGTCGAGATTCTTCATGAAAGTATCCATCGTCCGCCTGGCGCGCACGAACTCGGCCTCCGGAGAATTGTCGATCGGCTCGGCAGCGGGGTCTTCGTGGAACCACAGCTTCCCCGCATCCTCCTTTAAGCCGAGCGCCTGCCGGATAATGTGCTCAAGGATAACGAGACGGCTGGCGATGGTGTCGGTCTCTGTAAAATCCGCATCATGGACAAGATCGAGCTTGTCTATCACCAGCTTGGCGATCTTTTCCGACTGAAGCACGACGATCTGGCTCTCGATCTGGGCTGTATCGAGCGAGAGATTGACCTCGGACGGCTGCAATTGAAGCGAGGTCGGCAACTTCGGCGTTATCAGCACTTCCGCGCTTGCGGTGTAGGTGGGCTCCGTCGTCACCACGTAAAGCTGCGCCAGAAGGAGGCCAAGCACGACGAACAGAGCGATCGGAAGCGCACTCGCCCTGACAAACGCGAGGACATCGGCAAAGCTTGTGAAGCCGCTGTCCCGTTCCCGCTGCAGACGAGACTGCGCTATGTTGGCCGGCCATGTGCGCTCTAGCATCGGATTGTACCTGTCATCGGAATGCCTGCCTGCACTTCCCTGCGTCACGGCCGGCGGGATGGCTCACACTAGCCCCATTGGCCCGGTCGTCTGAACACCGCCTATTGGCGAACCTGCCTCCTCCGGAAGAGAGAGCAAGGCGTGGTCACTGGGTGGAAGCGGCATCCGCCAATCCACTGCCCGCCTTCTTCGATTGCCCCGGGGAATTGTTCGAGCCGATCAGGGACAGATCGAAGTCACCCGCCCCGAAGATCGGCTTGATATCTACTTTCACCGTGTCGCCGGGTGCGAGCGCCGTGCCCTCTTCTGCCGTGATTTCGGTTTCCTTGCCGTCCTTGCCAGGCCGGACGATGGTGAAGATGGGCTCGGGTCTTTCTCCGGCCGCGCGCATGGCAAGCAATTTGGGCACCGCCATGCTTGAGCTTTGCAGCAGCGCCGTCGCGGTCTTCATCTTGCTCGCAAGTTCGTCCAGTTGGGACTGCGTATCCCTGAGCGAGACGACCACCTCGTTATCGTAGCGGTTCTTGAGGTCGAGGATGGAGATGTCTGTACGGCTTATCTCCTGCCGCGATCTCAAGAGGCTTGTTTCAGCGGCCAGGCGGGTGCTCTGGAACTGCGCGAGCTCCCTTTCCAATGAAATCTGGCGCGGAGCGGCGACGATCCCCTTGTCGACCAGCGAGGACACCCCGGTCAGTTCCTTCTCGATGAGGCTGATCTGCTTGTCGTGGAAGCCGAGCTGGCCCTGAAGCGATCCGAGTTCGTCGCTGAGCGTCTGCCGCAGGCTCTCCAGCGCCTTGGTCTGGTTCTCCAGACCTTCCCGGCGCGCCTTGAAGATAGCCTCCTCCTGCCGCATCACCTCGACGGCAGGGCCACTGTCCGCGCGGGAGGTCAGTTCCGGTGGAAACTGGATATGATCGGCGCCAGCATGCTCCGCTTCCAGCCGGGCCTTGCGCGCAAGGAGGCTGAGCGCATTCAGGCCGATCACGTCGACATCGCCCTTCTCGGACAACATATCGCGCACCATGCCCGTGACGCCATCCTCGCGATCGCGCAACCCGCCTGCAAGCGTCATCGCCTGCAAAACCGTCATGTTGGGCGCATAAGGAAATTGGCCGGGCTGGGCAACGGCGCCCACGACGTAGACAGGCCGGAAGCCGATGATTTCAACGGAGGTATCCGGCGCGTTGATAAGTTGCATACGGTCCTTCAGCCGTTCACCGATCTGCTCTCCCAGCTCGATCGCCGTGCGGCCCTCGGCACGGACGGCGCCGGCAAACGGAAGCGACACCATGCCGTCAGGACCGACGGTGAATTCGTCGTTCATTGCTTTCCATTCGAAGATGTCATCACGCGAGGCGCGCCACTCGTAGACCTTGAGCCTGATCTTGTCCTGAGGTCCGAGAAGATATTCCTCCGCCCCCGCTGGTGAGGAGATACCGGTCAGGAGAAGGGCCACGGCCACCACGCCGAGCCAGAACTTCGCCGAATGCGGCTTTTGCCGCAGATGCAGGTATGCGATGGGCAACGTCATTTGCGCATCCTCAATATATATTCGGGCTCTATGCGCCCAAGCAGCAGATGGGAGATGGCGAGGAGATTGCCGTAGAGCCGACCACGCCGGTCGATATATGCTTCCGGCCACAAGCTGCGGCTGAGATTGGCGGCGATGTTACGAAGCATGAGCCGCATCGCGAACCGTGGCGGAACCGTGCCCTTGCGGATGAGATAGAGTGGATTGGCCACCTGCGAGTAGCCGAAGCGCATGCCGTTGATCCTGCCCGATTTTGCGCCGAGATGGACGCCACGGATCACATCCACACGAACGACGCGCCCCTTCTTCCGCAACTGGCTGGTGAAATCGATATCTTCCTGCCAACCATAGAGCGGCAGCCGCTCGTCGAAGCGAAGGTCCCCGATCGCGGCCGCACGGATCGACATGTTGCAGCCATACGCGCCGACATGGTCTGCCACGCCCGTCGGCGGGTCTCTTTCCGGCAGATTGAGAGCAAAAAGGCCTTCTTCCCAGTCGAGGCCGGCGGTACAGGCACCGTCACGCGCGACGCGCCCCATGACGACCACCCAGTCCCGATGTCCCTCGAAAGCCCGGCATACGCCTTCCAGATAGTCGTCAGCCGGAACGAAATCGTCATCGAAGAAAGTGACGATCCCGAACCGGCCCAATACGGAGCGGAGTGCGTTATTACGCTGGGCGGCAAGCCCGGTCCGGCCGAAAATCGTCCTGACGGGAAACCGATATCGGCGCAACGTCTCGATATGGGTCTCGTCTGGAGCTGAAAGGATCACCTCATCCGGCAGGCGCGATTGCCCTTCAAGATGCGCCAGGAGCCGCGTGACCAATCCACCTCGACCAAGAGTAGGTATGATCACGACGAGCCGTGCCGAAGGCTTTCTCGTCTTCTTCCGCGTCAAAAAGAGTGCCTCCCTGCCGACGCCTTGAAATCGCACGATAAGGCCAGCCACGACACGAAGCAGCACGCGAAGAAGGCTGGAATCCGGTATCGAGAGAGGTAGCTGGCGCCATGCGCGGGCGTACAGGTCACTGATTGGTGAGGCGGTGCTACCACCGATGGTCAGCTTGCCCATGCGGAGGCAGCGGCTTCAGATTTTCGCGAAGGCCGGAAGACCACGGAAGCATCTGAAATCAGAAGGCGGAACAGCTTGTTACGAGGCTCGGAACCTATTCGTGAATCCGCCCACTCCGCTCCCGTCATCCTGCGGACGGCCATCCGGCCTTCTGCCCGAACCTTTGAGGCCGGCCCGAAGGCGCCTCCCGGCCGATCGGAGACGGCCCGGATTGGCGTGCGCCGATGGAGCATCAATGGCGATTTCACAACTCTCCGGCCAACAGGCGTGGCACGCTACGCACGTGAAACGACGCTTGCACTCGATGCTCTTCTTGCCGAAGGCCACCCCCTCGCCGAGGGTCTTGTTATCGATTTGCTGGTGCCGAGACCGATCGAGAATCCACTGCCGCTGAAGGCTCTTCCCGTTCGTCTGGTGTCCGAATACAGCCGGCCGCGCCTGCCGCAATTCTGGGTACAGGCGCAATTGCCCAGGCATGTCGAAGGCGGGCTTCTCAGCTTCTGCAATCTAGCGCCCGTCGCCCTCAAGCGACAGGTCGTATGCGTTCATGACCTCCACACGATGATCGTGCCGGAGAGCTACGGCCGGTTTTTCCGCTGGGCTCACCGGCTCATCCTGCCGACACTCGGCCGGCGCGCTGCCGCCCTTACCACAGTGTCGGAATTCTCCCGCTCGGAGATAGTCGCCCGCAACGTGGCGCCTGCGCGGAAGGTGACGGTTACCTACAATGGAAGCGATCATGCCGGCCACTGGGAAGCGGCCCGATCGAGCCTCGGCCGCTGGCCCGACTGGCCTTATGTGCTTTGCCTGGGCCAAGGCCAGCGATACAAGAACATGGAACTGCTTGTTCGCCTTGCGCCCGCCCTCGAACGGATGGGCCTGGATCTCTGGGTCGCCGGCGACATCGCGCCCGGCAAATTGTTTGCGGAGGGAAAGCCAACAAATGTCCGCCTGATCGGCCGGGTTGGCGATGACGACCTGAAGGCGGCGCTCGCCGACGCGCTTTGCTTTCTTTTCCCCTCGCGGATCGAAGGTTTCGGCCTACCGGCGGTCGAGGCAATGGTTGCCGGCTGTCCGGTTGTCGCCTCCACCTCGCCCTGCCTTCCCGAGATCTGCGGCGAAGCGGCGCTCTATGCCGATCCCGACGACGACGGCGCATGGATCGATTGCATCAAGCGTCTGAAGGACGACAAGGTTCTTCGCAGCCAACTCGTCGCAGCAGGCAAGGTACATGCGGCGGCCTATTCATGGCGGCACGTGGCTGAAACTTATCTCAAACTGATGGCCTCGATCGACGGGGTCGGTGAGTAACTGGCCTGCCACTTGGCCAATGCGTCGGGTTGAGGAGCAGGTTCTGCTATTGGGAAATACGGCACGCCATCCATCGCCGCCATCGCCTGAAGATAGCGCTCGGCCGAGATGAGCCAGGAAAAACGACCCGTTGCGGCGAGGCCGCGTGTGATCATTCGTCGCCGCAGCGCCGGCCTCGTCGCCAGTCCCATGAAAGAATTGAACCATGTGTCGGCATCATCGGGCGAAGCGTAGAGGGCGGCGTCTCCGCAAATCTCCGGCAGGCTTGCGCGGTCGGATACGATAACGGGACATCCTAGCGCCATCGCCTCGAGCGGAGGTAGTCCGAAGCCCTCGACGAGCGACGGAAACGCCAGGCACAGGCAATTCTGGAGGAGCGCCGCCAATTCATCGTCCGACAGGCGACCGAGCCACGTGACATTGGATGCGGCAGCATCGCTCCTTCCCGCGCCAAAGACACGCGCATCCGATCCGCCGACTATGGCAAGCCGCAGCCCGGCCAAAGCGAGCCGATCCGCCATGCCGGTGATGAGATCTGTGTTCTTGTGAGGAGCTCTGCTGCCGAGAAGGACGATCGTATCCTCCGCAGAGAAAGAGGCGAGAGGCAGCGTGCGCTCCGGCGTCCAGCGGCGAATGTGTTCGTGTCCGTCGGGCGCGACGAAGAGCTTATCCGCGCGGCAGACGCCAAACCGCACAAGTTCGGCGGCGGAATATTTCGATACGGTGGAAATCGCGGCCGCTCTCCTGCCGAGCGCGGGGATGAGCGTTCGGTAGAGCAAACGGAAGGAAGGCGTATAGCTTTGCGGGCAAAGCCGCGTATTCATGTCGTGGATGCAAACGATCTGCCGGCGGAGCGCGACAGGGCCCGTATTGCAGAGGCTGAGCAGCCCTCCCCTGACACCCGTGGGCAGCGTAACCTGCTCCCACATATGGCCACCAAGCCTGCCAACCGGACGAACAGCAATATTGCTCAACGGAAGCGTTGCCTCCGTGCCGGGCGGGATCAGTAATTCGATTTCAAGCTCTCGCGGGCCGTCGGCAAGCAGGGTGTCCAGCGCGCGTACAATCTCACCCGCATAGCGTTGCACACCCGTCATGGGCTGCGTAAGGAAACGGCCGTTTATAGACCAGTGTCGTTGCATGGGTGTTGTCGATCCCGATCACAGGCGATCCAGCGACAGCCATTCAGGGGCGGCCTACCGGAAGGAGTGTCGGGGCGAAGACTGGCGACGTCACCACCCTCTTTCGGATAGGCGGGCATTCGAACGGCCTAGTTGTGCGAGCACGCCCATTCAACGAACCTGACAGGGGTTGAACGGGGAATAGCGCACGCCATGAAAATCGCCATCATCCACGAATGGCTGACCACCTATGCCGGCTCCGAGAAGGTGCTCGAGGCGATGTTGGCCGAATATCCGCAGGCGGATGTTTTTACGCTCATCAATTTCCTGCCCAAGGAGCACGGGACGACCATCCTGCCGCGCGTCGTGCGGACCAGCTTCATGCAGAAGATACCGCTGGTCAGGCATTTCTACCGGCACCTGCTGTGGATGATGCCTTTCGCCGTCGAGCAGTACGATCTCTCCGAATACGATCTGATAATCTCGAACTGCCATTCCGTCGCGAAGGGGGTCATTACAGGGCCGGACCAACTTCACATCTGCTACTGCTATACACCCATGCGCTATGCCTGGGACCTGCAGAATCAGTATCTGGCGGAATCGGGCATGAAGAGCGGCCTGAAGGGCCTGCTCGCTCGCATGCTCCTCAACCGTATCCGCATCTGGGATATGCGAACGGCGCCGGGCGTCGATCATTTCATTGGCTGTTCCGGCTATATTGCCCGACGGATCCGAAAGATCTACCGGCGCGATGCGACTGTGATCTATCCGAACGTCGCCGTCGAGGATTTCGTGATCGGCAACGGTCCGCGCGAGGACTTTTACTTCACTTCCTCACGCATGGTTCCCTACAAGAAGATCCATCTGATCGTAGAGGCGTTTTCTAAGATGCCGGATCGCCGGCTCATCGTCATCGGTGCCGGACCGCAGTTCAAGCGCATCCAGGCACTTGCCGGGCCCAACGTGACACTTCTCGGCTATCAGCCATTCGATGTCCTAAGGTCACACTTGCAGCATGCCAGGGCATTCATCTTCGCCGCCGAAGAGGATTTCGGCGTCGCTCCATTGGAGGCGCAAGCCTGCGGCACACCGGTGCTGGCCTATGGCAAAGGCGGCTCGCTTGAAACAGTTGCCGAAGGGGTGACAGGGCTGCATTTCCACGAGCAGTCGGCAGACGCGATCCGCGATGCGGTGGAACGGTTCGAAAAGCTGCCGGCGGACTTTTTCAATCCGGAAGCGTTGCGCCTCCATGCCGACAAGTTCTCAACGAAGAATTTCCGTGCCCAATTCCGCGCATTCGTCGAGGCTCGGTGGGCCGAGCATCTCGCATCGGTCGGCGCTGGAGCATGGGACGAACCGCTCGGCGAAGTCAACACGGACAGGCCAGTCAAGGACCGCCAGTCGCAGGTCGGGCGCAAGGAACTGTTTCATCTCGTCCCCAAAACCGCTTCAGAGAGCGCCTGATGAAACGAGCGTTGATCACCGGCATAACCGGCCAAGATGGCGCCTATCTCGCAAGCTTACTGCTGCAGAAGGGATATCAGGTGACCGCCGCTTACCGGCGGTCGAGTTCGCCGGATTTTTGGCGCATCCGTGAGCTCGGCATATCAGACCATCCCCGGATGAGGCTGACCGAACTGGAACTCGTCGATCTCGGTTCCTGCATGCGGCTGATCGAGAAGACGGAGCCTGACGAGATCTACAATCTGGCTGCGCAGACGCATGTCGGCTTTTCCTTCCATCATCCCCTGACAACGGCGCATGCGACCGGGCTCGGCCCGCTGCACTTTCTGGAAGCAATCCGCAACATCGACCTCGGCATCCGCTATTACCAGGCGTCGTCGGCGGAGATGTTCGGCAAGGTGCAGGCCGTGCCGCAGAACGAAGCAACGCCATTCTATCCGCGCAGTCCCTATGGCGTAGCGAAACTGTTCGCCCACTGGATGACCGTCAATTACCGGGAATCCTATGGCCTGTTCGGGTGCAGCGGCATCCTCTTCAACCATGAATCGCCGCTGCGGGGGCGCGAATTCGTTACCCGCAAGATCACCGACGGAGTGGCGCGCATCCGATTGAGCAATGCCGGGCCGATCGAACTCGGCAATCTCGGCGCAAGGCGCGACTGGGGATATGCCAAGGAATATGTAGAGGGCATGTGGCGCATGATGCAGGCCGACAAGCCCGCCACTTATGTCCTGGCGACCAACCGCACCGAAACTGTGCGTGATTTCGCTACGATGGCTTTCGCCGCCGCAGGCATGGATGTCGAGTGGGCAGGCCGGGATGAAAACGAACGCGGGCTGTGTCCGAAGACCGGCCGGGAATTCGTGCGCATCAATCCGGATTTCTATCGCGCGGCCGAGGTGGACCTGCTGAAGGGCGATGCCTCCAAGGCGCGGGATCTTCTTGGATGGAAGCCCGGAACGACACTCGAACAGCTATGCGCCATCATGGTCGAAGCCGACCTTGAACGGGTCGAGCGCGAATTGGCCTTCCATCATCCCAAGCCGAAATTACGGCGCAACCCTCCGAAGACAAGCGGCCAACTCCCGATGCATTCTTCAGGCTCCGCGACGGAATCCGTCCTCGCCTCGCCTGCCCTGGCCCCGACACGCTGACTATTCCCCGATCGAGACCGGTCCTCAGGCGCTCTTGCGCACGTATACCGGCCGTGGTGGCTGGTCATTCTGGTTGAACCGCCTGTAGACGGTCTGCGACGGCCGTCCGACGAGATAGCGTTCCACGCCGTCTTGCAGCGCCCTCGCATAAATTTCGAGCGCACCATCAATCGCTTCCAGCGTGTAATCGATATCGGCGTCCTGATGCGCGTAGCTGACGACCAGCGACGGCATCAGAATCCCGCGGCGGATGGTTTCCTGCAGCAGCAAGGAGCGAAACGCTTGTGAGGGAACGCCGTCCCGGTCAAGCGTTGCATAGGCTAGGCAGCACGCCCGGCCGACGGGATAGACGAAGGCATCGATGCCGCGCCGCCCCGCAGCTTCTTCGATACCGGCCTTCAGCTTTCTGCCTTGCCTGTCGAGATGCTCGACGACCGGTTGCGTCCGGTAGGTTTCCATCGTGGCGATGCCGGCGGCCATGGCGTGGGTTTCCGCGCCATGGGTCGTCGATAGGAGGAAGACACGCGGCATGTCGGAATGATCGAGCCCGCCGAGGCGCATATATTCGCGCTTTCCTGCAAGGGCAGATAGTGAAAAGCCGTTGCCCATCGCCTTGCCGAAGCAGGAAAGATCCGGGGTAATACCGTAGAGATGCTGGCCGCCGCTTGCATGCCATCGAAAGCCGGTGATCATTTCGTCCAGGATGAACAAGGCACCTTCACGGCGGCAGATTTCCTGGACACGGTGCAGGAAGCCGTCCATCGGTTCGTCGCTCCTCGCCGGCTCCAGAATGAGCGCGGCGATCTTGCGGGGATAACGGGCGAACAACGCTTCGACGCTTGCAATGTCGTTGTAGCGAAAAGTGAGGGTGAGGCGGCGCGTCGCACGCGGAATGCCGGCGTTCATCGGCGTCGTGCCGATGAACCAGTCGTCGGTCGAGAAGAAGGGATGATCGCCGCAGCAGGCGACGAGGTCGCGCCCGGTGTAGGCACGGGCAAGCCGGATGGCGCCAGAGGTGGCGTCGGAACCGTCCTTGCAGAATTTCACCATCTCCGCACCGTGGACGATGCGCAGGAAGGTTTCGGCGCAGTCCGCTTCGATGCGCGCCGGGCGCACGAAATTCGAGCCGCCTTTCATTGCGGTCATCGCCGCATCGAGGACAGCCGGAAAGGCATGGCCGAGACCGACGGTGCGGTTACCCATGCCGTATTCGATGAATTCGTTGCCGTCGACATCCCAGACGCGGCAGCCCTCGCCCCTTTCGATGAATCCTGGAGCCAGGACCGGATATTGGTCATCGCCTTTCGCGTAGGTATGGGCGCCGCCGGGGATGAGCCGGCGCGCCCTTTCCCTGAGACGCTCGGATTGCACGAACTCCGACACCGTAAGACCTGCCATCTACACATCCCCTCTAGACCCTGGCCTGGCAGTTTAGGCAAAGCGCATCCGGTTTCGCCGCAGGAAAACGAATAGAGCGCGTAGCGCTAAAGATGTAGCGATCGGCAGCTCGCCTCCGGAACCCGGCGGATACCATCCCCCTTCACGCCGCCGGACGCCGGCAGAGGCCAACCGTGGCAAGAAGCTGCGCCCGTTTCGTAGCCGAGGGAACTAACCGTGACCGCCGGCTTAAGCCTGCCGCATTACCTCCATTGCCGTTCTTGCGACGAGGCTGTCCCACTTCTCAGAATGCTTGAAACGACAGGGCGGTCGGCAAATGTCGATTTCTAGCGATTCACCAAACATGGCCTCTACCGGCCAAAGTTTTTTCGTCATCCCGCAGACAGCAGGAATATCCGATCCGTTCACGATTGCCGGTGCCGGAGAGCCTCTGATCGACGTGCCCTCGGACAGTGCGTTTCCAAAGAGCACGATAGGGTTTCCAACGATCCACCGGAAACCGTTGGGAGGCGCCATAAAAAGGCTCGCGGATATCCTTGTCGCGGCACTCGCGCTAATTCTGGCCGCACCGATAATGCTCCTGATCGCCGCGTTCACACTGGTGACGGATGGCGGTCCGATTGTCTTCGCCCATAGACGTATCGGCTTCGCGGGCCAGCCCTTCGATTGCTACAAGTTCCGGACAATGCGGCGCGACGCTTCCGACGCGCTGCAGCAATATCTCGCCGACAACCCCGAAGCCGCGCGAGAATGGCACGAGACCAAGAAGCTGAAGCATGATCCGAGGATCACCCTGTTCGGCAAGATTCTCAGAGTGTCGAGCCTCGACGAACTGCCGCAATTCTTCAATGTGCTTCTCGGAGACATGAGTTGCGTCGGGCCGCGCCCTGTCGTTGCGGACGAACTGCCGCTCTATGGTGCTTCCCTCGCCGACTATCTGAGCGCCCGGCCGGGCATCACCGGCCTTTGGCAAGTGAGCGGCAGAAGCAGCATCGGCTATGCCGAGCGCGTCGCACTCGATTCGCACTATGTGCGCAACTGGTCCCTTTATCGTGATCTCATGATCCTGTTGCGGACCGTCTTCGCCGTCATCCGCATCGACCACACATCCTAGGCGAGGTCCTCATGTTCAAGCAGATCTGGAGTTGCCTGGCCCTGCTGGCCACGCTCGTTTCGCCTGCTTCGGCGGCATTCCTTTGGGGAGCGAACGGGCATCCCTTCTATGCCTATCCGGGGACGTCGATCAAAGAACAGTTCGATTTCCTCGCCGATCTCGGCATGAAATCATACCGGGTGAACATCTCCGGCATGGACAAGGCCGACGAATTGGCCGCCTTGGTCGCGGAAAGCAAGAAGCATGGCATTGCGGTCCTTCCGGTCATCACGCCTGGCGACCTCGACAGCAACGACCCGAAGGTGCTTTACCAGCGCGCCTTCGACCTGGCGGTCGGCCTCGTCTCACGTTTCAAGAACGATATCCGAGTATGGGAGCTCGGCAACGAGCCCGAAAATCCGACCCTCATCAAGCCATGCGAAATGAGGGACGACGGCACCCAATATCCCTGCGACTGGGGCACGGCATCTGGCCGCGACGTACTCGATTATTATGGCCCAAGATGGAAACAGGCGAGCGCCATCCTGAAAGGGCTCTCCGACGGCACCGTCTCCGTCGATCCGACGATCCTCAAGGCGATGGGCACGGCGGGTTGGGGTCATATCGGTGCGTTCGAGAGAATGAAGAAGGACGGCATACGCTGGGACATCTCGGTCTGGCATATTTATGGGCAGGATCCGGAATGGGCGTTCGGGCGCCTCGCCGAATATGGCCATCCGATCTGGATCACGGAGTTCAACAACCCCTATGGCAGCCAGCGCGGCGACGAGGAGCAAGCGAGCGGGTTGAAATCCATGATGACGCGGTTGAAAGAGCTCGCACCGAAATACAAGGTGCAAGCTGCATTCGTCTATGAGTTGATGGACGAGCCTTACTGGGCGCCCGACTACGAAGCCTATATGGGGCTTGTCCGTGTCGTCCCGAAGCCGGATGGTGGCTGGAGGACCGGCGAGCCGAAACCCGCTTATGCTACCGCTCGGACACTCATCCGAGGCGGGGAATGGTCTGTTCCCGCGCCCCAATGCCGGCTGGACGAAGCCAGCAAAGGCCCCGATCCGATCGACATCCGAAGGGTGCGCTTTAGCTACTGCATGGTGCTCGGCACCCTGCCGGACCCGGTCGAGCTTACGGAATGGTCGGGCCGACTTAAGGAAGGCAAGGCGAAGATCACGGACCTCATCGAGGCGATGTTCCGATCCGGTGCCTTCCAGGACCGATATAGCAGCTTCGGCATGCCGGACCGCACCTATGTCAGCTTTCTCTACAAGCTGCTTCTCAACCGCGTCGCCGACAATGACGGCCGCATCAGCTACATGAAACAACTGGCGTCGGGCACGATGACACGCGCGGACGTGGCCGCTGGCCTCGCGATGTCCAGCGAATTCAAGAATAAGCATCCGGGCCTTTTCAGCGAAAACTCGAAAATGGGCCCCGCGACCAGCCAGTCCACGACCGGTGAGTGATCCCCTACGGAAGGCTTAATCCGGCAGGCGCCTTGCACTCCCTGCTCATCCGATTGAGGCGGTCGTCGGTAGAGGAAGAAGAACGTTAATTTCCTGCGAAGGATCGATCTGGAGGAATGCCATGAAAGTGTTGGTCACTGGTCATCAAGGTTATATCGGCTCCGTAATGGTTCCGATGCTGCTTGCGGCCGGGCACGATGTGACAGGCCTCGACAGCAACCTCTATGAGCGCTGCACGTTTTCCCGGGGTGGCCGGATCGCCAACGTACCGGCAATCCGGAAGGATGTACGAGACGTCACATGGCGCGATCTCGTCGGCTTTGACGCGGTCATCCATCTGGCGGCGCTCTCCAATGACCCGCTCGGCAACCTCAATCCGGACATCACCTACGAGATCAACCATCAGGCAAGCGTCAGGATCGCACGGGAAGCCAAGAATGCCGGCGTCGCCCGCTTCCTGTTCGCGTCGTCCTGCAGCAATTACGGCGTCTCGGAAGACGGGCTCATCGACGAGCGTGGGGAGCTTAACCCGGTCACCGCCTATGGCCGGTCGAAAGTGCTTTCCGAACGCGACATTGCCGAGTTGGCCGACGGCAATTTCTGCCCGATCTATTTCCGGCCGGCGACGGCCTACGGCCTTTCCCCGCGTCTGCGTTTCGACATCGTGCTCAACAATCTGGTGGCATGGACGGTTACCGAGAAGCTTATCTTCCTCAAATCCGACGGCAGCCCGTGGCGGCCCATCGTCCATATCGAGGACATATCGCGCGCTTTCATGGCAGGTCTGACCGCGCCGACCGAGCTCGTCTGGAACGAGGCTTTCAATGTCGGCTCGACCGAGCACAATTACCGCATCCGCGAGATTGCCGAGATCGTCACGGAGGTCGTGCCGGACTGCAAGCTGACCTTCGCCAGCGACGCAGGCCCGGACAAGCGCTCCTACCGGGTGGATTTCTCAAAGCTGGCACGTGTCCTACCGGCCGCAAAACCGCGCTGGGACGCCCGCGCCGGCGCGAGACAGCTCTACGAGGCGATCAGGACGTCGCGCCTGACGGTCGACGAGTTCGAGGGGCCCCGCTTCCAGCGCATCGCCCATATCCGGCACCTGATGAAGACCGGCGTGTTGCGAAGCGACCTACGTCACGCCGAGGAGGTCCCGCAGGAAGCCAGGCGGATGGTGGCGGTGCACTGACGTGTCACTGGCACGTTTGCGATCCCTTCCCTCCGAAACATCGGAAGCACCCGCTTGCGCCACAGGGGCGGAAATCTTCGCCGTTGCCGAGGCGATCTTCCCGATCTGCCGAAGTATCGCCGGAGAGGGTGTCCGCGAGACGCTTCGTATCCTCGGCGAGCATCTGCCCCTGGAGCGGTGCGAGGTACCGACCGGAACGCGCGTGCTCGATTGGGAGGTTCCGAAGGAATGGGCGATCCGTGAGGCTTTCATAGAAGACATGAACGGCAATCGGATTCTCGATTTCCGGTCATGCAATCTAGCGGTCCTGAACTACAGCATTCCCGTCGACCGGATTATGCATCTGGAGGAATTGAAGGAGCATATCTATACGCTTCCCGATCAGCCGGATGTGACCCCCTATCGAACGTCCTATTACGCGCCACACTGGGGTTTCTGTATGCCTCACCTGCAAATGGCGGCGATGGCACCAGGCCCGTACCACGTCCGTATCGACAGCGAGCTGAAGGATGGAAACCTGACGTATGGAGAATATGTGCATAGAGGAGAGACGGAGCGCGAATTCCTCCTCACGACCCATATCTGCCACCCATCGATGGCGAACGACAATTGCTCCGGGCTGGCGCTTCTGACGCTGCTCGCACGCGATCTCAGCCAGCGGCGGACCCGCTACACCTATCGCTTCCTGCTCGCGCCGGGTACGATCGGCGCGCTTGCATGGCTCGCGGCGAACGAGGACCGCGTGAAGCTGATCGATCACGGGCTTGTGATCTCCTGCGTCGGCGACAACGGCGGGCCGAGCTACAAAAGGAGCCGCCGTCACGACGCCTTCATCGACCGGACCATGGCGCATGTGCTGCGGAGCGCTAGCGGTTCGCGGCTCCTCGACTTCTCGCCTTATGGCTATGATGAGCGGCAATTCTGCTCGCCAGGCTTCAACCTTCCCGTCGGCCTCTTCCAGCGCAGCAGCTTCGCTACCTTCCCGGAATATCATACTTCGGCTGACAATCTGGATTTCATCCGGCCGGAATATCTCGCCGATTCCTATCGGCTGCTGGTGGAGGCTATCGACATTGTCGAAAGGGACTGGACGCCGCTCAACCTTTTCCCGAAAGGTGAACCGCAGCTCGGCCGCCGCGGCCTTTATGGCGCACTTGGCGGCGATAAATCCGCCAGCGAAAAGGCCATGGCAATGTTGTGGGTCCTCAACCTGGCCGATGGGAGCAATTCGCTTCTGGCAATAGCCGAGCGCGCCGGCCTGCCCTTCAACGAAGTGGCTGTGGCGGCCGATCTGCTGCGTGAACACGGCCTCCTTGCCGCGTCGGAAGCAGCATGAAGCGTTAAGCGGTGCCGGCAGGTTCAAGCGGCGGCCATTTCCGATCACTGTCGGACAGGATCGACGGAGGAGCCGGCCAGTCGATGGCGAGCGACGGGTCGTCGTAGCGGATTCCGCTCGCCGCGGCCGGAATATGAAACTCGGAAATCAGATACGCCACGGTGGTGTCGTCCACGAGAGTCTGATGCCCGTGAGCAAAGCCTTTCGGCACATAAAGCTGGAACCTGTTTTGCATGGTCAGTTCAAAGCCTACCCATTGCCGGTAGGTTGACGAATCGGGGCGAAGGTCGACGATGACGTCGAATATCGCGCCCTGGCTGCAGGAGACGATCTTTACTTCTGCATGAGGCGGGCGCTGGAAGTGGATGCCCCGCAAGGTATACCTTTTCCGGGAGAACGACAGGGAATGCTGGACAAACTTCGTCTCCAGTCCGCGCTGCCCGAACTCCTCGACACAGAAGCTGCGAGCGAAAAACCCCCTATCGTCATGAATGGGCTCGGGCGCGACCAGCCACGCTCCCTTCAGCACGGTTTCCTCGAAGCGCATCCCTGCCCTTTCCGGCATATCACTATCGCGCTGAAGCATGCCGCGCTTCCGCCTTTGGCGACATCCACCTCCGGAATGGTCCCTTCTGAACGAAAGGCTGAACGGCGCGCTTCGCTTACGCCTTCGGGTGAATGACCGCACGATACTCTCGGCTATTGTCCGTAAAGGGACACGAAGACGCGTCGTGCAGTCGTTCAATGGAACTATTCCGGCCAATCGAATTGCCGGATCGTCAGCCATGCTCTGCATTATCTAATGTCGGTGCGCTCGCAGTTTGAACGCATCGACCGATTGCGTTCCGAAATCCGGAGGAGCGCATGAATATCCAGGCCAGCGAGGTAAGGCTGCAAACTTCGGCCGAACCCTTGCATACGTGCCGGCTCTGTGGTGCCCGTCTCAAGCATAATTTCGTCGATCTCGGCATGTCGCCGCCTTGCGAAAGCTTCCTCAGAGCGGACCAGATCGACGGCGTCGAGCCCTATTTCCCGCTCCGTGTGATGGTCTGCGAATCCTGCTTCCTCGTTCAGTTGCCGGAATATGTCAGCGCTCGCGAGATATTCAGCGACTACGCCTATTTCTCATCATACTCGACAAGCTGGGTAGAGCATGCACGGCGCTATTGCGTGGCGATGAAGGAACGGTTCGATCTGGGGCCGAGTAGCCTCGTGGTCGAGCTAGCCAGCAATGACGGCTACCTGCTCCAGCACTTCCAGCCGCTCGGCATACCGGTGCTAGGTATCGAGCCAGCCGCCAATGTCGCGCGCGAAGCCGTCGCCAGGGGCGTGCCGACACTGGTAGAATTCTTCGGCGTCGCCCTTGCCAGAAAATTGGTCGCGGAAGGAAAGCGCGCCGACCTGATCGCCGGCAACAATGTACTTGCTCAAGTGCCCGACCTCAATGATTTCGTGGCCGGGATGGCGCTCCTCCTGAAGCCCGAAGGCGTCATCACGCTTGAATTCCCGCATATCGAACGGCTGGTTGCCGAGAACCAGTTCGACACGATCTACCACGAGCATTTCTCCTACTTTTCGCTGACGACCGTGGACATCATGGCGCGCCGGCACGGGCTGAAACTCATCGATGTCGAAGAATTGCCGACGCATGGCGGCTCGCTGCGCGTCTATCTCGCGCACGAGCGGAGTGGTCGGGTGGATTCACCGGCCGTCGCCGCCTTGCTGGAGCGCGAGGAACGACACGGTTTCAGGGAAATGACCGTCTACCTTTCCTTCGGCGAGCGGGCGCGGCGCGCCAAGCGGGACCTGCTGGCCTTCCTCGTCGCCGCCAAGAACGACGGCAAGACGATCTGTGGCTATGGCGCACCGGGCAAGGGCAATACGCTCTTGAACTATTGCGCGATCGGCACGGATTTCCTCGACTTCACGGTCGACCGCAACCCCCACAAGCATGGCCATTTCACGCCGGGCATGCATATCCCCATCCGGAGCGTCGAGGCGATCGACGAGGCCAGGCCCCACTATATCCTGATCCTGCCGTGGAATTTGAAGGACGAGATCGTCCGGCAGATGCGGCACGTCGCGGCATGGGGTGCGAAATTCGTCGTTCCCATTCCCTTCGTGACCGTCATCGACCCCGAGGAGTACTTGTCATGAAGGTTGTTCTGTTCTGCGGCGGGCTCGGCACACGCATCCGCGAATATTCGGACAGCGTGCCGAAACCGATGATCCCGCTCGGTCACCAGCCGATCCTGCGCCATGTCATGCAATATTACAGCGATTACGGGCATGACGAATTCATCCTGTGCCTCGGCTACAAGGCCAACGTCATCAAGGATTTCTTCCTGAACGCACGCCCGCAGAGCTTCTCCGACTGCGTGATATCGGACGGCGGCCGCGACGTCCGGATCCTGGACGAGAATCCGAAGGACTGGCGTGTTACCCTCATCGACACCGGCATCTGGCGGAATATCGGCGAACGGCTCTGGGCCGTAAGGAACTTCGTCAAGGGAGAGGAGATCTTCCTTGCCAATTACAGCGACGGGCTGACGGACGTCGATCTCGACGATATGCTTTCGCGCTTCCGCGCGAGCGGCAAGCTCGCTTCTTTCCTCGCGGTACGGCCGCCGCTCACCTACCACCTCGCCGACATAGCCGAGGACGGACGGGTCCGCGAATTCCGGACATCGACCACCTCGGACATCTGGATCAATGGCGGCTATTTCCTCTTTCGGGGCGAGATATTCGACTACATGCGCGAGGGCGAGGAACTGGTGCTCGAGCCCTTCGCGCGCCTCATCGCCGAAGACAAGTTGATGGCCTACAAGCATGAAGGCTTCTGGCGCTCCATGGACACATTGCGCGACTGGCAGGCGCTGGAAGACATGGTCGAAAAGGGCAATATGCCCTGGGCTTGCCAGATGCATGCCCGCGCGGCTAGGCCGACAGCGGCCAGCGCATGATATCGCTTTCCGTCGGCCGCGCAGGCGAGCGGCTCTCGGTCCTGTGCCTCGGCGCCCATTCCGACGACATCGAGATTGGCGCCGGCGGAACAATCCTTTCCCTGATCGCGCAGGGCATTCGGCTCGAAATGACCTGGTGCGTAGCAAGCGCCACCGGGCGACGGGAGCAGGAAGCTCGTGCCTCGGCGACAGATTTCCTAACCGGCGCGGAATCCGTGTCGCTGGAATTCGGCTCTTTCGACGACAGCTTCTTTCCTGCCCAGATGCGCGAGATCAAGAAGTGGCTGACCGACATTCGCAGCCGCTCGGCCCCCGATATCATCCTGACCCATCGGCGAGGCGACGCACATCAGGATCATCGCGCCATAAACGAAACCACCTGGAACTTGTTCCGCGATCATCTGATCCTCGAATACGAGATTCCCAAATGGGACGGCGACATCGGCCGGCCGGACATCTACGTACCGCTCTCGCGAGAAGGATTGGAGCGCAAGGTGGAACTGCTGCTGCATCATTTCGGTAGCCAGCGCTCCAAGGACTGGTTCGACGCCGAGACGTTCAGGGGTCTGGCCCGGCTTCGCGGGATGGAATGCCGCGCTCCGGATGGCTTCGCGGAAGCCTTCACGCTCAGAAAGGCCCGCCTCTCATTCGGCCAATAGCTCTATTCGACCTTAAAAGCGCGCGGATATCGAGGAAGCGACCACGCATCTGTTTTTCGCCACCCGCTCATATCGCTCGTGATGTGAGTGGTCGATCCTATATGCCTACCCATAATGAAGTATTCGAGCTGCCTTCTGGTATCGACTCGATAGCTCTCGGCCATCGAGTGAACCAAACGAAGCTCAATCATTTCTCCTGTATTTTCATGGGTTTAATCTTTTTTCATCTATCGGTCACTTATATAATCTACAATTATGCGGATGAGTAAGTTTAATTTTTTGTCTGTAATCAAAATATTATTTATATCATGCTATGTATATATTCCGTTACACCTTAAACCATGTACAGGAATATTAGTATAGGATGAAATACCTCGCCCTAATTTGACCCTGATCAAATGGCACCTATATCCTTCGGGCAACACGAATTGACGAATAGACCATGTCTAAATTCATCGTTCATTTAGATGAATTCAGTGCTGAGAATTGGGGGGGATAAGTTGACACGACCCACTCTACGACCCCTTCCAACCGATCGGCGATCCAACACGGCTGTTCTCGGCCCATCCGGTTAAGATAGGAATGCGTCCGATCCCTGAAAGATTCCTGAAGTTTCTTCATGAGCGACCTTTTTGCCTGCCCCTGAGCACGGCGGAAGAAGAGGCGCTGAAGGACGCAAGGATCGTCGAGCGGTTTTATCCAGCGGGAACGATCATCCTGGAGGAAGGATCTGTCCGCAGGTCGCTCCTGCTCGTCTCGTCCGGCTGGGCGCTTTCGTTCAAGTCGATGGCCGACGGGCGGAGACTTGTTGCCGATTTCCCGCTGCGCGGCGATCTGCTCAGCAATGGTTCGATCTTCGGCACGAACCTCAGGGCTGCCCTTGCCGTCACGGATGTCACGACCTTCGAGATCGCGATGGATACGGAACTTCTCCTGCTGCGGCAGACGCCTCTTCTGACCAAGATGTGCATGCATCTGCTGAACAGGAATTTCAGCATTGCCACCGAACACCTAGCCAATATCGCGCGCCGCCCACCTATTGAACGGACAGCGCATCTTCTACTGGAGATGCGGCACCGGCTCCAAATGGCGGGATTGGCAAATGGCCAAGCCTTTTCGTTCCCTTTCACCCAAAGCGATCTCGCAGATGCCCTGGGGCTGACGGCCATACACACGAACCGCGTATTGCGCGACCTGCGAGAAGATGGGCTCCTGATCTTCCGCGGCGCGGCAGTCCAGCTACTCGATCTGGAGAGCCTCCAAGGTATGACGCAATTCGATGCAGGATACCTTACGCTTGGCGCTCTCGACGGCACATAAACCACTCGGGTGCCTTGCCTCAGAGAGGGAAAACAACTAAAAGTTGTAGTACTTTTGTGTTAAGCTAGCATCTGTGAATTTATTTACGAGTGATTAATCAAGATTAATGCGCGTTCTCCACAGCGTTATATGCTTCCAACGATCGAATGGTGTCTTAAACACGTTCGGCAAGTTAGTTGGGTATCTGGGGCTAATTCGCTAAAGTTGACAGGGTCTATGACGCTCGAAGTGACGCGACCTGTGCGTCTTGTACTTTTCGAATCTTCAGCTTGCAGGCTGGGGGAGCCCCCTGTTTTAAGGGATCTGCCTTATGGAAGCTTCATATATTTCGTCAGTGAAGGAAAAGGTCTCCGTTCAAGGGAAATATCTTTTCGACGGAGATAATATAGACGCTGACCCCGAGGAAGATGCCGTCTTGGAGGAGACGGCCATTGGTCCGATCGTCATTGTCGACAGGCGAGCGCTGGATAGGGAGTGTCTGGCGAGAAGCCTTCGCGAGCACAATCCTACTTTGGAGTTCCGAACCGTCGAATCGATCGACGAATTACGCCGGCTGGACGGCGCCAAGGCCACGCCTTCCGCTCTTCTGCTTATCCTCGGGAGCAGGAAAGTCACCGAGCAGGCGGCGAGGGACGAAATCGTTTCGCTGGTCTCGGGGTTCAGGAAAATTCCGGTCATCGTCATCGCCGATTCGGATGATCCGGTGCAGATACTCTCCGCGCTCGAGAGCGGAGCGCGGGGGTATATCCCGTCGAATGTGCGGCTCAAGGTGGCTGCCGAGGCAGTCGCGCTGGCGCGTGCCGGAGGCGTATTCGTTCCCGCCAGAGCCTTTCTGACATTGCGGGAAAGCATCCTGTCGACAGCAAACGGGGCGAGACCGCTTCACAGCATGTTCACGGCCAGAGAAGCGGACGTGGTGGAAGCCCTGCGCCAGGGCAAAGCCAACAAGATCATCGCCTATGAGCTCAATCTATGCGAGAGCACGGTTAAGGTGCACATCCGCAGCATCATGAGAAAGCTCAAGGCAACGAACCGCACCGAAGTCGCTTATAAACTGAGGGATGTGGTCAGCTAAGCCGCGAAAACCGGCCGAGTTGCCGACGATCGTAAAGCCAGGCGGTGCATCGGAGATCGTTCCAATGCATCGTCGGGCTTCGCTCGTCCGTCCGCCAGTACTTGCCTAAGGCGTATGGCGCATCGGACTTACAGTTTACCGGTCGCCGTGACATAAGCCCGCTCATAAGAGGCAACCGCCTTGTGTCGGCGCAGCCTGTTCAGCGAATAGGAAACCCCTAAATCATGGAAGCCTGGCGCCGGTAGGCCGGTTTCCCGGCTGATGGATCCGAGGAGGGCGTGTTCCTTCCGATCGCACCTCCATGGGCGGACGGGGAGGAATTTATATGGGCCGGTATAGTGCCTCAATACGGCATCCTGCCAAAGCCGCGTCTGCAGGGCGCATTTCTGGACATTAAGCGTCGTCGGCAATTGGACGATATCGCCTTGAAACGTCATATTGAAAACGCACTGGTCATGCGTCGGGCACGGATCAAGATAGGGGCATTTCCGCTGATGGTGCGCAAAATTCTCGGCAAAGCGGGTTAACGCGTCCGTCTCGCGCCATTTCACGGCATTGATCAGCATGAACCCCGAATTGAAATAGAACGGCGAAATTCCAGCAGCCTCGCAACGCTCGAAAATAAGCGGATCGTCGGCGCCCGTGCCGATCGCCAGATCCAGGCAGACACCGGCGATCTCCTTAAAGCCGCAAAACTCTTCGCAGCGCATATCGTCGAAAGCCAATGTGTCGCCGTCGATATAGAGGATGTAGTCGTAGGAGCGCGCGAGAGCCTCGATCGCGTGCGCCTTCAGGGGCGCGGTGCCGCTGATGTGGCTGTGTTTTTCACCGATGACTTCCAGGTTAGCAGCGTGGCCGGGCCGCGGCCCTTCCAGCAGTTCGATCGCATGCCCCCTTGAACCGATGAACGCCGCCAGGGACGGAGGAATTGCCACGTGGTAGCCGGATTGCAGGAAAAAGAAATCAAGGGGGTGCCGGTGGGAGCGCGCGATCGAGGCGATAGAGTATAGTGTGATGTCGTGATACTTCCGGTCACAGATATAGACTGCGGCGATGCGAGACCGACGTCGCTTCAACTCGGCGCTCGGAATGCCCACCAAATCTCCTCCAGCTTCGCCACGAGATGCGGCCCCACCGCGAAAAACTCCATGCAGTAATGCTTTGGCGAGACGCCCGGCGAAAGTTGCCCAAACGGCGTAGAGTCCCTGTTGGCAGCGGTGGCTCCCCTCCTCGAATGGAGAGATTTCATACCGGATGACCGAGATGGAAGATCATCTTCGGAATTTCTCCGGATCATTGGCCATGCCGAGCATCGATATCGTCATTCCCTGCTACAATCACGGCGATTTCCTGCCGGATTCGGTCGGCAGCGTGCTCAGCCAGGAAATCGGCGATCTGCGTATTCTCATCGTGGACAACGCCTCGACGGACGGCAGCGCCGATGTCGCACGGCAACTCGCGGCGAGCGATGCCCGCATTGAGCTCCTGCTACGCAATACCAATCAGGGCCCTCACGCATCCTTCAACGCCGGGATCGATTGGGCAAAGAGCGACTATTTCCTCATTTTATGCGCAGATGACATCCTCGCGCCCGGCTGTCTCGCGCGGGCCATACACGCCCTCGAACAAGAGCGGGAAGCGAGCTTTGCCTTCGGGGGACAGCTCATCTGGGAAGCTGGCACCCCCTGCCCCATGTTGGCCGTAACGAACGATGCAGCGTCCCGCACTGTCGTGAGTGCGGAGAAATTCATCCCGATATTTTCCCTGCCGCATCAGCCCGTCGGGACGGGCTCGATTGTGGTCAGGACGGCGGCGCAAAAGCAGGCGGGGCATTATCGGCCGGCGCTCTATTACACCGACGATCTGGAGATGCTGATGCGGCTGGCCGCCCTCGGTCACGCGGTGCGCATCGACGCCATCCAGGGCATCCGCCGCCGCCATGGAGCAAACATCTCGGCCGCCAATTGGGGGAAGTGGCTGCGTGAACTGGAGCAGGTCTGGGCCGCTTATGCCAGCTTCTTCGCACATGAAGGGCATGCATTGCCGTGGGGGCCCCGGCTCGAACGGCAAATCCGTACGAATATAGCAAACCGCGCCTATTGGAGCGCGGTATCGCACAGGATGCGGGGACTGAAAGCGGAATCGGTTGAACTTATGGCCTTCTCACGATCACTTGATCCGGCGGCAAGCATCATTCCTCCGTTCACATATTGGTTGCGCATCGATAGTCCCGCAACATTCGTCATACGGAGGCTTCGCGATATGTTGGCTCGGAGAAGGCTCCCGCGTTCGCCCGCCCCAAAAGGCAGGTCGGTGCCCCAAAAGGCGTAGCTGAAGGGCTGCATCGCCCAAAAGATCGAATTGCCCCTTTGCACCGGATCGCTGGAAGCTGCCGAACCGGTCGGCTTACACCCGTCCCCACCGTGTTTCCGTCCCCGCAGAGAAAGCGGAATTACAATGAGTTTCCCGGCTATTCGTGTCCGGCACCCAATTTCGCTGCCGCTGGTACCAAACAAGAGAAGAACCGAGAATCCGCTGCATTCGGGCAGTCAGGCGAATATCAACGCGATGGCTATCGATCCGCCAGTACCGCGCGGGCCTAAGCGCCGTGTTGCGCTTCTCGGCCTGTTCGGGATCGGAAACACGGGCAATGACGCCTCTATGGAAACCATGCTTCGTTTCCTCAGGGAAGAAGCGCACGGCTCCAGCATCCACTGTCTTGCGGTCGACCCGGAAGCGATCCACCAGACATATGGCGTGGATACGATACGCCTGAACTCCCGTTTTCGGTCACGCCTGCTCTTTCAACTGGACAAGATGCTGTTCAGGATACCGGGCGGTTTCGTGGATCTCGTGAGGACGATCTACGCGGCACATAAATTCGACCTGCTTGTCGCGCCCGGAACCGGACTGCTCGACGATTTCGGTACCGGACCCTTCAACTGGCCCTATACGCTATTGAAATGGTGCGTGGCTGCGCGGCTCTCCGGCGCGCAAATCTGGCTGGTCAGCATCGGCGCCGGACCGATCCAAAATCCCCTAAGCCGCTGGATGATGAAAAAGGCGGCCGGGCTGGCGCGATACCGTTCCTACAGGGACCGGATATCGCTCGAATTCATGAAAAGTATCGGCTTCGATACCGGAAAGGACGCCGTCTATCCCGACATCGTGTTCAAGATGGAAACACCTCCAACGGCCGCCCCAATGTCACGCCCAAACGGGAAGATAACCGTCGGGGTAGGGGTCATGGGGTACAAGGGATGGCATGCGTGGGAGGCTGGAGGAGCAGAGATATATGCTTCCTATCTCTCCCGCATCACCTCCTTCATCGTCTGGCTATTGGACAATTCGTATAGCGTACGTCTCTTTACGGGCGCGCGCTCGGATGGAGAGACGGTAGAGGAGATCGGAAGGCAGCTGACCGCTATGCGGCCGGACCTGAACGAGCAATACGTGGCCGTTGAAACCGACTCCCTCCTCGAGCTTGTGGCGCAGATGTCCGCCGTCGACGTCACGGTCGCTACGCGTTTCCATAACGTCCTCTGCTCGCTGAAAGCCGGAAAGCCTACCATTTCCCTTGGCTATGCCAGAAAAAACGATGTGCTGATGGCCGAATTCGGACTGGGAGAATATTGCTATCGCATCGAGGATTTCGACGTCGAGCGATTGAAAGTGCAAGTCGTCGATATCCTGGAAAACAGGAAGAGGATTTCCGCTTCGATCCTTTCCAGGCTCGATGAACTGAAAGCCGAGCTTGAGCGGCAGGATCGGCATCTCCTCTCCGAGATGCTTGGCTGATGGACAAGCTCCCGACGGCCGGCCAGCTTTGAATGTCCTGCGCTATTTTTCCAGGACAGGCGTCATAGCCGTCCTGAACGGCCAGCTCGCCCGCAAGGCGGAGGTGACATGCGCCACCTCTTCGAGCAACGGATGCCCGGTGGCCTTGAGGCCGATCAGCCAGCCCGCGAGAGCGGCCGCGCCTCCGACGACGGCGTGGCCGAAGGAAAGCCGCCAATCCGCTCCCGCTGCCAGGGCAATGCAAAGAGGGCCAGCCGCGCTCGCAAGCGCCGCAGCGGCGCTCTTCCAGAGAGCCCTGATAATATCGGCATGGCTGATCCCCAAATGGTGCTTGACGAAGGAAATCGACACGACCGCCTGAAACGGAATGATGAATAACATGCTCCACGCCGCCGCATGCAAACCACCCACCAGGATGGCTCCGATGAGAATGGCAGCGGAAGGTGGAAACGACGCCAGCGCCCGGAAGAACGATTGCCTGATAGCCCCCATTGCAACCATAACGGGATAATTGACCTCGAAGCTGAAGGAGAACAGCGAGGCGATCGCGATCACCCGCACGAGTGGGGCGACCTCACGCCATTGGCCGCCGAGAACGATCTGGACGACGGGCTCGGCCATGACCGCAAGGACCAGAAAGGCCGGCCAGTAAAGCGCGGTGATAATCTCAAGCGCATGAAGGTAAGGTTCCTTCAGGCTTCTGCCCTCCCTTGCCTGCTCGGAAAAGGCCGGAAGGATCACGGACATCGCACCGCCGAGAACGATCTTGTTGGGCAGTTGGCAGATCATCAGGCTACGGCTGAAGACGGCTGCCGCCTGCGGCGACAGGATCCAGCCGAACAGCATGTAGGGGACAGTGTCATAGACCTTGTAGAGGAGCGCTATCCCGCCATTGTAGCCCCCAAACCGGACCACGCTGTGCCAATGGCTGAAGGATGGCTTGAATATCCACGGTTGCGGATGCAGGGCGAAGGAGATGATGCCGGCGACGACGCTGGTGGCAAGCCATGCCCACGCAAAGCTCATATAGCTGAAGCCCGAAAGCGCGAGCACAATCGTCGTCAGCGCGCCGACGGCCGCTCCCGCCAAATCGATGGCTACGATGCGCCCATAGGCCATTTCGCGCCGCAGGAGGGCGACGATCTGGATAGCGATCAGATCGAGGAACAGGCACACACAAATAACATGAAAATACGCGCCCAGCCTTTCCTCTCCATAGGCACGCGCGAGCGCGGGCGTCGCCAAGAGAAGCACGACAACGATGATGGCCGTGAGTATGAGCATTATTGTCGATGAGGCGCGTATATCTTCTCGCGTCAGCACTTCACGCTGGATAATGAAATTGGAACTGGCGAACTCCCGCACCGAAAGCGCTATGCCGAGGATGGCCATGCCGACGACGGACACGCCGATTTCGGCTGGCGTGAGGATGCGTGACACGGCCGCCGCCACGGCGAAATTGCTGGCGAAAGTGAAATAGCGGTCCGCAGTGCTGAGCAGTAGCGCGCGTCTGACGGCAGTCATGCATATTCCCTTTCGTCACAAAGCGCATCTGCGGGCCGATCAGAACCGATCATCGGGAAAAGCATGCCTATCGTCATCGCGCCAAATAGGCGGGACGCGTGCCTCAAAAGGTGTAGCGGCTCCCATATGGAATTGCGTCGAAGCGGCTATCGTCGCCGCTTCATTGTCAGCCGGCGCCGGAATGCATAGATGCGCTCGATCCCTCGCAGCAGCCTTTGGTGATTTCCATGAAGAAAATCGGCTTTCTTTCATTCGGGCATTGGACGCCCTCGCCCCAGTCGCAGACACGATCGGGCTCGGACGCGCTCCTGCAGTCGATCGACCTTGCCGTTGCAGCCGAGGAACTCGGCACGGACGGAGCCTATTTCCGTGTCCACCATTTCGCCCGTCAGCTCGGCTCGCCCTTCCCATTGCTGGCTGCCATCGGCGCGAAAACCAGCCGTATCGAGATCGGCACAGCGGTCATCGACATGCGCTATGAGAACCCGCTCTACATGGTAGAGGATGCGGGCGCGGCCGACCTGATCGCCGGTGGAAGGCTGCAACTCGGCATCAGCCGCGGCTCGCCCGAACAGGTGATCGATGGCTGGCGTTATTTCGGCTACCAGCCTGCCGAAGACGAGACCGACGCCGACATGGCACGGCGCCATGCGGAAGTGTTCCTCGACATGCTGCGCGGCAAGGGCTTCGCCGAGCCCAATCCGCGTCCCATGTTCCCCAACCCGCCCGGTCTGTTGCGTCTCGAACCGCACTCGGAAGGATTGAGGGACCGCATCTGGTGGGGCGCGGCGACCGACACGACCGCGATCTGGGCCGCCAAGCTCGGTATGAACCTGCAGAGCTCGACGCTGAAATTCGACGAGAGTGGCGAGCCCTTCCACGTGCAGCAGGCCAAGCAGATACGCGCTTACCGCGCCGCCTGGAAAGAAGCGGGCCACGCGCGCGAGCCGCGCGTCTCGGTCAGCCGCTCCATCTTCGCGCTCGTCAACGACATGGACCGCATGTATTTCGGCCACGACGCCGACAGCCAGGACCAGTTCGGCTATATCGAAGCCAACACAAGGGCGGTGTTCGGCCGCCACTACGCCGCCGAGCCCGACAAGCTGATCGAGGAACTGAAGGCCGACGAGGCGATCGCCGAGGCCGATACGCTGCTGCTCACCGTACCCAACCCGCTCGGCGTCGACTACAACGCGCACGTCATCGATGCGATCCTCAAGCATGTCGCGCCGGGGCTCGGCTGGCGCTGACGCCGCCTTATCTTAGGCGGCCCGACCGGAGACTTGTCGTGCAATTCAAGCCAGGCGTGCGCTTCGGTCGGCGTCATCGCTTCTCTAAGGCGAGCACGCAGGGCGGGCTGGCGTAATAGACGGCAGAATGCGGCGAGTGTCGGCAGGAAGCCCACGACATCGCCTTTCGGCCACAGAAGGGTCACCAGCAGATCGACCGGCTCATTGTCGGGCGCGCCGAACCAGACCGGGCTCTCAAGCACGGTAAGCATCGCGACAGGGTTCGCGATGCCGTCGAGCCGCGTGTGGGGGACGGCCACGCCATGTCCGATACTGGTCGATCCGAAGCGCTCGCGGCGAAGGAGCGCCGCCAGGATAGTGCCCTCAGGCATATCGACACGTTGCCCGAGCCGGTCTGCGATCTTCGCCAGCGCGGACCGCTTTCCCCTTGCCGTCATGCCGAGCATGAGGTCCTGCTCGCGCAGCATCCTGCCGATCCCGGTCGCCTGTGCGCCAGCTTCCGTCGTCGTAAGCTGCCGGTATTGCTTGGGATCGACACGACGAGAGAGGGCGATCAGTTGCGTGGCGCGAGCATTTTTCCGTATTTCGCCATGAGAAAAGGTCACCACCATGCCCCTCCCCCGTCTCCAATCAGATGGAAACGCGGCTGGGCACGCCCGAGGGGAGCAGGAGAAACGACAAGCGACACGACGCACCATGGGCATCGCGACGCAGCCCGTGGCAGATAACGGTTACAGGATGCACAGAAGTGTTTTGGGCGGGGTAATCTCATGATATGCTCCTTCAACGCGACGCATCCGCGCGCCGCAAAAAACGAGCCGCATTTGTTCTTGAGATTTCCTGGAGCGATATTTACGTGCGGTTTTCGAAAACTATAGCTCGCCCCAGGAGAAAGTAGCGACCTTCTCCGGCGAGCCTCGAAATTCTTATGAAGATTTCCATATACATGCTTTGAATCTATATATTATTTTGACCTTTTCAAGGCCACGGGAAACCACCGGTCGAAGCTACGCTCCTTCCTGCTTTTCCTTCCCCGCCGGAACCACATCCTGCCGTCGAAACATGATGGAGCGAGGCGGCACACCTTCCCTCCCCTCGGTCCGCTCCCGGTAGAGCACGGCGCGCGCGAGCAGCATAAGCGTCACCGGCGTCGTGACGGTGATGAAGATGCCGATAAGGATTTCGTGGATGGCCAGCCGTGAACCGAGCACCGAGAAGCAGACGATCGAGGCGAGCACGATCGCTCCCGTGCCCCAGCTTGTTCCGAGCGTCGGCGCGTGGATGCGTTCGAAGAAAGTGGCAAGTTTGAGCGTGCCGACGGCACCGATCAGCGCCAGCCCTGCGCCGATCAGGACGAGGAGAGCGACGAGGAGCGCCGCCCATGCCGGCAGCAGTTCCGCGGACGTCATTCGATCACCTCGCCACGCATGAGGAATTTCGCGAGCGCCACGGTCGAGGCAAAGCCTATAATTGCAATCGCCAGCGCCCCCTCGAAATAAAGCGCGCTGCCGGTGCGGATGCCGAAAGTAAGGATCAGCAGCATGGCGTTGACATACATGGCGTCGAGACACAGCACCCGATCCTGCGCGCGCGGGCCATGAATAATCCGATAAGCGTTGCACGCCATCGCCAGCACAAGCATCGCCTGCGCAATCGCGAGCGACCAGACGAGGATGACGGCGCTCATTCGAATATCTCCATCAGCATGCTCTCGTAGCGGTTCTTGATCAGGTCCACCCACTCCTCTTCCGAAATGAGATCGAGGACATGGATCACCAGGATGCCGGAATCGGCAGCGTACTCGACCCATGCCGTGCCCGGCGTGCTCGTGACGATGCAGGCAAGTACCGCAAGCCCATTCCTGTCGCGCAAATCGAGCGGTATGGCGACAAAGCCGGATACATGCTTGCGACCCGTGAGGATGATACCGGCGACCGCGATGTTTGAGCGAAGGATGTCATAGAGCACGATACCCACGAGGCGCGGGATGAGCTGCCAGCGCCTCAATCTCGGCTTTGGAATCTGCAAGGCAGCCACCGCCCGCGACGCGATCGACGCGACGACGATCCCGACCAGGAAATGCCCAAGCGAGAACGTGTTGAGCAGCATCCACATGAGGACGAGGGAGGCTGCGAGCAGCGGATGGGGCAATATGCGGCTCATGGCGTGGCCGCTTTCACGCTGCCCGCTTTCGCACCGGTCTGCAGGACGCCCCCTATATAGTCAGCCTGCACGTGCAGCGCCCGGGCCGTCGCATCGGTGTAGCGGATCATCGCGCCACCCTCGACGGTCAGTGCAAGGCAAAGGCCGATCAGGAGAACGATCGGCGCCACCTCCACGATGCGCACGCGCGGCACGATCACTTCGAGGGGCGCCCAGAAAGTTCGGATGCCGGTGCGCATCATGGCGATCAGGGCAGCGAGGCCGGAGAGGATCACCAGCGCGACAAGCACCCAGGTGCGGGCGGGAACGGTCGTCGGGGCGCCGAGCCCGTCGAGATTGAGCATGGCCGTCAGCAGCGCGAACTTGGCGACGAAGCCCGAAAGCGGCGGCAGGCCCGCCAGCAGCAGCGCCAGGCAGCCGAAGCAGACGCCCAGCACCGCAAGCGCGCCGGGCATCATCACGCCGACCTCTTCTTCCTCGTCCTCCTCGGCATCGACTTCGTCGCCATAGGCGGCCATGGTGACGGTCAGAAGGTCGGCGCCGGGTTCGCGCGCACGCTCGACCAGTTCGATCAGCATGAAGAGCGCGGCGACGGTGAGCGTCGAACTGACGAGATAATAGAGCGCGCCCGAGACGACCGCCATGTCGCCCATGCCGACGGCCGCGAGCAGCGTGCCCGACGAGACCAGCAGGCTGTAGCCGGCAAGCCGCCCCATGGTCTGCGAGGCGAGCACGCCGAAAGCGCCGAAGGCGATGGTGGCCATGCCGCCGAGCAAGAGCACCGTGCCACCGAAGCCGGTCAGTTCCCCGGCGGCGCTGCCGAAGATGAGGAGAGAGAGGCGCAGGATGACGTAGATGCCGACCTTGCTCAGCACAGCGAAGATCGCCGCGACGGGAGCCGCGGCCGCCATATAGGCCGGTGGCAGCCAGAAGCAGAGCGGCCACATGCCGGCCTTAACAAGGAAGGCGACGCCGAGGATAGCCGCGCCGGCCTGCAACAGCGTCCGGTCCCCCGCCGCAACCGAAGGCAGCCGCAGCGCGAGGTCGGCCATGTTGAGCGTGCCGGCAACGCCATAGATCAAGCTGACGCCGATCAGGAAGAGGAGCGAGGCGGCAAGGTTGATCGCGATATAATGCATGCCGGAGCGGACGCGGAAGACGCCGCCGCCATGCAGAAGCAATCCATAGGAAGCCGCCAGCACGACCTCGAAGAACACGAACAGATTGAACAGGTCACCGGTGAGGAAGGCGCCGCCCAGCCCCATGAGCAGGAACTGGAAGAGCGTGTGGAAATGCGGACCGGCCCTGTGCCAGCGCGCCATGGAGAAGGTGAGGGAGGCGAGCGCCAGCACCGATGTCAGCACCAGCATCAGCGCCGCCAGCCGGTCGAGCACGAGCACGATGGCAAAGGGCGCGGGCCAGCCGCCGACGGCATAGGACCATGACAGCGCCACACCTTCCGCCGGTGCGGTATCGGCGATACGCATCAGGGCCAGTGTGACGAACAGCAGGAGCAGGGTCGAGGAGAAATTGACCAGCGCTTTCAGCGTTCGCCGCGTCTCGTCGATGAGCAGGAGCACGGCTCCGGTGACCAGCGGCAGCAGGACGGGAAGGACGAGGAGATGCCGGCTCCACTCCATCAGCGCTGCTCCCGTCCGTCAACATGGTCGCTGCCGGTCAGCCCGCGCGAGGCAATCAGCACCACAAGGAAGAGCGCCGTAGTGGCAAAGCCGATAACGATCGCGGTAAGCACCAGCGCCTGCGGAACCGGGTCGGCGTAACCGGCCGGATCAGCGGCACCGCCTGCGCCCAGTACTGGCGGCGCGCCGACGCGAAGGCGGCCCATCGAGAAGATGAAAAGATTGACCGCGTAAGACAGTAGCGAAAGGCCGATCACGACCTGATAGGTCCGCGGACGCAGGATCAGCCAGACACCGGAGCCCGCGAGCACGCCGATAGCAATGGCGAGCGTCAGTTCCATCATTGCTGCTCCTCGACGCGGGCGGCGCGCAGCCGGCGGATGGACTGGTGGGCGATCGCGATCAGCATGAGCACGATCGCGCCCACGACCAGCGCGAAAACGCCGAGATCGAACAAGGCCGCGCTCGCCATCGGCACCTTCCCGACCAGGGGCAGTTCGGCATAGCGGAAATAGGAGGTGAGGAACGGGCGGCCGAAAAGGATGGCGGCCGCGCCGGTAAACGCGGCGAGCAGAAGGCCACCGCCGATCCACTTGACGGGCAGGACACGCAGCCGACTTTCGACCCAGTTGGTTCCTGCCGCCATGTATTGAAGGATGAACCCGGCAGCCAGTGCGACACCCGCCGCGAAGCCACCGCCCGGCGCGTCGTGCCCGCGCAGAAGAAGATAGGCCGCCAGCACGATGACCACCGCGAACATCCACTGCATGATGATCGACGGCACGAACAGATAGTCCGACGCGGTCGCGCCGGGCTGGCGGTCAGGGTCTTCCTCGTCATAGGCGTGCTGGATGCGCTGCTGTTCCGGTCTCTCGATGCTGTCAGGCGCAGGGCGGAAGCGCCGTAGAAGCGCAAATACGGTCAGCGCGACGATACCCAACACAGTGACCTCGCCAAGCGTGTCGAAGCCGCGGAAATCCACGAGGATGACGTTGACGATATTGCGGCCACCGCCTTCGCTGTAGGATTTCGACACGAAGAAATTGGCGATCGATTCCGGCGGCGTGCGGGTCATGACCGCGTAGGAAATCATTGCCATGCCCGCTCCGGCAACTACGGCGGCGATCAGGTCGCGGGCACGGCGCATAAGCGCCAGTGCGCCGGTCGGCTCGACAAGGGCCTCCGAGCGTTTCGGGAGCCAGCGCAAGCCGAGCATGATGAGAACAGTCGTGACGATCTCGACGACAAGCTGGGTCGCCGCCAGATCGGGCGCGGAGAGCCAGACGAAGGTAACACAGGTAACGAGTCCGGTCCCGCCCATCAGGACAAGCGCCGCAAGGCGATGGTACTTGGCCTGATATGCAGCTCCCACCGCGCAGAACATCCCTATCGCCCAGAGGAGGACAAAGGCTGGATCGATCACCCCTCCTCGGAAGCCGCCAAAGCCGAAGCCGCCCGACAGCGGCAGGAGAGCTGCCACGACCGCGACGGTGACGAGAGCCAGCATCTGCGGCTGCAGGCGCCGCGTGCCGAGCACCGCCTCCATGAAACGCGCTCCGCGCCAGGATATGGCCATCATCACGACTTCGAAGATGCGGTTGCCTTCGATGCGACCGAAGAGCGGCGGCCGTTTCGCCCTCTCGAGATAGTTGCCGATCAGTATATAAAGCAGCGCCCCGCCCCCGAGCGCCACCAGGCTCATCGCGAAGGGAACGGTGAAGCCGTGCCATACTGCAAGACTGTATTCGGGCGCAGGCGAGCCGAGCGCCGCCGAGGCTGCGACCTTCAGGAACGGCCCGATGGTCAGGCCCGGCACGATGCCGACCACAAGGCATGCGATGACCAGGAAGGTGACTGGAAAGCGCATCCAGAACGGCGGCTCGTGCGGCTCGCGCGGGAAGCTTTCGGGCGGCGCGCCCATGAAGATCGAATGGATGAGCCGCATCGAATAGGTGACGGCAAGCGCGCTTCCAAGCACTGCCGCATAAGGTGCGGCGACGTCTACCCACGAATCGGCGTGGGTCGCTACCGCTTCGGCGAAGAACATCTCCTTCGACAGGAAGCCGTTCAGAAGCGGAACACCGGCCATCGCAGCACTCGCCACCGTGGCCAGCGTGCCGGTTATCGGCATGTAGCGGAACAGCCCGCTCAGCCGCCTCAGATCGCGCGTACCGGATTCATGGTCGATGATACCGGCTGCCATGAAAAGCGACGCCTTGAACGTCGCGTGGTTCAGCATGTGGAAGATGGCGGCGACGAGCCCCAACGGGCTGCCGAGGCTGAGCAGCAGCGTCGTCAGTCCGAGATGGCTGATCGTCGAATAGGCAAGCAGGCCCTTTAGGTCCTGCTGGAACATGGCGAGATAGGCGCCGAGCACGAACGACGCCATCCCCACCAGCCCGACGATGGTGAACCATTCGGGCGTGCCGGAAAGCACCGGCCACAGTCGCGCCATGAGGAAGACGCCAGCCTTCACCAGCGTCGCCGAATGCAGGAAGGCGGAGACCGGCGTCGGCGCGGCCATGGCGTTGGGCAACCAGAAATGAAACGGGAATTGCGCGCTCTTGGTGAACGCGCCGAGAAGGATCAGGACGAGTGCCGGAACATAGAGCGGGCTCGTGCGGATCAGGTCGCCCGAGTTTAGAACGGCGTCGAGGTCGTAGCTGCCGACGATGTGGCCGATCAGAAGGATGCCGGCGAGCAGCGCCAACCCTCCAACCGCCGTGACGGTCAGCGCCATGCGGGCACCGTCGCGCGCCGCCGGATTGTGATGCCAGTAGCCGACCAGCAGGAAGGAGAAGATGCTGGTCATTTCCCAGAAGACGACGAGCAGGATGAGGTTACCCGAAAGCACGATCCCCAGCATCGAGCCCATGAACGCCAGGAACAGGAAATAGAAGCGGCGGACCGGATCCTCAGGCGAGATGTAGTAGCGGCTGTAAATGACGACCAGCAGTCCGATGCCGCTGACAAGCGAGGCGAAGAACCAGGCGAAGCCGTCCATCCTGAGCGCGAAGTCGAGGCCGAGAGACGGTATCCACTCGATTTCCTGGCGGATCGCCCCTCCGCCGCTCACGGAAGGGTAGAGCAAGGCCGTCAGCACTAGACAGACAAGCGGGGTCAGGCCCGCGATAGCGGTGGCGAGAGCCCGTGAATCGGAGCGGAGGACGAGCGTCACCACGCCGGCGATGAACGGCAGGGCAATGATCAGGACCAGCGCCGAAGGCTCCATCATTCCCTTTGTGGCTGAGAGGCAGGCATATGGTTCTTTAAGCTATTGGAATCGATCTCCGCAACACGAAGAAACAGGCAATCCGAAAGGACGCAGTCATTTCGTTCGCGACACGACGTCCCGGTTTCCGGCCAGCAGGCGTGGCGAGGCCGCGAAAACGATCGGAACTTTATGCCCGTCGCAAAAAGACAAGCTTTCGTCGCTGCCAGGCAGCGTCCGTGACGGTCCGACCTGTTGGCTGGAAGGATCGCGATTGGCGGCAACGGCCCGGACCGTGCAAAAGCGAAGCGTGAACAATTTCGTTGGATCAATCCAGGGGAGCATCATCCATGAAGAAGCTGCTTGCTTCGACCGTCCTTGCCTTGGCGCTGGGCGGCTTCGCAGGCGCGGCGTCGGCCGCAGAATGCGGCGACGTCACCATCGCCAATATGAACTGGCAGTCGGCCGAGGTTCTGGCCAATATAGACAAGCTGATCCTGAATGAGGGCTATGGCTGCAATGCAAGCCTCGTCATCGGCGATACCGTCCCGACATTGACGTCGATGACCGAGAAGGGCGAGCCGGACGTGGCACCCGAAGGCTGGGTCGATCTGCTGCCGGACGTCGTGCATCGCGGCATCGAGGAAAAGAAGCTGGTATCCACAGGACAGGCACTTTCCGATGGTGCAATCCAGGGATGGTTTATCCCGAAATACATCGCCGATGCCCATCCCGACATCAAGACGATCCCAGACGCAATGAAGCATCCTGAACTCTTCCCTGCCCCGGAGGACAAATCCAAGGGCGCGGTCTTCAATGGCCCGCAGGGCTGGGGCGGCACCCGTGTGACTGCGCAGTTTTTCAAGGCATATGATGCGGCGAAGCACGGCTTCGTTCTTGTCGACACCGGCTCGGCAGCCGGTCTCGACGGTTCGATCGCCAAGGCCTATGAGCGCAAGGAGGGCTGGCTCGGCTACTACTGGGCGCCGACCGCGATCCTCGGCAAATATGACATGGTGAAGCTCGAATACGGCGTCCCCTACGACGCGGCCGAGTGGAAGCGTTGCAACACGGTAGCCGACTGTCCCGATCCGAAGCCGAACGCCTGGCCGAAAGATCATGTCGAGACGCTCGTGACGACGAAGTTCGCCGAACGCGCCGGGCCTGCTATGGATTACTTCAAGAAGCGGACCTGGTCGAACGCCACGGTCAACAAGCTGCTCGCCTGGATGACCGACAACCAGGCGACCGGCGAGGAAGGCGCAAAGTACTTCTTGAAGAACAATCCGGATATCTGGACCAAATGGGTCAGCTCGGACGTAGCCGAGAAGATCAAGAAGGCCGTCGACTGATTTCGGCCGGGACGAGCGATCGGAAGCGGCGGCATTCCCGCCGCTTCCTTTTGTTTTCATGACGGGCATCGGCAACCGGCGCGCTTCGCCCTTGAAGCCGGAGGCGATTGGCGCATAACTTTCCGCATCACCCCGCCGACTTGCGCCGATGCCGGCGACGCTGAACGACAGGGCACCCAAGATGGACTGGTTCTCGACCTTCCCGCATCTCAACGACGATCTCCTGCGGGCGATCAAGAAGAGCATCGACGGCGGCTTCCGCGATTTCACGCGCGCCTGGGGCGATCCGATCGAGTCCTTCTTCAGCCCCCTGCAATATTTCCTCATCCATTCAGAGCGCTTCCTGACCCATACGCCATGGCCGATCATCCTGCTTCTGATCGCCGCCATCGCATGGCTGGCGAGCCGGGACTGGAAGGTCGTGCTCGGCTCGGTTGTCACGCTCGTCGTCATCGGCCTGTTCGACATGTGGGACGACACAATGAAGACCATCTCCATGATCTTCGTTGCCACCGTGCTCTCCGTCGTGATCGGTATCCCGATCGGCATCGCCATGTCGCGCTCCGACCGGTTCCAGAACATGATCAATCCGGTGCTCGACGTCATGCAGACCATGCCGAGCTTCGTCTATCTCATTCCCGTCGTGATGCTCCTGGGCATCGGCAAGGTTCCGGGACTGATCGCGGTCGTAGTCTACGCCATTCCGCCGGTGATCCGGCTCACCAATCTCGGCATAAGGCTGGTGGACAAGGACGTCCTCGAAGCGGCCGACGCCTATGGCTCGTCAAGCTGGCAGAAACTGAAGAACGTCCAGATGCCGCTTGCGCTGCCGACCATAATGGCGGGCATCAACCAGACCATCATGATGGCGCTCGCCATGGTCGTCATCGCCGCGATGATCGGCGTCGAGGGTCTCGGCCAGCCGGTGCTGAAGGCAATCGCCAACCAGTACTTCACCCTCGGCGTCTTCAACGGGCTCGCCATCGTCGGCATCGCCATCATCTTCGACCGCGTCAGCCAGGCCTTCGGCCACCGGCTACAGAAGCATCGGGAAATCGTACATGGCTGAGGGCGCCGGAGCGGGTATAGAGGTCAAGTCGCTCTACAAGATCTTCGGCCCCGACGCGGCTTCCTATGTCAAGCTCGTCAAGGAAGGCATGGGGAAGGCGGAGCTCAATGAGCGCCACGGCCGCGTACTCGGCCTGAAGGATATCAGTATCTCCATGCCGGCGGGCGGCATCCAGGTCGTCATGGGGCTGTCCGGCTCCGGCAAGTCCACGCTCATCCGCCACATCAACCGGCTGATCGACCCGACGGCAGGCGAGGTCCTTGTCGGCGGCGTCGATGTGGTGAAGATGAACGAGGCGGAATTGAGGACCTTCCGCCGCAACAAGACCGCGATGGTGTTCCAGCGTTTCGCGCTCCTGCCGCACCGTACGGTGCTTGGTAATACGGTCTATGGATTGGAAGTGCGCGGCATGCCCCGTCCCCAGCAGAACAAGGCGGCAATGCGGTGGATCGAGCGCGTCGGGCTGAAAGGCTTCGAGGACCGCTACCCGAACCAGCTATCGGGCGGCATGCAACAGCGCGTCGGGCTGGCACGCGCACTCGCCACCGACGCGCCGATCCTTCTGATGGACGAGGCGTTCTCCGCCCTCGACCCGCTGATCCGCACGGACATGCAATCCATCCTGCTCGAACTGCAGAAGGAAATCCGCAAGACGATCGTCTTTATCACCCACGATCTTGACGAGGCGCTGAGGCTCGGCGACCGCATCGCCATCCTCCGTGATGGGGAGATCATCCAGCAGGGAACCGGGCAGGAAATTGTGCTGAAGCCCGCCGACGATTACATCGCCAAATTCGTGCAGGAGGTAAATCGCGGGCGCGTCCTGCTCGCCTCCTCGGTAATGGGCTCTGTCGAGAAAGATGGAGAGGCTACCTGTACGAGCGGGCCGGCAATCGCAGCAAGCGCTACCTTGGAAGAGGCTCTGCAGGAAATGACAAATGCCGGCGCGCATATTGTAAAAGTTGTCGATGCGCATGACAGACCGGTCGGCCAATTGACCATGGACGCCGTCGTCTCGGCCATGGTCACACCTGTTAGCGCCGGCAACGAGGCTATGGGCGGGGCGGTTACGCAGGCTGGCTGACGGTTATTACCCGTTCGGCGGCGCTGCGATCAAACCGGATTTCCTTGCCCGTGACGGGATCGACACTTTATTTCGGCCCAAATATGGGGAACGGAAGGCTGGGTAGATGAGCGGGATACCGACGGCGACAGCCTATCTGAACGAACTGGCCGAGCGTATCGGCAACCTTCTAGGCCGGAACGTGGACGCGATCGCCAAAGCGGCAGAGGCCGTCGAGAAAACCGCGCTCGCCGACGGTCTGGTCTACATCTTCGGCACAGGGCATAGCCATATGCTCGCCGAGGAGGCGCATTACCGCGCCGGTGGTCTGGCGTTGACCGTGCCGATCCTGTCATCCGCAACGATGTTGCACGACGGCGCCGTCGCCGGCACGGCGCTCGAACGCATGCCGGGCGTCGTCAAGGCCATTTTCGCGCGCTATCCGATCGGACCGAACGACGTACTGGTCGTGGCCTCGAACAGCGGCGTCAACGCTGCGCCGGTCGAGGCGGCGACACTCGGCAAGGAGCGTGGCGCGACCGTCGTCGCCATTACATCGGAAGACTATTCGAAGGCCGCGGCGCAAGGCCGTCCCCGCCTCGCCGAGATCGCCGATATCGTGCTCGACAATGGCGCACCACCCGGCGATGCGATCACGGAACTGCCCGACAGCGCGTTGCGGGTTGGCCCCATCTCGACTTCGATCGGCGCGGCCCTCATCAACGCCGTCATGGCGGAAGCAGCCGCGAGATTGCAGGATTCTGCCAGGAGCGCCTCGATTTACCTGAGCGCCAATATGCCTGGCGCGGCGGAGACCAACAAGGCCCTCATCGCCCGCTACCGACCGCGCAACCCGCATCTTTGACAGGCCCGTCTTCATATCAGTTGCACATGCCGTCCGTACCATCCGGCACGCCGGCATGCGAATTTTAGAATCGTCCGGAAATTGCCTTTTCTAAGCCATAAGCAGGTTGCGGATAGCCAACCCGACAGAAAGGCGAGGGATTTGCTGTTTCAGGAAAGAAGCGAAGCAAGAGACCGTCCAGGTCTTCGAAAAAGCCGGGAACAGGCTGCATGAAAAAGCCTGTGCTCGGGCTCAAGCCCATTTCGGCAACCGGCAACAGCTTCGCCGGACTTTTCTCCAGGCATATCGATGACGCAAGCTTCGAACGCGAGGCGTTCGAATGGGAAAAATTGGGGCGTGGTCACTACGATATCGTGATTTTCCATTGGCCGACTGAGTTCTTTCGGCCGACCAGTCGAAAGACAAGCCTTTCGCTGCTGGCGAGGATGCTGCTCGACAAGTTCCTCCACCGGACGAAATTTGTCTGGGTCGTGCACAATCTTGAGCCACATGACGGCGGCAGCATGAAGTCGGAACTGACAACATGGCTGTTCCTGAGACTGCTCAACGGAGTGATCCTGCTTTCGCGGCACTCGCTTGACGAACTTTACCGCCTTTACCCGCAAACCCGTCCTCTGCCCGCTCTGGTCACCGTACACGGATGCTACGAACCGCTCATCGGACCGCCTGGCGACTTCGTGGCTGCCAAGCGCCGGAATCGACTGCTCTTTTTTGGTATGATCCGCGACTACAAGAATGTCGACCGGCTGGTCGCAGAAGCGCGCAAGGTCGAACTGACCCCATTCTCGCTGACCGTGACCGGCGTATGCCAGGACGAGGAACTCGAGCGCAGGATCCGTTCGGCGGCAGGCGAGGACATGCGGATCGACCTCGATATCCGTAACGGCTTCGTGCCAGACGAGGAACTGGAGCGCACGATCGACGAGCATGACGCGGTGGTGCTGCCCTACCGGAACATCCTGAACAGCGGGGTTGCGCTTCATGCGTTGGGACGCAACAAGCCCATCCTCGCGCCCCGGATCGGTAGCTTGCCGGAACTGCAACAGGAAGTGGGCGAGGAATGGGTGCATCTTTTCGACGGCGAGGTCACGGCGGACCATATAACCCGCTTCCTTACCGCACTTGACTTTACGGGCCCTGCCCCAAACCTTTCCGCCTATGAATGGCAGCGTGTCGGCGCCGAGGTGACAGGTTTCCTGCAGACCCTGGAATAGTCCTCAACGGTTCCAGAGATCGTAAGGAAAGCTCGCCTTCAGGGGCGCGGCATCGAACCGGATCGGATCGAGCGGGCTTGCCCGGATAGCCTCTTCGCGCGACTGCGTGACGCGCAATGCGGAGCGGCCGACGCCAAGGACGTAGTCCTGGTATTTGAATAGATTCTCTTCTTCCGACAAACGCAAATAGGTACAGGGAACGCCGAAGGCATCCGCCACCACCAACCCATGCAGGGAAGTCGAGATGACGTGACGCGCCTTCGATATCCGATCCACGACCGACCACCAGGGGTCGAGCGGCGAAATGACATTCTCCCAGTCCTGCATGGCAGAAAGATCGTGCAGATTGGGAACGAAGGCGACCAGATCAGTTTGCTCGACCGGGCAAGGAAACCGGCTCTTGAGCAATTCTGCGATCAGTATCACCGGATCGCCGAAGATTTCAGGCACCTCTATCCCCCGGCGTAGAAGGAAGTCGCGGGTCAGCGGTCCGCGAACCGATCGCACATCGAGATCGCTGAACGTATGACGCTCGACCGGGATCTTGCCATTCACGCCCGAGCCCCAGACCACGTCACCGTCACGTGCGAAATGCAGAATGGAGCCTATCGCCAGCAGGCGCGCGGGAGTGGGTCGCTCCTCATCGAGAAAGCAATCCGCATCGGCCGCCATCTTGGTCACGATCACGGAAGAGAGATAGTCGCCGAAATTCACGCCGGCCGCCGAGCGCCACCAGAAGAGTTCTATCCCATGGGGTCGGTACCCAGCAGGCGGCGGCCCCACATCGGAGCGCGCCAGATTTCCCACGCTCCGGATGAGCCTGCGCACGCTCGCTGAACCTGCAAGCATCGAATTCATCGCGTCATCCCGTCGAATGCAAAAGTCCAGGCGAACTCAGGCAGCCTTCCCGAAAAATTCCCGTTGCGCGGAGCCGTCGACCAATCGCAGCCTTGACAGGTTGCGCAGCATCCTGCGTGGCCGCTTCAGCGCGCCCCAACTCAAGAAGTAGCGCGTGAGGAGACTGGGCGTACCGCTATGCGAGCCTCCATGCGCGACGCGGTAGACGGCGCCGCGAAACGGCAGCTTCGCCAGCGGCGTTCCCTGCTCGGCCAATATCTCGTTGATGCGATGGTGGCTTCCCAGCATCGATTTGATCCATTCGTCGGACGCGTCCTCGAACCGCTCGGGCAGGCCGTAGAGGTCCGTCCTGATGATCAGCGACGTCCCGCAGACATGATTGAAGTCGTCATTGCCCAAAAGGAGCTTGCCGCCATGGTCCCATATGTAGCCACGGTCAATGATCCAGCCATTGGCATCGCGGTTTTCAGAAACGAAGCGGACCAGGCGCGAACTGACGAAATCGTCGTCATCGACGATCATGAAAAAGCGGCTGTCGCGGGCACGCAACATGCCCTTCAAGACGCGTCTGCCCTTGTCGATACGGAAGGCTTCACGGAAATCCTCCACATCGGCATTGCCGCGCTCATGCATGATGTTCGGCGGGAAAGTCACACGCTCGACCTCAAAGGAACCCGGCAGTTCGGGCAGGTCCGCGCCTTCGTTCGCCACGACGATCCCGCGCCAGTCGACGCTCGTCTGGTTAGCGATGGAGGCTGCCGTTTCGGCGAGGTTCGCCTTTAGAAGGCCCCAGTCGCGGGCGTTGTCCTGATGCCGGACCGGTATGATGAAGGTGAGGAGCGTCATTGAGCGCGATCTCCGGAATTTCCTCTGGAGCAGATTTTCAGGCGGCGATCGCCGGACTGATTTGGCCGAACGCCCATTCCAGTCCATCGTCCAGAGAGGATGCCCGGTAGGCCAGTTCCGTGCCGCCCGAGAAGGCGGCCATGAAACGGCCTATCTTGCCATAGCTGTTGTCGAGCACCGCATGCGGCCGGCCGATGAGAAGCGAGCAGATATGGACGTGCAGCCGGTCGGTGACGACGGTCCGGCCACGCGAAATCTGGCGGATACCGCGACGGAAGCGGTTATGCGCCGCCGCGTCGAGCTTGCGCAGCCTCATCTCGGCGGGCTTCAGTGCCAGGAACGCCGAAGCCGCGCCGGCAGCCTTCGATACACGCACACGGCGGGCGGATTCGGTAATCCAGTCCTCGATGGGCAGGCCGGGATAGGCGGAGCGGTCCACCTCGCCCGTCTTCTCCAGATCTGCCCTCAGCATCGCCAATACAGGAAATTCAACAGCGCCCGGTTCGACCGCGCCGATCCAGAACGCCATGTCGGGGCAAAGGCGCACCTCGCAATCGAAATGCCTTTCGGCGAAGTCCTTCGATTCCTGATCGCGGACCAGCAGGAGAAAATTCCGATGCCGGGCGATCGCGCGCGCAGTCTGCGCGATACGTTCCTCGGAGCGATAGTGGATCGATTGCGGAAACTGGATGATCCGCCGATGCGGGAACCGCTCGAGGACGGCTTCGCGGAAATCCTGATGCGAAACCCACAGATCGCCGAAATTGCCGCCGCCATGGATGAAGATCGGTCCCTCCGGCACCGCGCGCTCAAGAGCTTCCGCCGAGAAATCGCGCATGCGCGAGACATAGGCCGGCCGCTTGCCGCGGCTGGCAAGATACGCCATTTCGCCGAGCCAGATCGCGGAATCGCCGCAGTTGCGGATATCGGGGAAGTCGAGGATGGCCAGCGGCGCGTCATCGACCAGGCAGTCCCGCAGGCAATCGTCGATCATGCCCTGCATCCGGGCTATCAGCGCCAGGCTCTGTTGGGATCGCATCACGTTCTTTGTCTCCCGAGACTATCGCTCACGCTGCAGGAAACTGCCGAGCCACCGGACGGATGCCGGATGATATCTTCGCCAATATCCTGTGGACCTCGGTTTCGGGGCCGTCAGGGCGGCCCATCATCAGCCACAGAAGAAGCGTGGTCCCGCAATAGAAAGCTACCCCGGAAGCCACGAGAATAGCCAGATGCAGCACGAGCGCCGGCCGGTCTGCCGCGGCATTCATCAAGGTCGAAACGAACGACACACCGGCGGCCATGACCGCGACACTCACGAGCGTTCGTCCATTGGCGGCCAACTGTTTCAGCACGCTTACGCCGATGAAGCGCTTCACGAGGATCATGTTGACGAAAGCGCTCAACAACCCGGTGAAAACGCGCCCGAAGATGACGCCGTGAATGCCGTAGGTGAGCAGCCCTACCAGGATGATCGGCACGCGAACGAGCAGCATCTGCGTGTCACGCATGAACAGGATCCGCGTCTCGCCCTTGGCCATGCCGAGCGGTTGTACGAGCGAGCCGAGCGTCTGGAGCGCGTAAACGGACGCAAGCGACTGGATGATGAAGATCGCCGGAGCCCATTTCTCGCCGAGCGTCAGGCGGACGAGCGGATCGGCGATCACGGCAACGCCGATGCCCGCCGGAAGCGCGACCGCCGAAACCAGAGCCTGTACGCGCTGATAGGCGGCGGCCAGCCGCCCGGGATCGTTACGGATGCTGGCGAAGCTCGGATAGATCGTCTGGGTAAGCGGCGCCGTCGCCTCGCGCGTCGGTACCCGCGCGAGATTGCTGCCGACCGTATAATAGCCGAGGCTAGCGCCGCCGAGTACCTTGCCGATGAGAAGATAATCGAAGCGCCAGTTCAGCGTATTGGTGATCTGGCTTGCCGCGAGCCACGCCGAAAAGGAAAAAAACTCTCGCGTATGACGGAACGTTATCCTCGGCCGGAACGGCAGCACCAGATATGAGGTGAGGACATTCGTCACCTGACTTGCAAGCGCCCCGATCACCAGCGCCCAATAGGTGTGGTACATCACTGCGATCAGAACCGCGACCACAAAGCCGACGAATTTCTGCGAAACGGCGAGAACGAATTCCTGCCAGAAGATCAGGTTGCGCTGGAGTATCACAAGACGCGGATTCGTCAGGCCGCTAAGGAACACGCTCGCCCCCAGTGCCAGCATGACGCCGAACAACCTCGGATCGTTATAGAGGATGGACGTGGGATAAGCGGAAGCCGCGAAGAGAAGGCACAGGATCAGCCCGCGCGTCGCGTTAAGCGTCCAAGCCGCGCTGAAATGCGATTCTTCCGGGGCCTCGTGCCGGATAAGCGCCTGGTTGAGCGACAATTCCGTGACGGTCGTTACGATCAGCATCATCGTCGTCGCGAGCGCCACGAGGCCGAAATCGGCAGGCGTCAGATACCATGCCAGCACGAAGGTGCTGAGCGTCGCCAAAAGGTTGACGACCGCCCGAGATAGACTGAGCCATATGCTCCCCTTGATCAGCCGACCGGTGATGCTGCTCATACGTCGTCTCTGAAAATTTTGCTCTATCCGACGAGCGCCAACGCCTATGCCGCGATGGCGGCGGAGTTTTGCGCTGCCTGCTCAAGGACCCCGAGGAAAACGGCGAACTGATGATCCGGGTCCATCTGCGGTCGCGCCGCATAACGCAAAGCCGCGATCGACATGCGATCGTAATGGCTTTCATCGCGCCAAAGCTGCCGTAACTCGGATACCCACTCCTCGATCGGAGCATCGTAATCGAGCACGATACCGCCCTCGCCGATCGCTTCCGGCAGCCCGCCGCGGCGCGAACCGATCACCGGAATGCCGCTGCAATGCGCCTCCGAAGCAACACGTCCCCAGGCTTCCTCCCATTTGCTCGGAGCAAGAAGAATCCGGGTACGGCCGTAGACGGTCTTCATGTCGTCGGTGCGTCCCTCGAAAACCACGTTCCCGAGACGCGACAGCGTTCGCTCGACTTCGATGCGGCGCTCACCATCGAGCTTCCAGCTTTCCACGAAAAGGAACGGGATTTCGGGGCAGCGTCTGGCGATCTCAACGGCCTTTTCGAACCCCTTCTCGGTGTAGGGATTGATGAAGGTAACGTATTGCCTCGATGTCTTCGTGCGATATTTCGCCGGATCGATCGTAGGCGGAATGACGGTGGAGCGGATGCCGAACCGCGCCTGATAGGCGTGGGCGGTGAATTCGGAATTGGCAATGAAGCGCGCGCCCTTCAGTTCCGATGGATCACCCGCCAGTTCATGGAACTCGACATTCCTGAGATAGACGACCAGCGGAACACCCGCAGTTTCCAGGGCTTTCCCCAGCGGGACGGATTTATGGCATTGGACCACGGCAACATCGGGGCTAAGGCGCGACACCGCGAAGGGCACCGCCTCGCAAGGATACCACGCGCGCACCACCGGATAGCCGGGGAAATGGTCCACCACAGCTCCTTGCCGCAAAAGCTTCAGCTTGATGCGCGCGGCCATGCCGAAAGCCCCGTCTCCGAAAAGCGCGGCAAGAACCGAGGCGTCATGCCCATGGCTGCGAAGCTGTTCTACGAGATGATGCGTGCTCGATTGAACGCCGCCATGAAATTCAGGATAATACCCATTGCCGCCGGCAAACAGGATTCTCATCTTGCCGTTGCTCGCTCTCTGCCCCCGGCCCAAGGGTAAAGAGGAAAAACGCTTGCGGGCGCACTCGGCTCCGAGAAGGGCCGCAACTTGTTCGTCCATGAGGTATTGCACAGCAAAAGATGGCAGCCTCATGACACGACATCCGCAACGCGAACGCGGTACGTGCATTTATGCATGCGGTTTGTGGAAAAGCAGGGCCTGCGACGGACAAATATCCATGATGAAGTTCAGTAGCCTGCTGACTTCGCCGAGAGCACGAAACGGCCGCCGGCGCATAGTCGTCGATACGTCCGATATCGTCATCTATGCGGTCGGCGACGTTCATGGCTGCCTCGACGAACTGCTGGAACTCGAAGCCATGATCGTCGCCGACAGCGCCGGACTGGCTGCCGACAAACTGATCGTCATGCTCGGCGACTATGTCGATCGCGGCCCTTCTTCGGCGCAGGTGCTCGACCACCTCATGGCATCGCCGCCGGATAGCTTCGGGCGCATTTGCCTGACCGGTAATCACGAGATCGCCATGCTCGACTATCTTGAGGAGCGGATCGGCCGGGGAGAATGGCTCAGGATGGGCGCGTCGCCGACCTTGACATCCTACGGTCTGGATTACGAACGGCTCAAGGCAATCTACGCGACCGACAGCGACATCGACGGCATGATCCGGGCCACCATACCGTCCTCGCACCGGAATTTCCTGCGCTCGTTACCGGTGATGGTGACGGGCGGACACTTCGTTTTCGTCCATGCCGGCATCCGGCCGGAACGTTCTCTGGACCGGCAGACCGACCTGGACCTCGTCACCATTCGGTCGAGCTTCTTCGATCAGGCCCATCTATTGAGCAACTACGTGGTTCACGGGCACACCCCGGTCGATAGCGCGGCGCGTGAGGGAAAGCGCATCAATATCGACACAGGTGCCTATTTCAGCGGCCGGTTGAGCGCGCTTCGCATATGGAAGGGCCGCGGCCGCTTCCTCATGACAGGGGGTGAACCCGCTCAGATCGAATCCACGGGCTCCCGATAATACGAAGAGTATTTGTCGAGGTAATGCTCCGACGCCCCGTAAATCCCATAGCGGCCGAGCTTCTTCGTCTCCGTCTTGTTCAGCACGACACCGAGGACCTTCGCCGCGATCCGGGGCTCGTTCTGCAAGGCTGTGCGAACGAGATTCCTTGGCGTAGTCCCCCACTCGGCCACCAGGACGAAACCGTCGACATGCTGCTCGAAAGCCTTCGCATCCACCACCGGGCCGAAGGGCGGAAGATCCACGATGATGTAATTGTAGGAACCGCGGGCGGCATTGATGAGGTTCGCCATGCCTGGCCCCGAAAGCAGCTCGCTCGTATGCGACAGCCGCCCGCCGAGCACATTCGGAATGATCGACAGCCGGGTCCCGCTGGTCACCTTGACAACGTTCTGCCAGCGTTCCTCACCGAGGATCGCTTCGACCAGCCCGGCCTCGGGTGCGATCGAAAGGGCGCGGCTCAACCCCGGATTACGCATGTCGCCGTCGATGAGAAGGGTGCGGGCGCCCGTCGCGGCGCACAATTCTGCAAAATTGGCCGCAACGGTCGTCTTGCCTTCTCGCGGCAGGACCGAGATGAAGCTGACGAGCTTGCACGGCTTGCCATGCAGGACGATGTCCACGCCGAGCTTTATGTTGCGCAGCGTTTCCGCGAAGGATGAAGCTGGCGCGCGCGAGGCTATGCGGAGCGGACTGGGCGTTTGCGAGGGCGGAACGCCGCCGACCGGGAGGTCGTCCTTTTTCGCATGGACAACCCGTCGGCCCAGCCTGGGCAGATAACCAAAGAAATTGAGGTTCAGCGTGTTACGGACGTCCTCGCCGGTTCGGAAGAAACGTTCGCGGAACTCCTGGACCGCGCCGATGCCGCCTCCGGCGAACATGCCAAGCACGATCGACAGGCCAAGGACCAATATCTTCTTCGGGCTGGAAGGCGATTTCGGATCAATGGCATCCGATATGACCCGCGCCTTGGCGATCGGGAAAGACGCCTGCTGCAAGGCCTGCGCGTTCCGCGAAAGGAAATCCCTGTAGAGGGTCGAGAGCGCGTCCGCCCTCTGTTCCAGATTCCTGAGCTGCACCATCGACTGGCTATCCGAAGTGCTTTGCCCGGCAAGCTTGGAGACGTTCTGTCGAAGCGATTCCTCTCGTGCTTGCGCAACCTGGTATTCGTTGCGATAGCTCTCGGTGAGTTGCTGAAGCTCGTGATAGATTTGTTTTGCAAGGTCTGCCTGCTGGGCACGCAGCGCCACTGCCTGCGGATGATTTTCGCCAAAGCGCGAAGCGATTTCCTGCTCGCGACGGGTGATATCGAGATAGCGCGCCTTGAGATCGTTGATGATGGCATTGTTGCTGCCGCCGACGGTTTTGTCGGTCGGCACCGTTGCGTTCTTCACCGCATTGTCCGGCCCGCTGTCCACGATCGCCTTGAACTGGTTGTAGCGCGCAAAGGCGTTAGCCGTGTCGGCCTGGGCCAGGATCAGCTGCTTGTTGAGGTCGGAAAGCTGCTGGTCGGACAGCAATTCACCGCTCGTCGAGGTGAGCCCATGCGCGGCGCGGTATTTTTCGGTTTCGAGCGCGGCTTGCTGCGAACGCTCGCGCAGGTCGTCGATCCGCCCCTGAAGCCATATCGAGGCCTGTTCGGTCGCATCGAAATTGGCATTGAGTTGGTCTGTGAGATAGGCCTTGGAATATGCTCTCGCGATACTGCCGGCAAGCCCGGGATCGTTGGCCACATAGGAGGCTTCGATAACGTTGCTGTGGCCGACGCGAGTAACCGTCAGGTTGTTTTGCAAGATTTCTACGGCCCTCTGCACCTTCGCCTCGCCTGGCGATACACCAGCCTCTCCCGCCTGCTCGGATTTGGGCAGGAACCAACCGATCACACCTTTCACTTCTCCTTTCACCCAGTCGAGAGGCGATTGCGGCGGATAGAGGAAGGCATTGTTCTGGTCGAGTTTCTCTGCCGCCACGACCGACCGCGCCAGCCTTTCGGACTTCATGATCTCGGCCTGGCTGTAGACCTGGGCATCCAGTTGCGCGGCGGCAGGCGCCGGACTTGCCGTATCCTGCGCATATTTCTGCATACTGTCGTCGAGCAGGACATCGGCGACAGACGTATATTCAGGTGGTGTGACGATGAGATAGAGGATGCCGAGCGCAAGCCCTGCAATCGTGCAAAAGATGACCATCTTCGCGCGACGCTGTGCGATGGCAAGCAGTTGCTCGAGGTCGATGAAGTCGTCCGACCGATCGGGCGTCGCCCGGAATGTTCCGCTCAATGGTTGATTCCTCTGGTACATGACCGGGAAAATCGCCTTACGTTCGTTGCTGTTCATGTTGACAGCCCTACCGAGAGGGCCAGCCTCTCATTCCGCGGCAGCTCGCCCCGCCTGCCGAAAAGGCCGTACGACACGCCGGAGTCTCACCGAAATCGGCATGCCGAGAAGCTGGACCGCCGCCGGGTCACGGATCGCCGTCGCCGCTGCCTTGAGCGCGGCGTGATCCTTCAAGTGGCCGACCAGCGACAGGTAGGATGCTGCCTTGCGCAAGTTGCGAGTGCGTCTTTTCTGCGCGCGACACGCGGCAGCGTCGAGCGTGTGATCGCGCAGGAACGCCTTATCCGCCTCAAGCATGGTTTCGACATGGCGAAGCTCGAGCACACGGGAGATCGAGCCCGGCCGGACGTGATAGCCATAGAATGGCTCCGGCTCGACGGTGCAACATCCGCCTTTGGCGAGCGCCGACGCCAGGAGCAGATAGTCTTCGCCGATCCGGATTGTCTCGACATAGCGCAATGCGTGCGTTTCGAGGAAATCGCGCCTGACAACGGGCTTCATGTAGCCGAGGGAAAATTTGCCCTCGAAGAGGAGGTTTCCCGCGATGAAATCGGCAAGCGTCATTTCCGGCATCGCCTGAAGTCGCTCTATCGCGAACATTGGCGTGGTCGTTCCGGCCGCTTCGTCGACTACTTCGAGATTGTCGACCACGATTTCGGAACCGGTCTCCGCTGCGCGCCGAAGAAGACGTGTCATGCGATCGGGACGGATGGTGTCGTCTGCATCGAGGACCGCGATCCAGCGGCCGCGTGCCGCGTCCAGACCGGCGTTGCGCGCACCGCCTGGACCACGATTGTGGCCGAGCCGGATCACACGAACCCTCTCATCTGGAAAGGCTTCGACGATGGTGGCTGTGCTGTCGCTCGAACAATCGTCAACGACGATGACCTCGGCGTCGACGCCTTCCTGCGCCAGCGCGCTACCGATCGCGCGGGCGATCGTCTCTTCGGCATTGAAGGCTGCAATCAGGAAGGTAACGTCAATCGACATTGCCATGCGCTCCCAAAGGCTGGTCGCCGTACTGGACGATCTCGCGGACGCCAAGCAAGCCGCTGACGACACCGGCATGCATAATGCCGCGTAACAGCGAGCGATTGCGCCTCCCGGCGCTCATCACGGTGAGAGCCGTGGCGGTCAGGCAATAGGCAACCTTGGCACCGGCGACGCCGATTTCTCGTGCCATGGCCACGCCGCCGCCATTCCTCGCGAGAAGGCGCCCATGCGTCTGCCCCATACGGAACCGTCGCTTCGCCAGCCATGTGAAATTCGCTCGGCCGGGAGGGACCGGCTCATAGACGACCGCGCGGGGCGAGAATGCGATTGTCCCCCCGGCTTCATGGAGACGCGTGAAATATTCCGTGTCCTCTCCCCCGGAACGTCCGAGTGCGAGGTTGAAGCGCCGCCCCGCAAGCTTCGGCGAGGAAGGGTGTAAAAGCACATTGCAGGTGTAGCCCGTGTGGATTTCGCCCCCAACCCAGACAGGCAAGGTCGAGTGGAAATCACCGCGCTTCATCCAGCGGGGCGCGTCTTCTCCATAGACCGCCCGGACCGGGCCGAGCACGGCATCCGCGCCGGTCTCGGCGGCTGCGCGCAAAAGCTCTATCAGCCAATCGGGCGAAACAGTCTCATCATCGTCGACAAAGGCCAGGAGATCGCCGGTCGCGGTTTCGAGACAGGCGTTTCGGGCGAGCGAAATGTTCGAAGCTGGACAATGTACATAGGATACGTTGAAGGGCAGAAGCGAAGCCAGCCGATAAACGAGATCGCGCGCGCTCGGCTCCACGTCGTTGTCCGCGACTATGATGCGGACAACCGCGCCGTCGGGCACATTCAGCATCCCGATGGAATGCAGCGTATCCTCCAGTCCCGGACGGCGGTACGTGCAGACGCATATGTCGATCCGCACTCCAGCCTCGCGTATATCCTGCAAGTTCGCCGTCATACGCGTGTCTCGCGTCCGCGGAAGGTGAGAAGTTCGCGCCAGAAACCGGCGGACCAGGCGAGATGCATGACCATCGCGGAAAATCCCACCAGTGGCCCGTAAGGATCACGCTGGCGAACAGCGATCCATCCTCCGTAGCCGAGACACAAGGCGGCCCACATTCCCGCCGGCAGCAGCGCAGTCCAATTCAGCAGTGCGAGCGAGGCTCCGGCAACTGCGGGGGCCACGAGCAACGGGATCATCTGGCGGCCCTTCGGCACGACCCGGTGTTTCAATATGTTCCTTGCGCGCCCTCGTCCGTAGTCTAGATACTGCCGGAAGAGCGACATCACCGAGGCGCGCGGATAATAGACCATGTGGGTTTTCTCCGTCAGCCAGATGCGATAGCCGACCTCGGTCAGCCGGTAGTCCAATTCGGCATCCTCGTTGTGGCTGAAGCTCTCGTCGTAACCACCGACCGCGCGGAATGGTTCCACCCGGATAAGGGCGTGATGGCCGTGATCCGTCCATCGCCCTTTCGAAACCAAGCGATGAGCAGAGCCACCGTTACCCAGCCTGGAATTCTGCGCGACGGCGGTCGCCTTCTGGAAAGCCCCCGTTCCTCGGGTCTTCATCGATACGACGACGGCGTCCGCACCGGTCGCGTCTGCTTCCTCGATCAGCCGGTCGCAATAGTCGGGCGGATAATCGCCATGCGCGTCGATCCGGATAAGGCTTTCAAATCCGCCTCCGAGTTTTTCGACCGCAAGATTCACGGCCGCGCTCTGGACCCTCTTCTCATTGTGGATGAGATGCAGGCGGGGATTGGCTGCAGCCATTTCCGCAACAATCTCCCTCGTGCCGTCCTGGCTGCCGCCATCCATGACGAGGATCATCATGTCCAGCCGCTCGGCCGAGGGCGTAAGCTTATCGACGACGGACGCGATATGGCCGGCCTCGTTGAGACAGGGAATGACAATCATCGCGGACCCGGCATTTCCGGCCCGTTGCTTGCTCGCCATATCGCTTGTCCCCGTCATCACTACGCAGCCTGCAGGACGGCGTCGCCCGCCCGTTCCGAACCGAGCGCGGCGAGACGCGCCACCAGCACGCGGCAGTCGCTGAGGTCAGAGACCCAGGTCGAGCGATCCTCGGCGCAAACCCTCTCGCGCAAATGCGTATAGGCGTCCCGGTCTATGGAACCGAGGCATTCGGCCAGCCCCTGCGGCGAAGCCTCATCGAGCAGAATGCCCATGCGCCGACCGGAGAGGAAGCGGCCGGTTTCCGTCCGCCGCATAGCAACAGGAACGGCACCGTATCGGCAGCCTTCGAACAGCCGGTTGGGCAGTAGCCAGCTCGAATTCAGCCCTTCCTCGAAGAAATCGATCGCCCAGGCAAAATGGACGGCGCCGTAGATGCGGGGCAAATCCTCCGGGTTCCGGTAGGCGCCTTCGAAGCGCATGAAAGGTTCGGCGGTGACGAAACCGTCAAAGCTGGCAAATTCCGAATAGGCGGGGCGGCCGCGCAGGACGACCTCGAACCGCCCTTGCATGCGCCGCGTGAATTCCGCCAGCAATTGCAACGATTTGCGGCAGCGCAGCGCTCCGAACCAGCCGATGACCCAGGGCTCGTCCGTATCCGGAGGGGCCGGCCCATCGACCAAAGAGGGCTGCTCGGCCAGTTCCAGGACCTTGTTATGAAGGAGCACAACGGGCGCATCCATCTGTTCAAAGCGTCTGAAATAGTCGCGCACGAAGGCGGGAGAACTCGTCAGGAGAAGCGATGTCTTGCTGCCGAGCGCCCTCTCGGCGCGGCGCATCGCCCGGGAGACGCCATTCTCTCCGAGCAGCAGGCGATGGATATCGAGACACTCGTACACAATCGGTACATCGGCTGCGAAGAAGGAGCGGGCACGCACCGCAAGCGCCAGCATTTCCAAGTTGCGCCCGATAATGACATCGGGCCTGTCGATCCGCCCAAGTTTCGAGCCAAGCGACATTGCGGCGGCCGCGACCGCCTTCAGCCGCTGCGCGAATTTCCCGTCCGCGGTGCGGCCTAGATCGATCGGGCTCAGGCGGTGCAATTCGGCGGGAATGCCGGGCGTGCGCCGAAAGCCCGCGAGCGTCACGACGGCCCCGCCGGCTTCGAGCATCATCACCCTGCGGCGAACCGCAGGATCAGCGAGGTCATGCACAAGATAGAGCACACGCAGCATGGGGAACCGGGGGCCCTGCTATTGCAGTTTGCAGGCGATGGATTGCGGGAACTGGCACTTGTCGCCGAGCGCGGTGAAGGCGATCCGTTCGACCTCGGCGGTAACCGGTGCTTCCGTCTCGGCGAATGGCCCCATCCACGATTTCAGCGTGTCGCTGCCCCACAGGCTGACGAAGATTTTCGAAGCGTGGGTGGGTATCTTGGCCGGATCGGTCGCCTCGCCTAACAGTTTGCCGTCGACGTACCAGCGGATACGGTCCTTCTCCCAGACGAAGGCGTAGTCGTGGAAATCCTTATCGGCACCGCCTTCGACCGGGACCAGTTTCTCCTCGCCGACTTTCTTGCCGCCGACAAACTGGTTCAACTGCACCTTAGACGGGTCTTTCCCCAGAACCTCGAAGTCGATCTCGTCGTGCGGCTGCTTGTCGGCATCTCCGATATAGGTGAAGAAGCCGGTGTTCAGCCCGGAACCGGCTGCGGCCTTCATTCGGATTTCGTAAGTGCCATAGCCGAAGCGTTTTCGCGTCTGGACTTCGCCGCAGACGTGGTCGCGGTCCTTCAACTTCTGTGCCGCGAATTTCAGGTTCAGCTTCCCCTTCGACAGCGATACCTGCTTTTTCGACCATGTGCAGTTCTGGTGCTTGCCGTTGTTCCAGCCATCGGAGATGTACCAGCGCTTGGTATCGAACTTATGGAAATCGTCGACGAAGGATTTCCCGGTCTCGCCTTTAAGCAGTTCGGCCGCATGAGCCGAGGGAAGGATTGGCGAGATAGAGGCGATCATGACGCCGACGGCCAGACATGCCTTGAGGCCGCTCGGCATCCTGGCGTTCAGGCTTGCCGTCATGGAGTGGTTCCTTTGTTTCGGCTGCGCCTCCCCACGCCGCCTGTTGAAAGTCGGAACGATGTTGCACTGCGAACTAGGGCAGCGAGGATGCAACAATGTGGCGCTTGCGGGATTTAGCCCGCCTACCCGATAACTTTTTGTAGTGATTTGTTAGATGAGCGCCTGATTTCGGAAACGCGGCCGATGCGCATCCGCCTGATTTCCGTGGACAAAGCCCGGAAATGCAATGCGGCTGCAGATAACGAAATAGGCTTTATCACCGTATCGGACCGGTCGCGACCTTTTGCGCCGGTGTTGCAGCCAGAAGGTAGCGGGGCGAGGTGGAAACCACGTCAGGTTGCGTATAATGAGTTGTAAACGCGTCGTACTTGTCGAGAGCGATACCGGAGACGATCGCCGGCAAGGCCCCAAGATTCGCAAGCCCGTGAATGCCGGCTCTCGCAAGACCGGATTCTGCCTTGATGTCGAGGAAGTGCCGCAAATCATAACGTGCCCGGACATGACGCGCGTGCCGGCGGATCGCCGCTTCTTCCTCACCGCTCAGCCGTTCGGTTTCCAGGATCGCCTGATCGGCCTCGTAGAGGCGCTTCAGATCGGCTGTCCGATGCCGGCCGCTCAGTGAATCGGGGCGTACGACGGCGCCGTAACCGCAGCTATGGACGAGCCTGTAGCGCCCTCCTCGTGCAAGCGCTCGTACATAGAAGTCGTAATCTTCGCCAAGCCGGAGATCCTCGCGATAGCGCAGTCCGGCACGCTCGAGAAAATCCCGCCGGATCACGGGCTTCAGAAAGCCGGTCTCGCCGCGCGAAGCGCCACGTTTCGAGATATTGCCGTTAACGAAATCCACGAGTTCAAGCAGCCGGGGAGCCGGGTCGAATTCCACGACATCCGGTTCCGCAGTCCCACGGCGGGCGTCGAGAAAGACAATGTTGTCGGCGATCAGGTCCCAGCCCTGCTGATCCAGAAGCCGCGCAAAACGGCCGGGCAGCAGGAAATCGTCGGCATCGAGGATGGCGACAAGCGGCGCCCCTGAATGCGCGATAGCATGATTACGCGCGAAGGCCGGTCCCCGGTTCTCCGCAAGGCTGACCACCCGGAGCCGCCCGGTGCCGTCATCCGCCGCACGCGCCGCTTCCGCCGTCGCGTCGGTGGAACCGTCATCAACTACGGCGACCTCCGAGACCTCCGCCTCCCGCAAGGCCGAACGGACCGCACGACCGATTGTACGGGAAGCATCCTTGGCTGCGATGACAACGCAGATTTCCGGCGCAGAAAGCATGGCACCTCGATGGGATTCGCGGTACGCCGACACGTGGCGCACGGTTCTTCATCTCGAGGTTTGACGCTAAACGGTTTGGGAAGGCGATTTCATGACCGCCCTCGCCGGCCGGGTTCACGGTTGGCGCGACCGGTTCACATTCGGAACATGCGCCTTGCGCCTCAGCCTTTCTTGGCCCAGCAATACCTGGGGGCGTGACATTTCGCCTTCCGTCCCGGCGTTCGTACCTTCGCCGCGCGATCCACGCCAGATCATATAAAGGACAGCCGCGAAATACCCTACTTGAATAAGAACGGCACAAATCGCGGTTTGAATCAGGGTTGCCCAGAGCGAATGTGTCACGAGATAGGTGACGACGCCGAATGCGATCAAAACGGCTACCATTCCACGGAAAAAAAGCAGGAAGGACATGGCTATGTCCTAGCACCGTCCAAGAACGGATCGTCCCAAGTCACGTGAAAAGGCCTCCCGCCCTGGTTGCACGCAGTCGTATTTCCGCAGGGCACCACAACGTGAAACTTCTCTGGAACCAGCCCTGCCTGACTATGTGCCCGTATGTTCCTTGTCTGACTTTATATTGGACTGGACGACGCGGCGCAACAAAAGTCACCGTTTCTGCAAGTGTCGTCCGGTAAACTTTTCATCCTTGTGTGGTTACGCTGCAACGCAGCACCCACCTCGCCAATCGCCTAGCGAGAGAGTCAACCATTTATGTATAATCTAGTATATACATCGTTGTAAATAATATATATCCGATACGTACCTATTCTATTCACAAAACCATATAGCTATAATCGAAATACCACCATATATATAGTAACGACAATTTCAATATAATCCGAATTCAGACTGTCATATGTCTGCAATATAACCGATCGTTACAAAATATGATAGAGCGCGCCCTACTTTTTTGACTTTCCCCACTCAATTCAGCGCTGGCGGGCGGCAAGCGAGGTTTGTGCGTCGCACCATTCCTCGACACTTATCCAGTTCGGAGCAGCGAATGAGATATGCCGCTAGGTTAGCAAATCTGCCTTTTCGACTACGCCGAGGCGGTGAGCATCCTCCAATAGGAGGAGTATGCAAACGTGGGTTCGATTTCGCGGGCGCCCTTCTGGCGCTCATGTTGCTCAGCCCGCTTCTCCTGATGCTCGCCGCCCTGGTGAAACTTTCGGACGGCGGCCGGGTTCTCTACGGCCACCGGCGTATCGGCCGGAACGGCAACAGCTTCGTCTGCCTGAAATTCCGGACAATGGCGGAAAACGGCGACGAGCTCATGCAGGCTTATTTCGAGCGCTATCCGCAAAGCAAACAGGAATGGCTCGCCACACGCAAGCTGCAACACGACCCGAGGGTCACGCCTGTCGGCCTTGTTCTGCGCAAGCTCAGCCTCGACGAATTGCCACAACTCATAAACATCCTGAAAGGAGAAATGAGCTTCGTCGGGCCCCGGCCCGTGGTCGAAGACGAGCTCCAGCTCTACGGGACGGCGGCCGAGTTCTATCTCAAATCCCGTCCCGGCCTGACGGGGCTATGGCAGATCAGCGGGCGCAACGACGTCTCCTACAGCACGCGCGTGGCCTATGACCGGCACTATGTCGAGAACTGGTCGTTCGTCGCCGACATCATCATCATCATCAAGACGTTTCCTGCAGTGCTGTCCTCGCGTGGCAGCTACTGAAGCCTGCCCAGGGACCGGAAGAGGAAAGCCAATCTGTGCTCAGAATGATGAAGCCGAACGTCAAACGGGTAAGCCGGGCGATCCGGGTAGGCATGGCGCTGATTGTCGCGGCCGCCCTTTTCGCATCGGCAAGTCCGGCGGCCCGGGCTGCCGAATACCAACTCGGAGCGATGGACAAGCTCAATATCCGCGTCGCCGAATGGCAGACCGCCCAGGCTGCCGTCCGCGACTGGGCATCCGTCAATGGCGAATATACAGTCAGCCCGGGTGGTACGATCTCCCTGCCTTTCATCGGCGAGATGGCGGTAAAGGGAGAGACAACAGGCGACGTCGCTAAAAAGATCGGCGACGAGCTCCAGCAGAAGTTCGGCCTCATCGACCAGCCATATGCCTCCGTGGAAATCGCCGAGTACCGGCCCGTCTTCGTGGCTGGCGATGCCCAGACACCCGGGCGTTATCCCTACATACCAGGCCTGACCGTTTTGAAAGCGGTCAGTCTCGCGGGCGGGGTGCGTCGTACCGACAATCTCGGCGGACGCTATCTGCGTGACTTCATCAATGCCCGCGGCGACTATCAGGTGCTCGCCTCGAAGCGGCTCGGCCTGCTGGCGGCGCGCGCGCGGCTAATCTCCGAGGCGGACGGCAACGACAAGATCGACTTCCCCAAGGAACTCAACGACACTGCCGAAGGCAAGAAACTGATGGACGACGAAACGGCCTTCAAGGAAACGCGGAAGAAGAAGCTCGACGTGCAATTGAAGGCGCTGGCCGACCTGAAAACCCTGCTTCAAAAGGAAGTCGTCTCGCTTTCGCAGAAGATGGATACCCAGCAGCGTCAGGCCGATCTCTCGAAGAAGGAACTGGCAAGCGTCGGCAATCTCGCCAACAAGGGTCTGGCAGTAAACCAGCGCGTCCTTACCCTCGAGCAGAGGACCGCCGACCTGGAAGGCAAGATCCTCGACCTGGAAACCACCCAGTTGCAGGCAAAGCAGGCTATCAGCAAGGCCGACCAGGACGCGGCGAGCCTGCGCAACGATTTCGATTCGGAGGTGGCGCAGACCCGGCAACAGGTGGAATCCGACCTGGAAGCCGCAAACCTGAAAATGGGCATGAACAAGGACCTGATGGCGGAAGCGGCACAGAACGACCCCGGGCTGGCGCGCTCTTCGGCCGAGGGATCACCCATTTCTGTGAGCTATTCGATCGTTCGTGAATCCGACGGGAAGACCGCCGAACTCCCGGCGGACGAAAACACCGCGGTGCTTCCGGGCGACATCGTCAAGGTTCGTCTCACGCTGCCAACCGCCAATTCCAACTAGGCCGGCGGCTCTAAGGGAAATGCCATCGGTGCAATTCGGGCACCGGAGCGGCAAACAGCCAATGAAAATCGCCAAGGCTATCTTCATCGATCCGGACCGCAACCTGGCATACGGGACGGCCGCAGTCGCGCTTTCGTTGTGCGTCTTCGCGTATTCGACCCTTTTCGGCAAAATCCCGATCCTGATTTATTATGCTATCTGGCTCCCGCTGGTGCTGGTCGACTACCGGCGCGTCCTGGGAAATTTCCCGCGTACGTACTGGATCCTGCCGTTCGGCATCCTGGCCTGCCTCTCCATTTTCTGGTCGCAGGCACCGGGGGTTTCCGCTCGCGCGGCCATCCAACTCGCCACCCATATTGTGTGCGCATTCATAGCAGCACGAACGATCAGCATCCGGACATTCACATTCGGCACGCTCATCGGCATTTCGCTGGTCGTTCTCTACTCGCTCGCTTTCGGCTCCTACCATTACGACCCGTTCGACGGCGACTTCAGCTTTTCCGGAGCTTTCGCGTCGAAGAACCTGCTAGGATTCTTCTGTTCGATCGGTATCTACTTCGCCTTCACATGCATCTTCGTCCTGCGTGAACGCCTGCTATGGTGCGGACTGGCAGTGATCTGCGCGGCGCTCGCCGGCTATGCGCTGATCGCCTCCCATTCCGCGACCGCCCTCATCACCACGATCGCCGCGCTCGCCGTCCTGATCGGACTAGGCGGCCTGACGCCGTTCCGGCCACGAACCCGCAAGACGCTGGCCATATTCGGCATCCTTCTAGGCATCGGGGCCGCCATGGCAGTCATGGCTCTCGGCGGCTTCGACTTCATCCTCGCGGCATTCGGCAAGAATACCACGCTTACGGGCCGTACCTATCTGTGGTCCCAGGGGCTTGCGGCGGCGGCAAACGCACCGATGTTCGGTGTCGGCTACCAAGCCTATTGGGTACCGGGATTCCCGGACGCCGAAAGGCTATGGGCTGAATTCTACATCACCACCCAGACGGGATTCCACTTTCACAACACCTATATCGAAACGCTTGTCGAAGTCGGCGCTGTCGGAGTCCTGCTGCTGGCGATCATATTGATCCGCACCTCGGCCGGATTCTTCGTCCGTTTTCTCGCCAATCGCAACGATGTCACAGCACGCATCATGCTTGGTCTTCTGGCCATGCTGTTGCTGCGCTCCGTCGTGGAGGTCGATGTCATCGCCCCCTACGCCCTAGGGTCGTTCCTGCTATATTATTCGGCGGCGCTCCTCGCTGCGCCACAGTTCCGACAGGCCACTGCGCGAGTCGTCCAGCCCGCCACCGTCTGGACCCTCGACACGCGATGAACAAACTCTATGGCGTGCAATACCTTCGCGCGATCGCCGCGGTCGGGGTCGTCATCTTCCACGCCACCGAGCGCTCCGGCGGACATTTCGTCATCGGGGCCGCCGGAGTGGATGTCTTTTTCGTCGTCAGCGGGTTCATCATGTGGACGATCTCGCAGAGACGACCGGTTCCCCCGCTCCATTTCTTCGGAGACAGGCTCCGGCGCATCGTTCCAGCCTACTGGCTGGCCACAGCCGCGATGGTGCTGGGCGGCCTGATCGGTGCGTTCCCCAACCTGACGCTGACTACCGGCCATGTGCTCGGATCGTTCTTCTTCATCCCACATCACTCGCCCAATGGCGGCGAGATCTGGCCCGTGCTCGTGCAGGGATGGACGCTGAATTATGAAATGTTTTTCTACTCTGTGTTCGCCTTGGCACTAGCCATCCGCGAAGATGCGAGGTTTGGCTTCCTGAGCGGAGGTTTTCTTCTCCTGGTCGGAGCCGGATTGACCTTCCGCCTCGAAAATCCAGTCCTTGCGACCTATACGAATCCGGCCCTGCTCGAATTCATCCTCGGCGTGGTTATCGGCAAGCTTTGGCTTGCCGGGAAAATGCCGCCGGCTGGCGTCGGTATCGCTTTTATCGCCATCGCGGCTTGCGGCTTTACCGTCGTCGGCACCACCTATTGGGGCTTCAGTCCGTTCGTCCTGGGCCCTCTGGCCGGCCTGCTGCTAGTCGGAACGCTTGCGCTTGAAAAGGCCGGGCTCATGCCACAGTCGAAATGGGCAACCTACGTCGGCGACGGCTCGTATATGATCTATCTCTGGCACACTTTCGCGATCTCCGTATCAGCCAAAATCGCCGACTTGCTTCAGATCCCGACAACTGCCGCGGTTCTGATCTCTTCCACGGCCGGAATTTTGTTCGGCATGCTCATGTTCGATCTGAGTCGATCCCGGCTTCTCGTGCCGCGGATGCCGGGAATGCAGAGACGCTAAAGCGACGTCGCGATCTTCGCTCCATGCGCTTTAGTTCCTTGATTTTGCGTATGTCTTCGTCCCGAAACCGGTGTCCGCTTTTGGGGACATGCTTTAGATCTTCAATCCGGCGTTGCGCCGAGCGCACAGAGGATTCCGCGCAGTTCCGCAAGTCCGCGCAGCCTTCCGATCGACGGATAGCCCGGCGTCACGTCCTTATCGAGATCGTCCAGCATGCGGTGTCCGTGGTCGGAACGGAAGACGATGGTCTCATCCGATGCGCGGTGACGATCCTCGGCCACCAGTTCCTTCAAAACGGCAACCATATCGACATCGCCGCCGAGGTGATCACTTTCGTGGAAACTGCGCGGATCGGCCTCGCGCTTCGTTGCGCGCAGATGGGCGAAATGGATCCGCGGGGCGAAGCGCCGCGCCATCGCCGGGAGGTCATTGTCAGCGCGCACCCCGAGGCTGCCTGTGCAAAGACAGATGCCGTTGGCCGGTGATGGAACCGCGTCGAAGAGTTCCGCATAATCCGCCTCCGTCGAGGCAATGCGCGGCAGCCCGAAAAGCGGGCGTGGCGGATCGTCCGGATGCAGTGTCAGCTTGACGCCAAGGCTCTCCGCCGCCGGCGTCACCGCTTCGAGGAACTCTATCAGGTTGCGGCGGAAGCGTGTCGCATCGATGCCCTTATAGGCGGCGAGGCGGTCACGGAAGCCCGGCAGGGTCATCGGCTCAGTAGTGGAACCCGGTAGCGCCGAAGTGATAATGCGGACGATCTCCGCCACCTCCTTCTCGCTCATCGCCGAACGCACGGCTCTGGCACGCTCGCGTTCCCGCGACGTGTAATCGGCTTCCGCGCCCTCGCGCTCCAGTATGAAAAGATCGAAGGCGGCGAATCGTTCCTGGTCGAAGCGCATAGCGGTCGCACCGGTCGGCGTAACGAAATCGAGTTCGGTCCGCGTCCAGTCCACGACGGGCATGAAATTATAGCAGATGATGCGGATGTCCGAGGCGGCAACGGCTTCGAGGCTGGCGATCCATGCCTCTATCTCCGCCTTCGCCGCCGCTCCTTTTCGCTTGACGGCATCGGGGATGGGGATGCTCTCGACAACCGACCATGTGAGTGGCGTACGGCCGGGCGGCGTAGTTTCGATCAAGTTACGGCGCTCGGCGACTTCGGCCTCGGTCCAAGCGCGGCCGATCGGCACTTCATGCAGAGCCGAAACAATATTCGTTGCGCCGGCCTGGCGCACGGCGTCGAGCGGAACGCCGGCACGCGGTCCAAACCATCTCCATCCCTGGCGCATTTTTCACTCCGATGCGAAATAATCGGGATACTGCTCGACGAGCAGGTCGATATCCGGAATCACCGCGCTCAGATGGATCATCATCGCCGCTTTCGCCGCCGCCGGATCGCGCGCGGCGATCGCGTCGCGGATGGTGATATGCTCGCCGATTACCCAATCCATGCGGCCAAGAACGGGGAGCGTGAGGCGGCGGGCGCGGTCGATCTGCACCTTCGACTGCTTCAAAAGCTTCCAGATTCCCGGATGGCCGCTGATATCGGCAATGGCTTCGTGGAAGGCCTCGTCGGCTTCATGGAAGGCGCCGGTATCGCCGAGGCCGGCTAGCGCGCGCTGGCGGGCGATGATCGCATCAAGCCGGACAATCTCCTTCTCTCTCGCAATCTCCGCCGCCGCCTCGACGGTCGCGCCTTCAAGCGCCTTGCGGATCATGACCGCCTCGGGGATCGCGTTGACGGGCACCCGCGATACGAAAGTGCCGGACTGAGGGAAGATATCGACCAATCCCGCCTCCGCGAGCCGGATGATCGCCTCGCGGACAGGCGTACGGCTCACGCCGAATTCTTCCGCAATGAGCTTTTCCTGCAGCGGCGTACCTGGCGACAGTTCGAGCGAAAGGATTTCGCCCAGCAGATGCTCATGGATAGCGGAAGCGGTGGTGACGCGACGCACGGCCCTTGTTGCCTGCTGCCGCGCACGTCCGCCGCGCTTCTCCTCGATCTGCTTCAGCATACCCGATCCGTTCGAAGTGATTGACATAGTAGTATATCAGTTGCTACAGTTTGCCAAGATGGCTAGCGGAAATGACGTTCATCGGCTTCTGCGGCAACATCCGGGCGGGAGGAATGGACGCTTTATCCGGAGTGCCGACAGCCACCGGAAGGAAGGCGGATAGACCGCCACTAGACCGGGCAGACAAACGGTAGCGGACAAGTCCGCAGCCCACCATTTATGACGGAAAGGCGGAAACACCGCCGCAAATCAGGAGGAGATCATGCAAGTTACACGCAGGCATTTCATGGGCGGCGTTGCCGGCCTTGCCACTTACGGGGCCTTTGGCGGCCACGTTTTCGCGGAGGCACAGAAGCCGTCGAGCCCGCTGACAATCACCATCGTCGATGTCGCCGGCAATCTGGCGCTGACCCAGGGTGCCTTCGATGCCTACGCAGCGGCCAAGCCTGACTTCGTCTCGCGCTTCGCCTACACCAAGGCGCCCTCGCCCGAACTGCCGGCGAAGCTGCAGGCGCAGCAGGCGGCGAAGCGGGTCGATCTCGACCTCGTCCTGACCGGCACGGATGCGCTTTCCGCCGGCCTTGGGCTTGGCCTGTGGGTCGACCTCAAGCCGCATATGTCGGAGCTGCCCAAGCTGGAAGACATCCTGCTACCGCAGGCCTTCAAGATGCAGGGCCTGGCCAAGGATCAGGGCGTTATCGTCACCTATTATCCGTCCGGGCCGCTCATCGAATACATGCCGGATGCGGTCAAGACCGTGCCGACCACCACACAGGAACTGCTCGACTGGACCAAGGAAAATCCGAACAAGTTCATCTATGCGCGCCCCGCGAATTCCGGTCCGGGCCGCACCTTCCTGATGGGCCTGCCCTATCTCCTCGGCGACAAGGATCCGATGGATCCCGAGAAGGGCTGGGAGAAGACCTGGGAATATCTGGCCGAACTCGGCAAGAACATTGAATACTACCCGACCGGCACCACGCCAACGATGAAGGAACTCGGCGAGGGCACGCGCTCCATGATCGCGTCCACGACCGGTTGGGACATCAATCCCCGCGCGCTCGGCATCGTGCCGAAGGAAGCCAAGGTCGGGACGTTGAAGGGTTTCCACTGGGTCACCGACGCGCACTATATGTGCATCCCCAAGGGCGTTTCCGACGAGAAGGTCGCCGTGCTTCTCGATGTCATGAATTTCGTGCTGCAGCCGAAGCAGCAGGCGATCGCCTATGACCAGGGCTATTTCTACCCCGGCCCGGCGGTAAAGGACGTGCCGATCTCGATGGCGCCGCAGGCAAGCCAGGAGTGCATCAAGGAGTTCGGCCGCCCCGAATACGCCGACTGGATCGCCAACAACCCGCTCGAACTGCCGCTTGAGCCGCAGCAGATGGTGAAAGCCTTCAACATCTGGGATCAGAAGATCGGCGCCGCCAAGGGTTAGGCTGGACTGCTGGAGCGGTTTAGCTCCACCGGCAGGCTTCGACGGGAAGCCTGCCGGACCGGAGACGATTGCGTAATCTACCTCTCTTCGAAGAAGATAGGGGAAACAACCAAGGTATCGGCGGAGAGCGCGTTTGGCTGACAAGGGCAAATCATCGCAGAGTGGTCGCCTAGAACTCATCGACGTTCGCCGCACCTTCGGCAGCTACAACGCGCTCGACGGCATCAATCTCTCCGTCGAACCGGGCGAATTCATCGCGCTTCTCGGCCCTTCCGGTTGCGGCAAGTCGACTGCGCTCAACTGCATCGCGGGACTGCTCGAACTGACAGGCGGGGAGATCCGGCTTGCCGGGAAACGCATCGACGAACTGCAGTCCGAGGCGCGGGGCTTCGGCATGGTCTTCCAGAACTACGCTCTCTTCCCGCATATGAGCGTGCGCAAGAATGTCGGCTTCGGACTTTCCATGCGAAGCGTATCCGGGGCAGACGCCGCAAAGCGCATCGCCGATGCGCTGGCGCTGGTCAGGCTGCAAGGCCAGGAGGACAAGTTGCCGGGCCAGCTTTCCGGCGGCCAGCAGCAGCGTGTCGCGATCGCGCGCGCCGTCGTCATCCGTCCACCGCTCGTCCTCATGGACGAGCCGCTTTCCAATCTCGACGCCAAGCTCCGGCTGGAGATGCGCGCGGAAATCCGTGGCATCCACGACCAGATCGGCTCCACCACGATCTACGTCACGCACGATCAGGACGAGGCATTGTCGCTCGCCGACCGCATCGTCGTCATGCGCGAGGGTCAAATCCGCCAGATCGGCACCCCACAGGACCTATACGAGCGGCCGAACCATCCGGATGTCGCGGACTTCATGGGTTTTCGCACGCGCATTCCGGGCCGGCTCGTGTCGTCTTCCAATGGCCATGCGGCTGTCGAGGCGGGCGGCACGACGCTCGAAGGGATCGCCGCCGAAGGCGTGGCGCCCGGCGACAAGGTGCTCGTGTCGATCCGTCCGGAAGACCTGGTTGCCGTCGACGAGGGCGAGGGACTGAAAGCGACCGTCAAAAGCATCGAATATCGCGGCCGCGCCTTCTTCGGCCTGGCGAACGGCACCGACGGTACCGAACTCTTCTTCCGTGCCGACAGGGCCTACCCGCGCGGCGCGTCCATCGTGCTGAGGCCTTTGGCAGAGCGCACACTGCTTTTCACGGAGAAAGCTTGATGTCCGCTGTGGCGGCTAGTGCGTCATCCGGACCGTCGCTCAGGAAGCGGCTGGCGGCGCGCGGTCTTGACGGAACGACACTGCTGGTCCTTCCCGGCATCGTCACGACTCTTCTGCTCTTCGTCTATCCTTTCCTCTACGGCGTCGTGGACTCGCTGGCACCGAAGGAAGGGCCGTGGTTCGCGAACTACGTGAAATTCTTCAGCGAGCCGTTCCAGTACGACACCATCTTCGCGACGCTGTGGCTGGCGCTGCCGGTGACGATCATCAACGTGGTGGTCGCAATCCCCATCGCTTTCCGTGTGAGGCTGATGCGCCGCCAGCGGCTGCTCACCACCATCCTCGTCCTGCCGGTTACGCTCGGAACCGTGCTAGTCGCGGACGGCTTGCTCAACTATCTCGGCCCGCGCGGCTGGTTCAACCGCACGCTGATGTTCTTCGACTTGATCGACCATCCGCTGAGGCTGACCAATAATTACTGGGGCGTCTTCGCCTCGCTGATCATCACGGGCTTCCCCTTCGCCTTCCTGCTGACGCTCTCCTACGTCTCCGGCATCGACCCGGCGATCGAGCAGGCGGCGGCGACGCTCGGCGCCAAGGCCCGGCAGCGCTTCATGCGAATCTTCCTCCCGCTTCTGGCGCCGGGATTGATCGTGACCTTCTGCCTCGCCTTCGTACAGGCCTTCTCGGTGTTCCCGTCCGCCGTGCTGCTCGGCGCGCCGTCCGGACCGACACGCGTCATCGCGATCGCCGCCTATCAGGCCGCCTTCGAGCAATACGACCATTCGATGGGCGCCGCGATCGCCATCATCATGGGGCTGGTACAGCTTGTCGTGATCCTGGCCGTGCTGTCGCTCCGGCAGGTTTTCTATCGCGGTCCGGCCGCCGGCGGGAAAGGATAGGCCATGATCAGGGATAATGGCCTTGCCTCGCGTCTGTGGCGCTTCGCTATCTGGGCGGTCGTCGTGCTCTTCGTGCTCAACCTGCTCGGCGTGATCATGGCGGTCGTCGTCAACTCTGTTTCGACGCGCTGGCTCGGCACCTGGCTGCCGGCCGGGTGGACATCGCATTGGTATGTCGATGCCTGGCGCGAATTCCAGTTGACCCCGGTGCTGATCGTCACCTTCGAGATCGTCTTCGCGGTGGTGATCATCTCCGGGCTGGTCGGCGTTACGACGGCCTATGCGCTAGCGCGCCGCGATTTCCCCGGCAAGCGGCTGATGGTGCTGATCTTCCTCCTGCCGCTGCTGCTGCCGCCGCTGACCTACGGCATTCCGCTTGCCACCGTGCTTTACCGACTCGGCGTCGGCGGCACGTTCTGGGGCGTGGTGCTCGCCAATCTGGTGCCAGCGATACCCTTCGTCGTCCTGGTCATGATCCCTTTCATCGAGCAGATCGACCCGCGCGTCGAACAGGCGGCGCGCGTCTTCGGGGCATCGACCACAAGCCTGTTCGTCCGCATCCTCTTGCCGCTGCTATTGCCCGGCATGCTGGCGGCGCTGCTTCTGGTTCTGGTGCGTACGCTCGCCATGTTCGAACTCACCTTCCTGACTGCCGGACCGACCAGCCAGACGCTCGTCGTTTCGCTCTATTACGCGGTCTTCGCCTCGGGCGTCAGGGCGTCGCAATCGATCGACGCGATGGCGGTCGTCTACATGGTCACGACCTTGTTCTGGCTGATCATCGCGCTCCAGTTCGTCAATCCGACGCAGATCGTGGCGCGGGCAAAGCAGCAGCCCGCCAACCCGTAAGACTATCAGCGACCTCTCCGGGATGATCTTGCTGCGGCGTCTTGTCGCATCATGTTTCTCTGGTGCGATTTTCCGACCGGGCGGAAGCCAACAAAATCAGACACTAACTTGACTTATCGAGACAACTTTTCAAATCGCCGAAGCAACACCTTAGAATCGTTATAAATCATTGTGGTTGAAGCGCTTTTCAGCGCGTCCTAGAAGCTGGCCATCCGTTTTGGGCAGGTGCCGCGACTGATGCGGCACGTATTGCGAACGCAGATGACCATGAAAGCCACGAACACCGACCTGCCTCGTGAGGCGCTCCAGCCGCGCCGCGAAAGCGGCGCTCAGGTTTCGCGTGCCGATCCGGTTGCTGCGCCAGGCATCTGTCGGGAGTTCCTACAGCCACGGCGCGCTTGCCCATGCTAGCAACCTTCGTCATCGGCCTGCGCGAGGGCCTCGAAGCGGCGCTGATCGTCGGCATCATCGCGGCCTTCCTGCGCAAGAACGGCAAAAGCCTTACCGCCATGTGGTTCGGTGTCTTGCTGGCCATACTCCTGTCGATCGCCGTCGGCGTCGGTCTAAAGCTGGTCGAGAAGGCGCTGCCGCAAGCTGCCCAGGAGGGCATGGAGGCCGTGATCGGCGCCATCGCCATCTTCTTCGTCACCGGCATGATCGTGTGGATGAACGCGCATGCGCGCGACATGAAGCGACAGATCGAAGCCGAGGCGGCGGATGCACTCGGTCAGGCCAGTGCCTATGCGCTCGCGCTGATGGCATTCCTCGCCGTGCTCAAGGAAGGCTTCGAAACAAGCGTCTTCCTGCTTGCGACGTTCTCGGCGGCGCAGTCGGCATCGCTTGCCGCCGCCGGCGCGGTCATCGGGCTTTTGCTTTCGGCCGTCATTGGCTGGGGCATCTATATGGGCGGCGTCCGGATCAATCTGTCGCGCTTCTTCCGCGTCACTGGGGCATTCCTCATTCTCGTGGCCGCCGGACTGGTGATCACCTGCCTGCGTACGGCCCATGAAGCAGGCTGGCTGAACGCCGGCCAGCAGGCGACGGTGAACCTTTCCTGGCTGGTCGCGCCTGGCTCCATCCAGTCGGCGCTCATCACCGGCGTTCTCGGCATTCCGGCCGATCCGCGGCTGGTCGAGGTCCTAGGCTGGTTCGCCTATCTCATCCCCGTTTCGCTCTTCATCTACTGGCCGCCGGCGAGGCGCCTCGGAACGCAGGCAGGCGCGAAACTGAAGCTTGCGATTGCCGGCGGCCTTGTTGCCGTCGCGCTCGGCCTTGCCCTTATCTATCCGGTTCCGCAAGCCGAGCTCCCGACAGAGGCGCCGCTTGTCGCGGGCGCAGGCGGGTCCGCGCAGCCTGTCGGCACCGCCCGACTGGAAGCAGCAGGGAGCAATGGGTTGATGCTCAAGGTCTCGACCAAGGACGGGAGTGCTTCCCTGCCTCTGACGAATGGCGATGCCCGGCAAGAAAGCCATGAGGGGATCGAGGCCTCGGCCTGGACCATCCACAGCACCGGCACGCCGGCGGAAAAGCCATCGAGCCTCACCCTCGACGAGGTCGTGGCGCTTGCCGGCGGACGCATCCCGGTCGGCTTCAGCCCTTCGCGGAACCCCGGGCCGTTCACGGCCGAATGGTCCGCTCGCCGCTCGACCGAGGTGTGGGCTGTCGGCGGGACGCTGCTCGATGCATCGGATGAGGAGACGACCGTCGTCACGCTTTCGGATGGGGGATTGCGCACGCCGCGGACACTTACCGTGCGCAACGACGCCGCTGGGGGCTGGCAAGTATCCGCAACCTATCGCGACGCGGTTGTGGCGAAACTGAATGCCGTAGCAAGAGCACGCACCGAACGTCATTTCTGGGCGGTCCAGTTGCCGTTCATCCTCGCCATTATCGCCCTCCTGCTCGCCGCATCGGCCGGGCGCACATTGATGCAGGAGCACCGGCGGGCCGGGGCCTCCGCGAATGCTTCCATTTCAAAGCCCGGCCGACGCGCCGAAAATTCCATGACCAAAGGAGTAACGCATGCCGCCCATTAACCAGACGACGCCGCTCGCCGCCGCGACGGGGCTCGCCGTCCTTCTGGCGCTCGCGCCGGGCGCCGCCGCGCAGGAAGCGCCGGTGAAGGACGGAGTCTCGCAGGTAAAGGTCGAACTGACGTCGGATAACGGCGGAAGCTGCGTCCTCGACAGCACCTCGGCCAAGGCCGGGCCCATCACCTTCTCCGTCACCAACAAGACCGCCGCCTCGATCAGCGAGCTCGAGCTTCTCAACAACGACCGTATCCTCGGCGAAAAGGAAAACCTTGCGCCTGGCCTGCCCACCGTGAGCTTCACACTTACCCTCGACGGCGGCACCTATCAGATCTATTGCCCCGGCGCTTCGGCGGAAATGCAGGATTTCAAAGTGACGGGCAAGGCCGCGAAAGCGGCCGGCAGCACGCAGGATATTCTCGCCGAGGGCGTCAAGGGCTACGCTCATTACGTTGACGGTGTTGTGGATTCCATGGTGACGGCCGTCCAGCGGCTGAGGGCCGACATCGATGCCGGCGATCTCGAAAAGGCGAAGGCCCAATACGCAGCGGCACGCCCGTTCTACGAGCGCATCGAGTCCGACGTCGATGGCTTCATGCTGCCCGGCTACAAGGCAACCGACAATGCCGGCAATCTCGACTATCTGGTCGACATGCGCGCATCGAACCTCGATCCGGCGGTCGGCTGGCACGGCTTCCACGCCGTCGAGCGCGAACTGTTCGAAAAGGGCGCGATCACAGACGAGACGAAGAAGCTGGCCGCCGAACTGCAGGATAATGTCGAAAAGCTCGACAAGCTGGTGAGCACGCTCGAATACCGGCCTGAAGACCTCGCCAACGGCGCCGCAGGCCTCCTCGAAGAGGTGCAGACGGGCAAGATCACCGGCGAGGAAGAAGCCTACAGCCATATCGACCTGGTCGATTTCGCCGGTAATATCGAAGGCGCCCAGCAGGCCTTCGCCTTCCTCGAGCCTGGCATGCAGAAGATCGACGCCGACCTGACGAAGCAGGTCAACGCGCAGTTCCAGAACGTGCTGAAGTTGCTCGAAACCTACCGCGACCCGAATGAACTGGGCGGCTACAAGCGCTACACGGCCGAGCTAAAGGCTTCCGACGCCAACAAGCTTAGCAAGGCGATCCAGGCGCTGCAGGAGCCACTCTCCAGGATAGCCGAGAAGGTGGCAACGGCGCATTGATGACCGGCGATCGGAAGAAAGACGCGCAGTTTCGGCTTTCGCGCCGCGGCCTGCTCCTCGGAGCGGCCGCCGGCACCGTTGGCGCCACCGTGCCGGGAGTGCCTGCGCAGGCGGCAGTCGCCGATCCGGAAGACATCATCGACCTGAACGGCGAATACCCGTTCTATGGCAACGCGGAACAAGCCGGCATCCGCACGCCGCCGCAGCGCTATACCTTCTACATGACCTTCGACCTGACGACGCAGTCACGGATGGACCTCCAGGTCCTTCTCGCACGCTGGTCGGCGGCCATCTCGCAACTGATGAAAGGCAAGCCGGTCGGGCAGATCGAGCCGGCGCGGCCGGACGCCATCGGCTTCGACACGGGCGAGGCGCTCAACCTCAGCCCCGCTTGCCTGACGGTAACGGTCGGGCTCGGGCCGAATGTGTTCAGCGACACTTACGGCCTCGCCGGCAGCAAGCCCGCGCTCCTGCGCGAGCTGAAACAATTGCCGAGCGATGCGATGAAGCCGGAACTGACCGGCGGCGACCTGTCGCTGCAGGCCTGTGCCGATGATCCGCAGGTTGCCTATCACGCCGTCCGCGATCTTGCACGCATTGCCAAGAGCACCGGTGCCGCCGCGACCCGTTGGACGGTGATGGGTTTCGGCCGCGCCTCCGCCGGCAAGGGCCAGTCGACACCGCGCAACCTGCTCGGCTTCAAGGACGGCACGCGCAACATCCGCGAGGACGCCGACTTCGACCGCTTCGTCTGGGTCAAGGACGGGCCACCCTGGCAGCATCACGGCACGTATCAGGTCGTGCGCAAGATCCAGATGCATATCGAGGCGTGGGATACCGACAGGATCGGCAATCAGAACGAAATCTTCGGCCGCCACAAAGTCTCCGGCGCGCCGCTGACCGGCACGCACGAGTTCGACACGCCAGACTTCGAGAAGAAGGACATCAAGGGCAATCCGGTGATCCCGGCTGCAGCCCATATCCGGCTCGCCTCGGCGGAGGATAATGAGGGCCTCCGAATCCTGCGCCGCTCGTACAATTATACCGACGGCATCAATCAGTATGGCGTGCTCGATGCCGGCCTGCTCTTCATCGCCTACCAGAACGATCCGGCCCATTTCGAGCGGCTGCAGACAAAACTCGGCGCGGCCGACCTCCTCAACGAGTACATCACGCATATCGGCTCGGCGATCTTCTTCGTCCCGCCGGCGCCACAGGAAGGCTCCTACATCGCCGCGCAGCTGTTCGCGGACGGATAGCGCATCCGCGCCCGCGGCATTATCACGCCTCGATCACTGCCTTTCGCACACTCGCGCGGATCGCGGGGCGCCAAGGTTTCTCGTCCGTATAGAATGTCTCCGATCGTCCGGTATTAAAACTGGACAATCCTTCTCATCTTTTGTAGAAATCACTTTATAACGATTCTAAAAAGTCTATGGTGATCGTGGCCGCCGAGACCATGCACGCTTGGGGCCAGGTGCGAAAGGGAGCGGAATGCGACTAACGAGGCAGACCAACTACGCGATCCGCATCCTGATGTATTGCGAGGCGAACGACGGCAAGCTCAGCCATGTGCCCGAGATCGCCACCGCTTACAAGGTGTCGGAGCTTTTCCTCTTCAAGATCCTCAAACCGCTGGTCGAAAACGGGTTCATCCATACCGTGCGTGGCCGCAACGGCGGCATCCGTCTTGCCAAGCCGGCCACGGACATCTCGCTTTTCGATGTCGTGCGCGTGACGGAGGATAGCTTCTCGATGGCGGAGTGTTTCGAGAGCGACGCGGTCGATTGCCCACTGGTCGATTCCTGCGGGATGAATGCCGCGCTCCGCGAGGCGCTCGGCGCCTTCTTTGAAGTACTCGCGCGTTACAGCATCGATGACCTGGTCAAGGCGCGGCCGAATATCGCGACGATCCTCGGCATCTCCCAGTTGAAATCCGCCGCCGCCTGATCCCGAACCTAAACCGCGATAGACTTTCTAGAAAGCAATCGATTGGGGCAGGACAAAAGGCGCGCCACCCGCCGGCGGCAGGCTGACCTTCAGCGCGCACTCGAAGACGGTCTCCAGGAGATCGTCGGTCAGGAGCTCATTCGCCGGTCCGGCGGCGGCCACCCTGCCCCGATGGATGGCGACCACATGGTCGGCGAACATCGCCGTCAGGTTAAGGTCGTGCAGAACGGCGATGACACCGCCGCCGCGCGCCGTGAAATCGCGCGCGATGCGCATGATCGCAAGCTGGTGCTTGATGTCGAGGTTCGAGACCGGCTCGTCCAGCAGCAGATAGCGCGGCTCGCCGTCGAAGACAGGCGCCCATACCTGGCATAGTACGCGCGCAAGCTGCACGCGCTGCTGCTCGCCGCCGGAAAGCTCCTGGTAATGCCGACCGCCATAGCCGGCGAGGCCAACGCGTGAAAGTGCGCGCTCCGGCAGATTGTGCTCCTCGCCCGGCAGCATGCCAGGCCGTGCGTTGGTGAGGCCGAGTCCCACCACCTCGCGCACGGTGAAGGGGAAGGACAGCGTCGCCGCCTGCGGCAGCACGGCGCGCATTCCGGCCACCTGCCATGGCTTCAATTCGGCAAGCGAGCGGTCGTTGATGCTGACTGACCCTTCATAGGCAAGCTCGCCGGAAAGCGCTTTAAGGAGGGTCGTCTTCCCCGAGCCGTTTGGCCCGATGATCGCGGTGACCGAAGCCGGAAGCGCCTCGATGGAGACGTCGTGGAGGATGCGCTTGCGACCGATGGAAACGGAAAGAGAGCGGGCCGAGATCATAGGTCTTGCCTTACATGTCGAGCAGGCCGCGCTTGCGCAAGAGCAGCCACAGGAAGAAGGGTGCGCCGACAGCGGCGGTGACGATACCGATCGGCAGTTCGGCCGGCGCTACGATCGTGCGGCTCACCGCATCGGCAACCAGCAACAGGCTTGCGCCGAGCAGCGCAGAGGCCGGCAGCAAATAGCGGTGGTCCGGCCCGATGGCGAGGCGCAGGAGGTGCGGAACGATAATTCCGACGAAGCCGATGCCGCCGCTGACCGCAACCGACGCCCCGGCAGCGGCCGCGACGGCGAGGATTGCGCCGCCTTTCAGCCGTTCCACGGCGATGCCGAGATGACCGGCCGCCGCCTCGCCCAGCGCCAACGCGTTCAGTCCGCGCGCCAGGAAGGGCGCAAGCGCAAACGAGGCGATGATGATTGGCCCGGCAGCCCAGAGCTTCGTCCAGGTCGAGCCGGCGAGCGAGCCGAGCGTCCAGAAGGTCAGCTCGCGCAATTGCCGATCGTCGGCGACGAAGATCAGGAAGCCGGTGAAGGCCATGGCTATCGCGCCGACAGCGATGCCGGCGAGAAGCATGGTGGCGACCGAGGTCTGGCCGCGTCTTGTCGATATCCGGTAGAGCACCAGCGTCACGACGAGGGCGCCGAAGAAGGCGGCGAGCGGCAGCGTGAAGATACCAAGCAGCATCGTCACGGGGGCAAGGACGGTCGTCCCAAGCACGATCACCGAAACCGCGCCGAGACTGGCGCCCGCCGAAACGCCGACGATAGCGGGGTCGGCGAGCGGGTTGCGGAACAGCCCCTGCATGAGAGCGCCGGAGACGGCGAGCGCCGCCCCCACCAGCGCGCCGAGCAGCACGCGCGGCAGGCGGATGTCGTAGACGATGATGGCATCGCGGTGTGAGAGACCCGCCCCCGCGTCGGCGCCGCCGAGCAACCTGCCGAGGACGCCAAGGATCGAAGCATCCGATGCACCGGCAGCGAGGCTTAGAAAACCGGTGAGGAGTAGCAATGCAACGAGCCCGGCGATCGCCAGCCGAGCGCGACCGGAGCGGTCGCCCTCGGCGCGACGTGGCGCCACGAAGGCGGATGCCGCAGTGCTTCGTTCCACGAACACGGCCTCAGTCCGAGAGCGTCGGATAGAGTTTCGACGAAAGCTCGCGAACGGCGCTGGCGGTCCTTGGGCCGAAGCCAAGCAGATAGAGCCCGTCCATGCGTATAAGCGCCTTCGAGGCGCCGGCTGGCGTCGCCGCGATGCCGGGTTGCGAAAGAATCTCCTCGTCGCCGAAACCACCCGGCGCGCCGCCGGTCATCATCAATATGACGTCTGGTCGGGCGCCGATGACCGCCTCGTCGGAAAGCGGCTTGTAGCCCTCGAACGCGTCCATGGCATTTCGCGCACCGGCAAGGCGGATAATGCCGTCGGCGGCCGTGCCCGTTCCAGAGGCAAGCAGTTTGCCGCCCTGGGCCGACAGGACGAAAAGCACGTGCTTCGGCGTCTTGATCGTGGCCAGCCGCTTCTCGGCAGCGTCTATCTCATCGCGAACTGTCCGCGCCAGCTTTTCGGCGGCCTCGGGCCGATCGAGCGCTTCACCGACGATGCGGATTTTTTCCAGTATGCCGGCCTCGGAATATTTCTCCGGCACGATAATCAGCGGCACCGCGGCCTTCTTCAGGACGTCCATCGCCTCCGGCGGGCCGCTGCCCTCCTGCGCGAGGATCGCCGTCGGATCGACCGACAGCACGCTTTCGGGTGAAAGCTGGCGCATGTAGCCGATGTCGGGCAGCTTCGTCGCCTCAGGCGGATAGGTACTGGTGGAATCACGCGCAACGAGCCGGTCGCCGGCGCCGAGTGCGTAGACGATCTCGGTGATCGAACCGCCGATGGAGACCAGCCGCGCGGTGTCGATTTCCGACCCGACCGGCTTTTCCTCTGCAAGCGCAGCACCCGGCCCGACTACAAAGGCGGCCGCCAAAACGGCCACCGCCTGAATGGCGGCGCGCCGGTTCATGCCTCGTCTTCTCGGCGCCATCTCTTTCCTCAGGCCGCCGTCGGGCGAGCGATACGCGGCAGGTTCTCGGCCAGGAAGCGCCAATCCTTCCGCTCTTCCTCGCCCTCCTTCCGCTCGCCGAAGAACTGGATGATGAGGTTGCGGTCGGCATCGAACGCCTCGACCGAAGTGACATGGCCATCGCGCGTCGGTTTGCGCACCACCCATGCTTCCGCGATGTGGTCGATACGCAGATGCAGATGGAAGGTTTCGTCCATCACGTTCAGCCACGGCCCCATCGGCTTGATATTGGTAACGGGACCGGTGTGGATCTGCACGCAGCCGCGATTGCCCACGAAGGCCATGATCGGCAGGCCGTCATTGGCGGCGAGATTGATGAGCGCGGTGACGGCCTCGCGATCGAGCGGCCAGGCGAAATCCTCACCGATCAATTCCAGCGCGCGCCGCCGTCCGAGCTTGAACTTACGCAGCATGCCGAAGAACTGATGCACGTCCTTCATCGCCTGCCAACGCCGGCGAAATTCGTCGAGGTCCACCGGCGCCGAATCGTCGTGCTGTTCCGGTTCGATTTCCCCAAGCTCCACCCTACGCGACTGATCTTGCGAACGAAGGCTCTCCACGAGCTTCCCGTAAGCGTCGAGGTTGGAAGCCGGCCGCAGATGAATCTTGTGCACGGCCTCGCCAGCCGCATTGAAGAATTGCAGGCTGCGGCGGAGGTCATCACCTTCGCCCTTCTCCACCGCAAAGCTGTGCTTCCATAAACTCGGGAAAATCCTGAGGTCGATATCCCTGTTCAGCACGATCGCGTGCTGCTTGCCGACGTTGATATTCGCATAGACGCCGATCTTCTCATGGACTGCGCTTTCGTTACGCGTCAGCGCCATCACCTCGCCGACCGCCCCGAGCCCGTTCAGCAGAACGTCCAGGCGCGGCTCGATGCGGGCCACACCGTCGCCGCATCGCGCGGCGACCAGTTCCGCTTCGGAAATGCCGAGTTGGGCGGCAAGCTCGCGCTCGCGAACCTTCGGGTTTTCGATACGCGCGCGGTTGATCTCGTCCGGCGTCGGCCGTGTCATCGCATCCATTGATGCCCCCTATTTGTTGAGAATGAGCTTGCCCTGGCGAGTGATTTTCAGCCGATAGAGCGCGCCATCGTGATCGATGACGATTTCGGTGCGGCCGGCGAACAGCGTGGCGCTGTCGAGCGTGCGCGTATCGGGCGATTGCGGCCGGCGCGGCATAGCGGAAGTGAAATCAAGGCGACGATATTCGCGCGGAATCTCTGGAGGCTTATGCGCGTTCACGGGTCGATGTCCCTTGGTCTGCGCCGGGCTGGCTCGGGGCTGGCTAGGCGACGTCGATTGCGTGATCTGATTTCTTGACACCAATAATCAGGTTTATTAGGAAGTGCAATACCGGAGTGAGTTAGTCAACATTTACGGCGCTCCGGGACATATCATTTTTCGCGAGCAAGCCTCCGGCCAGCCAGCGTCCAACACGTCGAGTACGACGATGGGGAGTAAGGCTATGGGGCTAAGGATGACTGCGAGGGCGCTGCTTTTGGGAAGCGCCGCCCTGGCATTGACGGCGGGACAGGGCGCGCTGGCGCAGCGGGCGACGCAGAACAACAACACGCAGGCGGGCACGACCGAAAAAGAGACCGGCCCGACAAAGGCCGCGTCCGGCAAGACGACGCGCCTCGACCAGATCACGGTCGTCAGCCGCACAGGCGAATCGGCGGTAGAAGCGCTGGCCTCCGTAAGCCATGTGGACCAGGCACAAATCGAGCGGCGGATGTCCTCCTCGCCTAATGATCTGCTTTTCGGCATCCCAGGCGCTACCATGCAGACGGACAGCCAACGTGTGGGATCGAGCGTCAACATACGCGGGCTACAGGATTTCGGGCGGGTCGCGGTTCTTACCGATGGCGCCAGGCAGGACTTCCAGATTTCGGGTCACGGTACCCAAAGTCTTGTCTTCATCGATCCAATGCTGGTCAAACAGGTCGACGTCATCCGCGGACCGGTGGCCAACACCTACGGCTCCGGTGCGATTGGCGGCGTGGTCATGATCGAGACAAAGGACGCCGAAGATTTCCTCCATTCGGATGAAAACTGGGCGGCCTCGCTCATGGGACAGTATGAGACAAACGGCAGAGGCTGGACGACCAGCGCCACCGGCGCCTATCGCTTCAGCGATGCTTTCAGCGTACTTGGCAACATCGTCTACCGCGACTACGGCGAATACAAGGATGGTGGCGGCAACACTGTCGAAGGCAGTGCGTTTGACGTGCTCAGCGGCACGATCAAGGCGACAGCCCGCCCCACGGAAAACAGCAAGCTGCAACTCGGGTGGGTCGGCGCCAAGGACGATTGGAATACGGCAGGCGACATACAGGGGTTTGACTTAAGGCAGAATACCTTTACTGGAAGATACAATATAAAGGATGACCAAGAGAAATGGTTAGACCTAAATATAAACCTATCTTATAATCGAACATTTCTCGGTCAAACTTATCTTAAAGCCCCAGATTACAAGGTGTTCGACCCAACAACCGGATCGCTTATATATGATCCTGCGGTTGGCGACACATCCCTACTCCCATTGGGTGATCAAACAACCTACAAGCTTGGGACGGTGGGCGTCGACATCTGGAATACCTCCCGCTTCGAGACCGGGCAGACCGCTCACGAATTGACCTATGGCGGCGACTGGGTCCGCGACGATGTTGTGACCAAGGATCCGAGCGGCAGCCAGGATACCTACACGCCCTCGGGCAAGCGGCGCGTTAGCGGCGCTTACATTCAGGACAAGCTGACATGGAACTGGCTCGAGATAATCGGTGGCCTGCGCTACGACAACTACAAGCTGGATAGCGATACGCATAGCAGCTCGGGTCATCGGCTTTCGCCCCGTATCACGGTGGGTGTTTCACCGTTCCAGGATGGTATGCTGGATGGCTTGCAAGTCTATGGGACCTATGCCGAGGGCTACCGTTCGCCTTCCATCACCGAGACGCTGATGAATGGCCTACATCCGGCCGGCCTTCCCTTCCCGTTCCTGCCCAACCCGGGCCTCAAGCCTGAAACTGCCAGGACCTGGGAAGCCGGGGTCAACTACAAAAAGGATGGCGTATTTCGTGGAGGCGACGCGCTTCGTCTGAAAGCGGCATACTTTCACAACGATATAGATGACTATATTTCCTTGGCTACAGTCTTTCCCCCCTATCCAGGATGCTCATACTTTTTCTGCGCCCAATATCAGAACTATGCCAACGCAAAAATAGAGGGATTTGAACTTGAAAGCCTCTATGATGCCAGTTGGGGTTATCTGGGCCTCTCGGCCTCCTTCATCAACGGCCACACCGTTTCGTACGACGGCGTGCGTGAAGATCTTACAACCGTTCCGTCCTCTCAGGTAACCGGCCAGCTCGGCTTGCGCTTTCTGGAAGACAAACTGCTTGTCGGAACCGAGGTTCAATACAATGGAAAGCCCCGTGGCAACGAGTTTGCCAAGGACTATACGCTCGTCAACGCCTTCGCCAGCTATCGCGTCAACGACAATTTCAAACTCGATTTCCGTGTCGACAACATCTTCGACAAGAAATACTTCAACGCGCTCAATACGGAATTCAATGACGCTGGCGTTGCCGTCGGCACTGCTGCATACGAGCCCGGCGTAACCTTCAAGCTAGCCGCCACCATGCGGTGGGGAGGCTGAACGATGACCGGTGTCCGCCCTCTCCTCGCCGTGCTCGCAGCCTGCGCGTTGCCTGTGCCGGTCACGACGGCGGTGCTCGCTGAAGATGCGGGCAAAGGCGTGGAGGCGGCGCGGCCGGCCGGGCTTTCGCTTGAACTCAACGCGCTGCAGCCCTCCGACAAGGGTTGCAGGCTCACCTTCGTCATCGCCAACCATCTTTCCGGCGATATTGCGAAAGCGGCCTTCGAGATCGCGCTTTTCGACCGCACCGGCGTGGTCGATCGGCTGACCGTTCTCGATTTCCGCGAGTTGCCGCACGGCAAGACCAAGGTCAGCCGCTTCGACCTGCCAGGCGCCGATTGCGGCAAGATCAGCCGCGTCCTCGTCAACAGCGCGACCGAATGCAGCGGATCGGGGATAGGAGCCTCGGACTGCCTGACGAAGCTGCACACAGCCACGCACGCGGATGTCGAATTCGGGAGTTGATGCGTGTTTCCCGCCGCGTCCAAATCGTTCGAAAGACGGGCGGCCAGGGCCGGCAGCGAGCAGCGGCGGCCGTTGCCAGCAAACCGTTTCTCGCGGCGAAACGAGGCGACCATTCGCATCGACATCGCCTCGCTGGCCCTGGCCAACCCCGCTAACGGAACGAACGGCTTCTCGGTCGGCCTGCCGGAAAGCGCCTTCCGTACCGCGGGTGGCGAACCGGTCCGTTTCATCGAGCTTCCGCTCGAGGGCGAGGCGGTCGACGACGGCAGGCTGGAGACCGGCCTCGACACATCGGGGGCGCTGACGCCACGCCCTGCCGGGCAGGCCGGCCGGCGCCCGAAGCTCGCTCTTGTTGCGTCTGTGGCTCTGCATGTCCTGGCGGCGGTGGCGCTTCTCGCATGGATCCAGGACGACGGCGCGCTTGTCGCCGGCGGCGCACCGAACGAGATCGCCGGCGTCGGCAACGCCTCGACGGACCAGACCGCCGGCGGCGAGGCCGTCAACGTGACGATCACTACCATACCGATCATCAAGGCGCACGCCGTGGAGGCCGAGACCTTGCAGGCCGCAGTCGAGCCAGCGCGGCACGTCGAGGAAGTCGCCACCGCCGAACCGGTGCGTGAAACCGTGGCCGAAACCGCACCCGTCAAGGATGCCGAACGTATCGAGCCGGCAGAAGAACCGATCGCCCCCGCGAAGGTTTCCCAAGCTCCCGAAACGTCCGCGGCAGCACCGCCGCAGGCGAACGCTCCGGTCGAAACCGACGCGGGGGCACCTGCTTCCGATGCACCGGAAATCCTCGCGGGTGCCACCCTGTCGGAAAGCGCTAACGCGGTGCCGGCCGCACTTGCAGAAGCAGTGCCCGAGCCTGCCTCGCAAGCGGCAAGCCGGCCTTTCGAAGCGGCGCGTGCCGAGGACACTCCCGCTGAAATCCTGCCGACAGGGGACGAACCGAAACTGGCCGAGCACGCTCCTTTGCCCACGGCGCGACCTGAAAAAACGGAGAGGCCGGTTGAAACGGCCGAAAAACGGACGCCGGCGCCCGAAAGGAAAAAGCCTGTCCGCACCGCCGCAACGACTTCCGCGCCGGGTTCGGGCGGGCGTGACAGCGCCGACGCGAAGCGCGGCGTGACCGAAGGCAGGGCGGACGGGCGAGCGGCCTCATCGAACAACAACGCGCGGGCAGCAAGCGCAGCCGGAAACGCGGCCGCCTCCAACTATCCCGGCAAGATCGTCGCGAAGCTGCGGCGGGCCTTGCGCTATCCATCCGAGGCGCGGAGCAGGCGGTTGAACGGTGTCGTGCAGGTGCGCTTCGTGGTCGGCAGTTCCGGCGATGTCGGCTCGGTCGGGCTGGCAGCCAGTTCCGGCTCGCCGATTCTCGACAAGGCAGCGCTTGCAACCGTGCAGCGTGCCGCCCCCTTCCCGCCGATCCCGGAAGGCGCCGGGCGTTCGAGCTGGAGTTTCACGGTTCCGCTCGCCTTCGTGCGGTAGAGTAATATCAGGGGCCATCTCTTCGAGCCATCACTACCCGAAAGCACAAGCCGAACCGGCGCAGGGTTGATAAAAAAAATCCCCGCCGGCGAGGGCGGGGATCCTGAGTGTCTAACCGGCATTCGCCGGCGAAGATCGATCCCGGATCAGAATGGCGAATCCGGGAAGTAGAAGTCCTTGGCGTTGTCCTTGGTGATCAGCGTCGCGTCGAGGATATAGTTTCCGCGCACCGGCACCTTGTCATAGAGGCTCGCCGCCGTCAGTTCCATGGCGGTGCCGATCATGGCCGGCGGATAGAGCACGTCCACCGGGATCAGCTTGTCGCCATCCATGACCTTCTTGACCATGTCCTTGGAGCCGGCGCCGGCGACGACATACTGGATGTCCGTGCGCTTGGCCTGCTCGATCGCCTGCAGCACGCCGACGGCCATGTCGTCGTCCTGGCACCACACCACGTCGATCTTCGGATATTTGGTCAGATAATCCTGCATGACCTTGAAGGCGTCGTCGCGGTTCCAGTTACCGAACTGCTTCTCCAGCACCTTGACGTTGGAGCCCGCGATCGCCTTGTCGAAGCCGTCCTGGCGCTGCTGGTCGATCGGGATCGGCAGGCCGCGGATGACGACGACCTGCGCGTCCGGCGTCTTTTCCTTGATGTAATTGCCGGCCACCTCGCCGAGCGCCGGATTGTTGCCGGCCACATAGAGGTCACGCACCGAATTGTCGTTATTGGAAGGAGCGCGATCGACCAGCGTCACGAAGGCGCCCTTGTCCTTGACCTGCTTGATCGCGTTGACCAGCGGGTCGGGGTCGGACGGCAGGATGACCAGCGCGTTGATGCCCTGCACGGCCAGATCCTGCAGCGCATTCGCCTGGCTCGCTGCGTCCGGCGAGGTCTTGACGATGACGTTGAGACCCGGATGCTCCGCCATGAGGAGCTTGGCCACGCGCTCGGCGTGATAGACCACGCCGGCGGTCCAGCCATGGTCGGCCGCCGGGATGGATACGCCCATCGTCACCTTCTGGTCATCGGCGTGGGCGACGCCGACAAGGGCGGCCATTGCGACCGCCATTCCCATCAACATTCTACGCATTCTAGTCTCCCTTGCGTTCCCGAGGTTTCTGTTGACGTACCGGGCCCCCAGTATACCCGGCCGGAGCGTCGCTCCGAAAACCGAATCAGTTCCTCCGCATCAGGGAGCGCTGAACCAGCATCGCGATGATGATGATCGCACCCTGGATCGCCCCGATCAGATATTCGCTGATGAAATTCGAAAGCAGCATGATGTTGCCGACGATCTCCAGGATGAAGGCGCCGCAGATCGTGCCCCAGATGCGGCCGACCCCTCCCCTGAGCGCGGTGCCGCCGACGACGACGGCGGTGATCGCCTGCAATTCCCAAAGGGTGCCGGTCGTGGCCGAGGTCGAGCCGAGCCGCGGCACGTAGAGCAGCACGGCGACGGCTACGCACAGCCCCTGTATGATGTAGGTCCAGGTGCGCACGCGGTTCACCGGAATGCCGGAATAGCGCGCCACGTCCTCGTTCGAGCCGACCGCGATCACGTGCCGGCCGTAGCGCGTGCGGTAGAGAACGAAGGCGCCGAGGGCGGCGGTCGCGACGATGACGATGATCGGCACCGGCACGCCGAGCACCGCGCCGAAATAGGCGGGATGGTAGAGGTTCTGAAGGTCCGAGGACCGGAGCGTGATGGCGCCGCCCTGCGACAGCCAGGTGGTCAGCCCTCGAAAGATGCCCATCGTGCCGAGCGTGGCGATGAACGGCTCGATGCGGCCGACCGTGGTGATGAGGCCGTTCGCCAGCCCGCAGGCCGCGCCGATCAGGATGGCAAGCGCCATCGCGGCGATCAGCATGAGAGGCAGGCTGGAGATCACGCCGCTGTTCATGAACATGATCATCAGGCTGGCGACGAAAGCCACCATCGAGCCGACCGAAAGATCGAGCCCGCCGGCGGAGATGACGAAAGTCGCCCCGACGGCGATGATGGCGATGAAGGCGCTCCGCGTCAGGACGTTGAGCAGATTGTCGACGCTCAGGAAGTTCGGGCTGGAGAAGGCGCCGAGGACCAGCAACAGCACCAGCGCGACGAACGGCGCCACGGCCCTCAGATCCATATCCTTCCACGATCGCTGCGCCTTCTTGCCGGCGCCGGCTGCGAGATCGGTCATGGCAATTCCGCCACCAGGGCGGCCTCCTCGGATGTGGCGCCTGTCGCCAAAACGACGATTTCGTTCTCGGTCATGCGCTCGCCCGCCACCTCGCCGACGATCCGGCCGGCGCGCATGACGACGACACGGTCGCAGATGCCGATCAGTTCGGGCATTTCCGACGAAATGACGATCACCGACTTGCCGGCCTCGGCCAGGGCGGCGATGAATTTGTAGATCTGCTCCTTGGTGCCGATGTCGATGCCGCGCGTCGGCTCGTCGATGACGACGATTTCCGGCTCCAGCATCATCATCTTGGCAAGCAGCAGCTTCTGCTGGTTGCCGCCGGAAAGCTGCCCGGCCAGCATCTCCCTGCGGCCGGCGCGGATGTCGAATTCGCCGATCGCCTCGTCGAGCGCGGCACGCTCCTTCTTGCGGTCGATGACGAGGCCGCGCATGAAACGGCCGAGCGAGGCAAGCGTGAGATTGACGCGGAGATCCTGCTGGAGGAGCAGGCCCTTTCCCTTCCGATCCTCGCTTAGATAGACGATGCCGGCGCGCATGCTGTCATGCACATTGGCGAAATGAGCCGGCTTGCCGGCAAGCTTCACCGTACCATGCGCGTTCCTCAAGCCCACGACGCCTTCCAGAAGTTCGGTGCGGCCGGCGCCGACCAGACCGGCAAAGCCGAGGATCTCGCCCTTGCCGAGCGTGAAGGAGGCATGGCTGGCATAGCCCGGCGCTGAGAAATCCTCGACTTGGAGCGCCGGCTGGCGCGCGGCTGCGGCATGGCGGTCGGGGTAGAGCTTGGAGACGTCGCGGCCAACCATCAGGCGGGCCATGTCCACCGGCTGGAGATCGGCGGCAGGATGCGTCGCGACCAGATTGCCGTCGCGCAGAACGCTGACCGTATCGGCGATCGCCTTCACCTCCGGCAGACGATGCGAGATGTAGAGCACGGCGATTCCGGAATTGCGTATGTCGTCGATCACCTTCAGCAGCGCCTCGGTCTCGACGGGGGTGAGCGAGGCGGTCGGCTCGTCGAAGATGGCGACGCGGTGCGGCACCAGAAGAGCGCGCGCGATCTGGACAAGCTGGCGCTGTGCGATGGAAAGTCGCCCGACCACGATCTTGGGGTCGATCTCCGCGCCTAGATTGCGCACCGCCTTTTCCGCGCGCTCGTTCATAGCGCGGTCATCGACCATCAGCCCGCTGGACAGTTCGCGGCCGAGGAAAAGGTTCTGCGCCACCGTCAGGTCGGGCGCCAGCAGGATTTCCTGATGGACGAGAACGATGCCACGCGCCTCGGCATCGACAGGGCCGGTGAAGGTCACCGGCTCGCCGTCGATGCGGATCGTGCCTTTCGTCGGCTCCAGGTGGCCGGCGAGGATCTTCATCAGTGTCGACTTGCCGGCGCCGTTCTCGCCGATGATGGCGTGCACCTTGCCCGCTTGGAAGGAGAGGCCAATGTCGCGCAGCACCTCGACCGGACCGAAAGATTTCGACAGTCCTTCGACCTGCATGACCGGCGCGTCGAGGGGCTCCCGGACGTCAGCCATCAGCAGCCGCCATCCTGTCGGTCCACGAGAACATGCCTGAAACGGACTCTCCGGTTTCTCATTGTTCCCTGTCCGCTCCTCCCCTGCGGTTTCCCCACCTGCTCGTCGCGCCGGGCGTAGGTCCTAAACCGATTAGCGTGAACCGCTCGTCTCCGCAATCCACAAGCTGCGTTTGGGGAGGGCGGCTACTGAACTTCCTGTTACCGCTGCGTTGCGAGACCGACAAAGCTGGTAGGGTTCCGCATCCGGCATTTCATGCTTCATCCCCGCCACGCTGCCTCTCGGCCCTGGCCATTGAAAGTCGGGAAAGACGGGCGGCCGCAGGCTCGCTCATCTAAGCAAATTACGTGCGTCCTCTCGGCCGCCCGCCCGGCGATTTCCGTAAATGTGGGAGGCGCGGAGATCAGTGGCTCCCAGAGATAACCGCCCGCGATCCTGTCCACGTTTTCGCCGGTGTTGGGCCCGCGCACATCATCCACGAGCATGCGAAGTTGAGAAGGCCGGGTGGCAAAAGGCACAGGACTCCCCTACATAGTCGCGACCGTCAGGCGCTTTCGCGCTACCTCCTCAAACGGCCGGACCCCATGCAGCCGATCATCTCCGTCAGCGATCTTTCGAAGACCTATGCGTCCGGCTTCCAGGCATTGAAGACGATCAATCTGGGGATCGAGCGCGGCGAGATTTTCGCGCTCCTCGGCCCGAACGGCGCCGGCAAGACGACGCTCATCAGCATCATATGCGGCATCGTCAATCCGGGGACCGGCAAGATTACGGTCGCCGGCCACGACATCGTCTCCGAATACCGGGCGGCGCGCTCGCTGATCGGGCTGGTGCCGCAGGAACTGACGACGGACGCGTTCGAAACCGTGTTCGCCACGGTCAGCTACAGCCGCGGCCTTTTCGGCAAGCCGAGGAACGATGCGATCGTGGAGCGGACGCTGCGCGCGCTTTCGCTGTGGGACAAGAAGGATTCCAAGATCGTCACGCTGTCGGGCGGCATGAAACGGCGCGTCATGATCGCCAAGGCGCTGGCGCACGAACCGTCGATCCTGTTCCTCGACGAGCCGACGGCGGGCGTGGACGTGGAACTGAGGCGCGATATGTGGGAACTGGTGCGCTCGCTTCGCGCGACCGGCGTCACCATCATCCTCACGACGCATTATATCGAGGAGGCCGAGGAGATGGCCGACCGCGTCGGCGTCATCAACAAGGGCGAACTGATTCTCGTGCAGGAAAAGGCCGAGCTGATGCGGCGGCTCGGCAGGAAGCAGCTCACGCTGCAGCTTCTGGAGCCGCTGGAGCGGATCCCTGAAAGCCTCGGCAGCTATGGCCTCGAGCGCGCCGACGACGGCAAGGCGCTGGTCTATACCTATGACACACAGGGGGAGCGCACCGGCATCACCGCGCTTCTCGCCGACGTCGCCGCCGCGGGCATCCGCTTCCGCGACCTTCAGACCGACCAGAGCTCGCTGGAGGACATCTTCGTCAATCTCGTGAGCGAACGGTCATGAACCTGCAGGCGATGAAGGCAATCTACCTCTACGAGATGGCGCGCTGGGGCCGGACCAAGCTGCAAAGCGTCATCTCGCCGGTCATCTCGACCTCGCTGTATTTCATCGTCTTCGGCGCGGCGATCGGCTCGCGGATCAGCGAAGTGGACGGCGTCAGCTACGGCGCCTTTATCGTGCCTGGGCTGCTGATGCTTTCGCTCCTGCAGCAGAGCGTCTCCAACGCTTCCTTCGGCATCTATTTCCCGAAATTCGTCGGCACCATCTATGAACTCCTTTCCGCGCCGATCTCCTACCTGGAGATCGTGGCGAGCTTCGTTGGCGCCGCGGCGACGAAGTCGATCATCCTCGGCCTCATCATCCTGGCGACGGCGGCCCTGTTCGTCCCGCTCAGGATCGAGCATCCTTTCGTGATGGTGCTTTTCCTGGTGCTGACGGCGGTCACCTTCAGCCTGCTCGGCTTCATCATCGGCATATGGGCGGACGGCTTCGAGAAATTGCAGATCGTGCCGCTCCTCATCATCACGCCGCTCACCTTCCTCGGCGGCAGTTTCTACTCCATCCACATGCTGCCACCGCTCTGGCAGACGATCACGCTGTTCAACCCGGTGATCTATCTCGTCAGCGGCTTCCGCTGGAGTTTCTACGGGCAGGCCGACGTCAATGTCGGCGCGAGCCTCGGCATGACTTTCGTCTTCCTCGCTATCTGCCTCGCCATCGTCGCGTGGATATTCAAGACCGGGTACCGACTGAAGACGTGATCCGTTCCGGCATGACCGGAGCATGGCCTTCGCGGGAATGCCGCGCTTTTGGACGATTATTCCTTTGAGGCGGGTGGCGGCGCTGGCATTTTCGCCGCGCCTGCCGGCCCTTGCCTTATGCGGGCCGCGCGTCCGATGATGGGCGCCGGGAGATATGATCATGAGCCGCCTCAACGGACCCTACGCATCCGTCCTCGACCTCGTCGGGGAGACGCCGATCGTCGAGCTGACGAAATTCGACACGGGCCGATGCCGCCTCTTCATCAAGCTCGAGAGCCAGAATCCCGGCGGCTCCATCAAAGACCGCATCGCGCTTTCCATGATCGCGGACGCCGAGCGCGACAGGCGGCTTGGCCCCGGCGGCACGATCATCGAGGCGACGGCCGGCAATACCGGATTGGGGCTCGCGCAGGTAGGGATTCCAAAGGGTTACCGGATCGTCCTCATCGTGCCTGACAAGATGTCGCGCGAGAAGGTGCAGCATCTGCGCGCGCTGGGTGCCGAGGTGCGGCTGACGCGCTCCGACGTCGGAAAGGGGCATCCGGAATATTACCAGGACATGGCGGAGAAGCTGGCGGCGGAGACGCCGGGCGCGTTCTACGCCAACCAGTTCTCCAACCCGTCCAACCCGGCCGCGCATGAGCGCACCACCGGCCCGGAAATATGGGAACAGCTCGGCCACGACGTCGACGCGGTGGTCGTCGGCGTCGGCTCCGGCGGCACGCTCACCGGCCTCGGGCGTTTCTTCGCCAAAGTCTCGCCGAAGACGGAGATGGTGCTGGCCGACCCGGCGGGCTCGGTGCTGGCGCCGCTCATCAAGACCGGCAAGATGATCGAGCCGGGAAGCTGGACGGTGGAGGGAATCGGCGAGGATTTCGTGCCTCCCAACGCCGACCTGTCATTGGTGAAGAAGGCGTATTCGATCCCGGACAAGCAGAGCATGCTCGCCGTGCGCGAACTGTTGTCGAAGGAGGGCATCCTCGCCGGCTCGTCCTCGGGCACGCTCCTTTCCGCTGCGTTGCGCTACTGCCGCGAGCAGCAGGAGGCGAAGCGCGTCGTCACCTTCGTCTGCGACAGCGGCAACAAGTATCTCTCCAAGGTGTTCGACGATGTCTGGCTCGCCGAGCAGGGGCTGTCCGACCGCGAGATGCATGGCGACCTTTCCGACCTCGTCGCCCGCTCGCACCGCGAAGGCGCGACGCTCTATGTCGGGCCCGACGAGACGCTGCTCAACGCCTATGGCCGCATGCGGCGCGGCGACGTCTCGCAACTGCCGGTGCTCGACGGCGGCAGGCTGGTCGGGATCATCGACGAGAGCGATATCCTCGCCGCCGTCGAGGGCTCCTACGAAGGGCGCTGGGACCGCTTCAACGCACCGGTGCGCACGGCGATGGCGAGCGACCTGCACACGCTGCAGGCCGGCCAGACGCTCGACGCGCTGCTTCCCGTCTTCGACCGAAACGAGGTCGCCATCATCTTCGACGGCGAGGAATTCCTCGGGCTGGTCACCCGCATCGATCTCATCAACCATCTGAGGCGCGCCCGATGAATGTCCCGCACAGAAACCGACTTGCCTTCGCGACGCGCGCCATCCATGGCGGCCAGAGCCACGATCCGACCACCGGGGCGGTGATGGTGCCGATCTACGCCACCTCGACCTATGCGCAGCAGAGCCCCGGCGTGCACAAGGGCTACGAATACGCCCGCAGCCAGAACCCGACGCGCATGGCCTTCGAGCGCGCCGTGGCCGACCTCGAAAGCGGCTCGGCGGGCTTCGCCTTCGCCTCGGGGCTCGCCGGCATCGGCACGATCTTCGAGCTTCTCGATTCGGGCGCGCATATCGTGGCGACCGACGACATCTATGGCGGCACCTTCCGCCTGCTCCAGCGTGTCCGCAGCCGCTCGGCCGGGCTCTCCGTCAGCTTCGCCGACTTCACCGACCTCGACGCGGTCGAAAAGGCGATCCGGCCGGAGACGAAGATGCTCTGGGTCGAGACGCCGACCAACCCGCTGCTCAAGGTGGTCGACCTCGAAGGCGTCGCGGCGCTCGCGAAACGCCACGGCCTTGTCTCCGTTGCCGACAACACCTTCGCCAGCCCCTATATCCAGCGGCCGCTCGAACTCGGCATCGACATCGTCGCGCATTCGACGACCAAATACCTCAACGGCCATTCCGACATGGTCGGCGGCGCCGTGGTGGTCGGCGAGAACGCCGATCTGCGCGACCGGCTGAAATTTCTGCAGAACGCGGTCGGGGCCATCGCCGGTCCGTTCGACAGTTTTCTCGCGCTGCGCGGGGTGAAGACATTGGCGCTCCGCATGGAGCGGCATTCGGCCAACGGGCTCAAGATCGCGCGCTGGCTCGAAGGCCGGAAGGACGTGCGCCGCGTGTTTTATCCGGGACTGGAGAGCCACCCGCAGCACGCGGTCGCGAAGCGCCAGATGCACGCCTTCGGCGGCATGATCACCGCGGTGCTCGACCGCGACCTCGCCGGCACCAAGCGCTTCCTCGAGCACGTGCAGCTTTTCACGCTGGCCGAAAGCCTCGGCGGGGTGGAGAGCCTGATCGAGCATCCGGCGCTGATGACGCACGGCTCCATTCCGGCCGAACAGCGGGAGGCGATCGGCATCTCGGACTCGCTGGTGCGGCTCTCCGCCGGCATCGAGGACGGCGACGACCTCATCGCTGATCTGGACCAGGCGCTGGGGGCTTAGCGGTTGGCTGTCGATCTACGCAGAAAATTGCTCCTCATCCTTACGAAATTCGACCCCCACTCCGGTTTGCTTCGCAAACCACCTCTCCCCCGCTCGACGGGGGAGAGGTGGCCGCGAAGCGGACGGAGTGGGGGTAATTCTCAACTTGTTGACCCGGATTCCAGGCCACATCCGAAGACTATTTTGGCCTTCCTACCTCGCCCCGGCGCATATGCTACCTCGGCACCGTGTCGGTCGGCGTGCGCTCCTCGAGGATGTCCTCCATGCGGGTGGCGATGGCGGCTTTGATCTTCGGATGGGTGAGGATGTAGAAACGGCCGGCCTCGATCCCCACGAAGGTGATGCGGGCGATGTCGTCGGCCGTGAGCCTGCCCGATTCCACCGCCTTGCGCAGGCGCGTGTCGAACAGGCCGGCGGACGGGTTCTTGGCGCCAAGCCCGGCCGGCCGGTTGCGCTCGGCATCGGCGATGCCGGTCGGTGCGAAGGCCGGGCAGAGCACCGAAACGCCGATGCGCGCGCCTTCGATCGCAAGCTCGTGGCGCAGGCATTCCGACAGCGTCACGACCGCATGCTTGGTGGCGCAATAGACGCTCGACCCCGGCACCGACAGGAAACCGGCGACGGAGGCGGTATTCACCACCCTGCCCTCCTCGCCGGCGGCGATCATGCGCGGCACGAAGGAGCGGATGCCGTTCGCCACGCCCATCAGATTGACGCCGAGCGACCATTGCCAGTCGTCCGCCGTGGCCAGCCAGCTATAGCCGCCGACGGCGACGCCGGCATTGTTGAAGAGGAGATGCACATTGCCGAATTCGGCAAAGACCGCATCGGCCGCCGCCTGCACGTCGTCGGCCTTCGACACGTCGCAGCGGCGGACAAGCGGCTGGGCGCCGTGGGCCGCCAGTAATCCGCGCGTTTCCTCCAGCCCGTTCATGTCGACATCGAGCAGGGCAAGCCGCATCCCTCGCGAGGCGGCGGCCAAGGCCAGCGCCCGGCCGATGCCGCTGCCCGCCCCGGTGATCACCGCGACGCGGCCCGCGAAGTTTCTGAAGCCCTCTTCCATGTTCCTCTCCTCTATGCCCCTTCCGCATCAGGAATGCGCCTCGCCACCCTTGACGGAAGGGATAATTGAACGGCATGCTGCTTTGCAACATACTCGGTAGTATGTCGCAGGCAAGGGAGGAGCGTTGGTTATGGCGTTCGCGCGCTTGAATGGCGCCGTAATACACTACGAGGACGCCGGCGCGCGTGGCGGCAAACCTGTCGTCTTCTCCAATTCGCTCGGTACCGATTTCCGTATCTGGGACGGCGTTGTGGGCCATTTGTCGGCTGAACATCGCGTCATCCTGTACGACACGCGCGGCCACGGCCTCTCGGAGGCGACGCCGGGGCCATATGCCATGAAGACGCTTGCGGAAGACATCGCGGCGCTGCTCGATCATCTCGACGTCGAGAGCGCGGCCGTGGTCGGGCTTTCCGTCGGCGGCATGATCGCGCAAGGTCTTGCCTCACTCCGGCCGGACCTTGTCTCGGCGCTGGTGCTGATGGACACGGCGCACAGGATCGGCACGGTCGAGGGCTGGAATGGCCGCATCGACACGATTCGGCAAAAGGGCATGGCGGCGATTGCCGACGGGGTGCTGAGCGGCTGGTTCACGCAGACCTATCGCGATAGCGTGGCCGATTTCGCCGGCTATCGCGCCATGCTGCTGCGCAACGACATCGAGGGCTATGCGGGTGTCTGCACGGCGCTGCGCGACGCCGATCTTACCGAATCCACCCGCGCGCTGAAGATGCCGACCCTCTGCATCGCCGGCGAGCACGACGCCACGACTTCGCCCGCGATCATGCAGACGACGGCCGACCTGATCGATGGGGCACGGCTCGAAGTGATCCGGGACGCGGGGCATATTCCATGCGTGGAGCGGCCGAAAGAGACGGCCACGCTCATTGCCGGCTTCCTTCGGGAGGCCGGACTGTCCTGAAACCGGCGTACTCGCGCCCGATCCATGTGAACCAGGGAGATTCCTGACCTTGCCTTCCACAGTATCCGTTTCCCGCCACGGCGATGTCGCCGTCATCCTGCTCGACAATCCGCCGGTGAACGCGCTCAGTCACCATCTGCGCGAACCACTCGATGCGGCACTGAAGGCCCAGCGCGACGATCAAAGCGTCAAGGCCATCGTTCTCGCCTGCGCGGGCCGCACCTTCGTCGCCGGCGCCGACATCACCGAATTCGGCAAGCCGCAAAAGGCACCCAGCCTGCGCGACCTGATCGACACGCTAGAGACGATCAAGACCAAGCCGACCGTCGCCGCTATCCACGGCACGGCGCTCGGCGGTGGGCTGGAACTGGCGCTCGGCTGCCATTTCCGCGTCGCCGACAAGACCGCCCGACTCGGCCTGCCCGAAGTCAAGCTCGGCATCCTGCCGGGCGCGGGCGGCACGGTGCGCCTGCCGCGCGTCGTCGGGCCGGAGAAGGCGGTGGCGATGATCGTCTCGGGCACGCCGGTCAGCGCGCTGGAAGCGGAAGAGGCCGGGCTTGTGGACGCCCTCGTGGACAATCTGGTTCCGGACGCGGTCGCCTTCGCCCGCGAGGCTGCCGAGACCAACCGGCCGCTCGTCGCCGTGCGCGATCGCAACGCCCGGATCGAGGCCTCGCAAACGGACATGTCCGGCTTCGAGAAAGCCGCCGCGGCGGCAACGAAGAAGACACGTGGGCTCGAAGCGCCGCTTGCCTGCGCCGAGGCCGTACGCAACGCCATCACGATGAAGTTCGACGACGCGCTTGACGCGGAGCGGAAGACGTTCGAGCGCCTTGTCGCCGGCGACCAGTCGAAGGCGCAGCGCCATCTCTTCTTCGCCGAGCGCGAGGCGGCCCGCGTCGAGGGGGTGGGCAAGGATGTCAGGCCGCGCGAGATCAGGAAGGCGGGGATCATCGGAGCCGGCACGATGGGCGGCGGTATCGCCATGTCCTTCGTCAATGGCGGCATTCCGGTCACCATCCTCGAGATGAGCAAGGAAGCCCTCGACCGGGGCCTCGGCGTGATCGACAGGAATTACGGCATCTCGGTTTCGCGCGGGTCGCTTTCGCCCGAGGCGCACAAGAAGCGCATGGCGATGTTCACGCCGACCACGAGCTATGACGACCTAGCCGACGCCGACATCATCATCGAGGCCGTCTTCGAGGAAATGGCAGTCAAGAAGGAAGTATTCACGAAGCTCGACGCCATCGCCAAGCCGGGCGCCATCCTCGCCTCGAATACATCCTATCTGAACGTCAACGAGATCGCGGCGATAACCAAGCGGCCTTCGGACGTGCTCGGCATGCATTTCTTCTCGCCGGCGAACGTCATGAAACTGCTTGAGATCGTGCGGGGTGACAAGACGGCGCCCGACGTGCTGGCCACAGCACTCGCCACGGCCAAGAAGATCGGCAAGGTTCCCGTCGTCGTCGGCGTCTGCAACGGTTTCGTCGGCAACCGGATGCTCGGCGCACGCAACGACGAGAGCGAGAACCTGCTTCTCGAAGGCGCTTCACCCGAACAGGTCGACAAGGTCTTCACCGATTTCGGCTGGCCGATGGGGCCGTTCGCCATGTGGGACCTCGCCGGCCTCGACATCGGCTGGCGGAACCGCAAGGCACATGGAAAGACGGCCGTGATCGGGGATGCGCTTTGCGAAATGGGACGCTACGGCCAGAAGACCGGCGCGGGGGTCTATCTCTACGAGAAAGGCTCGCGGACGCCGACGCCGGACCCTGAAGTCGTGAAGCTGATCGACGAAAAGGCACACGAAGCCGGCATCAACCGCCGGACGATCTCGGCCGAGGAGATCACGGAACGCACGCTCTACCCGATGATCAACGAGGGCGCGCGCATCCTCGAAGAGAAGATCGCGGCGCGGCCTTCCGATATCGATATCGTCTGGATCAACGGCTACGGCTTTCCGACCGGCAAGGGCGGGCCGATGTTCTGGGCCGACCTCATGGGATTGAAGAAGATCGCCGAACGCCTCGAATACTGGCATGGCAAGACCGGCAAGGATGTTTTCGCGCCCGCGCCGCTCCTCAAGAAGCTCGCAGCCGAGGGCAAGGGTTTCTCGAGCCTGCAGGCATCCAAGGCGTGACAAGCATCCCGCCCTTCCCCGCGCCCTGGCCCTGGGAGAAGAGCTACCCGGCGGGACTTTCGCCGCGCGTCGAACTGCCCGTATGGCCGATCGGCTCGATCGTCGATCGCGCGGCCGAACATTTCGGGGAGAAGGATGCCATCGTCTTCCGCAGCGTCCGGTGGACCTATTCGGAACTGAAGGCGCGGGTGGACGAGGCGGCGGCAGCCTTCCTCCGGGCCGGGCTCGGCAAGGGCGCGCGGATCGCGCTCTTCCTGCCGAACACGCCCTACCACCCGCTTGCCTTCTTCGGCGCCATGAAGGCCGGCGCAACGGTGGTGCATTTGTCGCCGCTCGACAGCCCGCGCGTCATCCAGCACAAGCTCGACGACAGCGGCGCGCGGGTGGTGGTGACGACCAATATCGGCGAGATGGCGGCCGGCGCGGCGAAACTCGTCCCGGCGGGCATGATCGACCGGCTGATCGTAGGCGAGGACGCGGCCTTCGGCCCCTCGCCGCTCGCCGGGCCGACGCCTTCGGGGGAGAAGATCGTCACCTTCGCGGAATTCGTCGCAGGCGCCAGCGCCGAGGCCGGCTTTCCCTCGGTCGATGTCGAGGACCTGGCGCTGCTGCAATATACGGGCGGCACGACCGGCATGCCGAAGGGCGCGAAACTCACGCACCGCAATCTGTCGGCGGCGGTCTCCAGCTACGACATCTGGTACACCGGCCAGGGCCTTTCGCGGAAGGGCGACGACCGCATCCTGCTTTTCCTGCCGCTCTTCCATATCTACGCGCTGACCACGATCCTGCTCCGGGGCTTGAACAACGGCAACACGCTTCTCATGCACACGCGCTTCGACGCCGAGACGGCGCTTGCCGAGATCGAGAACGGCGCGACCAGCTTCCCCGGCGTGCCGACCATGTGGATCGCCATCGCCGCCGTTCCCGGCTTCGAGAAGCGCGACTTCTCCTCCATGCGCTATTGCGCGTCGGGCGGCGCGCCGCTGCCGGTCGAGGTGGCGCGCAAGCTGAAGAAGACCACCGGACACGATATCCTCGGCGGCTGGGGAATGACGGAAACCTCGCCCGCCGGCACCAACATCCCGCGAGGGCGCGGCGACAAGGTCGGCACGATCGGCGTGCCGCTTCCCGGCATCTACATGGACATCGTCGCGCTCGACGACCCGAAGTGCGTCCTGCCGCAAGGCGAGACCGGCGAATTGCGCATCTTCGGCGACAACGTGACGAAGGACTATCTCAACCGCGAGAACGAGCACGACCTGTTCTTCTCCGACGGCGGCTTCCTCACCGGCGATATCGGCTTCATCGACGGCGAAGGCTTCTTCACCATCGTCGACCGCAAGAAGGACATGATCATCTCCGGCGGCTTCAACGTCTATCCGCAGCTGATCGAGCAGATGATCTACGAGCATCCGGACGTGCACGAGGTGCTGGTGATCGGCGTACCGGACGATTATCGCGGCGAGGCGGCGAAGGCCTTCGTGACGCTCAGGAAAGGCGCCCCGGAACTGACGCTGGAAGCCTTGAAGGAATTCCTGAAAGACCGGGTCGGCAGGCACGAAATGCCGGCGCATCTGGAAATCCGCGAAAGCCTGCCACGCACCTCGGTCGGCAAGCTTTCGAAACTGGAACTCAAGCAGGAAGAAGCCGAGCGCCGCCAGGCGGCGAAGGCTTCGTAAGGAGAAAATCAGAATATGGTCGACGCCGTCATCGTATCCACCGCCCGCACGCCGATCGGCAAGGCCTATCGCGGCGCGCTCAACGACACCACCGGCGCCACGCTCGGCGCGCACGCCATCCGCGAGGCGCTCAAGCGCTCCGGTGTCGATGCCGGCGAGATCGAGGACGTGATCATGGGCTGCGCCATGCAGGAGGGCACGACAGGGTTGAACGTCGCCCGCCGGGCGCTGCTTACGGCGGGCCTGCCGGTGACGGTGGCCGGAACGACGATCGACCGGCAATGCTCGTCGGGCCTGCAATCGATGGCGCTGCTCGCCAACGCTATTCGCAATGACGGCGTGAAGGCGGGCATCGCCGGCGGACTGGAATCGATCAGCCTCGTCCAGAACGATCACCGCAACACCTACAAATTGCGTGACGAGAAGCTGATGGGGATCAAGCCGGACGTCTATATGCCGATGATCGACACCGCCGAGATTGTCGCCAAGCGCTATAATATCAGCAGGGAGAGGCAGGACGAATACGGCCTCGAAAGCCAGCGCCGGGTCGCGGCCGCGCGGGAAGCAGGCCGTTTCGAGCGTGAGATTGCGCCGATCGATGTCACCATGGCGGTGGTCGACAAGGTGACCAAGGAAATCAGCCACAAAAAGGTGACGCTCGCCCATGACGAAGGCCCGCGCCCGGATACGACGGCGGAAGGGCTCGCCAGCCTGAAACCGGTGCGCGAGGGCGGCACGATCACCGCCGGCAACGCCAGCCAGCTTTCCGACGGGGCGTCCGCCAATGTGATGATGAGCGACAAGGAGGCTTCGAGACGCGGGCTGGAGCCGCTCGGCATATTGCGCGGCTTCAACGTCGCCGGCTGCGAGCCCGACGAGATGGGCATCGGCCCGGTCTTTGCCGTGCCGCGGCTGCTTGAACGCCACGGGCTGAAGATCGACGATATCGGGCTTTGGGAACTGAACGAGGCTTTCGCCGTGCAGGTGATCTACTGCCGCGACCGGCTCGGCATCGATCCGGAGAAGCTGAACGTCGACGGGGGCGCCATCGCGGTCGGCCACCCCTACGGCATGAGCGGTTCGCGCCTTGCCGGCCACGCGCTGATCGAAGGCAAAAGGCGCGGAGTGAAATACGCCGTGGTCACCATGTGCGTCGGCGGCGGCATGGGCGCGGCGGGCCTGTTCGAGATCAATTAGGGAGGATCGCATGGACCTTCGCTTCACCGACGAGGAAAACGCCTTCCGCGAGGAAGTGCGCGCCTTCCTGAAGGAAAAGATGCCCGAAGACATCCGCAAGCGGATGGCGGACGGCGAATCCATGGACAAGGACGACCTCGTCCGCTGGACACGCATCCTCGCCGGGAAGGGCTGGGCGGTGCCGCACTGGCCGGTCGAATATGGCGGCACCGGCTGGGGGCCGATGAAGCAATACATCTTCCTCGAGGAGACGCAGAAATGGCCGGCGCCGCAGCCGCTCGCCTTCGGCGTCAACATGGTCGGGCCGGTGATCTACACCTTCGGCAACGAGGCGCAGAAGGAGAAATACCTGCCGCGCATCGTCGACCTGACCGACTGGTGGTGCCAGGGCTTCTCCGAGCCGGGCTCCGGCTCCGACCTCGCCTCGCTGAAAACGCGCGCGGTGAAGGAAGGCGACCACTACATCGTCAACGGCCAGAAGACGTGGACGACGCTGGCGCAATATGCCGACTGGATCTTCTGTCTCGTGCGCACCGACCCCGCCGCCAAGAAGCAGGAAGGCATTTCCTTCCTGCTGATCGACATGAAGACGCCTGGCATCGAGGTCCGCCCCATCGTCACCATGGATGGCGGGCGCGAGATCAACGAGGTCTTCCTGACCGACGTGAAGGTGCCGGCGGAGAATCTCGTCGGCGAGGAGAACAAGGGCTGGGATTACGCCAAGTTCCTGCTCGGCAACGAGCGCACCAACATCGCCCGCATCGGCGTCTCCAAGCAGCGCGTGGCGCGCATCCGCGAGTTGGCGGCGCTCGAACTGTCGGGCGGAAAGCCGCTCATCGAGGACCAGCGCTTCCGCGAAAAGCTCGCCTCGATCGAGATCGACCTGAAGGCGCTGGAACTGACGCAGCTTCGCGTTGTGGCGACGGACGCCAAGCGCGGCAAGACCGGCAAGCCGAACCCGGCCTCCTCCATTCTCAAGATCAAGGGCTCGGAAATCCAGCAGGCGACCACCCAGCTCCTCATGGAGGTGATGGGGCCCTACGCCATGCCCTACCAGCCGCAGACGGACGAACGCTGGAACGAGCCGCCGATCGGGCCGGACTACGCCGCCTTCGCCGCGCCGACCTATTTCAACACGCGCAAGGTCTCGATCTACGGCGGCTCGAACGAGATCCAGAAGAACATCATCGCCAAGGCCGTGCTGGGGTTTTGAGGAAAGTCTGAAAAATGGATTTCGAACTCTCCGAAGAACAATCGATCCTGAAGGATTCGCTCACCCGCCTGCTTGCCGACAATTACGGCTTCGAGCAGCGGAAAAAGCACATGGCCGCGCCGGAAGGCTGGAGCGCCGGGATGTGGGGGAAATATGCCGAGATGGGGCTGATGGCGCTGCCGTTTTCGGAAGAGGACGGCGGCATCGGCGGCGGGCCGGTCGAGATGATGATCGTGATGGAGGCGCTGGGCGGCGCGCTGGCGCTGGAGCCCTACTTTCCGACGGTCGTGCTCGGCGGCGGCTTTCTGCGGCTGGGCGGCAACGAGGCGCTGAGGACCGAGCTTGCGCCGCAGGTCGCGGAGGGATCGCTCAAACTCGCCTTCGCGCATACCGAGCGCCACTCACGCTACGATCTCAACCAGGTCGAGACGAAAGCCACCAGGGACGGCACGGGCTGGCGGCTCTCCGGCGCCAAGGGCGTCGTCATTGGCGGCGACAGCGCCGACAAGATTGTTGTCACGGCGCGCACCGCCGGCGGCAGCGGCGACGAAAAAGGCATCGGCCTGTTTCTCGTGGACTCCGGGGCGGAAGGCGTTTCGCGACGTGCCTATGCCATGCAGGACGGCCAGCGCGCGGCCGAGATTACACTGGAAAACGTGATGGTCCCGGCGGATGCCGTCTTCGGCGATCCGGAGGACGGGCTGCCGCTTGCCCGCCGCGTCGTCGGCCAGGGCATCGCCGCGCTTTCCGCCGAGGCCGTCGGCGTGATGTCGGCCATGCACGCACTGACCGTCGACTATATGAAGGTCAGGAAGCAGTTCGGCGTGCCGATCGGCTCGTTCCAGGTGCTGCAGCATAAGGCCGTCGACATGTTCGTGGCGATCGAGCAGGCGCGGTCGATCACCTATTTCGCGACGATGATGGCGGGCAGCGAGGATGCTGGAGAGCGGGCGCGCGCCATGCATGCAGCCAAGGCTGAGATCGGGCGCGGCGGCATGCTGGTCGGGCAGAATGCCGTGCAGATCCATGGCGGCGTCGGTATGACCATGGAATATGCCGTCGGCCACTATTTCAAGCGCATGACGATGATCGACTTCACCTTCGGCGACAGTTCCTACCACCTTGGCAAGTTGGCGCAGATGGGCGGGCTGTTTGCGGCGTAACCGCTTCGACATTGGCCTGCTTCCATCGTAGAATGGTCCATCAGCCGTTGCGAGGTGCCGCCATGACCGATCCGATCCCGTTCACGCCCGACCTCTCAGTGAAACCCGAGGTCACCGCGTTTTACGACAAGGAAACCGGCACGATCTCCTATGTCGTGAAAGACCCGGGCTCCGCCGCCTGCGCGGTGATCGATTCGGTCATGGATATCGACTATGCGGCCGGCCGGATCGCCTATGCCAATGCCGACCGGATCATCCAGCACATAAAGGACCACGGGCTGAAGCTCGAATGGATCATCGAGACGCATGCCCATGCCGACCATCTGTCGGCGGCGCCCTATATCCAGCAGAAGCTGGGCGGCAAGATGGGCATCGGCGAGAATATCCGGATCGTGCAGGACACGTTCGGCAAGATCTTCAACGAGGGCACCGAGTTCCAGCGCGACGGCTCGCAGTTCGACCGGCTGTTCACCGACGGCGACAGCTATAGGATCGGGACGATGACGGTTTACGTCATGGAGACGCCGGGCCACACGCCGGCCTGCATGACGCATGTGATCGGCGATGCGGCCTTTGTCGGCGATACGCTGTTCATGCCGGACGGCGGATCGGCGCGCGCCGATTTTCCCGGCGGCGACGCACGCACGCTCTTCCGCTCGATCAAGCGCGTGCTGGCGCTGCCATCTCGGATGCGGCTCTTCATGTGCCACGATTACGGGCCGAACGGCCGCGACATAAAATGGGAAACGACGGTCGCCGACGAGCGGACGCACAATATCCACGTCCATGACGGGGTGAGCGAGGACGAGTTCGTCAAGGTGCGCGAGGCGCGCGACAAGACGCTTTCGATGCCCAAGCTCATCATCCCCTCGCTGCAGGTCAACATGCGCGCCGGGCATGTGCCGACCGACGACAGCGGCAAGCCGATGCTGAAAGTTCCGGTCAACGGGCTTTGATTCGGCCGCGCTTGCGGCTACATCATCGCGGCACCAACCCGCCATCAGGAGCCCTGTCATGGAAATTCGCCCGATCGCCGACGGCTTCTCCGTCACCGGACAGATCAGCGCCGACGACGTGAAGACGATCGCCCAGGCCGGCTACAAGACGCTCATCTCCAACCGTCCCGACAGCGAGGACGGCGCGGTGCCGCACGACGCCATAGAGAGAGCGGCGGCGGCGGCCGGGCTGAAGTTCGTCTATATCCCGGTCGTTTCGGGCGCCATCACGCCCGACGATGTCAGCGAAATGTCGGTGGCGCTCGACGAGGCGGAAACGCCGGTGCTCGCCTATTGCCGCACCGGCGGCCGCTGCACGAATTTGTTCGGGCTGGTGCAGCAGATGAAAGGATAGAGAGCGCCGGCCGAAGGCAACGAAAAGCCCGGCTTTGGCCACAACGGCCCGGCATAGGCGCCCCCCGGCTTCACAATGGAAGCGCGGTGGTTTCCTTGAGCGTCTGTAGAACGATCGACGTCTTCACATGCTGTACGGATTCGTGCGGCAGGAGTACGTCGTTGACGAATTCCGCCAGCGACTTGAGATCAGGCGTCACGACCTTGACGAAATAATCCATCTCGCCGGTCAGCGCATGCGCCTCCAGCACCTCCGGCAGCCGCGCCAGAAGCTCGGCGAAGCGGCGGGCGTTGTCACGGTTATGCGTCGCGAGCGTGACCGAGATGATGTTGACCAGCGGAAAGCCGAGGCGGTCGCGGTCGAGGACGGCGCGATACCCACGTATCAGCCCTTCCTCCTCAAGCCGCTGGCGGCGGCGCGAGCATTGCGAGGCTGAAAGGTTCACGCGCTCGGAAAGGTCGTTGTTGGTGAACCTCGCGTCGGCCTGCAACAGCGCGAGTATCTTGCGGTCAAAACCATCAATCGCTTTCGTATCATTCATCGAAAGACAATATCATGCATGGATCTTGCATACTATCCTCGTTTGAGGCGTTTGAATGCAAGCACCGTGCGAAGGATCAGGACTATGATTGGACCCAGTAGAAGTGCGTCCTTCGAGGCTCGCTTCGCTCGCACCTCAGGATGAGGCCGTTGGTGCCTTTCGCCAGTTGGGACGTCCCGTGACGCTCACCTTCCTGAGATGGTCAGTGCAGGCTTCGTCCTCACGAGATGCCGGGCACAGGTCTCCCTCATGCTGAGGTGCGAGCGGAGCGAGCCTCGAAGGACGCACTCGAAAACGAGGAGCAATGCCATGGGACCTTTTCCGCACGATGCGCCGCCCGCCACGATCAGCAAGGAAAACCCGGCCGGTACGGACGGGTTCGAGTTCGTCGAGTTCGCGCACCCCGAGCCGCAGAAGCTTTCCGAGCTGTTCGGGCGGATGGGCTATGTCACAGTAGCGCAGCACAAGACGAAGGACATCACCGTCTGGCGGCAGGGCGACATCAATTATGTCGTCAACGCCGAACCGGGCTCGCATGCGACACGCTTCGTGGAAGAGCACGGTCCCTGCGCACCGTCCATGGCGTGGCGGGTGGTCGACGCGAAGCACGCCTTCGACCATGCGGTGGCCAAGGGCGCCACGCCCTATGAGGGCACGGACAAGACGCTCGACGTGCCGGCGATCGTCGGCATCGGCGGATCGCTCATCTATTTCATCGAGACCTATGGCGAGAAGGGCTCCGCCTATGACGCAGAGTTCGAGTGGCTCGGCGCACGCGACCCGAAGCCGAAGGGAGTCGGCTTCTACTATCTCGACCACCTGACCCACAACGTCTATCGCGGCAACATGGACAAGTGGTGGGATTTCTATCGCGACCTGTTCGGCTTCAAGCAGATCCACTTCTTCGACATAGACGGGCGCATCACCGGGCTCGTATCCCGCGCGATCACCTCGCCCTGCGGCAAGATCCGTATCCCGCTCAACGAATCCAAGGACGAGACCAGCCAGATCGCCGAATATCTGAAGAAATATAACGGCGAAGGCATCCAGCACATCGCTGTCGGCTCCGACAATATCTATGACGCGACTGACAGGCTGGCCGACCGTGGCTTGAAGTTCATGCCCGGTCCGCCCGACACCTACTACGAGATGTCGCAGACACGGGTGAACGGCCACGATGAGCCGGTCGAGCGGATGAAGAAACACGGCATCCTCATCGACGGCGAAGGCGTGGTCGACGGCGGCACGACCAAGATCCTGCTGCAAATTTTCTCCAGGACCGTGATCGGCCCGATCTTCTTCGAGTTCATCCAGAGGAAGGGCGACGAAGGTTTCGGGGAAGGCAATTTCCGCGCCCTGTTCGAGTCGATCGAGGAAGACCAGATCCGGCGCGGCGTCATCAAGGTCGAAGCCGCGGAGTAGGTTTCCAAGGGAGGAAACGCGACCGGCCGGGAAAGCCGGCGCGGAATAGGCCGGCCTGTCGGGCAACCTGCAGGCCGGCCTTTCAATTATGAGAGTCGCGAGATCGCCTCGGCGAGCGCCAACAGCCCTGCCTCCAGGTCAGGCCGTTTCGTGTCCTCATCCGGATTGTGGCTGATGCCACCGATGGACGGCACGAAGAGCATGGCCGAGGGCAGGACGCGCGAGACATTTGTCGCGTCATGAAGCGCGCCGGAGGGCATGCGGTGCCAACGTTTGGGCGCGATGCGGGCCGCGGCATCGGCCAACGCATCGATCATTCGTACATCCATCGGAACCGGATCGGCGGTGAAGCCGGGGGTGACGGACAGATCGAGTTTCTGAGCCTTTGCCACGCGATCGGCAACCGCGAGGACTTCCGCAAGCATGTGGTCAAGCCGAGCCACATCCGGGTCGCGCATCTGCACTGAAACCGTCGCCGAACCCGGCACGATCGAGGGCGCGTTCGGTTCCACGACGATGCGGCCGAGCGTCCAGACGGTGCGCTCGGTGACCAGCGGCGCGAAGGCGGCATCCAGTTCCGTCGCAAAACGGTAGAAGCCGCGAACGGCATCGCGGCGCAGATGCATCGGCGTCGTGCCGGCATGGTTCGCCTCGCCCGAAAAGACGAGTGCGGCCGACCGCACGCCGACAATCGCCTCCACCACGCCGAGCGTCTTGCCCGCTCTTTCCAGCACCGGACCCTGTTCGATGTGCGCTTCGATATAGGCCGAGAACAGCGCCGACGGCACCTCCCGGATTTCCGCGATCTCATGAGCTCGGCGGCGAGCTTCCGCAAGCGTGATCCCTTGCGCATCGGTCAGTTGGTCGGCCGCATCTTCAGCGATCGCGCCTGCCCAGACGGCGCTGCCGGTCAGGCCCCCGAAACGGCCTTCCTCGTCCTGGAAGGAAACGGCCGCGATGCGCGGCCCGCCGGCTTCGCGCGCCGCGCGGGCGAGTTCCAGCCCGCAGGCCACGCCGTAAATGCCGTCGAGCCAGCCGCCGAGCGGCTGGGTGTCGCTGTGCGAGCCGACCAGAAGGCAGGGCCCGTCTCCCGGCGGAAGGCCGAACAGATTGCCCCATGGATCCGCCACGGCGTCCAGCCCGGCTTCTTTCATCCGGCCCGCGAGCCAGACCCGCGCTTCTATGTCAGCATCGCTGAAAGCCGGGCGGCGGACGCCCTTGCCGGCACCACCGATGCGGCGCAGGTGATCGAGTTCGGCCAGCATCCTTTCGGGCTTGACCGGAATGCGCCTCTGTCCCGGCATGTCAGGAAGCCCCTTTTCGCGCTACCGCCAGAGCCTTTTCCAACCTCTCCGGATCCCCGACAAGATTGGCCAGCACAAGCACCAGCCGTGCGTTGAGCGCCGCGCTTTCCTCGAAGGAAAGCCCTTCATGCGCGGCCATGAGTGCGGCATAGAACTCGTCGCCGTGCGGGCCGAGGCGATCGCGCCCGATCTCTACTTCACTGCTCATGAAAGCGCCCTCCCCATCGCCCGCGCCAGTGCAGCTGCGATCTTCGCTGGCGTGGCGCCGCGGAAGCGCGCGGCGATGTGCTGGTCTGGCCGGACGATATAGACCATGCCCGCGCCATAGCGGGCTGTTGCAAGGCCTTCCGTGTCCAGAAGGATCGGGCCGGCGGTAACGCGCTGCTGCCCCGGATCGCGGGTCACGATGACGCGGTCCACGCCCTCCGGCGTTTCTTCCGGCAATTCCGCCTCCACCGCCATCAACGCGAAGCGGCCGCCGAGATGATTGAGCAGCCAGCTTACCTCGCCACTCCCGACCGGCGCATCCGGCATCGCGGTCCCCGACGCAACACCGCCCTCGCCTTCCGCCACCGACTGCAAAGAAAACCCCGTCAGCGAACACGGTTTCGACAGGCGTCCCGAATTGACCATCCGCCGGGCGAAATCATGCTCGCCCGCAAGATGAAGCACGCTGTCGCGGAAGAGCCGTTCCATCTTCGATTTCGGCGTCATGAAGGAGGTGGCGCGGGCCGAGTTCAAAATGTTCTCGTCGGCGCCGAAGACGCGCTCCTCGTCATAGGTGATGATCAGGCTTTCCGGCGCTTCGCCCTTTAGCACCAGCGCCAGCTTCCAGGCGAGATTGTCGACATCCTGGATGCCGCCATTTCCCCCGCGCGCGCCGAAGGGCGAAACGATGTGGGCGCTGTCGCCCGCGAAGATCACGCGACCATGGACGAAGTTCTGAAGCCGCCCGCACTGGAAGGTGTAGACCGATACCCAGTCGAGCGTGAAATCGGAATGGCCAAGTACCTTCTCGATGCGCGGGATGACGTGCTCGGGTTTCTTCTCCTCCTCGGGGTCGGCATCCGGTCCAAGCTGAAGGTCGATGCGGTAGATGTCGTCCGGCTGTTTGTGGAGAAGCGCCGACTGGCCGGAATGGAAGGTCGGCTCAAACCAGAACCAGCGCTCGGACGGGAAATCCGCCTTCATCTCGACATCGGCGATCAGGAACCGTTCCTCGAAGGCATGGCCCTCCAGATCGAGGCCGAGTTGCGAACGCGCGGAAGAACGCGCGCCGTCGCAGGCGATGAGCCAGTCCGCTTCGAGCGTGTAGGCGCCGTCAGGCGTTTCGACTGCCAACCGTGCGCCCTTGGCTAGCTTTTCCAGCGACACGAGGCGGTTTTTCCATCGGAGGTCGATCAGGTCGGGAAAATCCGCCGCGCGCTCGACCAGATATTGCTCGACGTAATATTGCTGGAGATTGATGAAGGCCGGCATCTTGTGGCCAGGCTCCGGCAGGAGGTCGAAGTTCCAGACCTCACGGTCGCGATGAAACAGCCGGCCGACCTTCCAGGTGACTCCCTTCTCCACCATGCGTTCGCCAACCCCGAGCCGATCGAAAATCTCCAGTGTACGCTTCGACCAGCAGATGGCGCGGCTGCCGAGCGACACGACATCGTTGTCGTCGAGCACGATGGAGCGGATGCCGTGCAGCGCAAGGTCGATCGCCAAAGCGAGCCCCACCGGCCCCGCGCCGACGATCACGACCGGATAGCGGCGGAGCTTCGCGCCGCGCAATTCCGGCGGCGTCGCATAGGGAAACGGTTTGTAGGAATAGCGCGGCATCAGTCCATTTCCAGACCTAACCGCTCGACCTCGTCACGCCTGAGCTTTTCGTCATAGTCAAGCAGGAACTCGTCAAGCTGCGGCGGCTTTACGGATGTGTCCGAGAGCATCGCATGCACCTGTCCGCGATGATGGATCTGGTGCAGGAAAAGATGCGCGAGGAGATCGCCGATCCGTTCCGGGATCTTTCCGTCTTCACGGCGGTCGGTGACAACCCTACGATCCAGATCGTCGGAGGGCAGGCGATCGCAGAATGCAATGAGCCGGCAGTCGGCTAGTTTCTGCGCCTCGGCCAATGTTTCCGCCTCATCGAAGGCCTTGAAATCATCGAAGACGATTGCTCCGACGCCACCTTCCTCAAGAAAGTCCAGATAGAGGCGGTCGACCGCGAGGATATGGTTGAGCGTCTCCTTGATCGACGGAAAGAAGCCGGTACGCAACGCGTCGAACTCACCCGGCTGAAGCGTCATAACAGCTCGATACAGCCGGTCGTTCGACCAGCGATTGTTGCGCGCCATCCGCCGATTGTGTTCGACGAGATCCATTCCTTCGGCAGCCTCCCAACCTACCTTACCCCTGCAACTCCTCCCACATCCGCTGGTCGCGTTCGGCGGTCCAGATGCGCGGATTGTCGATGCCGAGCGCTTCGTCATAGGCGCGCGCGACATTGAAAGGCAGGCAGTGCTCGTAGATAGCGTAGGTCGAGAATTTCGGATCGCAGGCGGCGCGAGTCGCGTCCCACGCTTCCTTCAGCGAGCCGCCGCCCCGCGCCACCCGCGCCACCGGGCGGTAGGTCGAGAAAATAAAATCTTTCGTCAGATCAAGCGCTTCGTTGACTTTCTTCTCACCCACCAGCGCGTCGCCGCGCCCCGGCGCGATGGCACCGGGCTGGAAGGCACGGACCGCTTCCAGCGTGGCCGGCCAGTCGGAAAAATGCCCGTCGCCGCAATAGCAGGCCGATTTGTATTCAACGATATCGCCGGTGAACATGACGTTCTCGTCGGGCACATAGGCGACGATATCGCCGGCCGTGTGGGCACGGCCGAGGAACATCAGATCGACGCGGCGCTTGCCCATATAGACGGTCATGCGGTCGCTGAAAGTGAGCGACGGCCATGTCAGCCCCGGAATGGATTCATGCCCTTCGAACAAGCGCGGAAAGCGGCCGAATTCTGAATCCCAGTCCTCCTTGCCGCGCTCGGCCACCTGCGCGCGGGCGACATCCGACATGACGATCTCGGATGCGCCATAGGCCGAGGCACCGAGCACGCGCACGGCATGATAATGGCTGAGCACGACATATTTGATCGGCTTGTCGGTCACGGTCCTGATCTTCTCGATCACCTTGCCGGCAAGTCTTGGAGTCGCCTGCGCATCGACGATCATGACCGAATCCTCGCCGATGATGACGCCCGTGTTCGGATCGCCCTCAGCGGTGAAGGCCCAAAGATCGCGGCCGACCTCGGTGAAGGAGATTTTCTTCTCGGCGAGATCGCCGGTCGAGGCAAATTTCTTGGTCATGCTTGAACAAACTCCAGACGGTTTCCGAACGGATCGTCGGTGAAGAAGCGCCGGCGATCCCGAATACGCTCGTCAGGGCGTACGCCGTAGCCATGCGAGAGCAGAACAGCGTCCAACGCATCGAGATCGGCGACAACGAAACATGGGTGTGCCTTGGCGGCTGGACGGAACGGATCTTCAATGCCAAGGTGAAGCTCGGCCGAGCCTGCCTTCAGCCAGAGACCACCGCCGGCACGAAGCGCTTCAGGTTTCTCCAATTCCGAAAAGCCGAGCAATGTGCAATAAAAGGCACGCGCCTCGCCCTCGGCACCCTCCGGTATCGCGACTTGCACATGATCAAGGCGCATGATGGACATCTCTGGCGTCTTCAATCTCCCCGTCGGTATTTTTCCACCGTCTGCTCGATGGCGCCGAAGATCGAACGGCCGGCCTTGTCCTTCATCTCGATCCGTACGGTGTCGCCGAAGCGCATGAAGGGCGTCGAGGGCGAGCCCTTCTCGATGGCCTCGATGGTGCGGATTTCGGCGATGCAGGAATAGCCGGCGCCGCCTTCGCCCACGGGCTTGCCCGGCCCGCCACCCTGCTTATTGGAAACGGTGCCGGAACCGACGATGGTGCCGGCGGCGAGCGCTCTTGTCTTCGCCGCATGCGCGATCAGCGCCCGGAAATCGAAAGTCATGTCGATGCCGGCATTGGCACGGCCGAAGGGCTTGCCGTTCAGATCGACCATCAGCGGCAGGTTGATCTTTCCGCCATCCCAGGCTTCGCCGAGTTCGTCCGGCGTCACGGCGACAGGCGAGAAGGCGGAAGACGGTTTGCCCTGGAAGAAGCCGAAACCCTTGGCGAGTTCCGCCGGGATCAGGTTGCGCAGCGAAACATCGTTGATCAGCATGACGAGGCGGATGGCGGAGCGGACCTCTTCGGCGCTCGCAGCCATCGGCAAATCGTCCACGATCACGGCGACTTCCGCCTCCATGTCGATGCCGTAGGCCTCGTCGGCCAGAACGATCGGGTCGCGCGGTCCGATGAAGGTGTCGGAACCGCCCTGATACATCAACGGGTCGGTCCAGAAACTCGGCGGCATTTCGGCCCCGCGCGCCTTCCTGACCAGTTCGACATGGTTCACATAGGCCGAGCCGTCCGCCCATTGATAAGCGCGCGGCAGGGGCGACATCGCCTCGTGCTCGTGGAAGCGCTCGGACGGGACCGAGCCGAGTTCCAGCGATTCTGCAAGGGCGGCCAGATGCGGCGCGATCCTTGCCCAGTCGTCCAGCGCCGCCTGCAGCGTCGGCGCCAGGAAGGACGCGTCTGCGAAGCGGGTCAGGTCGCGCGAGACGACGGCAAGGGAGCCGTCGCGCGTGCCGTTCTTCAGTGTCGCCAGTTTCATGCGCGGGTCCCCTCCGGTTCGGCTTTCGCCTTCTGTTCGATCGCAAGCGTCAGCCCGTCATACCCCACGGTCAAGGGACCGTTCCAGCTTGCCCGCAGCGCTTCCTGCCAATGTCCTTCGTTGAATTCCGGATCGTCGGCCGGGATGAGATGATGAAGAACGAGGTGCCCGACGCCCGCGTCGGTCGCAATTCGGCCGGCATCGGCGGCGAGCGTGTGTGCCGCCATCAGGTGCGTCTTGAGCCTCTCGCCGTTGCCCGTTCGCTCGACCAGCCGGTCGACACCCGCTTCAAGCATCGCCTCGTGGACGAGAATGTCGGCACCCCTGGCGAAGTCAGCCAGCGGCGGGAAATGGGCGGTATCGGACGAAAAGACGATCTGGCGGCCGCCATGCGCGAAGCGGAGCGCGTAGCATTCCGTCACCGGCGGGTGATCGACACGCAGCGCCGAGACGGCGAGCCCACCCTCTTCCATGACCGGGCCTTCCGTGAATTCGTCGAACGTGACCAGTTCGCGGATGTCGGGCCGGCCCTCGTCCTCGATGCGTATCTCGATGTCGAAATCGAGCGCCTGACAGAAATTGCGCCAATAGGCTTCCGTACCAGCCGGTCCGAAGACCTTGACCGGCGTCGACAGCCCGGCCGTCCATGCGGTGTGGAGGAGGGGGCCGAGTTCCAGCACGTGGTCGGAGTGCAGATGCGTGATGAAGACGAGGTCGAGCGTCTTCAGCGGCATTCCCGCATCGACAAGGCCCTTCGTCACACCTAGCCCGCAATCCACCACGATGCGACGGCCGCCGATCTCCAGAAGCGAAGAGGTCGGCATCGGGCCGCCCGGCCGGATAGCCGGACCGCCCTTGGTGCCGAGAAGGACCAGCCTTTCGGTCACGACCAATCGCCCTCCGGCGTGCCGTTGAAGCGTTTCTTCAATCCCGACCAGCAGTCGATGTAATTGTCCTGCCGCGTCTCTACCTCGGCGGCATAGCGGGTCAGCATCTGCGGAAAGCGGGTCTCGAACATGAAGGCCATGGTGTTGTCGAGTTTTTGGGGCTTGAGCTCGGCGAGCGACGCCTTGCGGTAGCCGTCGGCGTCGGGTCCGTGCGCAAGCATCATGTTGTGCAGGCTCATGCCGCCCGGCACGAAGCCTTCTTCCTTGGCGTCGTATTTGCCCTCGATCAGCCCCATGAACTCGCTCATGATGTTGCGGTGATACCATGGCGGACGGAAGGTGTTCTCCGCAACCAGCCAGCGCGGCGGAAAGATGACAAAATCGACATTCGCCGTGCCTTCCTCGCCGGACGGGGCCGTCAGCACCGTGAAGATCGACGGGTCGGGATGATCGAACAGGATCGCTCCGACGGGAGAATATGTCTTAAGATCATATTTGTAGGGCGCATAATTGCCGTGCCACGCGACCACGTCGAGCGGCGAATGGTCGAGTTCGGTGACATGGAATCTGCCGCACCATTTGACGAAAAGCCGGCAGGGTTTCTCCTTCTCCTCGTACCATGCGACCGGCGTCTTGAAGTCGCGCGGATTGGCGAGGCAGTTGGCGCCGATCGGGCCACGGTCGGGCATGGTGAACTTGGCGCCGTAATTCTCGCAGATGTAGCCGCGGACCGGGCCGTCAATCAGTTCGACCTTGAAGACCATGCCGCGCGGGACGACGCAGATCTCTGTCGGGCGGATCTCCATGACGCCCATTTCCGTGACGACGCGGATGCCGCCTTCCTGCGGCACGATCAGGAGTTCGCCGTCGGCGTTGAAGAAATGATCGTCCACCATGGAGACGTTCGCGACATAGACATGGGCGGCCATGCCGCTCTGGCCGAGCGCGTCGCCGGCGGTCGTCATGGTGCGGATGCCGGAGAGGAAATCCGTCTCCTCATTCGGCATCGGCGTCGGGTTCCAGCGGAGTTGGCCGAGCGCGAGTTCGTGGTCGCCGAGGTTGGGCGCCGTCTTCCAGTTCTCGAAGGAAGCCGCCTTGAAGCGGCCGGTGTGCTTGACGCTCGGGCGGATACGGTAGAGCCAGGAGCGCTCGTTGGTGCCGCGCGGCGCGGTGAAGGGCGAACCCGAAAGCTGCTCCGCATAGAGCCCGTAGGCGGGGCGCTGCGGCGAGTTCATGCCCTGCGGCAGCGAACCCTTCAGCGTTTCCGTTTCGAAGTCATTGCCGAAGCCCGGCATATAGCGAAGCGTCATGATCGCCTCCCTTGATTTGACCGATTGGCTGGTTTGTTGCATTTGTAACCATCGAGAATGTAACCATCAAGCGGTGGTATTCATGGCCGAAGACAAGCGTCGAACATCGCATGCCGACATCCCCGGCGCGGAGCCTTTAACGCCGCCCTCTAACACGGCACAGATGAGCGCGAACGAAGATCGTGCGCCTGCCGCGCCCTTACAGGGAGGTCGCGGCGAAGCCGCGCGTGGGGGTAAGAGGTCCGACGACATCCTCGTCCTGGAGAATTTCCTGCCCTACCGGCTCATGCGGCTTTCCGAGGCCGTCAGCCGCGAATTCGCCAAGGCATACCACGATCGATATGGAATGACGCGGCCCGAATGGCGGGTCTTCGCCACGCTCGGCCAGTACGGCACGATGACGGCGACCGCCATCGGCGCGCATTCGGCCATGCACAAGACCAAGGTGTCGCGGGCCGTCGCGGCGCTGGAAAAGCGCAAATGGCTGGCGCGGGAAACCGATCCTGCCGACCGCCGGATCGATCGGTTGACGCTGACGAAACCCGGCCGAGCAGCCTATCGCGACATGGTGCCGGTGGCGCGGGAATTCGAGCGCTGGCTTTCGAAGGCCATGGGCGCCGCCCGCTTCGCGGAATTGGACTACGGGCTGGAGCGGCTGGATAAATTCATACACAAAGCGAACTGAAGGAAGCCGTAGTGGAAACAAACCTCACCAGTCCATCACGACCTTGCCTGAATCGCCGCTTCGCATGGCCTCGAAACCCTGCTGGTAGTCGTCGATGCCGATCCGGTGGGTGATGAGGCCCGATACGTCGAGCGGGCCCTGCACCAGCGCGATCATCTTGTACCAGGTCTCGAACATCTCGCGGCCGTAGATGCCCTTCAGGGTCAGCATCTTGAAGATGACCTTGTTCCAGTCGATCTCGAAGCCGGTCGGCGCGATGCCGAGGATGGCGATCCTGCCGCCATTGTTCATGGTGTCGATCATGTCGCGGAAGGCGGGTGCGGCGCCCGACATTTCGAGGCCGACGTCGAAGCCTTCCTTCATGCCTTCCTGGCGCATCACTTCGCGGAGATTTTCCTTCGAGGCGTCGACTACGTGATGGATGCCGAGCTTGCGCGCAAGTTCCAGCCGATGCGGATTGACGTCCGTGATGACTACCTTGCGGGCACCCACCGCCTGCGCCACCAGCGCGCCCATGATGCCGATCGGCCCTGCGCCGGTGACCAGCACATCCTCGCCGACGAGATCGAAGGAAAGCGCGGTATGCACCGCATTGCCGAGCGGATCGAAGATCGCCGCGACCTCGTCCGGAATATCGTCGGGGATCGGCACGACATTGTGCTGGGGGATGGCCACATATTCCGCAAAGGCGCCGGGCCGGTTGACGCCGACGCCCTTTGTATTGCGGCAGAGGTGCCCCCTGCCCGCGCGGCAGTTCCGGCAATGGCCACAGACGATATGCCCCTCGCCCGAGACACGCTGGCCACGCTTATATTCGATGACGGCGGAGCCGACATCCGCCACCTCGCCGACGAACTCATGACCCGTCACCATCGGCACGGGTACGGTTTTCTCGGCCCATTTATCCCAGTTGTAGATGTGGACGTCGGTGCCGCAGATGGCTGTCTTGCGGACCTTGATCAGCACGTCGTTGGGACCGATTTCGGGAACCGGCACCTCTTCCATCCAGATGCCGGGCTCGGGCCTCGCCTTCACCAGCGCCTTCATCATGTTGGACATGCATTTCCTTTCAAGTCGGCCAAGACGACAGTGGCTTTCTAGCGGCGGATAATCGAGAAGGCGAAATCGCGGCCCATCTGCTGCGCGTAAGCCTGCTTGATCCAGAACATCGCAAGCGGTTCGAGCAACCGCGAAGCAACGAGTGGGCCGGCATCGACCGGCTCGAAGCCGAGATCCTCCGCCAGCCCCGAGACCAGGCTCTTGGCCTCTGAATCGTCCCCGGCGACCGGCATCATCGGCCTTGACGGAAAGTCACGCAGCGCCGCCATGTTCTCGGCGCCCGTCGTGTTGAAGGCCTTCACCACGCGTGCACCGGAGGCCAACGCCGCCACCTGCTCGCCGGCGGATCGGTCGAAGCCGATCGCCAGGTCGAGCGACGGCGTCAGCGGATTGGTGGTATCGACCAGGATGGAGCCGGCAAGCGAGCCCACTTCCTTTAGCGCCGGCTCGATGGCAATCCAGGGCAAGGAGAGGACCGTCACATCCGCATCAGAAGCCGTGTCGAGCGGAAGTACTTCGAAGCCCTGGCCTGCCACCGACCGGGCACTGTTGCTTGTCCGGTCACGCAGCGCGTAGACGACCTCATGTCCGGCAGTCCGCCATCCGCCGCCCAACGCACGGCCAACATTTCCTGCACCGATTATCGCAATCTTCATCTTACCTACTCCCGGCCCCGCCGCTCGTCATCATTTTGGGCCGTCAAAGTGCCGTTTCAAGCTGACCGGATTGCCGGGTCAGACGACTCCCATCTCGCGCCCCACCGTTCCGAACGCTTCCACTGCCCGGTCGACGTCGGAACTGCTATGCGCCGCCGACATCTGCGTGCGGATGCGCGCCTGCCCTTTCGGCACAACCGGGAACGAAAAGCCGATCACATAGATGCCATGGTCGAGCAGTCGCACGGACATTTCCTGTGCCACCTTGGCGTCGCCGAGCATCACCGGGATAATCGGATGGTCGGCGCCGGCGAGCGTGAAGCCGAGCTTCGTCATGCCTTCGCGGAAGCGCCCGGCATTGGCGTAGAGCTTCTTCCTCAGATCGTCGCCGGCGGCGACCATATCGAACACCTTCAGCGAGGCGGCCGCGATCACAGGCGCGAGCGTGTTGGAGAAGAGATAGGGGCGCGAGCGCTGGCGCAGCCAGTCCACCACCGCCGCCTTACCCGACGTATAGCCGCCCGACGCGCCGCCGAGCGCCTTGCCGAGCGTGCCCGTCACGATATCGACCCGGCCTTCCACGCCGCAAGCTTCCGGCGTACCGCGCCCGTGTTCACCGACGAAGCCGACGGCATGGCTGTCGTCCACCATCACCATCGCGTCATATTTCTCGGCAAGATCGCAGATGCCCTTCAAATTGGCGATAATGCCATCCATGGAGAATACGCCGTCGGTGGCGATCAGCTTGAAGCGGCAGTCGGCGGCTTCCTTCAGACGCGCCTCCAGATCGGCCATGTCGTTATTGGCGTAGCGGTAACGCTTCGCCTTCGACAGGCGCACCCCGTCGATGATCGAGGCATGGTTGAGCGCGTCCGAAATCACCGCGTCCTCTTCGCCGAGCAACGTCTCGAACAAGCCGCCATTGGCGTCGAAGCAGGAGGAATAGAGGATAGTGTCCTCCATGCCGAGGAAGGCGGAGATCTTCGCCTCGAGCAGCTTGTGCTCCTCCTGCGTCCCGCAGATGAAGCGTACCGAGGCCATGCCGTAGCCGTAGTGTTCCAGCGCGTCTTTGGCCGCGTCAATCAGCACCGCGCTGTCGGCAAGGCCGAGATAGTTGTTGGCGCAGAAATTGAGAACATCCTGCCCTGCCGAGCGGATATGAGCCGATTGCGGCGAAGTGATCACCCGCTCGCTCTTGTAGAGACCGGCGTCCCTGAGGCCGGCGAGTTCGGATTCGATATGGGAAAGAAATGCGCGGGTCATGGCGCCTCCTCGGATGCGGCGGAATGTGGCGCGGAAGGCGGGCCGAGTCCATGGGAAATGCGAAGCGGATACCTTCGCCTAGCGCACGTAGCCCTTGCCGTAGTGGCGCTCGATGCGGGACTGGATGAGTTCGAAGCAGATCGACATCACCCAATAGATGATGGCGGCGGCGATCAGCATCTCGAAGACGCGGAAGTCGCGCTTGCCGATGATCTGCGCGGTCTTGGTCAACTCCCACACGCCCATAACGGAGACGAGCGAGGAATCCTTCAGCATGGCGATGAACTGGTTGCCGGTCGGCGGCACGATAAGTCGCATCGCCTGCGGGAAGATGATCTTGCGGAAGGTCAGCCCTGGCGGCAGGCCTAGCGCCATCGCCGCATCGCGCTGGCCGTGGGGCACGCCGAGAATGCCGGCGCGAAAGATCTCCGCCATATAGGCGCCGTAGCAGAGCGACAGCGCGATGATGCCGGACGGCACCGCGTCGAGCGCGAACTGGCGCCCGAGCGTCGGCAGGCCGAGATAGATCAGATAGACCTGGAGGAGCAGCGGCGTGCCGCGGAAGAACGAGGTGTAGAAGGTCGACACGGCATAGGCCGGGCCGGATTTCGACAAGCGCGCGAGTGCGGCCGCCATCGCCAGGCAGCAAGCGATCGCGATCGAAACCAGCGACACGTAGAGCGTGGTCACCGCGCCCGTCGTGATCAGGAAGGCGATATTGGTCTGGCCGGTTTGGCTTTCCTCGAACCAGACGCCGAGATCGCGGTTGAAGCTGCTGACAAAGGCGACGAAGAGGAGCAGAAGCTCGATCCAGACGATCCCGATCTGGGCGACGAAGGGCAGAAGCCGCACGATGGCGACATTCACCCACACCGCGATGGCGATGAGGATGCCGGTCAGGATATCGAGAGCGAAACCCGGCTCCGTGCCGGGACCGGTTGCACCGCCGAGGAGCGGCGCGAGCAATCCGCCGACGCGGGTGCCGCCAAGTCCCATCCACGACAACACGACGGCCAGGCAGACGACGAGGATGAAATCAGCCCGCGTCGGTTTCAGATCATAAAGCCAGGAGCCGGAGGCTCTCAGAGCGTCCGGTCGCAGCGTGTCGTCGGCGCCCGACACGTCAGTTGGTCGTTTTCGCCGGTGTCGAGAGGTCCGTTCCGTACCACTTCTCGGAGAGTTTCGTCAGCGTGCCATCCTTGTGCATCGCCTCGATGATCTCCTTGATCTTGGCATCGAATTCGGCATCGCCCTTGTCGGTCGCGACCGCCAGCGGTTCATAGAAAGCAGGGCTGCCGACGACCCGCATCGGATAACCCTTCTTGATCGCTTCGTTGATCGTGGGAAGCGCTGAGAACACCGCATCGAGACGCACGCCGTCGCCGAGTTTCAGATCATCGAAGGCATTGGTGTCCGTATCGTAGGGTTTGATCTCCTTCGGCGTCACCTGATACTCGAAAGGCGGCACGCCCTGCGCATCGATGACGAGATCCTTCTTGAGGTACGCGTCATAGGTGCAGCCGCCGCATGAGCCGATGATCTTGCCATTCAACTCTGAAATCTTGGTGACCTTCGAGTCCTTGTGCACGGCGAAGGAGGCCGGCGTGTAGTAATAGATCGCCGGGAAATCGAGCACTTCGGCACGCTTCTTGGTGGGCGTCATGGATCCGACCGACATGTCCCAGCGGCCGGCCCAGCCGCCGGCCGTGATAACCTCCCAAGCGGGCGTGACGATCTTCAGTTCCGCGCCCATCCGCTTGGCGATCTCCTTGCCGACATCGACGTCGAAACCGTCCATCTCGTTCTTGTCGTTCAGGAAGGACTGCGGCGGATATTCCGGGTCCGACGACATGGTCAGAGTCTTGGTCTTCATCACCCGATCCAGCGTCTCGCCCGCATGCGCAGGCATCGCCAGCGCAAAGGCTAGCGAAGCGGCCAGGATCGACAGGCCGAAAGTCTTCATGATCTCTACTCCCATTATGTTGAAATGCCGTTGTTCTTGTCGTTGGCCCGGAGGCTTGCAGCGATCCTAAAGCGAGTTTCGCTGGAATGGAAACATTTCTCTCTTGTAGTGTTGGGCTAGGCATTTCCCGCCCGATTTATGCTCGGTGAAGGAGGTCGCCATAGGTGGCGAATATCCCCCACTCCATCGCGCTTCGCGCGCCACCTCTTCCCCACTTCCGTGGGTAGAGGAAGGGAGTCAAGCCTTGCGGCCAGCGCTTCCTCTCCCCCGTCGAGCGGGAGAGAGGTGGTCAGCGAAGCTGATCGGAGGGGGGTCGATCTTCACATACGATCGTCGGGCTCAGAAAAACGCCTGCAGCCCGGTCTGCGCACGGCCGAGGATGAGCGCGTGGACGTCGTGCGTACCCTCGTAGGTGTTGACCGTCTCGAGGTTCTGCGCATGGCGCATGACGTGGTAGCCAATCTGGATACCATTGCCGCCGTGCATGTCGCGGGCCGTGCGCGCAATGTCGAGCGCCTTGCCGCAATTGTTGCGTTTGACGATCGAGATCATCTCCGGGGCCATCCTGCCCTCGTCGAAGAGCCTGCCGACGCGCAGCGCGCCCTGGAGGCCGAGCGCGATCTCGGTCTGCATGTCGGCGAGCTTCTTCTGGAAAAGCTGCGTGCCGGCGAGCGGCTTGTTAAACTGCTTGCGGTCGAGCCCATATTGGCGCGCTCGGAACCAGCAATCCTCCGCCGCCCCCATGGCACCCCAGGCGATACCGTAGCGGGCGCGGTTGAGGCAGCCGAACGGCCCCTTCAGGCCCGAGACGTTGGGCAAAAGCGCATCCTCGCCGACCTCGACGCCCTCAAGAACGATCTCGCCAGTGATCGAGGCGCGCAGGCTGAGCTTGCCTTCGATCTTCGGCGCCGACAGGCCCTTCATGCCCTTCTCCAGCACGAAGCCGCGGATGGCGTCCTTGCCGTCCGCGCCCTTCAGCTTCGCCCATACGACGAACACGTCTGCGATCGGCGCATTGGAAATCCACATCTTGGAGCCGGAGAGCCGGTAGCCGCCGGCAGTCTTCTCCGCGCGCGTTTTCATGCCGCCCGGATCGGAGCCGGCGTCCGGCTCGGTCAAACCGAAGCACCCGATCCATTCGCCCGAAGCGAGCTTCGGCAGGTATTTCTTCCTCTGCTCTTCCGAGCCGTAGGCATGGATCGGATACATCACCAGCGAGGACTGCACGCTCATCATCGAGCGATAACCGCTGTCGATCCGCTCCACCTCCCGAGCGACCAGGCCGTAGGAGACATAACCGGCGCCGACGCCACCATATTCTTCGGGAATCGTGACGCCGAGCAGGCCGGCCTCGCCCATCTCCGCGAAGATCGAGGGATCGGTCTTCTCCTCCAGATAGGCCTTCTCGACGCGAGGCGCGAGCTTGTCGGCGGCGAATGCCGCGGCAGCATCCCGGATCATGCGCTCCTCGTCGGTCAGCTGATCGTCGAGGAGGAATGGGTCTTCCCAGTTGAAGGAGGCGGGCGCGGTGGCGTGAGCCGGCTTCTGCTGTATGTTCATAAGGTCTTCCGTTCAAGATTACGTGTCGGCTCGACTCTAAGCCTTAATGTGCCGTGGGCAATGGCTTTTTCCGCCTATCCGGCAAAATCCACTCCGATGCGGAAAGGATGCGCTAACCACCCTTCCCGAATCCGCTCGCCGACAGCAGCCATGGTGTGCTTGCGACTGTCGGATTAACGAATTCTCACCCACTCCCCCGCAATCTCCGGGAAGGGGATGCGAGGCGAGGGGCAAATGGCGAAAGAGAAGCCCGGAAACGCGACGGGCAGGCTGATCGTGATCATCAAGAGTGCGTACTGGATCGCGCTCGCGATCATCGCACTGATGGCGACTGCTTCCTATATCCTGCTCCAGCAGATGATGACCGATCATCAGGCGGACATGCGTCTCCTGTCGCTCGTCTCCGGACAGAAGGCGCAGTCGCAGCGTGTCGTGTTCCTCGCCAACGCTATCGACCGGGTTCCCGCCGCAGAGCAATTCAGGCTGGTCAGGGTGCTGGAGGCGACGAACGACGAATTCAGCTCGGACTATGCCGAACTGAAAGCCAGGCTTGCCGCCGCGACGAAAGACGACCGCGGAGAGGAGGCCCAGGCAATCGGGCGCGTGCTCTATGCCGCCCCTTACCGGCTCGATTATTATTCCACCACGCTTGCCGCCAATGGGCGCAGACTGACCAAGGTTCTGGAAGCGCGGGCTGCCGGCACAAGCGCGGGCATGCCGGAACCTGCACGTCTGGATGAGGCGGCGGCGCGGTCGACACTCGACGGCTACCGGGCACTGGAGCAGCGGATCACCGACTTCACCAATGCCCGGCTGGACCGGATGCTTCTGCTGCACCTTTATCTTTTCTACGCCACCATGGGCGTCATCATCCTCGTCGCGCTCTTCATCTTCCGCCCCATGAGCGAGATGATCCGGCGTCGGACGACGGATCTGATCGACGCACATAATTCCATGGCGTTCATCGCCGTGCATGACGGGCTGACGGGCCTTTACAACCGCGCCTTCCTGATCGACCATTTCGACAGCCTCCTGAAAGTCGCTGCCCGGCGGCGCGAGCGGCTGGCCGTGCTGCAACTCGATCTCGACCGGTTCAAGCAGATCAACGATACGCTCGGCCACGCGGCGGGCGATTTCGTGCTGGTCAAGACGGCCGAGCGCATGCGCGCCTCATGCCGTGCCTCGGATCTGTGCGTCCGACTCGGCGGCGACGAATTCGTCATGATCCTCAATGCGGCCGGCACGACCGAAGATATCAACGCACTGGTCGAGCGCATCCTCGACAAGATCAACGAGCCGATGGATTTCGGCGGCGCGACCATCCATCCGGGCGCGAGCGGCGGCATCGCGGTCTATCCGGTCGATGCCGCCAATCCTGACGATCTGCTCGTCCACGCCGACCTCGCGCTTTATTCGGCCAAGCGGCTCGGCGGCGGGCATTTCTCCTTCTTCTCCGACGAGTTGCGCAAGGAACTCGATCATCGCAAGGGGCTCGAACACGACATCAGGGAAGCGATTGCCAAGCGTGCCTTCTCGGTCCATTTCCAGCCGCAGGTGTCGATCAGCAATGCGACCGTGGCCGGCGTCGAGGCTTTGGCAAGATGGGAGCACCCGACGCGCGGCATGATCTCGCCCGGTGAATTCATCCCCGTCGCCGAGAAGGCGATGCTGATGGTCGGCATTGGCCGCATCGTCATCCACAAGGCGATCGCCGAGGCGGCAGGCTGGTACCGGGCGGGAACCGATTTCGGCCGGCTCGCGGTCAATGTCTCGGGTACGGAACTGCGCGAGCCCGATTTTGCCGCATTCCTCTTTGGCACGCTCGAAGAGCACGGCTTGCCGGCGAAGAAGCTTTCGCTGGAAATCGTCGAATCCGTGATCCTCGACGACGAGCAGACCGGTATCGCGGCAACGCTGCGCGCCATCCGCAAGGCGGGCATTCATCTGGAGCTCGACGATTTCGGCACCGGCTATGCCTCGCTCAGCCATGTCAACCCGAACGAGATCGACCGGCTGAAGATCGACCGACGCTTCGTGCAGAACATCGACCGCAACGACGACAATTCCAAGATCGTGCGCGCCATCACCGAACTGGCGCGTGGGCTCGGTATTTCCATCATTGCGGAGGGGGCGGAGACCGAGGAGGAACTGAACTCGCTGCTCGCGCTCGGCTGCGAGCACGTGCAGGGCTATTCGATCGCATTCCCGATGCCCGGCGAGCAGGCGGGGCAATGGCTGGAGATGCGTACGCGCAGGAAGCCGAAGCTTACGGTCCACGAGGGCAAGCGCGCCTGAGACGACAATATGTCTGGCCGCTGACCTGGCCGCTTCGACTTTGAATAGGGAGGACCGGGGTCGGTCTATCCCTCGACGTCGACATTACCGCGGAGACGAACAAGAAGGCGCTCCAGCAGCGCAAGCTCGCCGTCATCGAAGCCCTCACGCAACCGGCGGTCGAAAGCCGTAGCAGTCGCCACCAATCGATGAAACATCGCTTCGCCAGCCGGCGTCAGCTCGACCTGGTGCATGCGGCGGTTCGCCGGATCACGACGTCTTGTGACGAGCCCCTCGGCTTCCATCCGGTTGAGGTGGTGCGTGAGCGTCGCGCCCTGAATGCCGATCGCCTCGGCAATCTCCCGCTGGCTGGAAGCGCGACGCGTCCTGATCGACAGCAATGTCAGCCAGACCGGTAACGACGCTCCCGCCTCCGTCATCGCTTCGTCGAAAGCGCGGCTCACCGCCTTGGCGGTGAGTGCGAGGCTTAGTCCAATCGGGCGGCGGGCGGGTGGCTGCATGGCTGGCATCTAGCACGACTTTCATATCAATCCATTTGACATCTAATCGTTAGATATCTAACGTATGAGCACGAACGAAAGGAAGCCCCATGCAATACGTCTATATCGTCACCATCGCGCTTCACGTCATGGCCGGCGTCTATTGGGCCGGCATCACCATCGCCATCGCCCGCCACCCGGAAATACGGGTGGAGAAGACATATCCGACGCAGATCGGCTCCGGCACCATGGCGGTGCTGACCGGCGGACTGCTCTGGTATTTTTTCCACGGTGCCTATTTCGGCCGCACCGAACAGGTGCTCGCCGTAGGGATCCTATCAGCATTTGCGGCACTTGCGGTGTTGCTTTTCGTGGTCGGCCCCGCCCGGCAAAAACTTGCGGACGCAAACAGCGGCAAGGAGGAACAATTGCGCCGGCGCATGGCCCGCGGCGAAGGTATTGCTGCGCGTCTGCTCGTCGTGACCGTCCTCTGCATGGCCGTCTCCCGCATGGTCTGAGCTAATCCGTGCCTACGAGCCGATCGATTGCATCGGGGCTCCGACAGGACTATGGCGGCGGCAAAGAAGCCGCCACCGTGGAAGGGTCCGCCCATGACCGACACGAAATCACTGACGCAGCTTGGCGCGAAAGTCGCGCAGCCTGCCTCGCCCGACGAGGCCATTCTGGAGACCGTCCCCTTCGCACGAAAGGACGGGCCGCCCGCCATCGTCCGCCTCACCTGCCCGGAATTCACCTCGCTCTGCCCGGTGACCGGCCAGCCGGATTTCGCCCATATCGTCGTCGATTACGCGCCGGACGGACTTCTGGTCGAATCGAAATCCTTCAAGCTTTTCCTCACCTCCTTCCGCAACCACGGCGCCTTCCACGAGGAATGCACGATCATGATCGGGCGCAGGATGGTTGAGGCGGCAAAGCCGCTCTGGCTGCGCATCGCCGGCTGTTGGTATCCACGCGGAGGCATACCGATCGACGTCTTCTGGCAGACCGGCACGCCGCCCGAAGGCGCGTGGCTTCCGGAGACGGGGGTGCCGCCCTATCGGGGCCGGGGGTAAAGGTCGGCGATTTAATTGCCGTCATAGCAGGCTGCTTTGGGGGTGGTTTGCAGACAGGCGGCTTTTGGTCCGGAAGGCGCAGAAGCGGTCGTTGATCTGATGGCTAAGTCGGGCCGAACTTACCTCGGCTGCGTGTCTGGGATAGCATTGGCAAAGCCACGCCAACGCCCACACGGTCGCTAACTCAGACTGGAGACAGTCAGCCAATCACCAGTCATGAATGGCCATGTCTTGCCATCCGGTTATCTGTTAGAATTGTAGCCGTAGCCTAGCCTGTAGCGGACAAGAAAGGTCACAGCGTCCAAATCCAAGGCGGAATCTCGGCTGCACTCTGACGGCCGTGGAGTTCGGCCCGACGGAATCGCAATCCGTAGCCAGTCTTTGCGGACTATCGCCCTTTCATTAAGGCGGACGAACAGCAAATCCTACGCTACTTCAACCTGGAGAACGAAATGTCGAGTGAAGCTAACGGATTGGATCGACGCGATTTCATGATCTTTGCCACCGCCAGCGCAACCGCCCTGGTATCGACCGTTGCTACGGCATCCGCGCAGGACACACCGACTGCAACGCAGGGGCAGGCCGGAGAAGGCACGATCTACACGGGTGATATGATCGAAGGCAAAAAGGTCATTCGGGCCCTCGACGTGAACGACCTGGAGCCCGGCAGACACCACTTCTACTTCGAAGGCGTCCAACGGGTGGCTGGTCAGCATTGGTACAATGCTGTCGTTGTGGTGAAGGGGGCGAAGCCCGGCAAATGCGTCGCTCTGACGAGTGGCGTTCATGGCGACGAAATGAACCCGATACACTGCGTCCAAACAGTGCTGGATCAGCTTGACTCATCAGCCATGGCGGGCACGGTTCTGGCAGTTCTCGACATCTCTCGGCCGGCCATTGAAGGAATGACACGCCGCTGGCCAGACTCGGGACGCGGCATCGAACTTATCGACATGAATCGGTGGTGGCCGGGAAATGAGAATGGGCCAAATGCCGTTTCGCGCCATGCCTGGTTGGTATTCAATAAGCTGCTCAGTCCCAACGCGGACTATGCTCTCGACTTTCATACCGCCGCGACCGGCATGGAGGCGACGGCATTTCACTTGGCCGACATGACCAACCCAGAGGTCAAGGCGATGGCGGAACTCTTCCCCATTGACCAGATTTTCGACGACCCGCAATATCCTACGCTTCTTGCTAACGCGTTGATTGCGAAGGGCATCCCTGCCCTGACCCCGGAGATTGGCAATCCGCGCAAACTGGATCTCGATATGATCGCGCTATTCGTCGAAGGCACGATGAACGTGCTTCGTCTACATGGACTGATTTCCGGCCCCATGGGTCGGACCGGAAGGGACAGTGAGGTCTTTATCGGCAATACGATGGGCGCCTCGATCTCGACCCATGGTGGCTTCCTCGAACTCCTCGTCGAACCCAACGATAGGGTCGAAGTCGGGCAGAAGGTGGCCATTCAGAAAAACGCCTTTGGCGAGGTCGTGGCCGAGTACACAAGCCCAGTGTCAGGAGAAGTCGGCGCGCGACGTTCAGACGCGTCTGTGGAGCCGGGCACGCCATTCCTGTTCTACCTCATTCAGGGCAACCGTACTCCTGTCGAGGACTACCCGGAGTAGGGCTCAACGGCGGATAAACTACAATCCCGGCGTGCTTCGTGACCTGTTAGATCGAGGGTTGGCGCGGTTCGCTCCCAGATACGGTGGAGCCACTAGCCATCGCGCGACATTACTCACCTGCGTGAAACGCTTGGTTGCCAGGTAAACACCGACCGATATCGCCGATGTTCCCACAACGAAGGCCAATGCATAAAAGGCGTCGGCCATTGTCCCACTACTTTCCTTTCGACAAAGCCACGTCGAAGAGCGCACCGCCCTCGCTCGTATGCCAAGTTTATCCCGCACTCAGCTTTCGTCCAAGGGCAGCTTCTTGGAAAACAAGCAACAGCGCAGATGTCCGAAATGAGGGTCGGAAGCAGTACTCTGTTCCGAATACCAAATCGTCATGTTCCACCGCTACTGGCACTTCAGCGTACTCAACCGCCAATTGCCGGTGCGCGAGGCGATGTCGGCCACCTTCCAGACGCCATCGACTTCCTGAAGCGACCACTCCACCTCGTGTGGCTGGCGGAAGAGCGTGAAGTCGGCGGTGACATTGGCTGACGGGCCGTTCATGGTCTCGTTCAGCGCGAGCGAGGAATTGATCTCGTTCTGGTCGAGGTCCTGGCTGTCGAGCGCCAGGATGAAGTCGATGCATGCCGCTCCCCCGCTGTTGGCGGCCCGCTCATTGGCATCGAGGGCGGCGCGGGCCAGGCCGGTAAAGCGATCGCGGTTGTCGGGCTCGGTCTCGGAACCGATATTGCTGTAGAAATAGCGAACCGCATCCGCCGGCGCATCGGCGAAGGCCGGGCCGGAGAGGAGAAGGCCGAGACAGGTGGCCGGACCGAACAGACGTTTCATCATCACTCCCGTTTGATCGTTCATAGGCAGGCCGCCCTCGCCCGGTCGGCCGAATCCTTCTATAATTCCATCATGGCAATTCGACAGCTTTCCGACACGATGATCAACCAGATCGCCGCAGGCGAGGTGATCGAGCGGCCGGCGAGCGTGGTCAAGGAACTGGTCGAGAATGCGCTCGACGCCGGTGCGGCCCGCGTGGAGGTCGTCGTCTCCGGTGGGGGCCTCGGCCTCATCCGGGTTTCGGACGACGGAACGGGCATCCCCGAGATGGAACTGCCGCTTGCCGTGGCAAGGCACTGCACGTCGAAACTTGGAAGCGACCTCCACGATATCCGCTCGCTCGGCTTCCGCGGCGAGGCGCTGCCCTCGATCGGCTCGGTCGGCAAGCTCATGATCCGCTCGCGAACGGCGGATGCGGGCTCCGGGGCGGAAATCCATGTCAGCGGCGGCGCAGGCTCCGCCGTACGCCCGGCGCCCGCCAATCAAGGCACGATGGTGGAGGTGCGCGACCTCTTCTTCGCGACGCCGGCAAGGCTGAAATTCATGAAGGGCGAGCGGGCCGAGACGAGCGCGATAGCGGATGTGATCAAGCGCATCGCCATCGCATTCCCCCAGGTGCGCTTCGCCTATTCGTCGCCCGACCGTTCGGCGACCGAATTCGCCACCGCCGGAGAGGGCGAGGAAGGCGCGCTTCGCCGCATTGCGCAGGTGATCGGCAGGGATTTTCCGGAAAACTCCGTTGCCATCGACGCCGGACGCGAGGGGGTACGGCTTTCCGGCCGCGTCTCCATCCCGTCCTTCAGCCGCGCCAACGCGCTCCAGCAATATGCCTATGTCAACGGAAGGCCGGTGCGCGACAAGTTGGTCGCCGGCGCCATACGCGGCGCCTTCGCCGATGTCCTGCCGCGCGACCGGCACGCCGTCACCGTGCTTTTCCTCAGCCTCGATCCGGCGCTGGTGGACGTAAACGTGCATCCGGCCAAGGCCGACGTCCGCTTCCGCGATCCGGGTCTCGTGCGCGGACTGATCGTCGGCGGCATAAGGCAGGCGCTGGCGGCGTCCGGCATCCGCCCGAACACGGAAGGTGCTGCGGCAATGCATGCCGCCTTCCGGCCGGGCGGCGCGCCGTTCGACCATGCCGCGCATGTCAGCAGCCCCCGCTGGCAGGGATGGCGGCCCGCGCCCGCCGCAGGCTTCGACCTTGCACGCTCGCCGCAGCGGCCATTGTCTGACCCGGGAGGATTCGGCGGATTCGGCGAGGCGGAACAGGCGGTGCTCGGTACGCCGGCCAGCGCCGATGCGCGGGCGGCCGTCGCCGAGCCCGCACCCGAACTTCTGGCGACGCCGCTCGGAGCCGCCCGCGCCCAGGTCCACGAGAATTACATCATCGCTCAGACAGGGGATTCGCTCGTCATTGTCGACCAGCACGCGGCGCATGAGCGCCTTGTCTACGAAGCGCTGAAGGAGGCGCTTCACTCGCGCCCGATGAAGGCGCAGATGCTGCTCATCCCCGAAATCGTCGACCTGCCGGAGGAAGAGGTTGAGCGGCTTGCGGCGCATGCGGAAACGCTTGCCCGCTTCGGCCTCGGAATCGAACGCTTCGGACCCGGCGCGATCGCGGTCCGCGAGACGCCGGCCATGCTCGGCGAGACGGATGCGCGGCGGCTTCTCCTCGACATCGCCGACGAGATCGCCGAGAATGACACCGCCGACACGCTGAAGGAACGCATCGACCATATCGCCGCTACCATGGCCTGCCACGGCTCGGTGCGCTCGGGGCGCCGGCTCAGACCGGAGGAAATGAATGCGCTTCTGAGGCAAATGGAAGCGACGCCCGGTTCCGGCACCTGCAATCACGGCCGGCCGACCTATATCGAACTGAAACTCACCGACATCGAAAGGCTGTTCGGGCGGCGATAACGACGGCTCAAAGACGCGCCGCTTGATTTCCGCCGCGATTTGTGGCGGAAAACAGCAGGGTAAAGGCAGATGATGAACCGTTTCGAAGGACCCGGCGCGCGCGAGGCGCGCATCCGCTATCTCGACGGCGATTTCCAGATCGTCTCGCCGGGCTCTTTCGTGCGCTGCGCGGTGACCGGCGAGGCCATCCCGATCGACGAGCTGAAGTATTGGAGCGTCGCCCGGCAGGAAGCCTATGTCGATTGCTCGGTGTCTCTGGAGCGGGAACTGGAAGCGCACCCGGAATTGCGCAAGCGCTGATCAGCCTGCCAACCGCCGTTCCCGCCATGCATCGAGCGTGGCCCCGATGATCTGACGAGGGATCGTATCGGGATCGAAGACCGTATCGATCTCGACGACATGGACGTTTTCGAGGAACTTCTTCGTCGCCGCCGACCCGTCGAAAATACGGACGGCATCCTTGGCCGTCGTGGCCAGGTCCAATCCACGTTTTCCAGCCGTGCCTGCAAGATCGGCAAGCTCGTCGGGAGCGTAGAAATGATGGTCGGGGAAGCTGCGCTTCAGCACGATCTCGCCGCCCGCATCCTCGACGGTGCGGAAGAACTTGACCGGGTCGCCGATACCGGCGAAGGCGAGCACCCTGCGGCCGGCTATGCCGGAGCCGGCAAGCGGCCGCTGGCGCGCGGAAAATACCGGTTTTCCCGCTCGCGCTGCCATGCGCACCACATGATCGGCGCCGCTTCCCTCGCCTACCGCCAACACAGCGTCTGCATAGGGCATCTGGTCGACCAGCCTGGCGCGCAGCGGCCCGCCAGGGATGGTGTGCCCGTTGCCGATGCCGCGACGGGCATCGACGACGATCAGCGCATAATCGAAATGGATGCGCGCGCTCTGGAAGCCGTCGTCAAGGATCAGGAAATCACAGCCCTTTTCGATCAGCAGGCGCGCGCCGGCGGCGCGGTTGCGGGTCACCATGACCGGTGCGTGACGGGCGAGCAGCAGCGGTTCATCGCCGACATGTTTCGCGCGGTCACGCGCCGGATCGACAAGATGCGGCGTGGAATGGCTGCCGCCGTGGCCACGCGAGAGGAAACCCGGCTTCAGCCCCATTTCCCGCGCCTCGACGGCGAGCGCAATCGCGACCGGCGTCTTGCCGGCGCCGCCAACTGTTAGATTGCCGACGCAAAGCACGGGTGCCGCGACCTTTTCGCGGGAAGCTTTCAGGAGGTTGCGGCGCGCAAGCGAGGCATAGGCGACGGAGAAAGGCGACAGCAATGCCGCGCGCCAATCAGGCTTCTTCCACCAGAAAGGAGGGGCCTCGCTTACCACGTTGGGCCTCTCGACATGACCGCCTACCTCCTGCGGCCGTTGCCGTCTTCCAGGCGTGCCTTGACGACGAGCGGCAGGATATAGGGGTCAAGCGCCCGCATCGTCCTCTCCAGCGCTCCCCTCATCTCGTCCACCGCCGCGAGCCCGGCGGCCATCATGTCGTGGCGCGCGCGGTCGTTGTTCAAAAGGAAATTGACGGCGCCGGCAAGCATGTCGCGGTCGCGGATAAGCCTGGCGCCGCCGCGGTCGATCAGCTTCTGGTAGGTCTCGCGGAAATTCTGCACGTTCCGCCCGGCAAGAACGGCCGTATCGAGCATCGCCGGCTCGAGCGGGTTCTGCCCGCCCGCACCGACCAGCGAGCGGCCGACGAAGGCGATCTCGGTCAGCCTCAGATAAAGGCCCATCTCGCCGATCGTGTCCCCGAGGAAGATGTCGGTATCGGCTTCGATGGGTTCATCCAGGCTACGGCGCGCCACTTTCAGCCCATCCGCGGCGAACCGCTCGGCGAGCGCGTCACCACGCTCGGGGTGACGCGGAACAATGATGGTGAGCAGGTCCGGATGGCGGGTGCGCAGCAGTTTGTGCGCGTCGGCGGCGACCGCTTCTTCTCCCTCATGCGTGGAAATCGCCGCCCATACATGGCGGTTGCCGATACGGCCGCGAAAATCCGCAAGCACATCCTGGGGCACGAACGGAGGCCCGGCGTCCACCTTCAGATTTCCGGAAACGGTGACCGGCCTCGCGCCGAGCGCATGGAACCGTTCCGCGTCGAGGTCGGACTGCGCGATCACATGCGCCAGGTTCTCGAAAAGGGCTTCGGCGATCGAGGCGCGCTTCTTCCACGAGCGGAAGGAGCGATCGGAGAGGCGGCCGTTCACCAGCACCTGCGGCACGCGGCGCGCGCCGAGTTCAAGGATGGTCATCGGCCAGATCTCGGATTCGGCGATAATCGCAAGATCGGGCGCCCAGTGATTGAGGAAGCGCCGGACGGCGGGCTTAAGGTCGAGCGGCACATATTGATGCAGCACGCGATCGCCGAGCCGCTCGGAGGCGACACCGGCGGAAGTGACGGTCCCGGTGGTGAGTACGATGTTGATGCCGAGCGAAAGGATATGTTCGATCAGCGGGATAACGGCATTGGTCTCGCCGACGCTCGCCGCATGCATCCAGATCAGCGGCCCGGCGGGCCGTGGGTAAGCGGCGAAGCCATAACGCTCACGGCGCCGGAGAGGGTCTTCCTTGCCCTTGGAGGCACGCCAGGCCACGTAGCCGCCGATCAGCGGATAGGCGGCCGCCCCGGTCCACCGATAGGCGCCCAGAACCGCACGTGCCCACCCCTCGCTCATCGCCGACCATCGACCAAGGCATAGGCCTTCGCGGTCGCCGCGTTGAGGCCGGCGGTCACGGCCCGCCGCTTTTCCTCCAGTTCCGCCTCGCCGGTATCGCGACCGACATAGATCGGTTCGCCGAAGACCACCGCCCGATGACCGAAGGGGAGATTGATGGTGGTCTTGTCCCATGTCTTGTCGAGCACCTTGCGGCGGCTCGTGGCATAGGCGACCGGCAGGATCGGCCGGCCCGAAATGCGGGCAAGCGTAACGATGCCCATTCCCGCCTGCCGCGGCGTACCATGCGGGATGTCGGCGATCATGGCGACCGCATTGCCGGCGTCGAGCGTCTTTTTCAGGGCAATCAGCGCCCTCGCCCCGCCCTTGTCCGCCGTTTTCTGCGAACGGCCGCCGGAACCACGAATCGTGCGGAACCCGTTGCGCTCCAGTACCAGCGCGTTGAGTTCGGCGTCGGCGCTGCGGGAAAGCATTGCCGAGATGGGGATATGGCGTGGCCGATCGAATGCCGACAAGATATGCTGGCCGTGCCAGAGCGCGACGATCGGCGGCATATGTTCGGTCAGCTTCGCGGCGGTGTCGTCGCTGCCCTCGACGAGCGGATTGGTCCAGTAGACGAAGCGGAAGGCCCGCGCCACGAACCATGCCACGAAGGGCATGGTAAAGCGCGAGGCGGCAAGCGGTTTGCGGATGCGCCGCCACAGCCGGCGCGCAGCGTCCTCCTGCCTGCGCTTTCGGGCCGGCTTGGCGGGCGAGCCGGCGATCTCTCCTTCGCGCATCATCAATCCTTGCCCGGCAAAGCCGATTCCGGATCGAGAAGCCGGTGCAGATGGACGATGAAATAGCGCATGCCGGCATTGTCCACGGTCGACTGGGCCTTGGCCCGCCAGGCGGCGTGTGCCGACGCATAGTCGGGATAGATTCCGACGATGTCGAGCGCATCGAGGTCACGGAATTCGGTCGAACCGAGCGACTTCAACTCGCCGCCGAAGACAAGGTGGAGAAGCTGTTTCTTTTCAGCCGGGCCGGTCATTCTTCTTTTCTTGTCGCGTTTCCGGAGAATCGGTGCTTAGCGGAAAAAGCGTCGCGATGATATATTCGCATCACGATCCGTTTTCCATGTCGCGGATCGATTGCGCCATCTCGCCGAGAAGCGACCCGCTGCCGGCGACAAGCGTGCCGTGCCGCGTCTCGCGGCGCGCATAGAAAGGTGTTTCGCCCCGACGGTCAAGGACGGCGCCGCCAGCCTCCGCGAGGATGAGATCGGCGGCGGCAAGATCCCAATCATGTGAATTGGCCTTGATGAAGGTGGCGTCGATCCTGCCCGACGCCACCATGGCGAGCCGGTAGGCAAGCGACGGGATATAAGGAACATTGACGAAACGGCTGCGCGACCGCTCAGGCATGGCGGCGATCAGCGCTTTCGGCCCGCCGACCCGCAACTCGCCCGCAGCTTCGCGCACGCCAATCGCCTTGCCGTTGCGGACGGCCCCGCCGCCGGCGCGGGCCGCATAGATCTCCGTTTTCGCCGGGCAGTCGAGCACACCGGCCACGGGGCGACCTTTCTCCACGATCGCCACGCTGACGCACCATTCATCGGAGCCTGCGATGAAACCGCGCGTGCCGTCGATCGGATCGACGACGAAGGTGCGTGCGGCGGAAAGCCGCCCCGGCGAGTCCGCCGTCTCTTCCGACAGCCAGCCATAGTCAGGCCGCGCGGCGGAAAGCCGGTCACGCAACAGTTTGTCTACAGCGAGATCGCCCTCCGTCACCGGCGAATTGCCCGCCTTCATCCAGACCTGCGGATCGCGGCGGAAATAACGCATGGCGAGTTCCGCCGCCTCACGAGCAGCATCGCGGAGCAGGTCCAGATCGGCGTCGAGCGTTCTGTCGGTCAGTTCAGTCACCTGCAAGCGTCATACCTTCGATCAGAAGCGTTGGCGCCGCGGTGGCGAAATTGCGGTCGATATCGTTTGCCGGAACCATCCGCATGAACATGTCCTTCAGATTGGAGGCGATGGTCACTTCCGATACCGGATAGGCAAGTTTGCCATTCTCGATCCAGAAGCCGGATGCCCCGCGGCTGTATTCGCCCGTCAGCATGTCCACACCATGGCCGAAGACTTCCGTGACGTAGAAACCGCTCTTGACGGATGCGATCAGTTCGTCCGGCGAGCGATCGCCCGGTTCGATGGCGAAATTGGTCGAGGACGGCGAGACGGATGTGCCCGAACGCGCGCCGCGCCCGTTGGTGGTGAGGCCGAGTTCACGTGCCGCCGAGGTTGACAGGAACCAGTGGCGGAGCACGCCGTTCTCGACCATGGCCAGCGCCTCACCGGCGACGCCTTCGCCGTCGAACGGGCGCGAGCCCGGACCACGGCGCTTGAGCGGATGGTCAGTGGCCGTGATGTCGGCCGACGCGATCTGCTGGCCCATCCGGTCACGCAGGAAGGATGTCTTGCGGGCGACGGAGGCGCCGTTGATCGCGCCGGCGAGGTGGCCAGCGATGCCGCGCGCGACGCGCGGATCGTAGATCACGGTCACCGGGCCGGTCTTCGCCTTGCGCGAGCCCAGCCGGCGGACGGTGCGCTCGCCGGCGTGGGCGCCGATGTCGGCCGGCTGGTCCAGATCGGCGAAATGGAGACGGGAGGAAAAGTCGTAGTCACGTTCCATCGCCGTCCCCTCGCCCGCCACGACGCTGACCGAGCGGGAGAACCGCGTCACGGCATATTGGCCGAGGAAGCCTGCGGAGGTCGCGAGAACAAGACCGCCGAGCCCGGCACTGGCGCCGGCGCCGCCCGAATTAGTGACGCCCTTGACGGCAAGTGCCGCCTCTTCCATGGCAAGCGCATCGTCCTTCAAGCGGTCGGTCGGGATTTCCGCCGTATCGAAGAGATCGAGATCCGCCGGATGATCGGCCAGTAGAGACGGGTCGGCGAGGCCCTGATACGGGTCCTCGGGCGAAACCTTCGCCATGGCGACGGCGCGCTCGGCGAGCATCTTCGGATCGGATGTGGCCGTCGCCGAGACACTCGCCACGCGCTGGCCGACAAAGACGCGCAGCGAGACATCATCGCTTTCGGATGCCTCCGTACCCTCGACCTTGCCGAGCCTGACCGACACGCCGCGCGCTCGCGCGCGGACCGCGACGGCATCGGCAGCGTCAGCCCCGGCCTTGCTTGCGGCCTCGACGAGCGCCGCCACCTGATCGGCAAGCTTCGCGGCGTCGGGAGAATCGGTCATGTTGTCGTCGTCCTCATGGGGATACTTGTCGGAAATTTCGAGCCGGCAGCCCAGGCGGGTGGCGCGAACGCCATTGCACCCCATCTATTGTGCCGGGCTTGCATGTGCAATGGGGCCGGCGTAGGCACGCGGTTTCGCTCGAAATCGCGCACGGCCCGAAATCTGATGAAGAGGGGATGCCCGTGGTTGATGCAGGCCCGCCGATCGATACGGAAACGCTGCTCCTGCTCGGCGGGGCGGTGATCGCCGCTCCGCTCTTCAAGCGCATCGGGCTCGGAACCGTGCTCGGCTATCTGGCCGCCGGCGTGGTGATCGGCCCGGTCCTGCGCTTTATCGCAGGCGGTGAGCAGATATTGAGCGTCGCCGAACTCGGCATCGTCTTCCTTCTGTTCATCATCGGGCTGGAACTGAAGCCGACACGGCTTTGGGCGCTGCGCCGCGATATATTCGGGCTCGGCCTGGTGCAGGTGCTGGTGACGGGTGCGGTTCTGGCCGGGCTCGGCGTGGCGTTTGCCGGCCTCTCCCTCCCCGCAGCGATCATCGCCGGCTACGGGCTGTCGCTGTCCTCCACGGCCTTCGCGCTGCAGATCCTCGAGGACGAGGGCGCGACGAACCGCCGTTACGGACAGACCTCGTTCGCGATGCTGCTTTTCCAGGACCTCGCCATCGTGCCGCTTCTGGCGCTGATCCCGCTTCTGTCACCGGGCAGCGAGGGAGCGAGCCGCATGTCGCTGCCGCAATTCGGCCTGTCCATCGCTGCCGTCGTCGCCCTGGTAGTCGTCGCGCGCTACCTGCTCAGTCCGCTTTTCCGCGTCATCGCCAATACGGGCGCCAAGGAAGTGATGATCGCGGCGGCATTGCTCGTGGTCCTCGGGTCGGCCGACATCATGCAGTTCGCCGGGCTCTCCATGGCCATGGGCGCCTTCATCGCCGGCGTGCTGCTCGCGGAATCCTCCTACCGGCACGAACTCGAAGCCGATATCGAGCCGTTCCGCGGCATCCTGCTCGGGCTTTTCTTCATGGCGGTCGGGCTCTCGCTGAACCTCGACGTCATCTTCCAGAACTGGATCGTGATCGCTGTCGCCGTGCCGGTGCTGATGGCCGTCAAGGCCGCCCTCATCTATGCGCTCACACGCCTGTTCGGCTCGGAACACGACAATGCCGTGCGCACTGCCTTCCTCCTGCCGCAAGGCGGGGAGTTCGGCTTCGTGCTCTTCTCGGCGGCGGCGTCCGCGTCGATCTTTTCGGGCGCGACGGCTTCGCTCCTCATCGCTATCGTCACGGTCTCCATGGCGCTCACCCCGGTTTCGGTGCTGATCGGCAAGCGCTTCCTGCGGCCCGCGCAAAGCGAGGAGATGGACGAGGATTTTTCAGGCCTCGACGGCGGCGCCGACGTTCTGATGATCGGCTTCTCGCGCTTCGGCCAGATCGCCTCGCAGATGCTTCTTTCCGGCGGCAGCAGCGTGACCATCATCGACCATTCGGCGAACCGGGTCCGCTCGGTGCAGAAATTCGGCTTCCGCATCTATTTCGGCGACGGCCAGCGCAAGGACGTGCTGGAGGCGGCCGGCATAAGGCGGGCGAAGATCGTCGCCGTCTGCACAAACCACCGCGAAACCACCGACCGGATCGTGGAACTGATCCAGGCAGAATTCCCGGACGTCCGCCTTTTCGTGCGCTCCTACGACCGGGCCCACACGCTGGAACTGCGCGCCCGCGGCGTCGAATACGAGATCAGGGAAACGTTCGAATCCGCGCTGATGTTCGGACGCCGATCTCTCGAGGCTCTCGGCACGGACGAGGAGCAGGCCTACGAAATCTCGCAGGATGTGCGCAAGCGCGACGAGGAGAGGCTGGAGATCCAAGCGGTCGAGGGCATCACCGGCGGCCTCGACAAAATGCGCCGCACGCCCGTCACGCCCGAACCGTTGGTCAAGCCAACGCGCGAATCGAAGCGCCTCGACAGCGCCAACGAGAACGAGCCGCAAGCGGGCGACGAAGACGAGATGACGGCGGACGCAAGCTGAGGGCGGTGCGGGTACCCTCTATTTCTTCCCCGCATCATCGAATTTCGGCCCGACGATCATGATCGCGGGTTCGACGGAGAGGAGCTTCTTCGCTTCCGCTTTCACCTCATCGAGCGTGACGGCGTTGATCTTCGCCTCGCGTGTCTGGATGTAGTCGATGCCGAGATGGTCGATCTGGAGGTCGACCAACGTCCGGGCGATGGCGGCCGAAGAATCGAGATTGCCGATGGCGAAGGCGCCGATCACGTATTTCTTCACCTCGGCGAGCTCTTTGGCGGTCGGTCCCTTCTCCGCCATCTGCCTCACCACGTCGCGTACGATCTTCAGGGTCTCCTCAGCCTTGTCCGAACGCGTCGCGGTCTGGATGACGAGCCCGGTCGAATGTTCGCGGTCGATGAGATTGGAGCCCGCGCCGTAGGCGAGGCCGCGCTTTTCGCGCACTTCCTCGAACAGTCTGGACGAGAAAGTGCCGCCGCCGAGAACCTGATTCATCAGATAGGCCGCGAAGAAATCGGGCGCGTTGCGCCTGACGCCGGGATAGATGAGGTGGAGCGAAGTCTGCGGCAGGTCGTAGGCGATCTGTATCCGCTGATCGAGCTTCGGCTTGATATCGGAAACGGGCGTCAGGTCCGCTTTTTCCGGCAGGCCCCCGAAGACCTCGTCCAGCACTTTCTTCAGCGCCTCGGCATCGATCGCTCCGACGACGGCGACCGTCAGATTGTCGCGCGCGAACTGGCGGCCGTGGAAGGCTTTCAAATCGTCCGAACTAATCGTGGCGAGGGTTTCGGGCGTGCCGTCGGCGCGTTTCGAATAGGGGTGATCGCCGTAGAGCGCCTTTGCCATGGCGATGCCTGCCTGCGTATTCGGGTCGTTCTCCGAACCACGGATGCCCGAGATCACCTGAGCGCGGATACGGTCGATCGGCTTCTGGTCGAAACGGGGCTTCTCGACGGCAAGTTTCAGAAGGCCGAAAGCCGCATCCTCTTCCGAGGCGAGCATGCGCATCGAGCCGTAGATGCGGTCACGGTTGGCCTCGAAGCGCATTTCCGCGCCGGCATCATCCAGTTTCTCCTGGAAGGCATCGCTGTCGAGATCGCCCGCGCCCTCGTCGAAAAGGCCGGTCATCAGATTGGCGAGACCTTCCTTTCCATCGGGATCCTGCGACGTGCCGCCGGCGAAAGCGAAGCGGATGGTGACGACGGGTACCGAATAATCCTCGACCAGCCAGGCATGGATGCCCTTCGGCGACGTCACTTCCTGGATGGAGACTTCGGCATTCGCCTGGCCGGCAAGCGTCGTCAGCCAGCAAAGGACGAGCGCAAGCGCGAGGAAGCGGGCGCTGACGGTCGCACGGATCGACGGCAGGTTCATTCCAGACAGCGTCCTCATTTCAGTTCACCTCCTGCTCGGGAGGCAGGAGATATCCGGTCACCGAACGCGACGGATCGAGATATTTCGCCGCCGCCTTGACCTGTTCGGCGGTAACGGCCTCGATGCGATCCGGCCATTCCTCGACATCCTTGACCGTCTCGCCCGTTGTCAGTGCGGCGCCATAAAGGCGCGCCATGCCGGCCTGGTTGTCGCGGGCGAAGATCATGCTGCGCACGAAGCGCTTCTTGGCCTTGGCCAGTTCCTCCCCGGAAACGCCACCCTTGGCGATGCGCGCGATCTCGGCGTCCACCGCTTTCTCTACATCGGCCAGTTTAGCGCTGCCGAGCGGCGAGGCGTAGACGCCGAAGCTGGACGGGTCGATCGCGGTGCCCTGATAGTAGGCGCCCGCCGAAGCGGCGATGCCCTTCTCCACGATCAGGTCCTGATAGAGCCGGCTGCGCACCCCGCCGCCAAGGATCTCGGCAAGGAGGTCGAGTGATTCGGCCACGCCCGGTTCGGCGCTACGATAGGAGGGCACCACCCATTTCTTGGTGAAGCTCGGCACGGTGACGCGCGGATCGTTCAGCGTGACCGTGCGCCTGGTGTTCTGTTCGGGCTCCTGCGGACGGTTGCGTGGCGGCAGGTCGGCGCCGCGCGGAACCTTGCCGTAGGTTTCCTCGGCATATTTGCGGACGGTGGCGGCATCGACGTCGCCCGCTACCACCACGACCGCGTTGTTGGGCTCGTAGAAATGATTGTAGAAGGCAACCGCATCCGCCCGATTGAGCTTCTCGATCTCCTGTTTCCAGCCGATCACCGGATAGCGATAGGGGCTGTTCTGGTAGAGCGTGGCGTTGACCTCCTCATCGAGCACCGCGCTGGGATTGTTGTCGATGCGCATGCGCCGTTCCTCCAGGATGACGTCGCGCTCCGGACCGATGACGGCATCCGTCAGGGTAAGGTTGCGCATGCGGTCGGCCTCGTAGCGCATCATCGTTTCGAGCGCGGACGGCGCCACCTGCTGGTAGAAGGCGGTGTAGTCGTAGGAGGTGAAGGCGTTCTCCTGACCGCCGATCTCCGCCACCTTTTGCGAGAATTCGCCGGGCGGATGGTTCTTCGTGCCCTTGAACATCAGGTGCTCGAAGAAATGGGCGATGCCGGATTTGCCGGCGACCTCGTCGGCGCTTCCGGCCTTGTACCAGATCATGTGGGTGACGACGGGCGCGCGATGGTCGGGGATAACCACCACCTCCAGCCCGTTTTCCAGCGTGAAATCCGAGATATGGGCGGATTCCTCCGGAGACTTTGCGAAGGCGGACATCGATGCCGTCGCAAGCACGACTGTGAGTGCCAGAGAAATAATCGCGCGGCCGAGCCATCGCATGGAAACCATATCGTCGGTCATCAAGCCTTCCCTGAAATTCGTGCCGCGAACCTATCGGGCCGAAGCGCGCACCGAAAGTGAATTATCCGTCATAAGGAAGATCGGGGCGCCAATCAGGCGGCTTCCAGAAACCGGATGATCGTATCGCCATATTCGCGGTCGTCGAGGGGAGCGAAGCCCGGTCTCGTCTCGAAGGGCGCGCCAGCCGCCTCTTCGACGACGCAGAGCGCGCCCTTTCTCAGCCAGCCGCCGGCGCGCGCCGCCTCGAGGGCACTGCCGCCGAAGCCTTTGCCGTAAGGAGGGTCAGCAAGAAGCAGGTCGAATGGCTGCATCGTACCCACCTCGCCGAGCCTTGTCGCATCGCGGCGGAATATCTTCGTACGGCCCTGAAGCCCGAAGGTCTCGACATTTTCGCGGATCAGGCCGCGTCCTTCGGCGGACTCTTCCACGAAAAGACAGAAAGACGCGCCGCGCGACAATGCCTCCAGCCCGAGCGCACCGGTGCCGGCGAAAAGGTCGAGCACGCGCGCGCCCTCCAGCCGGCCCGCAAAGCGGTGCGCGAGCACGTTGAAGACAGCCTCGCGCGTGCGGTCCGTGGTCGGGCGGATGGCGCTCGACCGGGGTGTGGCGAGCGACCGGCCGCGAAATTCGCCGCCGACGATCCGCATCAGCTTTTCTTCGGCGGCCGGCGGGGGCCACCGCGTGGCGCGGGACGGCCACCAAAACCACCTCCGGCACCGCCTCGGGAACCACCACCGAACCCGCCTCCGGACCTTCCAAGCCCACGCTTGGCGCCGTCGGGGCTGCTTCCTTCCCTCCGAGTCATATTTGGCCTGTTGCTGCCCGGCTTGTTTCCCCCGGGCTTGCCGGCCGGCCGGCCGCTGCCGGACTTTCCCGCTGGCCATTTGCGTTCCGGCTTGTTGCCGGGTCCGGCCGCCCGGCCTTCTTCTCCTGGCGGCCGCGGCCGGTCGCGCCGCTCGTCCGCTTTCCTGTCAGCCGTCGGACGACGATCGGGCCGGTGGTTGGCGGAACGCGCAGGCCGATCGCCGGAAGGGAGAGACGCGGGCGTTTCCTCTGCCTTCTTCTTGCCGATCGGGCGCGCGCCCGGAGCCATCCAGACATTCGAGGCTCGTGCCCGGACGGGCGTGTCCCGCTTCTTGTCTTCGGAGCGATCTTTGTCCTGGAAGCGTCCTTTGCCCTCTGGGCGCTTTTTCTCGAAGCGAGGCGGCCGTGCAGTCTGCAGGCGATCGAGCGCAACTTCCCGCTGCTGCTCACGTGCCCGCTTGCGGTTGCGGATCAGCCCGCCTTCCTCGATGCGCGGCGCGGGGCTTCGCTTCGGCTTTGCCTTCGGCTCTTCGCCGGCGCGCATCGGCCGGTTCGGAAAAGGCTTCGCGACCTGCGCCTCGAAATCGGCACCGGCCTCGGCGATCAGTCGATCGCCCAACTGGTCGCGCAGCAGGCGGCCCTTCAGTTCCAGCACCTCCCCCTCGCCCAGTTCGCCAAGCTGGAAGGGACCGTAGGAGACGCGGATCAGGCGTGTCACTTCGAGACCGAGCGCGCCCAAAATGTTCTTCACTTCGCGGTTCTTGCCTTCCCTCAAACCGATCGTCAGCCAAGCGTTGGAGCCTTGCTCGCGGTCGAGTGCAGCCTCCACCGCGCCATAGAAAACGCCGTCCACCGCGATGCCCTCGCTAAGCGAGGCGAGCGCCTCCGGCTCGACCTTGCCGTGCACGCGAACGCGGTAGCGCCTGAGCCAGCCGGTCGTGGGCAGTTCCAGAACGCGCGCCAGCCCGCCATCGTTGGTGAGGAGCAGAAGCCCCTCCGTATTGATGTCGAGCCGGCCGACCGTCATCAGCCTCGGCAGGCCGGCCGGCAGGGAATCGAATACGGTCCTGCGGCCTTCCGGGTCGCGATTGGTCGTCACGATGCCCGCCGGCTTGTGGAACAGGAAGAGCCGCGTACGCTCGATCGCCGGAATCGGCGTTCCGTCGACCTCGATGCGGTCCTGCGGCCCGACGTTGAAGGCTGGCGAGGAAAGTACCGTGCCGTTGACGCGGACACGACCGTCGGCGATCAGCGCCTCGGCCTCGCGGCGCGAGGAAATACCAGCGCGCGCGAGCCGCTTGGCGATCCGTTCCGAACCGCCTGTTTCCCCGGCTGAGGGCGGGATCTGACGCTTCGCGCCTTCCGTGCGGGGCCGCTCCCTCGATTTCTCTTTATCGTCCATGTGGCGTTGGCCTTTCCGGTCGCGTAACTATCAGTTGGGCTGGACCCTTGCGAGAGGAATTCGAGGCAGGCGCGTGCGACAGACAGGCCACATGGAAATCGCGCTGGAAGAGGCACGCGCGGCCGGAGCGCGAGGCGAGGTGCCGGTTGGAGCCGTCCTCGTACTGGGCGGTGAGATCATCGCGCGGGCAGGCAACCGGACAAGGGAACTCGCCGACCCCACCGCGCATGCGGAGATGCTGGCGATCCGCGAGGCGTGTACGGCGCTCGCGGCCGAACGCCTCGCCGATGCCGATCTCTTCGTCACGCTGGAACCTTGCGCCATGTGCGCCGGCGCCATTTCCTTCGCGCGCATCCGGCGTCTCTATTTCGGCACCCCCGATGAGAAGGGCGGCGCGGTTGTCAACGGGCCGCGATTCTTCGGCCAGCCGACCTGCCATCACGCGCCGGAAATCTATTCCGGGTTTCGCGAGCAGGAAGCCGCCGGATTGCTGAAGGACTTCTTCCGGGAGAGGCGCTTGTAACGGAACCTGTAACGGCTTCGCCGTGTCAGAAGGGCCAGAGGTCACCGAGTTGGAAGCTACTTTTCTTACCCTTCAGCGCTTCCTTCTTGTTATCCCGTTCCTTCTTCCACTCATCCTTGCCGAGATCGTCCGCAGGGGCGGTCGATGCAGGCTGCCGATAGGTGAGCGGCGGCTCGCTCAGATAACGACGTTCGGTCTCGCTGCCTTGCTTGTTGATCGCCATGCGACGCTTGAATTCCGCGCTCTGGTCGCGGCTGTAACCCGGACCACCGCCCGTAAGATAGACGGGCTCGCCCTTTGTACGGATAACACCAACCTGAGGTGCGGAAGAAGTCGCTCCCTCGATCTCGGGAACGTAGCTCGAATCGCCCTGGTTTGCCGTCGCCTCCATGCGCAATCTCTGCCGCTTGGCTTCAGGCGATTCAGGCCATTGCGGGTTCGAAGACGTCGCCAGATCGTCCTGCGGCGGCGGCAGCACCGCTACTTCGCTTGTAGCCGGCCTCACCAGCTGGGGGCGTGGGCGATGGTCGACACGCGGCTTTTCTTTCGGGCCGAGCGTGATGATACCGGTCATGTCATCGAGGAGTTGTTTGTCGGCCGGCGTTCCCGTGCCATAGGTCGGCGCACCCGTGCAACCGGCCACAAGCAGGCATGCCGCGCCTGCAGCCACGATCAGCAAAGGCCGCGAAGAGATCCAGCGGGACCTAAGAATATGTTCCAAGCTCTTCAGCCTCTCACCTGTCGCCGAACATTCATCCCGCGACGCCCCGCGATTTGACCGGTGAATCCGGCGACAACAAGGCGCCCGCGCAGGGCGCTCCTCGGCGGCTTGTAACGCAACCGGCCCACGCGGGCAACGGCCAGCCGACGCCGCCCACACATTCGCTTCGGCCGGGCGCCGGTTCGCGACAGGGACGATGCGCAAATGTCACAATCGCCCAAGCGACTGCAATTCCTTCAGCGCCGCCGCGTCACGCGCCGAAACGTCCGGGAACATCGGATCGGAGCCGACATCGTCCGTATAGCGCCAGGAGCGAGCGCATTTGACGAGACCCAGTTCTTCCGCGCGACGGAATTCGACGGCCACACCTGGAACGTCTTCAAGAGAGAAGGCGCTTTCCGGTGCGGGCGTTCCCGTCACCTCGACAGTGCTGGTGATGCAGATCTCTGCCATATCGGCGCTTCCCACCAGCAAACGCAGCTCGGCGTCGGCGATATGCAGGATGGGCGCGGCTTCCAGAGAAGAGCCGATCGATTTCGCGGCGCGTTCGACCTCCAGCGCACCGGTGACCACGCGGCGGACGTCGCGCAACTTTCGCCATCTGGCAGCGAGGGTCTCGTTCTTCCAATCAGCCGGGATATCCGGGAACTGTTCCAGATGGACGGAAGAAGCGTCCGGATGCCGGTCGAGCCACGCCTCCTCCATGGTGAAGGGCAGCATCGGCGCCAGCCATTTCACCAAACAGTCGAAAAGGCGGCGCACGACCTCGACCGAAGCCTTGCGACGCGTGCTCGACGGTGCGTCGCAGTAAAGCGCGTCCTTGCGGATGTCGAAATAGAAGGCTGAGAGTTCCACCACCATGAAATCGAGCAGCGCCCGGGTGATGCGCTTGAAGTCGAACGCGTCGTAGCCCTTGCGCACCACCTGGTCGAGTTCGGACAGCCGATGCAGCATCAGCCGCTCGAGTTCGGGTATCTCCTCCAGCGGCACGCTCTCGCCGTCGTCATGGGTGAGCGTGCCGAGCATCCAGCGAATGGTGTTCCTGAGCTTGCGATAGGCGTCGATGTTGGTCTGCAGGATATTCCTGCCGAGGCGCTGGTCTTCCCAATAGTCGGTGGTCATCACCCACAGGCGGAGGATGTCGGCGCCGGACTGCTTCATGACGTCCTGCGGCACGACCGTGTTGCCGAGCGATTTCGACATCTTGCGGCCGTTCTCGTCCATGGTGAAGCCGTGCGTTATGACGGCGTCGTAGGGCGCTCGGCCGCGCGTGCCGCAGCTTTCGAGAAGCGAGGAATGGAACCAGCCGCGATGCTGGTCCGACCCTTCGAGATAGACGTCCGCCGGCCATTTCAGGTCGGGCCGATCCTCCAGCGTGAAGGCGTGGGTGGAGCCTGAATCGAACCAGACGTCGAGGATGTCGCGGACGCGGTGCCAGGGCTCGTTGGCGCGGGAACCGAGGAAGCGCTCGCGAGCGCCGTCGGCGAACCAGGCATCCGCCCCTTCCTTCTCGAAAGCCTCGAGGATGCGGGCATTGACCGCCTCGTCCTTCAGGACGTTGCCGTCCGCATCGGCGAAGACCGCGATAGGCACGCCCCATGCGCGCTGGCGCGACAGCACCCAATCCGGCCGCTCCTCGATCATCGAGCGCAACCGCGTCTGGCCGGCCGCCGGCACGAAGCGCGTTGCATCGATGGCGGCAAGGGCGCGAGAACGGAGAGTATCGGGGCTAGACGATTGGCCGATCTCCCTCTCAAGGGGGGAGATCGGCGAAAGCCCGTAGCCGGCGAGGTCCTTATCCATATGGACGAACCATTGCGGCGTGTTGCGGAAGATGACGGGCTTCTTCGAACGCCAGGAATGCGGATAGGAGTGCTTCAGCCGGCCGCGGGCGAAGAGCATGTTGCGTGCGATCAGCGCGTCGATGATGGCCTTGTTGGCGTCGCCCTTCTTGCCGTTGTCGTCGATGACGCGGACCGGCCCGCCCTCGCGGTCCGGTCCGAAACCCGGCGCGTCCTTGGTCAGGAAGCCGGCGTCGTCGACGGTGAAGGGGATGCGGGTATCGATTCCCCTCGCCTCGAGTTCGCGCGCATGATCCATCCACGCGTCGAAGTCCTCGCGGCCGTGACCCGGCGCCGTGTGGACAAAGCCCGTACCGGCATCGTCCGTGACATGGTCGCCGGGGAGCATGGGAACGGGGAACTCGTAACCACCGGAGAGGCCCTTGAAGGGATGGGAAAGTACAAGGCTTCCAAGCTCTTCGGCGGAGACGCTGCGAAGCCGATTCATCGTCACCTTGGCTTTCGCCGTGGATTCCTCCGCCAGCTTGTCGGCGAAGATCAGCTTCTCGCCCGCCTGCGGACCGAAATCGTTCTCGGCAGCCGTGATCTGGTAGAGGCCGTATCCGATACGAGGAGAATAGTTGACGGCGCGGTTGCCGGGGATGGTCCATGGCGTCGTCGTCCAGATGACGACATGGGTCCCGGCCAGATCGGCTGAACCGGAAGCGACCGGGAACTTCACCCAGATCGTGTCCGATTCATAATCCTGATATTCAACCTCAGCCTCGGCGAGCGCGGTGCGCTCGACCACGCTCCACATCACCGGCTTGGAGCCGCGATAGAGCTGGCCGGACATGGCGAATTTCATCAGTTCGCCGGCGATGCGTGCCTCGGCGTGGAAGTTCATCGTCAGGTACGGGTTATCGAAATCGCCGATGACCCCGAGACGCTTGAACTCGCCCGTCTGCACCTCGATCCAGTGCCGGGCGAACGCGCGGCACTCGTCGCGGAAGGCGTTGATGGCCCTGCCGTCGGAAAAGTCCGGCTTTTCCTTGCCCTTGGCGCGGTACTGCTCCTCGATCTTCCATTCGATCGGCAGGCCGTGGCAGTCCCAGCCGGGGACGTAGTTGGAGTCATAGCCGCGCATCTGGAAGGAGCGGGTGATGACGTCCTTCAGGACCTTGTTCAGCGCGTGACCGATATGGATGTTGCCGTTGGCGTAGGGCGGCCCGTCATGGAGCACATATTTCGGGCGGCCGGCCGCGTCCTCGCGCAGCCGGCGATAGAGGTCCATCTTTTCCCAGCGCTCGACAAGAAGCGGCTCCCTCTCCGGCAGCCCCGCGCGCATGGGGAAATCCGTCTTCGGCAGGTAGAGCGTCTTGGAATAATCGATCTTTTCGGACGTGTCGTTCATGGTTCTGGCCATTATGCGGCGGACGGCCAAAGGCCGCGCGCCCATGTCATCTCAAAGCGGAAAATGCGCGGAAAGCGAAAACAGTCTCCCGGACCCGCCGGCGGCCTCAGGCCGCCCGGAAGGCCGGGCCCATAATTCGTATGAAGCGGCGGAGCGCATCGGAATTCATGGCGCGTATGTAACCGAGCGCCGCCACGGAATAAAGGGGCTCAGCGCAGAGAAAAATCGAAACGGTACGTGGCCGACACACCGAGAAGGAACTGGTCAGGCGAACCGCGTTCCTTGACGATGCTGGAATCGGCGGCCGGACCGAGCAGGTGCTGATATTCGCCGAACAGGCTGGTCGTCACCTTGTCGGTCGTCCTCCATGTCAGCGCGCCGCCGAAGCCGGCCGACTTCAAGCCGCCGCCCGGCGAATAGGGGCTGAGGCCCGATTTCACGGACTCGGCCGGACTCACACCATAATATGTCCTGAAATAATCGGCGGTGGCGGCGGAAAGGCGAGGGCCGCCGGAGATCTGCAGCGTCGGGGTGAGGTTGGTGAAGGCGTCGACGGCAAGGTCGCCCACGATCGCATCATGCGTCACGATACCCTTGCGCACCTCACCACGGATACGCATCCAGTCGAAGGGGTAGAACTCGGCGAAAAGGCCAAGCTCGCCGCCGAAATCGACGTCGTGCAAGCCTTTCAAATCATGATAATCGCTGGAATCGCGCGGAAAGATGAGCTTACCTGTCAAGCCGGCGCGGAAGTCGCCCGTATCGACGAAGCCGATCGAGATGTTGTCGTTACGCGAGGAAAAGCGCGTCGCCGTGCCCTGCCGCGAGAAGGAGACCAGCGGCACTGCGCCGATATGATAACTCGACGCGCCCTCGAACTCAGGTTCGGCATAGGTCGATACGCCGACCGTCAGCGACCAATTACCGGTAAACCAGCCGAAGCGGGATTGGTCGGCCATGTCGGCTGCATTGGCGCTTGCGGAAATCCCGAACAGCAGAAGGGCGGTGGCGGTGATTACACGTCCCGTCTTCATTCTTGCCCTTCCGTTCAGGCTGCTTTGATTGCCGGTATGAACTCGTGGATAGGAAAGTCTTCTCCACCCGGCAAGTAAACAATGATTTAAGCCGGTGCCTGACCGCGAAACATCAGTCGGCCGCAAAGGCAATCGCGCGGTCAAGCGGCGACAGCGGTACGGCCTTGCCGAGCACGGCGCGCGCCTCTTCCTCGTCGCGGCGCATCTGCGCCACCAGCGGGCCGAGACCGTCGAACTTCTCTTCGCCACGCAGGTAGGAGAAGAAGCTTACGCGGCAGCTCTCGCCGTACAGGTCACCGGAAAAATCGAAAAGAAAGGTTTCGAGCAGCGCGGCGCCGTCCTCTTCCACGGTCGGGCGGCGGCCGAAGCTGGCGACGCCGTCATGAAGCGTGCCGTCGGCACGGTGGAATTTCACGGCATAAATGCCGTGCGCCAGATCGGTGTCGGCCGGCAGAGCCATGTTGGCGGTCGGATAGCCGAGCGTGCGGCCAAGCTGCCTGCCTTTGGAGACCTCCGCCTCCACCGTATAGCGATAGCCGAGCAGGCCGGCTGCCTGCGCGACGTCGCTTTCGGCCAGCAATGCCCGTATGCGGCTCGAAGAAATGATCTCCGCCCCTTCGTCGCGAAAGGCGTCCACCAGCGTAACGCCGAAACCATGCCGGCCGCCCGCTTCCATCAGATAGGCCGGGCCGCCCTGACGATCCTTGCCGAAGTGGAAATCGACACCGGTGACGACATGGCTGACGCCGAGCCCGCTATCCAGGATACGGGTGACGAACTCTTCCGCCGACTGTGCCGCGAAGGCGTGCGTGAAGGGTAACTCGACGACGGCATCGAAGCCGAGCCTGCCGAGGATACAGGCCTTCATCGGCGCAGGCGTCAAACGGAAGAGCGGAATGTCCGGCCGGATCACGCTTCGCGGATGCGGCTCGAAGGTCAGGGCGATGGCCGCGCGCCCGGCGGCTTCGGCCTCCTCCAATGCGCGGCCAAGGACGACCTGGTGGCCCCGGTGAACGCCGTCAAAATTGCCGATCGCCACCACGCCGCCGCGCAGTTCGCCCGGAAGACGCAGCGGATCGGAGATACGAAGGATGGTATCGGCCTTGCTCATGCGGGCGGCCCGGCCTTCAGCGAAGTCTCGGGATGACGGCGACCGGGTGCTGGCCGTGCTTGTCCAGAAACGCCGTCAGGCGGTCGAGGTCAGGCTGGTGCGTCTCGCCATATTCGCGGGCATGAATGCCGGCCGACACGTAGAGCACATCGATCCCGGCCTGCTCAGCGCCCTTCACGTCTGTCATGACGCCGTCGCCGATCGCCAGCACTTCGGTGCGCTTGACCTCACGCTCGAGGATGCGGCCTGCCTCCCTTAGCGCGGCTTCGTAGATCGGGCGATGCGGCTTGCCGGCGATCAGGGTGCGGCCGCCAAGCAGCCCATAGTCACGGGCGAGCGCACCGGCGCACCAGACGAGCCTCTCGCCGCGTTCCACCACGATATCCGGATTGGCGCAGATGAAGGGCAGATCACGCGAGCGGAGCCGCTTCAACATCTCCGCATAGTCGTCCGGCGTCTCCGTCTCGTCGTCGAAGAGCCCGGTACAGACGACCGCATCCGCCTCGAACTCGTCCGTCGGTTCCACATCCAGCCCGTCATAGATGGTCATGTCGCGGTCGGGGCCGAGATGGAAGACACGGCGCGGACCGGCTGCGATGAGATCGCGGGTCACGTCACCGGAGGTGACGAGCTCGTCATAGGTTTCAGGCGGAACCCCCAGCGAGCGGAGCTGGGCCTCGACTTCCCGCCTGAGGCGCGGCGCATTGGTTATCAGCACCACCGACAGCCCCTTCGAACGAGCGCGGGCAAGGGCCGCGCAAGCGTCCGGCGAGGAGCGGACGCCATTGTGCACGACACCCCAGACATCGCTCAGGATTACCTTATATTCGCCGGCGAGCGCATCCAGCGTGTCGATCATGGCAAGCGGGGTCGTCAAAGGGTCTCCAATCGGGAACGGTGGTGGATCGCGGCGCAAGGCCGCCCGGAAGCACCGGGATTAGCCGAACCTCTTCGCGATGTCACCCGGTTTGAGGAGAAGGCGGGTCAAGCGCACGAGGCACTGTCGCAGCCGGTTATCGTGACCGGAGCCGACGTGCCAATTCAACCGGTAAACAGACGGTGAAACGCCGTTAGCTTTTTGTAAACACCTCCTACACGGGAAATTAGATTATTTTTGGCACTCTCGCCTGAGGATATTCCATTGAACGGGATGAACGGGCGATGTTGCGCAGGTTTCTGGCCGAGCAGCGCGGCAATTACGCATTGATCACGGTTGTTACCATGATCCCCCTGATGGGTGCTTTGGCGGTCGGTGTCGATTACACCGAGATGAACCGGCAATACCAATATACGCAGCACGCGCTCGACGCCGCTGGCGTGGCGACCGCCTATCGCTATCTGCAAGGCGCGACTTCGACCGAGTTGACGACCTACGCCAACTCGTTCTTCGATGCCAATCTCGGGCCGGTCAAATCGGCGGACACAACGCTGACGATCACGTTGCCGACCTCCGATAGCGGCGGCGGCACGCTCGGCATGTCTGCCACCCTGCGCTATCATCCCTATTTCTATCCGGCTTTCCTCGCCCTGCTCGGCCAAGACCCCTCTTCGATCGATTCGAAGCTGAACTTCAACGTCAACACCGAAGTGCGCCTCAAGGACACGCTGGAGGTCGCGCTGGTGCTCGACAATTCCGGCTCCATGGCGGATATCGGCAAAGGTTCCGGCAAGGCGAAAATCGACCTTCTGAAGACAGCCTCGCAGGAACTCATCCAGACCCTGGTGGCAGGCGCCGCTCAGGTGAAGCAGGTGGACAAGCCCGTACAGTTCGGCCTCGTGCCGTTCGCGGCATCGGTGAACGTCGGGTCGCAAAACGCGAGCGCGTCGTGGATGGACACGGATGGGATATCGCCCATCCATCATGAGAATTTCGACTGGACGACCTTCAACAGCGCCAATACGGGCGACAACCGCACGGTTCAGAACATCGGCGGCATCTACTACAAAAAGGGGTCGGCCTGGGGCACCCACGTGAACGAGAAGGTCACCCGCTTCACGCTCTACAACGACCTGCAACGCACCGTCCAGACCTGTACTGGAAAAGGCAATAACAAGACATGTACCAATAATCTCGTGAGCTACGCGTCGTGGGCTGGATGCGTCGAGCAGCGGCCCAGCCCATATGATGTTACCGATGCCGCGCCCGATCCGAGCAAGCCGGCTACCCTCTTTGTCCCGATGTTCGCGCCCGACGAGACGGACAACACCGACAGCCGGGGGCGCTCCGCCATGGGCAATTGGTGGAACGACAACACGTCCGGAACCGATGCGAAGCGGCAGGCCTACATGCCGAAATATTATACGCCTGCTCCGAACGGGACATCGGCCGCGACCGGCAGCGGCGGCCCCAATGCGAGTTGCACCACGCAGCCAATCACGCCGCTGACCGATGTCACCAACACCACCGGCATGAATACGATCACCACCGCAATCAATGCCATGCAGCCGAACGGCGGCACCAACGTGGTCTCCGGCATGGCCTGGGGATGGCGGGTGGTATCGAGCGGGGCGCCCTTCACAGGGGGCCGGCCGGAGTCCCAGCGCGGCAACGACAAGGTCGTGATCGTGCTGACCGACGGCGCCAATACCTACTACACGCCGTCTTCCCTCGGTTACAACGACCTTGCCGGCAACAAGTCGATCTATGCCGACTATGGCTACACCGGCAAGAACTACAATGGCGGCTCGACGACCCGCCTGTTCATGAATACAGACGTGTCGAAGACCGACTTCTCGAATGACAACTACACCAAGGCCATGAGTGAACAGATGTCGACGCTGTGCACGAACGCCAAGGCCGCGAACGTGATCATGATGACCGTCTCGCTCGACCTCGACCCGACCAACAGCGCCGAAAAGGCGCAGATGGATGCGCTCAAGGCCTGCGCTTCCGAATCGCGCTTCAGCATCGACCCGACGACGGGTCAGCCGGCCAAGCTTTACTGGAACGCCACCGGCGCAAGCCTGTCGGACGACTTCAAGGCAATCGCCAACGAACTTTCCAATCTGCGCATCGTCGGCTGAGTGCTCTTTCCCTCGGATGGAACGTGCCCGGTTCGCCCGGCGGCCCGGTTCATGCGGCATGCTCGACACCTTGGTTAACGGCCGGCCAATCCGAGAGCGTTCATTCGAACGGTTTTGCAAACGCGCGGTTAGAGCATTCGTGTCACAACAAGGCGGGCACAATCCGCTGCCTTGAGCGAGGGGCTTCATGATCCGCCGGTTCCGGAAGGATCTCCGCGGGAATTTTGCCATGATCACGGTAGCCGCGATGCTGCCGATCATGGGCGGCGTGGCGCTTGCCGTCGATTATGCCGAGATGACCCGCGAGAGACAGCTTGTGGAGCATGCGCTGGACGCCGCCGCGATCGCGACGGCCCGCCATGTCGTCGACGGCGCAACCGACGCCGAGCTCATCGCTTACGCGACCGATTTCTTCCATGCCAATCTCGGCGGCGTAAACCCCGCCGACACGACCCTCACGGTGACGCTGCCGACCACCACAGATGGCGGCGGCACGCTCAAGCTCGGCGCCGTGCTCGACTACAAGCCCTATTTCCTGCCGGTCTTCAAGGACATGCTGAACGGCGTGGCCGACAACCAGGACATCCATCTCGCCGCCAGGACGGAAGTCAGGCTGAAGAACACGCTGGAAGTCGCGCTCGTGCTCGACAATTCCGGCTCGATGAGCGACCCCGGCAAGGGCTCAGGCGAAGCACGCATCGACCTTCTGAAAGACGCCGCCAAGCAGCTTGTCGATACGCTTGCCGCGCAGGCCCTTCTCATCAAGCAGGTGGACAAGCCGGTCCAATTCGCAGTCGTGCCGTTTGCGGCGTCGGTCAATGTCGGCCCGCAATATGCAGACGCCGCATGGATGGACACGGAGGGGATCTCCCCCATTCATCATGAAAATTTCGACTGGGCTTCCATGTCCACCGGCAACCGGAGGGCGGAGAAGGTCGATGGCAAATGGGTCAAGGCCGGATCGGACTGGGGCGACGAGGAGGGTGACCTGCTCACCCGCTTCTCGCTCTACCAGGACATGAAATATGTGAGTTCTCGCGAATGGGTCTCCACCGGCAAGGAATATGTCTGCACGAAGACGAACAAGAAGACCGGCGCTTGCAGCGACGGGCATTGGCAGGACACGGGCTACTACGACAACACGATCAGCCAGTATTCAAGCTGGCAGGGCTGCGTTGAGGAGCGTCCCTACCCTTACGGCGACAACGACGCGGCGCCCGATCCGTCGGACCCGGCAACGCTGTTCGTGCCGATGTTCGCGCCGGACGAACCGGGCGATCGCTGGGCGACCGACACCAAGCCCAATCCCTCCAGCTACGGCGCGATCAACAATTACTGGAACGATAACGAAAGCGCCACGACCGGCCTCTCGCGAGAGCAAGGCATGGCGAAATACTATGTCGTCCGGCCCTATGGCGTCAGCTCGTCCAAGGGAACGGGCCCCAATTATTCCTGCTCGACAGGCCCTATCACGCCGCTTACCGACGTCACGGTGCCGGAGGGACTGACGACCGTTAAGAACGCCATCGATGCCATGCAGCCGAATGGCGGTACCAGCGTGCCGTCGGGCCTCGCATGGGGCTGGCGCGCGGTATCGAGCGCCGAACCCTTCACCGAGGGGCGACCCGACGGCCAGAAGGGCAATGACAAGATCGTGATCGTGCTGACCGACGGCGCCAATACCTATTATACGCCCGGATCGCTCGGCTACAGCGACCCCGCTGGCAACAAGTCCATCTACTCCGCCTATGGGTACGCCAATCCGGGCTACAACGGCACATCGACGCCGCGGCTGTTCCTGGGCACGGACAGCAATGTCGGCCAGTTCGATTATTCAAACGGCAATTACACGACGGCAATGAACGAGCACATGGCGGCGCTTTGCGCCAACGCCCGGAAGGCCGGCATCATGGTGATGACCGTGGCGCTCGACCTCGACGAGACAAAGACCGCAGATCAGGCGCAGATCGCGGGGCTCCGCGCCTGCGCCTCGGACTCGCGCTTCCGCACCGACCCCAACGATCCGAGCAAGCCGGCCAAGCTGTTCTGGAATGCCACGGGCGCCACGCTGTCGGAAGACTTCCGGGAAATTGCCAACGAACTGTCGAATCTCAGGATCGTGGGCTGACCGACCCCGCCTCCCGGCGGGCATTTCCGGTAACCATGACGGCGATCATCGCAATTCTGCCGCCGGATGCCTTGACTCGGCAAACACGCGAAACTATCTCACCGCCACGTTAGCACTCGTGCAATATGAGTGCTAACAGCCGCTCCGGGCATCCGGACGGAGGAGTTGTCAACATCCCATTCCGAGGGTCCAATAACATGGCAAAGACGAAATTCCGCCCGCTTCATGACCGCGTGGTCGTACGCCGGGTCGAATCCGAGGAGAAGTCGGCCGGCGGGATCATCATCCCGGACACCGCCAAGGAGAAGCCGCAGGAAGGCGAGATCATCGCCGTCGGCTCGGGCGCCCGCGACGAGGCCGGCAAGCTCGTTCCGCTCGACGTGAAGGCGGGCGACCGCGTGCTCTTCGGCAAGTGGTCGGGCACGGAAGTCAAGCTCAATGGCGAGGATCTCCTGATCATGAAGGAATCCGACATCATGGGCGTGATCGGCTGAGACGCGTCTCACCACCCGCATCTTCAACCTGATATTTCGGGCATAACGCCCAGGAGCTGAGAATATGGCTGCCAAGGAAGTAAAATTTTCCCGTGACGCACGCGAGCGTATGCTGCGCGGCGTCAACATCCTCGCCGACGCGGTGAAGGTCACGCTGGGCCCGAAGGGCCGCAACGTCGTGCTCGACAAGTCGTTCGGCGCACCGCGCATCACCAAGGACGGCGTCACCGTCGCCAAGGAGATCGAACTGGAAGACAAGTTCGAGAACATGGGCGCGCAGATGGTGCGCGAGGTCGCTTCGAAGACGAACGATCTGGCCGGTGACGGCACCACGACCGCGACCGTTCTGGCGCAGTCGATCGTACAGGAAGGCGCCAAGGCGGTTGCCGCCGGCATGAACCCGATGGACCTGAAGCGCGGCATCGATCTCGCCGTCGCCGACGTGGTGGCCAACCTCGTCAAGGGTGCCAAGAAGATCAAGACCTCCGAGGAAGTCGCGCAGGTCGGCACCATCTCCGCGAACGGCGACGAGTCGGTCGGCAAGATGATCGCCGAGGCCATGCAGAAGGTCGGCAATGAGGGCGTCATCACGGTCGAGGAAGCCAAGACCGCTGACACCGAGCTCGAGGTCGTCGAGGGCATGCAGTTCGACCGCGGCTATCTGTCCCCCTACTTCATCACCAATCCGGACAAGATGGTGGCCGAACTCGAGGACGCCTACATTCTCCTCCACGAGAAGAAGCTCTCCAACCTGCAGGCCATGCTGCCGGTTCTGGAAGCCGTCGTGCAGTCGTCCAAGCCGCTCCTCATCATCGCCGAGGACGTCGAGGGCGAGGCGCTCGCCACGCTCGTCGTCAACAAGCTCCGCGGCGGCCTCAAGGTCGCGGCCGTCAAGGCTCCGGGCTTCGGCGACCGTCGCAAGGCCATGCTGGAAGACATCGCCATCCTGACCGGTGGCCAGGTGATCTCCGAGGACCTCGGCATCAAGCTTGAGAATGTCGGCCTCAACATGCTCGGCCGCGCCAAGCGGGTGCGCATCGAGAAGGAGAACACCACGATCGTCGACGGCGCCGGCAAGAAGGCCGAGATCCAGGGCCGCGTTGCCCAGATCAAGCAGCAGATCGAGGAGACCACCTCCGACTACGATCGCGAGAAGCTGCAGGAGCGCCTTGCCAAGCTCGCTGGCGGCGTCGCGGTGATCCGCGTCGGCGGCTCGACCGAGATCGAGGTCAAGGAGAAGAAGGACCGCGTGGACGATGCGCTGAACGCCACCCGTGCGGCGGTCGAGGAAGGCATCGTGGCGGGCGGCGGCGTCGCCCTGCTGCGCGCCACGCAGGCGATCAAGTCGACTGGCTCCAATGCAGACCAGACGGCCGGCATCAACATCGTTCGTCGCGCGCTGCAGGCTCCGGCCCGCCAGATCGCGAGCAACGCCGGGGCCGAGGCTTCGATCGTTGCCGGCAAGATCCTGGAGAACAAGGGAGCGACCTACGGTTACAACGCCCAGACCGGCGAATATGGCGACATGATCACCATGGGTATCGTCGATCCGGTCAAGGTCGTGCGCCATGCGCTGCAGGATGCGGCTTCGGTCGCCGGCCTGCTCGTCACCACCGAAGCCATGATCGCCGAGGCGCCGAAGAAGGACGCTCCGGCTCCGGCGATGCCCGGCGGCGGCATGGGCGGAATGGGCGGCATGGACTTCTAAGTCCACTCTCCCATCGTTTATCGGGAAAGGGCGGTCGCAAGGCCGCCCTTTTTCATTACCGGTAGGCGAAGACCGTGCTTGGCTTCAACGCTGAGCCACCATCACCGAAATCCGGCACTCTATATTCCGCGACCGGCTCCAGCCGCGCATGGGGCAGGAATGCCCTCCCCGGATCGCCGACCAGCACGTCGGCTCCCGCGTCGAGACAACGATCGAGAAAGCGTGTGACGCGCCTTGCCAGGGTGGCGGCATAGAAGAGGTCACCGACCGCGACCAGTCCAATGCCGGACGGCGGATCGGATCGGGTCAGATCGTGGCCGGTGATCTCCAGCGTCACGCCGTTCGCCTCGGCGTTCAGGCCGATCGCGGCGAGGCCGTTGCGGTCGATCTCGGCGGCAATCACCGAAACCGCTCCCGCCTTCTTGGCCGCGATGCCGACAATGCCGCCGCCCGCACCGAGATCCAGAACACGACGATCGCAAACGCTCTCCGGCCGATCGAGAAAGTGACGCGCAAGTACCGCGCCGCCAGCCCAGACATAGGCCCAATAAGGCGGCCGCCCCTGCCCTGCCTTGCCCGTCAGGCGCCAAAGGTTGCTACCCGGATGAGCGGTATAGAGGCTGATTTCGGGAACGGAAGGAATGGGCCCAAGGCGCATATTCGCCTTGATGAAGCCCGCCGGGTCGGAACCGGCTTTGGCTGGTGCGAGAGCGGTGCCGTTCAATGCGGAAAATCCTCAAGGCAACGCTCCACCAAAGCACCTTTCGAGGAACCGGTCACGTCATCGCGCGTTCTCTTGCGGTCACGGCCGCGACATCAATCTCTCTCCAGCCATGCGAGGAAGCACACAGATGGTGAACAAGGATCAGGTGAAGGGTGTGACGAAAGAGGTTTCGGGCACGGTCAAGGAAGCGGCCGGCAAAGTGACAGGCTCGAAGAAGACCGAAGCCAAGGGCAAGGTCGAGAAGGCCGCCGGCAAGGTGCAGAAGGCCTATGGCGACGCGAAGGAAGGTCTGAAGGACGCAATACGCCGTTAGGCCGGTCGCGTTCAGCACCAAGCGAAAGGCGGCTAGGGGCCGCCTTTTTCATGTTCCCCCGAGCGGAAGTTCCGCAAGAGATTCCGCTTCCTGCGACAAGTATTTGTTAACCATAAAGAAAACCCGCCATCAAGGCAGGCGCGAGGCCAGGACCTTGTCGATGCGGCGGCCGTCGAGATCGACTACCTCGAAGCGCCAGGCACCGATGTCGATCCGATCGCCGGTCTCGGGAATGCGCTGGAATTCGTTGATCAGGAAGCCGGCCACGGTATCGTAGCTGCGCTTGGCCGGCAGGCCGAGATAAAGCAGTTCGGCCATCTCGTCGACCGGCATCCAGCCGGCGAGCAGCCACGACCCGTCCTCACGCTGAACGGCCTCCGGTTCGTCCTTTTCGGTGTCAGAGCGGAAGGCGCCGGCTATGGCGTCGAGGATGTCTGCCGGCGTCAGCAGTCCCTCGAAATGACCATACTCGTCGAGCACCAGCGCAACGGGCACTTCGGCATCGCGCAGCAGGCGAACGGCGTCCAGCCCCTCCAGCGTGTCCGGCACGACGGGCGCGGTTCGCACATGCCGCTTCAGGTCGAATCTGCGTTTCGAGGTGAGCGGCTTGATCAGGTCGCGGACGATCACCACGCCGATCACCTCGTCGGGCGTGCCTTCATAGACGGGCAGGTGCGAGTGCCGCGAATCGAGCAGCGCCTTGCGCAGTTCGGCGTCGTCCAGTCTGGCGTCGAGAAGCTCGACATCGGTGCGCGGCGTCATGATCGCGCGTACGGTGCGGTCCGAAAGCCGCATGACGCCAGAGATCATGAACTGCTCGGCGCTTTCGATCACGCCGGCGCTTTCCGCTTCCGCCACAACCGTCTTCAGTTCTTCCTCCGTGACGGCGCTCTGCGACCCGGTGGAGACGCCGAACACCGTCAACAGCAGCCGCGTCGACATATCCAGCAGCCAGACGAGAGGAGCCGCCGCGCGCGACAGGAACAGCATCGTCGGCGCCATCATGCAGGCGATGCGCTCGGGGTTCTTCAGCGCCAGATGCTTCGGCACAAGCTCGCCGATAATGACCGACAGGAAGGTGATGAGGCCGATGACGATCAAATAGCCGGCCAGTTCCGCCACGCGTTGGGAAAGCCCCTCCAATAATAGGAACCCGCTCAGCCGTTCGCCGAGCGCGGCACCGGAAAAGGCGCCGGCCAGAATCCCCACCAGCGTGATGCCGATCTGCACGGTGGAGAGGAACCGGCCCGGATTGTCGCTCAGCCTTACGGCGGCGGCGGCGCCGCGCACGCCTCGCTCGGCCATCGGACCGAGCCGCGCCTTGCGCGCAGAAACGATAGCGAGCTCCGAGAGGGCGAAAACACCGTTGAGGAGGATGAGGACCGCGGCGACGAGAAGCTCGAACATGGGCTGCGGATCGGTAACGGGAAGTGCCGACTAGGTCAATGGCGCGGACCGAAACAACTCCACGCATTTTTCATGCTCCCCTCTTGCCAGCGCTTTTGTCGAAATGTAAATGTTATATTGTTACGTAACGAGCTTCCGGCTGGCCGCATCCCTCATCCCATTTGCCGAAGGAAATAACCATGCGCTCCTTTCTCTTCGCGGCCGTCATGCTGGCGGCGGCTCCGTTCCTGCCCGCCGATGCTGCGCTTGCCGCCGACAGGGTGAATATCGTCGCCGCCGAGAATTTCTACGGCGACCTTGCCCAACAGATCGGCGGCGACCACGTCGCGGTCACCAGCATCCTCTCCAATCCCGACGAGGACCCGCATCTCTTCGAGACCAGCCCGTCCACCGCGCGGGCAGTCGCCAACGCCGGGATCGTCATCTACAACGGCGCCGGCTACGATCCGTGGATGGGAAAGCTTGTTTCGGCTTCTTCCGCCGGCAACCGCTCGGCAATCGTCGCGGCCGAGCTTGCCGGGAAGAAGGAAGGGGATAACCCGCATCTCTGGTACGACCCCGCGACGCTTCCAGCCGTCGCCAAGGCGCTTTCCGGCGAGCTTGCCAGGCGCGATCCCGAAAACGCGGCCGACTACAAGGTCAATCTGGCAAAATTCACCGCTTCGATGGAAAAGGTCGGCAAGAAGATAGAAGCTGTCCGCAAGGCGTATGGCGGCACTGAAGTGACGGCGACCGAGCCGGTCTTCGGCTACATGGCCGAAGCGCTCGGCTTCAAAATGTTGAACGAAAAATTCCAGACGGCCGTGATGAACGACGCCGAGCCGACACCGGGCCAGGTCATCGCCTTCGAGAAGAGCTTGAAAGACGGATCCGCGAAGGTGCTTTTCTACAATTCGCAAGTGACCGATCAGGCGACCGAACGTCTTCTCGGGATCGCCCGGGCGAACAAGGTTTCCGTCATCGGCGTAACGGAAACCATGCCGGCCGGGGAGACCATCCAGAGCTGGTTCGGCGTGCAGATCGACGCCGTCGAAAAGGCGCTTGCCGCGCGCACCCAATGAATGCAGTAAACTTCGATCAGGTAACGCTCGCCTACGGGGGGCGCCGGGTTCTGTCCGGCGTCTCCTTTGCCATAGCGCAAGGCGAATTCGTCGCGCTTCTCGGCGCCAACGGCTCCGGAAAGACCACCATTTTACGAGCGATCCTCGGCCTCGTCCGACCGCAAGACGGGACGATTTCCGTGCTGGGCACGGCGTCGCGACGCGGCAATCCGGCCATCGGCTACGTGCCGCAGCTTCGCCGCGGCTCGGTACAGACCTCGGTCAGCGGCTTCGACCTCGTCGCGGGTGCGACCGGAGGTCATCGCTGGGGCTGGCCGGTGGCGTCCGCCACCGAGAAGGTCGCGGCTTGGAAGGCGCTCGAGCAGGTGGGCGCCACCGACATCGCCAAACGCCCTTTCGACCGGCTTTCAGGCGGCGAACGCCAGCGCATCCTCATCGCGCAGGCGCTCACCGGCGAGCCGAAGCTTCTGCTTCTGGACGAGCCACTGATCAGCCTCGATGCCGGGCATCAGCAGACCATTATCGAACTTGCGCGGGAACTTGGCGAAAGGCTCGGCATCGCCGTCATCTTCTGCTCGCACGACATCAATCCACTCCTCAAGGCGGCGGACAAGGTGCTCTATGTCGGCAACGGCAAGGCTGCGGTCGGACCGGTGAACGAGGTCATCAGCGGGCCGGTGCTGTCCGATCTCTACGGCACGCCGATCCATGTCGTGCGTGTGGAGGGCCGTATCTTCGTCATGGCCGACGGCATCGAACTGGAAGGGCACGCGCATGTTCACGATGCTTGAATACGAATTCATGCGCAACGCCTTCGTGGCTTCGGCCATTGTCGGCATCGTTGCCGGCGCGGTCGGCTATTTTCTGGTGCTGAGAGGCCAGACCTTCGCCGGGCACGCGCTTGCGCATGTCGGTTTCCCCGGAGCAACCGGCGCGGTGCTGGTCGGCCTTTCGCCCTTCTTCGGGCTGACGGCGTTCACGCTTGCGGCCGGAATCGGTATCGGCCTGTTGGGCGAGCGGGCGCACCGCGACGTGGCGATCGGCATCGTCCTGACCCTGTCGCTCGGGCTCGGCCTGCTCTTCCTGCATTTCTACACCTCCAACGCGGCGCAGGCGACGAGCGTGCTTTTCGGCAACGTCCTCGGCATAGGCTTCCACACGGTGCTCGTGCTGGCTGCGATGGCGCTCGTCACGCTTGCTGCGCTGACATTCATCGCCCGCCCGCTTCTCTTCGCCAGCCTGCAACCCGAGCTTGCCGAGGCGAAGGGTGTCCGCCCTGAACTCGTCTCCATGCTCTTCATGGTTATCGTGGCGATAGCGACGGCGGAGGCTACGCAGATCGTCGGCGTGCTTCTCGTCTTCGCGCTGATGGTAGCGCCGGCGGCGACATCGCTCCTTTTGACACGCGGCGTTCTCGCAGGGATCGTCGCCTCAATCCTGATCGCCATCGCCATTGCATGGGCGAGCCTGGTCCTCGCCTATCTCACCGATTGGCCGACAAGCTTCTTCATCACCGCGCTCGGCGCCGGCGCCTATCTCCTTGCCGCGATCGCCAATAAATCGCGGGGGGCCTGACATTTCGCCATGTTGCCCAGCGCGCCATCCGTCATTACGTTAGGCCCTGAACCCTGCGGAACGGCAAGAAGCGTGACGACCACCGAATTCACCAAAAACCAGAAGCTGGTTTTCGCGGCACTGGAGCGCGCGGGCACACCGCTCAGCGCCTACCAGATCCTCGATCAGTTGCGCGACGAGGGCTTTCGGGCGCCGCTTCAGGTCTATCGCGCGCTCGACCAGCTTCGCGGCCTCGGCGTCGTGCACCGGCTGGAGAGCATGAACGCCTTCGTCGCCTGCGCGCATGCCGATGGCCATGTCCACCATGACGGCGAGCCGATCGGCTTCACCATCTGCGAGCGCTGCGGCACCGTCTCTGAAATCCACGACGCGGATTTCCGTGCCTTCGTGGACGGCATCAGCGCACGTTCCGGCTTCCGCCCCGAAAAAACGACCGTTGAAATCCGTGGACTTTGCGCCAACTGCGCCAAGGCAGCGTAAGGCCATTTTCCGATACCATCTCATACCAACCTATACCGAGGCATCCATCGCATGAACACGCACCAGCGCAGCATCCAGGCTTCCATCGATCCCGCGAAGCTCGACCGGTTGGCGGAAGTCGCCGTCAAGGTCGGGCTGAGGCTCGAGCGCGGGCAGAACCTCTTCCTGACCGCCCCTGCAACCGCGCTGCCCCTCGTGCGCCGCATCGCCGACCATGCCTACCGCGCCGGCGCCGGGCTGGTGACGCCGATCCTGTCCGACGAGGAGGTCACGCTTTCGCGCTTCCGCAACGCGCCGGACGAAGGTTTCGACCGCGCGCCCGGCTGGCTTTACGAGGGCGTCGCGAAGGCGTTTTCCGAAAACACCGCCCGGCTCGCCATCGTCGGCGACAACCCGATGCTGTTGTCGAACGAGGACGCGACGAAGGTCGCGCGCGCCAACAAGGCGAACTCGCTCGCCTACCAGCCGGCGCTCGAAAAGATCACCGGCTTCGACATCAACTGGAACATCGTCGCCTATCCGGGGACGTCATGGGCGAAGCTGGTTTTCCCGGACGATTCCGAAGAGGCTGCGGTGGCGAAGCTCGCCGACGCGATCTTCGCTGCTTCGCGCGTGGACGGCGACGATCCGATCGGCGCCTGGGCGGCGCACAATGCCGCACTCAAGAAGCGTACGGAATGGCTGAACGGCAAGCGTTTCCGCGCGCTGCACTATTCCGGCCCCGGTACCGACCTGACGATCGGACTAGCCGACGGGCATGAATGGCAGGGCGGTGCATCGACCGCCAAGAACGGCATCGTCTGCAATCCCAATATCCCGACCGAAGAGGTCTTCACGACGCCGCATGCGCGCCGTGTCGAAGGTCATGTCTCCTCCACCAAACCGCTTTCCTATCAGGGCACCCTGATCGACGAGATTTCCGTGCGCTTCGAGGAAGGCCGTATCGTGGAAGCCAAGGCGACGCGCGGCGAAGCCGTGCTGGCGAAAGTGCTCGACACGGACGAAGGCGCGCGGAGGCTCGGCGAAGCGGCGCTCGTGCCGCATTCCTCGCCGATCTCGGCGAGCGGCATCCTGTTCTTCAACACGCTCTTCGACGAGAACGCTTCGTGCCATATCGCGCTAGGCCAGTGCTACTCGAAGTGTTTCCTCGGCGGAGCCAAGCTGACGCCCGAACAGATCGCGGCACAGGGCGGCAACAAGAGCCTGATCCATATCGACTGGATGATCGGCTCCGACAGAATAGACATCGACGGCATCGGCGAGGACGGCTCGCGTACGCCGGTCTTCCGCAAGGGTGAATGGGCCTAGGATTCCGACCTGTCCCGTAGAACCGCTCGGCGGAACGCTGGTACTGCATGTAGGCCGGCTCGTTAATTGATTCCAGAGCGCGCTCCAAGCGCCTGATTCCGTTCGTTGTTTTCAAACTCCGCGACGGCCGGTCGGCTGCCGCTTGCGCATTCCGCCAGTCATCGGCCGGTCGTCAATCCTTCATTCGCCTGTCACGCGAATCTGATGCAAGACGGGCATGGAAGACGGATATGCAGCCGACAGTTCCGCCCGGCGGGGGGCCGCCGACCCGAAGCGTTACCGCGCCTTGTTCCTTTCCGATTTTCATCTCGGATCCAAGGGATGTCAGGCAGAGGGACTGCTCGACTTCCTCAGGCATCATGACGCCGAGACCATCTATCTCATCGGCGACATCGTCGATGGCTGGCGCCTGAAAAGCAGCTGGTATTGGCCGCAGACGCATAACGACGTGGTGCAGAAGCTGCTGCGCAAGGCACGCAAGGGCACGCGCATCATATACCTCCCCGGCAACCACGACGAGTTCCTGCGCGAATTCTACGGCACGCATTTCGGCGGCATCGAAGTTTGCGAGACCTTCACGCACGAGGCGGCGGACGGCAAGCGCTACCTCGTCCTGCACGGCGATGTTTTCGATATCGTCATCGCCAATGCACGCTGGCTCGCCTATTTCGGCGACTGGGCTTATGACGCGGCGCTCCTGCTCAACACCTACGTCAGCTATGCGCGGCGCAAGCTCGGCCTGACCTACTGGTCGCTTTCGGCATGGGCAAAAGGCAAGGTGAAGAACGCGGTGAACTTCATCAGCCGCTTCGAAGAGACACTTGCCGGCGAAGCGCGCAAACGCGATGTCGACGGCGTCATCTGCGGCCACATCCACAGCGCGGCGCTGCGGGACATCGACGGCTTCACCTACATCAATACCGGAGATTGGGTCGAAAGCTGCACGGCGGCGGTCGAGCACCCGGACGGCCGCATGGAGATCATCCATTGGGCCAAGCACCCCACCTCCGCGCTGAGGGCGCAGCACCTTCCCATCGTCGCCTGGCAAAGGAAAGCGGCATGATGCATCTGGCCGATGAGTCCGCGACCGTTCTCCTCCGCGACGTCCGCAGGGAAGCGGGCCGTCGCCTGCGCGGCGCGGTCACGCAGAATTCCGCGCTTTCCTTCAGCGGGCTCTCGGAGCGGCTCTTCATCCAGGCCTTCAGAGGCCTGGTCTATCCCCAGATCTGGGAAGACCCTGAAGTCGACATGGAAGCACTCAGGATTCGTCCCGGCGACCGGATGGTCGCTATCGCCTCCGGAGGTTGCAATGCGCTCTCCTACCTGACTGCCGGTCCAGCCTCGATCGAACTGGTCGATCTCAATGCCGCGCATGTCGCCTTCAACCGGCTCAAGATCGCCGCGCTGAAATGGCTTCCGGACTACGCTGCCTTCCGCCGTTTTTATGCCGAAGCGAACTCGACCGCGAACCTCACCGCCTATCGCGAGCATATAGGGCCGCGCCTCGACGCCGAAAGCCGCGCCTACTGGGAAGGCCGGACGATCACCGGACAACGGCGCATCTCGATGTTCAGCCGCAATCTCTATCGTTTCGGCCTGCTCGGCCTGTTCATCGGCACGGCGCATCGCGTGGCGAAATTCTACGGCGTGGATCCTGCCGCGCTGCTCGATGCGCGTAGCATGGCGGAACAACGCGCATTCTTCGAAGAAAAGCTGTCGCCACTTTTCGACAGGCGGCTCATCCGCTGGGCAACCTCATGCAAATCGTCGCTGTTCGGCCTCGGCATCCCGCCGCAACAGTATGACGCGCTTGCCGGCGGCGGCGACATGGCGGCGGTGCTGCGCCGGCGGCTCGAGAAACTGGCCTGCGGTTTCCCGCTCGGCGAAAACTATTTCGCGTGGCAGGCCTTCGGTCGACGTTATTCCTCCGCCGAAGACGGCCCCCTTCCCCCCTACCTCGCGGCCGGCAATTACGAGACCGTGCGCGGCCGCGCCGACCGGGTTTCGATTGTCAATGCCTCCTGCACCGAACTGCTGCGTTCCAAGCCCAGCGCCTCGGTCGACTGCTTCGTCCTGCTCGACGCACAGGACTGGATGAACGACGAGCAGCTCGACCAGCTCTGGCGGGCGATCACCCGGGCCGCAGCCCCCGGCGCGCGGGTCATTTTCCGCACGGCCGGCGGGGAGAGCGTGCTGCCCGGCCGGCTGGAGGCGAAGCTTCTGGCGAACTGGCATTACCGCGACGAGGAATCGGCTGCCCTGCACGCCCGCGACCGCTCCTCGATCTATGGCGGCTTCCATCTCTATGTACTGAAGGACATCTGAATGTCGTCCGTCATCGACCACGCTTTTCTCATGGATCGCGTCTATCGCAGGCAGCGGCATTTCTACGACGCCACACGCAAATACTACCTGCTCGGCCGCGATCCTATGCTGAACGGCCTCGGCGTGCCGAAAGACGGTTCGGTCCTCGAAATCGGCTGCGGCACGGGGCGCAATCTGGTGAAGGCCGCACGCCTCTATGCCAGAGCGCAAGTCTTCGGCATCGATATTTCCAGCGAGATGCTGCGCTCCGCCGGTCGTTCGATCGCCGATGCCGGATTGCACGGCAGGGTGCGCCTTGCCTATGCCGACGCGGCGAGCTTCGATGCCCAGAAAACCTTCGGCCGCTCGACTTTCGACCGCATCTTCATCTCATACTCGCTTTCTATGATCCCACAATGGCGCGATGTGATGCGGGCCGCGATCGGCCTTCTTGCACCGGGCGGCGAACTGCACATCGTCGATTTCGGCGACCAGAGGGGGATGCCACGCTGGTTTCGCAGGGCGCTTTCCCGCTGGCTCGCGGTTTTCCACGTGACGCCGCGCCATGACCTCTTCCAGATGAGCTCGGTGATCGCCGCAGAAACGGGACGTCGCGCCGATTTTCGGCGGCTCTATCGCGGCTTTGCCTGGATCGCCGTGATCCGCAGCCGTTAAGAAAGGCCATCCGCCTTCTCTCCCGAAGCGGTGGCCACAGTGCTGATCCCGCAATGCACCAAAGATCGCATTTGCATCTGGACGCCCGTGCACCCCGTCCATATGGTGCCGCCGGATTTCAATGAGGCGATGATGACCACGACACGTACCGAGACCGACACGTTCGGCCCTATCGAAGTTCCGGGCGACCGCTACTGGGGCGCGCAGACCGAGCGCAGCCGGCAGAATTTCAGGATAGGCGGCGAGCGCATGCCGCTGCCCCTCATCCATGCACTGGGGCTCGTGAAACGCGCGGCGGCCGAGACCAACATGGAACTCGGGCTGCTCGACCCGGCGCTCGGCAAGGCGATTACCGCGGCTGCGGACGAAGTCGCGAGCGGCAAGCTCGACGATCATTTCCCGCTCGTCGTCTGGCAGACCGGTTCGGGCACGCAGACCAACATGAATGCCAACGAGGTAATCTCCAACCGAGCCATCGAGACGCTCGGCGGCCAGATGGGCTCCAAGAAGCCGGTTCATCCGAACGACCACGTCAACAAGAGCCAGTCGTCCAACGATACCTTCCCGACGGCCATGCATGTGGCGGCAGCAATGCAGGCTACATCGCTGCTGCTGCCGGCGCTGAAAGAGCTGACCGACGCCCTTGACGCCAAGGCGAAAGCCTTCGCCGGCATCGTCAAGATCGGCCGCACGCATACACAGGACGCCACGCCGCTGACGCTCGGCCAGGAATTTTCCGGCTATGTCGCCGCGCTGGAACTCGGCCGGAAACGCATCGAGCAGGCGCTTGGCGACGTCTATGCGCTGGCGCAGGGCGGCACTGCCGTCGGTACCGGCCTCAACGCGCCGGTAGGCTTCGACACCGCAATCGCGACGAAGCTGGCGAAGATCACCGGCCTGCCCTTCCGCACGGCCGAAAACAAGTTCGAGGGACTGGCCTCGCACGGCGCGCTCGCCAATTTCCATGGGGCGCTTTCCGCGCTTGCCACCGACCTCTTCAAGATCGGCAACGATATCCGCTTCCTCGGTTCGGGCCCGCGCTCCGGTCTTGGCGAATTGCGCCTGCCGGAGAACGAGCCGGGCTCCTCTATCATGCCGGGCAAGGTCAACCCGACCCAGGCCGAGGCGCTGACCATGGTGGCGACGCAGGTGATCGGCAACAACGCCGCCGTCTTGATGGCCGCCAGCCAGGGACATTTCGAACTCAACGTGTTCAAGCCGGTGATCGCGCTCAACGTGCTGCAGTCGATCCGGCTTACCGCGGACGCCATGCGCTCCTTCGCCGAGAATTGCGTTGTCGGCATCGAGGCCGACGAGAAACGCATCGCCGATCTGATGGGCCGTTCGCTGATGCTGGTGACGGCGCTGGCGCCGACCATCGGCTACGACAACGCCGCCAAGATCGCCAAGACCGCGCACAAGAACGGCACGACGTTGCGCGAGGAAGCGATCAACAGCGGGCTGGTCTCCGAGGCCGATTACGATCGCATCGTCAAACCGGAGGACATGACGCATCCGGGGTGATAGCGCGACTTTATGAACGATCCCAATTTCATCGTTCACAATTCCTTTCCGCACTGTACATGAGATAGGTGATCGCGCAGGGACGGCAATTCGGGTAGAGGGGCGGCACTCAAAGGAGACCACACCATGCCCGCCAATGTCGTCCTGCTCATCGCGCGTGTCCTGTTCGCGATCATCTTCGTCATGTCCGGTTTCGGCAAGCTGACCAATATCGCCGGCACCGCCGCATATTTCGCCAATTACAGCCTGCCGATGCCGACCGCGACGGCGGTGATCGTCGGCCTGATCGAGCTTCTCGGCGGACTTGCGATCCTGATCGGCTTCAAGACCCGTCTCGCCGCCTGGGTGCTCGCCATCTTCACGGTGGCGACGGCGCTGGTGGCGCATACGGATTTCGCCGACCAGATGCAGATGATCAATTTCATGAAGAACCTTGCCATCGCCGGCGGCTTCCTGGCGCTCGCGGTCGAAGGTGCGGGTTCCATCTCGCTCGACGGGCGGCGCGCTGCCTGAACGCTCAGTCCCCTGCGAACCTTGCGGCGATGCCGGCGATGACCGCTGCGTCGCCGCTTCGCTTTTTGGAGCGGACGAGGCAGGCCTCGGATTTCAGGATCACCCCGTCCTCCAGCACCTTCAGCCGGTTCGCCCTCAGCGTCGAACCGGTCGTCGTGATATCGACGATCACGTCGGCCAGACCCGCCGCCGGCGCGCCCTCGGTGGCACCGAGGCTTTCCACGATGCGGTAGACCTGGATGCCGTGCTTGCCCGAAAAGAATTGCTGGGTGAGCCGCCAGTACTTTGTCGCGATGGTGAGCCGCCGCCCATGACGCTGGCGGAAGTCGGCCGCCACGTCGTCCAGATCGGCCATCGTCGCGACATCAAGCCAGACTTCCGGCACGGCGACCACCACATCGGCGCGGCCGAAGCCGAGACGCGCTGCGATTTCCGTTCGCTCCGACCAGTCCGAGAAGGTCTCGCACAACAGATCCTCACCGGTCACGCCCAGATCGACGCGGCCCTCACCGACCTCGCGGGCGATCTCGGAGGCGGAGAGATAGGCGATTTCGACGCCGTCGAAGCCCTTCATGCGGGCATTGTACTGGCGCGGGTCCGAAGGCGCCTCGATGACCAGCCCGGCGCGGGCCAGCGCTTCCGTCGCCTGCTCCTTCAGCCTGCCCTTGGAAGGGAGCGCGAGAATGATCGTCATGGCCGCCCTCCGCGCAACTCCTCGACGCGGTCGAGCCAGACGGAGAAGCCGACTGCCGGGATAGGCTTCGGCGCTCCGAGCAGGGTGAGCAGCCTGTCGTAGCGGCCGCCGCCGACAAGCGGGCGCTCGCCGCCTTCTGCCGCAATCTCGAAGACGAGGCCGGTGTAATAGTCGAGCGGACGGCCGAAAGCGGCGTCGTAGCGAATTTCCGCGGAACGTAGCCCGTGGGTGGCCAGAGCCTCGGCGCGCTCGGCGAAGCGCGCCAGCGCGGCGCCCATGGAAAGCTTTGCTTCTCGCGCGAATTCGGCCAGCGTTTCGGCTGCTCGGTCGAACGGCACGTCGATCGCGAGAAACGTCTTCAGCGCGCCGAGCGCGGTTTCGGAAAGCCGCACGCTGGCGAGCTCGGATTTCTCCAGAAGCCGGCGCGCGATATCGTCCGGCTTGCGGCCGGCCAAGGGCGACAGGCCGGCCTCTCGCATCTCATCCTCGATAAAGAGCGAAAGCCCCGGAAGATCGGCGGCGGCGACCAGCGAAGCCACCGGCTCCTCCAGCATGCTGTTACCCTTCGGCTCGGCAAGCTGTTCCAGCGCGGCGGCAAGAATATCCGGCGCGCCGAAGGCGCGGGCGAGCCGCATGCGCCAGCCGCGCGGCAGGCCGAGCGCGGCCAGCACCGCCTCGAATACGCCCTGATCGCCGAGCGTGACGGCGAGTTTCCGACCCGGCAGCACCTTTTCCAGAAGCGCATGCGCGTCGGCGACGGAGCGGGCATCGGCGGCAGCTACATCGCGCTCGCCGAGATCCTCGATGCCGGTCTGGAAGAATTCGGATGGTCCGTCACGACGCTGGCGGAAAACCTCACCGAGATAGGCATAGCGGCGCGGCGTCCCTGCATGCGAGGCGATATGGCCGAGGCAGACGGGAATGGTGAATTCGGGGCGAAGGCAGAGGCTCCTGCCCGTCTCGCTTTCGGTCAGGAAGATGCGGCGGCGCAAATCCTCGCCCGCCATGTCGAGGAACGGATCGGCCGGCTGCAGGATGGCGATATCGACAGCCTCCGCCCCGCGCTCCGCGAAGAGCGTGAGGATGTCTGCAGCGATATCGGGGGGGCGCAACGTCATGCGGGGCGCCCGGAGAAAGGCATGCGCGGCCCTTCACCCCCCTCTGGCCTGCCGGCCATCTCCCCCTCAAGGGGGGAGATCAGCTTGCACGACGCCCCCCGCCAATTAACGGCGCATAAGAGGAGGCGCCGAGCGTCAAGCTGCCGATCTCCCCCCTTGAGGGGGAGATGGCCGGCAGGCCAGAGGGGGGTGTCCAGCCCCGCGCGACCCTGTCGAGGCTTCCTCAATTGCGCTCCGCCTTCTGCGCCTCGATGATGCCGCGCACGGTGGCGACAAGTTCGCGTTCCGGCACCGACACCTGCGCCGGGCGGCCTTCGCGCCATTCGGTGTTGTCGGTGATCTTTTCGGCAAGGCGCGCGCCTTCGACGAGGTCCTTGATCTGCACCTCGCCTTTCGCGCGCTCGTCGCCGCCCTGGATGACGACGCAGGGGCTGCCACGCCGGTCGGCATATTTCATCTGCGCCTTCATGCCCGAACCGCCGAGATACATTTCGGCGCGGATGCCGGCGGCGCGCAGTTCCGCGACCATCTTCTGGTAGCGGCCGAGGCTTTCCGTGTCGCGGTCCATGGCGAGCACGACGACCGGGCCGGTTTCATTGGCACTCGAAAGCTTGCCGAGGTTCTTCAGCGCCGTCATCAGGCGCGAGACGCCGATGGAAAAGCCCGTCGCCGGCACCGGCTCGCCGCGAAAGCGCGACACCAGCCCGTCATAGCGCCCACCGCCGCCGACCGAGCCGAAGCGCACCACGACGCCGTCCTCATTGGGGATCTCGGCCAGAAGCTCGGCCTCGTAGACCGGGCCGGTATAGTATTCGAGGCCACGCACGACGGAAGGGTCGATGCGGATGCGGTCATCCCCATAGCCGGCAGCCTGAACCAGGCTGGAAATCTCGCGCAATTCCTCGACGCCGGGATTGTTCTCTATCTCTCCGGTCTGGATATATTTCAGCACTGTCGCGATGGCGGGCTCATCCAACCCCGCGCCTTTCGTAAAATCCCCCTCGCCTTCCTTGCCGCCATCCCAGCGGCCGGGGCCGAGCAGAAGCTTCACGCCTTCCGGCCCGAACTTGTCGAGCTTATCGATAGCGCGCAGCACCGTCAGCCGGCGGCCGGCGTTCTCTTCGCCGCCGAGGCCAATGGCCTCCAGCACGCCGTCGAGCACCTTGCGGTTGTTGACGCGGATGACATAGTCACCGCGCGCGATGCCCAGCGCCTCCATCACGTCGGCCATCATCATCGCCATCTCGGCGTCGGCAGCGACGCCCGGCGTGCCGACCGTATCGGCATCGAACTGCATGAATTGGCGGAAGCGGCCCGGCCCCGGCTTCTCGTTGCGGAAAACCCAGCCGGCGCGGTAGCTGCGGTAGGGCTTCGGCAGGCGCTCGTAATGCTCGGCAACGTAGCGGGCAAGTGGCGCGGTCAGGTCATAACGCAGACTCAGCCACTGCTCGTCGTCGTCCTGAAACGAAAAGACGCCCTCGTTGGGGCGGTCCTGGTCGGGCAGGAATTTGCCGAGCGCGTCGGTATATTCGACAAGCGGCGTCTCCACCGGCTCGAAGCCGTAAAGCTCATAGACGGCGCGGATCTTCGCCACCATCTCGTCCACCGCGCGGATGTCTTCGGGCGTGCGGTCGGCGAAACCGCGCGGCAGCCGCGCCTTCATCTTTTCCTGCTTGTCGGGCATGTCGTTCTTCTGTCGGGCAGATTGGGGATTTTCGTGAGCGCGTGGTAGCCGAACGGGCGACGGGCGGCAAGGGTTTGGGAAATTCCGTGCGGTCGGGGTTTGTTTTCGCTCGAACGGATTTATTTTCGCTCACGCCCGTACGCCGCTTGCGCGGCTGGGCTCCGCGGGGGTGCGAAGGGGCAGGAGACGATCCGCATCTGTCTTCCAGACACGCCTAATCCCCGCCGCGCCCGCCGGCTCTCTTTCCGACCACCACCTTCCTGAGAAGGACGGCAGCCGCCTCCCTTTGAGCCCGGGTCACGTCAACCCACCGCCGGAGGCACCGGTCCCTTCCCACCAAACCACCGTCATGATCGGTGTTCCCGATGGAAGGAACTGACAGGGAATATGGGACAAGAGCAGGGGCGTGAAGAAAGAAAGGTGCAGAAAATTCGACAGTCCAGGAAAGCGAACGGATCGGGAGACAAACGACCCCAGATTTATTCACGTCCTGTTCGGCCCTGTACCCGGCCGTGCGAACGCCTTCCTCTCGGCCTCCACCTCAGCGCGGCAGAAGCAGCCTTCGATGTGGTCATTGACCATGCCCATGGCCTGCATGTGGGCGTACATGGTGGTGGGGCCGACGAAGGTGAAGCCACGCTTACGCAAATCCTTCGACAGCGCGGTCGAGGCCGCCGTCGTCGGGTTGGCTTTCAGGGTGGCCAGATCGACTATGGCCGGGCGCTCATGCAGTGCCGGTTCGAAGCTCCAGAAATAGGCGGCGAGCGAGCCTTTCTCCCCGATCAGTTCGATGGCGCGGCGGGCATTGTTGATGGCGGACGCGATCTTGCCGCGATGGCGGATGATGCCGGCGTCGCCAAGCATGCGCTCTATATCGGCATCGCCGAAGGAAGCCACCTTCTCGATGTCGAAGCCGGCAAAGGCACGGCGGAAATTCTCCCGTTTCCTCAGGATGGTTATCCATGAGAGGCCGGACTGGAATCCCTCCAGGCACATCTTCTCGAAGAGCCGCGTATCGTCATCGACCGGCCTTCCCCACTCATGGTCATGGTAGGCGAGATAGAGTTCGTCCGTACCCGGCCAGAAGCAGCGCGTGCGGCTGTCCACGCCCCCGATCAGTCCCGGCCTCTCTTCATCCATTTTCTCACTCCGATCATGAAATGATTCAGGATATGCGGCCTAACGCATTGATCCCGTTTATTTACCTTGCCTTTACCAGATTCGGGAACCGGCCGGTAACCACAACGAAAGCTTTCCGGAAAATCCCGCATTTTATCGATTGCGATTCACCTTTTGATTGCAGCGGCGGCCGCACATTCAGCATCGAAACCTAAAGGGGAAACCGGGGGCGGGGCGCGCGTCAAGCCGCTTTCATTCCGGTATCGAGCGTACTGGTACGAATGGTGTCGTCATGAAAAGCATGTATCCGATCCTCGGCGCAGCCGTCGCGCTGTCCCTTCTCTCAGGCCCCGCCCAAGCCGAACAGCGCTATGCCGAACCGCCGCCGCTGGTGGTGAGCCCGGACCTTTCGGCACCCTGGGTGCTTCAGCTTCGGCGCGTGCCGAGGAATGTCCGTGTCCAGCCAGCGCCCGTGAGGCGTTACCAGGTCGAGCGCTACGAGCCCGGCGATCCGCTGCCCTCGCGCGCCGCCTATGCCCGCATGCCGGCACCCGATCTGAATACCGGCCGCGACAGGCGCATCCCCGACCTTCAAAACGCCTATGTCGTACCGCAGGGGCCGAATCGGGCGCCGAAGGTCGTACCGATGTATACCGAAAAGGAGATGGAACAGCCCTTCGACCCGAAATTCCTGCCGCGCGAGATCAGGTATGACGGTCCGCAGAAGCCGGGTACCATCGTCATCGATACGAAGACGAAATTCCTTTATCTGGTGCAGGATGGCGGCAGGGCCCGCCGCTACGGCGTCGGTGTCGGCAAGGAAGGCTTCGGCTGGACAGGCACGGAGACGATCAGCAGGAAGGCGGAATGGCCGGGCTGGACGCCGCCTTCCGAGATGATCACGCGCGAGAAAGCGAAGGGGCGCGTACTGCCGGCGCATATGGAAGGCGGGCTGAACAACCCGCTCGGCGCGCGCGCACTCTATCTTGGAGGCACGCTCTATCGCATCCACGGCACCAACGCACCGTGGACAATCGGCCACAATGTCTCCTCCGGATGCATCCGGATGCGCAATCAGGACGTGGTAGACCTTTACGAACGCGTCAAAGTCGGCACAAAGGTGGTGGTGCTTTAACGCATGTCTCCCGAAAGTGGGAACCGGTTTCGGGATAACGACATGCGTAGAACGAAGAACCGAAAGCGTATAGAGCGAATCTGAAAGATCGCGATACGCTTTATGGATCGCGGGGGAAGGAACGGAGCCCGAGGGGTATGGGGCTTCGTTCCGACGCGAGCCGGGGCAGCGCGGAGGGGAAACCGCGCTGCCCTTTTCTCTTTCAGGCAGATAATTCAAGCGTGGGCGCGCGAAGTCCTTTGCCGTCGCCGGCCAGCCACGCCGCGGCGCCGATCGCGCAGGAGAAGCGGCTCGGCCGCGTTTTCCCGGCGTATGCCGACCGCCAGCCGGAAGCCCGTATAGGTCAAAAGGGCGAGAAACAGCATCTTCATTCGTCGACTCCCGATCCGTCATGGAATAAAGCCGTTTCCACCGGACTTCGTTCCATCGTGTCGCGGACGGCGCAGCGCGCTTCGCAATCCTGTTGCCTTTTCGAACGAAAAAAGGTCAGTGTCCGCGCCACATCCTGGGAGAACGAATGTGACTATCAAGCCATCTGGCAAGCCACTTGGTGCTCCGCCTGGCGACGACCGCTATCTCAAGGGCGCGCCGGTCGCGGCGCGCATTATCGCGGAAGTGCGCGCCGAAGCGGAGGCGGCCAGCGCGCAGGGCTGGAAACCGAAGCTCGTCTCGATCAGCGTCGGAGACACGGACGCCGTCCAGGTCTATGTCCGCAACCAGCGGCGCAAGGCCGAGCAGGCGGTGATCGAGTTCGAGGAAAGGCATTTTCCCGACAGCGTCACCCCCGGCGAACTGGAAGCGGCGATCCGCGGGATGAATGTCGATCCACGCGTGACCGGCATCATCATCCAGCGGCCTGTGCCGGCCCACATCCCGATCCGCACGCTGCAGGGGGCCGTGCATCCGCTGAAGGATGTCGAGGGCATGCATCCGGCCTCGATCGGCAACATCGTCTATAACCAGCTCGATCTCGCGCCATGTACGGCGGCGGCTTCGGTGGAACTCCTCAAGGAAACCGGGCTCGAACTCAAGGGCCTCGAGGTCGTCGTGGTCGGCCACTCGGAAATCGTCGGCAAGCCGATCGCCTTCCTCCTGATGAGCGAGGGAGCGACGGTGACGGTCTGCCATCACATGACACGGTCGGTGGCGGCGCATGCGAGGCGGGCGGATGCGCTGTTCGTCGCCGTCGGCAAGCCGCGCCTGATCCGCTCGGACATGGTGAAGCCGGGGGCGGCAGTCATCGATATCGGTATCAATGCAGAGACCGCGCCGGACGGCACCAGCCGGCTCGTCGGCGACGTCGATACGGAGAACGTGCGCGAGGTGGCGTCGTGGATCACGCCGGTGCCGGGCGGCGTCGGACCGGTGACGGTGGCGATCCTTCTGCGCAACACGATGGTGGCGCTCAGGCGCCAGCGCGAATTCTACGAGGCGACCTACGGCGCCGGCACGGAGGCCGAGCGGCTCGCTTCCTGAGCCGGCGCCGGAAGGCGGATGTCCTTGAGCGCGGCCGGCTTCGGACCGCCCCAGGCCCAGTCGAGCAGTTCGACCGTGTGGACGACCGGCAGCGCCGTGCCGCCTCCGATCTGCGTCATGCAGCCGATATTGCCGGTGGCGACGAGCGCCGGCTCGGTCGCCTCGATGTTCCTGACCTTGCGGTCGCGGAGGCGGCGCGCGATGTCCGGCTGCAATATGTTGTAGGTGCCGGCCGAGCCGCAGCACAGATGCCCCTCGCGCGGCTCCTTCACGACGAAGCCGGCCTTCTTCAGGAGGTCCTTCGGCTGGCGCGTGATCTTCTGGCCGTGCTGCATGGAGCAGGCGGAATGGTAGGCCACGGCAAGGCCGGGCGCGGTCGCCGGCGCCGGCAGGTCGAGCGTTGCGAGATACTCGGTGATATCCTTCGCCAGCGCGGAGATGCGCGCGGCCTTCTCCGCATAGGCGGGGTCGAGGCGGAGCATGAAGCCGTAATCCTTGATCGTCGTGCCACAACCGGACGCGGTAATCAGGATCGCGTCCAGTCCGCCATCGTCGATCAGCCTTGTCCACGCGTCGATATTGTTGCGGGCGAAATCGAGCGCGGCGGCCTCGCGGCCCATATGATGGACCAGCGCGCCGCAGCATCCCTCCCCCGGCGCGGCGACGATTTCGACACCGAGGCGGGAAAGCAGCCTCGCCGTCGCCTCATTGATGCCGGGGTCGAGCACGGATTGCGCACAGCCGGCGAGGATGGCGACCCGCCCGCGCAGCGCGCCTTGCGGCCGAACAGCGGGAGGCGCCTTCTTCTCCGGGAGGGATCTGGGCGCGAGCGCCAGCATGGCGGCAAGCGGCTTCAGCGCCGGGATGCGCTGAAGGAGCGGCGCAAAGGGGCGGCCGAGTTTCGCCAGCCCGAGAGCGGCGCGGAAGCGTTCCGGATAAGGCAGCACCGCCGCCAGCATGGCGCGGATCGCGCGATCGAGGAGCGGTCGGCGGTATGTCTTCTCGATATGGGCGCGGGCGTGGTCGACCAGATGCATGTAGTGTACGCCGGACGGGCAGGTCGTCATGCAGGAGAGGCAGGAGAGGCAGCGGTCAATATGCGTGACCGTCTCGGCGTCGGCGTCGCGGCCGGCTTCCAGCATGTCCTTGATCAGGTAGATGCGGCCGCGCGGGCTGTCGAGTTCGTTGCCGAGCGTGACATAGGTCGGGCATGTCGCCGTGCAGAAGCCACAATGGACGCACGCGCGAAGAATTTTCTCCGATTCCGCGACATGCGGGTCGGCAAGCTGGGCGAGCGTAAAGGAGGTCTGCACGGCGGGTCTTTTCTTCTAGATGATCCAGCTTTCCGGCTTGCGGACCGGCTCGTTGCGGTTCAGCGCCTGCATGCCGAGGACGACGCGAACGATGAACCATACCGCAACGGCGATGAACAGGATAAACCCGACCAGAAGGATCGTCAGCACCACGGCGATCAGCGAATAGAGCAGTCCGATCCAGAAGGTGCGGATCGCCCAGGTATAGTGCGTTTCGACCCACGCTTCCGCTTTGCCGCGGTTGATGTAGGCCATCACCACGCCGATCAGAGGCGTGACGCCAATGACGAAGCCGGCGAGATAAAGGATATAGACGGCCATCATGTTGGGTGGGCCGGGCTCCAGCCAGCCATCGGTCTGGCGCGGCGGCGGCGCGGTGTTCGTATCGCTCATGTCGGTCTCCCCCTGCTCATCGATTCTTCCCTCGATCGACAGGGGCACGCTATCAGATCGCCGCGGCAGAGGACATCCGCCCCGGATTGAGAATACCCTTCGGATCGAATTCCGCCTTGAGCCGGGCGGAAAGGGCGGCCAACGCCGGCGGCTGTGGCTCGAACACGTCTAGCGAGGCGCGTTCCGGCTCGCCGGCGCGGATGAGCGTCGCATGACCGCCACCGAAGCGGCGGATCATGGCGCGCAGCGCGGCGGCTTCCGGTTCGGCCGCCATCTCTAGCCAGATCAGGCCGCCCTGCCAGTCATAGAAGGCGTTGACGCCGGCCTCGCGGCGCAGTGCATCGATCATGCGGTGCCCTTCCGAGGGCGCCATCGAGACGCGCCAGACCGACTTATTCCCGCCGGCGAAAGGCGCGCAGTCGCGGATTTCGCGCCAGAGCGCGCGCGACTGCTCCGCGCCGATTTCCTGCATTTCTCCGGCGGCTTTAAGAAGGTCCTTCAGATGGCCGATACGCCAGGCGACGGAGGGTGCCACGCCTTCCATGCGCAGCACGGTCGCGGCCGCGCCGGAGAGAGCGCCTCCGGCGACCTTGCCGGAGACCAGCACCGGCAGATGCGCCGCGGCGGAGATTTCGGCGCTCGAGCCCATGGCATGCGCCATGACGTTCGCCGCCTGATCATCGGTCAAGTTGCGGACAACGAGGGTCGTTTCGGTCTCGGCAGCCGGCAGCACCTTGAAGGTGAGATCAGTGACGACGGCTAGCGTGCCCCACGAGCCGGCCATCGCCTTGGAGAGATCGTAGCCGGTGACGTTCTTGACGACGCGGCCGCCCGACTTGAAGGCCTCGCCGCGCCCGGAGACGGCGTGGATACCGAGGATATGATCGCGCGCGGCGCCGGCCTTCAGGCGGCGTGGGCCGGACGTATTCGAGGCGAGCACGCCGCCGATCGTTCCCCTCCCCGGTTCGGCTCCGAAGAGCGGGCCGTAATCCATCGGCTCGAAAGCAAGCTGCTGGCGGTTGTCGTCAAGCAGCTTCTCGATATCGGCAAGCGGCGTTCCCGCCTTCGCCGACAGGACCAGTTCCTCGGGCTCGTAGAGCGTGACGCCCGAAAGGCCGGAGAGGTAGAGCGTGTGCGCCGCCTGCACCGGCCGGCCGATGCCGCGCTTCGAGCCATGGCCGACAATTTCCAGAGGCTCCTCTTCCGACAGCGCCCACTGGACGGCGGAAAGGACTTCTTCGGAGGCGGAGGGCGTGAAGGTGGTCATGGGTGCGCCAACCCCCTCTCCTTCGTGGGCTCCGCCCGCGCCACCTCTCCCCCGCTTCGCAGGGGCGAGGAACCCAAGTCCTGCGGTGACCTCGCCATCAAAACCTCGGAATGTCCGGGAATGGCATCTGGCCGCGATGGATGTGCATGCGGCCGAGTTCGGCGCAGCGGCGCAGTTGCGGGAACACTTTGCCGGGATTGAGGAGATGGCCGGGGTCGAAGGCGCATTTGACGCGCATCTGCTGGTCGAGGTCGGTCTGGTTGAACATCTCGCCCATCAGGTCACGCTTCTCGACGCCGACACCGTGCTCGCCGGTCAGGACGCCGCCGACCTTGACGCAGAGCTTCAGAATATCCGCACCGAAGGCTTCGGCCTTGTCGAGTTCGCCGGGAATATTGGCATCGTAGAGGATGAGCGGATGCAGATTGCCGTCGCCGGCATGGAAGACATTGGCGACGCGCAGCCCGTACTGCTCGGAAAGCTGGCGCATGCCGTGTAATACGCGCGGCAGTTCCTTCCTTGGGATGGTGCCGTCCATGCAGTAATAATCCGGCGAGATGCGGCCGACCGCCGGAAACGCCGCCTTGCGTCCGAGCCAGAAGGCCAGCCGCTCTTCCTCCGATTGGGAGATGCGGCACGTGACAGAGCCATTCTTCAACGCAATCTCTTCCACGCGGCCGATGAGGTGGTCGAGCTCGGCGCCGCAGCCGTCGAGTTCGACGATCAGCAGCGCCTCGACGTCGAGTGGATAGCCGGCATGGACGAAATCCTCGGCGGCGCGGATCGCCGGGCGGTCCATCATCTCCATGCCGCCCGGAATGATGCCGGCGGCGATGATGTCGGCGACGCACTGCCCCGCTTCCTCGCTCGATGGGAAGCCGACGAGGAGCGCCCGCGCCATGTCCGGCTTCTTTAGGATACGCACGGTGACTTCCGTAACGACGCCGAGCAGGCCTTCCGAGCCGGTCATGATGCCGAGCAGATCGTAGCCTTCGGCGTCCAGGTGCCTGCCGCCGAGGCGCACGATCTCGCCGTTCATCAGCACCATCTCTACGCCGAGCACGTTGTTGGCGGTCAGCCCATATTTCAGGCAGTGCACGCCGCCGGAGTTCTCCGCCACGTTGCCGCCGATCGAGCAGGCGATCTGCGAGGAAGGATCGGGCGCGTAATAGAACCCGTCCTGCTCGACAGCGATCGAGATGCCGAGATTGGTGACGCCGGGTTGAGCCACCACGACACGGTTCGGGTAGTCGATGTCGAGGATGCGGTTGAAGCGGCTCATGACGAGGAGGACAGCATCCTCCAGCGGCAGCGCACCGCCGGAAAGCGACGTTCCTGAGCCGCGCGGCACCACCTTGATGTTGCGGTCGGAGCAATATTTGAGGATACGGGCGACCTGCTGGGCCGTTTCCGGCAGCACGACGACCATAGGAAGCTGGCGGTAGGCGGTCAGCCCGTCCGTTTCGAAGGCGCGCATCTCGCGTGCGGCGTCGACGACGCCTTCGCCTGGCACGATCGTGCGCATGTCCGCCACGATCTCGGCACGCTTCGCAAGCGTCGCCTTGTCCGAAGGGGGCATCGTCAGACCGGACATCGCACCTTTACCTGCCTATTGGAGTCATCGCTGTTTAGCCGCGTTCTGCTATACTGGCAAACGGCCGCAAAGGATGTACTCTCGACAAATCGTTTGACCCGTTCTCGCCGACGCTTCTATTTTCCGGGCGGCAGAATGGCAGCAAGAGTACATACAATCATGCATGATCCGGTTTTCGGGAAGCGCGGCCCAGGAAAGCGCGACCGATGAACGACCAGACACCCTTCCGGCCGCGCGTCGGCCTGTTCGTGACCTGTCTCGTCGACCTCTTCCGGCCGACCATCGGATTTGCCGCCGTCAAGCTGATCGAGGAAGCCGGTTGCACGGTCGAGGTGCCCTCGGCGCAGACCTGCTGCGGCCAGCCGGCCTACAATTCCGGCGACCGCGACGACACGAAAGCGATCGCGAAGAACACGATCCGGGCCTTCGAGGAATATGATTACGTCGTGGCTCCGTCCGGCTCCTGCGCCGGCATGCTGAAGAAGCACTATCCGACGCTGTTCAGGGGCGATGCGAAATGGGAAAAGCGCGCCGTGGACTTCGCCGGCAAGGTGCATGAACTGGTCAGCTTCCTTGTCGACGTGCGTGGCATGCAGTCCGTCGAGGCGCACTTCGATGGCGAGGTGACCTATCACGATTCCTGCTCGGGCCTGCGCGAACTCGGCGTCCGGGCGCAGCCGCGCGCGCTGCTTTCCACCGTCGAGGGCCTCAAACTCAAGGAACTGAAGGAGGCCGATGTCTGCTGCGGCTTCGGCGGGACCTTCTGCGTCAAATATCCCGACATCTCCAACGGCATCGTCGAGAAGAAGACAGAGCGAATCGAGGAAACCGGCGCCGGCACACTGCTCGCCGGCGACCTCGGCTGCCTGATGAACATGGCCGGCAAGCTGAAGCGCGAGGGCTCGACGGTCGAGACCCGGCATGTCGCGGAGGTGCTGGCCGGCATGACCGACGGCCCGCCCATCGGCGGTAGGGGGTGAGCGGATGCAGATAACCTCCCCCAATTTCAAGCAGAACGCGCGCGAGGCGCTGGCCGATCCGCAATTGCAGAAGGCCATGGGCAATGTTCGCTCCGGTTTCATCGACAAACGGCAGGCGGCGATCGACGCGCTGCCGGAGTTCGATGCACTGCGCGACAATGCCCGCGCCATCAAGGACCATGCGCTCGCCAATCTCGACCTCTACCTCGAAGCCTACGAGACGAAGGTCCGGGCAGCGGGCGGCTTCGTCCACTGGGCGGAGACGGCGGAGGACGCGCGCAACATCATCCTCGACATCTGCCGCGCGGCGGGCGCCCGCACCGTGACCAAGGGCAAGTCGATGATCACTGAGGAGATCGGGCTGAACGAGTTCTTCGAGAAGAACAGCGTGCGGCCGGTCGAAACGGATCTCGGCGAATATATCATCCAGCTTCGCGGCGAACATCCGAGCCACATCATCGCGCCGGCCGTCCACCTCAACAAGGAGCAGGTGGAGGCGGATTTCCGACGCGTACACGACCATCTGCCGGCGTCGCGCGACCTGTCGGAGCCGGAAGCTCTGCTCGGCGAGGCAAGGCGGGTGCTGCGGGCGGCCTATTTCGACGCCGATGTCGGCATCACCGGCGCCAATTTCCTCGTCGCCGAGACGGGTTCCTCGATCATCGTCACCAACGAGGGCAATGGCGACCTGACGCAGATCCTGCCCAAGGTGCACATCGTGCTGGCGTCGCTGGAAAAGATCGTGCCTACGCTGGAGGACGCCGCGCAGATCCTGCGCGTCCTGGCGCGCTCGGCGACCGGGCAGGACATGAGCGTCTATACGACCGTCTCGACGGGGCCGCGCCGGCCGGGCGATCCGGACGGGCCGGAGGAATACCACGTCGTGCTGCTCGACAATGGCCGCTCCTCCATGCTCGGCACGGAGTTCCAGGACATGCTGCGCTGCATACGCTGCGGCGCCTGCATGAACCACTGTCCCGTCTATCACGAGATCGGCGGCCACGCCTATGGCTGGGTCTATCCGGGGCCGATGGGCGCGGTGCTGACGCCGGCGCTGATCGGAGTGGACAAGGCCGGCCACCTGCCGAACGCCTCCACCTTCTGCGGGCGCTGCGAGAGCGTGTGCCCGATGCGCATCCCGCTGCCGAAGATGATGCGGCACTGGCGCGAGCGCGAGTTCGAGCGCGGGCTGAACCCGGCGACGGCGCGCGGCGGGCTGAAATTCTGGGCCTTTTTCGCGAAACGGCCGCGGCTCTACCGGCTCGCCACGTCGATGGCCGTTCCCGTCCTTTCGCTCCTCGGCGGGCGGAAGGGCCGCTTCCGCTCGCTACCGCTCGCCGGAGGCTGGACGAAGTACCGCGACCTGCCGGCGCCGGAAAGCCGCACCTTCATGCAGCAATGGCATGGCCGCGAGACCTCAAAACAGGAAACGGGTGGGAAACAGGGGGCCGCGCGATGAACGGACGCGAGGTGATCCTCGGCAAGGTCAGGAAATCGCTCGGCGGCGGCCACAACGACGCGGCGCGCCTGGCGGCGATCGAAGCCCGTCTCGCCAGACCGCCGAAAGGCGTCATCCCCGAGCGCGGCCAGCTCGACGACAAGGCGCGCCGGCGGCTCTTCATCGCCATGGCCGAGAAGGTCTCGGCGAGCGTAAAGCAGGTCAAGTCTTATGACGACGTGCCGAAGGCGGTGGCGGAATATCTGCGCTCGCGCAATCTGCCTGCGGCGATCCGGATCGGCAACGACAGGCGGCTGGTGAAGCTGCCGTGGACCTCGCAGCGCGCGCTCGAAATCAAGCACGGGCCGTCGGACGGGGACGACGAGGCCGGCGTCAGCCACGCCTTCGGCGCCATCGCGGAAAGCGGCACGCTGGTGCTGACCTCGGGAGGCGACAACCCGACGACGATCAATTTCCTGCCGGAACACCACATCGTCGTCGTCGACGCGAAGGATGTCGCCGGCGACATGGAGAGCGTGCTTTCCAGGCTGCGCAGGAAGTACGGCAAGGGCGAGATGCCGCGCACGCTGAACTTCATCACCGGCCCGTCGCGCTCCGGCGACATCGAGCAGAAACTGCTTCTCGGCGCGCACGGCCCGCGCGCGCTGCACGTCATCCTGGTCGGCGGCTAGGATCGAGGGTGGCCGGCGTCCACCTCCTCGACGCGCGCGGCCCGGAAGGGATACGGATCTACGCCATCGGCGACGTGCACGGGCGGCTCGACCTGCTCGAACCGATGCATGAGCAGATCCGTGCGGATATCATGGCGGCGACGCCGCCGGACTGGCGCATCCTCCATCTCGGCGACTACACCGACCGCGGGCCGGCCTCGAAGGACGTCCTGGACTTCCTGATCACGGCGCAGGCGCTCGACCGCAGGATCATCTCGCTGATGGGAAACCATGATTGGGGCGTGCTGGATTTCCTCGCCGATCCCAATCCCTACGGCCTCTTCGCGACCAATGGCGGCGCCGAGACGGCGCGCTCCTACGGGGTCGAGCTCGGCTTTTCATCCGACGCGGCGCTGAGGCAAGGACATGCCGAATTCAGCTCCGCCATGCCGCCGGAACACGTCGCTTTCCTCCGCGCGCTGCCGCGCTCGGTCACTTTCGGGGACTTCTTCTTCTGCCATGCCGGCGTGAGGCCGGGCGTGCCTCTGGACCGCCAGAACCCGGAGGACCTGATCTGGATCCGCGATGCATTCCTCGACCATCCCCTCCTTCACGAGAAGGTGGTGGTGCACGGACACACGCCCTGCGCCGAACCCGAACTGATGCCGAACCGGATCAACGTCGATACCGGCGCCTTCTTCTCGGGACGGCTTTCCGCCGTCGTCATCGACGGAACGGAAAAGATGCTGATGGAAGTGCGCGGGAGGCCGGATAGCCGCTATTAGCGGATCGCGGCGCCCACGCCGTAGCCGTCGACGACGGCATGCTTGGTGGACGCGTCGGCGCTGTAAATGCCGGCCCCCCATATCAGAATGCCAGACAGCATTACGAAGGACAGGATAGCTGCTTTCATGGGGGTCATCTCGGTTGGCGTCCTGTCACTTCGCATGTCTAGAGTTACCAAAATCTTGCCAACAAACGCCGCAAAGAGGACAAAGTTGCCTCAATTCCGATTTTTTCCGTTCAAGGGAAGCGGCCGTTGCCGAATGGCCACATAAGGCCGGCGAGGCTCGCGGAAAAGAGGGCGGGAGCACTCTTCAACGACAAATTTCAAGACGTGTTAAAAAGGCAACGCAACGGCAGGGAACCCGGAATGCCACTACAGAACCGCGTCGATCCTTTCGGCGCTATCCATGCGGTCGAGGCCCGCGGGCTCTTCACCGGCAATCGCGGCGTCATCCATAATCCGGCGACGAAGACGCTCCTTTCGCGGCGCTGGACGACGAAGGCCTGGATCATCTGCGAATGCGAGTTTCGCGGTCGCCGGCGCGAAGTGATGGGGCGCAACGCGCCGTCAGGCAATGCCGGCTGGACGGAACTCTTCTTCCTCGATGAAGTGACGGCGCTGTCAGCCGGACACCGGCCCTGCTTCTACTGCCGGCGCGAACGCGCGAAGGAATTCGCCGGTTGCTACGCCGATGCATTCGGGATCGCCGGGCCGAGGGCAACGGAAATCGACGCACGGCTGCACGGAGAGCGGCTTGCCTCGGGAGGCGCCCCACAGGCGGTGAGCAGGGCGGAAATCGCGAATTTGCCGGAAGGGGCGATGATCACGGCGGGCCGTCGCGCTTTCGCACTTCATCGCGGAAGATTGCGGGAATGGGATTTCAAGGGCTGGCGCCGCGAATCAGTAGCGCCGGCCGAGCTAAACGCGAATGCAAGGCTGCTCACACCGCCGACAACTGTAGCTGTGCTGCGCAATGGATTCCGGCCGATCTGGCATTCGAGCATCGGCGGTTAACGATGCTCGTCGAGCACCTTCCGCACGGCTTTCAGCGCGGGAAGCATCGCGGAAATCTCCGCAAGCGGCAATTCGCCTGAAAGCTCAGACACTTCCGGCACCAGCCGGGCAAGCGCCGCATCCCGCGCCGCCAAGCCTATTTCCGTCAGCGAGACGAGCTTGGAGCGCCCGTCATCGCCTGCGGCGCGCACCGACACGAAGCGCTTTCTCTCCAGCCGCTTCACCGTGTTGGTGATGGCGCCGCGCGTGACCTGGAGCGCGGCGGCAAGCCTGGCGGGCGTCCATTCCCCGCCGAGCCGGCTCAGATGGTGCAGCATGACGAACTGCGCGAGGCTCATGCCTTCGGGAAGCTGCCGCTCGATCGCCGCCTCGTTCAACTGGGCGATGATGCCGATCTCGGTGAAGAAATCGAACAGTTCCTCGATCACCGCCTTGTCGATCGTCATGCAAATATCCGGCTCTCATAAGGCCAGCGCGGCGCCGGCTCGATCGTCGGACCATAGCCCAGCCGCACGAACATTTGCAGGGTCTTGCCCCCGCCGATGCCGAGTTCGCGGCGCATGTCCCGGTAGTGACCGGCCATCTCGGGATATTCCTGAAGCGCCTGGCTGAGCGGCTGCATGGAAAGACCTGAGGCCGTTGCCGCCAGGGAGAAGCGCAGATAGTCGCCGCCAGCCGCGATCTGGTCGGCGCGGCTGTTGCCCTCAGTCGCGAGCCATACGAAGGCGGCGGAGCTTCCAATCTGTTCGCGCTCGTCCGCCCGCTCTTGCGCCGATAAAGACGATTTCGGATCGAGCAGATCGGCGGGGGAGAACAGGCCGAGATCGTACGCGCCTTCGACGAGGGGTCCCGCGAGCGCGATGCCGTCTGGCTGCCGGTCGATCTCGGCCTTGCCGATGCGCAGCGCATCGACCGTTTCGCACGCCGTGCGCGGCAGTCCCATCTCGGTTGCGAGAGCGGCGATGGCGAGCGAGGAAAGCGCCTTGCGGCGAGCCGGGTCATTGGTCCAGTTCATCCGCGACGTCCGGACGGCAGCGGCGGCCTGGCCCAGCACTTCGGCCGCGACCGGCCGGCCATCATAAACCTGGCGGTTGGTACGGCGCCTTTGCACATAACCGAAGAGCGGATCTTTTCCGATGCCTCCATCCTCGCGGAAGCGGACACGCGCCACCGGGCGACCGTCCAGCCGGGGATGCGGCTCGCCTTCCGGAAAAGCCATGATCTCCGCGCGATTGCCGCTCTCGGCCGCCGCCATGGAGAGGATTTCGAGGAAGGCGCCGAGACCGATCGTGATCTGCCGATCGAACGGGTCGGTCTCCGGCAGGCGGCGATCGGGTTCGCAATAAAGCGTCAGGCTGTCCGTCCCGTCGAGGCTTACCAGCCATGGCTGGCGATTATGCGGATTGGGCGCCAGGATCGCATAGGAAAGCGCGAACCGGCGGATATCCGTGTCGTCGATGCCCGCCGCACGCCATGGAGCGCGGGCGGAAAACGGGTCGCGGGTTCCCGCCCATGCGCCACCAGCCGCAGCAGCCAGTACGGCACCTCCGCCGAGAGTGTGGATGAAATTCCTTCTGGAGAGTGTCATCGGTCGTCTCCTCAACTGATTTAATGCTAAACTATATAATTCAACGTTAAATCAGCTTCAAGGACGCTGAGCTTGACGGCCCGCACGCCCTGCCGCATCAGGGGCCATGCGCGCCAATTACAGGATGCAGCGGCTCTACGTTCCAGACGACATCGCCGAAGGGCGGGCGGTCGAACCGGATGCGCCGCAGATACATTACCTCCTCAACGTGCTGCGTCTTGGCGATGGCGCGGAAATCCTGCTCTTCAACGGGCGCGACGGGGAGTGGCGGGCGACCCTGACGCAGGCCGGCAAGAGGAAGGCCAGCCTGACGCCGGTCGAGCGGACACGCCCACAGCCACCCCTGCCCGATCTCCTCTACTGTTTCGCGCCGCTGAAACAGGGCCGGCTCGACTATCTCGTGCAGAAGGCAGTGGAGATGGGCGCGGGCGCGCTGCAGCCGATCATCACGCAACATACCCAGGTGGCGAAACTCGGCATCGAACGGCTGCAGGCCAATGCGATCGAAGCCGCCGAGCAATGCGGCATCCTCGCCATCCCGCAGGTTCGCGAACCGGTGAAACTGGACCGGCTGCTTGCCGAGTGGGACGCCGGGCGGCGGCTGATCTTTTGCGACGAGGACGCCGGCACGAACAACCCGCTGCCGGCGCTTCAGGCTATCGGGGAGCGCAGGCTCGGCCTGCTTGTCGGGCCGGAAGGCGGGTTTTCCGATGCCGAACGCAGGGAATTGCGGGCGCTGCCCTTCGTCACCGCCATCCCGCTCGGCCCGCGCATATTGCGTGCCGACACGGCGGCGGTGGCGGCGCTTGCCGTCGTGCAGGCAGCGATCGGAGACTGGTGAGGCCGGCGCGCCGGGACCGGCTCAAATCTTCTTCAGGCTGGGCCAAGATTTTTCGCTTGATCATGACGTTATGCTTCGTCCATCAAGCGTCACCCATGATGGCGGCCGGCCGCAGGAGAGATATCCATGGCACGCGACACCACCGATTCCCGGCCGATCGAGAAGATCGACGATCTCGTCGCCTATCTCGCCAAGGGCTGCAAGCCGCGCGAGAAATGGCGGATCGGAACGGAACACGAGAAATTCCCCTTCTATGTCGATGGCAATGCGCCCGTGCCCTATGCCGGGCCGCGCGGCATACAGGGGCTTCTCGAAGGCATGCGCGAAAAGCTTGGCTGGGAGCCGATCGTCGACGCCGGCAACCTGATCGGCCTTGGCGGGCCGACCGGCCAGGGCGCGATAAGCCTCGAGCCCGGTGGCCAGTTCGAGCTTTCAGGCGCGCCGCTGGAGACGATCCACCAGACATGCCGCGAGGGCAACGCGCATCTGGCGCAGTTGCGCGAGATCGCCGAGCCGCTCGGCATCCGCTTCCTCGGTCTCGGCGGCAGCCCGAAATGGACGCTCGCCGAAACGCCGCGCATGCCGAAATCACGCTATGACATCATGACGGCCTATATGCCGAAGGTCGGTACGCAGGGCCTCGACATGATGTACCGCACCTGCACGATCCAGGTGAATCTCGACTTCGAGAGCGAGGCGGACATGCGCCGCAAGATGCAGGTAGGTCTGAAGCTTCAGCCGCTCGCCACCGCGCTTTTCGCCAATTCGCCTTTTACGGACGGCAGGCCGAACGGCTTGCAATCCTGGCGCGGCGACATCTGGCGGGATACCGACAACCAGCGCTCGGGCCTGCATGAATTCTGCTTTTCGCCCGATTTCGGCTTCGCCGATTATGTCGAATGGGCGCTCGACGTGCCGATGTATTTCGTCATCCGCGAAGGCCGCTATTATGACATGACGCACATGACCTTCCGCCAGTTCATGGACGGCGCGGCGCGCAAGGAAGTGCCCGACGGCGAGGCGACGATGGGCGACTGGACGAACCATCTCTCAACCCTTTTCCCGGATGTCAGGCTGAAGCGCTTCCTGGAGATGCGCGGGGCGGACGGCGGCCCATGGCGGCGCATCTGCGCGCTGCCGGCCTTCTGGGTCGGCCTGCTGTATGACGCTGAAGCGCTCGACCAGGTCGACGCACTGACGGCGAACTGGACCTACAAGGAAACCCACGCCATGCGCGACGCCGTGCCCAGGGACGGCCTCAACGCCACGATGCGCAATTCCTCGCTGCGCGAAATCGCGCGCGAAGTGCTCGGCATCTCACGGCTCGGGCTCCTGAACCGCCGCCGGCTGAACAGCGACGGTTTCGACGAGACACATTATCTCGCGCCGCTGGAGGAAGTCGTGGCGCGCGGCACGACCAGCGCCGAGGACATGGTCCGCGCCTATCATACGCGCTGGGGCGGCTCGATCGAGCCGGTATTCATGGAACAGGCGTATTGAGGGCGACGGCCTCTAATACTCCAGCTTGGGATACCAATCCGCACCGCGACCTTCCGGCGTGGTATCTAGCACGTTCCACAGGATGGCGAAGTCGGGGGCGCCGCGCGGATCCTGGCCGGGATCGGACATATCGCCCGTCATCTCCCCACCCCAGAAATGGCGGGTCGTACCGTCGCGGCGCGTGAAGACGTTATAGGCCGGAATCTCCGAGCCGTCCGGCAGCACGCCGAAATAGTCGCGCGAATAGTTGCCGTTGATGTCCGTATAAAGCGGCAGGTCCCGCCAGCCACGCTCCTTCTTCCAGGCTTTCAGCCGCTCGACCGGCGAACCGGCGATGACGGCGAGCGCCACCTTCTGCATGATGTCGGCGGCGTTGCCTTCCATCGTATTCAGGAGGTTCGTGCACATGGGGCACGGCCGCTCGCGTTTCGCGCCGAACATGAAACTATAGACGACAAGTGTGTCCTTGTTCCCGAACAGGCCGGCGAAATCGGTCTTTCCATTCTCGCCTTCAAAACGGTAATCGCCGATCACCTCGCCGCCCGGGGGCAACGCCCGCCGCTGCGCGGCCACGCGCTCCAGATGACGGCGCAATTCGATCTCCTCGGCGAGAAGCGCGGTGCGGGCGGCGCGGTATCCGGCGCTTTCATTCGGGAAACGGACCGGGCTGCGGTGCGCAAGCTCTTCGGCTGGGACAAGCTTTTCAGACATTTCAACCTCCGAAATCTACTGGTACCTGTCGAAGGACGAACGGCATAAGGCAAAGCCGACAACAAACGGGGCGTTCTTCGCAGTATCGGCCGCGCTCGCAGATGCGTCCGGCCAATCTGGCCCAATCGAATGCCGTTGTCATTGGCCGACGGACTGCTAGAGGCGAATGACGATCCGCGGGCGTTCGGCGAGGCCAGGTGTTCACCTCCGACAATCAGCGTGCTTCGCTGTTTATGGTGCTCGCGATGGCCGCGTTCACCCTCAACGACACGATCGTCAAATTCGCCTCGGAATCGATCAATGTCGGCCAGGTCATGTTCGTACGCGGCCTGTTCGCGTCGCTCCTGGTCTTGCTGCTCGCCTGGCATCAGCGACTGCTGAAGAACGTCAAGGGGCTCCTCCATCCGATGGTCTGGGTCAGGATGGCGGGCGAGATCGGCGGCACGATAACTTATGTTATCGCGCTGGCGCATCTGCCGTTGCCCAATGTCGCCGCGATCTTCCAGGTGCTTCCGCTGGCGATCACGGTCGGTGCGGCGCTGTTCTTCGGCGAAAGTGTCGGCTGGCGCCGTTCGTTCGCGATCATGATCGGGTTCTGCGGCACGCTCATCATCGTGCGGCCCGGCACGGAAGGGTTCAACGCCTTCTCGCTGCTCCTTCTTCTCTGCGTCGTCTTCTGTACGGTGCGCGATCTCGCGACCAGGGGTATACCGAACGAGATCCCGACACTGCTCGTCTCCTCGGTCACCGCGCTTACCGTCACGCTTTGCGGGGCCATCCTGATGCTGCCGATGGGCGGCTGGTCGCCTATGGAGCCGAAGTTGACTGGCCTTCTTTTCGCATGCGCCAGTTTCATGCTGATCGGCTATATCTTCATCATCAAGGCGATGCGCACCGGCGAGATATCGGCGGTGGCGCCGTTCCGCTACACGACGCTGATCTGGGCTTTCGCGCTCGGTTTCCTTGTCTTCGGCAATGTGCCGGACCTTTATATGCTGGTCGGCGGGGCCGTCATCGCCGGTTCCGGCCTCTATACGCTTTACCGCGAGCGGCTGGTATCGAAAAAGCGCATGGCAGCGGAGAGCGTCGTTTCGCCGACCATGGCGCCGACAGCCCGGCACTATCGCCGCCTCCGCCAGTAAGACGATCATCCCTTCACGCCGCCCGCAGTCAGCCCGGCGACGATGCGGCGCTGGAAGACGAGCACCAGGACGATCAGAGGCACAGTGACGATGACCGATGCAGCCATGATGCGGCCCCATGGCACCTCGAAGGACGAAGCGCCGGAGAGAAGCGCGATCGCCACCGGAACCGTTCGCTGCGTATCGGTCGAGATGAAGGTGAGCGCGAAGAGGAACTCGTTCCAGGCCGCGATGAAGGCGAGCAGCCCCGTCGTCACCATTGCCGGCCACAGCATCGGCATGAAGATGCGGGTGACGATGGCGAAGGGCGAGGCGCCATCCATGATCGCCGCTTCCTCGATGCCGGTCGGCAGGTCGCGCATGAAGGCTGTCAGCACCCAGACCGTGAAGGGCAATGTAAAGATCAGATAAGCGAAGACGAGCGACCACAGCGAATTATAGAGCCTGAACGCGCTGACCAGTTCGAACAGCCCGGCAAGCACGGCGACCTGCGGGAACATGGAGACGGACAGGATGGTGAAGAGGAGCAGCCGCCTGCCACGGAACCGGATGCGCGCCAGCGCATAGGATGCGGTGACGCCGAGTGCCAGCGACAGCGCTACCGTCGCCGCCGCGACGATCAGGGAATTCAATATGTTGCGCGGGAAATGGCCGCCGCCGAGCACGGCGGCGTAATTGGCGAGCGAGAAGGAAGACGGCCAGTAGTCGACATGGAAGATCGCCTGGCCGGATTTGAACGAGGTGACGACCGCATAATAGAACGGGAAGACGGATTCCAGCACGATCCCCGCCACGAGCAGGTAGAAGGCGACGGTGCGGATCGGTCCTGGCACCCTCATCGCCGCTCCTCCGGGTTCAGATTACCGAGCCGGATGAAGAGGATAGTCACCAGCGCGATGACGAGGAAAAGCAGCGTCGAGGCCGCCGAACCGTAAGCGAACTTGTCGAAATAGAAGAGATTCTGGCGCGCAAAGACCGACATGGTCTCAGTGTGCTCATTGTCGGGCGTCAGAACATAGATCAGGTCGAAGACGCGCAGTGCGTCGAGCGTGCGGAAGATCACCGCGACCAGCATCGCCGGCTGGATGAGCGGCAGGGTGATCTTCCAGAATACTTTTATAGGATGGACGCCATCCACTCGTGCCGCTTCGTAGATGTCGGCGGGTAGCATCTGGAGCCCGGCGAGGATGAGCAGCGCCATGAAGGGCGTCGATTTCCATATGTCCACGATCAGTACGGCCGCTAGCGCCGTGTCGGACGAGGCGGTCCAGGCGACCGGGTGGGAAAGGATGCCGATCTTCATCAGGAGATCGTTCAGGATGCCGAACTGGTCGTTCAGCATCCACGCCCACATCTTGGCCGAGACGATGGTCGGCACCGCCCACGGCACGAGCACGGCGGCGCGGACGACGCCCCTCCCCGGAAATTCGGCACTCAGCACCAGCGCAATGATCGTGCCGAAGACCGTCTCGAAGAAAACGGAGATGGCGGCGAATTTTATCGTGTTCCAAACGGCGGCCCACCAGAGCGGATCGACCAGCAGGCCGGACATATAGCGGCGGCCGCTCTCCAGCGTCAGCACGTGGAAATAGTTGCGGAAGCCGACGAATTTCGCGGCATCGAGATTGTCGAGCGAGGCGTCGGTAAGACCGAACCAGATCGTGCGGGCAAGCGGCCACGCAGCAATCGCGGCAAGCACGACCAGCATCGGCGCCAGGAACAGGATGGCAGCGGTGCCGCGGCGGCGGGCGAAGCGCGCAAGGGCGGAATGCCCAAAGGAGGATCCGTTGGCGGACGCGGCCGGCATCTACCAGCCTCCCGTCTTCAGGTCCGTCAACTGCGCCTTGAGGAGTTCGAGGTTGCCGGTCGCATCGCCCTCGCCGGATAGGGTGTTGTGGACAGCGGTCCAGAAATCCGAGGAGACCTCGTTGTATTTCGAACCCGTCGCCGCCGTCGGCCGCGCGACGGCGGCTTCCAGCACCTTCTTCCAGCGCGGGATGATCGGCTGCTTTTCCGCGATCTCCGGATCGTCATAGAGCGAGCGGAGTGTCGGCAAGCGCGAGCTTTTCAGTGCCCGGTATTTCTGCGCGTGCGCCGAGGTAAGGAAGAGGGCAAGTTCGATCGCCGCCTTCGGGTGTTTCGAATATTTCGAGACGGCGAGTGCCCAGCCGCCGAGTGTACCGGCCGGTTCTCCGCCCTCGCCTGCCGGCAGGGGTGCCGCGTCGAACTTGCCCCTGATCGGCGAGTCCGCGCCATTTCCGAGGGCATAGGCATAAGGCCAGTTGCGCATGAAGACGGCGTTGCCGCTCTGCCAAACGCCGCGCGATTCCTCCTCCTGATAGGCAAGCACGCCCGGCGGCGCGATGGTGCCGATCCAGGATTTCGCCTGTTCGATCGCCTTCTCGGCCTTCGGATTATCGACCGAGACCGTTCCGTCCGGCTCGACAACATGGCCGCCACCATGGGAGGCGACCCATTCGAGCGCATTGCAGGTCAGGCCCTCATAGGCCGCGCCCTGGAAGACAAAGCCCCACATCTTCGCATTGCCGGCCCTGCGCTCGCCCTCCATGACCGCCTTCGCGGTCGCGGCCATGTCAGCCCAATTCTTCAGCACCTCCTTGCCGTATTTTTCGAGCAGATCCTTGCGGTAGTAGAGGGCCGGCGCGTCGGCAAACATGGGGAGCGCGACAAGCCGGCCATCGACCGTCTGCGAATCGAGGATCGTCTTGAATTCGTCGGGCGCAATGTTCTTCGCGTAGGGCGCAAGATCGACGAATTGCGCGGCAAGCTGCGGCGCCCAGATGATGTCGGTCTGGTAGACATCGACATCGGCATCGCGCGCGGCAAGCCACAGGCGGTATTGCGCGAACTGATCCGTCGAGGAGGACGGCATGGTAACGATATCGACGGTATTGCCGGTCTTCTCGTGGAATTCCGCCAGAAGAGCCCGCATGTCATCCAGATCGTTGCCGACCGATCCGGTGACGATCGAAAGCTCTGCCGCGCGACTTGCCGCAACCGGGATGATCGCGGCCATGAAAAGCACGGCGAAGACTTTCCAGATCACCCGTCCTCTCCCGGCTTCCTCCTCGTGGTGCCACCACCGCCTGCCCTTCACTTAGGGCGAAGGTTGCACAGGGCGACCGGTAGGCGGGCGGGTGGAATTGGGCTAGGCTTCGCCAGAATTGCGAAACTGACCGGAGAATCGAGCGATGCTTCCCCTGTTCGACATGATCGCCAATGCGCAGAACGGCAACGGCATCGAAGCGCTGTCACGCCAGTTCGGCCTTTCGCAGCAGCAGACGCAGGCGGCCTTGCAGGCGCTTATGCCGGCCTTCAGCCAGAGCCTGAAGCGTAACGCCTCGGACCCCTACGGCATGGCGGATTTCATGAAGGCGATGGCGAGCGGCCAGCATGCCAAATATTTCGAGGACGCCGCGCGCGCCAATTCGCCGGAGGGAGTGGCCGAGGGAAACGGCATTCTAGGCCATTTGTTCGGCTCGAAGGATTTGAGCAATGCCGTCACCCACCAGGCGGCACAGATGACCGGCATTGGCCAGAACATCCTTGCCCAGATGTTGCCGGTCATCGCCTCGATGGTCATGGGCGGGCTCTTCAAGCAGTCCACCGGACAAATGCCGGGTTCCGGCGCGGGTGCCGGGGGCGGGCTTCTCGGCCAGATCATGGAGCAGATGATGCGTGGCGGTATGGGCTGTGCTGCGCCGAACACGCAGGCCTCGGCTCCGAGCGGCAGCGCGGGGGTGGAAAACCCCTTCGGCAAGATACTAGAAGGCATGTTCGGTGGCGCAACTGGCCAGGCCGGCACAAGACAAACCAATCCGGGTGGCATGGGGGACATGGCCAACAATCCGTGGGGCAAGATGCTGGAGGATATGCTGGGCGGCGGGCAGGCCGGGCAGCCTTCTCAACCCTCGCCCGAGCCGCAGGCCAACCCGAGCGGCCGGCCGCGCAGTCCTTATGACGATCTGTTCGGCAAGATGTTCGAGGCCGGCAGCGAGGTCCGCGACGAGCATGAAAAGGCGATGGGCTCGATCTTCGACCAGTTCATGAAAGGGATGGACCGACGAGCGTGAAGCTGGGCGGCTTTCAGACTTCTGTCATCACTTTGGTGCGCCCTTCGAGGCTCCGCTTCGCTCCGCACGTCAGGATGAGGGTGGCTGGCGCCAACCTCCCGTCGTCATCTTAGGGCGGTGAAATCATTGCTATTCCAGCGAGGTAAAAGGCCGATTTGTGTCGCAATAACCGGCGGCAGATCCCCGGGACAAGCCCAAGGATGACGAAAGGCTGGCCCTATCACGGAATAGGGGCTTCCAACACGCGCTCCGCTAATGTCGGAAACTGGAATGACGAGCGAGCAGGCAATAAACAGAAAGCGCCGGGATTGCTCCCAGCGCCTCCCTGTCAATTCAGAACCACCGGGGGCGGCCCTGATGTTGACGGTCCGGAAAACACGCACTTTTTCAAGCACCATCTTCCGGAACCGCTCCTGCGCCGCCCTAAGGCTTCGCAGGGCGCGCCATCGAAAGACTACCGGCCTTCATGGCAGCATCGGTCCAACGCCAGCGTTTGCAACCGCTTCTCGTCGGCTCCCACCGGTCTCCGGCTATGCATCCTCCGGCGAACCGTCGAATGCCCTTCCGGGGCGGGTCTCCGGAACTCCCGAGGTTCGATCCGCCGACCAAACGAACCATCCATCGGGACCTGAGATGTTGAAGGCTAACCCGAAGAACGGGCGATGCCAATTGGCGCACCCCTGTGGAAAACGTGGTTAGCGGGCAAAAGCCAATAAAAAAGCCCGGCCCTTGTGGGGCCGGGCAGCGAGCAGGCAACCGGTGGGAGCCGGTAGGGGAGTGAGATGCCTGCGATCCTGTTCGGTGGTTCCGCCTCAGCAGACCTGACGTGCGGCGGCTTCGCGGGCGGATGCGATCGAGCCGAGGCAGGCGGTCGGGTCAATACCCAGCGGCGAGCGCACGGCCACGTGCAAATCGGAACGAGTAAGGCCGATATCAGCCAGTTCGACATCCGTCATGGCACCGAGGCGGTAAATCTCGCGGCGGTTTTTCAGTGCGCGGGCGAAGGCGAAGAAATGCTGAAGCGCACGCACGAAGATCACCGGGCGCGATGAAGCGGTCATCGGCAGGGCGGCGTGTTCGAGCGACGTCATTTCTCATTTCTCCTTCAGTGTGGCTGCGCCAACGAACTCGCGCGAAGCGCCGGGAGGATGCGCATGCCCGCGATCGTTCGCGCCTTTCAGTGGACCATCGGACTATGCCACCGCACCATTGATTAGTCGAACGAATGTTTCTAATCTTTAGCATCAACTATTCTGATGGAAATTCACGATGGCCACGCCACTCGATCTCGACCAGCTCCAGACCTTCATCGCCATTGCCGACACCGGCAGCTTCACCAAGGCAGCCGACGGGGTGAACCGGACACAATCCGCCGTCTCCATGCAGATGCGGCGGCTCGAAGAGCGCATAGGCAAGCCGCTGTTCGAGAAGGAAGGCCGCACCAACAAGCTGACCGACGAGGGCGAGAGGCTGCTCGTCTATGCGCGCCGCCTGATGCAGCTCAACCGCGAGACACTTGCCGCTTTCGACGACACCCAACTCGAAGGGCATGTCCGCATCGGCACGCCGGACGACTATGCGGACCGCTTCCTGCCGGAGATCATGGCACGCTTCGGCCGTTCCAACCCGCGGGTGGAGCTTTCCGTGATCTGCGAGCCCAGCCCCAATCTCGACGCACTGATCCGGCGCGGCGCGCTCGACATCGCGCTCGTCACCCAGAACGACGAGGTGCGGCATTCCGAAGTGGTGCGGCGCGAGCCTCTTCTGTGGGTATCGTCGGCCAACCATTCGACGCACGAGGCAGAGGTGCTGCCGATGGCTTTCGGCCGGACGGGCTGCATCTGGCGGCAGGCGGCGTGCGACAGGCTCGACAGCATGGGGCGCGATTATCGCGTGCTCTTCACAAGCTGGTCGGCGACGGTCGTGGCAGCAGCGGTTCTGTCGGGGCTCGCCATCTCCGTTCTGCCCGAATGCGCCCTCAGGCCGGGCATGCGCGTGCTCGGCGAGGCAGACGGATTCGGCCGCCTGCCGGATTGCCAGATCGGCATCATGCGCGGCCATACGGGCCATACCGAGATCGTCGAAGCGCTGGCGCGGCATATCGCCGAAAGCCTCGACAACATCTCGGTTCCGACGCCCGACGAGACCGGCAGTTTCGATTTCGCCGCCTTCACCGCGGCGCGCGGGCGGCGACCGAGGCCGAGCCACGTCCTGCCGGGATGGTAAGGTCCAAACAGCGGCGCTTCGTTCGTGAAGTAATCTCGCGGTAAGCCATCCGGCATATCATGCGCCGCTACCGTGCAGGGGGGCGCGATGAAACCGTTCTGGCGTTATGCGATCGAGAAGCCGCAATGGCTTGCGGCGATCATGGCAGTAGCCCTTGCCCTGCTGCCGATGGCGGTCTGGCTCGACCTGAGAAATCTCTCCGACACGGGCCTGTCCACCGAAGCGCGCACGCTGAACGGCGTGTTCAACGACATCCGCGGCTACTACGCCGACAACATCGTCGCCAGGGTCCAGGGCTTCAAGGGAGACAGCATCGCCGCCCATAATTACAAGGACATTCCAGGCGCGATCCCGATACCGGCCACGCTTTCGCTGGAACTGGGGACCATCGTGGGCAAGCATGGCGAGAACATCGGTTATCGCTTCGTGTCCGACCTTCCCTTCGTGGGTCGCGCCCCGCACAAGCTCGACGCCTTCGAGAAGAACGCACTCGCCGAATTCCGCGCCAAGCGCGACCCGGATATGATCCTGACCTCGATCTCGGGCTCCGTATTCCAGCGGCAAATCCGCATGGCGGTTCCGGTGGTCATGAGCCAGCCCTGCGTCGCCTGCCATAATTCGCATCCCGACAGCCCGAAGCGCGACTGGAAGGTAGGCGACGTGCGCGCGATCCAGGAAATCACCGTCCATCAGCCGATCGCCAGCAATCTATATTCGTTCAGATATCTTCTGGCCTACCTCGCCTTCGGCGGCCTGTTCGCGGTCGCTTTCTCCAGCGTGCAGTGGCGGCAGGCCAGCCATTTCCGCAAGATGAATCATGAGCTCGAGGAGGCCAACAGCTTCCTCGCTTCCGTCTCGATGAAGATATCGAAATACCTGTCGCCGCAGATCTACAAAAGCATCTTCAGCGGCGAGAAGGACACCACGATCTCGACCGAACGCAAGAAGCTCACGATCTTCTTTTCCGATATCAAGGATTTCACCGAGATGTCGGAGCACCTCCAGCCGGAAGAGCTCACGAGCCTCCTCAACGAATATTTCACGGAGATGTCCGTCATCGCCCAATCCTACGGCGCGACGGTGGACAAGTTCATCGGCGATGCGATCCTTGCCTTCTTCGGCGACCCCGAGACCAAGGGCGCCCGCGAGGATGCCCGCATATGCCTCGACATGGCGATCGCCATGCAGCGCCGCCTCGTCGCCCTGCAGGCCGAATGGCGCCATCGCGGCATACAGAAGCCCTTCGAGGTGCGCATGGGCATCAATACGGGCTACTGCAATGTCGGGAATTTCGGCAGCCTCGATCGCATGGACTACACGATCGTCGGCGCGGAGGCCAATCTGGCCGCTCGGCTCCAGTCGATCGCGGAACCGGGCGGTATCGTCCTGAGCTACGAAACCTACGCTCTCGTCGAGGACAGCGTGAAGGCACGCGCGCTGCCGGCCATCACGCTCAAGGGGATATCGCGAAAGATCGTGCCCTATATGGTCGAGGGCATACTCGATCCGACGAGCGAGAGCCCGACCACGATCAACGAGATAAACAACGGCCTGACGCTTTTCCTCGATACGGCCAAGCTCGACGGCGAATCCGCCGAGCGCGCACGCCAGATTCTGGAAAAGGCGATCGCGGCCGTGAAGAGCAAGGGCCTGTCCGGCGAAACGGATCAGCAGCCGACACCCGGCTGACGCCCTCCCTCGCCGGCAACCCTTGACCGCGTGCATCGGACGTCATCAAGTCCGCGCATGGTCGACCCCTTGAACAATGATTCCCGAACCAACGCGGCGGAGTTCACCGTCAGCGAGATTTCCGTCGCGCTGAAGCGCACGGTGGAGGACGCCTTCGGCTATGTGCGCGTGCGCGGGGAAATCTCCGGCTATCGTGGGCCGCATTCCTCCGGCCATGCCTATTTCGCGCTGAAGGACGACCGGGCGCGGCTGGAAGCCTGTATCTGGAAAGGCACGTTCTCGCGGCTCAAGATCAGGCCCGAGGAGGGGATGGAGGTCATCGCCACCGGCAAGCTGACCACCTATCCCGGCTCGTCGAAATACCAGATCGTCATCGACAGCATCGAGCCTGCCGGCGCAGGTGCGCTGATGGCGCTTCTGGAGGAGCGCAAGCGGCGGCTCGCGGCCGAAGGCCTGTTCGACCTCGCCCGCAAGCGCAAACTGCCCTTCATGCCGCGGGTAATCGGCGTGGTGACCTCGCCGACCGGCGCGGTCATCCGCGACATCATCCACCGCATCAGCGACCGCTTCCCGCTCGCCATCATGGTGTGGCCGGTGCGCGTGCAGGGCGAGACGACCGGCGCGGAAGTGTCGGCCGCGATTGCCGGGTTCAACCGGCTTGCGCCCGGCGGCCCGATCCCGCGCCCGGACGTGCTGATCGTGGCGCGCGGCGGCGGCAGCCTCGAAGACCTGTGGGGGTTCAACGACGAGGCGGTGGCGCGCGCCGCGGCGGCTTCCGATATCCCCCTGATCTCGGCGGTTGGGCACGAAACCGACTGGACGCTCATCGACTACGTTGCCGATGTCCGCGCGCCGACGCCGACCGGCGCCGCCGAGCTTGCCGTGCCGGTGAAGGCCGAACTTGAGGCGCGTATCGCCAATCTCTCGGCCCGGCTGCAAGGCGCAGTGCTGCGTGCCTCCGATCGCAAGCGGCAGGCGTTGCGGGCCGCGTCACGCGCCCTCCCCTCCGCCGACCAGTTGTTGGCGCTGCCACGCCGCCGCTTCGATGAGGCGGCGAGCCGGCTCGGGCGGGCGCTGACGGCCAACACGGAAAAGAAACGCGCGCGTTATCGCGGCCTCAGGCTCTCGCCCGCGCTGCTCACGAGGCGTGTGGCGGATGCAAGGCGGCGTACGGACCGTGCCAGCGACCGATTGCCAAACGTTTTCCTGGCGCTTGTAAGGCTCCGCCGCTCGCGTTTCGACCGCGATGCGGCCCGCGTCTCGCCTGTCGCACTCCTCCGGCGCAGGAAGATGCTGGCTGAGACGGTGGCGGCGCTTGGCAGGCGTGCCGACCAGGCCGTGGATCTTGCACTGGAGCGCAGGCGTTCTCGGCTTGCACAGGCGTGGCGACTGGCCGACACGCTGTCCTACCATTCGGTGCTGGCGCGTGGCTTTGCCGTCGTGAAGGATGCCGAGGGCGCGATCGTTAAGCGAGCCGCTTCCGTCGCCGTCGGCGACGTGCTCGACATCGAATTCGCCGACGGCAAGGTTGCGGCGGTTGCAGGCGGCGGTGCGCCACGGCCGAGGCCGGCACCGCGCGACAAGTCCGACGGAGGGCAGGGATCACTGTTCTAAAGATTCTTTCTTAAGGCGGACCAAGAAAAGTCTGCCGCTGCGCCAACCATATCCGACAAGTTGTGTTATAGTGGCCGGCACCCTCCCGTTCGGCTTTGAAACGGATCGGTCATGAGACAGTCGGCTGCAATTTCCCTCGCCTTGTGCGCGTTCCTTGCCGGAGCGACAAGCCAAGGGTTCTCGGCCGAAATGAAATCCGTGCAGGATATCGGCAAGGCTATCGAGGCCTGCTGGCATCCTCCGGCGGGCAGCAAGGATTCTTCGGTCACGCTCCGCTTCGGCTTCAAGCGCGACGGTTCGCTGCTCGGCGCGCCGCGCCCGACTTCGGTCAAGGTCAAAGGCGACGACAAGGCGCGAAAGGCTTTTGTCAATGCCGCCACCAAAGCCGTGACGGATTGTACGCCGCTCAGCTTCTCGTCCGACCTGGCCAAGGGTATGGCGGGACAGATTTTTGCGCTTTCCTTCGGCCCGGGCCGTTCGGCCACGTTCGCACCCGTTCGCTGAATCGAGCAGTCTGCAACAGAGAATGCAGCGAGGAGACAAAACCCCGCCGCCTCGGCCTGCGAGGGCTTCGGCGACGAGGCAGTCACCTGAGACGCCGCCCGTGACGGCGCCTCTCAACGGATGGGAGCCAAAGAAGTTCCCGTCGGGATTTCAAAGCCGGCCGACAATCCTGCCCGCTGGCCTGTCCGCTGGCTACTATCCGCGCCAGTGATGACGGTCGTGATGGTGCCGCCGGTATTCGTGCCCGCGGTATTCATAATGACGCCAGTGCCGGTAATGCGGGCGATGCCATTCCCGGTAATAGTAGGGTTGATACCAGCCGTAGCGATAAGGGCGATACCGGTGATTGGGCACGCAGCGGCCCCATCTGTTGAGATGCCAGCCGCGGCCGCAGCCGTCACGGACACTGACCAGCGGCAGACCGTCGGAATGAACCGTCACAAGCGGCATGGCGCCGGCCGGCGCCGTCATCACAAATCCCGCGCCAAAAGCGCCTGCGGCGACGATCGCCGCCATTGCATATTTGCGAAGCATAGGACGTCTCCTTGTCTTCCCTTCAGCGCGGAAATGATTATCGGCGGAAAGACGTTCCTTTCCGCCTCTTCAAAATTTGTTGGTGTTGAAAGCTGCCCGTGATTCTGCGAAGCCGCAGGATCACAATCGGTCGGATATCCTTCCTCGCCCCTGCGTTCCGTCTCGCCAATCGAGTCCGGATGGGTTATTAATCGGGTTAACGAAGGATGCAGCGAAGGCTTAACGGATTTCGGCCATGCTGTTCGTCAGGCGGCCGGGCATCTGCGAGATTATGATGAAGAACCCCCGCAAAGCACGCCAATGGCGAAATGCTCTTATTTTGCAAGCCGCCGTTTCCGCCCTCTTCTTCCCTTTTGTCGTCAGTCTGGCGATGATGGTCTTCCTTGCCGGGCATGAGAACCGCCCGATGCCGACCATCGACCGAACCACGACAAGTTCCACTTCTTCCACTTCCGCGCGGTAGCGGCCATCCCTTCCCCAAAAGCCATCTCCTTGCGGCTGGCCCGGGACGACAGGATCAGCGCGATCGACGCCAATCGGCGATCAGTTCCGACATATCGAATGTATCGGCAGGCGGACTGAAAAGACGCCGCATGAACCCATCGAGCGTAGCCGTGGCCGCCGCCATCAATATTGCCGCGCCTGCGAGAACAGGCAGAAGCAGCGGCTGGGGGATCAGGTCAGCCATACCGGCGCTGATCAGCACCATGACGGCAAGGCCGTGAAGCAGATAGGTCGACAGTGAGCGCTCGCCGAACCATTGGAGGATCGTGGAACGAGCAGGCATCAGGGCGCAGAAGCCGAGCACACCTGCGAGGCTGAGCGACAGCACCAGCAACCGCCCGAGGGCCGGATAGGCAAGGAAAGGCGGCGCGCTGTCATAGTCGTGGCTGCCGGTCAGCGTCGAACCGTCGAGGCCGTTCAGCCACCACACCGTCACGATCAGCATGGAGAGCCCGAACAGGCACGAAGAGGCGAGGCGGTAGCGTCTGGCCAACGCCACCAATTGCATGCCGTAGAGATGGCCGAGCACGAAGAAGGGCAGGAAATAGATGGTGCGGGCCGCACTCAGCGCATAACCGACTGCATCGTCATAACCAACGAAGACAGCTCCGAGCAGCGCCACTGCCAGCCCGGCGGGCGAAGCGAACAGAGGCAACAGGATGCGCCAGCCGATCAGACTGGCGATGAACCAGAGCAGCCAGTAAGGCGTGAAGGGCGAATAGCTGTACCAGTCGGTGAGTTGGCCGACGCCGAGATAGATGAACTGGAAGACCCCGAGCGGGAAGAACAGGGTCCACACGATCTTCTGGTAATCGCGACTTTTCAGAGTCTCGCTTGCGAAGATGCCGGACAGGAAGACGAAGAGCGGCATGTGGAAGCTGTAGATGTCGGTATAGACCGACTGCAGCAAGAGCGAGTTGGTGGAGGGTTTCTCGATCAGGTGGCCGAAGACGACGAGCAGGATGCCTGCTCCCTTCAACGCGTCGATATGGCCGTAGCGGCCGCTCGTTGATGAATTCATTCCGTAATCACTGCATGCACTGCTCACGCCCCTGAGTTAGTGCATCACAATGAAATTCCTACACGCCCCGCACGCGCAAGGTGCCAACGCCCCCTGGCTGCAACCGGCCACGGACGCCGCAATCCCGGCGATTCCAGGCGTTGCCACGCCGTATTGGTATCCAGTTCGCGGAGCGATCAAAAAGGATAAAAGTGCGGCCTCGAATGTGACCTGCTACGGGTTGACCCGACAGTTCGGTATCATCGCCTGCGGCTGTAACCAGCCATTGGGTGGAGAATAGCCGATGCACGGAGCAGCAATGGATCAATGAGAGGGCACGGGCTGCCGGTATTTCCCGCATATCCATTCCTTGAAAACACGATCGTCCGAACACGTCCGCCCGCAGAAAGACAGGCAACGGCACAACCGTTCCTTGTCGGCCCGCCCCATGTATGGTTTCCTGCGACGGGGCTTGCAGACCGAGGAATCGAGCATGAGGCTTGTTCTCGCAGCCGCGCAGACCCCGTGCCTGACACCGGCCGCATCGGCCCAGGATTGTCTTGGCTCGTTCCCGAGAGCCGAGAGCTGCTGGCAACAGCCTGAGTGCTCGCTAGGCCCTGCCGGCACGCATCGGCAGATATACCGCCAAAGACAGAACCATGAGGCTGCACGGCCATCACAGGTTTGCACGAGCAACTCATGCGTCGGCTCAAGCCGGAGCACCGGGTTGAGCGAGACGGCAGGGCCAGTGCGAACAGATGGCCGCGGCGCACCACCTGTCAAATGGGGCCCAGAGAAGGTCGCGGCGCCCGCCGCTGACGCTTCCGTCTGACAAGCTGAGAACTGGCAATGGATTACCGAACAGCAAGCGCACCCGATCTTACCACCATCTTCCGGGACCTCTCCCTTCGCATCGCAGACCAATGTTCGGCCGCGGGCCTCAACATCGAGGATGCAAAGGACGAGTTCCTGATGAGCCTGAAAGAAGGACGGGCTCACACTCTGTTGCAAGACGGGAAACCGCTTGCCATTGTCGCATGGCGGGAGGTCGGCGATACGGCGCAAACCGCGTTCGCGGCCCATGACAGCTTCTTTTCCCGCTCGACCGTTCGTTTCTGCAAACAGCACATCAGGCGCATACAAGCCTTGTGCGGAAACCTACCGGTCGATTCCTACAGCTGGTCCACTCGACCCGAGGTGGCGAAATGGTTTCGGGTCCTGGGTTTTCGGGAGCGGCAACGCGGTAACGGCTTCACCGTATTCCAACTCGACCCGGTGTGATTTTCCCTCCTCCGCCGGACGTGCTCACTGCTCCGAGGCAAGATGACAAACGAGGCCGCCCGGCGGCATAGACGACCGGAATCGAGCGTATTGACGGCAGACGAAGCTGCTGCCTAATAACCGCCGCCGCCGCCGCCACCACCGCCCATTCCACCGGTTCCGGCGCCACCGCTCCCGACACCGCTCGTGGTATCCGATGGAGATTGCTGAGCTCCGTTGCTGGTCGTGCAGGCTGCTATCCCGGCCATGATCAAAATCAGGACTGCGATCGTCGTGTGTCGGAACATCGGATAGTCTCCTTCCCTGGCCCCAGCCGCGCCGAAGAAGAACAATCTCGCGCCTGCATTTCTTCCATCACTGTTAAGTGAAGAGGCGATCCGCTCGGTCGCCGGATCGGATGGATTATTCCGCCTTGCGGGGTGTTGTCCTCCCTGCATGTTCGCCAGCCCGCGCGCGGAAGGATCGTTCCCATGCTCAAGACATCGTTGACTGTCGCGCTTTTGCTTGCGACTGCGATTTCCGCAAGGTCCGACACGTTGTCCAGCCTTCACGGCCAGTATCTGATCGCCCCGTCCTCACGCATCGCCTTCTCGGTGGCACAGGTCGGCGGCGGCGGTATTGCAGGCACCTTCTCGCACTTTTCCGGTACGTTCGACTTGCACCCGGACGATATTGCAGGATCGAGCGTAACTTTCTCGCTCCAGCCGGCCAGCGTGAAGACCGCCGAGCCGCGCGTCGAGAACTTCCTGCGCTCCTCGGCTGTTTTCGACGCAGACGCCTATCCGGTGATCAGCTTCCGCTCGACCGGCATCCGTCCGGAAGGTGGCGATCGCGCGATCGTCGAAGGATCGCTCACCGCACGCGGCGTCTCGCGCCGGGAGATATTCAACGCCACCCTGCTTGGCCGACAAGGGCGAACAATCGCCTTCCATGTCGTAGGCGACATATTGCGCTCGCGTTACGGCATGGATGTCGGAACGCCGATCTATTCCAACGTCGCCCATTTCGACATGGTGCTGAAGGGCGAGCGGAAGTAGTCGACCGACGGGATTATTTGATGCCGACCGGTGTTCTCTTCCCTGCGGACGCAAGGTCCGTGTCAACGATGAGGAAGAGGGTCCAGATCATGCGTTCTCTCATACTGGCTGCCGCCATGCTGGCAACCACCGTGCCGCTCGCCCATGCCGACGACTATGCTGCCGGCGCGATCAAGTCGTCGGATACCGCCAAGGGCGAAGTTCTCACCAATGCCAAGGGCATGACGCTCTACACTTTCGACAAGGATGCGGCAGGCAAGCCGAGCTGCTACGATCAATGCGCGGCGAAATGGCCACCACTGACCACTGCCGCAGGCGCCAAGGCAGATGGCGACTATACCCTGGTGAAACGGAAGGACGGCAGCATGCAGTGGGCCTATAATGGCCGGCCGCTCTACCTTTGGCAGAAGGACAAGAAGCCGGGCGATGTCACCGGCGATGGCGTTGGCGGGGTTTGGCACGTCGCCAAGGAATAGCCGATGGCGCAGATCCTGGACGAGATCGAAGGCTGCGTGCCGGCGCTCCGGCGTTATGCGCGCGCGCTGACCCATGATCGCGACCAGGCCGACGATCTCGTCCAGGATTGCCTGGAACGGGCGATCCGCAAGCGCGGCTTGTGGCGCCCCTCGGGCTCGGTTCGCTCCTGGATGTTCCGGATACTCCTGAACATCCATCGCAACGATCTGAGGCGAATGCGGCGGGCGCCCGTTTCGCTCTCGCTCGACATACTGCCGGGCGACCCTGCCAGCCCCGATGCACAACCCGGCCGGCTGGCGCTGGCCGAGACCGCACGGGCGATGCAGGCGCTGCCGCTCGATCAGCGCGAAGCGCTCCTTCTCGTCGCCGTGGAGGAGATGAGCTATGCAGAGGCCGCGTCCGCGCTCTCCATTCCTGTCGGCACGCTGATGTCACGGCTGGCGCGGGGACGGACTGCCCTGCGCCAGATGACGGAAGCGGGCGCACCGAAGCTGAGGTCCGTGAAATGAACCGCGAGCAGCGCAAGATCACCGAATACGATCTGCACGCCTATGCGGACGGCGCGCTGGAACAGGCCGCGCGCGCGGCAGTCGAGGCCCATATCAGGCAGGATCCATCGGCAGCGGAGGACGTGGCGTACTGGCGGCGTCAGAACGAAGCCCTCCGGAAGCTTTACGGCAATGTCGCTGCCGAGCCTGTGCCACCCCGTCTTGACGCCTATCGCATCGAGCGGGAAAGCCGGACGAACGCGGGCCATTGGATCCGCATGGCCGCCGCGGCCGTACTGCTGGTCGCGGCAGGCGGTACCGCCGGCTGGTACGGACGCAACGTCCTCGTTCCACCCGCTCCGCTCCAGCAGAGCCTGGTGGACGAAGCGATGGAAGCGCACCGGATCTATTCCAACGAGGTGGTCCACCCGGTCGAGGTACGCGCCAACGAGAAGGACCATCTTCGGGCGTGGCTTTCGAAGCGCCTCGACCGTGCACTCACCATTCCTGACCTCAGGGCAGAAGGGCTCAACCTCGTCGGCGGACGGCTCCTGCCGGCAGCGAACGGGCCTGCCGCCCAGTTCATGTATGAAGACGATGCCGGCCATCGGGTGACGCTCTATATCGTTCCGGCGAAAGAAGGCCGGGAAACGTCCTTCCGCTATGCCACGCTCGATCAACTGGAAGCGTTCTTCTGGACCGATGAGGCCGTCAGTTGCGCGCTTGTCGGTCAACTACCACGCGACCGGCTGCATGAGATCGCCACGCAGACATACAAGCAACTGGGCTAGGCGTCGCCATGTGGCGCAACAGCAGGGAAACCTTCGGCTTCGTGGCGATCGCCTTTCACTGGACGATCGCACTGCTTTTCTTCGGCCAGATTGCACTCGGCTTCCTCACCCAGGAAGTGGCGAACAGGCCACGCCTGCAATTCGAGCTTTATCAATGGCATAAATCGATCGGCTTCCTCATCCTGGCACTTGCCCTGTCGCGGATCGGATGGGCGGCTTCGGGCACCCAACCCGAACCGATCGCGGGGACGCCGCCATGGGAAGCATTTGCAGCCCATGTCGCTCATCTCCTGCTTCTGGCGTTGACGGTCATCGTGCCGCTGACCGGCTGGATGATCGCCTCGGCCTCGCCCTTGCGGATACCAAGCTTCGCCTTCAACCTCGTCTTCGTACCCGACCTGCCGCTGACGCGATCGGATGCCGCAGAGGCTTTCTGGTCACGGCTGCATGCGCTTTTGGCTTATGGCGGCGGGGCTCTGGCGCTCGCCCATGCCTGCGCCGCTATTCACCACCACATCATACGGCGTGACACGACGCTTTCCCGCATGCTTGGTATTTGAAGGACGGCCAAGCCCGTAGCCGCCGGAAGGAATCCGGCCCAACCGCAGGCATACGGCCATAAAGGAATCTTACAGCCAAAATAATCGGGGGCTCGACGCTGCCTCCGCTCTACTCGGATCCGCATGAAACCCTTGGGAAACATGGTACGGTTGGCTGGGATCGAACCAGCGACCTCCGGATCCACAATCCGGCGCTCTAACCAGCTGAGCTACAACCGCACAACGCAATCGCGACCTGCGCGAAGCCGATGCCCGCGTCATTAAGAGCAAAGCCGAGTTTTTTCAAGGCCAATTGCCAAGGCTCTCAAAGGCGCCGTCTGAAGGCAAAGAAAAAGGCCGGGGGAGGACCGGCCTTAGTTTGCGGCTCCGATATTTGGGAACCTCGGAGCCGACTACGCCGCGCGGTGGGAGGAACCGCGACGGGTAACGGTCAAGCGTTACGCGACCTTCAGCTCGCTGAAGGACTTCTCGAAGATGTCCTTGACCGGCTTCACGACCTCTTCGGTGGCCTTGGCCGATGCCGACTGGAGTTCCTTGGCCTGGTTAACGGCCAGTTCGACGCGCTTACGCAGGTAAGAGGTATGCAGCTCGAACAGTTCCGAAACCGAAGCGGCGCCGACCAGCGACTCGAGGTGAGCGAAATCAGTCTCGGCATTGGCGCGGAGCGCGGCGATGGTCTTCAGCGACAGTTCGCTGCCGGCCGACTTGGCCGTCTCGAAGCTCGTCTCAAGCGCCTTCTGGGCATTCTCGGCGCCGGTCTTGAACTTGGCATAGGCTTCCTTCGACTGCTCGACGCCCTTCTCGGTGAAGGCGCGGAACTGGTCGGTCGCCTTGTTCGCGTCAAAGCTCGGGAATTCGATGGTTTCGCTTACTTTCTCGGTCTTAGCCATGAAACTCGTCCTTTCGTGTTGCTCTCGCCTGATCTTGCTGATCCTGCTCCGTGGGCGACACTGGATCGACCTTCGGGGCGACATTTGGGGCCGGCGCTTGCTCCTGGTCAGCATATAGGCATAGTTTTTGTGCATTGCAACATTTTTTTCGCAATGCAGCATTCCAGCCTGTTAACCACGCGGTTGAAAAAGGATTTTGATGGCCACGCCTCTTTGTGGACGCGGTTGCACGTTCCACTTATTAACGGAATATTAGCCAAACCGCGGGAGCAAAACCGGGTCAGCTTATGGGATCGAGCCAGTATTCCTTCATGGACATCGTGGTTCTGGACGAAATCCGGAGCCGCTTTGCAGATGGCGATGCGCTCGTCGTCCTGTCCACCGATCTCGGCGAGGTGCTTTGGGCGAACGGGCCCGGCGCGCGGCTTTTCGGCTATCGCGACATCGCGGGAATTATCGGCGCGGCCCCGAAAATGGGACTGCCCGCCGAGCGCCAGATTTCGTCGACGCCGGGTTACCCGGATATCGGGCGCGACCGATCGATCGCCGTCCGCATCGCCAATGGCTTCACCAGTCGCGTCGTCAATCTGCTCGCCTCCGGCATCGCCATGCCTGACGGTGATCAGGCGATCCTGCTCGCGGCGGCGGCCGGCGAACAGACTTCCGCGAATGCCGGCGAACGAGCCGGCCGCGCGATAGAAGGCTTTGGCGAAGAGGGCCAGTTCACCGCGCTGGTGGATGGAGAAGGAAGGATCGTCGCCGCCTCGCCGAACTTCGCGTCTCTTGCGATGGACGAGGGGACACTGCTCGGCCTCATCCGGGAAGCACGGGGTTCCGATCGTCTGGTGAAGCGGCGTATCCCGGTCCGCGCGCTCATGATGCCCGCCGGCATGGCGCGCCTGACCGACGAACCGGCAACACATCTCCTCGTCGTCGTGGACGATGGTGAGGAGCAGGCGGCGCCGAAAGCCGAAGCGACCCCTGCTCAAGCGCCCGTTCCGGCGCCGACTGCTCTGGAATCCGTCAAACCGGTTGCACCGGCCGACCAAGCCATCGCAGCCGAAGACAAACCGGTATTGTCCGAAGACATGCCGTCTTTCGAACAGCCGTCCGACGGCAAGGTAGCGCAGGACGGGGCCGAGCACGGTCCGGTCGACCGCTGGTATTTCCTTCATGACGAGGAAAACGAGCGGGAGCCCGATGCCATGTCCGAACCGGCTGCCCCGCCCGCAACAGCGCCATCGACACCTTCGCGCAAGGCGGCACTTGGTACCACGCCGGTGAAATTCGTCTGGCGTACGGGTGCCGACGGCCGTTTCACTTCGATCTCCGACGAATTCGCGGCGGCGCTCGGCGACGCCTCGGCCGACGTCATCGGCCGCTCGTTCGGAGAAATCGCGCAAGCCTTCGGATTCGACAAGGATGGCGAGATATCCGGACTGCTCGAGCGGCGCGACACATGGTCGGGCCGCTCCATCCTGTGGCCGGTCGCCGGGACGGACATGCGCGTGCCGGTGGATCTTGCCGCGCTACCGATCTACGGGCGCGACCGTAGCTTCGAAGGGTTCCGCGGCTTCGGCGTCGCGCGCATGGTCGATGCGGTGGCGACGCCCGTGCCGGAAACGGCTGCTCCGCAGGCCAAGAAGGCTGTTCCGGATGGAGACGAGCCACCCGCGTCTAAAACTACCGAAGGCGAAGTTTCAATGCCGGCAGCGGAAGAGGCCGCAAAAGAGAATGCCGACCCCTTCAAGGGCGAGGTCCCGGCGCTGGCCATCGTGCCGAAGCCGGAGCGGCGTTACAGCGACAAGATCATCCGGCTGGCCGAGCACCGGCCGGCACCGCCGACCGAAGAGGGCCTGTCGCAGACAGAGCGCAACGCCTTCCGCGAGATCGGCGCGCGCCTGAGAAAAGAGAGCGATAAGCGCGGGGCTACGGAGCAAATCGAAGCCGCTATTGAAAAAGGCGCGGGCGAAAAAGCAACCGACGCAGACAAGGTCCTGCCGATCGTACGGGAGAGTTTCGGCAAGCGCGACTGGCTGAAGTTCTCCGAACCACAAACGGTGCAACCCGACGACAATACCGAAGATGCGCCGAAATCGGTGGAGCCCGCCAGCGCCCCGGATGACACGGTCGAAGAAGCCGGCCTGCCCGAGCATATCGAGGTGGAATCCGCTCTGGGCGATGCCGACGATCTGGCAAGCTCGGCGGAGTCGCAAGGCGCCGAAGACATACCCGTGGCCGACGCCTACGAGCACGATACGGTCGGGACAGTGCCTACGGGTGACGAAGCCGGGGCTATCGATTCCATCGAGGAAGGCGGAGCTTCGGAGCCGAAGGCGGAAATCGGTGCGGCCGAGGGCCGTGCACATGCCGAAGAGCCGGAACCGGCGACCGAGCAAGAGCCGGTCATCCCTTCGGCTTTCGTATTCCCGGGATCCCATGCGGGAGAGGCTGCGGCCGAGCCGGACCTTTATCGATCTATCCTGTCGAAGCTGCCGACACCGGTGCTCGTCCATTCCGGTGACGAACTCCATTACGCCAATGGCGAATTCCTGCGGCTGACCGGCTATCCGTCCCTCGAGGCGATCGATGCGGCCGGCGGGCTGGGCGAGCTTTTCGCCGATCCCTATGATGCCGAGGACGAGGCCGGCGGCCGCAAGCTATGCCTCAGGAAGGCGGGCGGCGCGACGGCGCCGGTCGAGGCGCATCTGCAATCGGTGCCGTGGAAGGGCGGCAAGGCGTTGATGATGGCGCTGAGGCCCGTCTTGCAGCAGCCTGAACGGGAGACGTCGGCGGAAATCCGGCAACTCCCCCTCTCCGTGGCCATATCCGAAGCGAAGGCCGACGCCGAAACGAAGAGCGAGCCCGACGCACGGCTGGAAGAGCTTCGCACCATCATCGACACCGCGACAGACGGCGTGGTGCTCATTTCGCCGGAAGGGACGATCCGCTCGATCAGCCGGCCCGCCGAGGCGCTTTTCGGCTTCGACAGCGACGAGGTCGCCGGCAAGCCGTTTGCCGCGCTCTTCGCCATCGAGAGCCAGCGGGCCGCGCAGGATTACCTGAACGGCCTTTCGGACAATGGCGTTGCCAGCGTGCTGAATGACGGGCGCGAGGTCATCGGCCGCGAGGCGCAGGGCCGCTTCATCCCGCTTTTCATGACGATCGGCCGCCTGCCCGAAGACAATGGCTTCTGCGCCGTGCTGCGCGACGTGACGCAGTGGAAGCGCGCCGAGGAGGAACTGACGCAGGCGCGCTCCCAGGCCGAAATAGCTTCCTCGCAGAAGACGGAATTCCTGGCGCGCGTCAGCCATGAGATCCGCACGCCGCTCAATGCCATCATCGGCTTTTCGGAACTGATGATCGACGAGAAGTTCGGGCCGGTCGGCAACGACCGCTACCGGGACTATCTGCGCGACATCAACCGCTCGGGCAATCACGTGCTCGACCTGGTCAACGACCTGCTGGACATCTCCAAGATCGAGGCGGGCGAGCAGGAGATGAACTACGAGGCGGTGTCGCTCAACGACACGCTTGCCGAGACCGTCGCCCTGATGCAGCCGCAGGCCAACCGCGAGCGCGTCATCATCCGCTCGAGCTTCCCCTCCAGCCTGCCCGAAGTGGTGGCGGATTTGCGCAGCGTGCGCCAGATCGCGCTCAACCTGCTCTCCAATGCCGTCCGCTATACGCAGGCGGGCGGGCAGGTGATCGTCTCGACCGCCTATGAGGCGAGTGGCGACATCGTTATGCGCGTGCGCGACACCGGCGTCGGCATGAGCCAGGCCGAGATCGAGCAGGCCATGAAGCCGTTCAAACAGGTCAATACGCTGAAGCGGCCGCGCGGCGACGGCACAGGGCTCGGCCTGCCCTTGACCAAGGCCATGGTCGAGGCGAACCGCGCCCGCTTCGCGATTTCCTCGACGCCGGGCGAAGGAACGCTGGTGGAGGTCACCTTCCCGTCCACCCGCGTCCTGGCGGATTGACGGCGTCGCTTTTTCGGCAACGAGCGTTCCTATCCGCGAAATAAGAAAAAGGCGCCTTCGGAGGCGCCTGAATGAAATGCTGTCACAATGGGGTATGGGGCGAATTCGGTCTCGGGGCTCGTCCCAGTCCGGACTTATCCCCAAGTCAGGCGTGACTATCGGCGTCAATTGTTAACAGGAACTTACCTGGCCGACGGAAATCTTACCAAACTGTTTCATCCCTGAAATCGAGGTAAATAATCCCGCAGGGATTCGTTAACGATAATTCCGGCCTTCACACCTGCAATTCCGGAATGTTCTTATAGAATTCCAGCGCTTCCGGGTTGGCGAGCGCCTCCTTGTTCTTGACCGTGCGTCCATGCACCACGTCGCGCACGGCAAGCTCCGTGATCTTGCCGGACTTGGTGCGCGGGATGTCGCGGACGGCGACGATCTTCGCCGGCACGTGGCGCGGGCTTGCGCCCGAACGTATCTTGGCGCGGATGCGCTGCTCCAGTTCCTTGTCGAGCGTCACGCCCCCGGCCGGCCGCACGAACAGCACCACCCGCACGTCGCCTTCCCAGTCCTGGCCGATGCAGATCGCCTCGGCGATCTCCGGCATCTGCTCGACCTGGTTGTAGATTTCCGCCGTGCCGATGCGTACGCCGCCGGGATTGAGGGTCGCGTCGGAACGGCCGTGGATGATGATGCCGCCATGTTTCGTCCATTCGGCGAAATCGCCATGGCACCAGACATTGTCGAAGCGCTCGAAATAGGCGCCGTGGTATTTCGCGCCGTCGGGATCGTTCCAGAACCTGATGGGCATCGACGGGAAGCCGCGCGTGCAGACGAGTTCGCCCTTCCCGCCGGCGATATGACGGCCCTCGTCGTCCCATACGTCGACCGCCATGCCGAGCCCCGGCCCCTGGATCTCGCCGATCCAGACGGGCTTGGTCGGGATGCCGAGCACGAAGCAGGAGACGATGTCCGTGCCGCCCGAGATCGAGGCGAGGTGCACGTCCTTCTTGATGCCCTCATAGACGAACACGAAACTGTCCGGCGACAATGGCGAACCGGTCGAGGAGATGACCCGGACGGTGGAAAGGTCGTGCGTGTCGATCGGCCTCAGCCCCGATTTATGCACCGCGTCGATGAATTTCGCCGAGGTACCGAAATAGGTCATCTTCTCGGCATCGGCGAAATCGAAGAGCACGCGCCCGTCAGGATAGAAGGGCGAACCGTCATAGAGGAGCAGCGTCGCGCCGGAGGCGAGGCCCGAGACGAGCCAGTTCCACATCATCCAGCCGCAGGTCGTGAAGTAGAAGAAGCGGTCGCCCTCCACGATGCCGCAATGCAGGCGGTGCTCCTTCAGATGCTGGATGAGCGTGCCGCCCGCGGAGTGGACGATGCATTTCGGGATGCCGGTCGTGCCGGAAGAATAGAGGATATAAAGCGGGTGCGAGAATGGCAGCCGCTCGAAACTGACCTCGGCCGGCGCGAAGCGGGAAAGCGCTGTCGTCAGGGCCTCCCCGCGCGGCGTAGCCTTGGCCACTTCTCCCGCGGAGCCGAGATAATCGACGATCAGGGCCTTGCGGACGCTAGGCATCCGGGCCACGGCCGCGGCGACCTTCTCGCCGACATCGATCCGCTTGCCCGCATACCAGTAGCCATCCGGCGCGATGAAGAGTACCGGCTCTATCTGGCCGAAGCGGTCGAGCACGCCCTGCACGCCAAAATCGGGCGAGCAGGACGACCAGATGGCGCCGAGCGAGGTCGCTGCCAGCATCGCGGCTATCGCTTCGGGCATATTGGGTATCATGCCGGCGATCCGGTCGCCGGGTTTCACGCCCTCCGCGCGGAAAAGCTGCTGGATACGCGACACCAGGGCGTGGAGGTCGTCCCAGGAGAGGCGGCGTTCCACCTTGTCCTCACCGCGGAAGACGATGGCGTCTTCACTGCCCTTCTTGCGCAGCAGGTTCTCTGCGAAATTCAGTTTTGCTTCAGGGAAGAAAGAAGCGCCCGGCATCCGGTCGCCGTCGACCATCACCCGGCCACCCTTTTCGCCGATGACGCCGCATTGGTCCCACACAAGGCTCCAGAAAGCCTCGCGGTCCTCGACAGACCATTCATGCAGCCGGTCATAGTCGTCGATCTGCCTGCCGCTCACCCGCGCCGCCGCCTTCATGAAGGCAGTCATAGGCGACGCCGCGATCGCGGCCGGCGAGGGAGACCAGAGCGGGGTTTCGGACATATTGGACCTCCAGAGGATGGATGTGCCGGTTTTGCATATGGCAACCATCGAGGGCAATATGGCATCGATAGCCGGTCGAGTATTGTTACATCCTGTTCGCAATCGTCATCGCCGGGCCACAATCACTTGAAATGGCATGACCGCCCCTTTAGCGCTGATGATTGAGGGGCCAGGAACAACATGCCTTTGATAACGGTCAGAAGGACGATATGGGCCGCGGTTCTGGCGGTGTTCGCTGCCGTGCTTCTCGCGGCCGCGCTGCCGCTCATCGCCTCCACCCAGATCGTCCGCAACCGTATCACCCAGGAAATGGGTTCCTGGAGCGGCTACCGGGTCATTCTCGGGCAGGCGCCGGAAATTCGTGTCTGGCCGAATTTCCACGCCACGCTCGCCGACGTGACGCTGGCCGAATGGGGAACCGACGGCCGTTCGCCCGTCATCCGCGCGGAGCGGGTGGAGATCGACCTCTCGGCTATCGCCGCCCTGCGCGGCGAAGTTTCCTTTTCGCGGGTGCGGCTCTTCCGGCCGACGCTTTACGTCCGCCGCCACTCGGCCGATCTCTACCTACCGCCGATGCCGAGCGGCGGCCGCATCGCCCGTTCCATCCAGCTCGCGCGCGCCGCCGTAAAGGCAAACCCCGCGAGCCCCGATCCCGCCGCATTCGCGACCGATCCGTTCGGCACCATCGAGTTCTCCGACGGGCGCATCGTCACGATCGGGGACGGCAAGGAATCCGATCTCATCACAGGCATTGCCGGAAACGTGAGCTGGGCAGCCCTCAACCGGGCGGCCTCGCTCAGCGCGACCGGCATCTGGCGCGGCGAGAACGTCGCGCTCACGCTTGCCTCGGATCAGCCGCTGATGCTGTTCGCCGGCGGCAACGCGCCAGTCAGCCTCGGGATGAAATCCGCGCCATTGACGGTTTCCTTCGACGGTACCGCGAACATTTCCGAGGGAGCCTTTGTAGACGGCACGGTGAAATTCTCTTCGCCGTCGCTCCGCCGCATGCTGGAATGGTCGCGCGCCGATGTCGCGGCCAGAGCCTCGATCGGCTCGATCTCGGTCAGCAGCAAGGTCAGCGGCAACGCGCAGCGCCTGAAATTCGACCACGCCGAAATCGCGCTCGACGGCAATCCCGGCATCGGCGCGCTCGATGTTTCGATCGGAAGCGCCGTGCCCGGCATATCAGGCACGCTTGCCTTCGACAGCATCGACCTGCATTCCTTCCTTGCTGCCTTCACGCCGCTCGCCTCGCTCGACAACGATAATCCCGGCCCACCCGCCGGAACCGGGCTGATCCAGGGAACCAATGTCGATCTCAGGTTGTCCGCGGTGAAGGCGAGCGCGGGTTCGGTGACGCTCGCCAACGTCGCCGCGACGGCGCAAGTGAAACAGGGGCTCTCCGTTTTCGACGTGTCGGACGCCTCCGCATTCGGTGGCAATCTGCAGGCCGGTGTACGCATCGATCGCAAGCCGGACGGCAATCATGTCGAGTTGCGCCTCCATGCGACCGACATGGACGGAGCCCAGATATCCAAGGCATTCGGGCTCACCCGCCTCTTCCCGCAGGCGACCGGAAGCGCCTCGCTGACGCTGAAGGGAATAGGCAGGGACTGGAGTACGGTTCTGGATACCGGCGACGGACAGATATCGGTTAGCTTCGGCGCCGGAAAGGTTCCCGGCATCGACCTTGCCGGCTTCGTCAAGCGCGCCAAGAGCGCCGGCTTCTTTCCGCTGAGCGCGGTTGGAAAGGGCACGCTTGCCCTCGACAGGCTCGACCTGAAGGCGACCATGTCGGCCGGGGTGGCGACGCTCGATAAAGCGGATGCGAAGAGCGGCGACCAGATCATCTCGTTCGCGGGGTTGGTGCCCTTCGTCGATCGCGGCCTGGCACTGTCGGGGACGATCTATCCCGTGCCGAAACCGGCTCCCGCCAGCAAGGATGCCGCCAAACCGGCCGGGGATGCCGCACAGCAGGCGCCTGCCCCCGCCCCCGCTACCGATACGCGGCCAACTGCGGCTTTCTTCGTCGGCGGCTCATGGAGCGCGCCCTATATCTCGCCCATCTATCCCTCGATGATGCCGGAATAGGCTTCTATGCGCGCCGCGCGAGCTGCTCGTCGCGAAGCCGCCTGACCTCGCGTCTTTTGTTGACGATCGAAGCGATTACCACGCCGATGGTGACGATGGCGATCAGGATGGTGCAGACCGCATTGATCTCCGGCGTAACGCCGAGGCGGACCTGGCTGTAGATCTTCATCGGCAACGTCGTTGCGCCGGGACCCGACGTGAAACTCGCCACGACGAGGTCGTCGAGTGAAAGCGTGAACGCCAGCATCCATCCGGAGACGACCGCCGGCAGGATGATCGGCAGCGTGATCAGGAAAAAAGTCCTGACCGGCGGCGCGCCGAGGTCCATCGCCGCTTCCTCCAGCGAGCGGTCGAAGGTGAGTAGCCGGGACTGCACGACCACCGCTACGAAGCACATGGAAAAGGTGATGTGGGCCAGCACGATGGTGAAGAAGCCGCGATCGAGGCCGGTTGCCACGAAGAGGAGCAGGAGCGACAGGCCGATGATGACATCGGGCATCACCAGAGGCGCGTAGATCATCGCGGAAAACAGGAGACGCCCGCGAAAGCGCGTGTAGCGGACGAGCGCGATGGCGGCCATCGTACCGAGAACCGTCGCGACGCTCGCCGAGATCAGCGCCACGCGCAAGGTCACCCAGGCGGCGTCCTGCATCGCCCGGTCGGTCAGGAGCGCGACATACCATTTGGTCGAGAAGCCGGCCCAGACCGTCACCAGCCTGGAGGCGTTGAAGGAATAGATCACCAGAAGCACGATCGGCAGATAAAGAAAGGCGAAGCCGAGCGTGACAGAGGTTATGTTGAAGCGGCTCCATTTCTGCGCGTTCATCGGTCCTCTCCCTGGGCGCGCGCCTGCGCCTGCTGGAAATAGACGATCGGGACGACGAGGATCAGAAGCAGGATGATTGCCACGGCAGACGCCACCGGCCAGTCGCGGTTCTCGAAGAATTCCTTCCACAGGGTCTTGCCGATCATCAGCGTCTGCGAGCCGCCGAGAAGATCGGGAATGACGAACTCGCCGACGGCCGGGATGAAGACGAGCAGGCAGCCGGCGACGATGCCCGGCAGCGACAGCCGGAAGGTGATCTTCCAGAAGGCGGAGACCGGCGTGCAGCCGAGGTCTTCCGCCGCCTCGATCAGCGAATAATCCATCTTCTCCAGCGTCGAATAAAGCGGCAGGACCATGAAGGGCAGGTAGGAATAGACGATACCGATATAGACCGCCTTGGTCGTATTGATGATGATCAGCGGATTGTCGATCACATGCAGGGAAAGCAGGAGCTGGTTGAGCAGCCCTTCCGGCTTCAGGATGCCGATCCATGCATAGACGCGGATAAGGAAACTCGTCCAGAACGGCAGGATCACCATCATCAGAAGCGTCGGGCGGATGGTCGAAGGAGCGCGCGCGATGCCGTAGGCGATCGGATAGCCGAGGATGAGCGTCAAAAGCGTCGAGATCGCCGCGATCTTCACGCTCGACAGATAGGAGAGGAGGTAGAGGTTGTCCTCGGTCAGCCAGATGTAGTTATCGAAGCCGAGTTGCTTCACGTGTTCCCAGATGCCGGCGAAACCGTGGGCGAGGGAGAAGGCCGGATTGTAAGGCGGCATGGCGATCGCCGTCTCCGACAGCGATATCTTGAAGACGATGAAGAAGGGAATGAGGAAAAGGACCAGCAGCCACGCATAGGGAATGGCGATGACCAGCCTTTCACTGATGGCCGAAGCGATGCGCCGCATGTTCCTCCCTCGGGCCGCCCTACCGCGTCAGCACGATACCGGCATCCGGCCGGAACGATATCCAGGCGCGGTCGTGCCAGGTGAGTTGCTCGGCGGCGGCGCGCCGGTCGTTGATGGAACTCGTCCGCACGATGCGACCGTCATCCAGCCGGACGTGGTGGATCGTCATGTCGCCGAGATAGGCAATGTCCCAGACTTCGCCGTTGATCGCGTTCAGGCTCTGATCGGCGGGCTTCGCGGCCGAGATGCCAATCTTCTCGGGCCGGACGGCGAACCAGGCCGCGACGCCGTTCTCCGCGCCCGCCAGATTGTCGATGCGCAGGCTTGACCCGTCCGCGCCAACAAGCCTGCCCTTCTGGCCTTCCCTGCCAGCCACCTTCCCCTCGAACAAATTCACCGTGCCGATGAAATCAGCGACGAAGCGGGTCGCGGGCGCCTCGTATATCTCGGCCGGCGTTGCCACCTGCATCACCTCGCCCTTGTCCATGACGGCGATGCGATCGGCCATGGTCATCGCCTCTTCCTGATCATGCGTGACGACGATGAAAGTGAGGCCGAGTTCATGCTGGAGGTCCATCAGTTCGAACTGCGTCTCCTCGCGCAGCTTCTTGTCGAGGGCGCCAAGCGGCTCGTCGAGGAGCAGCACTTTCGGCCGCTTGGCGAGCGAGCGGGCGAGCGCCACGCGCTGGCGCTGGCCGCCGGAAAGTTGGTGCGGCTTGCGCCGCGCGAATTGCTCCAGTCTTACAAGCTTCAGCATGGAGGCGACGCGTTCGGCGATCCCGGCCTTCGGCATGCGGTCCTGCTTCAAGCCGAAGGCGATGTTCTGCTCGACCGTCATATGCGGGAAAAGCGCGTAGGACTGGAACATCATGTTGACCGGCCGGCGATAGGGCGGGATGCCGCACAAATCCTGGCCATCGAGCAGGATACGCCCGGCCGTCGGCTCCTCGAAGCCGGCGAGCATGCGCAGGAGAGTCGATTTCCCGCAGCCGGAGGCGCCCAGCAGCGCGAAGAACTCGCGTTCGTAGATGGTGAGCGAGAGGTTGTCGACGGCGGTGAAGTCGCCGAACTTCTTGGAGACGTTCTCGAAAGCGATATAGGGCTTCGCGGCGGGATCGTTCCACGGAGCGAAGCTGCGGCGGATGCTTCCTAACGATGGCATGGCCCCTCCGCCTGTTCGCCGTTCGTCATCAGCGCGCCCGGCAGGCTGTCCACCGGCGCGCGCGAAAGCGATCAGTGGCCCGTGACGACCTTGGTCCACATGCGGGTCATGAGCCGCTGGGTCTTCGGATCGAGCGGCGAGGTCGTGTAGAGCTTCTGCAACACCTCCTCGGTCGGATAGATGTTGGGATCGTCGAGAACGTCCTTATTGATGAATTGCTGCGAAGCCTTGTTACCGTTGGCGTAATAGACGTAGTTGGACGACTTGGCGATCACCTCCGGCTTCATCAGATAATTGATGAATTCATAGGCCTCTGCGACATGCGGGGCGTCGGCCGGCACCGCCAACTGGTCGAACCACATCTGCGCGCCTTCCTTGGGAATTGCATAGCCGATCTCGACACCCTGCTTGGCCTCGTCGGCGCGGTCGCGCGCCTGCAATACGTCGCCGGAATAGCCGATCGCCACGCAGATATCGCCGTTCGCCAGCGCGTTGATGTATTCCGATGAATGGAATTTGCGCACATAAGGCCTGATCTTCATCAGCAGTTCCTCGGCCTTGTCGAGGTCGTCCTTCTTGTGGCTGTCCGGATCGAGGCCGAGATATTGCAGTGCAGCCGGCACGATATCCGTCGGCGAATCGAGGAAATGCACGCCGCAATCCTTGAGCTTGGCCATGGTTTCGGGATCGAAGACGGCCTTCCAGCTATCGATCGTATCGGTGCCGAGCGCCGCCTTGATCATCTTCTTGTTGTAGCCGATGCCGACCGTTCCCCACATGTAGTTGACGGAATATTCGTTGCCGGGGTCGTAACGGGCCGTCTGCTTTGAAATGAAATCCCACATGTTCTTCAGGTTGGGCAATTTCGACTTGTCGAGCTTCTGGAAGACGCCGGCCTGGACCTGGCGCTGGAGGAAACTCGCCGTCGGGACCACCACGTCGTAGCCAGTGCCCCCGGCAAGCAGCTTGGTCTCGAGAATCTCGTTGGAATCGAAGGTGTCGTAGGTGACCTTGATGCCGGTTTCCCTGGTGAAATCCTTCAGGATCGAATCGTCGATATAGTCCGACCAGTTATAGACGTTGACGACGCGGTCCTCCGCCTGAGCCGGGCCCGTCCAGATGGCAGCCGAGGCAATGGCTGCGGCCAGCAATGCTTTGCGGATCATCAAGTCCTCCCTGTTGCCCGCCGGCCGATCCGGTACTTAAAGGGCCCCTCTTCGCGATGAAACCTATTTGCGTTTTTTCCGCCCGACAAGCGTCGAATCGCGGTCATCCGCAACCGGGATCGGCTTCGCTCAATGCGGCGTCGGCAGGCCAGAGACGCCCGGCTTGCGCGGGCGCGCGCGACGCCTGAATTCGAGCGCGATATGGGCGAGGACGGCAGCGAAGACGATGGCGCCGCCAATCAGGGTGCGCTCGGACGGCTCCTCGCCATGGACAAGCCAGACCCAGATCGGCCCGAGGATGGGCTCGAACGTGCCGAGAAGCGCCGCGAGCGCCGCCGGGATGAGCCGCGCGCCGGAGGCGAAGAGGGCAAGTCCTAGCCCCAGATTGATAGCGCCGAAAGCGAACAGGAACCCCATATCGGCCCCGGTCACGGCGAAATTCGCCGTCTGCGTCGCCGCCAGCACTCCCGCGATGATCGTGCCGAGGCAGACGGCCGGCGTCATCCTGACATGAGCGTAGCGCCGCGTCAGGACGGTGGCGACGGCGAGCGAGACGGCGATCATGAGCGCCAGGCCGTCGCCGACCGGAGAAATTCCTCCGTCGAGCGAATCCGACACCATGACGACGATGCCGAAGATGACGGCGGCGATCGCCAGCCATGTCGCCCGGCTGACGGGTTCGCGGAACGCCAGCCATCCCAACAAGGCCGCGATCAGAGGGGCGCCGGCCTGCATCAGGAGGATATTCGCCACGGTCGTATAGCCGAGCGCGACGATGAACGCCGTCGACGCGGTCGCGAAGCATAACGCGACTGCGATGCCCGGAGCACCCATTTCGCGAAAAAGGGAAAGGCTGCGTCGCAACCCGTCGCGCCACAGCATGAAGGCGACAAGAAACGCTATGGCCCACATCGAGCGCCAGAACACCACCGCCCAATGGTCCGGTGTCTCGATGAAGCGCGCGATGGTGCCGCCGAGGCTCCACAAAAGGGCCGAAAGGAAGACGAGGATGACGCCGAGACGCTCCTCGCGCGGGGCAGCGCCCGAGGCGGCCGGCATGGCTGCTGACGTTGGCGAACTTCGTTCGTTCATTCCCCCACCATGCCGTCATTTCCCGCTGGATAGCATATCCTTTCCGACAGGTGATCGTCGTTTTCGGCTGGCCCATCAATCCGATGCCGCTGGCCGGAAATCCGGCCTTCCGCCCGCCTCCGCTTTACTTCCCTCACAGCGGCTCTATCTCTGCGCGGCGACCTTTCGTTGCGCTCTTTCGTGATTTCGCCTATCAAGCCGCGCTCGCCTTTGCTTGAACAGTCATGCCAGACGCGTATGGACCCGACTGCTAATTTCAAGATCCTCATGTACAGCCATGACACGTTCGGGCTGGGGCATCTGCGCCGCAGCCGCACGATCGCGCATGCGCTGGTTGGGCATTTCCCGAACGTCGAAGTTTCGATCATATCCGGCTCGCCGGTGGTCGACGCGTTCTCCTTCGAGCCGCGCGTGACCTATGTGCAGATGCCGGCCGCCAAGAAGCTGTCGAACGGGGATTACACGTCCGGCAGCGATGCCCAGTCGTTCGAACAGACGATCGCCGCGCGCGAGACGATCATCCGGGAAGCGGCCGAAAGGCTGCGGCCCGACATGGTCATCGTCGACAAGGAACCGCTCGGCCTGGCTCGCGAGATGCTGCCGACATTGCGCATGCTGAAAGAGCGCGGCGCCATTTGCGTGCTCGGCCTGCGCGATGTGCTCGATGCACCCGAACTCCTCAACGAGGAGTGGGAGCGCAAGCACATCACCGACTATCTCGAAGAACTCTATGACGAGATATGGATCTACGGGCCGGGCAGCTTCTACAACCCTCTCGCAGGCATCGATCTGCACGAGCCGGTGCTTTCGCGCACCCGCTATACGGGCTTCCTGCGCCGCTCGCTTCCCGATTTCGATGATGGAACGGCGGCCCGTTATGGCAAGGATTTCGTGCTGGTAACGGCAGGCGGGGGCGGCGACGGGCACGACCTCATGGCGGCGGCGCTCGCGGCCATCAAGCAGGGGCCGGACCGAGAAACACGCTACCTTTTCGTGCTCGGCCCCTTCATGACGGACCGGCAGCGCTTCGAGATCGCGGCGCGTGCCGAAAGCGTGCCGAATATCGAGATCGTCGATTTCCTCGCCAATCTGGAAACATTGGTGGCCAATGCGCGTGCCGTCGTCGGCATGTGCGGCTACAACACCTTCTGCGAAGTGATGTCGTTCAACAAGCGCGCGCTTTTCGTGCCGCGCACCGCACCGCGTCGCGAGCAGAGCATCCGCGCCTATCGCGCCGAGGAGTTCGGCTGGGTGAATGTGCTCGATATCGAGGACGCCAAACGCGGCTCGGCCTTCCGCGCGGCCGTCAACCGGCTCATGCAGAGCCCGCTTCCGTCCGAAGCGGTAGCGCGGCCCGACCTCGAAGGGCTCAACCGCGTCTGCGCGCTGACCGAAATCCTGTTCGACCGTTTCGAGGCCGAAGCAGCCGGACACCTGCCCAAAGCCGCGCAGATATGAAGAATTCGATCGCGGTGGTGCTGAAGTGCTATCCGCGCCTTTCCGAAACGTTCATCGCGCAGGAAATCCATGCGCTGGAGAGCGCGGGATTCGACCTGACGCTTATCTCGCTGCGCCATCCCACGGACAAGAAGACCCACCCGGTCAATGACGAGATACGAGCGCCGGTGCTCTACCTGCCCGAATATCTCTACCAGGAGCCCTTGCGCGTCTTCCGTGCCTGGCGGAAAGCGCGGCTTCTGCCCGGCTATCGCAAGGCGCGCAACCAATGGCTCGCCGACTTCCGGCGTGACTTCACCGCCAATCGCGGCCGCCGCTTCGGCCAGGCCCTGGTACTGGCGGCGGAATTCCCCGAAAGCGCTCGCTGGATCTACAGCCATTTCATCCATACCCCCTCCTCCGTCGCGCGCTATGCGGCGGAAATGCGTAATCTTGCATGGTCGGCCTCGGCGCATGCCAAGGACATCTGGACCTCGCCCGACTGGGAACTCTCCGAAAAGCTAGGCTCGGCCGATTGGACAGTTACCTGCACGGCGGGCGGCGCGGCGCATCTCAGGACGCTCGCGGCCGACCCGGAAAAGGTGAACCTCGTCTATCACGGGCTCGATCTGTCGCGCTTTCCGCGATTTGTCGACCGTGCCTCCATCCGCGACGGGTCGGACAAGGCCGATCCGGCACGGCTTCTGACCGTCGGACGCGCCGTCGCCAAGAAGGGGCTGGATACGCTTGTGGCCGCGCTGGCGCTCCTTCCGGACGATCTTTCGTGGCACTGGACTCATATCGGCGGCGGCGAATTGCACGAGGCGCTGAAGGCGCAGGTAAACAGGCTCGGGCTTGACGACCGGGTGACGCTACTCGGCTCCCGCGAGCAGACGGAAATCCTTTCCGCCTACCGCTCCTCGGACCTCTTCGTACTGCCCTGCCGGATCGCGCCGAACGGCGACCGCGACGGATTGCCGAACGTGCTGGTCGAGGCGCAGAGCCAGGGGCTTGCCTGCATCTCCACGCCCGTTTCGGGCATAACCGAACTCCTGACCAATGATCTGAACGGCCTGCTCGTGCAGCCCGACGACGGCCAGGCGCTTGCCGCCGCGATCGCGCGAGCGATCCGAGATCCGGCTCTCCGCGAAAGCCTGGGCAAGGCGGGCGCGGAGCGAGTCCACATGGAATTCGACCATCGGGCGACGATCGGGCGGCTGATCGCGCTCTTCGAAAGCATGGGCGCCGGCACGGCCACAGCCCGTGAAAGGGCAGCGGCGTGACGCGTATCCTCTTCTACGTCCAGCACCTGCAGGGCGTCGGGCATGTCTTCCGCGCCGCGCGCATCATCCGTGCGCTCGTCGCCGAAGGGTTCGGCGTCGATGTCGCCTATGGCGGCGAACCGATCACCGGTTTCGACATCCCCGGCGCGCGCATCCATTACCTGCCGCCCGTGAGGGCCGGCGGCGAAGTGTTCAACCGCCTCGAGGACGCAGAAGGCAACCCGGTGGACGACGCCTACAAGGAGCGGCGGCGCGACATGCTGCTCGCCCTTTTCGATCGTACGGCGCCCGACATCGTGGTCACGGAGGCCTTCCCCTTCGGCCGCCGGCAGATGCGCTTCGAACTCCTGCCCTTGCTGGAACGGGCGAAAGCAAGGCCGAAGCCACCGCTTATCGTCGGCTCGGTCCGCGATATCCTTCAGGAGAATGCCAAGGCCTACAAGGATCGCGAGACGGTTGAACTCCTGAAAACGTATTTCGACCACGTGCTGGTCCATGCCGACTCGAAACTGGTGAGGCTCGACCGGACCTTTCCGCTGACGGGCGAGATTTCCAACATGCTGCTCTACACCGGGATCGTGGCGCCAGAGCCCTATCCCCCGGCGACAGACCGGCAATTCGACGTCGTGGTGTCGGTCGGCGGCGGCGCGCTCGGACACCGGCTGCTCATGGCCTCGGCGCAGGCGAAGGCGCTCTCCAGCCTGCGCGACAGAAGCTGGCTGATCATCACCGGGGTCAAATTCTCGGCCGAGCACCAGGCGGAACTGAACGGCTATATCGACGGCAGCGTGACGGTCGAAGCCTTCCTGCCCAATTTGCAGGCTATCCTCGCCGGCGCAGAGCTTTCGATCTCGCGCGTCGGCTACAACACGGTAGCGGATATTTACCGGGCCGGATGCCGGGCGATCGTCGTACCGTTCTCCGACGGGATTGAAACCGAGCAGATCAGGCGCGCGGAACTGCTCGCCGCGCGCGGCCTCGCCGAGGCGATCGCCCATGAGAACGAAACACCGGAGGCGGTCGCGGCAGCGATCGACCGCGCCATGGCGCGTCCGGCCCCGGATCGCTCCGCGCTCGATCTGGAGGGCGCGCGCAACTCGGCACATATCCTGAAGCATCTGATCGCCGGGGAGCCGGTTGACCTGTTCCGCTGAAGGGCAGCGATTGCCGCGGGACCCGCAACGGCGTAGATCGCACCTGAGTTTGGCCGATCAACCACAGCACCATGCCCGCCAGAATTGCCGTCTACGCGCCCATGAAGCCGCCCGACCATGCCATCGCCTCGGGCGACCGCGAGATCGCCCGGCTGATGGTGGCGGCACTGGAAAGGGCCGGCTTCGAGGTTGAGATTGCCTCGCGCTTCGTCTCCTACCAGAACCGCCCGGACGAGGAGCGTTTCCGAACTCTCCGAGGTGATGGCAAACAGGAAGCCGCGCGGATCGTCGGAAACATCCGCGCCGGACGTCGACCCGCGCCGGACATCTGGTTCACCTATCATCCCTACTGCAAGGCGCCGGACTGGATCGGGCCGGAAGTCACGCGCGCGCTTTCCATTCCATATGTAACCGCGGAGGCCTGCCGGACGCATCAGGGAAGCGAGGCCGACTGGCAGGACGGGCGTCAGGTGGTGCGGGAAGCCATCCGGTGCGCCGAGGCGAATTTCTGCCTGAAACCCTCCGACGAAGCCTATCTGCGCTCTGTCCTTCCCGACATGAAAAGCGTCGTGCCGCTGAAGCCGTTTCTCGATGTCGATGCCATCCGCACGGACGCTTCCTCCATCGACGCTGTGTCATCCTTCGGCCGGCCCGCGCCCCTGCTTGTTGCGGTCGGCATGATGCGGCCGGGCGTGAAGATCCAGTCCTATCGTCTTCTTGCGGAATCGCTTTCCGGGCTTCGTGACAAGGAGTGGAACCTTGTCGTAATCGGCGATGGGCCGGAACGGGCGAACGTCCAGGCGATGTTCGGCTTTGTCGGCAAAGAGCGTATCCACTTCACGGGCGCGCTGCCGCGCGGGGATGTGTTCGGCTGGATGAAGGCGGCCGACATGCTGGCATGGCCGGGAATCGGCGAGGCGATCGGCATGATCTATCTGGAAGCAGCCGCGTGCCAACTGCCGGTAGCCGCCTGCGACGTGGCTAATGTCACGACCGTCGTAGCGCAAGATGAAAGCGGGCTGCTCGCGCATGAGGCCGAGGCCGCAGCTTATCGCGAAGTGCTGGACCGGTTGCTCACGGACAGTGGTCTACGTCGGCGCCTCGGCGAGAGTGGCTTCGGAAAAGTCGAGAGTGGTCATGATATCGGCTACGCGGCAGCCACGCTGAAGGCGGCGATCGAGCCGTTGCTGCCAGGGCAGCCCGGCCGGCCAGCCAGGCTTACTTCATGAACGGCGACATCGAGCGCGAGTTTGCCCTATGGCGGGACCTTGGGTTGAAGCCGCGGTTCTGGCTGCGTGACGACGACGCCACACGGCCGACCCCCGCGCTCGACCGACTTATCGGATTGGTTAGGGCTCGCGACGTGCCGCTGCTGCTCGCCGTGATCCCCGCGGAGGCGACGGAGGCGCTTTCGGAGAGGATCGGCGGCGAGCAGCGGGTGACGCCGGCCGTGCATGGCTACGCACACAGGCAGCACACGCCGGAGGGCGTCCCGCCGATGGAACTCGGCGGCAACCGGCCGGCCGATGAAATCCTCGATGAGCTCAAGGCGGGGCGCGCAAAGCTTCGTCGCCTCTTCGGTGAGCGGCTGTCGGGCATCCTCGTCCCACCATGGAACCGCCTGTCCCGCGAGGTCGCGGCGCGCCTGCACGAGATCGGCTTCACCGCGCTCTCCACCAACTCCTGGCATGAGGACGGATCGTCCCTGCCGCAGTTGAATACGCAGATCGATATTATCGACTGGGCTAACGGGAGACGCGGCCACTCGCTCGAATGGGCGATGGGCGAGATTCTCAGGCGACTGGAACAGGCGCGCGAACGTGACGGCGCGCCTCTCGGCATACTGAGCCACCATCTCGTCCACGACGAACAGGCGTGGGCCACGCTGGAAACGCTCATCCGTTACTTGAAGGAGCGGGGTTTCGTGTTCGAGAAGGCTGATGCTCTGGTTGAGGAACAGTTAACGCGGCAAGCGAAGCAATTGCCGTCCTGATTCCGGTCATAGGGCGAAATAGTTGATTTCTATCGGTTTTGGATGGGGAGCGTGCCGGCCACTCACCACGCCGTATGATACGGATCGGCCGCGTCGCGCAGGCCGTCGCCAAGGAAGTTAAAGGCGAGGATGACGAGGATCACCGGCACGACCGGCAGGATCAGCCACGGATAGAGCGCCACGACGTTGATATTCTGCGCCTCGTTCAACAGCACGCCCCAACTCGTCACCGGCGGGCGCAGGCCGAGGCCGAGGAAGGAAAGCGCCGTCTCGCCGAGGATCATGGTCGGGATGGTGATGGTCGCGGAAGCGATCAGATGGCTCATGAAGCCGGGGATCAGATGGCGGAAGATGATGCGCCGTGGACCGGCGCCCATCAGTTCGGCCGCCAGCACGTAGTCCTCTTCCCTCAGCGAGAGGAGCTTCGATCGGACGGCGCGCGCAAGCCCGGTCCAATCGATCAGGCCGAGGATGATGGTGATGCCGAAATAAACGACGACCGGACTCCAGTCGACCGGCATGATGGCGGCAAGCGCCAGCCATAGCGGGATCGAGGGCAGGCTTTGCAGCACCTCGATGATACGCTGGACACCAATATCCACCCAGCCGCCATAATAACCGGCAAGGCCACCGATCGTGATGCCGAGAAGGAAGGAGACCGTGATGCCGAGCAGGCCGATGGTAAGCGAGATGCGTGTTCCGTAGATGATGCGCGAGAGGAGATCGCGACCGAGCCGGTCGGTGCCGAGGAGGAACACGCCGGGCGAACCCTTGGCCGCACAGAAGAGGTGCAGCCTTGCCTCGAACAGGCCCCAGAAGCGGTAGGGATCGCCCTGGCAGAAGAAGCGCAGCTTCTCGACCCTGTTTGGGTCGATCGGGTATTCTCGCTTCAGCATGTCCATGTTGAGATGATAGGTCGTGCCGTAGACGAACGGGCCGACGAATCTGCCATCGTGGAAGAAATGCACGCGCTGCGGTGGCATATAGATGTTGTCCACATGCCGGTCGTTCAGCGAATAGGGCGCAAGGAATTCGCAGATCAGGATCGATGCATAGAGCAGCGCAAGAAAAATGCCGGAGATCAGGGCCGCGCGGTGGCGCTTGAATTTCCACCACATGAGGCGAAGCTGCGAGGCGAGATAGATGCGTTCCTGGATCGGCGACAGCTTCTCGACCGATTTCGGATCAAAAGGCTCGGCCGAGACAAAATGTTCGATCGGTGCGCCGTCCGGCGGCAGCGGCGACTTCACTTGCGCCTCCCCGCCTGCAGGCGGATGCGCGGATCGAGCAGCGCCAGCGCGATGTCGGAGATGAGGACCCCGGCCACCGTCAACGCCGCCAGGAACATCAGGAAGGAGCCGGCGAGATACATGTCCTGGCTCTGCAGCGCCCGGATCAGGAGCGGGCCGGTCGTCTCAAGCGAAAGCACGATGGAGACTACGACGGCGCCCGAGATCACCGAAGGCAGGATGCCGCCGATATCGGCGATGAAGAAGTTCAGCGCCATGCGGAGCGGATATTTGACCAGCGCCTTCAAGGGCGGCACGCCCTTGGCGCGGGCGGTGACCACATATTGTTTCTGCAACTCGTCCAGGAGGTTGGCGCGCAGCCGACGGATCATCGCCGCGGTTCCCGACGTGCCGATGACGATGACGGGGATCACCATATGCTGGGCTATCGACCAGAATTTTCCCCAGCTCATCGGCTGGCCGAGATATTTCGCGTCCATCAGATGCCCGATCGAGACGCCGAACCAGATATTGGCAAGGTACATGAGGATCAGCGCCAGCAGGAAATTGGGCGTGGCGAGGCCGAGCAGGCCGATGAAAGTCAGTCCGTAATCGCTCCAGGAATATTGCCGCACTGCAGAATATATTCCTATCGGAAAGGCGATGAGCCAAGTGAAGATGATGGTGACGACCGAGATCAGCACCGTCAGGTAAAGGCGGCTGCCGATCACCTGCGTCACCGGCATCTCGTACTCGAAGGAATAACCGAAATCGCCGTGCAACATACCGAGCACCCACAGGCCGTATTGCTCGATCATCGGCTTGTCGAAGCCGTACTCATGTTTGAGGTAGGCGATCTTGTTCGGGTCGACGGTCTCCCCCTGCGCCTGCAACTCGGCAATGTAAGTCTCGAAATAATCGCCGGGGGGAAGCTGGATGATGAAGAAGATCAGCGCGCTGATGAGGAGCAGCGTCGGGATGGCCGCGAAAAGGCGGAAGATGATGTAGCGGATCACTGCGCCTTGTTCCCAGCCTCGTCATACCAGAAGGTATCCGGCATATAGATGCCGAAATAGGCGCCCGGCGCAAATGAATAGACGCCTTCCTTCGGCACGTTGCGCAGCCGCGAATTGATGACGATCGGCTGATAGACGCTGTTCACCGTGCCGATAGTGAAGACCTGATCGGTGAAGATCGAGAGCATCATCTGCCAGATGCCGCGACGCTCGGCCGTCGTGGAGGACACGCGCCATGCGTGGTAGAGGTCGAGCAGTTCCATCGCCGCCGGCAGATCGACCGGTTCGCCCGCCTTGCCCATGGTTTCGGTGTATTGGCCCCATTTCGGCCAATTGCCCTGCGCGGAGGAGACGGGCGCCAGTTCCTCCGGCGGCAGGTCGGCGGTGGCGAGCCCGATACTCAAGCCACTCCACATCGAGATCAGCGTGTCGCCGGCAAGGAAGCGGCGGCGCATCACTTCGAGATTGAGCGAGCGCTGGAAAACCTTGATCCCGATGTCGCCCCAGTAATCGCGCACCAGTTCCATCACGTCCGACTGCTCGACGCTTCCGGCAAGCTCGACGACGAGTTCCGCCCTTCTGCCGTCGGGGAGGAGCCGGAAGCCGTCACCGCCCTTCTTCAGCTCCATGTGGTCGAGAAGCCGGTTCGCCTGATCCGGATCGAACGCCGCCCATGCTTCGTCATAGCTCTTCTTGAAGAGCGGCGAGCCCGGCAGCACCGAGTTGGCCGCCTCGCGCGCCAGGCCGAAAAAGAATTGCTGGTTGATCTCGTGGCGGTTGATCGCCAGCGACAGCGCCCTGCGAAAGCGCACGTCACGGAGCACGCCGCGCCAGACCTTGTCGTTGGCGTTCAGATTGGGGAGGAAAGCGACTTCCGAGCCGGTGCCGTCGCGCCACAGATCGACGTGGATCGGATGCTGCTTCTCCGCCTGGCGCAGGAAAGTGTAATTGTCGAAGCGCAGGTAGCGCCCCTGAAGGTCGCTCTCGCCGGCGCCGGCTTTGGCCGGGATGATGTCCGCGGAACTCATCGAGAGATAGACGGTCGGGATATAGGGAAGCTGGCGGCCGCTCCCGTCTACACGGTGGAAGTACGGATTGCGACGGAAGGTGAAGCGCTCCGCCGGCGGTGGCGTCGTGTTCATCCAGGGCTCCAGCGTCGGCAGATCCGGGTTTTCCGGACGGTATTGACGCGACATCACCGTGTGCAGCGCCACCCAGTCGCGCATTCTGTTGGAGGCGACCAGTTCGGCGAGTTTTTCCGGAGCGGCGTATTTCTTATGGAATTGCTTCAGATAATGCGCCGGCATGAAGATGTAATTGGGGCTGCCGCCGGCAAGCGAGGGCAGGAAGAGCGGATTGGGCTTCTCCCAGCTATAGCGGACGGTCGTCTCGTCGATCACGTCGAAGGAAGGCGGCTTACCCTCGACCAGCATCTGCGCCGAGGGTCCGCCACGCGACAGTTCCTTGTTGAGGGAAACATCCTCCCAGCAATAGCGAAAATCTTCGGTGGTGAAGGGGTGGCCGTCGGACCATCTATGCCCTTCCCGCAGGTGCAGCGTGAAGATGCGGCCTTCCTCGACCTCGAATTTCTCGAGAATGTCCGGCACCAGGTTGAGGTCGAGATCGAAGACCACCAGACGGGCATAGGAATAGACCGTCATCATGCGGATGTCCTTGTCGTCCGCCATGATCATCCTGAGCGCGCCGCCATAGCGCCCTTCCACCTTATGCAGCGCCGCCATGTCCACCACCCGCGGGGTCCGGGGCAGTCGTTCGGCAAGCGGTGGCACATCGCCTGCCTGGACGCCCGCGGCAAGGTCCGGCGGCTCCCCTGCGGCAGCCGCTACGACACCGGGAAGTAAAGGCAGGGAAACGGCCGACACGGCAAGTTTGGAAAAACTCCGGCGGGACCAGCGGCGCCCGCTCATGCCATGGCCCCGCTTTTGGCAAAATCCTCATGGGCAAGCACGTAGTGGCCAGCGCTTACCGGCATCAGCTTCAATTCACGACCGTCCGCGCGGAAAGTCGGGTCCCAGCTTTCAGCCTCGTCGATGATTTCGTCGGAGCGCTCTGGAAACTCCAGCCTGTGATCGAGATCGGCATGCGGCACGGCGGACAGAAGCTTGCGCGTGTAGGGATGCACCGGATCGGCGAACAGCGTCTCGCATGGGGCCATCTCGACGATGCGGCCTTTGCGCATGACGGCGATACGATCAGCGATGTACTTAACCACCGCCAGATTGTGCGAGATGAAGACCATGGTCAGGCCGAGTTCGGCCTGCAGCTTCTTCAGGAGATTGAGGATCTGCGCCTGCACGGAGACATCGAGCGCGGAGACCGGCTCGTCGCAGATCAGGAGGTCCGGCGAGAGGGCGAGCGCGCGGGCAATGCCGATGCGCTGGCGCTGGCCGCCGGAGAAGCTGTGCGGATAGCGGTTGAGGAAGGTCGGCGACAGGCCGACCAGCGCCATCAGTTCCCTGGCGGTCTGCGTGCGCTGCTCGGCCGTGCCCGTCTCGTGGATTTCCAGCGGCTCGCGCAGGATGTTCAGGACCGTCGAACGCGGGCTGAGCGACGAGAACGGGTCCTGGAAGACGATCTGCATGCGCTTGCGGAATTTCTTCAGGTCCCTGCCTTCGAGCGCACGCACGTCGCATCTCAGGCTGCCATTGTCGAAGAGGATCTCGCCGGCATCGGCGCTCATCGCCCGCATCATCAGCTTGCTGACGGTGGATTTGCCGCTGCCGCTCTCGCCGACGATGCCGAAGCATTCGCCCCGGCGGATATCGAAGCTGACATCATTGACGGCTAGGACCCGCCTCTTGTCGCCCACCAGCCAGCTATCCTTCTGGATGGTGAAGCTCTTTGTCAGGCCGCGCACTTTCATGAGCGGCGGCGCCGAGGCGTCCGCGCCGCTTCGATCACGCCGCATCGATTGCGGGATGACGTGCTCGATCTCGCGCAGGCTGACCAGCTTCTTCGGCTTGCCGGCGTCGATCTCGGGCACGGCGCGCATCAGCGCCTTCGTGTAGGGATGGCCGGGATGCCGGAAGATGTGCTCCACCGAGCCGGCCTCGACGATCTCGCCGTGATAGATGACGACGACCTCCTCGGCCATGTTGGCCACCACGCCGAGATCGTGGGTGATGAGCAGCATCGACATGCCGAGACGTTCCTGCAGATCCTTGAGCAGCCCCAGAACCTGCGCCTGGACCGTGACGTCGAGCGCCGTCGTCGGCTCGTCCGCGATCAGAAGCGCCGGATGGCAGATCAGCGCCATCGCGATCATGGCGCGCTGGCGCATGCCGCCCGAGAGCTCCATCGGATACATGTCGTAGGCGCGGTGCGGATCGGCGAAGCCGACCAGCCGCAGCATGTCCTCGGTCATCGTGCGGGCTTCGCGGCCATCCAGATCGCGGTGGAGCACCAGGGCCTCCTCGACCTGGTTGCCGATCCTGTGCAGCGGCGACAGCGAGGTCATCGGCTCCTGGAAGATCATCGCGATACGGCCGCCGCGCAACGCCTGTATCTCGGGGCCGTTGACATCCAGAGCGGCAATATCGATCGGTTTTTCGCCGCAAACCTTGTCGCGGAACCAGATGCTGCCGCCAGTGACTTTGGCGACACGCGGAAGGATGCCGAGGATCGACTGTGCAATGATCGACTTGCCGGAGCCGGATTCGCCGACCAGCGCAACCGTCCTGCCGGCTGGAATGCGAAAGCTCGCGCCTTTCACCACTTCGAGCCCGGAGCGCTCGATGGTGATCGAGATGCGCAAATCCTCTACCCTCAGGAGATCGGGCATGCCCGCCACTATCACGCTCCTCCAGAAACAGGCGATCGGGAGATGAGCCGCCGACCCTGCCCGCATGTCCTTTTACGAATGTTATTTGCACACCCACGCCAGGGCAAACGCATTCGTGAATTCAAATCCATGCAAGCTGACTGCCATCCCAGCGAAACACCGCATCATGGGGAACGGAAAGCGTCATCGCCTCTTCCCTCGTCACGCCGGCGAGCATTGCGGCCATGACCCTAATATTGCCGGCATGCGACACAAGGAGTACAGGCCGTGCCGGATCGAGATCGGCCAGGAAGCTCTTCATGGAGTGCGCAAGATCGGCGTAACTCTCGCCTCCGTGCGCGTTGAAATTCCAGCGGCCCACCTTGCGCAGGCGACGTTCGGCGGGAAAGCGCGCCTTGACTTCGAGCGTCGTCATGCCTTCCCAGCGGCCGAACGACGCCTCCGCGAGACGGGCATCGATGTTGATCTGGCTCTCAGGAATCCCCACTTCCCGCGCTATCGCAGAGATGGTTTCCCGTGCGCGCTTCAGCGGGGAGGCATATGCGGTGATCCGGGTCGGCTCCACGCCGAGACATTCGAAATGAGCCCTCAGCTTCTTGCCGTTTTCAGATGCCTGCCGCTCTCCGGCGTCCGTGAGCGAAAAGTCGCTGCTGCCCTGGAAACGCCCCTCGGCATTCCACAAGGTCTCGCCGTGACGCATTGCGAAGAGCAGGCCTTTGACCATATTTCCGGAAGCGGAACGACAGGAACGGTGACAGGCGTATAAAGGACAGCGCCATATCGTGCTATTGGAAAGAATATGGAATTAAGTGCAATCGGCATCATGGCTTTTCTTCGTCGCATGACGCTGCTGGCTGCCGTAGCGGTCGCGATCTCCATAGGCGCGCCGACTTCAGCACCGGCCGCCAACCCTGTTCTCGGCAAGATAGGAGGCTCATCGAGCACCGCGCAGCAGGGGTCGCTGGACTCGTTTCTTGAAGACGCGCGGAAGGCCGGTTCGACCGTCATCGTCGTCCAGCCAAACCAGCCAAAGCCGTCGGAGCAGCCCGGGCCTATGGGCATGTCGCTTTCGAACACCAGTCTTTTGCAAGCGCGCGCGAACGTCTCCAAGATGTTCCACAACACAAGGCTGTTCGTGGCTGGCCTGCCCGCCATCCTGAAATCGGCCGGACCCGACGGCACGATGCTTTGGGTGGCGCAGGCGCTGGCGACGGCATTCGGCGGACTGATGCTCGGCACATTGCTCTTCCGGGCAACCGCGCGATGGGGCCGCGATCATTTCGGCTATGTCTACAATCCGAACGAGAAGCGGCGTTCCGGCAAGCTGCAATATCTGCTCGGGCGTGCCGGATGGATGCTGATCTCGACCGCGATGATGTTCGTCACCGCCGTCCTGGTGGCGGTGATTTTCGATACCGGGGAGGAAGCGTCGCGCAGGACGATCTTCGTGATCGTCTCTACCTATGCCGGCTACAAGATCCTGCGCCATGCGATCCTCTACAACTTCCTCGCTCCCGATGTCCCGGCCCACCGCCTCATCAACCTGTCCAATGAGGCCGCGCACAGGCTCTATCGGGACTGGTCCGTGGTTCTGGGTATCTCCGCTTTCATCATCGGGATATGCCGCTGGATCCAGGCGCTGGAACTCAACAACGACGCGCACCGGCTGGGCTTCATCATCGGGATGCTCATCTCGGCGGCGCTGTTCGGCCTACTGGCGATCCGGCACCGCAACGAATTCTTCGACATCCTGCTCGGTACGGGCGATCCCAAGCGAAAGCCGGCCTGGAGGCGTGTAATCGCGCTTTCCGCGCTGCCGCTCACCCTCATCTATCTGGCGGCCGCATGGTTCGTCAGTTCCGTACGCCTGTCGCTGGGCTTCCCCGGCGGCTACCTTCTGGTCGGCGCGCCGATCATCGTCTTCGTGGTGGCCATCCTGGCCTATGGCGTCGCCATCTACGTTCTCGAGCTCATCTACGAGGCACGCGCTACTGCCTTCCGACGCGAGCAGATCCTCAAATCGCTGGCCGAACACCGCGCCTGGCGCCGGGCACAAGCGGCGCAGGAAATCGCCGCGAGCCGCAGCGAGGATGAACGCGATCTCCTCGAAGACGGCGAGGAAATGAACGTACACGCCCCTCTCGAGAGGCCGAAGGACCGGTCGCGAGAGTTCCAGCCGGCGTTCAAGGATTTCTTCGAGAACACTATCCTGGCGATTATCCTGATCGTTTCGGTCGGCGGCCTGGCACGCCTGTGGGGCCTCGATATGGACAGCGCTTGGGGCCAGGCACTTACCTCGACGCTCGATATCGCGCTTATCCTTTTCCTGGCCGGGTCGAGCTACCGCGCCATCAACAACTTCATCGACACCAAGATCATCGAGGAAGGCGGCAGCCTCGACGACCATCCCGTCAACCCCGGCGAAGGGGAAGGCGAGGTGGGTCGCGGCCAGTCGCGGCTGGCGACGCTTTTGCCGGTGTTCCGCAACGTCATCATCTGCGCGATCGTGCTGTTCGCCTTCATTTTCGTGCTCTCCTATCTCGGCGTGAATGTCGGGCCGCTCTTCGCGGGCGCCGGGCTGGTCGGCATCGCCATCGGCTTCGGCGCGCAGACGCTGATCCGGGACATCTTCTCCGGCGCCTTCTTCCTGATCGACGACGCCTTCCGCAAAGGCGAATATGTCGAGATCGGCCAGGTGAAGGGCGTGGTCGAGAAAATCTCCATGCGCTCCTTCCAGCTCCGTCATCATCTGGGCGCGCTGCACACGGTGCCGTTCGGCGAAATCAAGCAGCTGACCAACTATTCGCGCGACTGGGTGATGATGAAGCTGCCGCTCAGGCTGACCTACGACACCGATGTCGAGAAGGTGCGCAAGCTCATAAAGAAACTCGGCGAGCAACTGCTTGCGGACCCGGTGATCGGGCCGCTTTTCGTGCAGCCGCTGAAATCGCAGGGCGTCCATTCCATGGAGGACTCGGCCATGATCATCCGCGTCAAGTACATGACGCGGCCGGGTGACCAGTTCGTCACACGGAAGGTGATCTACGCGGCGATCCGCGAAATCTTCCAACGGGAAGGCGTCCACTTCGCCCATCGCGAGGTGACGGTGAGGCTCGCCGACGGGGTGCATGCGGAGAATCTCACGCCGGAGGAACGCGAGGCGATAGCCGGTTCGGTCAGGGCGGTGCTGGACGAAGAAGACGCGAAACGCAAGGCCCTGCCGAACCCGGGTAAAGCGGCGGCGAGCGCGCTTTGACCACCTTCCCGATGACCATCGAAAGAGCTCTTCCCGACATCGACGCCAGGAGCGTTTTTGGTGCGCGGGAGCCCCGCAAGGCAGCCCGGGAGGCGTGGCGACTTGCGACGGACAGCGGCCTGCCCGCCGATATCCGCAAGGCCAACCGCAAGCGCATTCCCGCCGGGCAACGCGGCCCGTTCGACATCACCGTCGAAGGCCTTCGGTTCCGCGCCTATCCCGCCGAAAACCGCTGCGACCGCGTCATTGTCGGGCGCGGGATACTGCCGGAAGTGTCGGAACACGAATTACTCGGGTCTTTTCTCGGGAATGGGGCGATCTTCATCGATATCGGCGCGAATGTCGGAACCTATGCGCTATGGGCGGCCCGGCGTGTTGGACCCGCCGGGCTGGTGATCGCGTTGGAGCCGCACCCACGCACATTCGCCAAGCTCGAATTCAACCGCGCGGCGAACGGGATGGAGAATGTGCGCTGCCTGAACGTCGCCGCGGGATCGCATGCCGGAACGGCGATGTTGCGTTTCGACGGCGGCGGCAATGTCGGCGGGGCATCGCTGCTGGCCGATGGAGGGATTGGCAACGGTGCCGACGTGGCGGTTGCGGTCAGGCCGCTTGCCGATATCCTCTCGGAAGAGGATGTCCGTCAAATCGATGCCATCAAGGTCGATGTCGAAGGCTACGAGGACCGCGCGTTGCTCCCCTATTTCGATCACGCGCCAAGGGAGTTCTGGCCACACACCGTCATGATCGAGACGGTGCTGCGCGATCGCTGGGAGCGGGACTGCCTCGGCGAACTTGCCGGGCATGGCTATGAGCGCGCTGCCGGAACGGCGGAGAACGTCATCCTGCACCTCGCGCGGTGACGATTATGCCATTCCATTAGGCCAATGTGCCGCGAACATCAGGCCTTGCGATAGAACGTCTCGCCCACGACGAAGCCGTCGAGACCCGTTACGCGCGCGTAACGGGCGAGATCGGAGAGGCGGTTGATAAAACCCTTGCCGTTGAAATTGAGCGAGGTGTTGCAAAGCACGCCGAAGCCGGTCCTGTCACGAAACGTCGAAAGCAGGGCATGCATGCGCGGATTGTCGGTGACCGAAACAGTCTGCGCGCGCGCCGAACCGTCGACATGGGTGACAGCCTTCAGCTCGGCGTCCAGAACGCGCTGGAAATAGAGCATATGCGGGCTCGGACCGTGATTCTCGAAGAGCCGGCCAAATTCCTCCTCCATGACGATGGGCGCGATGGGGCGGAAACCCTCACGCTTCTTGATCGTGTTCAGGCGAGTATGAGTTTCCGCCGTGAAAGGTGCGGCGATCAGCGAGCGATTGCCAAGCGCGCGCGGCCCGATCTCGTAACGACCCTCTACCCACGCTAAGACGGCTCCGGCTGCGAGCCGGTCGGCGATCTCCGTATCCGAGAAGGGCCGTGCCTCGAAACCTGAAAGGTCGGCCTCGTCGTGGACGAAATTCTCCCCCGTATAGACCGTCCATTCGATCTTGGCATTGCCGGTCAGGTGGAACTGCGCATCGGCCGCGGTGCCGATCGCCGAGCCGGAATCGTTGGCGCAAGGCTGCACGAAGGTGTCGGCGAAGAGGCCGGAATTACGCCACTGGCTGTTCCAGTCGCAGTTCAATCCACAGCCGCCTGAGATGAGAAGAGGCAGGCCGTCCTTCATCTCGCGTTTGGCGAAATCTTCGAAGCGGGCGAAAATCTCGTTCTGGAAGCGTCGAGCGAGATTCTGGAATTCCGGTGTCGCCAGCCCGATGTCGAAGAAGGGATCGTCAGCAAAATCGGCCTTGCGGAGCGGCGCCGCCACGGCGTCATGCGCGAATATGCGCTCGATCAGGCGGCGTTCCTCCGGCGTGCCGACACTTTCGCGGCCAAAGCCCGCAAGCGCCATCAGCTTGCCGGCATCTTCCCGGCGCGATTTCCGCGCGTCCACAGGGTAGCCCGGATCGGCGAGGCCATAAAGGAAGCCGTATTTATGGCCTGGCCCGCTCATCGGCGCCCCGAGCTTTGTCACGGTGAGCTTTTCGTCAATGCGATAGAAGGAACCGATCACGCCTTCCCAGACCAGCGCGTAGCAGGGCTCGCCTTGCGCAAAGGGCGACATGGCGTAGCTGCCAATGATATGCGACCGCTCGTGTGAAGAGGAAAACCAGCGCACATCGCGGCCCTGAAAACACCAGGGACGCTCCGTGACACTCTCCGGCCCGACCCCGAAATAACCGGCACCGATCGGATCGGCCATTGGACGGAAGGATTTCAGCCAGCCGGAGACGGCGACGACGTCCGGCACGTCTCGCGCAAGCGACAGGCCGTGCAGCATCAATTCCGGCGTGATCGGCGCATAGCGCGGCCCGGAATCCTTCTCCGCCTCGATCGACCACGCCAGCACCCCATCTTCCAGAAGAGTTACATGGCCATCATGACCCGGCTTGTAGGCGAAGATTTTCAAGGGAAGCTCCGGAAGAACTGCGGGATGGGGAGGCAGTTAATCGGAGAAAGATCGAAAGACAACTTCGATGAAATCAAGGCCTCACTGGAAATCGAATGCCGAAAGCCCCGTCACCATCTCATCGAGCCCGAGCGGTCGGGTAACCGGCGGCTCGGCACGGGCGAGGCAGCCGACGCGCTCGCAGAGGCGACAGGCCGGACCAACGGGCGTCGCTACAACACCATCTCCCTTGCCCTTTCCCGCGCCACCCGGCAGCGCCGCGCCATAGACGGTATCGTCGCGAAAGCCGATGTCGCAGCCGAGCAGAAGCGCGGTACGGCGCGGCCTTTCCGTGAACGAACCCTGCGGCCCCTCCAGGGTGCGTGCAACGCAAAGGAATTCGGCGCCGTCCGGCATCTCCACCGCCTCGACCAGGATCTGGCCAGGCTGGGCAAAGGCGGCATGGACCGGCAGTTTCGGGCATTCGCCGCCGAATCTGCTTTGCGGAAAGCCCTCGACGCCCGCACGCCGGAAGCGGTTCCCGGCATGGTCGATCTCCAGCATGAAGAACGGCACGCCCGCCGCGCCCTGGCGCCGCAGCATGGTCAGCCGGTTCGCCGCCTGCTCGAAGGAAACGCCGAAGCGCGAACGCAGCACGTCGATATCGTAGCGGGCGCGCTGCGCGGCGGAGAGGAACGGCCGGTAAGGCATCATCAGCGCATGCGCTGCATAGCGACCAAGCTCGAACCGGGCAAGCCGCCGCGCCTCGTCGGAGGAAAGCTTCAGCGCCTCGATTTCCGCCGCCAGCGCCACATTCATGCGGATCAGGCAGGCTTCCATGGCAATCTCGCGTAACTGGTCGAAGACGGAGAGCCGTTCGGAGACGAAGAGGCGTTGCGTGTGGCGGTCATAGCGGCGGCGCCAATTCGGCATGGTGGCGACCGGCAGCACCCTCACTGCAATGCCGTGCTCGCGCCTTAGCCATGTCTTCAATGCGCCCGCCAAATCGTCCCCCGGATCGAGCAATGCAGTGAAAGCCTCGGCCTCCTCCTCGATCGCCGGAAAATGATTGGGCCGCCTTTCGAGCACCTCCCTCACCTCGTCTACCGGCAGCCGTGCCGCCGAGAGCGCCGTCGCCTTGCCCTCGCGCGCGAGAAGCTCGGAGAGACCGGAAAGACGCACCGCCTGTTCGCGATAGGCGCGGAACAGCTTGACGATGCCGGCGGCTGCGTTCGGCGCGGCCTCGACCACTTCTACGAGTTCCTGGTCACCAGGCAGCTCGCCGGCCAGCAGCGGGTCGGCGAAGACCTCCTTCAGCGCTGCGATCGACGCGCCCGCCCCGGTTTGCAGATCCTCCGGTTCCACGTGATAAGCGGAGGCAAGCTTCAGGATCAGCTGCACCGTCAGCGGACGCTGGTTGCGCTCGATGAGATTGAGATAGGACGGCGAGATACCCAGCCCGTCTGCCATCGCGGTCTGCGTCAGGCCGAGTGAATTGCGAATGCGGCGGATACGTGGGCCCGCGAAGATTTTCTGGTCGGCCATTTCAGCCTTTTTGACAGGATTGTTACAAAACGGCCGGCTGCCGCCCTGACCAACACATTTACATCCTTTACATCGTTACATCTTAGCTGCGTAAAAATCCATACAGCGTTTCTCGATTTTTCCGCGCATCTACACCAATTTTCTCGACTGTTTTGCAGCGCAATGTAAATCAAGTCACAGGAATATCTCATTCCTCCCGAGACGATGCCCATTCCGAATGGGCGCGAGTGAGAAGACAGGAGAAACCATGACTGATTTTTACAACCTTGTTCCGTCCGCGCCCGAAGGCCGCTTCGATCACGTCGAGCGGTCCTATTCGCCGCAAGACGTCGAGCGGCTGCGCGGCTCGGTCCGCATCCGCCATACGCTTGCCGAAGAGGGTGCCAACCGGTTGTGGCAACTCGTCCATCAGGGCGATTTCGTCAACGCGCTCGGCGCCGTCACCGGCAACCAGGCCATGCAGCAGGTGCGCGCCGGCCTGAAGGCGATCTATCTGTCCGGCTGGCAGGTCGCCGCCGATGCCAACACCGCTTCGGCGATGTATCCGGACCAGTCGCTCTATCCGGCCAACGCCGCCCCGGAACTCGTCCGCCGCATCAACCGCACCTTGCAGCGCGCCGATCAGATCGAGGTTTCGGAAGGCAAGGGCCTTTCCGTCGAGACGTGGTTCGCGCCGATCGTTGCGGATGCGGAAGCCGGCTTCGGCGGGCCGCTCAACGCCTTCGAGATCATGAAAGCCTTCATCGAGGCGGGCGCGGCCGGCGTCCACTATGAAGACCAGCTTGCATCGGAAAAGAAGTGCGGCCATCTCGGCGGCAAGGTGCTGATCCCAACCGCGGCCCATATCCGCAACCTGACGGCCGCCCGCCTCGCGGCCGATGTGATGGGCACGCCGACGCTGGTGGTCGCGCGCACCGACGCGGAAGCGGCGAAGCTGCTCACCTCGGATATCGACGAGCGCGACCGGCCCTTCGTCGACTACGACGCCGGCCGCACGCCGGAAGGGTTCTTCCATGTCCGCAACGGGCTGGAACCCTGCATCGCCCGCGCGATCGCCTATGCGCCATACGCGGACCTGATCTGGTGCGAGACCTCCAAGCCGGATCTCGAGCAGGCGAGGAAATTCGCCGAAGGCGTGCGCCGGCACCACCCGGACCAGCTTCTGGCCTATAATTGCTCGCCATCGTTCAACTGGAAGAAGAACCTCGACGAGGCGACGATAGCCAAGTTCCAGAGCGAACTCGGCGCCATGGGCTACAAGTTCCAGTTTATCACGCTGGCCGGGTTCCACCAGCTCAACCACGGTATGTTCGAACTGGCGCGCGGCTACAAGGACCGGCAGATGGCGGCCTATTCGGAGTTGCAGGAGGCGGAGTTCGCCTCGGAAGCGAACGGCTATACCGCCACCAAACATCAGCGCGAGGTCGGAACGGGCTATTTCGACGCCGTCTCGATGGCGATCACCGGCGGCAAGTCGTCCACCACGGCGATGCACGGCTCTACCGAGCACGACCAGTTCCGACCGGAGGAGAAGGCGGAGTTCAGGCCCGCCGCCGAATAGCCACCAGGGAGGCGGCTCTCGGAGCCGCCTCTTCATCACCGACAACGGCGGACAGACAGGAAGGAGAACCTCGATGGGATCTATCGCCAAAGTCAAGGAACGCGCGGAAGAGCAATCGTCCGCCATGAACACCGATCAGCAGGCGGCCATCCGCATGCTGGCCAACGACCTTCATCGGCTCAATCAGTCGGTGATGAAGGCTGTCGAGGCCGGCGTTTCGGTCGAGCTCGTCCGCTCAGCCCGCCACCATGGCGGCAATGGAAACTGGGGCGACTTGCTTATCCCTGTCGTGGTCACGCAGAGCGCGGCATGAAGGAACTGAAGGGCAGACAGACGTACTCCCGAGCCACGGCGGCGAATATTTGCAAGGCTGCGCAACCATGGAGCAGTTACGCAGCCTTTTAAAAATTCTGTTGAAAGAATTTTCGATCACTAAAACTCGTCCTTGGCGATCAACCCAATCTTAATGGTGCATCACTACCGTCCTCAACCATACATTGAATCGATGGACGGTGGGCGCGATGCCGGAAATGATTTTTGAGCGGCTGCGTCACTTTGGAGTGCACGCGGACATCGTTCGGCAGCCCAATGCTCAAGCGGCGAACCTGTCCCTCGCCCTGATCGTCTGCCCTTCACCGATCAATCGCATCGTCGTATCGCGGATCGCGGAGCAGGCGGGGCTGAAAGTCGTTTGCGAGACGGCGCAGGGTACCAGGCAGGCGCTATTCTCGCGGCAGCCTGGCCTCGTCATTCTGGACTGCGGCCCCAATCATGAGGAACTCCATCCAATCGCGCCTGCTATCATCGATCATCGACGCGCCTCCGGAAGCAGACTGCCGATGTTGATCGTGCTTTCGACCAAAAACCTGCCGGCGGATTCGCCTTTCACGAATATTGCCGATGTCATCATCGCCAAGCCGATCACACCGGATGCCTTGCAACCGAAGATCGAGCAGCTTGTGGAAGACGCACGCGGATAGTGTACTCCCATTCCCGGCCCTTCCCTTCCCGCTCCGGCGCCGGCTATACTTCATCAGGGCAAGCAGCTGGTGATAAATGGTTTCTGAAAAGAAGGGTGTCCGGCCTGCCGGCCGCAGCGCTCGGGTGCGCACGCCGACTTTCGTGAAGAACGAACGTGGGGTCCGCAACTGGAAGGAAGCGCGCGGGTGGCTCGAATGGCGTGGCATCGAGGATATCGAATGCATCACGCCCGACCAGGCCGGTGTCGCACGCGGCAAGATGATGCCGACAAAGAAATTCACCTCCAACACATCGCTCGCGCTGCCTTCGGCCGTCTTCATGGCGACAATCTCCGGAAGGTATCCGGAAGACGGCAATGGCTTCGCCTACCCGGAGGACGACGGCGATCTGAAGCTGGTGCCGGACCTCTCGACGCTGTGTGTGGTGCCGTGGGAGGACGATCCGACCGCGCAGGTGATTTGCGACCTCGTGCATCAGGACGGACGCAGCGTCGAATTCGCGCCGCGCAACGTGCTGAAGAAGGTGGTCGCCGCGTATGAGGCGCTGGGCTACCGCCCGGTCGTCGCGCCGGAGATAGAATTCTATCTGGTGCGCAAGAACCCCGACCCCGATTACCCGCTCGTCCCTCCGGTCGGCCGTTCCGGTCGCCCTATCGGCGGCGGCCAGGGATATTCGATCGCGGGCGTCAACGAATTCGACGAGCTGATCGATGACATCTACCATTTCTGCGAGGGCCAGGGACTTGAGATCGACACGTTGATCCACGAGGAGGGCGCGGGTCAGCTCGAGATCAACCTTCGCCACGGCGACCCGGTCGCGCTCGCCGACCAGGTCTTCATGTTCAAGCGTACCATCCGCGAGGCGGCGCTGAAGCACGACACCTACGCCACCTTCATGGCCAAACCCATCCAGGGGCAGCCGGGCTCCGCGATGCACATCCATCAGTCCGTCCTCCAGATCAAGAGCGGCAACAACATCTTCACGACGGAGAACGGCGATGAATCCGACGCGTTCCGCCACTTCATCGGCGGCATGCAGCATCACGTACCGAGCGCACTCGTCATGTTTGCGCCGTACGTGAATTCCTACCGGCGCCTGACACAGGGCGCTTCGGCCCCGGTCAACACGAAATGGGGCTACGACAATCGCACCACCGCCTTCCGCGTGCCGCGCTCGGAGCCGGCCGGGCGTCGTATCGAAAACCGTATCCCCTCTTCCGACGCCAATCCCTATCTGGCGCTTGCCGCTTCGCTCGCCTGCGGGCTGATAGGCATGCAGAAAAGGGAAATGCCCGATCAGCCCGTCGGTATCGCGGCCAATGAAGACGAGATCGAACTGCCACGCGGCCTTCTTGAAGCGGTGGAACTGTTCGAGCAGGACGAGGCGCTGACGGAACTTCTCGGCCAGCCCTTCACCTCCACCTATGCAGCGATCAAGCGCACCGAGTTCGAGACCTTCATGGAGGTCATCAGCCCGTGGGAGCGGGAATATCTGCTGTTGAATGTGTGAGTGGAACCCGATGCCTTTGGGCCGACGCTTCGAACCGTGTGACTAGATCATGGCCTATCAGTCGCCCGTTTCGCCAGGCCACTCGTGGTATGAAGATTCAGTAGAAAACCGGCCAACCTATCCCCCACTGGACAGTAGTCGCCGCGCCGATGTCGCTATCGTCGGGGGTGGCTTCACCGGCCTTTCGGCGGCAGCGCATCTGGCAAAGGCGGGGATCGATGTGACACTTGTCGAGGCGCATCGTTTTGGCGATGGGGCGTCCGGCCGCAATGGCGGGCAGCTCGGCACCGGCCAGCGGGCGTGGGCGGAGGAACTGCAAGCCGAGTTCGGCTTCACCCGCGCCAAGGCGCTGTTCGATCTCGCCGAGGAGGCCAAGGCGCATATCCTCGATTTCGCGGCAGCGAACCATATCGAGATCGACTATCTGCCCGGCCAGATGTCGGTTGCGCACAAGAAGAGATACGTGAAGAGCTACGAGGCGCACGCGGCGATCATGCGCGAACGCTTCGGCTACGGGCATATAAATTTCATGGACGCGCGCGAGACGACAGAGCGGCTTGGCTCCTCCATCTATTTCGGCGGCGTTCGCGATACAGGCACCGGCCATATCCATCCGATGAAGCTTGCCATCGGTACAGCACGCGTGGCGGCGGAAGCTGGCGCGCATCTTTTCGAGAACACACGCGCCACCGACATCACGTCGGCCGGCGGCAAGGTAAAGGTCACTACGGACCGGGGTACGATCACCGCCGACAAGGCGCTGATCGCCGTCAACGCCTATGGCGGCGATCTGGAGCCCGTCAGCGCGGCGCATGTCATGCCGATCGGCTCATTCATCGGCGCGACCGTGCCGCTCGGCAAAGACAGCCCGGTGCTACCCGGCTTCGAGGCGGTCGACGATTCGCGTTTCGTGGTGTGCTATTTTCGCCGAACCGGGGACGGGCGGCTGCTGTTTGGCGGGCGCGAAATCTACTCGACCACGGAGCCCGCCGGCATCAGGAATGCCATCCGCCGACAGATCGCCGAGGTCTATCCTGCACTCAAGGAGGTCGAGATCACACATACATGGGGCGGCTATGTCGGCATCACCATGCCGCGCAAGCCCTTCGTGCGGGAAGTGATGCCGAATGTCATCTCGGCAGGCGGCTATTCCGGGCATGGCGTCATGCTGTCCAACTTCACCGGCAAGCTCTATGCCGAAATGGTGGCCGGCAACCGTGACCGGTTGAAGCTTTTGGAAGAGCTGCAGATACCACCCTTCCCCGGCGGTCGGCTCCTGCGTCGGCCGCTGCTTTTCCTCGCGCTCAACTGGTATGCGCTGAGGGACAGGCTATAATCAAGGCAAGGCAGCGCGAACGGTTCGAGAAGAAACCTGCGGCCGCAAGCATATTCTCTCCGATGCGGATTTTTCGGAATGATTTTGCTACGGCTTCCCTTACACTTCTGACATCTTCCGCCGCCGATCAACCCAGCTTTTCAGGAACACAGCCATGAAATGGTTTACCTCCCTCGTCGCCGCCGGCGCACTCGGCCTCCTGGCGGCACTGCCCGTACAGGCGGCTTCACTCGACAAGATCAAGGAAGCGGGCGTCTTCCGCATCGGTACGGAAGGCACTTACGCGCCCTTCACCTATCACGATTCCTCCAACAAGCTGGTCGGCTTCGATGTCGAGATCGGCGAGGCGATAGCGGAGAAACTCGGCGTGAAAGCCCAGTTCCTCGAAGGTAAGTGGGACGGGCTGATCGCCGGCCTCGACGGCGACCGCTACGACGCCGTCATCAACCAGGTCGGCATCACGGAGGCGCGCAAGAAGAAATACGACTTCTCAGACCCCTATATCGTGTCGAAAGCGGTACTGATCGTTCGCGGCGACAATACGGAAATCCATGGTTTCGCCGATCTCAAAGGCAAGAAGTCGGCCCAGACGCTGACCTCCAATTTCGGCAAGCTGGCGGAACAGAGCGGCGCCGAACTCGTCGGCACCGACGGCTTCGACCAGTCGATTCAACTCGTGCTCAACGGCCGCGCCGACGCCACCATCAACGACAGCCTGTCCTTCCTCGACTTCAAGAAGCACAAGCCGGACGCTAATGTGAAGATCGTCGCGCAGGAGGCCAATGCCGACCATTCCGGCGTCATCATCGCCAAGGGCGAGCCGAAGCTCCTGGCCGCCATCAACAAGGCCCTCGCCGATATCAAGGCAGACGGCACCTACCAGAAGATCGCTGACAAATATTTCGGGCAGGACGTCTCCGAGTAAAGACACAAGCCGCCAGACGGCCCTCGCATTGACCACCGCACGGAACGGCCGCAAGGTCGCCCGTGCGGTTTTTTCCTGTTGCCGTGTCTTTCCCTGAGGAGCGCATATGCTGCCCCATTGGCTCCAGTTGATGATCGAATCGCTCGCCCCCCTGTTATGGGCGGCGATCAAATTCACGGCCCCGCTGACGCTACTTTCCTTCGCGCTGGGTCTGGTCCTCGGGCTCGTCGTGGCGCTGATCCGGCTGTTCGGACCGCGGCCGCTGGTGCCCGTCGTGCGCTTCTACGTATGGATCATCCGCGGCACACCGCTTCTGGTGCAGCTCTTTCTCATCTTCTACGGCCTGCCATCCGTCGGCGTGGTGCTCGATGCATTCCCCGCCGCATTGATCGGCTTCACGCTCAATATCGGCGCCTATACGTCGGAGATCATCCGTGCCGTCATCGCCTCGGTGCCGCGCGGTCAATGGGAAGCGGCCTATTCGATCGGCATGACATGGCGGCAGGCCATGCAGCGCACGATCCTGCCGCAGGCGGCGCGCGTCGCCGTGCCGCCGCTCTCCAACTCCTTCATCTCGCTGGTCAAGGATACCTCGCTCGCCGCCGCGATCACCGTGCCGGAGCTTTTCCAGGCGGCGCAGCGCATCGTCGCCACCACCTATGAACCGCTCATCCTCTATATCGAGGCGGCTCTCATCTATCTGGTGATGAGTTCAGTGCTTTCCTCGCTTCAGACGAAGCTGGAAGCGCGGCTCGGCCGCTATGGCGGCTATATCGAGGCGCGCTCATGATCGGGCTCACCAAAATCGAGAAGGCCTTCGGCGACCTCAACGTCCTGAAGGGCATCACGCAGAACTTCCGCGAAGGCGGTGTTACGGCGCTGATCGGGCCGTCCGGCGGCGGCAAGAGCACGCTTCTGCGCTGCATCAACCTCTTGGAGATTCCGACCTCCGGGACGGTACGCATCGGCGAGGACAAGATAGAATTCCATCCCGGCGGCAAGGTCGCCACGGCGGCTGTCCAGAAGCTGCGTCGGCAGACCGGCATGATTTTCCAGAATTTCCAACTCTTCCCGCATCGCACAGCGATCGAGAACGTCATGGAAGGGCTGATCGTCGTGCTTCGCTGGCCGAAGGAGAAAGCGCACGGGCGCGCGCTCGAACTTCTCGACAAGGTCGGCATGCGCGAGAAGGCCGACGCCTGGCCGGCCAACCTTTCCGGCGGCCAGCAGCAGCGTGTCGCCATCGCACGAGCGCTAGCGCCCTCGCCGCGCGTGCTCCTCTGCGACGAGCCGACCTCGGCGCTCGACCCGGAACTTGCGGAAGAGGTCGTGGACGTGCTCGGCCAGCTTGCGCGCGAGGGAACGACCATGGTGATGGCCACGCACGATCTGCGGCTCGCTTCAAGCGTCGCCGATGAAGTCGTCTTCCTCGACCAGGGCGAGGTGGTCGAGACCGGTCCGGCGCGCGAACTCTTCGACAACCCACAGCGCCAGCGCACCAAGCGCTTCATCGCCTCGCTGAGGCAGGAGCAATCGGAGACCGGGTAACGAGACCTTTATACGCTTAGATGCAGCGGCCGCCATCGACCTCCAGCGCCACGCCGGTGATGAACTCGGCTTCGTCGGAGGCGAGCCAGAGCGCGGCGTTGGCGATGTCCAACGGCGTCGACAGCCGGCCGAGCGGGATCGAAGCACGGAACAGCGCGCGTTTCTCCGGCGTGTCCTCCCCCATGAACTGCGCCAGCATGCCGGTTTCGCCGGCGACGGGACACAGGCAGTTGACGCGGATATTCTTCGGCGCAAGCTCGACCGCCATCGACTTGGTGGCAGTGATCGCCCATCCCTTGGAGGAATTATACCAGGTCAGTCCCGGCCGCGGCCTCAAGCCCGCCGTCGAGGCCGTGGTGATGATGGAGCCGCCACCCTGCTTCTCCATGACCGGCACCACCGCCAGCGCGGCAAGGTAGATCGCCTTCATGTTGACGGCGACGATCGTGTCGAAGGTCTTCTCGTCGACCTTCAGCATGTCGCCATTGCGATGCGTGTAACCGGCATTGTTGACCATGATGTCGAGACGGCCGAAGCGGTCGGTCGCCAGCCTGACCATCGCATCGACATCGGCGCGCTGCGCAACATCGGCCTTGCAGGCGACAGCCGCGGCGCCGATCTCGCCTGCGACGCGCTCGGCGCCCGCGCCGTTCAGGTCCGCCACGACCACCTTCGCGCCTTCCTCGGCGAAGCGCTTCGCCATGCCCTCGCCGAAGCCCGACGCCGCGCCGGTGACGATTGCGACCTTACCCTTGAGACGGTTCATGGGTGTTTTCCTGCTCTGAAATCCGAATTATCCGTGATTGAAGACGATCGTCTTGGTCGCTGACATGTCGTAAAGGGCTTCAAAACCCTTTTCGCGGCCATGGCCGGACTTCTTGAAGCCGCCGAAGGGCAGTTCGATGCCGCCGCCGGCGCCGTAGCCGTTGACGAAAACCTGGCCGGCACGGACCTTCTTGGCGACGCGGTGCTGTCGCGCGCCATCCTTCGTCCAGACGCCGGCGACCAGCCCATATTCGGTTCCATTGGCGAGGCGGATGGCATCGGCCTCGTCCTCGAACGGGAAAAGCGAAAGCACCGGGCCGAACACCTCTTCCTGCGCAATCGCGGCGTCGGGATCGACCGCCCCGAACAGCGCCGGGCGCACATACCAGCCGCCTGAAGGCGCGCCCGCATCGACCGAACCCTCGGCCAGAACGGGGATGCCCGCCTCACGCGCCGCGGCGACGTAGCCTTCGACGCGCTCCTTCTGCTTCGGGTTGATCATGGCGCCGAGATCGCGATCGGCGTCGTGCGGACCGGCGACGAGTTTGGAGAAGCGATCGGCGAGCGCGCCGGCCACCTTTTCATAGACCGGCTTCTCGACCAGCACGCGGCTGCCGGCCGAGCAGGTCTGGCCGCCGTTCTGGATGATGGCGTTGACCAGCACCGGCAGCGCCGCCTCGATATCGGCGTCGGCGAAGACGATCTGCGGGGACTTGCCGCCGAGTTCCATGGTGACGCCGCGATTGTTGATCGCCGCCGCCTGCTGGATCGCGGTGCCGGTAAGGGGCGACCCGGTAAAGGTGACGTAATCCACGTCCGGATGCGCCGAAAGCGCAGCACCCGCGTCGCGACCGTAGCCGGTGATGACGTTCAGTACGCCGGCCGGAATGCCGGCTTCCAGCGCGAGTTCCGCCACGCGAAGCGCGGTCAACGAGGCGTCCTCCGCCGGCTTCACCACCAGCGTGTTGCCCATTGCAAGCGCAGCACCGACTACGCGCGCGGTGATCTGCAACGGATAGTTCCAGGGTACGATACCGGCCACGACGCCGTGCGGTTCGCGCAATGTCAACGCGGTGAACCCTTCCAGGAAGGGGATAGTGTCGCCATGGATCTTGTCGCCGGCACCGCCGTAGAATTCGTAATAGCGCATGGTGGCGACGACATCGGCCTTGCCCTGACGAATCGGCTTGCCGGTGTCGCGCGATTCCAGGGCCGCCAGTTCCTCGCCGTTCTTCTCGACAAGCTGGTAGAGCCGGGTGAGGCAACGCCCGCGCTCCACCGCAGGCATGCGGCCCCAGGGACCTTCCTCGAAAGCACGGCGCGCGGCCTTCACGGCGCGGTCGACATCGGCTTCGCCGGAAGCCGGGATCGATGCGAATACCTTGCCGTCGGAAGGCGAGGCGACATCGATGCGCTGGCCCGAAAGCGAATCTGTCGGCTTGCCGTCGACGATCTGCATGAAGGCGAGGCCTTCGGCCACGGTGCGTGAAAGATGAGCGCCCATAGTGGCATTTCTCCTTGCTTCTGTGGCAGTGCCGCACCAATTTGACCGCATGTGCGCATGTGCCGGGCATTCCGCCGCGTCCGTGAAACGCCTCCCTATTCGACCTGTCAAGGCTGATGCGGACACTCGGTCGCAGTAGCCAAATTAAATCGATTAGATTATAGGACGGCATCGCTTCGGCGATCGCCATGAAGATGGACAGACAATGACCAGCCAGACCATTCCCGTCGATCCATTCGATTTCATCGTTTTCGGGGGCACGGGCGACCTTGCCGAGCGCAAACTTCTGCCGGCGCTCTACCAAAGGCAGATCGCAGGGCAATTTTCCGAACCCACCCGCATCATCGGCGTTTCGCGCTCGAAGATGTCCGACAAGGCCTATCGGGAGTTCGCCGAGAAGGCGATCACGGAGCATGTCGACGCCAAGGAAATCGACAAGAAAGCGCTTTCGACGTTCCTCGATCGACTCTCCTGGGTTTCGGCGGACGCCACTTCCGGCACCGGCTTTGAAGACCTCAAGAAAGCGGTTGGCAAGAGCGAATGCATCCGCGTCTTCTACATGGCGGTGGCGCCGTCGATCTTCGGCGAGATCGCGGCGAAGCTGAAATCGCACGGGCTGCTGACGCCGAACTCGCGCATCGTCGTGGAAAAGCCGATAGGCCGCGACCTCGCTTCCGCGAAGGCGCTGAACGATGAAATCGGCGCGGTCTTCGATGAGCAGCAGATCTTCCGCATCGATCACTATCTCGGCAAGGAGACGGTGCAGAATTTGATGGTGCTGCGCTTCGGCAACGCGCTCTACGAGCCGCTCTGGAACAACGCCCATATCGACCATGTGCAGATCACCGTCGCCGAGACGGTGGGGCTCGAGGGCCGCGCCGGCTATTATGACAAGGCCGGTGCGCTACGCGACATGGTGCAGAACCACATGCTGCAACTCCTCTGCCTCGTCGCCATGGAGCCGCCGGCCTCGATGGACGCAGACGCGGTGCGCGACGAGAAGCTGAAGATCCTGCGTTCGCTGAAGCATATCGAGAACGGCAACGCACAGAAAAACACCGTGCGCGGCCAGTATCGCGCCGGCGCCTCCGCCGACGGGCCGGTAAAGGGCTATCTCGAAGAACTCGGCAACAATGAAAGCGAGACCGAGACCTTCGTCGCCATCAAGGCGGAGATCGAGAACTGGCGCTGGGCCGGTGTTCCCTTCTATCTCCGCACCGGCAAGCGGCTTGCCGCGCGCGTCTCGGAGATCGTCATCGAATTCAAGCAGATACCGCATTCGATCTTCGGCGAAAGCGCCGGCCGGCCGGTCGCCAACCAGCTCGTCATCCGCCTGCAGCCGGGCGAGGGCGTCAAGCAATGGATCATGATCAAGGATCCGGGGCCGGGCGGCATGCGGCTCCGCCACGTGCCGCTCGACATGAGCTTTGCGCAGGCCTTCGAGGTGCGCAATCCGGACGCCTATGAACGGCTCATCATGGACGTGGTGCGCGGCAACCAGACGCTGTTCATGCGCCGCGACGAGGTGGAGGCGGCATGGAGCTGGATCGACACGATTCAGGCCGCCTGGGAAGACACGCATCAGGAACCGCAGGGCTACACTGCCGGCACGTGGGGGCCATCGGCTTCCATCGCGCTCATAGAGCGCGACGGGCGGACATGGCACGAGAGCAATTAGGTCAGCGGAGATGACTACGCCTCGGCACCACTGGCACGAATTCGCGACGCCCGAGACGCTGGCGAAGACGTTCGCCAGCCGCATCGCCGATGTGCTGACCGAGGCAATCAAGGCGCGCGGCAAGGCGCTGCTTGCTGTCTCCGGCGGCACCACGCCGATCCATCTGTTCAAAATGCTTTCCGAAACGGAGCTCGACTGGCGGCAGGTGACCATCACGCTGGTGGACGAACGCTTCGTGCCGCCGGCTTCGCCGCGTTCGAACGAAGGGCTGGCGCGCCGGGACCTCCTGCGAGGCAAAGCTGCTGCCGCGAATTTCGTCGGTCTTTATTATGGGGCCGCAACCGTCGAGGAAGCCGCAAAAAAGGCGGAAGCGGCGCTTTCCACCCTCCCCTATCCGTTCGACTTCGTCGTGCTCGGCATGGGACCGGACGGCCATACGGCGTCTTTCTTCCCGGACGATCCCGATCTCGCGCGGCCGCTCGACCTTTCCGGCAAGCGCATCGTGCTGCCGATCCACGCGACAAGCGCCGGCGAGCCGCGCCTCACCTTCTCGCTGCCGAAGCTGGTCGAAGCGCGGCACCTCGCCCTGCATATCGAAGGGGCCGACAAGAAGCAGGTGCTGGAAAAGGCGCTGGGCGATGGACCGCGCCTTCCCATCCGGGCCGTCTTCGATGCCGCGAAAAAGCCGGTCGAGATATACTGGGCTCCGAAACCCGGCGGGAAGGACTGAACCGCAACCAACCGTCGCCGGACGGGAGGACCGGCGCGAGGAAGGGAACATGAAATGAGCGCGCATCGGCAATTGATGGCGGTCACTGACCGCATCCGCGAACGCTCGAAAGTCTCGCGCGAGGCCTATCTGGAGCGCATCGCCGGCGCGGCCGGCGGAACCGTCAAGCGCTCCACCCTCTCCTGCGGAAATCTCGCCCACGGCTTCGCCGCCTGCGCCACGCACGACAAGGCCGCGCTGGCCGGCAACGAGGTCCCCAATCTCGGCATCATCACCGCTTATAACGACATGCTCTCGGCGCATCAGCCTTACGAAACCTATCCGGCGCTGATCCGCGAGGCTGCGCGCGAGGCGGGCGGCGTGGCGCAGGTCGCCGGCGGCGTGCCGGCGATGTGCGACGGCATCACGCAGGGCCAGCCCGGCATGGAACTGTCGCTCTTCTCGCGCGACGTGATCGCGATGGCCGCGGCCATCGGCCTCTCACACAACATGTTCGACGCCGCCGTCTTCCTCGGCATCTGCGACAAGATCGTGCCGGGCCTGGCGATTGCAGCCCTTTCCTTCGGCCATCTGCCGGCGGTGTTCATCCCGGCCGGGCCGATGCCGTCGGGTATCTCGAACGACGAGAAATCGGCTGTCCGGCAACTCTACGCCGAAGGGCGGGTCGGGCGCGCCGAGTTGCTGGAGGCAGAGTCGAAATCCTATCACAGTCCCGGCACCTGCACCTTCTACGGCACAGCCAACTCCAACCAGATGCTGATGGAGATCATGGGTCTGCATATGCCGGGTGCCTCCTTCGTCAATCCGGGCACGAAGCTGCGCGACGCGCTGACCAGGGAGGCGGCGAAGCGGGCGCTCGCCATCACCCATCTCGGCAACGCCTATACGCCGGTCGGGCGCATGATCGACGAACGCGCGATCGTCAACGGTGTGGTCGGGCTGAACGCCACGGGTGGCTCGACCAACCACACGATCCACCTGATCGCCATCGCCGCGGCAGCCGGCATTCGGCTGACCTGGCAGGACATTTCAGATATTTCGGATATCGTCCCTCTGCTCGCGCGCGTCTATCCGAATGGCATGGCCGACGTGAATCATTTCCAGGCGGCGGGCGGCATGGGCTTCCTCATCCGCGAACTGCTAGACGCTGGCCTCCTTCACGAGGACGTACAGACTGTCTGGGGTGACGGCCTCAGGGCCTATGCGGTCGAGGCGAAGCTCGGCGCGGACGGTTCCGTCGTGCGCGAGCCGGCGCCCGAGAAAAGCCATGACGAGAAAGTGCTGGCGCCGGTGGGTCAGGCATTCCAGCCGACCGGCGGCATCCGCGTGCTGTCCGGCAATCTCGGCCATGCCATCATCAAGGTCTCGGCGGTGAAGCCCGATCGGCGCATCGTCGAGGCGCCGGCCATCGTCTTCGACGATCAGGAAGAACTGCAGGACGCGTTCCGCGCCGGCAAGCTCAATCGCGATTTCGTCGCCATCATCCGCTTCCAGGGGCCGAAGGCGAACGGCATGCCGGAACTCCACCGGCTGACGCCGACGCTCGGTATCTTGCAGGACCGTGGGTACAAGGTGGCGCTGGTGACCGACGGGCGCATGTCGGGTGCTTCAGGCAAGGTGCCGGCGGCGATCCATGTCACGCCGGAAGCGTCGGAAGGCGGCGCCATCGGCAGGGTGCAGGACGGCGATCTGGTGCGCCTTGACGCGGCAGCCGGCACGCTGGAGGTACTCGGTGACTCAGAGGCCTTCGCCGCTCGGCCACGTCCGGTAAAGGACCTTTCCGCCAACGGCTTCGGCCATGGGCGCGAACTCTTCGCCGCATTGCGAGCCAATGTCGGACGGGCCGATACCGGCGCCAGCGTCTTCGCCTGAGGAAGAGTGAATTGTTTCTGCGGCGCGGCTCGCTTATCTTGTCGGAACAGTGTCCGGACAGATCGTCATGATGGCAGTACAGAAACGGAAGCTTGGGGCGATAGCCGTGATCCTGCCGGCAATGTTGTTGGCAGCCTCATCCGCCTGGGCTGACAGCAGCGCCAAATCCACCGATGGCAGTCTGCCCGGTGTCCGACAGCAACAACCGATCGCCAGCCATGACGGGGTCTATCCGCCGGAGCCCGAGCCGACGGAGCAGGCCAATAACGGGACTGACTTCAACATCGGCGACATGAAGGTCAGCATACACGGCTATATCAGTTACGCTGTCGGCTTCGGCAAACCGATGCCTGGCAAGGGCTACCGGAGATAGCCAGCCTATTGTGCGTCCTTCAGGCCTCGCGCTCTCACCTCAGGGTGAAGAGCACCAGCGCAAATCAAGTCACTTACGCCATCAACCCGATCGCGGCATCTGCAGCGTTCCTGATCGCCGCGATGTTCTTCCGATAAGCCGATTCCCCGCCCTTGGTGAAGACGGCTGAGCCGGCCACAAGTGCCGTCGCACCAGCCTTGGCGACCAGCGGAGCGGTATCGGGCGCAACGCCGCCATCCACTTCGATCTCGATCGGACGATCGCCGACGAGCGCCTTCACCCGCGCGATCTTTTCCACGACGGCCGGAATGAAGGCCTGCCCGCCGAAACCCGGATTGACCGTCATGAGAAGCACGAGATCGAGCCGGTCGAGAACATATTCGATGACGCTCGGCGGGGTAGAGGGATTGAGAGCCACGCCGGCCTTCTTGCCGATGTTCCGGATCGCCTGCAGCGAACGGTCGAGATGCGGGCCGGCTTCGGCATGGACCGTGATGCGGTCGCAACCGGCATCCGCGAAAGCAGCGAGGTAGGGATCGGCCGGCGCGATCATCAGATGGCAGTCGAATGGGAGCTTCGTACGGTCGCGGATCGATTTTATGATCGGCGGGCCGAAGGTGATGTTCGGCACGAAATGCCCGTCCATCACGTCGAGATGGATCCAGTCGGCGCCGGCGCGCGCGACCGCCTCCACTTCCTCGCCCAGTCGGGAAAAGTCGGAAGACAGGACCGACGGCGCGATGATGATCCCTTTTTTCATGCGTTCTTCCTTCGCGCTTCCTTGCGTTCGCGCGTTTTCACTAGTGAGTTTTGGCACGGCTGTCGATGGCGGGACGGTAGCTCCCCCTCTCCGTCCGCTTCGCGGCCACCTCTCCCCCACATTCGTGAGGGCGAGGAAGGGAGCCGAGCGTACCACCGCCTGTCCTCGCCCCCGTCTGCGGGGGAGAGGTGGCCCGGCGAAGCCGGGTCGGAGAGGGGGAACTCGCTCAATATAAGCGCAAGCTCCACGTCACCGCGTCAGCCGCTCCTCCAACTTTCCGATCATGCCGAGGCAGGCATCCAACTGCGCGATATCCACGAACTCGTCAGGCTTGTGCGCCTGGTCGATGGAGCCGGGGCCGCAGAGGACCGTCGACACGCCATATTGCTGGAAGAGCCCGGCTTCCGTGCCGAAGGAGACGCAGAGTGCCGGCATGCGGTCGCCGGTCAGCGTTCGCACCAGCGCCTCCGCCTCGCAAGGGTCCATCGGCTGAAGGCCGGTGACCTCGCCGATGATCTCGGTGACGATGTCGGCTTCCGTCCACACATTGCGCATGCGCGGCAGGAGTTCGTTTTCGACATAGACGCCGATATGCTCCTTGGCGAAGCGGAAATCCTCGGCATTCACCGGCCGGAGTTCCCATTCGACCGAACAGGTGCCGGCGATGATGTTGCGGGCGATGCCGCCCGCGATGCGACCGACCTGGATCGTCGACCAGGGGGGATCGAAGCGCGAGCGTGCAGGCGCGCGGCCGCGCAATTCCTCGCCGATCTCAAGAAGCCGCGAGATGAAGCGGGTGGCGTATTCGACGGCGTTGACGCCGCGCTCCGGCGTCGAGGCATGGCCCTCGAAGCCGGTGAAGGTGGTGGTGTACTCGCAGCAACCCTTGTGCCCCTCGATGATGCGCATCGAGGTCGGCTCGCCGACGATGCAGACGGACGGCTTGCGGCCGGATTCGGCAAGGTCCTTCAACATCACCTGCGCGCCGAAGCAGCCAACCTCCTCGTCATAGGTGAAGGCCATATGCAGCGGCCGCTTCAGATCGGCTTCGGCGAAGCGCGGCGCGAGTGCCATGGCACACGCGATGAAACCCTTCATGTCGCAGGAGCCGCGTCCGTAGATGCGGCCGTCGCGCTCGACTGCCGTGAACGGATCGGCCGACCAGTCCTGCCCTTCGACCGGCACGACGTCGGTGTGACCGGAGAGCACGACGCCGCCGTCCATGTCCTCGGGGCCGAGAGTGACGAACAGATTGGCCTTGGAGCCGCTCTCATCAAGGGTAAGCCGCGTGCGGCCGTGGACCTCGTCGATCCTGCGATTGAGATAGGCGATCAGTTCCAGGTTGGAATCCTGCGATATGCTCGGAAAGGCGATCAGATCGGACAGGATGGCCTTCGCCTGGGGCAGAAGTTCATGCGGCATGGGAGGGTCCTCCGGAGGGAAGAGACACCCTGCGTTCTGCCGCTTCACCCCCCTCTGCCCTGCCGGCCATCTCCCCCTCAAGGGGGGAGATCACCCAGTGGCATGGCCTCGCCCCATATCCCGTATTGTAGAGGAGGCGGTAAGTCGGAAGTTGTCGATCTCCCCCCTTGAGGAGGAGATGGCCGGCAGGCCAGAGGGGGGTGCAGACTTGCGGCATGGCTCAGCGCTTCACTACCAGTTCGCGCGAGACGTCGGCGAGGCATTCGGCCGGGCCTTCTCGCCGAATGCGGATCGTCTCCGAAGTCTCGAAACCCCAATCCTCCGTCCAGATCGCCGGCATGAAGTGGAACGTCATGTTCTCCTCGATGACGGAAATGTCGTTCGGGCGCAGGCTCATCGTACGCTCGCCCCAATCCGGCGGGTAGGAGATGCCGACTGGATAGCCGGTGCGTGAATCCTTCTCCACGCCGTGCTTGCGCAGCACATCGAAGAAGGCTTTCGCGACCTCGCCGCAGGTGTTGCCGGGGCGGGCGGCGTTCAGGCCCGCTTCCAGCCCTTCCAGAACCGCGTCCTGCGCTTTCTGCATGCCGGCCGGCGGCTCGCCGAGGAAGAGCGTGCGCGACAGCGGCGCATGATAGCGGCGGTAGCAGCCGGCGATCTCGAAATAGGTGCCCTCGCCCGATTTCATCGGCCGGTCGTCCCAGGTGAGATGCGCGGCCGAGGCATCCTTGCCAGACGGCGTCAGCGGTACGAGCGCGGCATAGTCGCCGCCGAAATCGCCCACGCCGCGCAGGCCGGCATCATAGATCTCTGCGACGAGATCGCATTTGCGCAGGCCGGGCTCCGCCACCTCGCGGATGCGTTCGTGCATCGCTTCGACGATGCGGGCGGCGCGGCCCATATATTCGATCTCTTGCTCCGACTTCACCGCGCGCTGCCAGTTCACCAGCGCCGTTGCATCGACCAGCTTGGCGTTCGGAAGCTCCTGCTGGAGCGTCAGATAGGCCTTGGCGGAGAAATAATAGTTCTCCAGTTCCAGCCCGAGACGCTTATTGCCGTAGCCCTTGGAACGGATGATCTCGGCCAGCGTCTGCATGGGATGACGCTCGGTCGACTGAACATAATGATCGGCATAGGGGATCATCCGGTCCTCGGCGATCCAGGCGGTGCGGATGGCGCCGTTGCGGTCCTGTCCGCGGCCCCACCAGATCGGATCCTCGTCCGGGAAGACGAGCACGCCTTGATGGACGTAGAAGGACCAGCCGTCATAGCCGGTGAGCCATGCCATGTTGGACGGGTCCTCGACGAAGAGGATGTCGATGCCGGCCTTTTCCATGGCCCTCCGCGTCCTGGCAAGGCGGGCCTGGTATTCTTCGCGGGAGAAATGAAGATTGCTGAGCGTCATCTTTGCTGGTTCCGTTGGGATGATCAGGAAGAAAAGGTCTGGCCGACGCCAAGCTCCACGGCGCGGCGGCGGGCGAGCGTGGCAATTGCGGTATCCTGCACGCCGGTGCCGGTGAGGTCGGCGAAGGTGATATCGCCGTCGGCTGTGCGGCCGCGCGTCTTGCCGGCGATGACGGCACCAAGTTCGGGAAAGTCGGCCTCTGCGTCGACGAGACCGGCAACGATGGCGTGATGCAGTTCGCCGAGAATGCGCGTCTGCGAGAGGCGGTCGGCGACATAGCGATCGGCCCTGCCGACCAGTTTCGGGTCGATCTCGTTCTTGTGCTCGGCGTCCGAGCCCATGGCGGTCACATGCTGGCCGGGCTTGATCCAGTTAGCTTTCAGGATTGGAGCTGTCGCAGGGGTGGTGGTGACTATGATGTCGGCACCCGCAACCGCTTTCTCAGAATCGGCAACAGCTTCTACCTCGATGCCCAGACGTTTTTTGAGATCGGCGACAGCCACTTCCGCCTTGGCTGCATCGCGCGCCCAGATGCGAGCGCGGCGGATCGGGCGCACGAGAAGCAGCGCCTCCAGTTGCAGCCTCGCCTGCACGCCCGCGCCAAAGATGGTTGCCGTTTCGGAATCCTCGCGGCTCAGATGCTTCGCCGCGACCGCGCCGGCTGCCGCTGTGCGAACGTCGGTGAGATAGCCATTGTCGAGCAATGCCGCTTCCAGCAATCCGGTCTTGGCGGAAAGCAGCATCATCAATCCGTTGACCGAAGGCAGGCCAATCTTCGGATTGTCGAAGAAGCCGGGGCTGATCTTGATGGCGAAGCTTTCCAGCCCCGGCACATAGGCCGTCTTCACGTCGACCTCGCCATTGGCCTCCTTGATGTCGAGCCTCAGGATCGGCGGCATGACGACAGCGCCGCCGGCCAGCGCGCGGAATGCCTCTTCCACGACTGACACGGCATCGACATCGAGCGGCACCAGCTTCCGCAACTCTTTTTCGGTGAGGATCGTCACGTCGGGCATTATCTTGCTCTTCAGACTTTGGGCGTTTCGCCGTTTATGATGCGGCGATGCAGGTCGGGGGCGATGTTCTTGCCCGTGAGGACAATCGCCGTCGGCCCGGCAGGCTTCACCAAGCCATTGAGCAGCGCCGCGATGCCGACCGCCGCCGCCCCTTCGATCACCTCGCCTTCCGCCTCGTAGGCGAAGCGGATGCCGGCGGCAATGTCGTCCTCGCCGACCAGCACGCATTCATCGAGATAGCGCTTCGTCATGTCGAATGTGTGCCGGTTTTCAAGGCCGATGCCACCGCCAAGGGAATCGGCGAGCGACGGTTCCTCCGGCACCTCGATCGGCCGGCCGGCATCGAGGCTGGCCGCCATGGCAGGACAGCTTTTCGAGCCGACGCCGATGATGCGTGTCTTCGGACTGAGCGTCTTCACGGCAAGCGCCACGCCGGAAATCAGCCCGCCGCCGGAAAGCGGCACCAGCACGGTATCGAGGTCCGGCGCATCCTCCATGATTTCCATACCGAGCGTCCCCTGCCCGGCGATGACCGCCGCATCGTCCATCGGCGAAACGCGCCTCAGCCCTTCCGTCTTCTCAAGTTCGCCGGCGGCGCGCTCAGCCTCGTCCTGGCTCTTGCCGACGATGCGGATGTCCGCGCCGAGCGCACGTATCGCCTCGACCTTGTTCGAAGGCACCAGCGTCGACATGCACACGACCGCGCGCGTGCCCGCCGCAATCGCCGCATGCGAGAGGGCACGGCCGTGATTACCGGTCGAGAAAGTGACGACGCCGCGCGAATGCTCCTCGTCGCTGAGCGATAGCACGGCGTTGGTGGCTCCGCGGAGCTTGAAGCTGCCGGTCGTCTGATGATGCTCGCATTTGAGAAGGACCGATGCTCCGGCAATGCGCTCAAACCCGGGCGAACGCCGCATCGGCGTACGCAGCACGCGGCCGGCGATCCGCCGGCGCGCCGCGAGAATTTCGGTGAACGCTATCGCCATAACGAACGTCCGGACTTGTGGAGAAGCGGCCTATCCGGAACGCGCCTTCACGACCCGGATTTTGCCCACCAATTGTGCTTGCGTTACTATGCCTTGGCAATGGTAGTGGTTCTATCCAATCTGGCCGGAGCGGACAGCCGATCCTCCTGCCCGCCGGGCGATAAAAAGAGACATCCTCCCTCGACTCGGGGGCCGCTCTCCGCAACCCTGAGGGGCAACAAAAACAACAATATGGGGAATATCCGGACTTCATGCTCATTCCGGCCGACAGGTATATCGGAACGCCTTGAACGGCCCGTTCGAGAGACCGGCGCTGCCGGCACATCATCTTCGGCAAGACCTCTGGAAGGATAGACAAATGGGAAAGAAACCGAGCTTTTCATTCAATAAGCTGATGGCCTGCACGGTCGGTGCGCTCGCCATCGCCGCAATGTCGGCAAGCGTCGCCGGCGCGGTATCGCTCAAGGAGATCCAGGACCGCGGCTACATCCGCATCGCGGTCGCCAACGAGATCCCTTACGGCTACATGGACCCGAGCGGCGACGCCAAGGGTGCCGGCCCGGACGTGGCCAGGGCCATCGTCGAGCAACTCGGCATCAAGCCCGAGAATATCCAGTGGGTGGTGACGAATTTCTCCTCGCTTATTCCCGGCCTGCAAGCCAACCGCTTCGACATGACGGCGTCCGAGATGGCCATCCGGCCGGAGCGCTGCCAGAAGGTCGACTACACCGAACCGAACACCTCCTACGGCGAGGGCCTGCTCGTCGTGAAAGGCGACCCGAAGGGCCTCCACACCTATTCCGACTTCAAGAAAGACGGGGTGAAGGTCGCGGTCATGGCCGGCGCCGACCAGCTCAACATGATGCAGAAGCTCGGCGTGCCGGAAAGCAACATCGTCACCATCGCGTCCAACGCCGATGCGATCTCGACCGTCTCGACCGGCCGTGCCGACGCCTATGCGGCGACCGGCCTGACGGCCGGTGAACTGGCCAAGAAGAGCGACAAGGTGGCACTTGCGCCTGGTTTCGTCGATCCGGTGATCGACGGCAAGGAGGCGCGGAGCTGGGGCGGCTTCAACTTCAACAAGGATTCCGGCGACCTGCGCGACAAGTTCAACGAAGCGCTGGTGAAGTTCAAGAAGACCGACGAGTGGAAGAAGATCCTCGAAGGATACGGCTTCACCCCGGAGGACATCAAGGGCTCGACCGAGAAGACGACCAAGGAACTCTGCTCCGCGGAGTAAGCCATCCCGAAGGGCGGCCCCGGTTTCCGAGCCGCCCTTCGCAAATGGAGGAGCGCCCGGCAGGCTATGCGGGCGCGGGAATGCCGTCTTTTTGCGGGATTCCGTCCGTTGTCCTGGTGAACAGGGGAAGCTTCACCGATGGAATGGAGTGAATACCTCAAGCCGCTGATGCAGGGTGCGTGGATCACGATCCAGCTTACCGTCTACTCGACCATCCTCGGCGCCATCTGCTCCTTCGCCTTCGGTATCGGCAAGCTGTCGGCGAACTGGGCGATCAAGGGCTTTTCCATCGCCTATATCGAGGTCTTTCGCGGCACCTCGCTTCTGGTTCAGCTTTTCTGGCTCTATTTCGCACTGCCGATCGCAGGCGATGCCATCGGCATCAATCTCAGGCTGCCGCCGGTCGCAGCCGGCGTTCTCGCTCTCGGGCTCAATATCGGCGCCTATGGGGCGGAGGTGGTGCGGGGCGCGATCCAGTCCGTGCGCTACAGCCAATACGAGGCCGCGAAGGCGCTCAATTTCTCGCCGCGCCAGACACTCTGGCGCATCGCGCTGCCGCAGGCCATTCCCGAGATGATGCCGGCCTTCGGCAATCTCGCGGTTCAGAACCTGAAGGACACGGCGCTCGCCTCGCTGATCAGCCTAGGCGACCTCGCCTTCGTCGCGGAGCGCATCCGCAATTTCACGCAGGACAGCACGACCATCTATACCATGATCCTGTTCATGTATTTCGGTATGGCGCTCGTCGTCGCCGGACTGATGCATCTGCTCGAACGCGCCGTCGGGCGCTGGCGCACGGTAGGACATTAGCCCATGCTGTTCGGCTTCACATGGGACACCTCGCATGGCGAACTCGCCTTCGCCATTTCCATCCTGCCCATCCTGCTGATGGGGCTGGTGGTGACGATCGAAGCCTCGATCGCGGGCTTCGCGGTCGCCATGGTGCTCGGCCTGATCTTCGCCGTTCTGAAAGGTGCGCCCTCGCGCTTCATTTCATGGCCGGCGACTTTCATCACGGAGTTTTTCCGCGACACGCCGCTCCTGGTCCAGCTCTTCTTCCTCTATTACGTGCTCGCCGATCACGGCGTCATCCTGCCGGCCTTCCTCACTGGCTGCCTGGCGCTCGGCGTGCAGTACAGCGCCTATACGGCAGAGGTTTACCGGGCCGGCATCGAGGCCGTGCCGAAAGGCCAGCGCGAGGCGGCCCGGGCGCTCGATTTCTCGCCGCTCCACACCTTCACCCACATCATCCTGCCGCAAGCGGTTCCGCGCGTCGTGCCGGCTTTCGGCAACTACCTCGTCTCCATCATGAAGGACGTGCCGGTGCTTTCCGTGGTGACGGTGCTGGAGATGCTCGGTGTCGCCAAGATCATCGGCGACCAGACATTCGACTATATGGTGCCGCTGACGATGGTGGGCGGGATCTATCTGATCCTGACGATCGTGTGCTCCGGAATCGTCCGCTATGTCGACATGAGACTTCCGAAAACCGGGATACCGCTCAAATGACCGAGCCGATCATCAAATTCGAGAAGGTGGTGAAGAAATACGGCACCCATGTCGTGCTGGACGAGCTGGATTTCGACGTGAAGCCTGGCGAGAAGGTCACCATCATCGGGCCGTCGGGATCGGGCAAATCGACCGTGCTGCGCATCCTGATGACGCTGGAGGAAATCTCAAGCGGCGTCATCCATGTCGACGGCGAACCTCTGTGGCATGAACAGAAAAACGGCGGCCTGCAGCCGGCGTCGGAAGCACATCTGAAGAAGATGCGCGCCAAGCTCGGCATGGTGTTCCAGCAGTTCAACCTCTTCCCGCATATGAGCGTGATGCGCAACATCACCGAAGCACCGATCAATGTCCTGAAGCTACCGAAGGCGGAAGCACGCGACCGCGCAGAACAACTCCTCAAGATGGTCGGCCTGACCGAGCATGCGCAGAAATTCCCCTCGCAGCTTTCCGGCGGCCAGCAGCAGCGCGTCGGCATCGCGCGCGCGCTCGCCATGCGACCGAAGATCATGCTCTTCGACGAGCCGACCTCGGCGCTCGACCCGGAACTGGTAGGCGAGGTGCTGAACGTCATCGGCAGCCTGGCGGCCGAGCACGACCTGACCATGCTTTTGGTGACTCACGAAATGCGCTTCGCACGCGAGGTCTCGGACCGGATCTGCTTCTTCGACCGCGGCCGCATCAGAGAGCAGGGCACGCCCGAAGAAATATTCACCAACCCGAAGGAGGAGCGAACGCGCGGTTTTCTCAAGGCCGTGCTGGAAGGCTGACGATCGATTGAGGCTATCAGGGGGTCGCAGGAGCGTTCCTGCCTGACCGTGAGCGAGAATGTCGCCCGCGCGTTTTTGTTTGCCGGAAAATCTGGACGCGGCCGCCGCCGACGTTCTAAACTTGCCCCGTCTATCGAGAGGGGCCCGGACCGGCTTGACCAAAACCAGATCCGAGACACCGAGACTCGATGCGCGGGACATCAAGATTCTCGCCATCCTGCAGCGTGAAGGAAGAATTCCGAAGGCGGCGCTCGCCGAGCGCGTCAACCTGTCGGCGACGCCGTGCTGGGAACGGCTGCGCCGGCTGGAGGAAGCCGGCATCATCGAAAGCTATGGGGCGCAAATCTCGCTCAAGGCGTTCGGGCCAGTCGCGATCGTGTTCGTGGAGACCGAACTCGAGAGCCACCGCAGCGAGGATTTCGCCCGTTTCGAACAAGCCGTCCGGCGCATTCCCGAGATCGTCGAGTGCTGGGCGGTCGGAGGCGGCATCGACTATCTGTGCAAGGTGGTCGTGCGCAACCTGGCCGACTATCAGGCGCTCATCGAGAGGATGCTGGGCGATCAGGTAGGCATCCGCCGCTATTATTCCTATGTCGTCACGTCGGCCGTGAAGAACGAGCCCATGCCGGTCAATCTGCTCGCCCAGCCCACCGCATAGACGATCCTTTCGGCGGCTCCTCCGCAAACAGTTCATCCATCGGTTTTCGCAGCCGAGTTTGGCGAACGCCTCTCCTCACGTCCCGCTATTGTCGTGGCAAGGAAACTCAACCGTCACGACATCCGCCATGGCGAAAACAGCAAGCTTGAGAGACAGGATTCCCGGTCCGGGCGGCGATCTCGCCGATACCGAACTCTTCTGCGCCGCCTCCTTCATCGACGGAGAGCGAATCGGCATCGATGCCGCCGGCCACGCCGCGATCGCGGTAACCGATCCAGCGACGGGTGCGGTGATCGGTTCGATCCCCGCGCTTTCGGCAGCGGAATCGCGGGCGGCCGTCGATGCGGCCTCGGCCGCCTTTCCGGGCTGGGCTGGCCTGCTGCCGCAGGAACGCTCCGCCGTCCTGCGCAGATGGTTCACGCTGATCGCGGACGCGCGCGAAGATCTGGCGCGGATCATGACGCGTGAACAGGGCAAACCGATCTCCGAGGCGCGCGGCGAGATCGACTACGCCGCCTCCTTCGTCGAGTTCTATGCCGAGGAGGCCAGGCGCGCCAACATCGAGAGCGTCATGTCGCACCTGCCCGACGCGGAGGTGGAATTGTGGCGCGAGCCGGCGGGCGTCGCAGCACTCATCACGCCATGGAACTTCCCGGCCGCGATGCTGACTCGCAAGGCCGCCGCCGCCCTTGCCGCCGGCTGCACCTGCGTCGCGCATCCTTCGGTCGAAACGCCCTTCTCGGCGACCGCGCTCGCCGTTCTCGCCCAGCGCGCGGGCATGCCGCGCGGCGTCTTCAACATCGTCACCGGCCATGCGCCGGAGATCGTCAAACCGTGGACGGAGGACGCGCGCGTGCGCGTCCTTTCGTTCACGGGTTCCACCGAGATCGGCCGGCTGCTCTTCCGCCAGTCGGCGGACACGGTGAAACGGCTGGTGCTGGAACTCGGCGGGCTGGCGCCCTTCATCGTCTTTTCCGACGCCGATCTCGACCAGGCGGTGGAGGAGGCGGTCAAGGCGAAATTCGCCACCAGCGGCCAGGACTGCCTCGGGGCCAATCGCTTCTTCGTCGAGCGCCCGGTCTACGAGGCCTTCTGCAAACGCCTCGCCGAGGCGACGTCCGGACTGACCGTCGGGCCGGGAATGGATGATCCCGATATCGGGCCGCTGATGAACGAGCGCGCGGTGGCCAAGCAGCGCGAACAGGTCCAGGACGCGCTGGCAAAAGGCGCGCGCTGCCTCACCGGCGGCAAGGGTCATCCGGCCGGTCCGCTCTTCTTCGAACCGACCGTGCTCGCCGACGTGCCGGCCGACGCGCTCATCATGCATGAGGAGACGTTCGGCCCGGTCGCGGCGGTCGCGCCCTTCGATACGGAGGAAGAGGTGCTGGAGCGCGCCAACGACACCGAATACGGGCTCGTCGCCTATCTCCACACCAACGATCCGCGCCGCATCTACCGCGCCAGCCGGGCGCTGCAATACGGCATGGTCGCCGTCAACCGCACCAAGGTGACCGGCGCGCCGATCCCCTTCGGCGGCATGAAGCAATCCGGCCTCGGCCGCGAGGGCGCGCGGCTCGGCATGGAGGCCTTCACCGAGGTCAAATATGTCTGCCGCGACTGGCGCTGAAACGATTTCAAATACCCGAAAGGACAGGCCAATGCTTACCAACGATCAACTCGGCCAGTGGGACAGGGAGAATTTCTTCCATCCTTCGACCCATCTCGCCCAGCACGCGCGCGGCGAGACGCCGACGCGGGTCATCACCGGCGGTTCGGGCGTCTATATCGAGGATCGCGACGGCACGCGCCTGCTCGACGCCTTCGCCGGGCTCTATTGCGTCAACGCCGGCTACGGCCGCACCGAGATCACCGACGCGATCGCCAAACAGGCGAAGGAACTCGCCTATTACCATTCCTATGTCGGCACCGGCACGGAAGCCTCGATCACGCTTGCGAAAATGGTGCTGGAGCGCGCCCCGAAGAACATGTCGAAGGTCTATTTCGGCCTCGGCGGCTCCGATGCGAACGAAACCAACGTCAAGCTGGTATGGTATTTCAACAACATCCTCGGGCGGCCGCAGAAGAAGAAGATCATCTCGCGCTGGCGCGGCTATCACGGCTCCGGCCTGATGACCGGCTCGCTGACCGGGCTCGATCTCTACCACAAGAAGTTCGATCTCCCCTTCCCGCAGGTGAAGCATACGATCGCGCCCTATTATTACCGGCGCGACGACCGCTCGATGAGCGAGGAGCAATTCTCCGAACATTGTGCGAAGGAACTGGAGGCGCTGATCCAGCGCGAGGGTCCGGACACGGTGGCCGCCTTCATCGGCGAGCCGGTGCTCGGCACGGGCGGCATCGTGCCGGCGCCGAAGGGCTACTGGGCGGCGATCCAGAAGGTCCTGAAGAAGCACGACATCCTGCTCATCGCCGACGAGGTCGTGACCGGCTTCGGGCGCCTCGGCACCATGTTCGGCTCCGACCATTACGGCATCGAGGCCGACATCATCACCATCGCCAAGGGCCTGACCTCGGCCTACGCGCCGCTCTCCGGCTCGATCGTGTCGGAGAAGGTGTGGAAGGTGCTGGAAAAGGGCACGGACGAGAACGGTGCCATCGGCCATGGCTGGACCTATTCGGCACATCCGATCTGCGCGGCGGCAGGCGTCGCCAATCTGAAGGTGATCGACGAACTGGGGCTCGTGAAGAATGCGGGCGAAACCGGCGCCTATTTCAACAAGGCCATGAAGGACGCGCTCGGCGGCCACGCCAATGTCGGCGATGTGCGCGGCGAAGGCCTGCTCAACGCAGTGGAATTCGTCGAAGACAAGGACGACCGCAAATTCTTCGACCCGGCGAAAAAGGTAGGCCCCCAGGTTTCTGCGGCATTGCTCAGGCTCGGCATCATCGGCCGTGCCATGCCGCAGGGCGATATTCTGGGCTTCGCGCCGCCGCTTTGCCTTACGCGTGAGGAAGCGGACAAGATCGTGGACGGAACAAGAAAGGCAGTCGCCGAAGTGCTCGGCTAGGCCAACCTTATCCCTGCTTATCGACGGCGCGGCGGAGGGAATTCCGCCGCGCCGTTTCGTCGTCTGGCACCCGTTATTGCGGCGAGTGTCCGCGTTGCGGTTAAAATGCCAGGAAGCCGTATCGTCCGCTGGCTACCTTGCAAAAAGATTCACCGGACATGCGCTTGACAGTCTCATCGGCCGCCGCTTAACTCAACTGGTTGTCTGGTCCGACAAGTCGATTAGTTGATGGCATACGACGGCGAAAAATCGAGCGAGGCTACGCGCCTGACGGAACTTCCGACCTTTCGGGAAGGTATCGTCAAGCGCCCCATCACCAATGTCATCAGCGACAAGATCGCCGAACTCATCGCGTCGGGAATCCTGCAGGTCGGGGATGCGCTGCCGAGCGAACGCGAACTTGCTGTCGCGCTCAATGTGAGCCGCGATGCGGTTCGTGGCGGCATCCAGAACCTCGCGGCGCGAGGCATATTGGAGATTTCCCAGGGCGCGCGAACCCGGGTCCGGCGCAGCGATGTCGGTCCGGTCACAATCGGCGTTGCCACGGCGCGGGCGGTCGAGGCCTACGATATCGAATCCGTTCACGCCGCCCGGCTGCTCGTCGAAAGAGAGGTCGTCGCGGATGCCGCGCGCCATATTGACGGGCGCCGGCTCGCACTGCTCGACACACTCCTGAACGCGCAGAAGCGGGCGATCGAAGACCCGGTACGGTTTCTGATCTCCGACCACGAATTCCATGCAGCGATCTACCAGGCGTCGCCCAACCGGCTCCTCGCCGATTTCAGCACCGACCTCTACTCCTACATGATGGAATATCGGCGCCAGGTGATGGCGCGGCCAGGCGCCATCGCGATCAGCTATTCCGATCATCTCGCCATCACCGATGCGCTTCGCGCGCATGATCCCGAAGCAGCCACCGAAGCTTTCGCGGTCCATACCGGCCGTATCTACACCACGACCCAGGGCCTCATGCAGGAAGAAAACTGAAGAGGCCGCTGTTCATCACGCTCAATCGCAACCCCGGCCATTCCGGCCGGTCTTACGGGAGGTACAAATGGAACGAAGAACTTTTCTCAAACTGTCCACCGGCGCCATGCTTGCCGTTGGCGCAGGTGCCTCCGGCATCCGCGCCGCGACCGCCGCAGGCAAGGATATCGTCTACCTGACTCCAGGCCTCGACCTTCCCTTCTGGCGCTATCTGTCGAAGGGGATCGAAGCAACGGTCAAGGCGAAAGGCTACGGCTTCCAGGCCCTCGATTCCCACAACAGCGCGCAGACCCAGCTTCAGAACGCACAGGATTCCATCGCGCGGGGCGTTGCCGGCATCGTCATCTCGCCGACGGATTCCTCGACCGCGCCGAGCGTGCTCACGCTTGCCAAACGGGCGAAGATACCGGTCGTCATCGGCGATATCGGCACCAATAGCGGCGACTATTCATCCTTCATCATCTCCGACAATTACAGGGGCGCGCACGATGTCGGCGTGGCCCTGGCCAAAGCACTCAAGAAGAAAGGCTGGGAGGGCGGTTCCGTCGGCATCGTCGCGATTTCGCAAGCGCGCAAGAATGGGCAGGCACGCACCAAGGGTTTCCTCGACGGGCTGAAGGAAGGCGGCTTCACCGGCAAGCAGGCCGGAATGCAACAGATGCAGTCCTATACGGCGGACGAGACCTTCAAGTTCACGCAGGACCTGCTCACAGCCAATCCGGACATGCGCGGCCTGTTCATCCAGACCGACCAGCCGGCGATTGGTGCGCTGCGTGCCATCAAGGCGGCCCGCCGCGACGGCCAGGTATTGCTCGCAGCCTTCGACGGCATCCCCGAATTCGTCGATCTCCTCAAATCCGGCCAGATCGTCGTCTCCGGCATGCAACAGCCCTACCTCATGGGGGTTCGCTCTGGCGAGGCGCTGCTTGAAACGCTCGACGGCAAGACGCCGAAGAAGGAAATCCTGGTCCCGATCCTGGCAGTCACAAGCGAGAATATCGAAAAGGAACTGCCGACCATCAAGAAGACCGTCTTCGCCAACGAGGTCTGAGCAGACCGACAATAGCATCTCGCGCCGGTTCGCGGCGCGAGATGCCATGATCACATAATGTCGCCCAACCCGCCGGCTGCGTGGGCAAGAGCGTTTTCGGCACCGGAAAGAGACATGCAGCAGGCACCCTCGCAGGGCACGGATAATCCGCTTCTCATCGCGCGCGGCATCACCAAGGCCTTTGACCGCACTCAGGCACTTGCCGGCGCTGATTTCGAGTTGGCCGAAGGCGAAATCCATGGGCTGCTGGGTGCCAACGGAGCCGGCAAGTCGACCCTGTCGAAGATCATCGCCGGCCACTATCCGTTCGATGCAGGAGAAATCATCTATCGCGGCCACCCGCTTCAGCTGCGCGGAACGCGGGATGCGCTCAGGGTCGGCATCGCCATCGTGATGCAGGAGACAAGCCTCGTTCCCGATCTCACGGTGCTGGAGAATATTTTCCTTCCGGAGCTCGGAAAGCCGGGCCGGCTCGACTATGGCGCTTTGAGGGAGCGCGGGAGAGAAATTCTAGGTTCTCTTGGCCAGGAAGGCAGCCTGCTCTTCGACCGGGAGGTGCGGCGGCTCTCATCGGCACAAAAGCAACTGGTGGAGATCGCCAAGGCGCTTGGCGTCGGCGCGAAGCTCCTCATCTTCGACGAGCCCACCGCCTCGCTCAGCCCCGGCGAGGTCGAGCGTCTGTTCGATATCATGACGCGGCTTCGCGCCAGCGGTCACGGCCTCGTCTTTGTCTCACACAGGCTGGAGGAAGTGTTTTCCATCACCGATCGCGTGACGGTGATGCGGGAAGGCCGCAGCGTGCTGAAGGGGAAGCCGACCGCAGAGACGACGCAGGCGGAACTCATCCGCGCCATGGTCGGAGCCGACCTCGGCGCGATCTATACCGACCCGCATTCGAAGGTTAACATCGCAGAGTGCCGGCCGGCGGCGCTCACCGTTCGGCATCTCTCCTCCAAGCCCATCGTCAGGGATGTCAGCTTCACCGTACATGAGGGCGAGATTCTCGGGCTGGGCGGGCTGGTCGGCGCCGGACGATCCGAGGCCGTCGAGGCGATTTTCGGCCTTCGCCAGCGCACGGGCGGGGAGGTCCTCGTCAAGGACAAACCACTCAAAGGAAACGATCCGCAGGGCGCTATCCGCGCTGGAGTTGGGTTCGTGGCCGAGGACCGGCGCAGCCAGAACATCGTCCCGGACCTCTCGGTCAAGGAGAACCTCCTGCTTGCGCATCTAGGCGCGCATTCCGGCTTCTTCCGCTCCTATCAGTCGCGCGAGCAGAAGGTGAAGGAACTTCTGAGGCGCCTCGGCCTGCCGGAAGAGCGGCTGGCGGACGCCTCCATGCTGAATTTCTCCGGAGGGATGCAGCAGAAGATCATCATCGCCCGTTGGCTGGTGCTCGAACCGAAAGTGCTTATCCTGGACGAACCCACCAAGGGCGTCGATATCGGCACCCGCGCCAGCATCTATGCAATGCTGCGCGATATTGTGGCGGACGGCGTGGCCATAATCGTGGTCTCCTCCGACTTTGAAGAGCTGCTCGGCCTCTGCGACCGCATCGTGGTAATGAGCGACGGCCGCACGATCGCCGATCTGCCAAGCGCCATGCTCGACGAGGAAAAGCTGACCTTGCTTGCCGCACCAAGAACCTCCATGGCGCGCAACACGGAGTTGCTCGACGCACTCACGCAGGAATTCGGCGGCGCCGGCTTCTGGACGCTGATCGAGGACGACAGGCTTATCTGCCTGAATTCAGTCGTGAAGAGAACCTCGCTCGATCCCGGCTTCGGCGCTGGCGAGGCACGGCAATTGGCGCAAACCCTGATACCGGAGGCGCTCTCCAGGCGCGAACTGATCTTCATTCCCGAGCGCGACAGTAGCCGGACCACGCTTCTGGTCCCGATGCGCAGCGCGCGCGGTCACGATCTCGGCTGGGTTGGGCTCAGCCTCTCTCCCGATGCGAAACTGCCATCGCCGGAATCGATCAAGGCCCGAATAGAGACCATGGCGGCAACATTATGAACATCGATTCTTCCTCTTCGACCGTATCCCCCTCCGCCCCGGCGCGCTCGTCGCTTTTCAAGCAACTGGCGCAGAGGCTGGAGGTGCGCATGCTGGCACTCGCCCTCCTGATCGGGCTGTGCCTTTCTCTGCTGTCGCCCTATTTCCTGACGCAGTCGAATATCTTCAATATGCTCGATCAATCGGTCGTGATCGGCATCGTCTCAGTCGGCATGACCTTCGTGATCCTGATCGGCGGCATCGATCTCTCGGTCGGCTCGGTGGTGGGAGTGACCGGCATCATCCTCGGCCTGTCGCTCCATCATATGCCGATCATACCGGCCATCTCGGTGGCGATCCTTGCCGGCGCGGGCATCGGCCTCATCTCCGGCCTGCTGATCAGCGTCTTCGGCCTGGCCGCCTTCGTCGTCACGCTCGGTGTCATGGCCATCGGTCGCAGCCTTGCCTACATCCTCTCCGGCCAGACGGCGATTTCCAATATTCCCGAGGCCATGCAGGCTATCGTCTACACGAACATCCTCGGCATCCCCTCGAACGTCCTCTTTCTCGTCGTCCTCTATATTCTCGCCTGGGCCTACCTCACCTATACCAAGGGCGGGCGCACCATCTATGCCGTTGGCTCCAACATAGAGGCGGCGCGGGCAGCTGGGCTCAACACGCTGTTTTATTCCGTTCTGCCCTATGTGCTTTCCGGAGCGCTTTCCGCGGTCGCCGTCACCTTCTCGATCGGCCAGCTCCTTTCGGCCGATCCATTGATGGGCAACGCCATGGAACTCGATGCCATCGCCGCCGTGGTCATTGGCGGGGCGAGCCTTTTCGGCGGGCGTGGTTCTATGATCGGCACGCTTTTCGGCGTCTTCATCATGGTCATGATCCGCAACGGGCTCAACCTCATGGGCGTCTCGCCCTTCTGGCAGGGATCGGCCATCGGGACCATCATCATCGTCGCCCTCCTCGTAGAGCGGCTCGTCAGCAGCAGGGCCAGCAGATGACCACGGAACCTTCCCGCGCGATCAAACTCTTCGGCACCGAAGAACCCGTCACGCCGCTCCGCATCCTGAAGGCCGGAGCACTTTCGGCCGAGTTCGATGCCGGCAATCTGCGCCATATCCGCTACGGCAGCGTGGAGATCATCCGAGCCGTCTCCTTCATCGTCCGCGACCGCAATTGGGGCACCTACAATCCCGAGATCGAAAACCTGAAAATCGAGGAGAAGCCGGACGGCTTTCTCGTGACCTATAATGCGCGGACAAGCGACGCACAGCAGAGCTTCCGCTACAGCGCACGTATCGAAGCGGGTATCGATGGCAAACTCGATTTCACGGCGACCGGTACGGCCGAAACGGATTTCCTCACCAACCGTACCGGCTTCGTGGTGCTGCACCCCTGCGGGCTGACCGGCGAGCCGGTCACGATCGAACATGCGGACGGCACGATCGAGGAAGGCCGTTTCCCGGAAGCGATCAATCCGCTGCAACCCATGCTCGACCTGCGTGCGCTGACGCATGAAGCCGCACCAGGCCTTCGCGTCGCCTGCCGGATGGAAGGCGATGTCTACGAGATGGAAGACCAGCGCAACTGGACCGACGCCTCCTACAAGACCTATGTGCGCCCGCTTGCCCTGCCCTGGCCCTATACGCTGGCAAAAGGCATGCAACTCGAGCAGGCCGTCCGGCTTACGATAACCGGGCCCGCGCCGCGAGCATCGGCGGCAGGCACGGAAATCCGGCTCGCCGTCGGCAAGCCGATCGGAACCGTCCCGCCGCTCGGCCTCGGGCTCCAGCCTGCCGATGCCGCCACGACGCGGCAGCACGCCGGCGTGCTGAAGCCGGTCGGGGCAGCCCATCTCATCGGCTATTACGATCCGCGCGAAGGCCATGACGAAGGCACGTTGCGCGACATCGCCGAAACTGCCGTTACGCTCGGTGCAACGCCATGGCTTGAGGCGGTGATCGTCTCGGTCGACGGCTTCCGCGAGGAAATCGCCGCGCTCGGCCGTACCGTCGCTTCGCTCGGATCGCCCTTCCCCGTCGTGTTGGTTTCCCCGGCGCCCGACCTGAAATGCACCCTCCCTGGCAGCCCGTGGCCGCCCGCGCCGCCGCCGCGCAAATTCTTCGCGGCAGCCCGCGCGGCCTTTCCGAAAGCGCGTCTCGGTGGAGGCATGTTCAGTCTTTTCACCGAGATGAACCGCAAGCGCCCGCCGGTCGACCTGATCGACTTCGTCAGTTTCACCACGACGGCGATGCTGCATGCGGGCGACGATCATTCCATTACCGAGGGGATCGAATCCCTGCCCGCCATGGCGCTCACCGCGACGAATATCGCAGACGGCAAGCCATGGGCCGTCGGACCGAGCGCCATCGGCCTCAGGATGAACCCGTACGGCGAAGCGCCGGTTGCCAATCCCGACAACATCCGGCAGGCGATGAATTTCAACGATCCGCGCCATCGCGCGCTGCTCGGCGCGGCCTGGGCGCTCGGCTTCTTCGCGCGGTTCTCGGCGGGCGGCGCGTCGGCCATTACGCTTGGCGGCGCGACCGGCCCCTTCGGCCTTGTCCATACACCGCAATCATGGCCTCAACCGTGGTACGACGAGGCGGGCGGCGGATTGTTCCCGATGTATCATGTCCTTCGCGGGCTTGGCGGGCTGACGGGCGCGAAGCTGCGCGCTGTCGAGCTTTCCGCACCGTCGTCGGTGCAGGCGATCGCGGCCGAGACGGATGACGGCGTGGTAACGGTATGGCTTGCCAATCTTACCGGCAACGAGGTCAGCTGCCGAATCGACGCCGAGATCTCCGGTTGCGCCGTGCTCGACGAGGCAAGCTTCGCGGCCGCTGCCAAAAATCCGAATGCCATGGATCAACTCAAGCGGCCCAAGGGCGACCGAAACGTCGTGCTCGGCCCCTATGCCATCACCCGGCTAACGCTCTCCTGACCACCAGACCCGAGGAACCTACATGCATATTCTGATCATCGGAGCGGCCGGCATGATCGGCCGCAAGCTCACCGAGAAGCTTGTCGCCGACGGGCGGCTGGGAAGCGACGAAATCGAGCGGCTGACCTTGGTCGATGTCGTGGCGCCGACCGCGCCGCAGGGCTTCGGCGGCAAGGTCGAGACCGTCGCGGCCGATCTTTCCGAGCCCGCGACCGCTGCCCGTCTGGCCGCCGCGCGGCCGGATGTCATCTACCATCTCGCGGCAATCGTCTCCGGTGAGGCGGAAGCCGATTTCGACAAGGGTTATCGCATCAATCTCGACGGCACGCGCTTCCTTCTCGAAGCCATCCGGCAGGAAGGCCTTCGCCAGCCCTACAAGCCGCGCCTCGTCTTCACTTCCTCCATAGCTGTTTTCGGGGCACCCTTCCCGCAGGTCATTCCGGACGAGTTCTTCACGACGCCGCTCACCAGTTACGGCACCCAGAAGGCGATCTGCGAACTGCTTCTCGCCGACTATACCCGCAAGGGCTTCCTCGAGGGGATCGGCATACGCCTGCCGACGATCTGCATCCGTCCCGGCAAGCCCAACAAGGCGGCGTCCGGCTTCTTCTCCAACATCCTGCGCGAGCCCCTGGTGGGGCAGGAAGCGGTGCTGCCGGTGTCACCGGACGTGCGCCACTGGTTCGCGAGCCCGCACGCGGCGGTCGGCTTCCTCGTCCACGCCGGTACGCTCGACCTCGCGACGGTCGGGCCGCGGCGCAATCTCAGCATGCCGGGCCTTTCCGCCACCGTCGGTGAAGAAATCGAGGCGCTGAGGCGCGTTGCCGGCGATAAGGCAGCCGGGCTCATCCGCCGCGAACCGGACGAGACCATCATCCGGATCGTCGATGGCTGGGCGACGAATTTCAACGCCGAACGCGCACTGGCGCTGGGCTTCAAGGCGGACGCCGACTTCGACGCCATCATCCGCTCCCATATCGAGGACGAGCTCGGCGGACATATCGGAGGCTAGGCATGCTGCTCGGCGCGATTGCCGACGATTTCACCGGGGCGAGCGACCTTGCCAATACGCTTGCAAAGGAGGGCATGGCGACGACACTTTTCGTCGGCGTGCCCAAGGGTGAAGTGTCTGGAACCGAAGCGGGCGTCGTCGCGCTAAAGACGCGTTCCATCGCGCCCGCCAATGCCGTGAACCAATCGCTCGCGGCGCTTGACTGGCTGAAAGGGCAGCGGGTCGAGCAGATCCTGTTCAAATATTGCTCGACCTTCGATTCCACGCCCGAAGGCAATATCGGGCCGGTCGCCGAGGCGTTGAGGGAGGCGCTCGATGCGGGCATCGCCGTCGTCTGCCCCGTATTCCCGGCGACCGGGCGCACCCTCTATCAAGGCCATCTCTTCGTCGGCGAACGGCTTCTCAACGAATCCGGCATGGAGAAGCATCCGCTTACCCCCATGACCGATCCCGACATAAGACGCTGGCTGCGGCGCCAGACCAAGGGCGAAGTGGCACTGGTGTCCTACGCGACGGTGCGGCAGGGCGCGACGGCCATCGCCAAGGCGCTCGCGGAAGCGGAAGGGAACGGTAATCGCCTTGCGGTCGTCGATGCCGTCACTGACGACGATTTGAGGGCTATCGGCACGGCGATCGCCGGAGCAAAGCTTGTCACCGGTGGCTCCGGTATCGCGCTCGGCCTGCCGGAGAATTTCCGCCGCGCCGGCAAGCTCGGCAAGGCCGGATCGGCTTTTACCGGCATCGACGGACCGGGTGCTGTCATCTCGGGCTCCTGCTCGCGCGCCTCGCAGGCACAGCTTGCCAAACATCTCTCCCGCCACCCGGGATTTGCCGTCGTGCCTGAGGCCGTGCTCAGCAGCGATATTGCGGTGGCAGCAGCGCGAGATTTCGTGCTGGCACACGCGGATGAAACGCCAATCGTCCACTCTACCGCGGCACCTGAGGCGGTTGCCGCCGCCCAACAACGCTTCGGCTGCAAAAAACTGGCGGATGCCATCGAACGTTTCTTCGGCGAGCTTGCCACAGAACTGGTTGCCGCCGGCATCACCCGGCTCGCCATCGGCGGCGGGGAGACTTCGGGCGCTGTCGTCGCCGCGCTCGGCCTCGACCGCCTCGCCATCGGCCCGGAGATCGATCCCGGCGTGCCGGCGCTTGCGGGGACGGTCGCCGGCAAACCGATCCGTATCGCGCTCAAGAGCGGCAATTTCGGCGCCGTCGATTTCTACGACAAGGCGCTCAGCGTCATGGCGAAGGCATGAGGACGATCATGGACGAAGCCGATCTCCGCGAACGTATGGTCAAATGGGGCCGCTCACTCTTCGAGCGGGGCTTCACCGTCGGCTCCTCCGGCAACATTTCGGTGCGCTGCGGCGACGGGTTCCTGGTGACACCGACCAATTCCTGCATGGGCTTCCTCGACGCGGCACGGATCACGAAACTCGATACCGAGTGGAACCTCGTATCGGGAGATGCGCCGACGAAGGAAGTACCGCTCCATCGGGCATTCTACGAGGGCCGCCCGCAGACCGGCGCGGTCGTGCACCTGCATTCGACCTTCGCCACCGCGCTTTCCTGTCTCGCGGATGTCGATCCCGAAGACGCGATCGCGCCGATCACGCCCTATGTGGTGATGCGGGTCGGGCGCGTGCCGGTGCTTCCCTATACGATGCCGGGCTCGGCGGACATAGCGCCGCTGGTGCGGGCCCGCGCCGCCGATCATGCCGCCATTTTACTCGCCAATCACGGACCGGTCGTCGCCGGCACGTCGCTCGAAAGCGCCGTCTTCGCCGCGGAAGAACTGGAGGAAACGGCAAGGCTCCTCATCCTGACGCGCGGGCTCAACGTGCGTCACCTAGATCCGACTCAGATCGCGACCCTCAACACGAGGTTCAAGCTGAAATGACCCCTCGCCTTTCCGCCAATCTCGGCTTTCTCTGGCCGGACCGCCCGATCCTCGACCGCATCGATGCTGCCGCTGCCGCAGGCTTCAAGGCCATCGAACTGCACTGGCCCTATGACACGCCGGCAGAGGAGGTTCGGGCACGCTGCGAACGCCATGGCCTGCAACTTCTCGGTATCAATACGGTGCGCGGCAAGCCCGGCGAAAACGGCCTCGGCGCGCTCGCCGGCCGCGAAGCGGAGTTCCAGGCGGCGGTGGACCAGTCGATCGCCTATTGCCGGGAGGCAGGCGGAACGTCCGTCCACTGCATGGCGGGGTTCGTCCCACCCGAGGCAAGGGAAGAGGCCGGCCGCGTTTTTGTGAAGAATTTGCGCGAGGCATCGGACAAGGCGGTCCCGCACGGCCTGACGCTCCTTCTGGAAGCACTCAATCCGCGCGACGCGCCGGGCTACTTCTATTCCACGCAGGCCGAAGCCGCGCGCATTCGCGAGGAAGTCGGCCGGCCCAACGTGAAGCTGATGTTCGATGTCTATCATGTCGGCGTGAGCGAGGGCGATATCCTGCGCAAGCTGATGCATTTCATGCCCGTGATCGGCCACGTGCAGATCGCCGCTGTTCCAAGCCGTGCCGAGCCCGACGAGGGCAAGATCGACTATCGGGCCGTCTTCGCCGAACTCGACAGGCTCGGCTACGAGGGCTGGGTCGGCGCTGAATACAAGCCGCGCGCGGATACCGACGACGGCCTTGGCTGGATACGGCGTCTGGGTATATCGCTTTGAGAAGCGGAAGCGTCGGAGCGCTGTCGCGCAGCGGCGCCGGAGGAGTTTCATGCGATGGCGAAGATAGCCGCCACTCTCGTTGAACGCCTGCTTGCCATATCCCACGCGCTTGCCGGACATATCGATCCCGGCGAAGCGTTCGGGGCGACCGCGGCCGAGATCGGCACGATCATCCCGCACGATCATATGGACGTGGCGATCCTCCTCCATGACGGAGAGCAGCACGTCTGTTACGAGGCCGGCTTCCATACGAGCTGGAGCACGCTCGCCCAGACACCGCTGCCGATCGATGTCAGCCCCGTCCGTTCGGTGCTGCGCGGAGAAACGCCTTTTCTCCTGACGGCGGATGCGCTGGGAGATCCGCGCTTCCATTTCGACGGCGCCATCGACGAGCCGATCTATTCGGCCGGCTTGCGCAGCCGCATCATCGTGCCTCTGAAGGCGCGCGGCGCGATCGTCGGCGCGCTCAACATCAGCAGGCATACGCCCGACTGCTACACGGCCCATGACGTGGAGGTCGCCCAATACTGCGCCGATTTCATCGCGCCTTATATCTACGCCCTCATTCAGAGCGAACAGGCGCGTCGGGCAATGCTTGCGGAAAACGAGGCACGCAACCGCAAGGAGCTCCTGCGTGTCCGTGCCGCGCGACTGACCGAAGGCATGGAGCGCGAAAGACGCCGCATCGCCATGGATATCCATGACCAGACGCTGGCCGATCTGTCGCGCATCGTCCGTCAGGTCTCGGCGCTTCATCATCAGGGCGTGGCGCGCGCCGCCCAGCTCGCGGAACTCGAACACGAGATCGTCAACTGCCTGACCGAACTGCGCCATATCGTGGACGACATGCGGCCGGGCGTACTCGAGCTGTTCGGCCTGCGCGATGCCATCGAGGCGCACCTGAACCGCAGCGTCAGCCGCGCGACACCGCCGATCGCCGTCCATATGCGGGACCAGAGCGACGGAACCGCCGACATGCTGCCGGAGCGTATTCGCACCGCCCTCTACCGGATCGCGCAGGAGGCGATCAACAATGCAGTGCGGCACGCCGCGCCCGGGCGGATCGACGTCGCGCTTCTCACCGTGGGCTCGACGCTCCGGATTACGGTCACCGACGACGGCTTCGGCTATCGCCCGACGGAGGCCGACGAGGGTGGCGGGATAGGCCATATGCATACGCGCGCTGCGCTCATCGGCGCCAATCTTCGGGTCGAGCCCGGAAAGGAGAACGGCACCCGCGTATCCGTGGAGATCGCACTTGAAGGTACCGCGCCGACCTCCCTCGAGGCGAATGTCATGGAGCAAGCCTGATGCTGGTCATGGTCGCCGAGGATGACGGGCTGCATCGTGCCTTCGCGCGCTCGACGATCGAGCAGATCTGGCCCGGCGAGGCCGAGGTGATCGAGGCCGGCGACGGGGACAAGGCAATCGAAATCGCCGCGCGACTGAAGCCGCCTTTCGTCGTTCTCGACCTGCAGCTTCCGAAGGCTACAGGCATCGACGTGGCACGCTCCATCTGGAGCCGGCGCGCGGAAACCCATATCCTTTTCTGGTCGAACTTCGCCGACGAATCCTATGTACGCGGCGTGGCGCGGATCGTCCCGCCAGGCTCGGTCTACGGCTATGTCCTGAAATCGGCTTCGGAAGAAGGCATGCGTTCGGCCTTGCGCGGCGTCTTCAGCGAAGGCCACTGCATCATCGACCGTGAGGTGCGCGGCATCCAGCACCGGGTGCAGGACCGGCTCGAAGGCATCACGGACGGCGAGTATGAGAGCCTTATCGATATTGCGCTGGGGCTGACCGACAAGGCGATCGCCATGCGCCGCGGTCTCTCGACGCGCGGCGCGCAGGCTCGCATACGGCATCTCTACGAGAAGCTTGGCATCGCGGCCGGCGAGGACGGCGCGGACGCGGCTTCAATCTTCAATTCGCGCACGCGGGCGATCTATCTGGCGCTGGCTCGCGGCCTTGTCAATGTCGATGCGCTCAGACGCGAGCAGCGGCGGCTGGATGCATGGCTCGGCGATGATGCCCAACACTCCGAGGACGATTGACCAGCCGGCGAATGAAGTGTGCGAAAGCACAGTCGGAGGTGCGCTTACCCACCTATTCGGCTACGCGTAGCGGGCCTAGCTTTCCCGAATAACAAGAACAATCCGGGAGGGCGTCCATGCCGTTCGTCAACATACGGATACTGAAGGGCCATTCGCAGCAGCGAAAGGACGAGATCGCCCGGCGCGTCACCGAAGCCGTCAGCGAGGTGGCAGAGCTTCCGAAAGAGGCTATCTGGGTCGTCTTCGAGGACGTGACCGCGCCTGACTGGTATGTCGGCGGCAAGACAGTCGAGAAGCCGGCGAGTTGAACGCCATGTCGCGGAAGAACGGCGATGCGGATTTCGGCGATGTCGTCGGCGATGTCGCGCTGGAGAAACTCGGCTCCGGATTCAGCTTCATCGAGGGGCCGATCTGGCATCCCTACGAGAAGTGGCTGATCTTCAGCGACATGGCGGGAAATCGCATGCACCGGTGCGGCCCGGACGGCAAGATCGAAATCTTCCGCGAGCCGAGCAACAACGCGAACGGCAATACGCTCGACCGGCGCGGCCGGCTCCTGACCTGCGAGCATGCCAAGAGCCGGGTGACGCGGACCGAGGCGGACGGCACCATCGTCGCGCTCGCCACCCATTATGACGGCAAGGAACTCAACAGCCCGAACGACATCATCGTCGCGGCGAATGGCACGATCTATTTCACCGATCCTACCTATGGACGGATGGAGTTCTATGGCGTGCCGCGCGAGCAGGAACTCACGTTCCAGGGCGTCTACAAGATGGATGTGGACGGGGACGGGCTGACGCTCCTGACTGACGATTTCGCCCAGCCGAACGGGCTCTGTTTCTCGCTCGATGCCTCGCGGCTGTTCATCAACGACACGGAGCGCCAGCATATACGTGTCTTCAATGTCGCATCCGACGGCAGGCTCACCGGCGGCGCGGTCTGGGCGGAAACGAAAGGCAACGGACCGGGGGCGCCCGACGGCATGAAGATCGACAGCCGCGGCAATCTCTATTGCTGCGGCCCGGGCGGTATCCACGTGTTCAATCCATCTGCGGATTTCCTGGGCGTCATTCCGATGCCCGAGACAGCCGCCAACTTCACTTTCGGCGATGACGATCTGCGGAGCCTCTACATTACCGCGTCGACATCGCTTTACCGGCAGCGCGTACGCGTGCCGGGGCTGAGACTGTTCTGAGTTGGGGGACCCTGACTTGGAAACACCGCCGCTGGTCCGCACCATCGGCGGAATAGGGTGCGCAGGCACCGGTAAGACGGCACGCCGACGGCTGAAGGTGGCCGAAACGACCAACGGGAGGTAACCTGAATGAAGAAGATATTGACCTTGAGCGCGCTCGCGGTCCTGCTGGCATCGGGCACCGCACTTGCCGACACAAGCGGCAAGAAGATCGCTTTCTCCAACAATTATGCCGGCAATTCCTGGCGGCAGTCGATGCTGAAGAGCTACGAGACGGTGGCCAAGAAAGCCGTCGCGGATAAGGTGGTCGCCGCTGCAGACGTCTTCACGACGGCGGACAAGGAAGTACCGACCCAGGCCGCGCAGGTCCAGAACCTCATTCTGCAAGGCTATGACGCGATCGTCATCAACTCCGCCTCGCCTGATGCCCTGAACGGCGCCATCAAGCAGGCCTGCGACGCGGGCATCGTCGTCGTCTCCTTCGACGGCATCGTCACGGAGCCCTGCGCCTATCGCGTCGTCGTCGACTACGAGAAGATGGGCAAGGAAGAGGTCGAGCAAATGGCCAAGTTCCAGCCCAAGGGCGGCAATCTGCTGGAAATCCGCGGCCTTGCCGGCACCTCCATCGACGATGCGATCCACAAGGGCATCACGGAAGCCGTCGCGGCGCATCCCGAGTTCAAGATCGTCGGCTCGGTGACCGGCGACTGGGACCAGACGACGGCGCAGAAGGCCGTCGCGACGATCCTGCCGTCGCTCCCCGAGATCGTCGGCGTCGTCGACCAGGGCGGCGACGGCTATGGCGCCGCACAGGCGTTCGCGGCGGCGGGCAAGCCGCGCCCGACCATCATCATGGGCAACCGCCAGGACGAGTTGCAGTGGTGGAAAGAGCAGAAGGAGAAGGACGGCTATAAGACCTGGTCGGGCTCGATCGCGCCTGGCGTCTCGACCCTCGCCTTCTGGGTGGCACAGCTTGTCCTCGACGGTCACAAGGACATTCCCCACGACCTGATCGTGCCGTATCTCTCCTTCGACCAGGATAATTTCGAGGCGGCTTTGCCCGATATCCCGAAGGGTGGCGTCGCGTCCAAGGAATACACCCAGCAGGACGCGCTCGCCGCTATCAAGGACAACATGAAGTGAGAGTGGGCGCGCGTTGCAGTCGACATTCCGCGTCGGTTATCGTGGGCAATGGCTGAAGCGCACGCGACATTGGTGAAGCTGGACGGCGTCGAAAAACATTTCGGCGCCGTTCGGGCGCTCGACGGGGTGGACCTCGAGATCCGCACGGGTGAGTGCGTCGGCCTCGTCGGTCACAACGGCGCGGGCAAGTCCACACTCATGAACATCCTGACCGGCACACTGGCGGCCGGTGGGGGGACAATCTCGATCAACGGAACGATCGAGGAGAGATATTCGGTCAGCCGCGCGCTGGCGCTCGGCATACGCTGCGTGTTCCAGGAATTGTCGCTTTGCCCGAATCTCGACGTGGCGGAGAATACGCGGATCAACCATCCTTCGCTGAGGGGCATCGGCTGGCGGCGCAAGTCGGCAGCGCTGATCGCAAGGAAGCTCGACGAGATTTTTCCCGGACACGGGATCGATCCTGCCGATATCGTCGGCGACCTGTCGATCGGCCGGCGGCAGATGATCGAGGTCGCTCGGGCATTCACCATCACGGACGATCCGCTCAACCTCGTCATCCTGGACGAGCCGACCTCCTCGCTCGATGCCCATACCGCCGGACAATTGCTCGATTTCGTGCGCCGCTTCGTCGGCCAGGGGGGAAGCTGCATCCTGATCTCGCATCTTCTCGGCGAAGTGCTCGGCAATGCCGACCGCATCGTCGTCATGCGCGACGGCAAGATCGTGGCGGCCGACCGCGCGGACGCCTACGATCGGGACAAGCTGGTCGCGACGATGGGCGGCGCGGCGGCGCGGGAAAAGATCTCCGCCGAAAGGAAGGCAGGGCAACGGGAAATCGGGGCGATCCGCGTCCAAGCGCGGCCGCGGCGGCAACGGGACGATATGCAGCTTGTCGCCCGCGCGGGTGAGATCATCGGCCTCGCCGGCCTCGCCGGAAACGGGCAAACCGATCTTCTGCTGGCGATATTCGATGCAGCCGGGAGCCGCCGATCGGGCATAGAGGTGACCGCCCCGCTCGCGCTCGTCGCGGGCGACCGCCAGTCCGACGGCATCTTCCCGCAATGGTCCATCGCCCAGAATATCGGCATCCGTTCGATCGAGCGGATGGTAAGCGGCATGCTCATCTCCTCCCGGCAGGAGGCGGAACTCGCCTCGCACTGGCAGCAGCGGATCAAGATCCGCACGCCGGATATGGACAACAACATCCTGTCGCTCTCAGGCGGCAACCAGCAGAAGGCGCTGTTCGCCCGGGCGCTCGGCTCCGATGCGAAGATCATCCTCATGGACGATCCGATGCGCGGCGTCGATATCGGCACCAAGCTCGATGTCTACGACCTTATCCGCGAGGAAGCGCATAACGGGCGCACCTTTCTCTGGTACACGACCGAGACGGAAGAACTCGAAAACTGCGATCATGTCTATGTCTTCCACAATGGTCGCATCGTGGCCAATCTCAGCCGGGACGAACTCACCGAGGAAAAGGTGATCCAATCCTCCTTCGGCGAGACCAACTGAGATGAGCGCGCTTCAGCCCGCCGATGTGACGAACCGCCCGCCACGCGACACGGCGCGCCGGACGCGGTTCCTGCGTACGCTGTTGCCGGCCTTGTCGCTGGCGCTCGTCCTCATTGCGATCGCCTGGCTCAATCCGCGTGCCATCAGTTATTTCGGCTTCAGCCTGATGCTGAATCTGGCGATCCCGATCGCGCTCGCGACCATCGCACAGATGTTCGTCATTGCGGGCAACGAGCTTGATCTTTCCATCGGTACCTTCGTCGGGTTCGTCGGCTGCGTCACCGCGACATGGCTACACGACGCGCCTTTGCTCGGTGCCGCCGTACTCATCGGATCGATCGCGGTCTATGCGCTGCTCGGCGCGCTCATCTATCTGCGCAACCTACCTTCGATTGTCGTGACGCTCGGCATGAGCTTCGTCTGGCAGGGCCTCGCCATCCTCCTCCTGCCCAAACCCGGCGGCAAGGCGCCGGACTGGCTGCTCGCGATCACCCATTTCAAGCCGCCATTCATCCCATTCCCCATCCTCGCCGCGCTTGTCATCGCCGCTGTCGTCCATGTCGGGCTGATGCGGACATCCTACGGCGCGGTGCTGCGCGGCTCGGGCGGCAATCCGACCGCCATCGGCCGCGCCGGCTGGTCGCTGCTCAAGACTAAGATGATACTCTTCGGGCTGGCGGGTGTTTTCGGCGTGCTTTCCGGCATGATCCTCATAGGCATCACCACCTCCGCCGACGCCAATATCGGCAACGGCTACACGCTTCTGGCGATCGCCGGCGTCATCCTAGGCGGCGGCGAGTTCATGGGCGGGCGCGTCTCGCCGGTTGGCGCAGTGATCGGTGCGCTGACACTCGCGCTCGCTGCCTCCCCGCTCCTCACCTTCATGCGCATTCCCCCCGACTGGCAGGTCGCCGCCAACGGCGTCATCCTCATCATCGTGCTGGCGGCCCGCGTCGTGATCAGCCGCAAGGAGGTGTAGGTGACGCAGGTCAGAGCCCTTCTGGGAAAGCCATGGATCTGGTCGTTTCTGGGGGCCCTCGTGGTCTGGGTGGCGACGGTAACATTCACCGGCGGCCAGGGCGGCGGCGGCATGATCACGGCGGCGCTGTCGCTCGCCGTCTTTACGGTGATCGTCGGCATCGGCCAGATGTTCGTCATCACGCTCGGGCCTGGTAATATCGACCTGTCATTGCCGGCCAATATCGGGCTGGCAAGCGCGGTCGCGATGAAGGTCATGGACGGCAGCGACAGCATGCTGGTGATCGGGCTGCTTGCCGCGCTCGCCAGCGGCTTCGCCATCGGCACGGCAAACTACCTCCTGATCCGGGCGCTGCGTATCCCGCCGATCATCGCCACGCTTTCGGCGGCCTTTATCATCCAGTCGATCGACATCAGCTACGGGCGCGGCCTGCAGATAAAGCCACCGCCCGGCTTCGCGGATTTCGCCAATCTCAAATATTTCGGCATTCCGGTGCTGGCGATATTGGCGATCCTGTTCGCCATTGCCGCAAGCATCGCGCTCAACCGGACAGTCTACGGGCGTTCGGTGCTCGCCATCGGCCAGAACATCCGGGCGGCGAAGCTCGCCGGCGTGAAAGTCCAGCGAACCAGTTTCATAACCTATGCGGTTTGCGGCATGCTGGGTGGCCTGGACGGAGCGCTGCTTGCAGCCTATTTCCGCGGCGCCAATGTCGATATCGGCAATGAATACCTGCTTGCCTCGATCGCCGTGGTGGTCATTGGCGGAACATCGGTTGCGGGCGGCAAGGCCAATGTCCCCGGTGTCTGGGGCGCGGCACTTTTCCTCGTGCTGCTGCTCACCATGCTCAACACTTTCGGTTTCAGCGTCGGCGTGCGCCTCGTCCTGACGGGCCTGATCATCGTCGGAGTGATCACCGCTGCCGGCGGCCCCCGGTCGGAGCGCTGAAACCGGGAGGATTCCTACACGTAGAGGATGGCAACGATCGCCACGTAGGTCAGCTGATGCAGAAGCTGGTCGAGGCCGATCATCCGCCAGAAGAAAGCGTTCTGTCCCGCGCCGAAGCGGCGGGTGATCTGCTCCTTGCCCCAGTCGATGTGGTAATGCACGACAAACTCGCCAGCGACGATCGCGACCAGCGTCGCAGCGGGCGTTGCCAGAACGAGAAGGATAAGCGCCGTGGCCACGGCGTGAAGGCCGGAATGCAATATGCCGCCCGGATGGCCGTAGGTCCCCTTGTTCTTCAATTGATAGGGAGTCTGCAAGACGAAATCGAAAAGAAAATGCTTCAGTTGCAGCAAGAGCAGCAAAAGCACGGCACTGTCGCTCACGGTTGCCCCCGTCTTGTCCCCGGCCGACGATAGAGCGATGGCGCCCCACCCGCAATGCGCGCCTTTCGGGTCTACTTCCTTTCCGCGACGAAGACGCCGTCCCAACCCGGCTCGGGTGGCGTCTTGGCGAGGACCGTAAGCCGGTCGCGATAGACCGCGTAGAGCCCGGCAAGCTGGTCCGGCGCGATCGCCGAAGCGTCCGCGAGCGCGGCAAGCGCGCTGTCCATGTCGCCGCGCCGATAGATATCGAGAAAGCGCTCATGCGCCTCTCTGAAAGCGCGAAAGCCTTCATTTCCAGCAAGATGCGCGTCGCCAACCAGCGTGAATATCCGGATCGGCTCTTCGCGGCCGACGACCCGCACCAGATCGGCTTCGATAAAGGCAAGGTCCGGCGCCTCCTCGCGAATCCTCTCCGCCACCAGAATATCGACGCCGTACTGCTTGGTGAGACCCTCGATGCGCGAGGCCAGATTGACGCTATCGCCGATGGCGGAATAGCTGAAGCGCTGCGCCGAGCCGAGATTGCCGACACAGCATTCGCCTGAATTCAGGCCGATCCCTATCCTGAGCCCAAGCCCGCGCTCACGGTTGAGATCGTCCACCGCACGACGCATGGCGAGCGCCGCCAGACAGGCCTTGCGTGGATGATCAGGGATATCGAGCGGCGCGTTCCAGAACGCCATGATCGCATCGCCGATATATTTGTCGATGGTGGCATCGGCCTTGAGCAGCACGTCCGTCGCCGGGGTCAGGAAATCGTTGAGCAGCCCGGTCAGTTCGTCGGGATCGAGATTTTCCGACAGCGTCGTGAAGCCGCGGATGTCGGAGAAAAGCACGGTCAGGTCGCGGATTTCGCCTCCGAGACGCAGTTCCCCCGGATTTTCGGCGAGGCGGCCGACCAGAGCAGGCGAAAGATAGTGGGCGAAGGCGGAATGGATGAAGCGCCTCTCCCGGTTGGCGAGCAGGAGCAGCGCGGGGGTCGTCGCGGCGAAGACCAGCACGACGGCACCCATAGGAAGTATCGGGTCCATCAGGAGACGCCAATGGCTGAAGGCAACCCAAGACGAACCCGCTGCCAGAACGATGAGGACAAGTGCGGCAATGCTGTTGACCACCGCGCCGAACCGCCACTCGACCAGAAGCAACAGCAGGCCAAGAAATGCCGCAAGCGCGATCTCGGCGCCTCGCAGCCAATCAGGCCGTGTCAGGAAGCTTTGCCCGACGATCTGGTCGATGATCTCGGCATGGACGCGGACGCCGGGCGTCGCTTCGTGGAACGGCGTGGCGACGAGGTCCCTCAGGCCGACAGCACTCGTGCCGACAAGGACGATATGACCGGAAATCTCCTGTCCGAACGCCGGCGCCTTGGCCGGATCGAGTATATCGGCGGCGGAAAAAGTCTTCATCCGGGGCAAACCGGAATAGTAGATGCGGAACGTACCGTCCGGCCCGGTCGGCATGGCGAAATCGCCGTCCTTGAGCGCGGTCATCGCGGGGCGCCCGGTATTCGCCTCTCCGCTAGCGCCCGTGCTGCGGACGATGAAGCTGCCGGCATCCTGCGCCACCCTCAGCGCCTCGATCGACAACGCCGGATAGAGACGGTCGTCCGCTCTGGCCAGGAGCGGCAGCGAACGCACCACACCGTCTCCGCTCAACGGAAACGAGAAGAAACCGATACCGGTCGCAGCGGCATTCAGTTCCGGAAGATTGCTCACCCCGCCTCTGAACGCGGGAAGATAATCTTTCGGGCTCTCGCCGCCGAACGCGAAACCGGCTTTCGGCTGTGGCAGGGCATTGGTGTTTTCATTACTGATGGCGATGCCGGCTACCACCCTGTTGCGGGAAAACGAGGCCGCCAGCGCTGCGTCATTGTCCAGTTGTTCATCGCCAGCGGGCAATTCGATCCGCGCGCCCTTGTCGCGAAGCTCGGCGATCACGCGCGAGGGCGATGTGCGGTCGGGCTCCGGAAAGACCATGTCGAAGGCGATAGAGGCTGCGCCGAACTGGCCGAGCCGGTCGACCAGAGCCGCCACGGTCGTACGAGGCCAGGGCCATTGCCCGATCTTCGTGATGGAGCGCTCGTCGATGTCGACGACGACAACCGGTGCGCCGGCCTCCTCGCGTGGTTCAAGGCGCTGGTAGCCGTCGAAGACGAGATCGCTCAGATGCGCAAGGGCCAACGGGCGCGCAAGCGCTACGCCGATGACGAGCGCCAGCACAACCAGACCGACGCCCCAGACGATCAAGCCTTTGTGCCGTTCGGCGACGGCGGAAGCCTCCCTGCGCCGCAATCTCAACATGCGCCGTCCAGCTGGCGAATGGCTTGCGGCAGACTTTGCCGGATACGGATCTCCGATCGCAGGCCCCTTCGTTTCATTTACCATGCCCTCGACCGCGATTGCGCCGGACAAAGTCGGAAATTGGGTAAAAGATCAATCGCAACCGAAATAAGAACAGCAATCGGAGCACGGCGTGGAGAGCGAGCCCCGGCTGTGGTCCTGGTTTCCTTGCTGCAGGATCGTTTCGCCGGGCGTTGGGAACGGCGGCGGGAAATTGCCGAAGGAAGGCGGGATGTCCGAATTCGACTGAGGCAGATTGCTCTGCTGGATCGTGGAGTTTGTCGGCAGATTATTGGCACCGCCATGTTTTCCGCTTTTGCCGCCGATAAGGCCGCGGAAAAGTTTCAGCCAATCCTTCGGCGTTCGGCGAATATAAGGCTTTCCATCCTTGCCGATATAGATCGAGTAGCCGTTCGTATAGAGCCGCGGCGCCTCCCCGCTTGCGTGAAAGAGCTGAACCAGCCGGCCAAACACGAGATCGACATGAGGCGGGACCTCGTTGCCCTGCTCGAAAAAGAAATCGACGATACCTCCGCGAATCCCGACCGTGCCGATCGGGGTATTCAGCCGCACGCCGTCCGCCGATTTCGAGGCCCGGCCACCGATGAAGCGGAACACGCCCTTGCCGAGCGAAGCGGTGATCTTCGCGGTTCCCCGGTTGGGATCGTAAACGAAGGAATCGATCGTCAATCTTGAATTCGGCCCGACGGTAAAGGTGGTGCCGTCCGCGAGAAGCACCTGCAGAAGACCGGCACCATCCGTATCGATGCGCTCATTGTGGACGAGCCTGTCGCCGATGGACAAGGTCCGGACCGTCGCGCCGGGAGCCGTTCCCTCTGCCTGCTGGTTGACGGCGGCGGCGACACCGATCTGCTCCGCGAAGGCCGGCGCGCTTGCCAGCGCGAGGCAGGCGAACGACAAGAGCAGGAAAACGTGCCGCGCCACGGTCAGAACCTCTTCGCAATGGCGAGCGATACGTTCATGCCATCGAAGGAATAAAGCTCGTAATTGGATGACACTTTGCGGTAGCCAACCGAAGTCTGGAGCGCCCATTTATCCGCCAGGGGCACGGTCAGCCCGCCATAGATGAAAGCCTCCGTATCCCGCTCCTTCATGGAAAGATACATTGAGGTGTCCGGCTCGTCGAACGTGCGGCGAAGTATGCCGCCCCAGACCGTCGTCGTCCATCGCCCCGGCAGCGTCGAGATCGGAGGATCGAAAGCGTAGCTTAGCCCGAGTGAACCCCCGGCTTCCCAGAAGCTCTGATCGCCGGTATCCGCGTCATGGCGCGCGGCCTCCGCAATGCCGAAAACCTTGAAGCGATCGTTGAAGGCATGTTCGAAATATCCGGACATATCGAACCGGTTGCCGGTGCGCTCGGAAGCGGTCGGCCGGAAATCGGAATTGTCATAATCCAGATAACGATATTCGAAGCGCAACTCGCCCCGGTTGAGCGCGTCGAAGGTCTTGCCGACCTTCGCTCCGGCGCCGATCGAGCGCCGATAGGTATCGCCGTCGAGGACGACGCCTCCCAGTATGCCGTAGACTGAAAGGTCGGCATTGGGGATGCCGAAGCGCCCGAGGCTGAAGTCGGGCCCGAAGGTAAGCTCTGCCAGAAGCGTATTGTTCCCGTGCAGTTCGGAATAGAGGGAGCCATAGGTCACGAGATTCACATCGAAGGCATCGCCCTGGCTCGGCAGGAAATAGCGATAGTGAAAGTTCCCGGCTACGAAGCCGCTGGTATCCGCCTTGGCGAGGAGGGAACTGTCGATCGGAACCGTGAAGGGAAATCCGAACGGGTCCAGCGTAACGGAATCGCCGCGCGGTCCGCTGTTGGCATTGGTGTGGTACTGGGCACCCATCATCATCGTGCCGCTGAAAATGCTGGTCTGCGTCTTCTCGTCGATCGCGGTCAGAAAGAGCTTGGCCTTCTCCGTGACGGCCGGCGGCACTTCGGTGAGTTCCAGCACGCCCTCGAAATAGCCGCGTGAGGTCCAGTATGAGCCGAGCCGGAAATAGAGCACGCCGAGTTCCAGCTTGAGGCGCGCCAGATCGGGGGCAAAAATCAGCATGCGTTCGAGGGTAGAAATGGCGCCCTCAAGGTCGCCGGCCTGTGAAGAGAGCGTCGCATATTCAAAGGCGAGGTTGATATCGGCCGGGTTCGCCATCATCTTTTTGAAAAGCACCGCGCGCCGGGCATTGAGAGCCGAAGAATTTGTCGTGCCGGCTTGCGGGGGCACGTTCAGGCTGGATACCGGCAGACCGACCTCAACCGATTGCGCCATGGCTGGTCCGGCCGCCGGGAGGGTGGCGCCACAGACCAGGCCAACCAGCAGCAGCAACGGACTCGCTATCAGGTTTTCGAGAACCCCGGCCGCAGTTTGACGAGCGGCCCTCATCTGCCCGAAAAATCCCGAACGAAGAGCACGACCCACGCCGCATCGTGGGACAATTCCTGGACCAATGGATGATCCCCCCATTAATCCGGCGTCGGCTCACACGTAGCCGACTCCGTACCGATCAACATCTGTCGGATAATTGCCGCTCGACGATTCTATGAGCTTCGGCGCAAAAGCGCAAACGAGTTTTACCTGGAAAAGGCTAATCCACATGAAGTTCAGCCGCGGCACCACGGCTGACGATCAACCGGCAAGCGCCGCCTCGACGTTGGCATAAACCGGGAAAAGCCGAAGGAAGCCGCTCATCTCGAAGGCGAGCCTGATCCTGCTGTTCAGCCCGCTCAAGGCCATGCGGCCGTCATTGCGTCGGATCTTCTTCGCCGAAGACAGGAAGACCGAGAGACCGGTGCTGCTGATATATTCCAGCCCCGCCATGTCGATGATCAGATCTACGTCGCCCCTGTCGATGACGGCGCTCATGTAGCGGTCGAACTGCGAAGACGTGGCGCTATCTATGCGGCCATTCGGGGAAACGACCAGAAAGCTTCCTCGACGGCTCTCGGTGATCTCCATTGGATTTCTTCGGCCTCGGTGCTGGCACGCGCGATCGCGTAGGATACCGGGTTGACGGGCAAACCACGGTAAGTGGTAATTGGCACAAAATACCGCCCCGAGGCAATTGCCGCCTTCGGCACGGGAGAGGCAGGGAACCGGATGTCCAACGCGTCGAAGGAGGATGCACTCGCCCGTTCAATCGGTGCCGGGCTTCTACCGCAGGCCTTTCCGTTTCGGCGCGACATCGAATTCGCCGCCGTGCGGCACGATTCGATCGACCGGATATGCTTTTACGATATCTGGTGGCCAAGCGCTGCTACCGTCTGCTTTGTCGTGGCAAGCCTGTCCTCGGGAGGCATTGACGGTGCGCTTGCGGCGGCATCCCTGAAACATCTCCTGCGCGCCGCCATATACGAGTTCGCAGACCCGCAGACCGCTCTCGCCGCCTCTCGGCACCTTCTTGATCCGGAGATTGGAGTAGCGGTGGCCATGCTTGACCTTCGCTCCGGAACAGCCCACGCGGCAGTCTTGGGCGAGGCTGCGTTCGGACAGGACGCATCCGTGGTCACCGACAGCACCGTCATCACGCTGCGGCCTGGCACCTATCTGTGGCTTGCCTCAGGCTCACCGCCATTTGCCAGCATTGCAGAGACAAGCTCGGACCGATCGGTGGCGGAAACCGTGGAGGCTGCAAGTGCTGGTCTTCAGCCGGGCGGGGTTTTCGGGCTGGTCCTTTTCAAGGGACGGAGCCGGCGACCGGAAGACGGCATGTCGGAGACGATTTCGATCACCAATGAAAACGGGCAGATCGCCGAAGCGATTGCGCAAATAGAAAAATTCCGAGAGCGTTGCGGCATCGACGAAGATGCGTTCGCGGGGCTCGATCTCGCGGTAGACGAACTCCTGACCAACGTTGTCAGCTATGCATTCCGGGATGGCGCATGTCACCGGATCGATATCGAACTCAATTTTTCCGACAGAAAGCTGTGCATCGAAATCCGCGACGACGGGATCCCCTTCAATCCGCTCGATATTCCGCCGCCCAAGCTCGACAGTGAGCTTGGCGAGCGCGAAATCGGCGGCCTCGGAATGCATTTCGTTCGCAACATTGCCGACAAGATCAGCTACCGCCGCGAGGCGAATTGGAATATATTGCGCCTGACAAAGAACATGGGCGTACCACAGGGAACGGGGGAAGGCTGCGCATGAACGCGGCTCGCTTGGGCGATCAGATTCTTCAGGACGCGCCGCATTGCCACGCGCCGATCCATCCGGCCGCGCCCACGCCGACGCCGACCCCACACCCGGCGATGCCGCTCATGATCGTGAAGGGCGAGCCGACTGTTCTGATCGGCAAGATGCCGGCCGCGCGCGTGATGGATATGTCGCAGCCTTGCATGCTGGTGAGCTGCGTTCCCGGCGGGCCGGGCAATATCGCCAAGGGTTCCGCCACGGTGATGATCGGCAAGATGCCGGCGGCGCGCGTGGGAGACGTTACAATGCATCCGAGTTGCGTAGCGCCCATTCCAAGCCCGACGGGCAAGATCCTGCCGCCGGGATGCCCGACAGTCATCATCGGCGGATAATCGAAGGCCCAACCGCCCAAGACACCATGGGCTGGTTTTCGCGGCAATATGAGTGGAAGGGCGGCCCGGTCGGTTCGCCGGTAGAATCTTTCGACTGCGTCAGGGTTGAGACGAAGCATGTTTGTATCGCATTTCAGTTCGCTTCGGCCTGTCTGCCCGAATTGCCGCGCACGGAAGGAAACCGTGGAACTGGAACTGGCGACCGTCGAGGAGTGGCAGGGCGACGACGTCGTTTCCGGCATCATCCTGTGTGGCGCATGCGGGGCCGAATATCCCGTGATCGACGGCTTGCCGATCCTTGTTCCCGATGTCCGCCGCTATATCCAGGATAATCTGTTCTACCTTCTTGCCCGTGCCGACCTACCGCCGGCCGTGGAAAGCCTGATCGGCGATGCCAGCGGGCCGGGCAGCATGTTCGATTCGGCAAGGCAGCATCTCTCTTCCTATGTCTGGGACCATTGGGGCGAATTCGATCCCGACGAGCGCTTGCTCGAAGGCGCTGTCGCCCGCCCGGGTGCGATCGCGCGAGCGCTGCATTCCGTAATGGCAATGGCAGATGACGATCTCCCTCATGGCCCCATCCTCGATATCGGTTGCGGTGTGGGGCGGTCGGTGCACGAACTCGCGACGGATGGCGAGCGCATGGTGCTCGGCATCGACCTGGGTGCCTCGCTGGCGCGGGCAGCTCGCCGGGCTGTGATCGGCGGCCAGGTCGACTACGGCCGCCGCCGGATAGGTCTTTCCTATGACCGGCGGCGCTTCCAGGTCCCACCAACGCCCGAAAGCCGGGCCGATATCTGGATCTGCGATATTCTGTCCTTGCCGTTTGCCGACGAGACCTTCGCGCTCGTGGTCGGCCTGAACGTGCTCGACTGCCTGGGAGACCCACGCGGCGGGCTGACCGAGATGGACCGTGTCATCGCGAATGGAGGCGAACTGCTGCTGACTGTTCCCTTCGACTGGAGTGCCGTCGTCACGCCGGTCGAGGGATGGATCGGCGGCCACTCGCAGCGCGGCCCGCATCAGGGGGCTGGCGAGGCGATCCTCGATCATCTCCTGACCGAGGGGCCGCTGGCTGCGGGCACTCTGCGGCGCAAGTCATCCACAGCAGAGATTCCATGGCACGTGCGCCTTCACGAACGATCCTGTATGAACTATCAAACTTATGGAATTGCCGCGCGGCGGTGCGGCTGACGACTCGACACGTGCCAGATTGGCGCGGGTCAAGGGTGGAAGGGGCCCCTCCCGGTGAAGTTGACGCTTTCCTTGCGCATGTCGCCGCCTCCCGAAGGCGTGGAGGCGCAGCATGTGCTTGAGGAAGGCAGCATGACAATCGGGCGCGCGCCCGACGCTACGTGGACGATCCCGGATCCTGCACGGATCATCTCAAAACGGCATTGCCGTATCGACGCGGTGCCCGGCGGCTTTACGATTACGGACATCTCGACGAACGGAGCGTTCGTGAACGAGCAGCCGATCGGAAGCCAGTCCACCCGGCGGATCGCAGACGGGGACCTTGTCCGGCTGGGCGACACCCTCATCGCGGTCAGGATAGAAGACGGGGATCGGGCAGCATCGAATGGCGCGCCGCTTCCTGACGGACCGTTCGGCAAAGATGAGCCCCGCGCCATACCCGAGCCAAAAGTCGCCGAGCCGCTGCCGGCCGTCGGTGCACCGATCGCCGAGGACTGGTGGAAGGAAGCACCCCACGCCGCAGTCGACAACTCGGCTACACGTTTCGATTCCGGCTCGCCATCGCCGATTGCCGACGCTATCGTCGTCGGCCTGATCGAGTCTTTTCCTGGGCTTGACGTCACGACGTTTGCGCAAGGCGTGGATGTGGCGGGCGCTGTCGTCAGTGACCGGGAATGGCAGGCTTTCTACGACCGGCTGCGGTCATATCTGCGGGAACGATATCCGGAGAGCGTGTAGGCCGTACTGAAGACGGCTACTGTATGGGTGGGGTGTTTGTATGGTCCGCATTCTCCGGCTGCTGGTCGTCGTCATGCTGGCGTTTGGCTTAGCCTCGTGCGGTATGCTCGGCAAGAAGAAGCCGCCGGCAAAGGAAATCGAAATCAAGCCGGCGCCCCAAAACGCCGGTCTGGATTTCCTGGTCGCCGCCTCGCCGCTCGTCAATCCGCAACCGGACGGTCAGCCGTCGCCGACGGTTGTTCGCGTATATCTATTGTCGGGCGACACCGCCTTTGCGAATGCCAGCTTCCGCCAATTGTGGGAAAATGACGCCAAAACGCTAGGGCCGACCATGCTGGGAAAGGCGGAACTCATCGTTCAGCCGGGCAGCGTCGCGCATGTGAAGGCGCCCATGACGGAGGGAACAGTGCTGGTTGCGGTGGTCGTCGGCTTTCGCGACTTTCAAGACGCCAAATGGCGTGCGATGATACCGCTCCAGGGCGAAAAGCAGCTAAAATTGAAGGCGGACCTGAAATCGCTTTCGGTGGATCTCGGACCACAGGATTGACTGTGGCCGAGGGCTAAGCTCACGACGTAAGTCGAGCAACGGGGGAAGAGGCACTTCATGCCTGTCGACAGCAAGGTGATCTGGTCCGAAGGAATGTTTATTCGGGCCCAGCACTTCCAGCAGGAAGCACGCTACGTGGAAGGGATGGCGCGGCACCTCTTCCGTGGGCTCCGTGGCTATGGTTGGGGGCTGTCCGAATTGAAACTCAACCGCGATCTCCTTTCGATCGGCAAGTTTTCCGTGGAACGCGCTTCCGGCATCTTTCCTGACGGCACGCCGTTCAATTGGCCCGACGACATCGACGAAGGCGCCATGCAACCGCTCGAACTCGACGAGAGCGCGCGAGGCCAGATCGTCTATCTGACGCTGCCGACCCGACGGCCGGGCGGGATAGAGGTATCCAACGGCTCCTCCGATGCGATAACGCGCTATGTCGGTCATGACCTCGCGGTCTCCGACGCGACCGCGAGTGACGAAACCACCGCCACGATCATGATCGGCAAGCTCCGCATTCGCTGCGCGCCGCAGAGCAGCGAGCGCAACGGGTTGCTTGGCCTCGGCGTCGCCCGCATCAGCGAAGTGCGTTCGGACAATACCGTCATCCTGGACGAAGCATTCATCCCGCCGCTGCTCGACATGCGGGTATCCACGGTGGTGAACGGCTTCGTCACCGAGATCGTCGGATTGCTGAACCATCGTGGCGAGGCCATCGCATCGCGGCTTGCCGCCGGCAGCGAGGGCACTTCGGGTGAATTGTCGGATACGCTGATGTTGCAGGGCGTCAATCGCTGGCAGCCGGTCTTCACCCATATGGCAACGGCATCGACCGTTCATCCCGAGACCGTCTATGTCAACATGGTTTCGCTCGCGGGCGAGCTCGCGACTTTTGCCCGCGCCAATCATCGGCCCGCGGATTTCCCCGCCTATGACCACGACGACCTGCAGGCGACGTTCGCGCCGGTGATGACATCGCTCCGTCAGGCGCTGAGCGCCGTTCTGGAACGCGGCGCGCTGACCATTCCGCTTGTCCAGCACCGCTACGGCATCCGCGTCGCCGAGGCGCCCGACCGCTCGATCTATTCTAAATATACGCTCATCCTCGTCGCGCGTGCGGACATGCCGGCAGAGACATTGGCGAAGCGCCTTGTCGGACAGGCCAAAGTCGGGCCGGTGGAGCAGATCCGGGAATTGGTCAACGCGGCCCTTCCCGGTATCCGGCTTCGCGGACTGACGGCGGCGCCGCGCCAGATCCCCTACCACACGGGCAAGGCCTATTTCGAATTGGACAGGACGAGCCCCGTCTGGAAGCAGATCGCTTCCTCCGGCGGGCTGGCGATCCATGTGGCCGGGGACTTTCCCGGCATCGAACTTGAACTGTGGGCCGTCAAGGATTGATCGGAGGAACCCACGATGAGCAGCGAACCGATCTTCGATCCACCGGATGCCGACGATACCATTCGCCGACCGCTTCCCCAGATCAGGCAAGCATCGAGACCGAGTAGCGGCGGCCTGTTCCTCGACGATGCCTTCGATACCGCCGGCGAAGACGAGTTCAAGACCGCATTCTCCCAGCCGCGTGCGCGTCGACCCGACGATTTCGACGATCTTCTGGGGAGCGGCGGAGGATTCCCGGACGATTTCGGCGCGGATACCTACCTGAAGTCCGGCAAGGAAGGGGCGATCGAGAAGGCGTTCGATCTCGCCTCGGTCAATCCGCTGGTGAGCGCTGCCGCACCGCTTCTGTGGCTGGCGGGAAGATTGAACGAAAGCGCGCCGCCGGAGGACGTGGAACGCTTCCGCCAGCGTATCCTGGCCGAGATCAAGCAGTTCGAGACCGCCGCGATGGCGCGCGACGTCCCGCCGCGGCTGGTACGAATGAGCCGCTACGCGATCGCTGCTACGCTCGACGACATCATCCTGAACACTGAATGGGGCGGTCAGGCCGTCTGGGCGGGCCGCAGTCTCGTCAGCTCGCTCTATAACGAGACATGGGGCGGCGAACGCTTCTACGAATTGCTCAACCAGATGCGCCGGCAGCCTGACGAGAATATCGACGGCCTGGAATTCATGGCGATCTGCCTGGCGGTGGGGTTTTCCGGCAAGTACCGGGTCATGGAAGGCGGTCAGGGACGGCTGAGCCGGCTCCGCCACGAACTCTACCGGATCATCCGCCGCGTCCGCGGCCCCTACGATCGCGAATTGTCGCCGCCATGGGAGCCGGTCGCCGCACCGCATGTTGTGCCGAAATCGGCGCGCGGCGCCTGGATCGTCGCCATCGTGGCGCTGCTTCTGGCCGCCATCCTCTGGGCGCTGTCGAGCTTCGATTTGCGCCAGCGGGTCGATGCGGCGGTGCAGCAGATCGATGCGCTGGCGCCGGCGATCCCGGTCGTGGTGGCGGGGTCGGCCATCCCGAACATCCCCGAGCCGGTGAAGCCGAAGACGCAGATGGAACGGCTGCAGGGCTTCCTTGCGCCAGACATCGCCGCCAAGCATGTCGAACTCGTAAAAGAGAGCGACAAGATCGCCATCCGGATGCTGAACGCGTCGTTCCCGTCGGGAGGCGTCGATCTGGCCTCGTCGAGCGATCCGCTTGTCGGCCGCATCGCCGCCGCGCTCAACCACGAGAAGGGGCCGATCGTCGTTTCCGGCAACACGGACAACGTGGCCGTTCCCTACGGCAGCAAGCTTGGAGACAATATGGCGATCTCCAAGGCTCGCGCCGATTCCGCCGCAAGCGTGCTGCGCAAGGGTCTGGATGATCCGGCGCGCGTGACTACGATCGGCCGCGGGTCCAACGATCCGATCGCCTCCAATTCGACCGCGGAAGGGCGCGAACGGAACCGGCGCGTCGAGTTCCTCATCGACGCGGAGGCGGCAAACTGAGATGTCGGCCCGGTCGAATATCGCAACCGTGCTCGGACTGCTGGTGGCGCTTGTCGCAAGCTGGCTGATATGGCGCGATGCGAGGCTGACCCCACCCGGCCTGCATTTCGCCGCCAGCGTGGCGCCGCTGGTCCTCTGGGGCTTCCTACCCGTTTTTCTTGGCTGGTACGGAAGGCGACGGAACAGGGATGGCGGCACCGAACGCACGATGGCGGTGCGCGACCAGAAACGCGCCGTCCTCGCTCTTCTGAAAAGTCGTGGGCTTTCCGGGTACCGTGCGCGCTATCGGGCGCCGCTTTTCGTTGTGCTCGGACCCGGCGGCTCGGGCAAGTCCAGCATCCTGAAACAATCCGGCCTGCAACTCGGAAATGGCGTGCGCATCGGCGATGCGGTCTGGTGGGTCGGTAAGGAAGGCATTTTCGTAGAAGCCACCCTTGGCGCCGGGCACGAAACGATCCTGCAACTGACCGCTCTTCTCTCGGCATTACGACCCGATCTGCCGCTGAACGGCATTCTCCTGATCCTCGCGCCGGCCGACCTCGCACTTGCCGACAGCATCGAATACGAAACGCTGACGCAGGCGACGACGGAATCCATCCGCGAGATCGAAAAGCGGACGCGGCGCCGGTATCCGGTCTATCTGCTGCTCTCGAAGATCGACCTTGCGCCGGGCTTCCGTGAATTCTTCGACCGTCACGAGCCGCAGGAGCGGCAGCAGGCGTGGGGTTTCGGGCTCCCCTTCGAAGGCCTTGCGCGCCCCTTGAACGGCGAGGCTGGCGACAAGGCGCTCACCGACGGTTTCCGCGGCATCCTTGCTGCGCTCAGGCTGCGCCTGATCGAATGGCTGTCCCGCGAGGGAGATCCCATCCGCTCCGGCCGCATACAGAGTTTCGGCGCGCAGATCGCGACCATACCCGACACCATCCGGCCGATGCTCGAGGCGCTCTTTCCCGAAAACCGGCCAGACTGGAAGGGCGCGGCCCTGCGCGGCGTATTCCTAACCAGCGCGCGGCAGGAGGCTCTGGCCATCGATCCGCTCCTGCCCGAGATGTCGCTGCGGTTCGCCATGCCGCGCTCAGGAACCGTGCCGCCCGACCTCGGACTGGACGAGGAGGAGCACGGCTTCTTCATCTCCGGCGCGCTGAGCAAGGGAGCTTTCCAGGAAGCAGGGCTCGCCCTGAAAGAATCCCCCTACCATATCCGCCTTCTGTGGCAGTGGCTCGCGGCCGCCTGCATCGTTGCGGCCTCGATCGGGTTCATCGTCTTCGCAAGCACCGTCCATGATCGTGAGATCGTCTGGCCGAGAGAGGCCGTAGCTACCGCCACAACATTTGCGCCGGTCGCCAATCCTTCCGAGATCAGCAAGCTGCCGACCGTGCTTAACGACCTGAAGGCACTTGCCGCGCTCCGGCAGCGAATCGAAACCGCAGCTGGCGACAAGCCGCGCCTGCCGGGCTTTTCGGCAACGCCCAAGCTCGGCGACGCCCTCCTTCGCGCGCGTCAGACGCTTCTCCACAATGCACTTGCACCGCATCTCGACGCCATCCTTGAGGGCCAGCTCGTCGACATGAGCACAGATGCCAAAACGCTCCAAAGCCTGATCAGGCTTGCGGATCGTTCGGCCCCGGGCGACGAGACAGCTATCCGCGACTGGCTGGAGAAATCGGCCGGGGCCGTGCCGGCGGAACTGCGCGCTTCCTTTGTGAAAGACGGGCTGGAGGCGATAAGGACGGCCGGCGGGATGACGGTCGATGCGTCCTATATCGCGGCGGCGCGGCGCATCATTGCCTACAAGGAAAGCCTGTCGTGAAGATCGGCGGCATGATCGGCGCCGCGCTCCAGCGCGCCTTTCGGCCGTTCGGCATCGTGACGACTGTGGCGGCATTGCTGGCGTTCCTCGTCTTCTCTCTCGGGCCGCTGCTCGCCGTCGGCGAAATGCGGCCGCTGGCGCCGGCGGCGGTGCGGCTGGCGATCCTGCTGGTGCTCGCGATCATCTGGGGCATCGTCGGTCTTTTGATCCGCGGCCACGGCAAACCGGCAACCGGGAACGAAAACGACACCGAGCGGCGGGAGCGCGATCAAAAGAAAGCCGCGCTCAGGCAGGAGCAGACGGCTGCGAACGGGCAATTCGCACTTTTCGCCGCGAATGCGCGGCGCGCCCGCCATGCTCTCGGTGAGCAACGATGGCTGAGCATGCCCGGCCGGCGAGATCGTACGCTGCCGCGCTATCTGGTGATCGGAACCCCGGGCAGCGGCAAGACGACGTTGCTTAGGAATGCCGGCCTGTCGATCGCCGATGACGGGACCGCGCCGGACCCGAACGCACCCGCCGACATCATGCTTTCCGAGCGCGGCGTGTTCATGGAACTCGCCAGTCCATATCTTCGGCAATCGGAGGAGGCCCAGAAAGGCGCCTGGCGGCGCATGCTGACCTATATTCGCCGCTGGCGCCCGACCCAGCCGCTCAATGGCATTCTGGTAACGCTGGATGCCGGCTCTCTCGCCTCTACCCTGCCCGACAACGCCGAAGCGCTCGGGACGCTCCTGCGCAAGCGGCTCGACGAGATGACGGAACGTCTGCGGGCGAGGCCTCCGGTCTACCTCGTCCTTACCAAGCTCGACCTTCTCGTCGGGTTCGAGGAATTCTTCGATTCACTCAACATGGACGAGCGCGATTCGCGGCTCGGATTCCAGATCGGGTCACCGAACGATACCGCCGCGCACGGTACGCCTGTTGAACGGTTTTCCGCCGGCTTCGACGATATGCTCGATCGGCTCAACGGCCAGCAGCTTCGCCGGCTGCAGGAAGAGACCGACGAGAGGCTGCGCCTCAGGGTGTTCGAATTCCCGAGCCAGCTGGCGCTCCTGAAATCGCGTCTGACACCGCTCGTCGGGCAGATCGGCGCATCGAGCCGTTTCGGGCCTCCGCCGTTTCTGCGTGGTGTGTTCTTCGCCAGCGCGCTGCAGACCGGGCTTTCGCAAGACGCACTGCAGGGTGCGATGGCGCCCGTCTTTTCCTTCAAGCCGGGCGCGGTCGCGCTGCGCGAACGAAAGACGGCGCTGCATTCCCGCCCTTTCTTTCTCCGCGGCCTGCAGCAGACGGTGCTCGCGGAAGCGGCCATGGCCGGATATTCCCGAAGCGCCGCGGCCGTGCAACGCGTTCAGGGTCTTTCCGTCAATTTTCTCATAGCGCTGGCGATCTTCGGATGCGCAATCCTGTGGTGGCTGAGCTTCAGCGACGGCCGCGCCTATACAGCGCGCCTTTCCGACGAGATCGGGACGGCGCGCACCGCGCTTGCCGCGATGGGAGATGTCAAGGCTGGTACGCCGGACTTCGGACGGGTCGCGACGGCGCTTGATAGCTTGGCGGCGCTGGAGCGCGAGAAGCCTAGTCGGATTACCCTCGGGCTCTATTCGGGCAAGTCGGCATCGGCATCCGCCGGGAAAGCCTACGATACCGGCCTCAGGAATTTGTTCCTGCCTTACGTCCTTTCCTATGCCCGCTCGGCCCTCGATCAACAGGCGCTCGATGTCGTCAGCCGTTTCCGCCTGCTGAAATTCTATCTCATGCTCGGCGGCGTCCGGCCGGTCGATCCCTCGGTTGCCGCCGGCGTGGCGCCAGGCTTCGCCGCCGCCACGATCCCCGGCAATGAAGACGAGGGCGCCCGGATGCGCGCTCATCTCACCGCGCTCGCCTCGGTCGACCTCTCCAAACAGCCGATCGACGGAGCCCTGGTCAATCGCGCGAGAGGGCGCATCGGCGAGGCAGGACTGGCAGAACTTGCCTACCAGATGCTGCAAGGCCGGCCGGACGTGCAGTCGCTCGAGCCATGGAGGCCCGTCGACCATATGGGCACCGAGGGACCACAGGCGCTCGCCCGCGTCAGCGCGGCAAGCCTGTGGGACGGCATACCGGGTCTCTATACGCTTGACGGATATCGCTCCTGGATGATGCCACACTCGCAAGAGGTCTCTCTAAAGGTTGCCGACGACCTCTGGGTAATGGGCAAGGATGGGACGAAGGCCAACACAACGCAGCAGGCGGGACGCATCCGCGAAGGCATGCTCGAGCTCTACGCCGTCGGCTATAACCAGGAATGGGACAGCCTTCTCGCGGATCTCACGATCGCGCCCACCACGGATGCGGGCCAGGCGGCCAAGCTCCTTTCGATCCTGACCGGCGCGCCCTCCCCTGTCGACCAATTGCTGAAGGCGATCGCGCAGCAGACGGATCTGACAGGCGGCCAGTCCGGCGCAGTGAGCATGGCGGAAAGCGAGCTGGCCAGCCGCATCCCGCTTTATCCGAATGTCCCGCGCAAGGTCGCCAATGCCGAAAGGCGCGTGACGGAGCATTTCTCCCAATTCACCAAGGCGGTCGGGGCGGGCGGCAAGCCGCAGAAGGACAAAGCCGCGCCCGCCGAGATCGATGTCATTCTCGATGCGCTGAAACCGCTTTACGGCAACCTCAACCTGATCGCGACCGGCGGCGATATCCTTCAACTCGGCAACAAGCCGCAGGACACGCTCAACCAGCTCGACGAAATGGTGCGGAAGCTGCCGGACCAGCTTCGACCGCTTTTCCAGCGCATCGTCTTCCGCATGGCCGCGGTCACCGGCGCGGGAGCACGCTCGCGGCTGTCGGATATATGGAGTTCTACAGTCCTTCCCGCATGCCGGGCAGTGGTATCGGGCCATTATCCGTTCGACCCGAAGAGCCAACTCGACGCATCGCCCGAGGACTTCGCCACCGTCTTCGGCCCGAAGGGCACGATCGCGGCTTTCCGCGACGGCTATCTCAAGCCCTTCATCGACACTTCAACCAACCCATGGAAATGGCGGAGCGGGACGACGATCGGCCTTGGCCTGGACGATGGCATACTCTCGGCGTTCGAGCGCGCGGCCGCCATTTCCACTCTCTATTTCGATGCCAACGGCAAGGCCGGCATCAGTTTCACGATCACGCCGGTCGGCCTCGACGGAACCGCCAATGCGGCGCAATTCGAACATAACGGTCAGACCGACGTCTACGATCATGGCCCGGCGACTCCTTCCTCAGTCGCATGGCCGGCACCGCCCGACCACAGCGAGATCGCCCTCTCCGTTACGCCGGAGATCGCCGGACAGAAGAACATCATCCTATGGCAAGGGCCGTGGGCACTGTTCCACCTGCTTGACGCCGGGCGCGACGTCGATCCGGATAAGAAGGAAGCCGCGGACGCGACCCTTCGCTTCGCGATCGGCAGCCGGCATGTAAAGCTGAAATTCTCCGCGCCCTCGGCCCGCACCATCATCGGCGGCGATCTCCTGCGCGGATTCGGGTGTCCTCAACTGATCGAGGAAAAGGTGGCGAAGCAGTAAAGAGATGACCGACGATATCCTTGGCCATTACAATCGCGAGTTGCTGAATATCCGCCGTGCGGCGGCGCAGTTCGCTGCCGAGAATCCGCGCATCGCGAGCCGGCTCCGCCTTTCCGAGGACGCGGTCGAAGACCCGCATGTCGGCCGTCTCATCGAGTCCTTCGCCTTCCTGACGGCCCGCATCCGCCAAAGGCTCGACGACGATTTCACCGAACTCGCCAACGCCATGCTGGCGGTACTATACCCGCATTACACGCGGCCGTTCCCGTCCATGGCCATCCTTCAGATCGAGCCTGGTCCGGATATCGCCGAAGGAGCGACCGTATCGCGCGGCACCCTCGTCGATACGGAAGAGGTCGGTGGCGAAAGCTGCCGTTTCTCAACAGCTTTCGACGTTACGATGCATCCGGTCCGCGTTGTGAGCGCGGCCTTGTCCGGCCGCCCTCTTCGCGCACCCGAATTCGAAGCAGCCGCGGATGCGGCAGCCTGCCTGCGGCTGACGCTCGAAACCTCGCTCGCCGATGGCGGCTTTTCGGACATCTCGCCGGCATCGCTGCGCTTCTTCCTGCGCGGGCAGCCGCAGCTCGTCTATCCGCTCTACGAAATGCTCCTGAACGACGTCGTGGCCGTCGCTTTCGCGGCCGGAGTGAACGATGCCGAACCGGTCATCGTCGCGGGAACCGCTCTTACGCCCGGTGGTTTCGAAAGCAATGAGGGGCTTCTGCCCTATCCCGACACTTCACACGCCGGCTATCGGCTCCTGACGGAATATTTCGCCTTCCCGGAAAAGTTCCTTTTTATCGACCTCGCCTTTCCAGATCGGTCGCGGCTCCGCGATAAGGGCCGCACGCTCGACGTCTTCATCTATCTCCGGCGCCCGCGCACCAATATAGAGCGCGCGGTGACGGCTTCCGCCTTCGCGCTCAATTGCACGCCCGTCGCGAACCTCTTCCGGCAGGCGGCGGAACCGATCTCCCTTGACCACGCCACGGCGGAATACATAGTCGAGCCCGACAGCCGCCGTTCGGATGCGCTGGAAATCTACTCCATCGAGAAGGTCGTGGCCTCGGACGGGGACGGCAATGCGCGGGAAGTCCTTCCCGTTTACGGAACGCTCCATGCCCGCCGCGGCGACACCACGCGCGGCGCCCCGGCATGGTGGATCGCCCATCGCAGCCTCGGTGCGGATGCGCCCGGAACGAAACGCATGGCGCTGGCGATTTTCGATCCGGATTTCACGCCTTCCAGGCCGGCCGACACAGTCCTGTCCGTGGATACGCTGTGTTTCAATGGAAATCTTGCCGAGCGCCTGCCGTTCGGCGGTGGACGACCGGAATTGCGGCTGGCGGAGCCGATGGCCGGCGTGGAAGGCCTGCGGCTGATAACCGCCCCCACTCCCGTGGCCCGGCCGGATTACGGAGAAGGGGCACGGTGGCGACTGATCTCGCACCTTGCTCTCAATCATCTGTCCATCGTCAGCGACGGCGGCCTGGATGTCCTCAAGGAAATGCTGCTCCTCTACGACATCCGCAATTCGGACGAGACGCGTTCGCTCGTCGATGGCATCGTCGCCCTCTCCTCCCGGCCGGGAACGGCACGGCTGCGCGTAAAGGGAAATACGGCGTTCTGCCGGGGCATCGATGTGACGGCGACCTTCGATGAAGCGTATTTCTCCGGCAACGGCATCTATATGGCCGCCAGCGTTCTGGAGCGCTTCTTCGGCATGTATGCCAGCGTCAATTCCTTCGCCCGCCTGAGCGCCAGGATCAAGGGGCAAACCGGAGTTCTCAAAACATGGCCCGCGCGCGGAGGCGACCGCATACTTCTTTGAAGTCGGACGTTTTCGACCATCCGCAGGCCTACGAACTCTTTCAGGCCATGCGGATCGTCGAACTGATCGCGGCTGAAGAGAACGCAACCTCGGATCTGCCCGTCCCCGAGACGGCCGGACGCGGCGTCGATTGGGAGCGAGCCACGATGCGGATACGCTCCGGCGTCCCGCTCGGCTTCGCGGCAATCGAAGTGACCTCCGTCCGCCGGCCGAAAGGAAGCGGTCCGATCGAAGTGACGCAGACTGTCTTCGGGCTGACCGGGCCGTCCGGCGCTCTCCCGCACGCTTTCAGTGAGCTTGTCCATCTCAGCGTGCGCGAACGAAATCCGGGCCTGCGCGACTTCCTCGATCTCTTCAACAACCGCCTGAGCGGGCTGCATTTCGAGGCATGGGCCAAGCATCATCTGGCTGTCGAATTCGAGCGCGGCACCCGTCTGGAACTGCCGCGCCCGATAGACGCCGCTCTGAGGGCGGTGGTCGGCTTCGGCCTCCCCTCGATGCTGGGCCGCACTGCTACCGACGACAACACGCTTGTGCATTACGGCGGCCTGCTTTCGCGCAGCGCCCGATCCGCGCAAGCCGTCGAACAATTGCTGCGCGGAGCCACTGGTCTTCCCATTCGGGTCGAGCAATTCCACGGACGCTGGTTGCCGGTCGCGGAAGACGACCGCACCCTCCTGCCGACACCCGACAGGCCGCAAGGCTCGTTCTGCCGGCTCGGAGACGACATGGTCATCGGCGAACGCATCTATGACATCCAGTCGACTGTCCGGCTGATCGTCGGGCCGGTCGGATATTCCGATTTCCGGGCGCTGCTGCCGGATGGATCAGGCTCGCGCGGATTTGGCGATCTCGCCGCCGTCACGCTCGGACCGGAAATGTCCTTCAGGCTTTCGATCGAACTGAAGCCTGACGAACTTCCGCCGCTGCGTCTCGAAAGCGAAGACCATCCTGAAACCGGAAACCGGCTGGGGTGGAATACCTGGTTATGCATGGACAAGCCGCGGCAGGCACCGGCAAGCGTCGACATAGAGCCGTCCGCGCATCTGCGCTGATCAGGCGGGCAGTGGAGGAACAGATGGACAACTGGGCGGACGGATACGTCTCCGATATCGAATATCTGGACGGGTGGTATGCCGAGCAGATGCCAGCGCATCTGGATGTCGCCTGCCTCTTGCGTGCGACGGAACCGCCGGTCGAGCCTGGCGAACCGTTTCGTTATTGCGAACTCGGTTGCGGCGTGGGCAAATCGGCGGCGACGGTGGCAGCGACCTCTCCTCACGCCGAAGTCTGGGGCATAGATTTCAACCCAGCCCATATTGCCCGGGGGCGCCGTTTGTCGAAGGAAGGAGGCTTGGATAATCTCCATCTGGAGGATTGGACGTTTGCCGATCTTGCCGGCGCGCACAGCGCAGCGTTACCGCGTTTCCATTATATCGCCCTGCACGGCGTTTGGTCCTGGATCAGCCCGGAGAACCAGCGGCATATCGTTGATTTCATCGACGCGCATCTCGACCCGGGCGGCCTCGTCTACATCACCTACAATGCCCTTCCCGGCTGGAACAATGTCGCGCCGATGCAAAGAATACTCCGCTCGCTGGCGCTGCAACGGGACGGCCACAGTGACGATCGTGTCGCTGCGGCGTTGGGGCTGGTCCGACAGATGGCCGATGCGGGTGCCGGGGCGTTGCTTCCGGAGCAACTCTCACGGCTGGAGGAGATGTCCCGGAAAGACGACGTCGCCTATGTCGCGCACGAATATCTGAACGAGCACTGGCGACCCTGCTATCAGATGGACGTGGCAAAAGCGCTGGCGCCGGCCAGGCTGACTTTCGTCGGGTCCGCGAATATTTTCGACAATTATCCCGATGTCTGCCTGACGAAAGAGCAGCGCGAACTTATCGACAGTTCGCCGCTCGATCTGCAGGAAACCATGCGCGACTTCTTCATCGAGCGCACGTTCCGGCGCGATATCTTCATCCGCGGCCCCCGCGGCATTCCGGCGCGGCGGCTCGAGAGCAGGCTGCACTCTGTCCGCCTCACCGCAGTCATCCCGACAAGCGCCCTGAGCCGGGAGGTCAAGGTACCGGCTGGCGCAGCCACGCTTGGCGAAGCATTCTATGGACCGGCACTTGAGCAGATCGCTGGGGGCTGCCCGACACTCGCCGAGATTTTCACGCATGTCGATCCCGCGAAGTCGACAGCGACCGCACGCGAAGCGATCGGAATGCTTGTCGGGTCGAAACAGGCCATGTCGATCGTGGCGGCAACCCCGCCGGAAGGCGCACGTGAACGTGTGCGCCGCTACAACAGCGCTCAAATCCGCCTCCGCACGGATCAGGGCAAGCCGTATGCACCGCTGGCAGGCGTGTCGATCGGTTCTGCCGTCACCATCCAGCTGATCGAGATGCTCGTCTACACCGCGCTGGCAGGCGGCGTTCCGGCCGAAATCGGCCCCGTCGTCGATAATTGCTGGAACCAGTTGCAGGAAAGGGGCGATCACCTGGCGAAGGACGGCAAGCGCATCGAGGACAGGGCCGAGACCATCGCGGTGCTGGAACACAATGTACCGGAGATCCTGTCAGTCGCATTACCCATATGGCGGCGCGTCGGCGCGATCTGACCGCTATGGCACAAAGGTGCTTCAGCGACGAAACCCTTTGCCGCACCGGCCGGTCCTTCGATATCTTCGAGGCGGTCGACGCGACGGACCGCAAGGTGGCCGTCAAGCGCGCGCGCAACCCGACCGGGCTCGACAAGCAGCGCTTCGCACGCGAGGCGCGCCTCGGCCGCGCCCTGAGGCATACGGGATTGGCTTCGGTGCTCGACCACGCGCCGGATCGGATCGTTTTCGAATGGCTGGAAGGATCGCTCCTCGATCATGAGGGAGCGACGGTATTCCGCAGCTTGCGGGACATCGCCGAGGTGCTGGCGCATATGCACGCCCGCGGCGTCGTGCATCGCGACATCAAACCTGCCCATATCATGTTCCGCAACGACCGTGCGGTCCTCATCGACCTCGGTGTCGCCGGTCTGGTCGGTGGCACGGGTCGGCTGGATATCGGCGAGATCGTGGGGTCGCCCGCATGGATGGCACCCGAGCAGATGCTGGGCGCCGCGCCGGAGCCGAGCGCCGATGTCTGGTCGCTCTGCGCAGTCGCGCATCGTGTTGTGAACGGCCGACCGCTCTATGCCGGAACGGCGGACGCGGTGCTTGCGGCCCGGCGTGCGGAGCCCGAACCACGACCGGATTTTTCCTCTCTCGCAGATCGCCGTCTGGCCGACGCGCTTCATGCCGGCTTCGCCACTGCCCCCAACAGGCCATCTGCGCGCGAGCTTGCCGCTGCGCTTGCGGTTATCGGTGGCAGGGAACCGGAATCTGCCTCTGCCGCGCCCCTCTACGAAGCCGCGGAATTCGTTCCGGAGAACAACACGCCGCCGGAAACCGGATCGACAAAGGTATCGTAGACGACAGTTTCAGCCGTCTCGGCGATATCCATGACAGCGTCGATCCTGAAGCGAAGGGTCCGGTCGTGCGTCTTCGCATCATCTTGCAGTATCTCCACCGAAACGTCGCGCAGGCGGGGCTCGAACCGCCGTATCGCGTCCTCGATACGGCTCCGGCATTCCTCCTGCTGCGAGGCGCCGGCCAGATTTTCAACCTGGAGATCGGGCAATCCGAAGGCGACAAGCGAAGACTTCAACTCCCCGAGTTCGTCGGGGATTTCTTTGTAATAGGGCCGGGTGTTGAAAAGGATCTCGAGATCGCGGCGAATGGATTCCCGCAGGACCTGGATGGCGCGGTCGAAATTGCCGTCGATCTCGATATTGTCGCCTTGCAGGAGCCTGTCGAGGATGGGCAGGATGACGGGTCTTTTCGCAGATTTTCTGTCCAGCGGGGCCATGATTTCCTGCTAGATATTCCGTGACGGCTGTATCTCCGTCCGCAACTGGATGCCGGTCACGATCTGGTCGAATTGGAAATGCGGCTGGACGTGTATAACACAGGCCATCGATCCAGGCTTCCCCGGCAGTTCGGCGACCTCGACGCTGCCGCCGCTCAGCGGATAGCGCGCCTTCAGTTCATGACTGGCATCCGAATTGCCGATCATATAGCCTCGCAACCAGTCGCCAAGGAGTTTCTGGAGTTGCGCCACGGTGGTGAACGCACCCACGCGATCGCGCGCGATGACCTTCACGTAATGGGCGAACCGGCTGACGCAAAGCACATATTGCAGCATCGAGGATAGTCTTGCGTTCCGGCTCTCCGCGGTATCAGCGACTGGCGGAACGTTGAGCGACTGCGCGCCGAGGAACGCGACGGACTTCGTGTAGCCGCATGGGCTGAGGGCCACGAAACCAAGCTCTTCCAGTACTTTTTGCTTCCTGTCGGTCAGTTCAACCTCAAGCGGGCGGCGATAGGCCGCCGTCTCTCCGGTGGAAAAAAGCGGCGCCGGCAGACCCTCGACGCGCCCTGCCCCGAACACCCCCTCGCGCGCACCGCGGATATCGGCGAACCATCCCGATTCCCGAAAAGCGCGGATGACGACGGCGCCGAAGCCGTAGGCGGCATTTCCCCAAAGCCAATCCTCGATGCCGAGCGCCCGCTCCCTATAGACAAAACCACCGTGCTCTTCGCCAGCCCCGTCGCGCAAGCCACGCAGCAATATCCGTGGCAGCGCAACACCGAGAAAACGGCTCTCCTCCTTCTCCTGCAACCGCCGCCAGCGCTGATACTCCGCCAGACGGAAGCCGGCATCGATATGCTGGACATGCGAAAGATCGGCAAAGGTCGAGACGCCGAATAGTTCAGGCGCCGCGCCAACGACACAGGGCGAAAACGATGCGGCAGCAACTTCCGCCAGTCGGGAGAGTATCCCGATGTCATCGGTGGTGTCGGCGCCGCCTTGCCGGTGGCGGACAAAATGGTCGCAGAGCAGCAAGCCATAGGGCAAACCACCTGGCATGCCGTATTCTTCGCTGTAGATTTTGGCGAAGAGCGCGCTCTGATCGAATTCGCTGGATCTGTCGAAATCGCGGCCGAGTTCCTTCCACGTCGTACTGAGCAGCCTGACGATGACCTTGTCATCGTCCTCCACCTGGTCGAGGAGAAAGGAAACACCGCGCCAAGGGGCCTCGAGCCGCTTGAATTCGCCATGATGGAGGATCGCGTCAAGCTGCTCCGACAGGAGAGAGTCCAGCGCGGCGATGTCGCGGTCGATATGGACACGTAGTGCCCGTTTGTCGGGCGGGCCCATGGCTGCAAGGGCATCAGCGCCGTACCAGCGGCAAAGGAGGCGTCCAGTGTCCTCCTCATCCAAAAATCCCCGCAAATCGAAACCGCCGCCGTCGCTATCGCAGACGGCAGCGGCGATGTTTTCGCGCAGACGTATAGACGCAAAGCCTGCCCGGGGGGGGCCGACGGACGCCCTGCCGGCGTCCGTCGCAAGCTCTGCTATCGCGCCTTGTTCATCCATTTCGACCCGGGCGTCATCCCATTTGCGGGATGCGCGCCACCAGCCGCATGGAAGCGGTCAATTCTTCCATCTGCAGCCATGGCCTGAGATAGGCGACGGCATTGTAGGAGCCTGGCGCGCCCGGAACCTCTGTGACGGTCACCTTGGCCTCGGCTAGCGGATATTGAGACTTCATCTCCGCGCTGGCATCCGGATTACCGTTCACGTAGTTGCGGATCCAGTTGTTCAGCCACTTCTCACAGTTCGAGGCCTCCATGAAGGAGCCGATCTTGTCGCGGCCCATGACCTTCAGATAGTGGGCAAACCGGGCCGTCGCCAGGATGTAAGGCAGCCGGGCCGAGATCGCGGCGTTGGCGGTCGCGTCGGGGCTGTCGTATTTCTTCGGCTTCTGCGTCGTCTGCGAGCCGAAGAACACGGCGTAGTCCGACCCCTTGTAGTGGCAGAGCGGCAGGAAGCCGAGCTTCGACAGTTCCGCCTCGCGGCGGTCGGTGATGCCGATCTCCGTCGGGCACTGCTGGTCGATGTCGCCGTCGTCGCTGGTGAAGGTGAAGCTCGGCAGGTTCTCCACCTTGCCGCCGCCTTCGGCGCCGCGGACCGCGACGCACCAGCCATATTTCGAGAACGCCGAGGTAAGTTTTTCGCCGAGCGCATAGGACGCGTTCATCCAGGTGAACTTGTCCGACGTCATGGCGCTCACGGCACCCTTGGCGTCGATCGGCGCCTCCTCGAACTTGAACTCCTCGATCGACCGGCCAGCCGAACCGTACGGCACGCGCGCCAGCACTCTCGGCATGGTGAGCGTGACGAAGCGGCTGTCCTCGCTGTCGCGGAAGCTCCGCCACTTGATGTATTCGGAGCTCTCGAAGATCTTCTCGAGGTCGCGTGGCTTGGAGAGTTCCGTGAAGCTCTCCAGTCCGAACATGTCCGGGCTCGACGCCGCGATGAACGGCGCGAAAGAGGCCGCGGCGACATTCGACATGCCCTGCAGCACCTCCAGATCTTCCGTGCCGCTGCCGAACTCGTAATCGCCGATGAGAGCGCCGTAAGGCTCGCCGCCGGGCGTTCCGAACTCCGTCTCGTAGATCTTCTTGAAGATCTGGCTCTGGTCGAACTCGACAGCCTTCGTCAGATCCTTGTGAAGATCCTTCTTGCTGAGGTTCATCATGCGGATCTTGAGCGTCGCCCCGGTCTCGGAATTCTTGACGAGATGGTTGAGCCCGCGCCAGCTCCCTTCCAGCTTCTGGAAGTCCGGATGATGCATGATCGCCGAAAGCTGCTTCGACAGCTTCTCGTCGATCGCCTCGATAGCGCGATTGAAGGTCTGGGTAAGGTTTTTGCTGAACGTGACGGTCCCCGAAAGCGCTTCGGATGTAAGGGTGCGCAGGAGATCCTGCATCTCGTCGCGCTTGGTGTTGCGCGTCGCTTCGATCGCCTGGTCGAGCAGGCTGGCGCTGACGGTTTCCTCTGTGGCGGCCGCCGCCGCTTGGGTCTTGGCTTCAGGGCTCATGGCTTATGCCTTCTCTTCCGGCGTTTCGGATCCAAGCTCGCCCGCCAGCGCGGAAAGCTTGTCGGTGTTGCGCAGGACTTCCTCGAGAAGGTTCTCGAGGTCCTCCGAGCGGTCGACCTTGGACATAAGGTCACGCAGCTTGTTGCGCACCGCCAATAGCTTGCGCAGCGGCTCCACCTGCTGAACGACCGAACCGGGCTCGAAATCGTCCATGGAATTGAAGCGGAGCGAGACGGCCATCTGGGTGTCATCGCCCGCGAGTGTGTTGTCTACCTTGAACTCGGCCCCCGGCGTCATGCGTTTCATGACGTCGTCGAAATTGTCACGGTCGATCTGGATGAACTTGCGATCGCGCAACGGCTTGACCGGCTCATACGATTTTCCCGAGAAATCGCCGATGACACCGACGACGAAGGGCAGCTCCTTGCGGACCTGGGCACCCTCGGTCTCCACATCATAGGTGATATGGACGCGCGGCTTGCGCACCCTGCTAAGTTTTTTCTGGACGCTTTCTGCCATGTTACTTTCCTCACTTGATACGGTTTGCGATCATCGGTCGGCTACTCTGACGGGGCCTCGATATTCTTGATGCCCGCGGCCAGCAGTATGCGCTGGACGTGGTTGGGGTCCTCGGCAAGTTCAGCCAGGAGCTCCGGCAGGGTCAGCCGGGCGCGCCGGACGGCTTCTTCCAGCGTGTACGAAATGGGCGAGTGCGGTTCGGTCTTGCGGAAATAGCCGGCAAGGCGCTTCAGCTCGCCAAGTGCTTCGTTTCGCGAAGCGTAGCCATCGATACGGGGGCCGCCAGCTGCGGGAGCCGGCGCTCCTCCCCCATCGGCCGCCGCCGCTCCCAATTCTTCCGTCGGAACGGGCTCGTCGGCAGCCGCGAGTGCGAGTTTGTCGGCCGCGAAATAACGGATGGACGAATTGGCTTGTTGCAGCAGTTCGCGCAGTGCCGTCACTGGCGGCGCGTCCTTACCGGCGGCAGCGTCGAATGCGGACGACATCTCGTCGAGCGCCGTGAGGCATTCATCAATCAACCTGACCGTCGCGGCGAACGTCGCCGCCGGCGTCTCCGTCACGCTTTGCATGAACTGGTCCATCGGCACCGCGCCCGCGTCTATGCGGGCCTGGCGTCGGGCGGCATCCGTGATCTTCTGTATCTCGTTGGCCTGCTCATAGTTCCACAGCGAGTAACTCGCGACGTCGCCTTGTGTGAGGGGCAGTAGCCGAACCGGTTGAATCAAAGTTCCGATCGCACCCGACCCGCTGAGGCCGGCGACCGCCGTCACCTTCCCTTCGACGCCATCCTCATCGAGTTCCGGGAAACACGCCTCCCAATAGTCCCGCGCGATGCCTGCGAGCACCTTCAGACCATCGCGAAGTCCGGCGAACCCCTCCGTACGGACCAAGCCCTCGACCAGCCATGCGGCGACTTCCAGATCCTTGCCCGCAGTAGCCAGCAATTCGACCGCGGTGGAGACCACCGTATTCCATTCCTCGGGCGTGGGCGCTCCCGTCTCGACCGCGCCGCGCTCTTCCGAACGGGCGGCATTGCGCGCGTCCTTGACCCGATAGTAGAGCGAATCCGATTGCTTGTCGCTGCGCGGGTCGGCGCCGACCGGCGCCTCCTCCGAGATCGGCGCCAGTAACGCAGCGATATCGATGACCTGCGGGCCACTCATATGAACAGCTTCCCCCCGGTTCCCGCGGCCGCACGGACCAGCCCGCGGCAGAAGCCGGTAGGGCTCCTCCCGTCGCCGACAATGCTAGAGAACGCCGTGCGAATCAACTGATGTCGCCTCCTCATTGGTCTCGCAGAATTCCTTTCCGGTCACCGCATAAAACGAGACAATTCATGAAGCCTCGCGGTGAAGCTCGGCCTTCAGCTTTCCGTTTCCGCCGTTGGCGATGTCGATCCCGCGCTCGATCGCTTCCTCGAAGCGCCTCTCGGCGGATTGAGGCTCGCCCGCCGCTATCGCCAGGAGTACGGAAGCCCCCACTCCGATAGCGTAAAGCGATGGGTCCGGCGGCGCATCCGGCATGCCCTCCGGCGCCATGCTGCCGCCCGACCAGAACACGGACAGGGCCGCATAGGCCGCCGCACCCTCGAAATTGAGCCGCTCGGCCGCTTCCATACAGGCCCGCCGCTTGGCTTCATTGGGTTCATAGGCCCATGCGACCGCCCGCTCGAGACAGGCAGCATCCGGCTCCGCCAGCCGCTCGATGCCTCGCGCAGCCACACAGGCCCACCACACCCCTTCGCGCGGCGGCAGGGAAAAGGCGAGGAACCTCACGGCGTCGGTGAAATGCCGACCTTTCACCAACAGCGCCAGGAAGCCCTGCGGCGAAAGCGCCGGCGTAAGCAGCGCCATCGCCTCCGTCGACAGCTTCGCACGGCTGCAGATTTCTTCAGCGGTAGACGCCGAAACCTTGCGAAACGGAGTGGTCTGGACCTCCACCGCCTCCACCTTCAATTGATATTGACGACGCCGCCCTTCAGGGTGGCCATGCCGTCTGCTGAAATCTGCACCACCGGCGCGCTCGTCTCCGCCTTCGTCGTACCCTGCACCGTTACCGTCAGGCCGTTAATCTTCACGCCCTGCTGGGTTATCTCGACAACATTTTCCCCGCATTTGAGCTTGATGCCCTGCATCGCCTCGATCGTGATCTGGCCGCTCGCCGCCTTCACCGTCTGGTTTCCCTGCGAGATGGCCAGTTCCTGGTTTCCCTTCGAAATCGTCAGCTTGTCGTTGCCGTCGGTTATCGTCGTCGTGCGGTTGTTCTTGATCGTGCGTTTCTGGTCGTTTTTGACGTCGAGCGTGTCGTCATTCTCGACTTCGCGCAGAAAATCCTTCTGGGCATGGATGGTGAGCTTCTCTGCACCGGCCTTCTCGTCGAAGGACAGTTCATGCGCAGTGTCCTTGTTGCTGCTTCCGACATTGAGCGTGAAGAAGCCGCTCTTTGTCGCACTCGACTTACTGATCCAGGGCGCCTTGTTGTCGACATTGTAGACGGCGCCGGTCACCAGCGGACGATCCGGATCGCCGTCCAGGAAATGCACCACGACCTCCATCCCCACTCTTGGGATGAAAACGGCTCCCCATCCGGAACCGGCGACCGACTGGGCTACCCGAACGAGACAGGAGGCCTTGTCGTCCTTTTTGCCCTTGCGATCCCAGGGGAAGCGGACTTCGATCCGGCCCATATCGTCCGTTACGATATCGCCTTTCGTTTTCGAGCCCACGACGACCGCCGTCTGCGGCCCGCGCACCACCGGCTTCTGCGGAGGCAAGGGTTGCCTGGCGATCCGGTCGGCGGGTATGCAGGAAAAGCTGTTGCGATAGTAGGGCTTGATCTCCGTTCCCGGCCGCATCGTGAAATAGGTTGGATCACGCGACTCGTGGGTCACGCGCGTCAGGGTGAACTTCTTGTCGACGAGATCGGTCAGCGGATGTTTCTTGATCGTGAACTTGTGCCCGGGTGTAAAACTCGCAGCGCCACCGCGGCCTTCGGCGACCGCAAAACCTGCATCCGTCGCATCGACAGCGGCCGCCGACAAAGCCTTGACCCTCTGCGCTTTCGGACCGGCGCCAAAGCGGAATTGTTCCCAGTCCTTGCTGCTGGCGGGACGCAACGCTGTCTTGGTCGTCGTCAACGATGGATCGGTGGCGACCTCATAATCGTAGTCGGAGAGTGTCCAACTGGTCTCGGTCAGACTGTTGGCCATGTCGAACTCGGCAATCGTGTTCGCGGCACGTTCAACGTCCTGGCGATATTCGATCGAGTCCTGACTCGCGTCTGTATAAGCCGTAGCGGCGTCACCCAGAATCAGCGTGTGATCCGAATCTGTATGCGTAAAGTAATAGAATATCCCTTCCTCCGCGATCAGCCGCCGGAAAAAGTCGAGATCGGTCTCACCAAACTGGGTGCAATATTCGCGTGGCTCGTATTGCCCACGAAGCGAATCCTTGAATTTTATTCCCTTCAGGAGCTCACCCAATATGTCGGGAATCTTCTTCTTCTGGAATACCTTGTAGTCAGACTTCCGACCGAGCGTCCAAAGAGCAGGTGAGATCACCAATGTATATTGCCGGTAGTCATTGCGGGTGACGGAGCCGGCGGAAATCGAAGTGACGATGCCATTGACAAGGCGCTTCTTGTCCTTCGGGCGTGCCATCGACAGCGTCGCGGGCTTGCCCAATATATCTTCAGGGGCAACGTTCGTCTTCGGCGATAGCGCCGAGACACGGAACTCGAAGAGTTCCGACATGGCCTCGGTTCCAATCGCTTCTGTCGCAAGCATCTGGTCCGTGCCGAGCGCCGTGTCGAGCGTCAGCCACCGATCTGCCTGCGAGATTGTGTTAGCCATGTGCGTTACCGGAATCCGGACATCCGGGCAGAGGCCCGGATGTCCAGGCTGACCTGCAATCTTCAGCCGCTCTTGGCGGTCGCCAGGTCGTAGGAGACCCTGATCGGCGATTCGGCCTTGTTCTTGTCGTCGTGAGACGTCATTTCGAACATGACCTTCGTGAAATTGAGCGAGATCGATTCGGTTGGCCTGTCGCCGCCGCTCGACACGCTGTAGCCGGAGATGAGAGTATCTTCCAGCGTGTACTGCGCAAAGGTCGTGCCCGGATCACCGGTCGAAAAGAAAACGATTTCGACCTTCTTTCCATCGGCTCCGGCTGTCGACTGCTTGAACAATTCCGTCGAAGCGCTGTCCATTTCCTTGGTGACAACGATTTCGCTGACCGAAGGAGCGGAGGATTCACGATTCTTCGCACTTCCAACCGGTGTGGAAATTCCACGTCCAACACCGAACTGGAAGCTATGGACCTCGATCCATTTCTCGTGACCCTGGTGCGTAACCTCGCCGTCAATGCCGTCATATTTCATATAGATAGCCATTACATATCCTTCCCAGACTGCTGAACGAACCCTGGGCGCCCCCGTGGAACGCCTGACACTAGTGGAAGCTACTCCGCCGCCGCACTGTTGGCCTCGCCGGCTTCGCCGCCTTCTTCAACACCGGAACGGGAGGAGTTGCTGCCACCCGCACCGGCCTTGAATTCGAATTGCCCATCGGCGCCGATCGTCACGAAAATGCCGCCGACCTCCTCGCCGTTCGCCATCCGCGACAACACATCCGCCGACAATCGCGGCAGCAGGCTGCGCGAGAGAATATGCTCAATGTTGCGGGCGCCGCTTTCCACTTCCGTACAGCGGCTGGCGATCTCGTCGATCAGCGCCTCGTCCCACGACAGATCGGCGCGGTAGACCTCCAGATAACGCTTACGGATGCGGTTGAGCTGGAGTTGGATGATCTTGCGGATGATATCGTCGGCCAGAGGGAAATAGGGCACGATGGAGCAGCGGCCGAGGAAGGCCGGTTTGAACGTCTTGAGAAGTTCCGGACGCAGTGCCTCATGGAGTTCGTCGGCGCTGACCCTCGTTTCCGGGTCGTCGCAAAGCCGATGAATCAGGTCCGTACCGGCATTCGACGTGATGATGATGATGGTGTTCTTGAAATCGATGTCGCGGCCTTCGCCGTCGCGCAACATGCCCTTGTCGAACACCTGGTAAAAGACGTCCTGAACGCCCGGATGGGCCTTTTCCATCTCATCGAGCAGGATCACCGAATAAGGCCGGCGCCGCACCGCCTCGGTGAGAACGCCCCCTTCGCCATAGCCAACATAGCCCGGCGGCGAGCCCATCAGGGTCGATACTTTATGCTCTTCCTTGAATTCGGACATGTTGATGACGGTCAGGTTCTGCTCGCCGCCATAAAGCAGGTCCGCAACAGCGAGGGCCGTCTCCGTCTTGCCGACACCCGAGGTCCCGACCATCATGAACACGCCGATGGGCTTGCGCGGATCGATCAGCTTGGCGCGGGAGGTACGGATGGTTTCGGCAATCGCCTCCAGCGCGTGATCCTGGCCGATCACCCGTTCGGCCAGCCTTTCCTTGAGCGAGAGCACGGTCTTGATTTCGTCACGCAGCATGCGTCCGACCGGGATGCCCGTCCAGTTGCCAACAACCTCCGCGATCGCCTGCGCATCAACGGTCACGCGCATCAGCGGATGCTCGCCCTGCAGCGCCTCCAGCTCGGCCTGACGCGTCTTCAGTTCCGAACGCAAGGCCTCCGGGTCCGGGTTGGCAGCCCCATCCGCCGACGACGGATCGCTCTCTTTGCCCAGTTGTTCCTGCAATTCCCGGATGCGCGCGACCTGTTCGCGCTCCTGTTCCCATTTCTTTTCAAGGTCGGCGAGTTCGACGACTGCTGCCTCGCGGGAAGTCTTGAGTTCCTCGATCCGTTCGGCGTGATCGGTCCCGATGCGGGCTTCCCGGCCGAGAATGCCCAAATCCATATCGATGAGTTCGATGCGCCGACGCGCGTCTTCCACCGCGGCCGGTACGGCGTGGCTGGCCACCGCTACCCGCCCGCTGGCGGTATCAAGCAGGCTGACAGCCTTGTCCGGCAGCTGGCGGCTCGGAATGTAACGCCGCGACAGGCGCACCGCTTCCTCGACGGCGTCCGACTGGATGCGCACGCCATGATGGGCCTCCAGCGCCGGCACTATGCCGCGCATCATGGCTATCGCAGCTTCGTCGTCCGGCTCATCTATACGGACAACCTGGAAGCGCCGGCTGAGCGCCGGATCGCGCTCGAAATATTTCTTGTACTCGGCCCATGTGGTGGCCGCGACCGTCCGCAATTCGCCTCTGGCAAGCGCCGGCTTCAGGAGATTGGCCGCGTCGTTCTGCCCGGCAGCGCCTCCCGCGCCGATCATCGTGTGCGCCTCGTCGATGAACAGGATAACGGGTTTGGGAGAGGCCTTGACGGCGTCGATGATGCTCTTCAGGCGGTTCTCGAATTCGCCTTTCACGCCGGCGCCAGCCTGCAGCAGGCCAAGATCGAGCGTCCTGAGTTCGACGTCACGCAACGCCGGCGGCACATCGCCCGCGACGATCTTGAGCGCGAAGCCTTCTACCACGGCCGTCTTGCCGACGCCGGCCTCGCCCGTCAGGATCGGGTTGTTCTGCCGGCGGCGCGTCAGGATATCGACGATCTGTCTCGTCTCCGCGTCGCGGCCGAGCACGGCGTCGATCTTGCCCTCGCGCGCCCTCGCGGTGAGGTCGATCGTGTACTGGTCGAGCGGACCGCCGGCGCCCGGCCTCGGCGCGGTCGCCCCGCTGCCTCCGGCGCCACCCGCCGCCGGAACACTCCCCGCCTCGGCGCTGCCCGAAACGATGTCGGCAAAGGACGAAGTCAATGTCTCGACGTTGATCTTGCCGAATTGGGAGGAGGCGTCGCGTGCGACGGCTGCCAGCGTATCGTCGGAAAGAAGGGCGACGAGGACATGGCCGCTGCGGACGGCGGGCTCGCCGAATTGTAGCGAGGCTGCCATCCATGCCTCGCGAATCAGCTTTACCAGATCCGGCGACAGAGCCGGCGAGCGGCTGTTGCCCGTCTTGAGGCGATCGAGCGCGCGCGTCAGATCGGCCGCAAGCCGGTCAGCCTCGATCTCGAACCGCGTGAAGATTGCCGCGACATCGCTGTCGACGCCCTCGGTGAGCTTCGACAGGTAGTGCTCGATCTCTACATTGTAGTTCGTCCGGGAAAGCGTCAGCCCGACGGCGGCTTCCAAAGCCGAACGGCACCGAGGCCCAAGCCTCGCCACAAGCGATTTGATGTCGAGTGTTGCCATGCCCAAGCCCGCCCGTACGCCGCTCAAACGGCGCATAACCAAACCGGCAACTTGCCGGACCCCAATTGCAACGCCGATTTTCCGTCGACGCTAAGTTCCGCCTGCCCTACAGTCCTTACGCAGGAACAGAGTCCGGTCGAAAACCAGCCGGCCTCTGCTCATGACCCCGGACTACGGTTGATGCCGCCTTTCACTCAGTATCACCCGGCGCGGCTACTGATTTGCCGCACCGGAAACGTGTCATCGATTCGGCCCGCGATGTACCGGGGCCCAGTCCATCCAAATCTTTGGCGATCCCTCGATGCGATCACCCGATTGCCTTGCTTCCTTCGATCACCCGCGACCCTAATCGAACCGTTACGGTCGCCTTCCAAGGCGAATCTCCGCGCCAAGTCGATCTTCGCTCATGCGAGAGGTGATCCCAAACCTTGGGCAGACTACTCGCACAAGTTCCGTAGCGTCAATCAAAACCCGCCAATGAGGTTACTCGATAGTGCGGAAAAGCCTGGCGCATCCCCTACGTCAAACCGGCGATGCTTCCGCAGGCCAGGTGTCACAGGCCTGAAGCAGCGCCGCGATAGGCGAGCGCCAGGCAAGTGAGGTCGTCGTGCTGGGGCGCGTCGGCGGCAAAAGCATGGACGTCCTCGAAAACGCCCTCGACAAGCTGGCGCACGTCGAGATGTCCGCGTCCCGCCACGGTCGCCCGAAGCCGTTCATCCTCGAAAAGATCGCCGAGCGGATCATGTGCCTCCGTTATGCCGTCCGTGAAAAGCAGGAGCCGGTCGCCGGGGTCGAGCCGCAAGGTTTGCGTCCGGCAATCCGCCGGTGACACAACGCCAAGCGCAATGCCGTCGGGCTGCATGGCCTCGACAGCGCCGTCGCGTCGCTGGACGAGCGGCGGATTATGCCCGCAATTGCAGTAGGAAAGAGTGCCGTCCCGCAGGTCGAGGATCGCTCCGAAGAAGGTGGCGAACATGGAGGCGGAATTTTCCATCTCGAGGAGTTCGTTGGCGCGTTCGACAGCCTCGGCGATCCCGGATGCCGGCCCGCGCAGCGTCATGCGCAGCGTCGTCTGGCAAACGGCCATGAACAGCGAGGCGGGCACGCCCTTGCCGGAAACGTCGCCAATGGTGACCACGAGACGATCGCCGTCAATGAAGAAGGCATCATAGAAATCGCCGCCCACCTCCCGCGCCGGCAGCATCGCCGCGAAAAGATCGAAGCGCCCCTGCCGATCCCTGGGAAGCGGATCGGGAAGCATTGCCTGCTGGATCGCCGCCGCACTCGCCAGTTCCTCACGCTGGCGCTGCCTCAACGCGATCTGCTCGGCCATCCTGCGGAACGTCTCGGCGAAATTGACCAGTTCGGCTGAAGGGTTGTTGAGGCTGTCGAGAATACTGCGGTCGAACACGTCCTTTTCAAGCGCTGCCAGCGCATCCGTGTAGACGCCGATCGCCGAGTTCAACGATTTCAGGCGCGTACCCAACTGACCCACCACATGACGCAGGATCTGCGGATTTTCGTCGGCCAGCGAATTGAACACATCCTTGCCGATGTCCAGAAACCCTACGTTCTCAAGGGCACGGATCGTCGCGGTGCGCGGCAAGCCGGCGATCACCCCGATCTCCCCGAGCAGCGCCGGCGCACCGATGCTGGCAAGCCGGATCTCGCCGGAAACCGTCTCCGCCACCACCTCGACCGTTCCCTCCATGAGCAGCATCGCGGAATCGCTCGCCTCGCCCTGCTTCAAGATGAGGGCGCCCGGCTCCACCTTCCTTCGTTTCCCCTCCGAGAGCAGGCGATCGATGGAGGCTTCCGGCAGGGCATCGATGAAGGGGTGCGTCCGGAGAAGCGACGGCATGTCGCCAGCCAGCGGCGTGCGAGACGGCATCGGCCTGCTCCCTGAAAAAGACCAAAGTTCCGTTCGGCGGCGTCAGACGGAATGCGCGAACAGACCACAATTCGCATGCCAAGGCAAAACGCTTTGGCCATAGTATCGGGGCCGGCCATGATCTTTGTCGAGGCGTGGCATTTTGACTGATCCTTCGCCGTTTACCTCGGAAGGGCTGGCCATTATGCTGCGCTCGGATTCTGAGGGACGACCCTATGGACTATCAGCGGTTCTTCGAAGAAGCGATCGACCAGCTTCATGCCGAAAAGCGCTATCGCGTCTTCGCCAATCTGGAACGTATCGTCGGCCGTTTCCCACGCGCCATCTGGCGCGACGGCGGCGAGCAGCGTGAAATCACGGTCTGGTGCTCCAACGACTATCTCGGCATGGGCCAGCATCCCGATGTGATCGCGGCCATGCAGCAGGCGGCGGGCCACATGGGCTCCGGCGCCGGAGGCACACGCAACATTTCCGGCACCAACCATCCGCTGGTCGAGCTTGAGGCAGAGCTTGCCGACCTGCACGGCAAGGAGGCGGCGCTGGTTTTCACCTCCGGCTTCATATCCAACGAGGCGGCGATCTCGACCATCGCGCGGCTCTTGCCGAACTGCCTGATCCTTTCCGATGAACTCAATCACGCCTCGATGATCGAGGGCGTGCGCCGCTCCGGCGCCGAAAAGAAAATCTTCCGCCACAACGACCTTGCGCATCTGGAGAGCCTGCTTGCGGCAGCTGCCCCGGAACGTGCCAAGCTGATCGTCTTCGAGTCCGTCTACTCGATGGATGGCGACGTTTCGCCGATCGCGGCGATCGCCGAACTCGCCGGGAAATACAACGCCATGACCTATATCGACGAGGTCCACGCTGTCGGCATGTACGGGCCGCGCGGCGGTGGCATCACCGATCGGGAGGGTCAGGCGCACCGCATGGATGTTGTCGAAGGGACGCTTGCCAAGGCCTTCGGTACGCTCGGTGGCTATATTGCCGGCACGCGCGCCGTGATTGACGCTGTCCGCTCCTACGCGCCGGGCTTCATCTTCACCACGGCGCTCCCGCCTGCGATCGCCGCAGCGGCGACGGCCTCGATCCGCCACCTCAAGAACTCGCAGTCGGAACGCGACGCCCAGCAGAGGCAGGCAAAGCGTGCGAAGGACGTGCTTTCGACGGCCGGTTTGCCCGTCATGCCTTCCGAAACCCATATCGTGCCGGTGCTTGTCGGCGATCCGGAGCTTTGCAAGAAAGCCAGCGATCGGCTGCTCGACCGCCACGGCATCTATATCCAGCCGATCAACTATCCGACCGTGCCGCGCGGTACGGAACGGCTGCGCATCACGCCGACACCTTTCCACACCGACGAATTGATCGACGAGTTGAAGGGCGCGTTGATGGAGACCTGGCAGGCGCTCGGCATCCCCTTCGCGCCGGAGACGCACGAGGAGCGTGCTTCTTCGGAAAGGATCGTGCCGCTGGTCGTGTCCAAATCCGGCGGCTGACGCCTACAGTTCGCCAATCCACTCCGCCAGCCGATGGGCCGCTTCCTCGACCTGGTCGAGTCGGCGATGGAAGCAGAACCGGAAGAAGCCCTCGCCGCCGAACGCTGAACCCGGCGCCAATCCGACATTCGCCTCGTCGAGGATTCGGAAAGCTGCTTCCTGCGAATTCGCGATGCCGTCCACCGAGAAGAAAAGATAGAACGCGCCGGGCGGCACGGCAAAGCGCGCGCGGCCGGTCCCGGCGAGGATGCCACAGACGAGATCGCGCGCTTTCTGCGCACGCTCCACCTGCTCGGCGATGAAGCCGTCGCCTTCGTCCAATGCCGCCACCGCGCCGCGCTGCATGAACTGCGCCACGCCGGAAGTCGAATACTGGATGAGATTCTCGAAGGTCTGCTGGAGGGAAGGATGCACCTTCAGCCAGCCGATGCGCCAGCCCGTCATCGCCCAGTTCTTGGAAAACGTATTTACGAAAAGGATGCGGTCGTCCGGCGCCATGATGTCGAGGAACGAAGCGGCACGGCCGCTGCCATAGTGGAAAAGCGCATAGATCTCGTCTGCGATGATCCACAGATCATGGCGTCGCGCCAGATCGAGCACGGCCTCGAGCGTATCGCGGTCGGCGGTCCAGCCTGTCGGGTTGGAGGGGCTGTTGAAGAAGATCGCGCGCGTCCTCGGCGTCACCGCCTTCTCGATCCGGCCAAGATCGCAGGACCAGCCATTGTCGCCGAAATCGAGCGGCACCGGTAGGGGCTTCGCCCCCGCCACGCCGGCGGCGCCGGGAAAATTCGGCCATGCCGGCGCGAGATAAATCACCTCGTCGCCGGCCCCGGCGGTCGCCTGCAACGCCAGTTGGATCGCCGGCATGCCACCTCCGGTCACCAGGAATTCCTCCGCTGCGAAGGCACGACCGAAATGACGCCCATAATACCGCGCCAGCGCCTCGCGTAACTCGGGAATGCCGCGCTGCCAGGTGTAGAAGGTTTCACCGCGTTGCAACGCTTGCGTGGCGGCATCGGTGATGAGGGCCGGCGTCGGCAGATCCCCTTCGCCGACCCATAGCGGAATCACCCCCGGCCGGCCCCGGCCGCGGCTGGCGACGGCCGAAATACCGCTTTCCGGAGCCAGACGTGCTTCGGTTCTGAGATGATCGATGAGATTCATGAAAAGCCCGAAGGCGCCCCGCGTTGCGCTCGGGGCGCCTGGAAATCAGAAGTGTTTATCCTACGCGCGCTTGGCGAGAAGGTCGCGGATCTCGGTCAGAAGCTTGACATCTGCGGGAGGCGGTGCGTCCGGCGCCGGCGTGGCCGGCTTCTCGAACCTGCGGCGGATCGTATTGACCCCCTTGACCATCATGAAAATGATCCAGGCCAAGATGAGGAAATTGATGAGCACGCTGACAAAATTGCCGTAGGCGAAGACGGCGCCCTGTCTACGCGCCTCGGCGAGCGTAGTGGCGGTGATACCGTGGGAAAGCGGAAGGAAGTAATTCGAGAAGTCGAAACCTCCGAAGATCGCGCCGACGATCGGCATGATAATGTCATCGGTCAGCGATTTCACGATGAGCCCGAAGGCGCCGCCGATGATGACACCGACGGCAAGATCCATGACATTGCCTTTGGAAATGAATTCCTGAAATTCTTTCAGCATCGATTTCTCCTCTGCATCCGGATCGGTGCGTAGTCTGATTTTCCGCCGAATCTGCGCCCCAGCATCAAGAACTTAGCAAAAAACGCCGTAAGGTCATCGAAAAAGTTGCTTTCCATCCACTGTCACGAATTCACCTTTCGTCCGAAGACCGGCAGGATGCTCGATCTTCACTTGGAGCAATTTCCTAGACTCCGCCCCGGGCCTGCTCTACCCATCCCCTGAACGCGTGCCGATTTCGGAGGTCCCCGGCGTGCAGGGCTGGCCCATATTCCTGGCGGCGGTCGCCTATGTGACGATGCTCTTCGTCGTCGCCAGCGTCGGCGACGGACGTGCCCGGCGCAGCAGCGCAGCCACGCCGCGCCCCTATATCTATGCACTCAGCCTCGCCATCTATTGTACTTCATGGACGTTCTTCGGCTCGGTCGGCCTTGCCTCGCAGCACGGCTTCGATTTCCTGTCCATCTATATCGGGCCGATCATCGTCTTCGTTTTCGGCTTCCCGCTGCTCAAGCGCCTGATCCGGCTGGTCAAGGCCGAGAAGATCACATCGATCGCGGACTTCCTCGCCGCCCGCTACGGCAAGAGCTTTGCCGTAGCCTCCATTGCCACGATCATCGCCACCATCGGCACCATTCCCTATATCGCGTTGCAGCTCCGGTCGATTTCCGGCTCTGTCGACCTGATGGTGACGCACTACCACCAGGCGGCGACCAGCGCCTTCCCGCTCGGCGACGCGGCCTTTTCCGTCGCCTTCATGCTCGCCGTATTCGCCATGCTGTTCGGCACGCGCCATGCCGACGCCACCGAGCATCAGGACGGGCTGGTGCTGGCGATGGCGGTGGAATCGGTGGTCAAACTTCTGGCCTTCCTCGCCGTCGGCGTGACGGTCATGTTCTTCCTCGCCGACCGGCCGACTAGCCTCATGGACGCCATCCGCGAAAACGAGAACGTGCAGGCGGCGCTCAACTATCACACCTCGATCACGTCCTGGCTGGTAATGACCGGCTTGAGTGCCGCCGCCGTCATCATGCTGCCCCGGCAATTCTACATCATGATCGTGGAGAACCGCTCCGAGAGCGAATTGCGCAAGGCGGCGTGGGTGTTCCCGCTTTATCTCGTGGCGATCAACATCTTCGTCATCCCGATTGCCTTCGCGGGGTTGACGCGTATCGGCAACGCCACAAGCGCCGACCTCTACGTGCTGGCGCTGCCGCTGGCACACAACCGCGACGTCATCGCCATGGTCGCGTTCATCGGCGGGCTTTCGGCGGCCACCGCCATGGTCATCGTGGCGAGCGTTGCGTTGTCCATCATGATCTCCAACGACCTGGTGATCCCGCTTTTCCTGCGCCGGCTGCTGAGGCCCGAGCTCGGCGACAACGAAGACTGGTCGAAGATCATCCAGACCATCCGCCGTGCGGCGATCTTCGTCATTCTCTTCGCCGGTTTCCTCTACCATCGCGGCATGCCGAGCGATGTGGGGCTGGTGTCGATCGGCCTGATTTCCTTCGCTGCGATCGGGCAGTTCATCCCGCCTTTCGTCGGTGGCCTCCTCTGGCGCGGCGCCAATGCGCGCGGCGCGGCACTCGGCATGATCGCGGGCGGGATCGTGTGGGCCTACACGCTCTTCATCCCGTCTTTCCTACCACACGACACGGCGTTCCTGCTCAACGGTCCGTTCGGGATCGAGGCGCTGAAGCCGCAGGCGCTCTTCGGCACGGACACCGCAGCTCTCAATCATGGCGTGCTGTGGAGCCTGGCGATCAATACGGTGTTCTACATCCTCGGATCGCTATCGAGGGCGTCGAAACCACGCGAGCGCATCCAGGCAGCACTTTTCGTGCCGCGCGACGCGGGCCCGATGCCGGCCTTCCGCCGTGCGCGCACCACCGTCACCGTAAACGACATCAAGGACACCATTTCACGCTATCTCGGCGTGGAGCGGACGGAGCGTTCCTTCCAGACGTTCGAGGAGCAGGAAGGTCATCCCATCCCTGGCAATGCGCCGGCGGATATGGAGACTATCCGTTTCTCCGAGCAATTGCTGGCGAGCGCCGTCGGCTCGTCTTCCGCGCGCCTGATCCTGTCGCTACTCGTCCAGCGCAACGACCGCTCGGCCAAGGATGCCTACCGCCTGCTCGACGACGCCTCCGATGCGCTCCAGCACAATCGTGACCTTTTGCAGATCGCCCTCGACCAGATGGAACAGGGGATCACCGTGTTCGACAAGGACTTGAGGCTCACCTGCTGGAACCGGCAATATCGCGCGCTGTTCGACCTGCCGGACGAACTCGGCCAGGTGGGCGTGTCGCTCGGCCGCATCCTTGCCTTCCTTGCAAGGCGCGGCGACATCCTCCAGGCGGAAGAGGCCGCTACACTCGACCGGCTGACCACCTTCGGCCAGTCCTGGCAGCTTGAACTTAGGACGAGCGGGCGCATCATTGAACTGCGCTCCAATCCGATGCCCGATGGCGGCATCGTGGCGACCTATGCCGACATAACCGCGCGCGTTCGGGCGGATGCCGAACTGAAGCGCATCAACGAGACGCTGGAACAGCGCGTCGCCACCCGCACGGGCGAATTGATGCGCGTCAACGAGGAATTGGCACAGGCGCAGAAGATCGCGGAGGAGGCCAATCTCGGCAAGACACGCTTCCTCGCGGCGGCCGGTCACGACATCCTGCAGCCACTCAACGCGGCGCGGCTCTACTGCTCCTCACTGATCGAGAAGGCCGGCGCCGGGGAGCCGAGCGATGCCGCACACAATATCGAATCCTCGCTGGAATCGGTCGAGACCATCCTCGGCATGGTGCTCGACATCTCGCGGCTCGACACCGGCGCGCTGAAACCCTCCAAAACGGTTTTCCGCCTCGACGAGCTCCTGCAGCAGATCGCCACCGACTTCCAGCCGATGGCGGAGGCCAAGCAGCTTCATATGACCATCGTGCCTTCCTCGCTGATGGTAAGGACCGACCGCAACATGCTCAGGCGCGCGGTGCAGAACCTTGTATCCAACGCCGTCAAATATACGCGCGAGGGGCGCATCCTTGTCGGCGTCAGGCGGCGCGGGGAACTCGCCGAAATCCAGGTTTTCGATTCCGGCATCGGCATTCCCGAGGACAAGCTGAACACCGTCTTCCGCGAATTCACCCGGCTCGACGAAGGCATGCGCGAGGCGCCCGGGCTCGGGCTCGGCCTGTCGATTGTCGATCGCATCGCGCGGGTGCTGAGGCTGGAACTGCAACTTCAATCCCTGAAAGGCAAGGGTACGCGCTTCTCCGTCATCCTGCCGATCACGCATGAGGCGCCGCAGGCTGCCATCGTCGAGCCGGCGCCGGGCACCGGACCCGTCTTCGCGCTTTCCGGCCTCTCGGTACTCTGCATCGACAACGACCCGCGCATTGTCGAGGGCATGCGCCTTCTCCTCGAAGGCTGGGGGTGCGCCGTCCGCACGGCCTCCGGTTCGAACGTGCTCGACGAACCGTTTTCCACCGAGCCGGACGTGATCCTTGCGGATTATCATCTCGACGGCGAGGATGGCCTGGAACTCATTGCACGGTTGCGCTCGCGCCACGGCCGGGACATACCGGCCCTGCTCCTGACCGCCGATCGCTCGGAAGAACTGAAAGCGATGGCCGAGCGCATGGAGGTCGGCGTCCTCAACAAGCCGATCAAGCCGGCGGCGCTGCGCGCCATGCTGTCACGCTATCGCAAGGTGCTGTCAGCCGCCGAATAGGCTCGCAATGCAGGTCAGCTTGCGGTCTGCAACGGGTCACCGCCGATCTTCGAGAGCAGGATGACGGCCTGGGTTCGGCTGTCGACGCCGAGCTTCTGCAGGATCGCGGACACATGCGCCTTGACGGTCGCTTCCGAGACACTCAGTTCATAGGCAATCTGTTTGTTCAGAAGCCCTTCCGCCAGCATGCCGAGCACGCGCGTCTGCTGCGGCGTCAGGGTCTGGATGCGGCCGATCAGGTCCGATATCTCGGCATCCGCTTCCACGCCGAGATCGATATCCTTCGGCGTTGCGATGCCGCCGCCGAGCACTGTTTCGATCCCGCCGCGGATCTCCTCCATGCCCGCCGATTTCGAGATGAAGCCGGAAGCGCCGAGTTCCAGCGCCCGTCGAATGGTCACGACATTGTCATGGGCGGAGACCACTATGACCGGCACCGCCGAATGCAGCCCACGAAGTGCCACAAGCGCTGAGAGGCCGCTGGCGCCCGGCATGGAGAGATCGAGCAGGACGAGATCCACATCCTCATTATCGACAAGAGCGGTCTTGGCGCTTTCGAAATCGCCGGCCTCGATGATTGTCGGATCATTACCGATCGTGGAGAGCGCCTGCTTCAGCGCACCTCGGAAAAGCGGATGGTCGTCGGCGATGACGAATTTGTAGTCCGATTGCACCAATGCCCTCCCCGGTTCGCGCGCGGACCGTTTTCTTGCCCTACACGACGAAAGTTCAATTATGCGGGGAGCCCATGGATTTGCAAGCGGACAGCGGTTGCGGTCAGTTCACCGTGCGCGTGTTATCCGGAATGTCGAGCGAAAAGGCGGGGATATCGATCTCGAAGGTCGCGCCCAGCCGGTCGCAAAGCGTATAGCGGCCGACCATGATGCCGGATGGCGTCGAAAGCGGGCAGCCGGACGTATATTGAAAGCTGTCGCCCGGCTCAAGTTCCGGCTGCTCGCCGACCACGCCCGGCCCACGCACCTCCTCGACTTTGCCTGCACCATCGGTGATGTGCCAATAGCGTGAAAGAAGCTTGACGAAACCGTCCGAATTGTTGGCGATGGTGATCCTGTAGGCCCAGACGTAATGTCCGTCCTCCGGGTCGGAGCGGTCGGCCAGATAGAATGGCTCGGCACATACCTCGATGTCTCGGGTGACAGCGCGATACATAACGTATTCCTTCCGGGGCGTATTCCTTCCTGGATCCTTCAAGCAATAGAGGATCGCGCAGGGGGCGCCCACGGTCAACGCCTGACGCAAATGTGAGTGGTGTTCGCTGCCCAATCCCGGCGGCGCCGGCTATAGGAAACGCTCGGGAGAACGCGATGCTGGACGGCTGGGCAAGAAGACGTATCGATCCGCTGGTCCAGCCGGCCGCGGCCGTGGCGGTGCGAGCGGGCATCTCGGCCAATGCGATCACCGTCGCCGCCTGCATCGTCGGGCTCGCAGCCACTATCGCGATTGCGAATGGCTGGTTTGCCGCCGGACTTCTCCTTATTCTTGCCAGCCGCTTCGGTGACGCGCTCGATGGTGCGGTCGCTCTTCTGCGCGGGAAGACCGATCTCGGCGGCTATCTCGACATCGTGCTGGACTTCGCCTTCTACGGCGCAGTGCCGATGGGCTTCGTGCTCGCCGACCCGGCCGCGAACGCCGTTGCCGGCGCCGCGCTCATCCTGTCCTTCTATGTCAACGGCTCAAGCTTCCTCGCCTACGCCATCATGGCGGAACGCAGGCGTCTGGAAACCGACACGCGCGGCTCCAAATCGCTCTATTTCACCACCGGCCTCGCCGAGGCGACCGAGACGATCGCCGCCTTCGCGCTCTCCTGCATCTTCCCCGGCTGGTTCCCTACCATCGCATGCGTCTTCGCGGCGATGACGCTCTATACTGCGCTCGCCCGTATCGTACTCGCCGCACGAATGTTCCGGTAGGCCTATGCCGCCTTCGACAGCGCGTGGTCGATGTCGGCGAGCAGATCGTCCACATCCTCCAGCCCGACCGACAACCGAACCGTTCCTGGATTGATGCCAAGTTCGGCACGGGCTTCTTCGGTGAGGTTCTTGTGCGTGGTGGTCGCCGGATGGGTGATGAGGCTCTTGGCGTCGCCGAGATTGTTGGAAATGCGGACGATCTCCAGTGCGTTCTGGAAGGCAAAAGCCCCCTGCTTGCCGCCCTTCACGTCGATGCACAGGAGGGTCGAGCCGCCTTTCATCTGCTTCTTGACGATATCGGCCTGCGGATGATCGGCGCGCCCGGGATAGATCAGACGCTCGACCCTGGCACGGCTAGCGAGGAAATCGGCGATGCGTCCGGCGCTCTCCGTCTGCTGACGCACGCGAAGCGGCAGCGTCTCCAGACCCTTGAGCAGCGTCCATGCGTTGAACGGCGACAGCGACGGACCGGTATGGCGGAAATAATCGTGCAGGTTCCTGTCGATCCATTCCTTGTCGGAAAGCACGATGCCGCCGAGGCAACGCCCCTGCCCGTCTATATGCTTGGTGGCGGAATAGACGACGACATGGGCGCCGAGTTCGAGCGGCTTCTGCTGCATCGGCGTCGCGAAAACATTGTCGACCACGAGCCGCGCGCCGATCGAATCCGCAAGCTTCGCCACCGCGGCGATGTCGGCTACTTCAAGCGTCGGGTTCGTCGGGCTCTCGAGAAAAAAGAGTTTCGTGTTCGGCCTCACCGCCTTTTCCCATGCCAACAGGTCGGTGCCGTCGACCAGGGTGGATTCGACGCCATATGCCGGCATCTGCTTCTCGATGATCCAGCGGCAGGAGCCGAAGAGCGCACGGGCCGCGACGACATGGTCGCCGGCCTTCACCGAACAAAGCAGCGCCGTCGCCACGGCCGCCATGCCGGATGCGGTGGCGCGGGCTTCTTCCGCCCCCTCCAGCGCGCACATGCGCTTTTCGAACATGTCGACCGTGGGATTGGCATAGCGGGAATAGATGAACCCTTCCGCCTCGCCCTTGAAGCGCGCCTCGGCGGCCTCGGCGGTATCGTAGACAAAGCCCTGTGTCAGATAGATCGCCTCGGAGGTCTCGCCGAAACCCGATCGGAGCGTGCCGCCATGCACCAGTTTCGTCTGCGGCTTCCAGTTCGCTCCATCCGTCATCGGGACATCCTCAAAACAAAAAACCGGCCCGCGAATTCAAGTCGCGTACCGGTCCGAAATCGGTCCTTTAGCGACTTGTTTAACGTGGCTGCAAGCCGACCGGCCAAATCACCACGGGATAAGATGCTTTATGCCGTTGCCCTGCTTGCGTCAATCGGCAAGTGAATTAAACGGTCAGACGCAAAATTGTGGGAGTAATCGTGCGGACAACCGGCATCCTGCCCGACCGCGATATCGCGGCGCTGTTCGAGAGCGGCGCGCTTTCCTCGGCGCGTACGCTTGACGAAGACCAGATCCAGCCAGCGAGCCTGGACCTCCGGCTCGGCGCAAAGGCCTACCGCGTGCGCGCCAGCTTCCTGCCCGGCCCCACGCACAGCGTCGCCGAAAAACTCGATCATCTCAAGCTGCATGAGATCGATCTCGGGCCCGGCGCCGTACTGGAAACGGGTTGCGTCTATATCGTGCCGCTGATGGAGGAACTGAAGCTGCCGGCGGACGTCGCCGCTTCCGCCAATCCGAAAAGCTCGACCGGACGCCTCGACATCTTCACCCGTGTCATGACCGACCATGGCCCGGAATTCGACAAGATACCGGCCGGCTACGCCGGACCGCTCTATATGGAGGTCAGCCCACGCACCTTCCCGATCGTGGCGCGCACCGGCTCTCGCCTGTCGCAGATCCGCTTCCGCAAGGGCCATGCGGTACTTGGCGAGAACGAACTGGAAGCGCTGCATAGCCACGAGCGGCTGGTCGCGGCCGACAAACCCAACATTACCGGCGGCGGCATCGCGCTCTCCATCGACCTGACGGGAGACAGGGACGGACTGGTCGGCTATCGCGGCAAGCACCATACCGGGCTGATCGACGTCGACAAGCGCGCCGAGCAGGATCGGCACGATTTCTGGGAGCCGCTTTACAGCCGGGGCAAGGGCGAACTGATCCTCGATCCGGACGAATTCTACATCCTCGTCAGCCAGGAGGCAGTGCATGTGCCGCCCGACTACGCCGCCGAGATGACGCCCTTCGACCCGCTGGTCGGCGAGTTCCGAGTCCACTATGCCGGCTTCTTCGATCCCGGCTTCGGCCATTCGGCGGCCGGAGGCACGGGCAGCCGCGCCGTGCTGGAAGTAAGAAGCCACGAAGTGCCGTTCATCCTCGAGCACGGCCAGATCGTCGGCAGGCTGGTCTACGAGCATCTCCTGTCGCGGCCGGACGCGCTTTATGGCGCCGACCTCAAATCGAACTACCAGGCGCAAGGCCTCAAGCTGTCGAAGCACTTTCGCTGAGGGACGCGTTCAGGAAGGGGCCTTTCGGGCAGTCCGACGCCGTGCGGCCTTCTTGCGGGCAGCCTTTTTAGCGGCTGCCTCTTCGGCCTTTTCCCTCTTCTCCTGTTCGTCTTCCCGGTGACGGATCGCGACCAGAGCCGAGGCGACGAGGCCCGTCGGCACGGCGATGATGCCGAGCGCGACGAACAGCATGAACACCGTGAACAGGCGCCCCATGAAAGTGATCGGATAGATATCGCCATAGCCGACGGTGGTCAGCGTCACTGCAGCCCACCACATGGCGTCGAAGATGGAGCGGAACTTGTCCGGCTGGGCGTCATGCTCGCACTGGAAGATGACGAGCGCGCAGACATAAAGCACGACCAGCGCCGTGATGCCGAAGACGATGACCTCGTCCTTGACCGCGCGCCACGCGATGCCGAACCGATCGAGCGCCGCCGTATAGCGCGCCAGCTTGAAAAGCCGGGCCAGCCGTAGCAGCCTTAGCGCCCGGACCGCACGCAGGTCGATGCCGCTGCCAGTGGCAAGGAGCGCGATATAGAAGGGCGCGATCGCCAAAAGGTCCACAATCCCGAAAAAGCTGCGCGCATAGCCGAGAGGGCGGGGCGTGGTCAGCAGCCTCAATACATACTCGGTCGTGAAGACGGCGATAACGAAGAGCTCGAACGCGTAGAGCGCTTCGATCGCCCATGCGGGCAGGTCGGGCACGGTCTCGACGCCCATGGCAATGGTCGACAGTATGATGACGGCATCCAGGAAGAGTTCGATGTAGTGACCGAGCCCCGGATGCCGCCCGTCGAGCGCCGTCGCGACATGCTCTCTCCAATGCATCGGTCCCCTCCATGATGCGTTCGAGGCCGAGACATAGCAGCCGGGCCATCGCCGGCGGAAGCCGCCGATTGAGGAAACGACCCCGACAAGCCGCTTGACAGGCCGGCATGGCCTCGTGGATTAATGCGGCCGTCGCGGGTGTAGCTCAATGGTAGAGCAGCAGCTTCCCAAGCTGAATACGAGGGTTCGATTCCCTTCACCCGCTCCAGTTCCCCCAATGTGGCGCCGAGCCTCCAACAACGCTTTGTGGCCGCGAGACCAGATCACAGGCTTGAAGGCGCCGTCGCAAATGCGTATCTGCGCCAGCGAGAGGCCAAAGGAGTGACCGACTTGAATGGCAGCCTGACCCGCTTTCTGGGTGACAGTCCGCTTCGCGTGCTCGTCAAGCTCATCGTGGTTTCCTTCATTGTCGGCATCCTAATGAGCGCATTCGGCTGGACGCCCTATGACATCTACTACGGTGTCCGCGATTTTATCTGGCATCTGTGGAACATGGGTTTCCGGGCGATCGACCGTTTCGTGGCCTATTTCCTGCTCGGCGCGGCTATAGTAGTCCCGGTATTCATCATCCTCCGGGTCCTGAACTACCGGCGCTGACGACGCCCGGCCCCGCGAGGCTACTGCATCGGCCCGAAAACGGGAATCGGTTTCGGTAAGCACGATGCCAGCAGATTCAAAGTGGTAGAGCGTCCCTTTGTGCGCCCGAATGGACGCACGGCGCTCTAGGAGACGCGAACTGGACCAGCCGGCGATACGCCCATTCGAGGTGACCAACCGGCTCGTGCTCTCGATCGCGGTGCCGATGACGCTCGCCTATGTGACGACGCCGCTGCTCGGCATCACGGCGACGGCAGTGGTGGGGCAGTTGGGGGATGCTGCGCTTCTCGGCGGGCTCGCCGCCGGCGCCATCATCTTCGACGTCGTGTTCACCACCTTCAATTTCCTGCGCTCGGGCACGACGGGACTGGTAGCGCAAGCCTTCGGCCGCGCCGACGCGCAAGGCGAGCAGGCCGCCTTCTGGCATGCCTTCGCGATCGCCGTCGCCTCCGGCATCGTTCTGGCCTTTCTCGGCCCGATGATCGGGCTTGCCGGATCGTGGTTCATGGATGCGGGGCCGCGCGTGACCGAGGCGATGCATCTTTACATCGGCATCCGCATGCTCGCCGCGCCTTTCACCCTCATCAACTATGCCGTGCTCGGCTATGTGCTCGGGCGCGGACAGGGCGGGCTCGGGCTTCTGCTGCAGATCATCCTGAACGGCACCAATATCGTGCTCTGCGTCCTGCTTGGGCTGGAACTCGGCTGGGGTGTCGCCGGCGTCGCCTGGGCGAGCGTCGCTGGCGAATTCTCGGCCACTATCATCGGCATGACCTATGTGATGACGCGCTTCCGCAAGTTGCCGCCGCTGCCGAAAAGCCGGCTCCTCGACAGGAAGGCGTTCCTGCTCATGGTGTCGGTCAACCGCGACATCATGATCCGCTCCTTCTCCCTCCTCGCCGCCTTCGCGCTGTTCACGCGGCAGGGCGCGCAGGAGGGCACGCTGGCGCTCGCGGCGAACGCGGTGCTGATGAACTTCTTCCTCGTCGCCGGCTATTTCCTCGACGGTTTCGCGACAGCCGCCGAGCAGCTTGCCGGCCGCGCCATCGGCTCGCGCTATCGCCTTGCCTTCGACCGCGCGGTGCGGCTGACGATGATCTGGGGCTTCGGGCTGGCGATTGCCTCGTCGGCCATATGCCTTCTCTTCGGCGATGCGCTGGTGCGGCTCATCACTACCGCGCTGGACGTGCGGGACATGGCCTATGCTTTCATGCCCTGGGCGGCACTGACGCCCGTCACCGGCGTGCTTGCCTTCCAGATGGACGGTGTCTTCATTGGCGCGACATGGTCGCGCGACATGCGCAACATGATGCTGCTTTCCTTTGTGGTCTATCTCGTCGCGTTGATCGGGCTTGGAAAAGCCTTCGGCAATGTCGGCCTGTGGGCGGCGCTGCATATCTTCCTGATCGTGCGCGGTTTGAGCCTGCTTTCAGTGCTGCAGGCGCGCATCAGGGCCGCGTTTGCCTGACACCTTCAGATCGGTTCGTCGGCCCAGCGTGAAAGGTGGCTGTCGCGTATCTCGCGCACATTCTTCAACCCCTCCGACATGGCGAAACGATCCATGCCGCTGACGATGCGGCCGGGTAGCGAGGGGCCGGCATAGATCATGCCGGTATAGAGCTGCACGAGATCGGCCCCGGCGCGCATCTTCTCCAGCGCGGTCTCGGCCGAATCGACGCCGCCGACACCGACGATCGGCGTATCCGGACCGACGCGCCGGCGCATCCTGGCCAGAACCGCAGTGGAGCGGCGGAAAAGCGGACGGCCGGAGAGCCCCCCGCTTTCCGTTGCATGGCGATCGTCGTGAATGCCATGGCGGCTGATTGTCGTGTTGGAGACGATCAGCCCGTCCACCGCGTGATCGAGGAGTTCGCCGGCGATGTCGTCAAGGTCCGCTTCTTGGAGATCCGGCGCGATCTTGAGGAAGACCGGAACTCTCGAGCTCGCATCGCGCGCGGCCATCACCCGCGACAGCAGTTCGGCGAGCATCTCGCGCCCCTGCAGGTTGCGAAGGCCCGGCGTATTGGGCGAGGAGATGTTGACCGTCAGATAGGAAGCGACACCGGCGAAGCGACGCACGCCGAGTTCGTAATCGGCGATGCGGTCGGCGCTGTCCTTGTTGGCGCCGATATTGACGCCGACCACGCCGCCGCGCCGGCGCCGGTGAAGCCGAGCAAGCACCTTCTCGTGCCCCTCATTGTTGAAGCCGAGCCGGTTGATGACGGCGCCATCGCGCGGCAGCCGGAAGATGCGCGGGCGTGGATTGCCGGGCTGCGGCTGCGGCGTGATTGTCCCTACCTCGGCAAAGCCGAAGCCGAGCCGCAAGAGCGCGTCCGGCACATCGGCGTTCTTGTCGTAGCCCGCCGCCATGCCGAGCGGGTTCGGGAAGTCGATACCGGCGATACGCGTCGCGAGCCGTCCTGTCGACGGCGCCGCCGAACAAAGCGGCACACCGCTTTTCAGCGCGGCGATGGAAAGACCATGGGCGGTCTCGGGATCGAGAGCGAAGAGCAGATGGCGACCGAGCCTGTCGAAGGCTCCGTTCATCGGTCCATCGCCGGCAGGCGGTGGATGCCGTCCGCGCCGAGCGGCATCGGCTTCGTCCAGAGCACGGCCGAAAGCGGCAGATCGGCGTAGAGATGGGGGAAAAGCGCGCCGCCGCGCGAGACCTCGTATCTCAGCCGGTCGCCAAGCGCCGCCTCGTCAACCGCAACCAGCAGGAGGTCGGCTTTCCCGGCAAAATGCTTCGCGGCCGTCTCCACCACCTGTCCGGCAGTCGAAAAATGGATGTAGCCATCTGCCAGATCGACCGGGGCGCCCCTGAAAAGACCTTCCTTTTCAGCCTCGCGCCACTCGTCTTGCGTCACTATCTTGTAGATGCTGGCCATCCCGCCCTCGTTGGCTGCGCTTGGCCATATCGCAATTCGGGCACAAAACAATGCCCCAATGCGTGATAATGGAGGAAAACGGAGGCGGAGATGCGCAAAGCCATCCTTATGGGACTGTCGGTCGCCACCATGCTGGCCGTGCCGGCCGCGAACGCGGAAGAGACCGGACGCTTCGTTTTCGACAAGTCTGAAAACGGGATCGTGCGTCTCGATACGCAGACCGGCGAAATGTCCACCTGCGAACAGAAAGCCGGGCAACTCACCTGCCGGCCGGCCGTCGAAGAAAACCAGGCGTCCGCGAGCGAGATCGAGCGCCTGAACCAGAAGGTCGACAGGCTGGAGAAACAACTGGCGGACCTTGAGAAGCGCGTCGTCTCCCCGAAGGACCTCCTGCCTTCCGATGAGCAGGTGGACCGGACGCTCGGCATCATGGAACGCTTCTTCCGCCGCTTCCTGGATATCGTCAGGGATTTCGACAATACCTTCCAGCAGGACCAGCAGCCGCGTACGGCACCGGAGAAGACATGACGGGAGGGATGATGTTTGGGCGGGCGTTTGGGGGCGCTCTCGTTTGAGTGTCATCGTTTGTGTGAACATCGTTCCCGTCCTTCGCCCCTTCGCATCCCCTCTGTCCTGCCGGACATCTCCCCCTCAAGGGGGGAGATCGGCTGTCACCACGGCCTTCGCCAAACTTCAGCGGTTCAGAATAGGCGTAGGCCGGAGCCCCCGCGAGGCGAAGCCGAGTGGCTGGGCGAACTTGGTGAGGGGTGAACGGTCGAGATCGATGAGGGATATTCCGACCAAGCATTTGCGCTAGCAATAGCAAATGCTGCATCAAGAGGTCCCGCCCGCCAAACGCCAGTTCGCCCGCCGGCTGCGGCGCAATATGACGGAGGCCGAAGATCAGCTCCGGCACGAAACCTGCCTCCCCGTATCGCTCTCAGTTCTTCGGCTTGAACTCGGCCGGGTCGAACTCGTAGCTGGTCGAGCAGAACTCGCAGCTGACGCGGATCACGCCGCCTTCGATCGAGCTGTCGATCTCTTCGGCCGTGAAGCCGTCGAGGATCGCCTTGATCTTCTCGCGTGAACAGGAACAGTCGTCGACGACCTCGGTGCCGTCATAGACGCGTACGCCGTGCTCGTGGAACAGGCGATAGAGCAGCCGCTCGGCGCCGATTTCGGGATCGACAAGCTCGACCGCTTCCACCGTCGACATCAGCGCCAGCGTCTCCTTCCAGGCATCGTCGGTTCCGTTATCGATATCGTCTTCCTCGCCGTCACCGCCCGGCAGGTCGGGCAGGCGCTGGCGTTCCGCCGCTTCGGGCAGGAACTGCGTCATCAGCCCGCCGGCCCTCCAGCGCTCCTCGGCGCCGCCATTGCCACGCACCACCATCTTGGCGACCGCAAGCCGTACGTCGGTCGGAATCTGCTCCGACTGGCGGAAATAGACGCGCGCGGCCTCCTCGAGCGAGGTTCGCTCGAGCGGAACGACACCCTGGTAGCGCTGCATATGCTCGCCCTGATCGATGGTCAGCGCCAGCACGCCGCTGCCTAACAGCGCCTCGGGCGAGGTATCGCCGGCCTCGGCGGCGGCGTCCACCGCCTCGCGGTCATAGCGGGCATAGGCGCGCATGGATTGCGGCGTCGAGAAATCCGCGACCAGCATGTCCACGGGACCGTCGGAGCGGGTCTGAAGGATGAACTTGCCGTCGAACTTGAGCGCGGTGCCTAGCAGTGCCGTCAGTACGACCGCTTCCGCCAGAAGCCGGGCAACCGGCTCCGGATAGGCGTGGCGGCTCAGGATCTGGTCGAGGATCGGCCCGAGTTGGACGCTGCGGCCGCGAATATCGAGCGCGCCGACCTCGAAAGGGACGACATGGTCGTCGCCGGCATGGCCGAATTCGCCAAGTTTGCGTTCACCGGTTTTGCTTTCTGGCGCGTTCAATGTCCGAGCTCCATCGGGGACCGAACCTCACTGGGGCGTGCCGCGAAATGCGGGGCGCGAAGTTCAGGCGGAATATACAATGATCGGCCGCAGATAAGTATGCCGGGCGGGTCTATCAAGCGCCCTCGGTGCAGGCTCAGGCGCCCAGGCACCAGGCGATCACGGCCTTCTGCGCATGCAGCCGGTTTTCGGCCTCGTCGAACACCACCGAATGCGGCCCGTCGATCACCTCGTCGGTCACCTCCTCGCCACGATGCGCCGGCAGGCAGTGCATGAAGAGCGCATCCTTCTTCGCAAGCCGCATCAGTTCCGCGTTGACCTGATAGGGTGCGAAGATGTTGTGGCCGCGCGCGCGATGCTCCTGACCCATCGACACCCATGTATCGGTGACGACGCAATCCGCATCACGCACCGCATCCTGAGGCGACTGGGTGAGCATGACGTTGCCGCCATTCTGGCGCGCCCATTCGCTGTAATGTTCCGCCGGCTCGCTGCCTTCGGGCGTGGCGACGTTCAGATTGAAGCCGAAGCGGGCCGAGGCCTCCATCAGCGAGTTCAGAACATTGTTGCCGTCGCCCGACCAGGCGAAGGTCTTGCCTTTCACGCTGCCGCGATGCTCCTCATAGGTCATCACGTCGGCCATGAGCTGGCAGGGATGGGTGTCGTCGGTCAGCCCGTTGATGACGGGGATGGTAGCGTGCGCGGTCATCTCCAGGAGCCGGTCATGAGAGGTCGTGCGCATCATGATGACATCGACATAGCGCGAGAGGACCTTGGCGGTATCGGCGATGGTCTCGCTGCGGCCAAGCTGCATCTCGGTACCGGTCAGCATGATGGTCTCGCCGCCGAGTTGGCGCATCGCCACGTCGAAGGAGACGCGCGTGCGGGTCGAGGGCTTGTCGAAGATCATGGCCAGCGTCTTGCCGGCGAGCGGGCGCTCGGTTTCGCCGGCCTTGATGCGCGCCTTGCGCTTGCCCGCATCGTCGAGGATGGCGCGCAGATCCGCCGCCGAAACCGCCGACAGATCGGTGAAATGCCTTGGAGCGCCGGTCCTGGGAGCGCTGGTCTTGGGAGCGCTGGTCTGCCTGCCGACCATCGCCGTCATGCCTTCCCGTTGCCCGAGGCGGCGGCGAGCGTCGCCGCACCGGTGCGGATGCGCTCCACCGCCAGCCGGATCTCGTCGTCGGTGACGGTGAGCGGCGGCAGGAGGCGCACGACATTGTCGCCGCCGGGCACGGTCAGCAGATTCTGATCACGGAAGGCCGCATTGGCCGCCCCGTTCGGAACCTTGCATTTCAGGCCGAGAAGAAGGCCTGTGCCGCGTATCTCCTCGAAGACCGAAGGGAATTCGTCGATGACGGAAGCGAGCGACTGCTTCAGCGCCAGCCCCTTGCGCTGGACAGCCTCGAGGAAGCCGGGCTCCAGGATCACATCGAGCACGGCGTTGCCGACGGCCATTGCGAGCGGGTTGCCGCCGAAGGTGGTGCCGTGCACGCCTGCCGTCATGCCGGACGCCGCCTCGGCGGTGGCGAGGCACGCGCCGACAGGGAACCCACCGCCGATGCCCTTGGCGATCGCCATGACATCCGGCTCTATCCCCGCCCATTCGTAGGCGAAAAGCTTGCCGGTGCGGCCGACGCCGCACTGAACCTCGTCGAAGAGGAGAAGCAGGCCTTCCTTGTCGCAAAGCTCGCGCAAATCCTTCAGAAACTGCGTCGGCGCCACGCGGATACCGCCCTCGCCCTGCACCGGCTCTATCAGGATCGCCGCCGTCTCCGGCCCGACCGCCTTCTTCGCCACTTCGATGTCGCCGAAAGCCACCTGGTCGAAGCCCTCGACCTTCGGGCCGAAGCCTTCCAGGTATTTCTTCTGGCCGCCGGCGGCGATGGTGGCGAGCGTGCGGCCATGGAAGGCACCCTCGAAGGTGAGGATGCGGAACCGCTCCGGGCGGCCGTTCACATAATGATAGCGGCGTGCCGTCTTGATCGCGCATTCGAGCGCTTCGGCGCCCGAATTGGTGAAGAACACCTTGTCGGCGAAGCTATTGTCGACCAGCCGCCGGCCAAGCCGCTCCTGCCCTGGAATCTCGTAGAGATTGGAGACATGCCAGAGCTTGCCGGCCTGTTCGGTCAGTGCCGCGACGAGATGCGGATGGCTGTGGCCGAGCGAATTGACCGCGATGCCGCCGGCGAAATCGAGATATCGCTCGCCCTGGCTCGTCAGGAGCCAGGTGCCCTCGCCCCGGTCGAACGCCAGGGGGGCCCGCGCGAAAGTGTCGTAGATCGCCGAATTCGTCATCTTGTTCTCTCCGAAGGCGGCAGCCGTCTCCATCTTCGGCTTCCTGCCGGATCACGCCGCCAAATCAAAAAAGCCGCCCCGGGGGACGGCCTTGCAATTCTTATCAGGGTTTTGCCCTGTCGTGTCAACGCGAAGATGGCCGCCGGTATCGCTCCGGACCCGTGCGCCGCAAGGGACGGCGAGGCCGCTCCGGTACTGGACCAAGTGTCGGGCGATACGTTTCGATCATAGATGGGGCCAGTGTTGCAGGCACGCTACAGCACGACCGGGCAAGTTGGGGAAAACCGAAAAAACCGATTCGCGAAACTTTGCCGACTCTTGTCACCGAGTCAGTCAATAAGGTAGTTTGCGGATAACGAAGAACTAGATTTCGTGCGGCGGACCTAGCAACCGTATAGATATGGTGTCGCCCCGGCATTGTCGGGCCGATGAAGGATTCCGATTCCGCACGCGCACAGGAGCGTGCCCGATGAACTGGACGGACGAACGCGTCGAACTTCTCAGAAAACTCTGGTCGGAGGGGCTGAGCGCGAGCCAGATCGCCGCGCAGCTTGGCGGCGTGAGCCGCAACGCCGTGATCGGCAAGGTGCACCGGCTGAAACTTTCCAGCCGTGGCCGCGCCACACCAGCTCCCCGGAGCCAGAAAAAGATGGCGCATGGCGGCGGCGCGCCGAAATCGGCACCGCGCGCGCCTTCACGGACCGTCGTGACCTCGATCGGCGCAACCGCCCTCAAGGTCGAGTTCGAAGCCGAGCAACAGCTTCACCATGTGGTGCGGCCGGTCGAGAACGTGGTCGTGCCGATCTCGCGACGGCTGAGGCTGATCGAACTCACCGAGCATACCTGCAAATGGCCGAACGGCGATCCGCTGGCCGAGGATTTCAGCTTCTGCGGCAACGACTCGCTGGAGACTGGCCCCTACTGCACCTACCATTCGCGCATCGCCTTCCAGCCGGCGTCCGAGCGCCGCAGGAGCCGGTAGGCACTAACCGCGCAGCCAGGAGAACCAGCGGCCGCTGACAGCCCGGACGAGCGGCGTCAATCGTGTGCGATTATAGGCATCGGCCGCCATCTTTATCGCCTCGGCCTGGGTCGGATAAGTGTGGATGACCTTGGCCAGCGCGCGCAGGCCCATGCCGCTGCCGATCGCCAGCGATATGCCGTTGATCATCTCGCCGGCATGGCGCGCGACGATGGTCGCACCGAGGATGCGGTCCGTCCCTTCCCTGACGTGTATCTTGACGAAACCCTCGTCCTCGCCGTCGGTCACGGCACGGTCGACGTCGTGCATGAGGATGGTGAAGGTGCGAACCGGAATGCCGTGCTCGCGCGCCTGTATGACATACATGCCGACATGGGCGATCTCGGGATCGGTATAGGTGCACCACGGCACGGTAAGCCGGCTCATGCGCGAGCGACCGGGGAACAGCGCGTTGCGCACCGCTATGCGGGCCGAGGCGTCGGCCATGTGCGTGAACTTGTATTTCAGGCAGACGTCGCCGGCGGCATAGATGCGGCGGTTCGTGGTGCGCAGGAAATCGTCGACCCTGACGCCCCTGACCGTGCCGTACTCGACACCGGCCGCTTCGAGCCCGATCCCCTCGACATTGGGCGAGCGGCCGACGCCGGCGATGATCTCGTCGATCGTGACGGAGGATTTCCAGTCGGCGTTGACGAGGTCGGCGATCTTGTTCCGTCCTTCCGTCCTGACGGAGACAACCTGCGTATTCAGCCTTATCTCGACGCCGTCATGGGCAAGCGCGTCGGAGACGATCTGCGCGGCGTCGCGCTCCTCCCATGGCAGGAATTTCGGCTCGTTCTGGGCGATGACGACCTTGACGCCCAGCCGGGCGAAGGCCTGCGCCGTCTCGCAGCCGAGCGGGCCGCCGCCGATCACCAGCATCCGGGAAGGGCGCCTTGTCAGGTTGAAGGCGTTCTCGTTGGTGAGATACCCGGCCTCTTCGAGGCCGGGTATCTTCGGATCCAGCGGGCGCGAACCGGTGGCGACCAGCGCCTTTCGGAAGCGCAGCCGCGCGCCCTCGACCTCGACCGTATCGGGGCCGGTGAAGCGCCCCTCGCCGAAGAAAACGTCGATCCCTTCCTCGGCAAGCCGGCGGACGGAATCCTCGCGGCTGATACGCTGGCGGATGCGGCGCATCCTGTCCATGACAAAGGGAAAATCGACATCGATCCCGCCTTCCAGCCGCGCCCCGAAATGCCGGGCATTTTCCAGGTCGGCATAAAGGCGCGAGGTGCGGATGATCGTCTTCGACGGCACGCAGCCGACATTGAGGCAATCGCCGCCGATCATGTCGTTCTCGATCAGCGCCACCTTCGCACCGAAGGCCACGGCACCGCGCGCGGCGACGAGGCCCGCCGGCCCGCCGCCGAGGACGACGAGGTTGTAGCAGGGCGCCGGCTTCGGATTCACCCAGTCATGCGGGCGGGCGCTCTCCAGATGTTCGAGGTCGCTGCGGTCGACAGGGAAGGAATTGGGCTTGTCCGGCCGGTCCAGCATCGCCGTCAGCTCCCGAACGCTTCCTGCGCCAGCCAGCCGCCGCGAAAGCCGGCACGTTGCAGGCCGGCGCGGATATAAGGGCTGCGCTTCATCAGGTTCCAGATCAGGCCGGAGCGGTAGTTCTCGATCATCATGACGACGAGCCCCTGGTCGAGGCCGTAATAGCCTTCCGACACCCAGCCTTGCGGGCCGAAACCGACCTGTCCGGCGAGCGTCGGGTTGACGGAACTCGGCAGCATATTCTCGCGGACGCAATCGGGATAGCGCTTGCAGAAACAGCGGAGCGCCGCGATCGCCTCGCGAGGCGCGAAGGGCAGCGAGGCCAGCGCCGCCCAGGGTGCAACCGTGCCGTCATCCGGGCCATAGGGCACGCCGCGCGCCGAATAACCGAAGAAGACATGCTCCCTCCCATCGATCTCGATAGCGGGCCCGCCCGGCCCGTCATTCGCGGTGAGGCCCCAGAAATCCTTGCCGTAGCCGGCGAAGGAGTAGGGGTTGCGGCGCGCATATTCGCGGTGGATCAACGTCGCGCGCCGGCTGTTCTCGGCATAGTCGCAGTTCTTCTCGCGCATGAATTCGTCGCGGATGCCGGCGAAGTCGATCCAGGCATGCGAATATTGATGCATGAAAAGCGGCCCGCCATAGAGCACGTCGTGGCCGTAGATGTTTTCCCACTGGTAGGTCTTCGTCCAGGCAGCATAGCCGTCTTCTGGAACGGCGTGATCCGGCGAGGCGAGCGCCAGCACGTAGAGGATGGTCGCTTCGTTGTAGCCCTCCCAGCCATAATGCAGGAAGCCGCTTTCCGGCTTCCAGCCCTGCCGGAGCGTGGAGCGACCACCCATCGCCCATCGCCAGTCGGCACGGCGGTAAAGCGCATCGGCGCGCGCACGGATCGTCCTTTCCTTTTCGCCACTGCCGGTGAAGTAAGCCGCCGCGACGATGACGCCAGCAAGCAGAAGCGCCGTATCGACCAGCGAAAGCTCGCATTGCCAGACGCGCCTGCCTCGCTCCATGTCGATGAAGTGGTAATAGAAGCCCTTGTATCCGGTGGCGTCCGGATCGGGCGATTGCAGGCCGTTCCAGAAGAAATCGAGCGTGGCGAGCGTGCGCTCGGCGGCCGCCTCTCTGGTCATCCAGCCGCGCTCTACCGCGACCGGATAGCAGGAGAGCGCGAAGCCGACGACGGCGATCGAGCAGGGCGAGTTGTCGCGCGAAGTATCGGCGGCCAGGCCGTTTTCAGGATTCACCCAGCGCAGGAAATAATCGAAGGCGCCGCGCTGGAAGCGTTCCAGCAACGCCTCGTCGGTCTCGATCAGCGAGTCATTTTCCGCGAGCATAGCCAACCAGACAACAGCTTGGCGCGAACCTCAAGTGCACCGATCGCTGGGGCGGACGCCACCGTCCGCATCTGCGCCGGGAGCGGGCGGCCGCATATGGAAACCGCACGCCCCTTACCCCACCCCTAACCCCTCCCCACAAGGGGGGAGACGCTGGCATCGCCTTCCCAGCAATCATCAACATTTGCGCCATGCGGCGCCAGAGCAGAATTCCCCTCCCCCCTTGTGGAGAGGGGCTAGGGACGGGGGTTCCCTCATAGGCAATCGCCCGGCTTCATGAAGCGGCTACTTCCGCCGCTCCCGTCGCCGCGCTTGAGAGCCCCGCCTTGTCCTCCGCCTCATGGGCGAAAGCGCCCTGCCCTCGCGGGGCGCGCCACAGCTTCACGCCGCCGGTGATGCCGGCCTCGTTCGGCACGATGATGACGTTGTCCGGCACGACCTCGATCTTCCTGGCATTGCCGCCGCCGATATAGAGCACGTCGAAATGGAGGAGCGAGTAGAGGATCGCGACCGTCTTCTCGACGCGCCGGTTCCATTTGCGTTTTCCCTTCTTCTTCAGCGCCTTGTCGCCGACATAATCGTTGTAGGTGCCCCATTTGCCGATCGGATGCTGGGCAAGCTCCAGATGCGGCATCAGTTCGCCCTCGCGGAAGACGGCCGTGCCGGCGCCGGTGCCGAGCGTCAGCACGACCTCCAGCCCGCGCCCCACGATGACGCCGAAGCCCTGCACCTCGGCGTCGTTCAGGAGCCGCACCGGCCTGCCGAGGCGCTTCGAAAGCTCGTCCGCCAGCGGGAAATCGCACCAGACCCGGTTGCCGAAATGCGGGGCGGTGATCACCTTGCCCTTGCCGACGACGCCGGGGAAGCCGACCGATATCCGGTCATAGGACGGCAGGGGCTCGACCAGTTTCTCCAGCGATTCCAGCATGACCTTGGGCGGGCACGGATAGGGCGTGTCGATCCGGACCTCCTCGGCGATCATGTTGCCGTTCTTGTCCAGCACCGAGGCCTTTAGCCCGGTGCCGCCGATGTCGATGGCGAGCGTATGCGGCCCCGCATCGCCCTTGGCCTTGCCCGTCGATTTTCCGCCCATGACAATACCTCCGGGTCAGTGCTCCGATTTCTTCGTCGCCGGCTCCTCGAGCGGGCGCCAGGCGCGCTTGCCGGAATGAGCAAGCAGCGCGTCGGCCGCCTTCGGCCCGGCGCTGCCCGAAGCATAGTTCGGGAAGTCCGCCTTTTCGCCCGCCCAGGCGTCGAGCATGGGCTGGACGATACGCCATGTCTGCTCGACCATGTCGGCGCGCATGAAAAGCGTCTGGTCGCCGCACATGACATCGAGCAGCAAGGTCTCGTAGCCGACATTCGGCACGTCGGGGAACCAGTCGTCGTAGCGGAAATCCATCTTGACGGCGGCAAGCTCGACCTCCGGGCCGGGCCGCTTGACCTCGAACTGGAGCGAAATACCCTCGTTCGGCGCGATCCTCAGCACGAGCCAGTTCGGCGGCAGGCTATCGACCAGCGTGTTATGGAAGGCGGTATAGGGCGCCTGCTTGAAGCGGATGGCGATCTCCGACTTGCGCTCGGTCATGTGCTTGCCGGTGCGCAGGAAGAAGGGCACGCCGGCCCAGCGCCAATTGTCGATGTCGATCCGCATCGCGACATAGGTCTCGACATTCGAATCCGCAGCGACGTTGGGCGAGCCGCGATAGGGCCCGACCTTCTTGCCGAGCACAGTGCCGGCGCCATACTGGCCGCGCACGGCATCCTCCGGCTCCACCGCCGGAATGGCGGAGAAAAGCTCGACCTTCTTGTCGCGGATGGCGGCGGCGTCGAAGCCTACGGGCGGCTCCATCGCCACCATGGAAAGCAGCGTGAAGAGATGGTTGGGGATCATGTCGCGAAGCGCGCCGGTCGCCTCGTAGAAGCGGCCGCGATCCTCCACGCCCACCGTCTCCGCCACCGTGATCTGCACATGGTCGATGCGGTCCCGGTTCCAGATCGGCTCGAACAGGCCGTTGGCGAAGCGGAAGGTCATGATGTTCTGGACCGTCTCCTTGCCGAGAAAATGGTCGATCCGGTAAATCTGGTCCTCGTCCAGAACCTTCAGGATCTGCGCGTTGAGCGCCTTCGCGGAATCGAAGCTGTGCCCGAACGGCTTCTCGACGACGACGCGACGCCAGAATTTCGGCTTGCCGTCGGCATCCTCCTGCTGGTCGGTCAGCCTCGCCTTGCCGAGCTGTTCGACGACGGTGCCGAAGAAGCGGTCCGGCACGGCCAGGTAGAAGATGACGTTGCCGGCGGTACCGCCATCTTTCCCGATCTCGTCCAGGGCCTTACCGATATCGCCGTAAAGGTCCGGCTTGGTCATGTCGCCGCGGATGTAGCGCATCGAACCGGCGAGCTTGTTCCAAGCTTTCTCGTCGATCTTCTTGACGTCGAACTCGGCGGATTCGTTGCCGACGAAGCTTTCGAGCATTTCGTGGAGATGGTTCGCCCAGCTCTCGGTCGTGCCTTCCGCGAGGTCCGCGCCGATGAGGACGAAATTCTCCGGCAGTTCGCCGCCATGCATCAGATTGTAGAGAGCCGGCACGACGAGCCGCTTGGTGAGGTCGCCGCCGGCGCCGAAGATGACGATGGCGCAGGGGTCGGGCCTCACTTTTTTCGGGTTCGGCCTGCTCGCCCGCTTCGGCGTCTTTTTCGTATTGCTGTCAGCCACTTGCCCGCCCTCAGTTCTTCTTCTCCGGATCGATCGGTTCCGCGCCTTCGATATGGCCGCCGAAGCCGAGACGCATGGCGGAAAGGATCTTCTCCGCGAAATTGTGCTGCTGGCGGGACCGGAAGCGCGTGAAGAGCGCGGAGGCGAGCACATCGGCGGGAACGGCTTCCTCGATCGCCGCCTCCACCGTCCAGCGGCCCTCGCCGGAATCCTGCACATAGCCGGAGAATTTGGAAAGCTCCGGATCCTTCGCCAGCGCAATTGCCGAGAGGTCGAGCAGCCATGAGGAGATGACGGAGCCGCGCCGCCACACCTCGGCGATGTCGGTCATGTTCAGATCGAAGCGCTCGTCTTCCGGCAGGTCGGTGGAATCCTTGTTGCGAAGGATATCGAAGCCTTCCGCATAGGCCTGCATCAGGCCGTATTCGATGCCGTTATGGACCATCTTGACGAAGTGCCCCGCGCCGGCGGGGCCGGCATGGATGTAGCCTTGCTCGGCGCGCGGATCGAATTTTTCGCGGCCCGGCGTGCGCGGGATATCGCCGATGCCAGGCGAAAGCGCGGCAAAGATCGGGTCGAGATGATCGACGGACTTCTTGTCGCCGCCGATCATCATGCAATAGCCGCGGTCGATGCCCCAGATGCCGCCGGACGTGCCGCAATCGACATAGCGGATGTTCTTCGCGGCCAGCGCCTTGGCGCGGCGAATGTCGTCCTTGTAGAAGCTGTTGCCGCCGTCGATGACGATGTCGTCCTTGTCGAGCAGGCGGCCCAGCTGTTCCACCGTCTTTTCGGTGATGGCGCCGGCCGGCAGCATGACCCAGACCGCCCGCGTTCCGCCCGAAAGCGCCTTGACCAGTTCCTCCAGCGAAGGAGCGTCGGTCGCACCCTCCTTGGCGAGCGCCTTGCGTGCATCTGCGCTGATGTCGAACACCACGCATTTGTGCCCGGCCTTCATCAGACGCCGCACCATGTTGCCGCCCATGCGGCCAAGGCCCACGAAACCGATCTGCATAAATCTGTCCCTTTCAGGAGTTCGGCCGAAGGACATCGGCCGGATAGGAAAAGCCCGGTGCAACCAAAGCTAGGCGCGAAGGGGCACATTTCCACTGATCAAAAGGAAAACCACGCCCGTTGTCAAAACTCGGCCGCGAAAATGGCAAGCGGATGGCGCGGATCGGGTGCCGTCGGAGCTCAGCCGCCCGCGACAACGACCTTGTGGCTTTCGTCTTCCTTGGGGCGCTCGGCCGGCAACTGGCTGCCGGTGACGATGTAGTGGACCGTCTCGGCGACGTTGGTGGCGTGGTCGCCGATGCGCTCGATGTTCTTGGCGCAGAAAAGCAGATGCGTGCAGGCGGTGATGTTGCGCGGGTCTTCCATCATGTAGGTCAGGAGCTCGCGGAAGAGCGAAGTGTATTTGGCGTCGATCTCCTCGTCGCGGTCGCGCACGGCACCGATGCGGTCGATCGTGCGGGAGCCATAGGCGTCGAGGACGTCCTTCAACTGGGTGAGCGCCAGCTCGGCCAGCGCCTCGATGCCGCGGAAGAGCCTTGCCGGCTGCCGCGTCTGGCCGGCGGCTGCGACGCGCTTGGCGATGTTCTTGCCGAGGTCGCCCACCCTTTCGAGGTCGGCGGAGATGCGGATCGCCCCGATGATCTCGCGCAGATCGATCGCCATCGGCTGGCGGCGCGCGATGATGAGCACCGCCTTGTCGTCGATCTCGCGCTCCGCCTCGTCCAGGACGCGGTCGTTGCGGATCACGGCCTGGGCGAGCGCCTCGTCGGAATTCACCAACGCGGCGACGGCCTCCTCCACCATACGCTCTGCATGCCCGCCCATCTGGGCGATCCTCGTGGCAAGGAATTTCAGTTCCTCGTCATAGGCCTGCAAGGTGTGGCTGGGCATAGGCTGTCTCTCCCGCATTCGCCGTCACACTATTATGCGATCCGCATGACGGAAAAAAGAAGCGCCGGCGTCCGATGCCTCACCGTGCCGCAGGGAAGTGGACGATGAACGACGCGCCCTTGCCGAGTTCGGAATGCACCGCCAGGCGTGCGCCATGCCGGTTGAGGATATGCTTGACGATAGAGAGGCCAAGCCCGGTGCCCTTCTGCGCCCGGCTCGCCTCGACATCGACGCGATAGAAGCGTTCGGTGATCCTCGGAATATCGTCCTTGGGTATGCCCGGCCCGAAATCCCTCACCGTCACGTCTGCCCCTTCGGCCGTCTCCTCGATGGAGACGATGACGCGCTTGCCGGACTGGCCGTATTTGCAGGCGTTTTCGAGCAGATTGACAAAGACCTGGATCAGTTCGTCGCGTTCGCCCGCGACGAAAACGGGATGGTCGGGAAATTTCTTCTCAACCACGACGCCGAGTTCGCCGGCCAGATAGCCAAGCGTATCGACCACGCCGCCGATGAGAGCGACGAGGTCCACCCGATTGGAAGGGTTGTGATGCGATTTCATCTCCAGCCGCGAGAGCGACAGGAGATCGTCGATCAGTCTCGCCATGCGTGCTGTCTGCTCTTCCATGATCCCGAGGAAGCGTTCGCGTGCCTTGGCGTCGTTCCTCGCCGGCCCGCGCAGCGTCTCGATGAAGCCGGAGATCGAGGCAAGCGGCGTGCGCAGTTCGTGGCTCGCATTGGCGATGAAATCGGCGCGCATGCGGTCGATGCGCCGCGCCTCGCTCTGGTCGCGGAAGGTCATCGCGAAAAGCCCGCTCGCCGTGCCGACGGGGCGGATGGCGACCCGATAGAGGCGATCGACCGGAACACGCTCGGAATAGTCGATGGACGATGCGCTGGCGTCCCCGCCGAGCACCGCGCCGATCAAGGCCTGCATCTCCGGCGCACGGAACTTCAACTGGACCGAGGAGCCCAGCCGGAACGCGCCGAACGCGGCGACTGCCGCCTGGTTGGCGTGCACCATGGAACCGGTACGGTCGAAGACGACGATCGGGTCGGGGACGACGTCGGCGAGGTCGATCGCGGAGATATGGCCGAGCGACGTAACCTGATCGCCGGCCGCTCGACGGTCGGCTCCCGAGCCGCGCTTCGGGTCGGGCGCAAGCGCCGCAATGAGCCGGCCGAGCCAGCCTTGCCGCCCATCGCCCGTTCCGCCGCTATTATCCATATCCGCCATTACGCTTCCCCGGAGGCCGTCAGGAACTTGCCCATCATGCGCATCCGCCTTACGCAATAGCATGAACGCGCGAAAGGGATACCGCCATGGGCGATGAAGCGAGCGACCTGACCGAACCGCCGGACACGAAAGCGCTCCGGCTGACCACCGGCGGCAAGGAGCACGAATTCGACATCGACGAACCCGACCTGCCCGACTGGATCGAAAAACGGGCGATGAAATCGGGCGGGTACCCCTATCCCAAGAAGCTGAAAAACAGGAAATATCTGGAGGAACTCGAACGGCTGCAGGTCGAACTGGTAAAGCTGCAATACTGGCTGCAGGCGACCGGCAACCGCGTCATGGCGCTGTTCGAAGGCCGCGACGCGGCCGGCAAGGGTGGCACGATCTCCGTCACCCGCGAATACATGAACCCGCGCTCCGCTCGCAACGTCGCGCTTCCCAAGCCGACAGAGAAGGAGCAAGGGGAATGGTATTTCCAGCGCTATGTCGCGCAGTTCCCCACGGCGGGGGAATTCGTCACCTTCGACCGCTCCTGGTACAACAGGGGCGTGGTGGAGCCGGTCATGGGCTTCTGCACCGAGGCGGAACACCTGAAATTCCTGGAGGAGGTTCCCCATTTCGAGCGCATGATCGTCAATGAGGGAATCCATTTCTTCAAATTCTGGCTCGATATCGGCCGCGAGATGCAGCTGAAGCGTTTCCATGACCGCCGGCACAGCAAGCTGAAGATCTGGAAATTCTCGCCCGTCGATGTCGCCGGCATGGCCCGGTGGAACGATTACACCGAAAAGCGCGACACGATGGTGGCGCGTACCCACAAATCCTACGCGCCGTGGGCCGTCGTCCGTGCCAACGACAAGAGACGCGCGCGGCTGGCCGCGATCCGGCATATCCTTCTCTCCGTGCCTTACGCCGACCGCGACCTGCAGGCGATCGGCAAGCAGGACGAAAAGATCATCGGCGAGGGGCCGAAATTCCTGGAGAAGGACTGAACTCCGGCAGCGCAGCCGCACCGGCCGTTCGCCGGGAAGCATCCCGCGCCCGGCGCGGATGATGCGTTTTCTCCCAGTGATACGGCTCGCTATAGAGCTTCCACAAGGCGCGCCATGCCGCGAGCGAGATGAGCACCCAGTAGACCGGCGTCAGCAGGAAGGTGATCCAGAGTGATATCTTCTCCTTGAGGAGCAGGGTCCGAACGCCGAGCAGAAGGAAGGTCAGGTAACCGAGCGTGATATTGGCGATGTCGACGGTCAGGATCGCCGATTGCAGCGGACCAAGCGTCTTGTGCCACAAGAACATCAGGCAGACATAGAAGAGGCTGCCGATGAAAACGGGATGGGCGATCGACGAAACGACCATGCCGGCGCACAGGATCTGGGTCGTCAGGAACGATGCCGGGCCGAGATCCCGCCACAGCCGCTTCGGATGGCGCATGTGGACCAGCCACGTCTGCATCCAGCCCTTGAACCAGCGGGTCCGCTGCGGCAGCCAGTTCGAAAAGGTCTCAGGCGCGTCCTCGTAGGTGGGCCGGGTGATGGTATCGACCCGGTAGCCGTGACGGGCGAGCCTGACGCCGAGGTCGGCGTCTTCGGTGACGTTGAAAGGGTCCCACGCTCCGACCGCTTCGAGCACTTCCTTCCGAAAATGGGTGGAAGTGCCGCCGAGTGGGACGACAAGGTTGTTTCGGGCGAGCCACGGCAGCAACCCGCGGAACAACGCGGCATATTCAAAGGCGAACATCCTGGCGAGCAGGCCGCGCCTGAAATTGGTGACGGCAAGCGGGGCCTGCAGGCAAGCCAGACGCTCGTCGCTTTCCCTGAAACGTTGCCACGCCTCGACAAGCTGGAGGGGATGCGGCCGGTCTTCCGCGTCATAGAGCACCACGAATTCGCCGGTCGTCATCGGCAAGGCGTAGGAAAGCGCCTTCGGCTTGGTGCGTGGCATTCCAGGCGGCACCTCGACGATCTCGACGAAGGGTTGCAACGCGTGGGCGCGCAGAGCCGACAATGTCGCCTCGTCATCGGCCTCGCAGACCAGTTTGATTTCGAGCTTGCCGCGCGGCCAGACGATATGGCCGAGGGCAACGAGAAGGTCCGGAACGATTTCCGCTTCGCGATAGAGCGCGACCAGAACCGAATAGACGGGCAAGTCCGCCGGGTCGTATCGCGCCAGCCGCGCCAGTCGCGGCGCCTCGGCACCAGTCGCCGCAATGAAGCGGAGGCCGTTACATGCCAGGAAAAACAGGGAGAAGAACAGGTGGATCAGGAGCCCCGCAGCCCACGGATCGACGAACAAGGCGACAGGCAAGCCGACCAGCGCGGCGCCCGCCAGCGCGCTTTGCCAGCTATTGGCAACGATCTTCGCGGACTGCTCCGGAAACAGCGTGAAAAGCTGGTCGACGGCGTCTTTCAGCAGCGCTCCCTTCGCCTGCGCCTCAAGGGCAATTCTCAAGGCCCGAGGCGTAACGATCCGGACACGACCGAGCGATCCATTTGCCGCCTCGACGCGCCGGCCGAGCGCTCCGATGTCGTCGGCTGTCGGGGCCAGAAGCCACAGGACTACGCCACCGGCCTTCTCATATCGTACCGGGAACATTCCGTGCGCACGGCCGAGCAGCATCGTCGCCTCGCCTTCGCCCAGAATGAGCCGGCGCGGATCGATCCTCTCCAGGAACCCGACACCGATTTCGTCGGCGAGCGCTTCATAGAGGCGCTTTTCGCTCACCGAACCGGAGACGACCGCCTCGACCGGAAGGGCAACGCCGTTCGCGGCGGCGCGGGCGGCGAGCGCATGGGTCTGGGCTGTCGGCACATCGGCGCGTTCCAGCACCCCGCACCATAGCGATTGTCCGCGCGTCGGTCGAAAATTCGCATATTCGTCATTGCCGGGAAGCGAGGCGATCGGGCGAAGATCCCGGGTAATCGCGACGCTTGCCCGGGACGTGAATGGACTCGACCGGCCACCGAACTCCGCCGTCATGCCGGCTGGACTTTCGGCCAGCCATTCGGCATGGCAAACAGGGCGGCGTTCCGTTTGCCTGCCGGCACGCCGCCCGAGATCAGATACTCGAAGACCGCTTGCGGGGTATCGGACAGAAGATTGTCGGGTAATTCGACGGGCGGTCCATAATTTCCGCCTCTTTCGACGAAATCGAAAGCATTCGCTTCTATCAACATCAGTCCCCCCAAGGCAAAAGGTAGGCCAGGAAGGAATGGGCATCAACCGAAAAAGCCGGCGCGAACGGCCGGCACTGCGAGGGCTCGCTGCCATTTTCGCCGCCGCATTCGTCGTGGCTGTGTCAGCCTGCCTTCCCGCCCGTGCCGCCGATCCCGCCATTCCGAATTTCTGGGGATCGAAGGAAAGGCTGCAGAAACCCGACCTTTCAGGTCTTGAGCGGCTGCGCTTCGTGACGACGGTGGATTTTCCGCCTTTCAATTTTCTCGACAGCGACGGCCAGCTTACCGGCTTCAATGTCGACCTGGCGCGCGCCATCTGCGCGGAACTCGACATTCTCGACAAATGCCAGATCCAGGGGCTACCCTTCAGCGAACTTGGCGAAGCGCTTGACAAGGGCGAGGGCGAGGCCGTCATCGCCGGCCTCGCGATCACGCAGAAATCGAGGGAGGAATTCGCGTTCTCCCGACCCTATCTGCGGTTTCCCGCACGCTTCATCATGCCGAAGCCGACCGCCCTTTCGGAACCGATCTACAGCAAGATCGCGGGGCTGCGCATCGGCGTGATCGCCGGGTCGGCGCATGAGCGGATGCTGCGAGCCTACTTTCCCGGCGCAAGGCCGGTGACCTTCACGCGGCAGGACTGGCTCTATGAAAGCCTGCGAGATCGCAAGATCGACGGCGCTTTCGGAGACGGGATGCGGTTCAGTTTCTGGCTTGCCGGCGCCGATTCCAAAGGTTGCTGCCGGTTTGCCGGCGGACCCTATCTCGCGCCCGAATATCTGGGAGAGGGAATGGCGATCGCCGTCGCCAAAGACAATTTCACCCTCGCCGCAGCTTTCGACTACGCATTGCGCGAGATCACCGTGAAGGGGAAGTTCGCCGAGCTTTACCTGCGCTATTTTCCGGTGAGCTTCTATTAGCCCGGAACAACGGGCGAAAAGGCAGTACCAGGTTCCAACCGAGGCGGGCCGGCGCTTCACCACGATACTCCGCAAGGCCGATCTCCATCCCTTCGTGGCCGCGTTCCGGCCGCGCGCGATAGGTCGAGAACAGACGATCCCAGAAGGGAAAATTGAAGCCGTAATTGGAGTCCGTCTCCGGTCGGAAGCTTGAATGGTGGACGCGGTGCATGTCGGGCGTCACCAGTACGAGGCGCAGGAGGGCATCCAGCCTGTCGGGCAACCGCGCGTTCGCATGGTTGAACATGGACGAGCCGTTCAGCACGATCTCGAACAGCAGGACCGAAAGGACGGGCGCGCCGATCAGGATCACCACGAATGCCTTCCACAGCATTGAAATGACGATCTCCAGCGGATGGAAGCGCAACGCTGTCGTCACGTCGAAGCCGGTGTCGGAATGGTGCATGCGATGGATGCGCCACAGGAGCGGGATCTTGTGATTGGCGAAATGCTCGGCCCAGATCGCGAGATCGAGGATGAAGAAGGAGAGGATGCCCGCCACCAGCGAATCGAGGCCGACGAGCCTGAACAGGCCATAGCCGCGCGCCTCGGCCCACATCGCCGTGCCGACGGCCGCCGCCGGAAAGATCACGCGCAGCAGAGCTGAGGAGATGACGAGAACCGAGACATTGGTAAACCAGCGCCGGGCCTTGAGCGCGCCCGCCATCTCGGTACGTTCCAGCCTCGGCGACCACAGTTCGAATACCGCCATCGCGATGAAGATCAGCGCGAACGCACCGAGGCGTATGACGGCTTCGGAAGCCAGGAAATGTCCCATTGCCTCAAAGGTCTTCTCTCAATTGAGCATCCGGTGTCGCGCCTTGGCCGCCCTTTCGATCGCGTCGATCGTCGGCTGGTCGAGGTCGAGATTGCGGCGCAAAAGCTGAAGGATGCGTAGTTCCTCCAGCCGCATTTCGAGATCGACGGCCGCCACCTCGAAGGCCAGCGCATAGGCCGTATCGTGGAGGCGCTGCGGCAATTCGCTGCGCACTACGGCAAAGACCCTGTCGAGCCCGTCCGGCTGCTGGAGAAGTTGCTGACACTCGCGCGCGATCGCGAGAAGCCTGTCTTTCGGGAAGTCCTCGAACACCGGCCAGATATCCACGATATGGCCGATCCGTTCGAGTTCCTCGTCCTTCATATCGCGGTCGGAAGCGGAAACCACGATCATGATATAGATCAGCGCCTTGCACGGCCCGAGCGAATTCATGCGAAATTCTCCTGATTTGGCTCTGCCCAAGGTAAGTGCCCCGGTGTGCTGCCGCAACGCTGAAAGACGGGTGTCATTGACCGGCGCGGCCCACACATTTAGAGCATGGCGTTATCCACCCGAAAATCCGGAAACCAGGAAATGAACAACGCATCCTCGCGCGCCGCCGCGATCAGCCTCAGCCCCGAAATCATCGCCGCTGCGGCGGAGAGCAAAGCGTGGCCGTTCGAGGAAGCGAAAAAGATCATCCAGCGTTACAAGGATCGCGGTTACCCGGAAACGGTGCTCTTCGAGACGGGCTACGGCCCGTCGGGCCTGCCGCATATCGGCACATTCGGGGAAGTCGCGCGCACGTCCATGGTTCGCCATGCCTTCCGCGTGCTGACCGAGGACAAGGTGCCGACCAAGATCCTCTGCTTCTCCGACGATATGGACGGCCTCAGGAAGGTGCCGGACAACGTACCCAACAAGGACGTTCTGAAGCGCTATCTCGGCATGCCGCTCACCAGGGTGCCCGATCCGTTCGGCAGCGAGCATGGTTCCTTCGGCAGGGCCAATAATGCGCGGCTCAGGGCCTTCCTCGATCGCTTCGGCTTCGATTACGAATTCGCGTCCTCCACCGACTACTACCTGTCGGGGCGCTTCGACGCGACGCTCCTCAAGGTGCTGGAGAAGTTCGACGAGGTGATGGAGATCATGCTGCCGTCGCTGCGCGAGGAGCGGGCGGCGAACTACGCGCCCTTCCTGCCGATCCATCCGAAGACCGGCATCGTCATGCAGGTGCCGGTCGACGAGCGCAACGTCGATGCCGGCACCATCGTCTGGCGCGACCCCGATACCGGCGAGCGCTTCGAGACGAAGGTGACGGGGGGCGCCGCCAAGCTGCAATGGAAGCCGGACTGGGCGATGCGCTGGGCGGCACTCGGCGTCGATTACGAAATGTCGGGCAAGGATCTGATCGATTCCGTCAAGCTCGCCGGTCGCATCTGCCGCGTGCTCGGCGCGCCGCCGCCGGAGGGCTTCAACTACGAACTCTTCCTCGACGAGAAGGGCCAGAAGATATCGAAGTCCAAGGGCAACGGGCTCACCATCGACGAATGGCTGACCTATGCGCCGACCGAAAGCCTCGGCCTCTACATGTTCCAGCGGCCGAAGACGGCGAAGAAGCTCTATTTCGACGTCATCCCGAAAGCGGTCGATGAATACTATGCCTTCCTCGCCGCCTATCCGGACCAAGACTGGAAGAACCGGCTCGGCAACCCAGTCTGGCACATGCATGACGGCAATCCGCCGGCGATCGACCTGGCTGTGCCGTTCGCGATGCTGCTCAATCTCGTCAGCGCGTCGAACGCCGAGAACAAGAATGTGCTGTGGGGTTTCATTTCGCGGCATGCACTGGGCGTAGCGCCCGAGACGCATCCCGAACTCGACAGGCTGACCGACTACGCGATCCGCTACTACGAGGATTTCGTGAAGCCGGCGAAGACCTATCGGGCACCCGACGAGGAGGAGCGTCAGGCGCTGGCGACACTCGCCGACCGGCTGGAGGCGCTGCCCGCCGGCGCCGACGCGGAGGAAATCCAGAACGCCGCGCTCAACGTCGCGCGCTTCATTCCCCGCTATCAGGACCACAAGCGCACGAGCCCGGAAGGCGGGCCGGGCGTCTCTGTCGCCTTCTTCCAGATGATCTACCAGGTGCTGCTCGGGCAAGAGCGTGGCCCGCGCTTCGGCTCCTTCGCCGCGCTGTACGGCAGGGCCGAGACCGTTGCGCTCATCCGCAAGGCGCTGGAAGGGAAACTGGCGGCCTGAGGGATCGTCCGGAACCCGCATGGTCCGGTCCGATAGCCGCTCCCACGCTACGCCTGACGCCGGCCCTACCCGACCACAGGCCGATATCGCCTCACCGCCACGAATCCCCCGATCACGAACAGCGCGAGCACGATGCCCTGGACGACGGCGAAAGGCGTTTCGTTGCCGTTCGGCGCGAGAGCATGCAGTGGAGGAATCTTGAGAAAGGCCTGGATGATCAGGACAAATACATTCAGGTAAAGCGCGATCGCAGCGGAAATCAGGTAGACCCAGCGCCATGAGCCTTCGAGATGGAAGGCGTAAAGGCCGGCGAAAGCGGCGAGCAGGACCACTACCGACAGGATGCCGGTACCGATCGCCGGCGTGAAGCCGTGGAAGGGGAAGAAAAATCCCGTCACGCTGGTGGCGAGCGTGAAGACAAGAAAGATCAGGGTCCAGCCGTCCAGCCTCCTTGCAGTCAGCCATCCGTAGAGGACGATGAACCCGGCAAGAATAGCGATAAGGCTGATGACCACGTGGAAGATCGTGTATGCCTGCAGCGTAAGGATCATGGCATATCCTCTCGTGCCCGCCGTAGGAGAAGCGGAGGCAACATAGAAAATGCCCCGACGGCAGTCCTGTCAATCAGCCCTCTTCTACGGAACGCACATATTTTTCGAACTGACGGGGCCCATCCACAGTCGACGCGACGCAGAGCGGCCTTTCGCATGGGCCAAAAGGTGAGCACGCTTGGCCCGGCGGGGGAACTGCATTATCTGGGACGGTGACACCAAGCGAAGGCAAAACCATGCCTGTTACCAAGGAAGCCGTGATCGAACGGCTGAAATCCATTTCCGCGCCGGGGCTTTCGGGCGATATCGTCAGCCTCGGCCTCGTGTCCGACGTGTTCATCGCCGATCGCAAGGTGTTCTTCTCGATCACCGTTCCGGTCGACAAGGCGCAGGAACTGGAGCCCATGCGCGAAGCGGCTGAAAAGGCGGTGAAGGAGATGCCGGACGTCGCCGGCGCCGTCGTCGCGCTTACGGCGGAGAAGAAGGCTGGGCAACCCGGTCCGGCTGCCGCTGCGCCGCGAGCCGCACCGCCGCGCCCGGCGCCCGCTCCGACGCCGCGTCGTGTAGCGGGTCATGCCCCATCCGGCCATGCCCCCTCTGGTCATGCCCCCTCTGGCCACCAGCCAGGCAAGCGCGGGGTGCCCGGCATCCAGTCGATCGTCGCCGTCGCCTCGGGCAAGGGCGGCGTCGGGAAGTCCACGACCGCCGTGAACCTCGCGCTTGGGCTTCTCGCCAACGGGCTCAGGGTCGGCATACTCGACGCAGACATATACGGCCCGTCCATGCCGCGGCTGCTCGGCATCACCGGCAAGCCGGAAGTCGCCGACGGGCGCACCCTGAAGCCGATGCAGAAATACGGGCTCAAGGTCATGTCCATGGGCTTCCTCGTCGGCGAGGACACGCCGATGATCTGGCGCGGGCCGATGGTCGTCTCGGCACTGACGCAGATGCTGCGAGAGGTCGAATGGGGCGAACTCGACGTGCTCGTGGTGGACATGCCGCCCGGCACCGGCGACGCGCAGCTCACCATGGCGCAGCAAGTGCCGCTCGCTGGCGCCGTCATTGTCTCGACGCCGCAGGACCTCGCCCTCATCGACGCGCGCAAGGGGCTCAACATGTTCCGCAAAGTAGACGTGCCGGTGCTCGGCATCGTCGAGAACATGAGCTACTTCGTCGCGCCGGACACCGGCAAGCGCTATGACATCTTCGGCCATGGCGGTGCGAAGCAGGAAGCCGAGCGTGTCGGGGTCACCTTCCTCGGCGAAGTGCCGCTCGAAATGAGGATTCGCGAAACCTCCGACGAAGGGACGCCGGTCGTGGCGAGCGAACCGGAGGGGCCGCATGCGCGCATCTACCGCGACATCGCGGCGAAAGTATCGGCACGGCTTTCCGCCGAGCGAGAGATGAGCGAAACCCCTTCGATCGTATTCGAGTAAGCTGGCCGGGAGAGGTTCCACCGACGTCCTGAGGCACGGTTGATGATCGTGCCCGGCCATGCAAGATGGCGCCATCGTTTTTCGGGAGGAGCGCATGAGCGAACAGGCCGTATTGCACGAGCGCCGGGACGGATATTCGATCCTGACGCTCAACCGCCCGGACCGGCTCAATTCCTTCAATATCGAGCAGCATGAGCAGTTGCGGGCTGCGCTCGAAAAATGCGCGGCAGACGAAAGCTGCCGCGCGGTGGTGCTGACCGGGGCGGGACGCGGTTTCTGCGCCGGCCAGGATCTCGCCGATCGCGATCCGGCGATGCTGGGAGAGGCTCCCGACCTCGGCAAGACGCTTGCGACCTATTACAGCCCACTCGTCCGCCTGCTGAGATCGATGGAAAAGCCGGTGATCTGCGCGGTCAACGGCGTCGCGGCGGGCGCCGGCGCCAATGTCGCGCTTGCCTGCGACATCGTGTTTGCCGCGAAATCGGCGAAGTTCATCCAGGCCTTCTCGAAGATCGGCCTCATCCCCGACGCCGGCGGCACATACTGGCTGACCCGGCATCTGGGCGAGGCACGCGCCAAGGCGCTGGCGCTGACGGCCTATCCGCTTTCGGCAGAGGAAGCGGTGGATTGGGGGCTGATCTGGCGCGCCGTGGACGACAGCGAGTTGATGGCGGAGGCGACGGCGTTGGCGGAAACCTTCGCCAAGGGGCCGACGCGCGGCTATGCGCTGACGAAGCAGGCCATCCAGGCCGCTTCGACGAATTCACTCGACCAGCAATTGGACACCGAGGGAGAATTGCAGCGCGAGGCGGGACTGACGGACGATTACAAGGAAGGCGTTTCGGCCTTCCTGCAGAAGCGCCGGCCGAATTTCGTGGGGCGATAGTCAGCGCCTCGAATCCGGAGCGCCGACGAAACGGCGCTCCCGGTGCCACGTCAGACAGGCAGGTCGAACGGAAGACGGGGATCCATCGGCTGCGAAGGCCGGAATTCGCCGGCATACGCACGCCGATGGATTTCGGCCGGCGATATTCCTTCGCGGCGGGCCTCGAGCATCCGGCCCGGATCGACCGGTATGCCGATCGGGTTGGCGGCGAACTCGGGCGCGGTGCGCATCCACCGGGTCGATTCCGCCCAGTCGCCGAAATTATCCGCCTGCAGTTCCACGCTGTTACCGTCAGGGTCGACATAATAAAACGACATGGTCATGCCGTGATCGAGCATCATGTGCGGCGTGATGCCTTCGCCCTGCAGCCTGTCGAAATTATCGAGCAGGTCGTCCAGGCTCTCATATTCGAAAGCGATGTGATGCAGGCCGGCATGCGCCAGCTTATCGGGATCGTCGGCGACCGTGGGAGCGGTCAGAAGCGCGATCCGATGGTTGGCGCCATCATTGGAAAGCCAGGCGCCACCCTCGAACTGGAAATGCGGCGTACTGCCGACCACACGGCCGTACCAGTCGATCATCTCCTGCAGCCGAGTGGTTTTCAGGTTCACGTGGTGCAGTATCGGGGGTTTCGCGCGATTTGCCATTCCGGTCTCCTCCCAGTCGACAGTCTGGCCTACGAAGCACTCACCTTCTTGTTGAAGGTGTCGAAGAACTGGCCGGCGAGTTTCTTCGAGGTCGAGTTGATGAGCCGACTGCCGAGCTGAGCCATCTTGCCGCCAACATCAGCCTTCGCCGTATAGGTCAGGACAGTAGCGTCGGCGCCATCTTCCTTCAGCGTCACATCGGCGCCGCCCTTGGCGAAGCCGGCGATACCGCCCTTTCCCTCGCCCTGAATGGTGTAGGAATGCGGCGGCTTCAGGTTCTTCAATTCGACCGCGCCCTGGAATTTCGCCTTGATCGGCCCGATCTTCAGCGTCACCACCGCTTCAAGGTTGGTATCCGACTTCTTCTCCAGGCTCTCGCAGCCCGGAATACATTGCTTCAGCACGTCAGGGTCGTTCAACGCTTCCCAGACCTTCGCGATCGGAGCCTCGATCCGCTCCTCGCCCTGCATGTCCATTGCCATGACGCGTCCTCCTGCTGGTCGGAGGTCAGCACGTAACGCATGGCCGGACGCCTGTCCATCTGCACCAAGGTGCAGATCGCCGCTCACCCTTATTCAGGTCAGGGCTTGGCAAATGACGGCCGAGGCTTCTCCCATTCCATCATCATCAGCCAGGGTACGCGACGATATCGCCCCGCGGTCTCCTCGTCTCCTCCGCAGGGCGGCGGCTCGTCGAAATAGCGCAGGATCATTCCTGCATCGAGCAGGGCTCGCATGTAGAAACTCAAGGGTCGGTGCCAATTCCTGATGCGAATGCCTTTCCATTCTTCCCAGGATTCCCGTTCCCCCAGATAGTTGTCGATGGAGAAACGGGGTTCCGGCTCATCCGACCAACCCGAGAGGCTAGCGGTGGCAAAGCTCGTCAGATTGGCGATCAGGAGCTTGCCGCCGGGTCTCAGAACGCGAATCATTTCCACCATGGCGCGCGCGGCATCCCCAATGTCGATCAGCGCCAGATAACTGACGACGAGGTCGAACGCGCCATCCGGAAATTTGAGTTCTTCGGCCCTGCCGATGCGATAGTCTCCCTCCGGGTCGAGCCGGCGGGCTTCCTCGATCAGCCTCTCCGTCGGATCGACGCCGATCGTCCGGACGCCCGCTTCGCTCAGCATGCGCGAAAACCGCCCCTCGCCGCAGCCGACATCCAGCGCGTTATCAAAGCCGCCCTGACGCACCCGTTGCATCATGGGTTCATCGAGCACGAACCGACGGCTGAAATCCCCTCGCTCGCCCATGGCTGCTATCCAGGCGGCCGCGGATTCCTGCCAGCCGTTCGTCATCGGCATCTCCATCACGTGACTATCACATGCCGGGACGAACTAGCGCCTGTCGACGGCGGAAGCCACCTGAGAAACAGCGGGAACGGCGCCTATGCAGGCGGGCGCGGCAGATAGATGTTCTGGAACCGCTGGCGTAGCGCCTCGTCCAGCGCTCGCGGCACGTGGCGCGGGAAATAGGAGGAGAGGATGCGTTTCTTCTCCTCGACTGCTTTGCCGAGAAGATCGGGTTTGCCCTTCTCCGCCCATTCCTTCGGGCTGTAGCGATCGGCGACGGCCGGATAGAAATATTCCTTCTGCATGAGTTGCAGCGTCTGGCCGTGACCGAGATAGTGGCCGGGGCCGTTCAGGCAGACGTCGGTGATGGTGTCGATGGAAAGCGCCTCTTCGCTCACCTCGATGCCGCGCACGCAGCGCAGGCACTGGCCGAGCATGTCGTTGTCGGCGATCAGGCTTTCCAGGCAGAAGCCGAGCAGCGAGGCGTGCATGCCGGCCGATTCATAGATGAGATTGAGGCCGGAAAGACCGGCCATGACATTGGTGATGCCCTTCTCGTAGCCGGACTGGATATCGGGCAGCTTCGAATCCGCCATGCCGGCGGCCGAGCCGCCGGGCAAGTCGTAGAACTGCGCCATCTGGGCGCACGCGGCGGTGAGCAGAGCCTGCTCGCCGGAGCCGCCAGACATGGCGCCGGTCCGAAGGTCGGAGACGAACGGCCACGTGCCGAAGATCGCCGGATGGCCGGGCTTCAGCGCGTTGACATAGACGAGCCCCACCAGTACCTCGGCGACGGCCTGCACGACCGCGCCGGCAATCGCGGCCGGAGCCGTGGCGCCGGCCTGCCCCGCCGAAAGGAGCAGGACAGGAATGCCGCCTTCGACGCAGGCCTCCAGCACGCCGCAGGCGTCCTCGGCGAATTTCATCGGGGGCACGACGAAGCAATTGGAGTTGGAGACGAAAGGCCGGGCGCGGAATTTCTCCTCGCCACCGGCGATCATGTAGAGCATCTCCAGCGCCGGCGCCACGTTCTCGCGCACGGTGAAGCTCGTGCCGACATGCTTCGACGTGCCGGTCACGCAGGCATAGAGCGTGTTGAAATCCATATCCAGCGGGTCGGGAATGTCGCGCGGGACCATAGGGCGCTGGAAGAAATGGATATTGTCCAGGCAATCGACCATGCGCGCGGCGTCGTAGATATCCTGGAGCTTCGATTCCCGGTATTCGCGCTTTGCGACATCGATGACATGCACGGCCGCGCCCGCGGTGCCGTAATGCACGCGCTTGCCCTGGACGATCATGTCGTGGCGCGGGTCCTGCCCATGAAGGGTGAAATGGCGCGCGGCGTTTTCGATCGTGGCAAGGACGAGATTACGTGGAAAGCGCAGTCGGCCGTCCGGGCCGAGTTCCGCGCCGACGCGCGTGCAGGCCTCGATGCAGCTTGGAATGGCATTCGCGAAGCCGACTGTCTCGAGGATCGTCAGCACCGCCTCATGGATGCGTTCGATATCGTTCTCGCCGAGCGGCTCGTATTTGCCGCCCTCCAGGCCGGGGCGGACGGGACGGATGTCGTCCGAAAGCGGCGCCGCCCTCAGCGCCCTGCGCGCTTCGCGGCCGCCTGAACGTCTCGCACGGGTTTCGCTATCCGCGACCGATCGGTCCGGCGCGGGCTGCTCCAACGCGGCTGGCATAATACGGCTCCATTTCCCGAAGCCCACCGCCGGGGTCTTTGCGCCTCAATGCAGCGGCTTCGCTCCCACTCCGGCGAGGACTATGCAGCGCGACGGAGCGCCGGAAATGTGCCACCCTCCCCCGCCGGATGTACCAGCGCGCGCCGCGCGACGCCCACTCAGGCGGCGGCTGGACGGCGGCCGGCGGCGGTGGCGAGTTCGCGGATTCCGGGCTCTATATGCTGGAGCGCGATGGAGGAAATGCCGAGCCGCATGAACTGCGTGTGCCGCTCGCCATGCGCGAAGAAGCGCTTGCCCGGCTCGATGACGACGCTGCGGGCGGCAGCGGCTTCCGAGAGCGCACAGGTGTCCATGCCAGGAGGCCCTTCGAGCCAGACGGAAGCGCCGCCGGCGGAATCGGTGGCGCGCCACTCCGGCAGGAAGGCGTTGACGGCCTGGATCAGCCGCCGTCGGCGCTCGCCGAAGGCCGCCGACAGGCGCCTGACCAGCGCTTCGTGATGGCCGAGCGAGAGGAAGAGCGCCACGGCGCGCTGGTTGTTGGCCGGCGGATGGCGCAGCATGAAGCGCCTCAGCGCCCTCAGTTCCGCGATCAGATCGGCCGGCGCGACGATGTAGCCGATGCGCAGGCCCGGAGCGAGCGTCTTGGACATCGAACCGACATAGATGACGCGGCCGGTACGATCGAGGCTCTTCAGCGCCTGCTGTGGGGCATCGTCGAGCAACTGGCTGTCATAGCCGTCCTCGATGATGATCTGGTTGCGCTGGCCCGCATCGACCAGAAGCTGCTGCCGGCGCCGGGTGCTGAGCGGCACCATGGTCGGGCAATGGTGGCTTGGCGTGACGAAGACGAAGCCGCAATCGGCCGGCACCTCGTCGGCGATGATACCCTCCGCATCGACGCGCACCGGCACCGTTTCGGCACCGGCGAGGTTGAAGATCGAGCGGGCGTCCGGATAGCCGGGCTCCTCCATGGCGACCTTCGATCCCTTGGCCATCAGGAGCGTCGCCAGCATGTAAAGCGCGTTCTGCGCGCCGAGCGTGACGATGATCTCGTCGGGATTGGCAAAGATGCCTCGCCGCGGCAGGAGCCGCGCCTGTATCTGCTCGATCAGGAGCGGATCGTCGCGGTCGACCATGTCGGCCGCCCAGTTGCGGATCTCGAGCACGGCAAGCGCCATGCGGTTGCACTCGCGCCATTCGGCTGTCGGAAACAAAGCCGGGTCGAACTGTCCATAGACGAAGGGATAGGAATATTTGATCCAGTTCACCTGGTTCGATGGCGATTGGAGCTCCGTCGCCGGCACCTGGCGCCTCGCCTTCCAGTCGATCATCTCGCTTGCGGGCTGTTGCCGCTGTGTGGGCTTGGCGGGGGAAGTCAGCACTTCGGGATTGACGAAATGGCCGCGCCGTTCCTTGGCGATGAGGAAGCCCTGATCCACCAGTTGCTGAAAGGCCAGCACGACCGTGCCGCGCGCCACGCCGAGCTTCTCGGCAAGGATGCGGCAGGACGGAAGCGGCATGGACGCAGCGATCTGGCGGTCGAGGATGGCGGCAACGATGGCCTGCCGAATCTGGGCCTGAAGGGTCTGGCCTGAGTCGGTCGAGATCCGGAAAAGTCCGGACCAGATAGCGGCATCGTTCCTGGTGGGCATTCGTGCGTTCCTTTCGGGAGGGGACACTAGCCCTGGTCCGATCAATCATCAAGACTGGCACAAGGCCTTACGCCACACTTTTTGACGATAGAGGATGCTGTTGGGCCAGCACGACGCCTTTCCGTCCTGCCCTTGCCGCACTATTGTCCCTGCGCGAACGTCACCGCCTCCAGATCCGCGCCGTGCGCGATCATGTGAAACCGGGAGCAGAAATTGACCAACGCTTCATTCGACGCGGCTCTCACCGCGCTTCGCGACCATCGGAAAAACAGCGCGCCGAAGGATATGCGCGCCGCCTTCGGCGAAGATCCGGACCGCTTCAGAAAATTCTCGCTGACGCTCGACGATCTCCTGCTCGACTGGTCGAAATGCTCGGTCACGGCCGAGACGATGAAGCTTTTGCAGGGCCTAGCAGTCGCGGCGAAGGTCGAGGAGCGGCGGGCAGCGATGTTCGCCGGCAAGCACATCAACATCACCGAGGACCGCGCGGTGTTGCATACCGCGTTGCGCAATACCGGCGACAAGCCCGTTACGACCGATGGCGAGGACGTGATGCCGGAGGTCCGCGCCGTCCTCGCGGCGATGGGCAGATTCGCCGACGGCATCCGCGACGGCTCGATCAAGGGCGCAACGGGCAGGAAGATCACGGACATCGTCAATATCGGCATCGGCGGCTCCGATCTCGGCCCCGCCATGGCCACGCTGGCGCTGTCGCCTTACCATGACGGGCCGCGCGCGCATTTCGTCTCCAATGTGGACGGTGCCCATATCGCCGATACGCTTGCGCCGCTTTCCGCCGAGACGACGCTCTTCATCATCGCGTCGAAGACCTTCACCACGATCGAGACGATGACGAACGCCGCCACGGCGCGCCGATGGATCGCCGACAAGCTCGGGCCTGATGCGGTCCAGCATCATTTCGCCGCCGTCTCGACGGCGCTCGACAAGGTCGCGGCTTTCGGCATCCAGAAGGAGCGTGTCTTCGGCTTCTGGGACTGGGTCGGCGGACGCTATTCGCTGTGGTCGGCGATCGGCCTGCCGATCATGATCGCCATCGGGCCGGAGCGATTCCATGCCTTCCTCTCCGGCGCACACCGGATGGACGAGCATTTCCGCTCCGCGCCGATGCTGGGGAACCTTCCCTTCGTGCTCGGCCTCGTTGGCTACTGGAACCGGGTCGTCTGCCAGCATCCGGCGCGCGCGGTGATCCCCTACGACCAGCGGCTCGCCCGCCTGCCGGCCTATCTGCAGCAGCTCGACATGGAATCGAATGGCAAGCACGTGACGCTGGAAGGGGCCGAGGCCGAAACGCCGACCGGGCCGCTCGTCTGGGGCGAACCGGGCACCAACGGCCAGCACGCCTTCTTCCAGCTCCTGCACCAGGGTACCGACGTCATCCCAGTCGAGTTCATCGCCGCGGCGGAAGGCCACGAGCCGGAACTGAAGCATCACCACGATCTGCTTCTCGCCAATTGCCTGGCGCAATCTGAAGCCTTCATGCGCGGCCGCACACTGGAGGAAGCGAAAAAGCAGATGCTCGGCAAGGGGATGGACAAGGCGGAAACCGACGGGATCGCACCGCATCGCGTCTTCGCCGGCAACCGCCCCTCGATCACCATCCTCTACCGCAAGCTCGATCCCTATGCGCTCGGCCGGCTGATCGCGCTTTACGAGCACCGGGTCTTCGTCGAGGGGGCGCTTTTCGACATCAATTCCTTCGACCAGTGGGGCGTGGAACTCGGCAAGGAGCTGGCGACGGAACTGCTGCCGGTCGTCGAAGGCAAGGCGAGCGCGGCGGGCAAGGATTCTTCGACTGCCGGCCTCGTCGCGAAGATCGCGGATCTCAGGAAGGCGGGCTGACGGGCGTGGCGGGCATCAAGGGGATTTTGTTCGACAAGGACGGCACGCTGATCGACTTCGACCGGACATGGTTCGAGGTCGCCGACCTGATGGCGCTGAAAGCGGCGAACGGCTCGCGCAGCCGGGCCGACCATCTCCTAATCGAGGCGGGCTATGATTTCGGCATGCGGCGCTTCAAGGCGGATTCCGTTTTCGCCGCCGGCACCAACGCCGATGTCATCGCGCTCTGGTATCCCGGCCAATCGTCCGCTGAACGACAGGCGACGATCGAGGAATACGACCGCTTCGTCGGAGAGAACGCATCGGCGAAGCCCTACGGCCTGCCGGGGGTGAAGGAAGCGGTCGGCGCGCTTCACCGACAGGGCTACAGGATGGGGGTCGCCACCAACGATTCCACCAAGGGCGCGGAGCAAACGCTCGCCGCGCTCGGCATGTCCCAGCTTTTCGACGCCGCCTATGGCTACGACGCCGTCGCCAATCCGAAGCCGGCGCCGGACACGGTGCGCGCCTTCTGCGATCTCACCGGCTACAAACCCTCCGAGGTGGCGATGGTGGGGGACAACCGGCACGACATGGAAATGGCGCGCGCTTCCGGCGCGGGCATGGCGATCGGCGTACTGAGCGGCAACGGCACGCGCGAGACGCTTTCCCCGCTCGCCGATGTCCTCATCGATTCGGTCGCAGACCTGCCGAGGCTCCTCGCCGGCGAATAGCGCCTATTGCCCGAAGCCCTCGTGGTTCAGGAGAAAGACGCGCTCGGCCGGCGTGCTCTCGCGTCCCAGCACTTTGTTGCGGTGCGGGAAGCGGCCGAATTTCGCGACGATGTCGCGGTGTTCGACGGCGAATTTCTCGTTCTTGCCGGCATCCTGCGCGCGGAAGAGCGCGACCGAGTGTTCCTGATCGGCCAGGATCTCGCTGTGCATGAAGGGCATGTAGAGGAACTGCTTCTCCGCCTCGCTCAGCTTTTCGTCCAGCTTCTTCGCCAGCGCCTTGCGGGCGATGTCGATCGCCTGATCGTCGGTCGCGAAGGCTTCGGCCTTGCCGCGGAACATGTTGCGGGGAAACTGGTCGAGCGCAACGATTGCAGCAAGCGCCGCGCGCGGCTCCGCAAACGCGGCCGGCGGAACATTGGCGCGAATCTCCCGGTGGAGCGGCTCGAAGCGAGCTTTGATCGTCTCGTCGGTCGCATCGCTGCGGGTGAACCAGTCTTCCTCGGTCAATTCCCCGAACCAGAAGGACAAAATCGTCTCAACCCAGTCTTCCTGCATCGTACATCCTTCGTTCATCGGGCGTTCCGGTACGTCAACGTCATCGTGACGCTTGGTCCGGCGGCGGGGAGTTTCCATGCCCGCAGAACGGTGGTTATATGGAAATCCGCGCACCGGACAAGCGACCGGGCGACAAGAATGAATGGGAGACATCTATGAAAAAAATGGGGCTTATGGCAGCCATGCTGGCTGCGACGCTGTTCAGCGGCGCGGCCAGCGCCAAGACGCTGGTCTATTGCTCGGAGGGCTCACCGGAAGGGTTCGACCCGGGGCTTTATACGGCGGGAACGACGTTCGATGCATCGTCGAAGCCTGTCTATAACCGCCTGGTGGAATTCAAACGCGGCACGACCGAGGTCGTCCCCGGCCTCGCGGAGAAGTGGGACGTATCCGACGACGGGCTCGAATATACTTTCCACCTGCGCAAGGGCGTGAAGTTCCAGACCACCGATTTCTTCAAGCCGACGCGCGACTTCAACGCGGACGACGTCGTGTTCTCCTTCGAGCGCATGCTCGACAAAAAGAACCCCTGGTACAACTATGCCGGCGGCCAGTGGGAATATTTCGACGCCATGTCGATGCCCACGCTCATCAAGAGCGTCGAAAAGGTCGACGATCTCACAGTGAAATTCACGCTGACCCATCCCGAGGCGCCCTTCATCGCCAACATGGCGATGGATTTCGCCTCGATCATGTCGAAGGAATATGCCGACCAGCTTGCCAAGGACGGCAAGAAGGAAATGCTGAACCAGCAGCCGCTCGGCACCGGTCCCTTCCAGTTCGTCGGCTATCAGAAGGACGCGGTGATCCGCTACAAGGCCAATCCCGACTTCTGGGACGGCAAGCAGGCCATCGACGATCTCGTCTTTGCCATCACGCCCGATGCCGCGGTGCGCTATCAGAAGTTGCAGGCCGGCGAATGCCAGATCATGGCCTACCCGGCTCCGGCCGACGTCGAAGCCATGAAGAAGAACGACAAGCTCACCGTCATGGATCAAGCCGGGCTCAACGTCGCCTATATGTCCTACAACACCACCCAGAAGCCCTTCGACAACGTCAAGGTCCGCAAGGCGCTCAACATGGCCGTCAACAAGAAGGCCATCATAGACGCCGTCTATCAGGGCTCCGGCACAGCCGCGATCAACCCCATCCCGCCGACCATGTGGGGCTACAACAAGGACGTGAAGGACGATCCCTACGATCCCGAAGCGGCCAAGAAGCTTCTGGAGGAAGCCGGCGTCAAGGATCTCCAGATGAAGATCTGGGCGATGCCGGTGCAGCGTCCCTACATGCCCAACGCGCGCCGCACTGCCGAACTGATCCAATCCGACTTCGCCAAGATCGGCGTCAAGGCGCAGATCATCTCCTATGAGTGGGGCGAATATTTGAAGCGTGCCGGCGAGAAGGACCATGACGGCGCCGTCATCCTCGGCTGGACCGGCGACAACGGTGATCCGGATAACTTCATGGCGACGCTGCTCGGCTGCGACGGCGTCGGCACGTCCAACAACACGGCCGAATTCTGCTACAAGCCCTATGAAGACCTCATCCAGAAGGCCAAGCGGGTTCCCGACCAGGCCGAACGCGCCAAGCTCTACGAAGAGGCCGAGGTGATCTTCAAGGAGCAGGCGCCCTGGCTCACCATCGCACACTCGACGGTGTTCATGCCGATGCTGAAGTCGGTCCAGAACTACAAGATGGACCCGCTCGGCTCGCACCGCTTCGACGGCGTCGATATCACCGAATAACCAGGAAACAGCGGTGCCGGCCACATTCAAGCACCTTCCCGCTCCCAAGCGGGAAGGTGCTGGTCGGCGCGCCGTTCATCCTCGAGAGACGGAATGTTCCGCTTTATCCTGGTCAAGATCGGCCTTCTGATCCCCACCTTCATCGGCGTGGCGATCGCGGCCTTCGGCTTTGTCCGCCTGCTGCCCGGCGATCCGGTGCTGCTGCTCGCCGGCGAGCACGGGATAAGCCCGGAACGGCATGCCGAACTGATGCACCAATACGGCTTCGACCAGCCGATCTGGATGCAATTCCTCGAATTCCTGTGGCATTTGCTGCAGGGCGACCTCGGCGTCTCGATCTCCACCAAGCGGCCGGTCATCCACGAATTCCTGGCGCTCTTCCCGGCGACGCTAGAACTCTCTATCTGCGCCATCATCCTGGCGGTCATCCTCGGCATCCCCGCCGGCATCCTGGCCGCGACCAGGCGCGGTTCATGGGTCGACCAGACGATCATGGGCACCGCGCTGGTCGGCTATTCCATGCCGATCTTCTGGTGGGGCCTGCTGCTCATCATCCTTTTCTCCGGCATCCTGCACTGGACCCCGGTTTCCGGCCGCATTTCGCTCATGTATTTCTTTCCGAACGTCACCGGCTTCATGCTGATCGACAGTCTGCTTTCCGGCCAGAAGGGCGCCTTTACCTCGGCTGTCTCGCACCTGATCCTGCCGACCATCGTGCTCAGCACGATCCCGCTCGCCGTGATCGCGCGGCAGACGCGCTCGGCCATGCTCGAAGTGCTCAGCGAGGACTATGTGCGCACCGCCCGCGCCAAGGGCCTGTCGCCGGTGCGGGTCGTTTCCGTCCATGCGCTGCGCAACGCGCTCATTCCCGTCATCACCACGATCGGGCTCCAGATCGGCGTGTTGATGGCCGGCGCGATCCTCACCGAAACGATCTTTTCCTGGCCGGGCGTCGGCAAGTGGATGGTCGATTCCATCTTCCGCCGCGATTATCCGGCCGTGCAGGGCGGGCTGCTGCTCATCGCGCTCATCGTCATGGTCGTGAACCTGATCGTCGATCTGCTCTACGGCCTAGTGAACCCCCGGGTCAGGCACGGCAGGTGAAGAGATGAGCGAAGCCACCGCCCGATCCGCCGGAACCGACACCCGCCAGACAGGCCGGCTGGCGCTCATCGCCGAGTTCTGGGCTTATTTCAGCGAGAACCGGGGCGCGGTCTACGGCCTCCTGTTCTTCGTCTTCATCTGCCTCATCGCCATCTTCGCCGGCTTCATCGCGCCGCACGGACCGGACGACCAGTTCCGCGACGCGCTCCTGAAACCGCCCGTCTTCCAGGAAGGCGGCGAATGGACTTTTCTGCTGGGCACCGACGCGGTCGGCCGCGACGTGCTCTCGCGCATCATCTACGGCAGCCGCTATTCGCTTTTCGTCGGCTGCGTCGTCGTCTCGGTCGCGCTGGTCGTCGGCATCCTGATCGGGCTCGTCGCCGGCTTCCTCGGCGGCTGGGTCGACACGCTGATCATGCGCGTGATGGATATCATCCTCGCCTTCCCGAGCCTGCTTCTGGCGCTGGCGCTGGTCGCCATTCTCGGCCCCAGCCTGACCAACGCCATGATCGCCATCGCAATCGTGCAGCAGCCGCATTACGTGCGGTTGACGCGGGCATCGGTGATGAGCGAGAAGCACCGCGACTATGTCACCGCCGCGAAGGTGGCAGGCGTCAGGCCGCTGCGGCTGATGTTCGTCACCATTCTGCCGAACTGCCTCGCGCCGCTCATCGTGCAGGCGGCGCTCTCCTTCTCCAACGCCATCCTCGACGCCGCCGCGCTCGGCTTCCTCGGCATGGGCGCACAGCCGCCGACGCCGGAATGGGGCACGATGCTCGCCGAGGCGCGCGAATTCATCCTGCGCGCCTGGTGGGTGGTGACCATGCCCGGTCTCGCCATCCTGTTCACCGTGCTCGCCATCAACCTCATGGGCGACGGCTTGCGCGACGCGCTCGACCCCAAGCTGAAGAGGTCGTGACGCCATGGCCCTCCTCGACATAGAAAACCTCACCGTCGAATTCGATACTGCCCACGGGCCGTTCCGCGCCGTGGACGGCGTCTCCTTCTCGGTGGACGAGAGCGAGGTGCTGGCAATCGTGGGCGAATCCGGCTCCGGCAAGTCCGTCTCCATGCTGGCGGTGATGGGGCTTCTGCCGTGGAACGCCAAAGTCAGAGCAGACCGAATGGAATTCGAAGGACGCAGCCTCCTGACGATCAGCGGCCGCGAGCGCCGCACCATCGTCGGCCGCGACATGGCCATGATCTTCCAGGAGCCGATGTCGAGCCTCAACCCGTGCTTCACCGTAGGCTTCCAGCTTTCCGAGGCGCTGAAGACGCATCTGGCGCTCGGCCGGCGCGCACGCAGGGAGCGCGCCGTCGATCTCCTGCGACAGGTGGGCATCCCGGCGCCGGAAAAGCGGCTTTCCTCCTTTCCGCACCAGCTTTCCGGCGGCATGAACCAGCGCGTCATGATCGCCATGGCGATTGCCTGCAATCCGAAGCTCCTGATCGCCGACGAGCCGACGACGGCGCTCGACGTCACCATCCAGGCGCAAATCCTCGACCTGCTCCTGAAATTGCAGCGCGACACGAAGATGGCGCTCGTGCTCATCACGCACGACATGGGCGTGGTGGCCGAGACGGCCGAACGCGTCTCGGTGCAATATGCCGGGCAGAAGGTCGAGGAACAGCGCGTGCGGCCGCTCTTCGACGATCCGCACCATCCCTATACGGCCGCCCTCCTGTCGGCGCTGCCCGAGCGCGCCACCGCGCATCATCTGCCGTCCATCCCCGGCATGGTGCCGGGCCAGTTCGACCGGCCCTCCGGCTGCCTGTTTTCGCCGCGCTGCAAATTCGCCACCGAACTATGCCGGGAAGTCGTGCCGCCGCGGCAAAATGCCGAACTCGGCGCCGCGCTCTGCCACTACCCGCTGGAGCATGGCGTGCCGCGCGACCATCCGGTGAAAGGGATGGCGGCATGAGCGGCGACACCGTCCTCGAGGCGAAGGACCTCGCGCGCTACTATCCGGTGCATCGCGGCGCGTTCACCGCGCCCGTCGAGTTGAAGGCGCTCGACGGCGCAAGCTTCACGCTGGAGCGCCGCAAGACGCTCGCGGTCGTCGGCGAATCCGGCTGCGGGAAGTCGACGCTCGCCCGGCTGGTCACGATGATCGAGCCGCCGACAAGAGGCGAACTGAAGATCACCGGCATCGACGTCGCCGCCGGCGGCGCGAAGGCGATGCGGCAATTGCGCAGCCAGGTGCAGATCGTCTTCCAGAACCCATACGGCTCGCTCAATCCGCGCCAGAAGATCGGCGCGGCGCTGGAGGAGCCGCTTCTGGTCAACACCAGGCTTTCCGCTTCCGAACGGCGTGAACGCGCCCGCGCCATGATGGCGGCGGTGGGCCTGCGCAAGGAGCATTACGAGCGCTATCCGCATATGTTCTCCGGCGGCCAGCGCCAGCGCATCGCAATCGCCCGCGCGCTGATGCTCGACCCCGAGATACTGGTGCTGGACGAGCCGGTCTCCGCGCTCGACGTGTCCATCCAGGCGCAGGTGCTGAACCTGCTGCACGACATGCAAGAGCGGATGAACCTCGCTTATATGTTCATCAGCCACGATCTGTCCGTCGTGCGCCACATCGCCGACGACGTGATGGTGATGTATCTCGGCCGGCCGGTGGAGCACGGGCCGCGCGAGAAGATCTTCGCCAACCCGCAGCATCCCTATACACGGGCGCTGCTCTCCGCGACGCCGGTTGCCGATCCAACGCACAAGAAGGAACGGATCGTTCTGAGGGGCGAACTCCCCTCGCCCATCTCGCCGCCGTCCGGCTGCCCCTTCCACCCGCGCTGCCCGCTCGCCTTCGAGCGCTGCATGACGGAGGCGCCGAAGCTGAAGCCTTCGCGCGGCGTGCTGGTTTCCTGCCATGCCGTCGAGGAGGGCCGCACCGGCGGAGCGGCGGTCGATGGCGCCCTCACCGAGGAGGCGGCCTCACAATAGAAATAGCCGGACGGTTCTATTTACTCCCGCTGTACCGGACCTAGATGCAGTGACATTGTTCAACCCATGATTTTACGGAGAGACCCGCATGGCCAAGGATGATGCAAAGAAACTGCGCAAGGCTCCGCTGGCAACGCCGAGCAGCCTCGGCTCGAACGCGGCGAAGGACATCGCGGCCAGCCTGACGGCGCTTCTCGCCGATGTCTTCGCGCTCTACGTGAAAACCAAGAATTTTCATTGGCATATGTCGGGGCCGCATTTCCGCGACTACCATCTCCTGCTCGACGAGCACTCGGTGCAGATTTTCGCAATGACCGACGATATCGCCGAGCGGGCGCGCAAGGTGGGCGGCACGACGCTGCGCTCGATAGGGCAGATATCGAAACTGCAGCGCATCCCCGACAATGACGCCGATTTCGTCGCACCGGAGGATATGCTGGCCGAACTCAAGGAGGACAATCTCAAGCTGACACAGATCATGCGCGAGGTGCACGATACATGCGATGAGCATGGCGACGTCGCTACCGCGAGCCTACTCGAAAACTGGATCGACGAATCCGAGCGCCGCACCTGGTTCCTGTTCGAGATAGGGCGGCGGATTTAGGAGCGATCCGCGCTTCGAGGCGGTGCGTCCTTCGAGGCTCGTGGAGCCTGTCCTCGGGCTTGCCAAGGGCAAGACCCGGGGGCTCGCACCTCAGGATGAGGGAGGGCAGCGTCGCCTCGCGTCTCAGGGTGAGGGGATAATGCTTGCCTCGTTCACGCCTCAAGATCGGGGATGCACTTGCGTCCCGATACTCGCGGGTAGCCTTGCAGGCTTGCCTCTGTATCGAAATGCGGTGTTTCAGGATAAGGCTTAGCACAAGCCTCCCTTATCCTGAGGTGCGAGCGAAGCGAGCCTCGAAGGACGCACTCGCCTCAATCCAGCATCGCCTGCAGGGTCTCGATGCGGTCGGCCTCATAGGCGGGCTTGTCCCAGCGCAGCCGCGAGATGCGGGGGAAGCGCATGGCAACGCCGGAGCGGTGGCGTTTCGACCGCGCCAGCCCTTCGAAGGCGATCTCCAGCACCAGACCATGTTTCGGCTCGGCGCGCACGGAACGCACCGGGCCGAAACGTTCGACCGTGTTGTCGCGGACATATTTGTCGAGCAGCCTCAATTCCTCGTCGGTGAAACCGAAATAGGCCTTGCCGACCGGGAGGAGCACCGGCGCATTCTCCGGCCCCGACCAGACGCCGAAGGTGAAATCCGAATAGAAGCTCGACCGTTTGCCGTGGCCGCGCTGGGCGTACATCAGGACGGCGTCGACCACATGCGGATCGCGCTTCCATTTGAACCACGGCCCCTTCGGACGGCCGGGCACATAGGCGGAATCGAGCCGCTTCAGCATGACGCCTTCGATCACCGGATGCGGCGGTTCGTGCCGCATGGTGTCGAGCGCCGACCAGTCGTCGAAGGGCACGATCGGGGAAAGGTCGAAGCGCGATGGGTCGAGGGTAGCAACGAACGCTTCCAGCCGCTGGCGCCGCTCAAGGAAGGGCAAGGTCCGAACGTCCTCGCTCCCCTCCTGCAGAATGTCGTAGCAGCGGACGAAGACCGGGTATTGCCCGACGAGTTTCATCGGCACAGTCTTGCGGTTCAGTCGCTGCTGAAGGTCCGAGAAGGTGCCGGTATGTTCGGGCGGGTTGCCGACCAGGAGTTCGCCGTCGAGCGCCGCCTCGAAGGCCATGGCTTCGAGCAAATCAGGGAACGTGCCGGAAATGTCGTCGCCCGTGCGCGAATAAAGCCGGCGGACGCCTCTTTCGGCGACGGCCTGCACGCGGATACCGTCCCATTTCCACTCGGCCGCGTAGTCGGCCGGGTCGATCTTCTCCAGATCGCCATCCTGCACCGGGTTCGACAGCATGACCGGTCGGAACGGCGCGGCCGCCGCGAGCTCCGGCTTGCCGGTCTTGCCGGTCAGCCAGTCGAAAAGCTCGCGGTAAGGCGGCCGGAGGCCGTGCCAAAGCTCCTCGATCTCGGTCACGTCGACGCCGCCGAAATCAGCCAACGCCTGTTTCGCCAGCCTTGCCGAAACGCCGATGCGCAAGCCACCGGTGACGAGCTTGATGGTGGCGAAGCGCTCGGAAATCGTCATGCGATCAAGCAGGCGCGCCAGCACGGCCGGTCCGTCGGCGCGTCCGGCGGAGCGGAGTTGCGCGACCGCATCCGAGAGGCGGACCGAAATGCCTTCCGCCTCATCTTCCGGTCCGGGCCAGACCAGCGACACCGTCTCGGCGAGGTCGCCGACATAGTCATAGGAATAGGCGAAGAGGACGGCGTCCATCCGCTCCATGACGAGCGCGCGCAGCATGGCCGGCTTCACCGAGGGGATGTCGAGATCGCCGGTGATCGCCGCCAGCGCCAGGCCACGGTCGGGATCTGGCGTCGCGCGGAAATAATCGACGAGCAGCTTCAACTTGCCGTTTCGGGACGGCGTCAGGACGAGGCGGTCGAGAAGTTCGGCGAAAGCCTGCATCAATCGCCCTCGTCCTCGTAACCGACCAGATGCAGCGGCCTGCCCGTGATGCCGGCAAGTTCGCACCAGCGCACCAGCGCTTCCTCGCGGCCATGCGTAACCCAGATCTCGCCCGCTCCGGTCTCGCGGATCGTGTCGGTCAATTCGTCCCAGTCGGCATGATCGGAGATAACCAGCGGCAGTTCGACGCCGCGCTGGCGGG